>Ga0265327_10000018_pt1 | contig 439197 bp, 425 predicted proteins | sample 41621metaG_FD_202089 | JGI IMG/M metagenome (GOLD analysis project Ga0265327, IMG submission 202089) | Rhizosphere microbial communities from Carex aquatilis grown in University of Washington, Seatle, WA, United States - 4-16-21 metaG | ecosystem: Host-associated > Plants > Roots >...
TCAACGACACCAAGCAGTGGCGCGCCCTGGCCACCCGCTACGACAAACTCGCCATCACCTACCGAGCCGCCGTGGTCCTACAGGCATGCCTCCGCTGGACACGCCTATTAGGAGACACGCCCTAGCTACTGAATCCCCGCGTCGGCCGGCTCGGCCGACGCATTCCAGACGTCCAGCCGCCAGATCGGCTGCTCGCCATGACCGGACAACTGCACCCAGCTGGTGTTCGCCAATCCGCCGAACACCGGCCAGTTGGCCACCGGCAACGCCAACAGACCCGCCGTCATCGCAGCGATGACCCCGCCATGAGCTACCAGGACGACCGGCGATTCGGCGTCCTCCCCCCGACCCCAATCATCAAGTCCGGCAACGAGTTCGTCGACGACAGCCACGGATCTCTCGGCGACCTGAACGCGGCTCTCACCACCCGGCGGACCCCAGGTCGCGTCGTCACGCCAGGCGGCGCGCGCGCCCGGGCTGACCGCGTCGACCTCATGGTGGGTCATCCCCTGCCACTGCCCGAGATGGGTTTCCCGCAGCCGCACATCGAAGTCCACCGGCAGGCCGGTCTGATCGGCCAGCGCCTGCGCGGTGTCGGCCGCGCGCCGTAGGTCCGACGACACGATCAGTCGCGGCCGGCGCGGCGCCAATGCCGCGGCCGCGCGTTTCGCCTGCGCCACACCCACTTCTGAGAGATCGGTGTCGAGCTGTCCCTGCATCCGACTGGCCGCGTTGTAGGCGGTCTGGCCGTGCCGCAGCAACACCAGCCGCCGCACGACCGGAGTCATGCGTTCAACGCTGCTGTCGTGGGTGTCCGGCCCGTTCGTCACTCCGACGATTCCCCTCGCTCAGCTCGACCGGCCGCTTCCTGACGTTCCGCTCTCCCGGTCACACCCTCGATCTCGATCGCGGGGCAGTCCTGCCACAACCGATCGAGCGCGTAATAACTGCGCTCCTCGACATGCTGGATATGCACCACCACGTCGATGTAGTCGAGCAGGGCCCAGCGCCCTTCGCGCGTGCCCTCACGGCGCACGGGCTTGTGCCCTGCCTCCCGCAGCTTCTCCTCGACTTCATCGACGATCGCGCTGACCTGACGCTCGTTGTCAGCCGAGGCGATCACGAAGCAGTCGGTGATCACGAGCTGTTCGGAGACATCGAGGATCACCACGTTCGCGGCAAGTTTGTCGTCGGCCGCGCGGGCGGCGATGGTGGCGAGCGCGATCGATTCGGCGGCGGCGGTCACACCTGGTCCCTTCGGTAGAGCTTGCGTTTGTTGATGTACTGCACGACGCCATCGGGCATCAGGTACCAGATGGGACGACGGGAACTGGCCCGCGCACGGCAATCAGTGGACGAGATCGCCAGGGCTGGGATCTCCATCAGATGCAGGGTATCCGGTGGGAGCTTCTGCAGATGTTTTGCCAGATGCGCAGCACCCAGCTCATATCCGGGCCGATTGACGCCGATGAACCGGGCGTGCTGGAACAACTCTTCCCAGTGCTGCCACGACAGGATCGAGCCGAGGGCGTCCGCCCCGGTGATGAAGTACAGCTCGGCGTCCGGATGCAGTCCATGCAGGTCACGCAGGGTATCGATGGTGTACGTGGCACCTACGCGATCGATGTCGACACGACTGACGGAGAACCGCGGATTTCCGGCGGTAGCGATGACCGTCATCAGATAGCGGTCCTCGGCGGCCGTGACGCTCCGGTCGCCCTCTTGCTTCTGCCAGGGGACGCCGGTAGGGACGAAGATCACCTCATCGAGGGCGAACTCGTGCGCCACCTCGCTGGCCGCCACCAGGTGCCCGTTGTGGATCGGGTCGAAGGTGCCACCCATGACACCGATGCGCCGCAGGGATGTGCGCGTGCCGGGATTGGACATGAAGTGTGACTTTACTGGTCAGATGGGCAATAGGTTCGCGATGACGTCCGCTAACTGGGTCGCGTTGCGACATTCGTACATATCGATCACGTCCGCGTACTCGCCGGCAGCCGAATCGCCGGTGTCCCACAGGTTCCGCGCCTCGGGGTTGAGCCAGTAGGCATGACGGGCCTTGTCGACCAATGTCGCCAATACGTCGACTCGCGGATCGCGGAAGTTGGTGCGGGCGTCGCCGAGGATCAGCAGGGCGCCGCGATGGGTCAGCGAGTCGACGTAGTTGTCGACGAATCCGCGCAGCACGTGGCCGTAGTCGGAGTGTCCGTCACGGGTGAGCACGGCCGATTCGCGCAGCATCGTGGACATCGCCTCGGCGAAGTTGGCGTAGTCGTCGGAACGATCGAAGTAGTCGGTCACCTCGTCGACGGTGTCCACGAACGCGAATACCCGCACCTTCGAAAACTGTTGCCGCAATGCATAAACCAGCTGCAAAGTGAACTGACTGAATCCGGCGACCGAGCCGGACACGTCGCAGCACACCACCAACTCGGGCCGACCCGGCCGCGGCCGTCGATGCACGAGATCGATAGGTACGCCACCCGTCGACATCGACTTGCGCAGGGTGCGCCGCACGTCGACCGCTCCGCGATTGTTGCGCCGCCGACGAATCTCCAGCTTGGCCGCGAGCAGCCGGGCCAGCGGCTGCACGGTCCGTCGCAGCTCGGCCTGTTCGGCGGCCATCGCCGAGAGAAAGTTCATCTGCTCCGGCAACAGCGGCACCGCATACTCGCCGACCCGCTCCCGGCCGGCCTCCGCGACCATCCGACGCCGGGTCTCCGCCTCGATGTCGGCGGTGAACTGCGCAACGCGATCGGATGCTGACCTGCGGTAACGCGCCTGGGTACCGAGACGTGGGGCATCGCCGTCCGTCGGCTCGCCGGCGGCCTGCGCCATGGCAGCCGCGATCGACGCGATCAACGTCTGCGGGCTGACCGAGGACATCGCCTGATAGGTGGAGAAGGCCGGGCCGCGCGTCGACTGATACGACCCGAGTTGTTCGACGATTTCCGCCACCATGTCGGCCATCCGGCCATCGGTCTGGGCGGCGTCATCGGCCAGCATCTGCGCCAGCCGGTCGCGCAACTGCGGGATATCGATCTCGCCTGTCACATTCCGTGGCAGCTCTCGTTCGTCGGCCACCGACCGGGCACCGCTGCCGACCGGCCACCACAGGTCGAAGACGATGTCGAATACCTTGCGATGCGCGATGTCATCCAGCAGCGTGCACGCCAGACCTTCACGAAAACTGCTGCGGTCCAATAGGTTCAGAACCGACACTGCTTCGGCGGCATCGATCAGCTTGGATGGGCCGACCACGATCCCTCGGTCGCGCAACTCGTCCACGAAGGACGTCAGATGCGCGACGAGCGGCTCGGCAGCGGGAGCGTTCACCCGAGTTTGAGTTCCTTGAGAGCAGTCTTGAGGTCGGGACGATGTTTGAGAACCACTCCCAGCGTGCGGCGAACGGTGTTGTCGTCCAGCCGCTTCCCGGGCTCGGCGCCGATACCCAGCGCCAGCAGCGTATTGCCCCAGTCGATCGTCTCGGCGACCGACGGCTTCTTGCGGATATCGAGCCCGCGCAGCACACCGACGATGCGCACCAACTCCTGCGCGATCGAATCACTCAGCTGTGGAACACGACTGGCGAGGATCTCGCGCTCGCGTGCCGCATCGGGGAAATCGATGTACAGGTACAGACAGCGCCGCTTGAGCGCCTCGGACAGCTCGCGGGTCGCGTTGGATGTCAGCAGGACGATCGGGCGCGTCTGCGCCGCAACGGTGCCCATCTCCGGGATGGTGACCGCGAAGTCGCTGAGCACCTCCAGTAGCAGACCCTCGACGTCGACATCGGCCTTGTCGACCTCGTCGATCAGCAGCACCGTCTTGTTTTCGCTGGCGATGGCTTTCAGCAGCGGACGCGGCAGCAGGAACTCCTCGGCGAAGATGTCCGTCTTGGTCTCGTCCCAGCCGCGTTCGCCGCTCGACTGGATGTGCAGGATCTGCTTGGCGTGATTCCACTCATAGAGCGCTCGCGCCTCGTCGATGCCCTCGTAGCACTGCAGCCGCACCAATTCGCTGCCGGAGGTCTGCGAAATGGCCCGCGCGAGTTCGGTTTTGCCGACGCCGGCCGGGCCTTCCACCAGCAGTGGCTTGCCGAGTCGATCGGCCAGGAAGACGGCTGTGGCGGTCGCCTCGTCGGCGAGGTATCCGGTCTGCGCCAGCTGGGCGCGTACCTGGTCCACGTCGGTGAAGCTCGGCACCGTCGCCGGGCCTACTCCCAGATTCTGCTCAGTCATACGGGGATTCGACTTTCTGCTGGGGCGGATTGCGACGCGCACGGACCTATTTGGGACGGACCTGACCGTCGCCCCATACCGTCCATTTGGACGACGTGAGTTCGGGCAGGCCCATCGGGCCACGCGCGTGCAACTTCTGGGTGGAGATTCCGATCTCGGCTCCGAAGCCGAACTGCTCGCCGTCGGTGAATGCGGTCGACGCGTTGACCATGACCGCAGCCGAGTCGACCTCGGCGGTGAATCTCGTTGCGGCCTTGAGGTTCTCGGTGACGATCGCCTCGGTGTGACCAGTCGAGTATTCGGCGATGTGGTCGATTGCCGCAGACAGATCCGGCACCACCTTCACCGCGATGTCCAGCGTCAGGTACTCGTCGTACCAATCGGAATCGGTGGCCGGCACCATCCCCGGTTCGTCACCGTGGATGACGACGCCATGGGCCTGCAGCGCGGACGTCAGCCGGGGCAACGCGATGTCGGCGACGGCGGCGTCGATCAGCACCGTCTCGACGGTGTTGCAGACGCTCGGGCGGCGCGTCTTCGAGTTGAGGACGATCTCCTCCGCCTTGTCCAGGTCGGCAGCTCGATCAACGAAGATGTGGCAGTTGCCGGTGCCCGTCTCGATGGTGGGAACGGTCGCCTGCTCGACCACCGCGGCGATCAGACCTGCACCACCGCGCGGGATCACCACGTCGACCAGCCCGCGTGCCCGGATCAGTGCGGTGACGCTGGACCGGTCATGCGCCGGTAGTAGTTGCACGGCGTCGGCGGTGATGCCGTGAGCGGTCAGCGTTCCGCGCAGGATCCGCACCAGCTCGGCGTTCGAGTCGGCGGCCGACGACGAACCGCGCAGCAGCGCCACGTTGCCGGACTTGAGAGCGATACCGAAGGCATCGACGGTGACATTGGGCCGGGCCTCGTAGACCATGCCGACGACGCCCAGCGGCACCCGCACCTGGCGCAGCTCCAGTCCGTTGGGCAGGGTCTTTCCGGAGAGAACGTTTCCGATGGGATCCGGCAGCGCAGCGACCTGCCGCAGCCCGTCGGCGATGCCGACAACGCGATCAGCCGTCAGCCGCAGCCGATCGAGCAGATTCTCTTCGGTTCCCGCTGCCTTCGCCCGCTCGATGTCCGAGTCGTTGGCCTTCAGAATCGTCTTGGTCTCGGCGACCAGCGCCTCCGCGGCGGCGGCGAGTATGGCGTTCTTCTGCAGGGTGGTCAGCTGTGCGACCTCACGGGCCGCGGCCTTGGCCGCGGTGGCCTGTGCCCTGACGGCTTGCTCCACGGCGGTCAGTTCTGCCTGGCTCGGCTGCGCTGCCTCGGATGCGCTCATTCGTCCAGGGTATCTACCCGTGTCCAGCGTGATCTGTCAGGCCTGTGCATGCAGCGGCCGCTGTCGGCCCACCGTGCCACGATGGTCGCCATGGCCGAAACGATCACCCCGCGTGCCCTGTGGCGGCCGGGGGTGGGTCTGTCGTTGTGGTTCAGCGATGCGGCCGGCACGCCGGTCTCCGAACCGAACCCAGACCAGCTCCCCGGGCCGATCTCGGCGTTGATCTCCGGCCGCACCCTGCGCCGCCGGATCGAGCTGACGGTCGAGCGCCAACGGATTCTCGCAGCATCGCTCACCCTCGGCCCCGCAGCGGCCACCGAGCTGCTCGACGCACTGACGATCGATGAACCCGGCGCCGAGCTCGCGTTCTATCGCCACATCCGACACGGGGTGGAGGCGTTCGTCGCGTCCGGCTCAGTCGTGCCCGGCATCGTCCGCACGGCCGGTGAGGCTTCACTGCGGTGGCGTCCGCTGGAGACTGCGACATGGCGGCAGTGGCGTCGCGACCTCGCCGCCGCCACACCACACCTGTTGCGAGACAACGGCGGAGCCGCCGCGGTCGACGATTTCTGCGAGGAGATGATCGATCAGCAGGCACGCCAGTCGGTGGGCAAGGTCTCGACCCTGCGCTCCCCTATCGTCAACGCCCTGATGCCCGGCGCGGATACCCAGCCGATCTCCGGCGATCGGCTGGCAGGTGCCTCGCGGGCCTGGGCCGAATGGGCATACTCGGTGACCGATGGCGAGTCGTCGGTGGTACTGCGCCTATTCGAGCCGGACGAGGATGACGACCCCTTCGACGACGCGGATGGTGACTACTGGCGGCTCCAGGTGTGTCAACGCAACATCGACAAGCCGGACGAGGCCGTCGACCTACGCGGCATGGATCCGGCCGAGGTCGATCAGATCACCACGGAACTGGCCGGCGCGGTCCGGGCCTTCCCTCCGTTGAAATCCGCTCGGCACGATCGGTATTCGCTCGATTTTCTTCTGCCTACAGCCGGGGTCGAAGAACTCCTCGACACCGGCGCCGACCAACTGCGGGCCGCCGGATTCGACGTTCTTCTGCCACGCGGGCTGGCGACCGTCCGGCCGCGTCTGCATCTGCGCGGCCAACCGGTCGGCGTGAGCCGCGGTCGCGATGCGGTGGTCGGCTTCGACGAGATCCGGGACTTTCAGTGGCAGTTGGCCATCGGGTCGGACGTCCTGGACCCTGCCGAGCTGGATCATCTGGCCAACCAGGCCGGCAATCTCGTGCGGGTGCGCGGCGTATGGGTCCGCGCGCAGGGGGCCGCCCTCACCCGCGCCGCAAAATTCATTGCCACGCAACAGGCATTGGTGGCGTCCGGCCAGCCCGCCGACATGGGCGAGCTGTTCAATCTGGTGACCGGGGCCGACGAGGCACTGCCCGCGCCTATCGACTCGGTCCGCGGCCTCGGTTGGCTGGACGAGATCGCCAAGGGCGGCAAGCTGGTTCCCCCGCCTACTGAGCAGCCGACTGCCCTGAACGCCGACCTGCGGCCCTATCAGCGCCGCGGGCTGGACTGGCTCCAGCATCTGGAGAGCCTGCGCATCGGCGCGGTGCTTGCCGATGACATGGGTCTGGGCAAGACCATCCAGGTCATCGCCACCATCTGCGCCGGACTGACCGCGGATCCCGGCGCCGGTCCGACGTTGATCGTCTGTCCGATGTCGGTCGTGGGCAACTGGGAGCGCGAGATCGCCCGCTTTGCACCCGACCTGAAAGTCCTTGTCTACCACGGTAACGACCGCATCCGCGGTACCAAGTTCACCGCCGCCGCGGCCGCGTGCGACGTCACCGTCACCACGTTCGCGCTGGCCGCCCGCGATACCGCCGCCCTGGCCGAAGTCCGTTGGCGCCGGCTCGTGGTCGATGAGGCGCAGCACGTGAAGAACGTTGCCACCGCACAGGCGAAGGCGCTCCGCAAGATCGGCGCGCGCCACCGCATCGCCCTCACCGGTACCCCGGTGGAGAACCGTCTCGAAGACCTCCGAGCGGTGCTCGATCTCGTCAACCCGGGCATGTTGGGTTCCCCGTCAGTCTTCAAGGCCCGGTTCGCCGAATCCATCGAGCGCGAAAGGGATCCCGAGGCGGTGCGTCGACTCACGGCAGTGACCTCACCGTTCATCCTGCGGCGGGTCAAGACCGATCCGGCGATCATCGCCGATCTCCCCGACAAGACCGAGCTGGTGCTGCGCACGAATCTGACCGTCGAGCAAGCAGCGCTCTATCGCGCCGTCGTCGACGACCTGATGCTGGCGCTCACCGGATCAACGACGGACAAGCGCAACAACGCGCTGCGCAGACGCACGGTGCTGGCGGCATTGACACGGCTCAAGCAGATCTGTAATCACCCCGCCAACTACCTTGCCGACGGGTCCGCGGTGCTGCGCGGCGGCGCGCACCGGTCCGGCAAGGTGGAGCTGCTGGAGGATCTGCTCGCCGGAATCGCCGCCGACGGCGAACGTGCCCTGCTCTTCACTCAGTTCACCGCGTTCGGAGACATCCTGCGCCCCTGGCTGTCTCGGGAACTCGACGGCGAGGTTCCGTTTCTGCATGGCGGGCTCACCCGGCCGGAGCGAATGGGGATCGTCGAGCGATTCCAGGACGGCGGCGGGCCCCCAGCGTTGTTGGTGTCGCTCAAGGCGGGCGGTACCGGACTCAATCTGACGTCCGCGAATCACGTTGTACACCTGGACCGCTGGTGGAATCCCGCCGTCGAGAATCAGGCGACCGACCGCGCACATCGCATCGGGCAGACGAAGCGGGTCGAGGTGCGCAAGTTCGTCTGCGTCGGCACGCTGGAGGAACGCATCGACCAGATGATCACGGCCAAGAGTGAACTATCCGATCTCACCGTCTCGGTCGGCGAGAACTGGTTGTCGGACATCGGCGACGACGAGCTCTTCGATCTGATGCGGCTACGCGACGAAGCGGTGAGCGAATGAGCGCGCGCAAGAAGCAGCCGGTTCGCGGGTATGCGCTGACCTCGTGGTCGAAGGCGCTGCTCACGGCGATCGACCAGCCCACGGACGTACGCCGGGTCAACAAGGCTCGCAGTTACTTCCGGGATCGTCAGGTCATGGACCTCCGCGTGCGGCCGGGAGTGGTGACCGCGATGGTGCAGGGCAGCCAGCTCGACCCGTTCGAGGTCGAATTGACGACGCGCACGGTGGACACCGCCACCGTCTTGGAGCTTTTGGCCAGGGCCGACGCCACGCATGACCTGATGTCCGTCGCACGGGGCGAGCAGCCGAAGATACTGGGCGAGTTGATCATTCCCACCGAGTCGGCGGACGTGCGGTCGGCGTGCACCTGCCCGGACGAGACGGTGCGCTGCATCCATGTCTTGGCGACGAGCTACGAGCTGACCACCGTCATCGACGACAATCCCGCCGCGCTGCTGACGATGATGGGCACCGACCTCGGCCGACTACTCGCCGCCTTGCGCGGCACCGACGGGAACCCGGCCGCATCATCGCCCGGCCGAAGGCTGCAGACACCGACCGCCGCGTTACCGCCGCTCCCGGAGCCACCGACGATCGACCCGGTGACGGAGCTGGACGCGACGAAACTCACCGCGGCACTGCGCGCCAGCGGCACCAATCCACTCGACATCGCCGAGGCGATCGACGAACTCGCCGAGCTCTATGTGGCGCTCAGACGACCAACCGTCTGAGAACTGCTGCCGCAGGCGCGGACGCAGGTAGCCCGTCCGCTAACGGGCCATCGTCCATCCCACGGCGGCCATCCGTTGATTCCAGAACTCGCGATATTGCCCACCGCGGACAAGAAGCTGGTCGTGGGTGCCGATGTCATCGATCGTCCCATCGTGCGTCAGGACGACGATCTGATCGGCTGCAACGACCGTGGACAGCTTGTGGGCGATCACCAACACCGTGCTGCGCTGAGCCAGCTCCCGGATCGATTCCGTCACGTGCACATCGTTTTCCGGATCGAGGGCACTCGTAGCCTCGTCGAACAACACGATCGGCGCGTTCTTGATCAACGCGCGAGCGGTCGAAACTCGTTGTCGTTCACCGCCCGACAGCGCGGATCCACCCTCCCCGACCTGGCTCTGCCAGCCGCTCGGCAGACGTCGCACGATACTGTCCACGCCGGCCACCCGAGCAGCCTCGCGGACCTCGTCATCGCCGGCGCCGGGATTGCCGATCCTGATGTTCTCCCAGAGTGTGTCGTCGAACAAGTAGACATCCTGGAACACCAGAGACAGCTGAGCCATCAGGGTTTCGGTGTCTTGATCCCGTACGTCGACCCCGCCGACCCGCACGACCCCGTGGTCGACGTCGTAGAAGCGGGCGATGAGCCTGGTCACCGTGGTCTTGCCGGAACCGGACGGCCCAACCAGCGCGGTCAACGTGCCCGGACTGGCGCGGAAGCTGATGTCCTGCAACACCTGTCGATCGCCTTCCGTGCCCTTGTAGCCGAAGGCCACGTTATCCAGCTCCAGCTCACCGACCTTGCCGACCTCTTGCGGCAGTCCTGGAGCCGGCATCGACTCCGTCGCGAGGACGTCCGTGATCCGATCGATTTCGGTACCGGCGCTACGCAACGCCGATCCGAGTTGTGCCAATTCCGCGATCGGATCGGTGAACCGCGCAACCAGACCGATGACCGCGATGAGCAGCGCCGGCTCGATCCTGTCCGTCACCGCCATCCACGCGCAGAAGGCCAGCATGCCCGTGAAGACCGCCTGCACGGCCAGGCCGTTGCCCATGATCCCGACGACAGACCGCGACAACGCAAGCCTGCCGACGCGATGCTGCTCCTCGAGGGCATTCCGAAGCGGCGCGTAGTCGGTACCCGACTTTCCGAACGCGCGTAGTACCGGCTGGGCGCGGGAGAACTCGACGACCCGATTGTTGACATCAACGGCGACACCATGGTTCAGGTTCTCGGCGGACGCGATGAGGCGGCTGGCGCCTGCCCCCACCGCCCACAACACAAGCAGGCCGAGCACTGCCACGAGACCGATCTGCCAGTTGATGAACAGCAGCCCGATCACCACGGTCACCGAACTGACGGCATTGGTCACCACTGGGGTGAACAGATGCGCGCCGGCGCTGCCCACGAATAGGGTGCCCTTCACCGCGATCTGCGACACCTGTCCGACACGCTCGCGGCTGAACCATCCGAGCGGCAAGGTGACCAGATGGTCGCCAAGGCGATGATGCAGGGTGCGCATGGCATACAGCGCCATGTGCATCCCCTTCATCGCCTGCACGTAGAAGGTGCCCGAGGCTACGACGACGAGCGGGAGCAGCACCCACAGCCAGCGTGCCGCGGTGTCCAGGTTGCCGTCGAGAAAGGCTTGCGCAATCGGCACCAGGACCAGCATGGCCAAACCCTGCGCGATGCCGAAAACAGTTGCCCACATGAGGAATCGAATCAGTCGTCCACGTTCTTCGGCCAGGATGGTGAAATATCCGCGAATCATTCGGCACTCCCCCGATCGATGGACGTGCTGTGCGCGAGTTCGGCGTCCAGGTGCGCGCTGCCGGCCAGGTAGCTTCGCCACATCGAGGCGTAGACGCCGCCCGTATCGACCAAGCCGTCGTGCGTCCCCTGTTCGGCCACACGACCGTCCACCAACACCGCAATATTGTCCGCGTGGATGATGGTTCCGAGTCGATGCGCGATCACCAGAACGGTCCGCCCGGCCACCAGCCGCCCGATCGCCTGCTGGATCTGCGCCTCCGATTCCGGATCGGCGAAAGCGGTTGCCTCATCGAGCACCAGAATCGGCGTGTCGGCGAGCAGAGCCCGCGCGATACTCACCCGCTGGGCCTCGCCGCCGGACAGCTGCGCGTCTTCACCGACGATGCTGTCATACCCGTTGGGCAGTCCAATGATTCGCTCGTCGATATTGGCTGCGACAGCGGCCGCGCGAATGTCCTGATCGCTGGCATCAGGACGTGCGAGAGCAATGTTGTCGCGAATACTGATCCCCAGCAGCGATACGTCCTGCAGTACGAATCCGACACGCTGATAGAGCGTTGCCGGGTCGATGCTCCGCACATCCACCCCACCGATGCGCACGCTTCCGGAGTCGACGTCGTTGAACCGCATCACAAGCGTCGCCAACGTCGACTTGCCACTGCCGGACGGGCCGACAAGCGCGGTGAGGCTGGCCGGCGGCAGCATCAGTGTGACGCCGTCGACCGCGGTCACCGCGTCGCCGTCATCAGCCGGATAGGCGAACTCGACGTTTTCAAACTCGACCGAATTATCCTGGGGTGTAGCGGTTTCCACGACGGTCGGCAACTCCGGAGCCGCCAGGAGCTGCACTAGCCGATCGGCGGCAGCCCCGGCATCCTGGCGACTGTGCAGCGACATACTGACAGTGATGATCGCGGTGGGCAGCGTCATCGCGATCAAAGCAGACCCGAGGACTTCGATCGGCTGCACCCAACCGCTGTCGATGAACCAGTAGCCGCCGGCGAGATTCACCAAGAGGATCAGCGGAGCCGACAACACCATCGCGGCCACCGCCTCCAGCCGCAGCATCGGGCCGACGTATCCGGCGAAGTCGTCATTGAAAGAATCGGCAGCGTCGGCGAACCGGCGATGCGCCTTCCCGGTCTGTCCGAAGGTCTTGACCACCGCGATTCCCGCGACGAACTCGACGATCGTGGTGCTGATCTTTTCGACGCCGGCATTCATCTTCGCCATCTGTTCGGTCATGTCCCGGACCATCCAGGCGTACGCGAGCACGTACAGCGGCAACGTGGTGACGGCGAGCAGCCCGAGTCGCCAATCGAGAGTGAAGCAGTAGATCAGCGCGAAGACGGGTGTCGTCGCGGCCGCGGTCGTTTCGACGTTCGCGTGGGCGACCAGATAGTGGAGCGCGGCCACATCATTCTGCGTCGCCTTACGCACCTGGCCCGACGACGTCCGAGTGAACCAGCCAAGCGGCATTCGTCCCAGTTTGTCGACGATTCGGCGACGCAGACTCGCCTGCAGCTCGATATCCGCGAAGTGCGTGATCGATAGCGCCGCACCGGATCCCACTGCCCGCACGAATAGTCCGGCCAGCACGATCAGAATAATGACCCAGACACGGTGGGTGTCCAGCGGTCCCGACTTCAGCAGGGTCCGACCCAGCTCGACGATCCCGATGAACGGCACCACCGTTGCGGCCGAGGCGACCAACTGGATGACTTGCGCGAGGCGAATCCTGCCGCGGACCGGCGAGAGCATGTCGGCCAGCGCAGCGCGCTGGACTTTCGCCTCGAAACGCGGGTCCGGCGGCGGCCGGTCGGCGCTCTCGGGTAGTGCCGTGGTGGCGGTGGGCGATTCGGCAAGGACCATGGCCGGAACCATAAGCTCCTACCATGGGTTAGGCAAGGCTTAGTTAATTTTTGACAAATCCACTGCCGCGTTCTTAAGGTTTGCCAAACCTAACTTTAAGGATCGAGCAGTGAACGACAAGAGTTCGATTTCCATCCCGACAGTGCTGGCGTCGGCTGGCCTTGCAGCAATCGTCTCGGCCATCGTCGTGACGATCGGTGTAGTCGGAGTGGAACTCCGGCATGACGACAACGTCCAGTCGGCGGCACAGCCGACCGTGGTGAATCTCGGTTCCCAGACGTCCCAGCAGCAATCGCCAGGCGCGCCGGCGCAAGCGGCACAACCGGCACCGGCGAGTGAGTCTGTCGCCCCCGCGGCAGCGCCGGCGCCGGCCGCAGGCCCGATCGCGCCGGCTGCCCCCACCTCAACCGCCGCGGCGAATCCAGCGGCGCTGACCGCCCCGCAGTTGTTGACCAAAGTGCAGCTGATCATGAACCAGAACGCATCCAGACAGTCCAGGGCCGACGAGCTGCAGGGCGGTGAGCAGGCGCTCACGTCGGTGAACCAAGTCGCCGGACTCCTCAACAGCGCCGGCGCCACCGGCTTCAGTTATCGGGTGGCGCAGGTCACGCAGTCCGGCAACACACTGAACGGCACCCTGGTCATGTCCCTGCCCGGCTTCGGTGAACGCACCTTGCCGCTGTCTTGGGTGTGGACGGACAACAAGTGGAAGCTGACCAATCGCAGTGTCTGCGGCGTGGCGACATACGCCCAGGTGAAGTGCTCGGTGGCAGCATGACGGCGCGGCGTCTGCGGGCACTGACGGTTCTCGTCGTTGCGCTCATTGCGGTTGTCTTCGGTCTTGCCGGTTGCAGCAGCAAATCGGCCGACGACAAACGCGATCCTGTTCAGGTCAACCTGCCGGACCGGACCTCGGTCACCATCAACGGCACACCCAAGCGGATCGTCACCCTCGGCGACCAGTGGACCGACATTGCACTGCAGTTCGGGATCACTCCGGTCGCCTACTACGACGGCCTCAAACAGCAGACCAAACAAGATGAGCCCTGGTATGGCGACAAGCTGAAGGACGTCCCCGCGATCGACGTCGGCCGCGATGCAGTCGGTCAGGTAGCGAAAGTGAAGCCGGACTTGATCCTCGCGCCCGGATTCGGGCAGGAGCAGACCCAGGCGCTGGCCAACATCGCGCCGATGATCGGGAAGATCAGCGGACAACAGATCGACCCATGGGAAGACATGGTGCGGCTGTTCGGCACGATCGTCCATCAGCCGGACCGCGCCAACCAGATCATCGACAAGACCAACGCGAAGATCACCTCGCTGCGGCAGCGGTATCCGAATATCGTCGGCAAGACCTACGCGTTCGCGCTGATCTTCGGCGCCGATCAGATCCAGGTGCTCGCCGATCCCAATGACGGCGCCGCAAAGCTGTTCGGCCAGCTCGGATTTCAGATCGCACCGCAGCTGGTGGCCGAGGGCAAGAAGTCGGGGCAGGCGCGATTCGCGCTCAGCGCCGAGCAGATACCGATGCTGGACGCAGATCTTCTCGTCGTCAGTGCGACAACACCGGCGCTGCAGGAACGGCTCGGACACCTACCCGGGTACACCAACCTCACGGCCGTCCGGGACAACGCGTATTCGTTCCTGTCCCTGCAGGACATCACCGCTCTGAACGAACCGTCGCCGGGCGGCATCGACTACGTATTGGATCGGCTTGCACCAACATTGGGCGCGGTGCGCTAAGCGTTTCCTCCCCGGTGCCGGCATCCAGGATCGTCGACCCGGTCAACACTGCCGCAACGCGCGATCGAGCACCGCCGCCGCCGGGCGATGCAGATACAGCCCGTACGTCCTGGTAACCACCACGAACTGGCAACAGCTGCCCGGCTTCGGCGGCATCTACCGGCCGGCCGCCTGTCCTGGTTGGAATCACCATCCACCGCAAGATGATTCGCCCGATCGTTGGCGAATCACTCACTCTTGATGATCTCAGGCCGCCGCACCCATATCCCGCGTGAGGGACCACGGCACGAACCACCGCCCACGGCTGCGTAGACCTCCGGCGGGCATCATCGCACGTCATCCACCAGGCAATAATTTACTGGTTGACGTGTCAGTCATTAAATGTGATGCTGATGACACCTACTTCGACGGGCTCGGCAGACAAGAAACGCGTTCGTGCGAATTCGATGGAAACGAGGCTCAATGCAGAACAACCCGAACGCATCGCCGGTGGACCCGGCCGTGGATCACGAGGTCATCATCGTCGGCGCGGGGTTCGCAGGCATGGGCGCTGCTATCAAGCTCAAAGAGCTTGGTATCGACGACTTCGTCGTCTTGGAGCGGCGCGAAGACGTCGGCGGGACCTGGCGAGACAACACCTACCCGGGCGTGGGCGTCGACATCCCGTCCTTCACCTACTCGTACCACTTCGAACAAAACCCCCGCTGGTCGCGAGTGTTCGCGCCCGGTGCCGAGTTAATGCAGTACGCGATCGACGTCGCCGACAAGTACGGTCTACGCCCGCATCTCCGGTTCGGGGTCGCTGTTTCCATCGCAGAATTCGACGATGCGAACCATCGATGGGTCCTCACGCTGGACAGCGAGACGCGGCTTACGTCCCGGTTCTTGATCTCCTGCCATGGCGTCCTGGTCACTCCATTGCAACCCAACATCGCCGGGCTGGACCAGTTCGAAGGCAAGATCCTGCGATCGGCCAGCTGGGATCACGACTACGACGTCAGCCACAAGCGGGTCGCGGTCATTGGCACCGGAGCCAGCGCCCTGCAGATCATTCCCACGATCGCGCCCGAGACAGCGCATCTGGACGTCTACCAACGGACCCCGATCTGGGTCATTCCCAAGATCAATCCGCCCATCCCCGCACTCGTGCAGTGGCTCTTCGCGAACGTCCCGTTACTACAGTCCGCGATACGGCTTGCGACCACCGCGGCCAGCGACGGCACCGTCATTCTCGGCGCGGTCTACCACCGCCAGTTACCGTTGCTGGCCAAGGCAATCGAGTCAGTGTGTCGAGTGCAGCTACGAATCCAGGTGCGCGACAGCGAAACACGTGCGGCGCTGACTCCAAAGTACGCGTTCGGCTGCAAGCGTCCGTCTTTCTCCAACATGTATTTGCGAGCGTTCAACCGTGACGACGTGTCGCTGGTGACTGATCCGATCGCCCGGGTGACCAATGACGGGATCGTCACGGCATCGGGTGAACACCGCGCGGCCGATGCAATCGTGCTGGCAACGGGTTTCAAGGTTTTCGACGTTCCGTACGCGATCCGCGGGGTTGACGGAACCGACCTCGAGCAGTTGTGGGAGAACGACCGGAAGCAGGCCTACCAGGGATCGACGTTGCCGCAGTTCCCGAATCTCTTCCTCGTTCCCGGGCCGTACGGCGTTTCCGGCGCATCGTGGTTCGGCACCATCGACCTAGGAGTAACGCACGCGGCCAGGGTAATTGACGCAGCGCGGCGTCGCGGCGCAACGAAGGTGGCACCGACGCCCGCGGCGCACGAGCAGTTTCTTCAGACGACGTTACAGAGAGTCGAGCGGGAGGTTTTCAAGAGTCCCGCTTGCGTCGGTTCCAACAGCTATTACACAGACGAACACGGCGACGCGCCGTTCCTGCGACCGAGCCTCGGATTGTTCAGTTGGTTCAGCGTCAGGTTCTTCCGGCGCAGCGACTACGCATTCGACAGGCTCTCGCAACGCCAGACCACGCCGGCCCACCGCGAAGCGGCGACCGCATGACCGCCGACGGCTCACCCACCCTGCGCCGCACCCTTGACAGCGGTCAATTCGACATCCCAGGTCCCCGAATCGAACTCGGCCTGCTTCGGGATGTCGGCCCCTTCAACTGGATCGCGCACCGGGCTGCGGGGCTCGTGCTCGGCACCAGATCGCTTAAGGGCGCCGAGGCACTCTCGCTGAACCCACTGCTGTTATGGACCTGGCTGCTGCATTCGGCTGCGATCACTCCACTGAGCCGCCGGCGCGATCCGAACATCCAGCTGGTGGTTCTGCGGACGGTCTGGAACGCGCACGGCCGGTACGAGTGGTACGTCCACTTTCACGTCTCCCGGCTGGGCGGCATCTCCCCCGACACGATCGAACGCGTGACCCGTGGACCGGACGACCTGGATTGGACCGATGAGCAACGCGCGTTGCTGCGCGCGGTCGACGATCTCCAAAGGGACAGATGCATAACCGATCTCACGTGGAAGGAACTCGAACCGTACGTCGACAAACGGCGACTTGCCGAGCTCTTCTTCGTAGTCGGCCTCTATGACCATCTTGCGATGCTGTTCAATTCGCTTGGAGTGCATCCTGAACCGCGTCGTTTCTCCTGGGCGCCGCTGATGCTGATCCGGCGCCCCGATGACAGCGACGCGCTGCTCCCCGCACGCTTGCGCGTGGTCGACCGTGCAGTCGCGCGTGTCGGCGGCTACGGGACCGTCACCGTCGCCGGCCGATCTGTCCCCGCGATCATTCTGCGCGAGGGCGATCAAGTCGCGATCCCCTTGCCGTACGGCCGAAACCGACGCTGGGTCAACGATTTCCTCGCCGCCGGCCTCGCCACCGCGTCGGCCCGGAAACACACGTACGAACTGTCAGCACCCGTAGTTCTCGATGCGGCACGCACACAGTCGATGTCCTCGCGAGTCCACACACTGTCCCGCTACATGCCCGTGCTCGTCGCCACGACGATCTGACCAAAGGAACAGAGACCATGTCGACCCAAGCCCTCGCGCACCCCGATGGTGTGCAGCCCACGCAAGTCTCAGCCATCTGGCGGATACCTCCGCTTGCCGCGACGATCAATCTGCTGGACCGCTGGGCCCGGCGCGGTCTGCTACAGCGGCTCAGCTACACGGTCGTCGTCGGAATCGCGATCATCGCGGTGGTCGCCCTGCTGACCTTATATGTCACGATCCTGCCCGACGGCGGCTCCACCGCCGCGGTTGTCGACTTCATTCGCGACTACAACGTGGTGCTCAAGATCGCGATGTTCTTGGCCGGACTGCTGTTCCTGACACTTATTGTCATCAGCGGTTCCGTCTCCAGCAAGCTGTATCCGGTCGACGTAAGTCCGGGGAAACGCCTGAGCTGGATCGGGTTTGCGAGCGATCTCGCATTGATCATCTACTTCGCGATCGAAGTGGGCATCTTTGCCGCCAACATTCTGTTGGTCGGTCATGTCAGTGATGACATCATCCATGCGCTGCACGTGGTCACGTTCGCGTCGGCGTACCTGCTCGGCCCCCTGTGGATCCCGTTCTTCGTCTCCCTCATCGTGATCTCGCGGCGGGCGAACGTGTTCCCCACGTGGATGCACTGGTTTGCAATCTATGCCTGTATCACCAACGCGTTGGCCTGGTTCGGCTGCTTCGCACTGACCGGCCCGTTGAACGCAATGAACGGACTGGTGTCGCTGGGCGGACCGACAATCGGTCCGGTCCCCTTCATCGCCGCAATGGCGGTCTATCTGGTCATGGAGGACCTGCCTGCCGGCCTGGCACGACTGAACGCACAACTGAAAGCAGGCGACGCGCGATGAGCGACTTCGAGACTCCCGATATCGAGTTCGCGATCCTCGGCGCCGGCTACGCCGGCATCGGAACCGCAATCGCCTTGAAACAAGCAGGAATAGACAACTTTGTCATCGTCGACAAGGACGTCGATTTCGGCGGCACCTGGCACGTCAACACCTATCCCGGCATCGCCGTCGACCTACCCGGCACCCTCTACACCTTCCACGACGAGCAATACCCGGAGTGGCGCAAGACCTTTCCGCTCGGATACGAGATCAAGGAATACGTCGATCACTGCGTCGACAAGTACGGCCTGCGCGATCACGCCATACTCGGGGTCGAGATCCTGTCCGCAGACTATGACGAGCAGCAGCACCTGTGGCGCGCAGAGTTGGACACCGGGCACACGGTCACCTGTCGTTATGTGATTGGCGGCTGGGGGCTGCTGCAGAAACCCAAGATTGCTGACGTCCCGGGGCTTCACACGTTCTCCGGCGAGATCATGCACACCGCCCGGTGGAATCACGAGTACGACTACCGTGGCAAACGCGTCGCCGTGATCGGCACCGGAGCCTCCGCGATCCAGGTCGTGCCCGCCATCGCGCCGGACGTCGCGCAACTGCACGTGTACCAACGAACCCCGTCATGGATCATGCCGCGTCCGGACCCGCCGGTGCCCGAGATAGTACGGAAGACCTTCCGACGCTTCCCGTGGATCATGAAGGCCCTCGCGATCCTGATGCATGGCGCTGCCGAGCTGGTGAAGACTCTCGGGCTGGTGTACTACACCCGGGCTCCGTTCATCGTGCGTGTCATCGAATGGATCTGCCTACTCAACTTGCGAATCGGCACCAAAGACAAGCAGATTCGGGCACGGTTACGGCCGCGATCCGGGTGGGGATGCACATTCCCAACGGTGTCGAACAAGTACTACCCGACCTTCAACCGCGACAACGTCGAGCTGGTCACCGACGGAATCGAACGAATCGACGCGGACGGAATCTGGACGGTGACCGGGGAACACAGACCGGTCGACCTCATCGTCATGGCCACCGGATTCCGCGGCTTCGAAGACCAGCCTCCCCTTCCTGTCAAAGGGCGCGGCGGCCTTGACCTGCGACAGATATTCCGGGACGAACGCATCCGCGCCTTCCACGGCGCCACTGTCCCGACCGCGCCGAATGCGTTTCTGCCGATCGGTCCGTACAGCTTTACGGGTCACTCCTATGCACTCTCGGTCGACTTCAGCGCCCGCCATCTGATCCGCTGTATCGCCGAAGCTCGGCGCCGCGGGGCGACCGAGATCCAAGTCACCGAGGCGGCCACCGAACGCTACTTCCAGTACTGCCTCGACCGCATGCAGTACACCGCGTTCTTCAACAACAACTGCAATGCCAACGAGGGCTACTTCTTCGACCAACACGGGGACGTGCCGCTTATTCGGCCCAGCTCCACTCTCAAAGCCTGGTATGACAACCACACCTTCGATGTCGTCAACGACTACCGATTCGGCCGCGTCGGCAGCGATAATCCGTTACCGGGCAATGAACCTCATCGGAAAGGTTGGCTGTCCCAACGTATCGATCGATATCGACTGCTGTTTCGCCACGCCGACCGTAGTGCCGTCACCGAGATGGCTCAGCGCGACGAACTAGTTGCGCGCGTACTCGAGTCGGGCACCGCCCGGCACGTCAGCGCCGCCCTCATCTCCGCTTCAGACTCCGCCGCGCGGCGCGACGCACTCGAACCGCTCTTGGCCGGTCTGCGGCAGGCCCGACAAGACGTCGGAGTCCCGGTCGACCTCGATGCCGAATCGGAAGCCCTCATCGCACGCGAGAACGACCGCGCATGAGCACCGACCAGTCCGCGTCTTTCGAAGCGCATTCCCCGAAAGCGGATGCGGCACTGCATATCGAGTACTCATCTGGGGCGCCCAGCTGGCAGGCACACCTACTGCGGTGGGCAAGCCGCCTCGTCATCAAACCCACGCTGAATGGACTTATCAGTCTGTACGGCATGATCATCCGGATCGGCCCGGCTGGCATCGCCAAATCGCCTGCCATCGCCATCCCGGTCGGTGCCGCGGATCGTCTCGCCCGTCCGCTCCGCGCGCTGCGGGGCAGCAGAGTTGAAGTGCTTGCCCTTCCCGGCAGCGCCCGACGCATCGAGAAGGTCTCCGGTCCTGGCGTCGACGCAGCCAGTGATGCTGCAATCGTCTGGTTTCATGGCGGCGGTTTGGTAGCCGGCGGGTTCAACTCCCACCGCCGACTGCTGTCCCGCCTGTCGCGCGATGCCGGTGTTCCCGTCTACAGCGTCGAGTATCGGCTCTTGATCGAGCACGAATACCTCGATGCCATTGCCGATGGCCTCGATGCCTACGTTTCGCTGATCCACCGCGGCGTGCTACCCGCACGGACTGTGCTGGGGGGTGACTCCGGCGGCGCCGCAATCGCTCTCGGCACCGCGCTGGCAATCCGTGACGCCGGGCACGCGTCGGCCGCCGGCCTGGTCATCGTCAGCCCTTGGGTGGATTTCGACCCGACCGAAAAACTCGCCGATCCGCGCGCAGGTGCCGACGCCGCGATCCCGCTCACCGGCGCATGGCCGATAGGCGGTGGCATCCTGATGGCCGAACACGTGCTTGCCAACAGCATCGAAGATGCTTCGCGCATCTCGCCGATCAACGCAAACCTCTCGGGCTTGCCGCCGACACACATCCACGGTGCGGCCACCGAAGTACTGGCTGTCGATGCCTGCGGTCTGCACGCGCGGTTACTCGCCGCTGGGGTGGATAGTCGACTAAAGCTCTGGCACGGCATGATTCACGTCTTCCAACTCGCTGCCGATTTCGTGCCCGAGGGCGCCCGGTCGGTCGCCGAGATCGGCTCCTTCGTCGCCGATCGCGTCCGCACACCGCACGACGGAAGGACAACCCAGTCATGATCAACACGGCAACCGATCATCTACGTGAGCTACTCGGCCCCGACACTGCCGCACTCGACTACCTCAACGACGAGGACTCAGCCCATCTCCTCGCACTCTTCGAGCGCGCCCAGCATTCCCGATCGGTGGCCCTCAACAGAGGTATTGACGATGCCCTGAAGGCACTCCCGTGGGCGGTGCGGCGAGCGGTCGAGAAAACAGTGTTCGGAAAAGGAAAACGATGACCACCCGCTTAACGTCTCTGTATCTTGAGCAGCTTGCCCGCATCCTGGACGCGGATATCCATGACCTGCAGAGTTTCGGCACGCTCGACGACGCCATACTCGAAGATCTCATCGAACGGACCTCAGCGGCCTTGTTCGACGCCCAAGCCGACGTCTTCAAGACAATCAGTATGCTCGCCTCGTTCCTCCCCCCTTCGGCGGCTGCCGCGGTCGTACCGAAGGTTGTACCGGCGCCCGTTGCGGGATTCGCCGCCGGCACGCTCGGCGTTGACCACCCCGACAAAGTCGTGGCTGTGATTTCCAAGATTCGGCCCGGATATCTGGCGGACGCAGCCCCGTACATCGACCCACGAACGATACGTCTGCTCGCCCCCACCGTTCCGCCGAAAATACTGTTGCCGGTCGCCGACGAATTGCTTCGTCGCAGTGACTACATCACCGCCGCAAGCTTCCTCGAGTTCGCAACGCCCACCCACATCGATTACTTCGCCACACACATCCACGACGACGCTGCCATTCTTCGCACTGCGGCGAATACACGATCCGATAGCCGACTGGGCGATATTGTTCGCGCGGTCGCGCCCGCCCGGATGCACGCGATCATCGACACCGTGATGGTTGGCGATCCAGACCTCCAAATCACCGGTATCTGCGTGCTGTCCCGCTTGGAGAGCGATCTGCGCAGCACTCTCGCTGGGCCGGCGCTGGACCGCGTGGCCAACGACCAGCTTTCCGACCTCGTTGTCACTGTTATGGATTGCGGCGCACTTGAGGAATTTGTTGTGGTGCTATCCGCGCTCGATACTGCGGCGTTCAACCGTGTTGCCACGCTGCCGATTCTCGATAGGTCCCGCCTGAACACATGGCGCGCCGCGCTGACACCTCAGCTCCGCGACCGATTCGACTTAGCACGTGCAGCCGCATAGTTCGATCTCGACCGGCCGCCATGTCGATGACGCCTCGGTCAGCGACCGCGGATTCCAGCGGTAAGGTCACCACCATGGGTGACCGCGAAGCTTCACGTCCGTCGCCGACGGCAAAACGCGGACCCGGCAGGCCGGTGGACGACGAGTTGGCAGACCGACGACGCCGACAAATCATCGAGGCCGCTTACGCCGTCTTCGCCGAACACGGCTACCACAACGCCGGCATCACCGAGATCATGCAGCAGGCACAACTCGGCCGCGGGACGTTCTACCTCTACTTCGACAACAAGCGCGACATCCTCGACGGCGTCATCGACTACATCATCGGCCGCATCCTCGAGGCGGTCGCCGCAGACATGACACTCGATGCCGCACAAGGAAAAGTCGGACTCGAACAACTCATTCGCAAGATTGCGGACAATCTGTTCGCATTGCTGGACGAACATCCCGACCTCACTGCCGCGGTGGTTCGCAACGGGACGATCGATGAAGCCATCACTAGGCGGATGTTCGGGTTTGCAGACGTGTTCACCGCGACGGTGAAGTCCTTCGTCCAACGGGCAATAAACGGCGGAGCGCTTAACAGATCACTCGACCCGGACGCGGCCGCGCTACTGCTCACCGGCTTCGCACTCGGCGGGCTACTACGGGGCATGCGCGGCGACTTTTCGGTCGATCAACGAAACCGCTACGTCGACACCGCGATCGAGATGCTGCATATCCACACTGTTTAAGGGCTTCGATGCGGCACCCGTACCTGCCGTGTCGTGGCGCTGGCCCGGCACGATACGGCCGAGGCCGGCGATTGGGCGCGCCGGTCATGGAGTCAGCTCGCGGCGCAACAGTTTGCCTGTTGTCGTGCGCGGGAGTTCGTCTACGAAATGCACATCGCGAGGTACCTTGAACCGGGCAAGGTTGGCTTTCACGTATGCGCGTACGTCGTCCGCGCTCAACTGACTACCGTTGTGCGGCACGATGAACGCGGCGAGCCGCTGTCCGAACTCCTCGTCGGGCACGGCAACAACTGCAGCCTCGGCGATATCCGAGTGCGCATAGAGCAACTCTTCGATCTCCCCGGGAAAAACATTCTCGCCGCCCGAGACGATCATGTCGTCGTCACGGCCGTCGATGAATAATCTCCCCTCCTCGTCCCAATGGCCGACGTCGCCGGTGGAAAGGAGTCCGTCGATAATTTGCTTGCCGCCACCACCGGAGTACCCGGCGAACGACAGTGAACTGCCGACATAGATCGTGCCCTTGCGGTTCGGTTCGGTAACCAGAAGACCCTCGTCGTCGTACAACCGGGCCCGGCATGCCCGCGGCGGCTTGCCTACGGTCCCGGGCGCGGCGCGCCAATCACTCGGCGTCGATATAGCTGCCACACCAACCTCGGTGGACCCGTAGAAGTTGTACAGCACGTCGCCGAACACATCCGTGGCCGAATTACCCAGTGCTGCAGGCAAGGCCGACCCGGCACTGAAGATCACGCGCAGCGACGAGAGATCGAGTTGCGACAGCACATCCGTCCCGAGATCAAGAATCCGGCGCAACATCGTCGGTACGAGGACTAGTGTCGATGCTCGATATTCGGAGACGCTGACAATGGTCACGCGCGCATCGAACCGGCGCCGAATCCAGACCGTCGAGCCGAGTGAGAGCGCCATCATGAATTGGGTGAGTGCGGTTCCGTGGAACAGCGGAGCGCCAAGCACGACTATTTCGTTGCGTTGCAAGGGGATTCGTTCCAAGAATGCCGCAGCCGCGAGCGGCGACTTCACTTCCCGAGGACAGCCTTTTGGCGTGCCCGTCGTGCCGCCCGTAAGCAGCACAAATCCGCCTTGACGTTGCGGCGCAGGCAACTCGGCCGAACTGTTGGAAAGGACCAGGTCGTCCACAGTCGCCGAGCCCGCCGTCGCCGAGTCGTGCCACGCGAGGATCCGCAGAATCGACGACGGGGTGTCGCCAAGAGTGCCGGCGAACTCCTCGTCGTACACGACCACGTTCGCGCCTTCGCGCGCCAGGACATCGATCAGTTGCGGGCCACTGAATCCGGTGTTGAGCAGGACGAGGCGGGCTCCGATCTTGGCCGCCGCCAGCATCGTGAATACCTGACCACGATGGTCGCGACACATCGACGCGACGGTATCGCCCTCTCCGATGCCCTGAACCGCGAATCCCCGGGCAAGCGCGTTGCTGCACTCGTCGAGTTCGCGATACGTGAGTGCGCCGACCTCGTCGATCAGAGCGATGCGATTCGGGTCGCGATGCGCTGAGAACCGGACCGGCCCGGCGATCGGACCGAGTTGCCGAACCGAACGGGATGCCCGCAGGACCCGCCCCGGCGCCAGCAGATCGATCACGCCGGCGCGCTGCAGCACCCGGACCGAATGCAGGTTCACCGCGAGTGTGTCGACTGTTTGTGTCAAGGCGGACATCGGGTCTCCACTGCCAATAGGGGTCGTCGGTGTTTGCGTGACCCTACGGCACTTCTAACAATTTTGACAATCTACATTTTCCTATCGGACTCAGGATGCCATCAATGACACTGCTTGCGCTGTCGAGTCGTCTACCGTTGCAAACATGACCACACTCGGGGATTCAGAGGCGACAGCACCCGGCAGGGTCTATAAAGGCCGCTCTGCGCAGCAGCGGCGTGAGGACCGGCTGCGGCGACTCCGCGAGTGCGCTCTTGAGTTATTCGGCACCGAGGGATACGCGGCCACCCCGATCGAGAAGCTCTGCACACAAGCGAACGTCTCGACGCGCAGCTTCTACGACGACATGGGCAGCCGCGAAGCCCTGTTGATCACCGTGGTCGACGAGATCACCACCAAGGCCGCGGCGGCGGCGTACACCGCGCTTCTCGACAGCCGCGACCTGCCGCTTTCTCAACGAATCGGTCGCGGACTGCGCGCCTACCTGTCAGTCACCTGCGCCTCCGCGCAAACGGCAAAGGTCTGTTATGTCGAGCTCATCGGAGTCAGCAGCCGGGTCGAGGAATTCAGGACGGCCTGGCGGCGCCGAATGACGGAGATGATCGCCGACGAGGCCGATCGAGCCGCGGCCAGCGGCGAGATCGAGCCGCGCGACTATCACCTGTTCGCACTGTGCGTGATCGGGGCCGTCAACTCCCTCGGACAAGAGCTCGCGGCCACCCCATCAGACACCGTATTGCGCACGCAGGTCTCGCTCGACGACATCATCGCTGAGCTCGCGCACCTCATCGCCGCCGGCAGTCAAGGGCCGCGCTGATCGGACATATCGAATCCACGAAGCAGCCCTTCCCAAATCCGAAACGATGTCTTACTGTTCTCGCGGACCTTGGGTGTGACGGCCGTCATGCCTCTGCATGGACGAGAGGACGCAGCGGATGGGTGCTCTGCGCCGGATGATTCGCTGCCCGCATCCGGCGGGTCGCGTTGCCTCACCTCGAATCCGACTCTGGGCGCTAGCCTGTGCGACCCTTGCTTTGCTGGGCCCGGTGATCACCGGGCCGCCGAGCCACGCATCGCCTGCGGCTACCCCGGCGGGGTTACGGTTGGCCGATGCCCGGACCGGGCTTCCCTCGGGGTGGCGGCCGGGACCTGAAACTTTCGGCGTCGGAGAGGTGCGCAACGTCGCCATCCCCGCCGCCGACGGGGCGATCTTGCGCGCCGATGTGCACTACCCGCTCGACCCTGATGGGCGTCCCGCGAAGGGGCCCTTCCCCGTCTTGCTCACCGAGACCCCCTACGGCAGTGGCTCGGTCGATCTCCTCGATCAACTCACCTACGGCGGGATCGGCCCGCAACTGCGCGGTATCGCGCCCACAGGTGTCGAGGTATTGCGCCAGGTGGCTGATGCCGCGGGGGCGGGCGACTATTTCGTCAAACGCGGGTACATCCAGGTGATCGCGAACATTCGCGGGACCGGGGCCTCGGGTGGCCAGTGGTCGATCCTCAATCCGGTCGAACGCGACGATTCGCGCAGGATCGTCGATTGGGCTGCGGCACTGCCGAATTCGACTGGCCAGATCGGCATGTACGGGCTGTCTTACTTGGGAATGGATTCGCTGCTGACCGCGGGGACTCTCGAAAAGAACTCGCCGGTAAAGGCTTTGTTTCCGCTGATGCCAGGAAACAGCCTGTTCGAGGACATCATCAACCACGATGGCTACTACAACACTGCTTTTCTGTCGTCCTACGCCTGGACCCCCGGTACGTTGCTGCCGGAGATCGCACCCATTCTGAGTCTGTACGACCAACCGGCGGCCATGTTGCAGGTGATGGCCGATCACCTCAAGAGCAACGTGCAGCAGGACGGGGTGTGGCTGTCCATCCTCAACGCCCTGACCGGTGGCGACAAGGCGTACAACGGATCGTATTGGCAGCAGCGCTCGATCGACGACGTACTGGGCCAGGCGGCGCGTAACGATATTCCGACCTATCTCGTTGCCGGTCAGGACGACCTGCTCCAAGACGGCACCCCACGCACCTTCGCCGCCCTTCAGAATGGTTGGGCCAAAAGACCTCTCAACGGACCGATGGATCCGCATCAGCCGGTGACCGGCCGCGACCAAATGCTGTTCGGCCCGTGGTTTCACGTGCAGCCCGGTATCGAACGCAACACCCTTGCGGTCGACTTGCACGCCATCGAACTCGCCTGGTTCGACCGCTGGCTCAAAGGCGAACGCAACGGCATCGATGACACCCCGACCCCGCTGCATGCCATCGATCTGCACGGCTATGTCATGAATAGTCGCAGCTATCCGGCGGCGCAGACGAAGGACACGACCTTCTACCTTGATGCGGGAGGCGCACTCACATCCACGCCGCCCGAGCAGACCGCGGCGGCCGACCCACTCGACTTCGAACCGATTGCTCCCGGCACCATCTGCAATCGCTCTTTCTCGCAGAACTTCTCCGGGGTGTATCAGCTACTGGCCCGCCTATTGAATGTTGACGACCCATGTGCGACATTCTCGCCGCAGCAAGGCATTCCGGGGGTTGTCAATACTCTGAACTACACCTCGCAGCCGTTCACAGCCCCGACTGCGCTCGCCGGACCCATCGGCGCCACAATCTATGCGAGTTCGAGCACTCCGGCATCCGCTTTCGAGGTGACTGTCCAAGACATCGGACCGGACGGGAGCGTCACCGAACTCACCGACGGCGAACTCGCCGGAAAGTTCCGGGTACTCGACCCGGAGCGTAGTTGGCGAGCCCCGTCCGGTGACCTGATCAGTCCCTACCACCCCGACACTCGACAATCGCTCGTCCCGGTGACACCGGGCCAGCTCACCGAGTACGACATCAAGATCAAGCCGGTGTTCCATGTCCTGGAACCCGGCCACCGCATCCAGATCACTATCGGCACCGGCGACGCGCCGATTCACATCCTGAACCCGCAGGACTACCCGACCCTGCTCGGCGGGCACTACGAGATCGGCCGCACCACCACCGCCCCGTCGCGGATCACCCTTCCGCTCGCCCCGGCGAACCAGATGGCCGGATGATCCCGGCCGGCCCCTGTCCCAAGCACCTCTACACATACACAGCAGGAAACGACCGCGTTCTATGCGCGCGCCCGAAAGGATCCATCCCCTCATGACTGTTCGCCCATCCCGGCGCTCGGCAGCGAGCGCGACCGGCGTGCTGCTGGCCGCCGCGCTCGTCCTCAGCGCGCTATTCAGTATGGCGGTGCCAGCAGCCGCCGCCCCGCACCCCTCCCACGGAGTGCAAATCGACCCGCCGCCGGCGATCACGCTGCCACCAGAGTTCGACCCGTTCTATACCCCGACCGCGGGCGCGGTCGCCGCGGCAAAGCCGGGACAGATCATTCGCGCGCGAGCAATCAACCCAGCATTCATGGGTCTGATCTCGCTGAACGTCAACGCGTGGCAGCTGGTGTACCGAAGCAACGACAGCCACGGCGCGGCGATCCCGATCGTCACCACGGTCCTCACGCCGCGCGGGTCATCGCCGGCAGGCGGCCGAAAGCTGTTGTCCTATCAGATCGCCGAGGACTCCGCGGCCCAATACTGCGCCCCGTCCTACGTCATCCAGTACGGCGCGATCCCCGCCGACTACGTCAACGCCGCCGAAACCCTGATTCCGTTGGCAGCAGGCGTCGCGCAGGGCTGGACGGTAGCCATGCCCGACTACGAAGGCCCCAATTCTGCATACGGCGCAGCGCGTCTCGGTGCGCAAGCGACACTCGACGGCATTCGTGCGGTCGAGAGTTTCGCTCCTGCCGAACTCCACGGCGCGAAAACCCCTGCGGCGCTGTGGGGATACTCCGGTGGCACCATTCCAACGTCCTTCGCCGCCGAGATCAAACAGGCGTACGCTCCCGATCTCAACGTCGTCGGCACCGCCAGCGGCGGGATCGCCCCCGCCGACTACATCGGCATCCTCGAACACAACAACGGGGGCGTATACGCGGGACTGATCTCCGGCCCAATCGTTGGCATCGCAACCGAATATCCGGACATGCAAAGGGAATTGAATGAGCACGTCAATCTCCTCGGGCAAGCGGTACTCGCCTCCAAGAGAGTCCTCTGCCATCCGCAAGGCACCTCGATCTTCCCGGGCCTGAACTACATGGGGACATTCAATGGTGCCGACCCGCTGCAACTGCCCGGCATCAAGCATGCGATCGCGGACAACACCCTCGGCGAACGAACCCCGTCGGTGCCGGTGTTCATGTACCAAGCGCAGTACGACGAGATCATCCCTACTGCCGGTGTGGACCGTATCGCGAACAAATACTGCGCCGACCGAGCTCCCAGTGTCACCTACGAACGCGAGCTGCTCGCCGAACACATCTCAGGCGTCATCACCCAGATACCCGATGCCTTCACCTGGATCCGCGCCCGCCTCGACGGGATACCCGCAGTACCCGGTTGCCACATCACAAACCTCACCAGCACCATCACCGAACCACAGTTCGGACGGGTGCTCGGGACCATGCTGCCCGCTGTTGCTCAGGCACTCATCGGACAAGCCATCGGCGAAGGCAAGCACTAATCCATTCGCCGCCAACCATTTACCGGTCCCCTGCCTGCGATTCCGGCGTAGGCAGGGGAATCGGCGACTCAGAAACGGATGCTTCGGTGATGAACGGCCCCGAGACGACAACCCTCCCAATGACCGCGCTATGGCGCCGACACGCACAGCAGCGACCCGACGCCCCAGCTGTAACCGTCGACGATGACGCCCCTGTCACCTGGCGGCAGCTGCATGAACGCACCAATCAGGGTGCTCGCGTGCTGGCTGCGCTCGGAGCGCGGCGAGGCGATTATGTGGTGATCGCGGTGCCGAACTCGGTCGATTTCGTCGAAGCGCTACTGGCGGTATTGAAGGTCGGCGCCGTCCCGGTACCCGTCTCGGCGGATGCCACCACGGCCGAGATGCGGTCAGTAATCGGTTTGACCGCACCCGCGGTGGTCATCGGTCGCGAAGCGGCGGGGTTACGCCCCATTCGGCCGATGACCATTGCGAGCCTGAACCCGCTGCTCAACGAGCAGAGCACCAACGATCTTGACGATGTGATCGCCCCCAGTTACAAGGCGCCGATGTCTGGCGGCAGTACCGGACGAGCGAAGATCATTCGGTCCGGCCTACCGGCAGAAGTCACCGTCATCGACGGAGTGCCCTTGATGGCACTGACTCCGGCCGGGATGACGATGGTGATGCCCGGGCCGCTCTATCACAACCTGACCATGATGGGCACGCTCAACGGACTCACCGTCGGCAATCACGTTCTCCTGCAGCGCACGTTCGACCCCGAGATCACGATTCGACAGGTCGATCGACACCGTGCAGCCATGGCCCTGGTGGTACCCACGCACATGGGTCGGATCCTGCAGCTACCAGAAGCGACGCGGGCTGCGTACGACCTGACCAGCCTGACCTTCCTCGTTCACACCGGCGGACCCTGCCCGTCGAGAATCAAGCAGGGATGGATCGATTGGATCGGCGCCGACCACGTCTACGAGTTGTACTCGGCCACTGAAGCTCCCGCGGCCACACTGGCCTCCGGCCGCGACTGGCTCGAACGTCCAGGCACCGTCGGCAAGCCGGTAATGGGCGAGATCAAGATCCTCGACGATGACGGAAATCCTTGCGCAGCAAGCGAAGTAGGACAGGTATGGATGCGCCGTCCCGCCGGCGCCGCACGCACCTATAGCTATATCGGCGCATCGAGCAACGAAACCGACGCCGGCTGGGACACCATGGGCGACCTCGGATCGATCGACGCCGACGGCTACCTCTACCTCGCCGACCGACGAACCGATCTCATCCTCGCCGGCGGAGCCAATATCTACCCCGCCGAGGTGGAAGACGCCCTGATGCACATCCCCGGGATCGCCGAGGCCGTGGTCGTGGGAGTCCCTGACCCCGACCTCGGACAACATGTGCACGCGCTCGTCTACCGCAGCGATAACGCACTCACCGTCGACATGATCCGCGCCCGCCTCACCGACCACCTCGTGCGCTACAAGACACCGCGCACCTACGAACTCGTCGACCACCCCCTACGCAACGATGCCGGCAAGATTCGCCGACAAGCACTCAGCACACAACGCGCTCATAGGAGTTGATCTCGGAACTAGCACACTGCTGCCAACAGCGCGGCAGCCCTACCGCCGCTGAGCGCTACGGGCGGTAACGTTCGGGCATGTCCACCAGCAGGATCGGGCGGCCAGTCAAGACGGCCGGGGAGCATGCGCGTACCCGTGAGCAACTGCTGAGCGCGACGCGGGTGGTGTACTGCAGCTACGGCTTCCGCGGCACCACGGTGGTGCGGATTGCCGAGACCGCGGGGCTGTCGCGGGGGACCTACTACAAGCATTTCACCAACGCCCTCGAGCCGGTCGAAGAGCTGATCGACAGGTTGGCGCAGGACTTGATTCGCGCGATCGCCGCCGCGATCGCACCGTATTCGGGTTCGGAGCGGATCGTCGCCGGCATCGACGCCTACTTGGGGTGGGTGGCCGGCTTGGGCGAGTTGGCCGGGCCGCTGTATGCCGAGTCGCACGATCCGGATGGGCCGGTCAGCAGACGCCGCGGGCCGCTGACGGACCTGCTGGTGGCCAGCGTCAGCGCGCTCGCCGTCGAAGCCGGCTACACCGCACCCGATCGCCTCACTGTCGAAGCATTCTTCACCCTGATGGAATTCATCAGCCCGCGGTGGGCCGCCACCGACTCCCATCTGGATCGCGACCGTGCCCGATCACTACTGCTGCGAACCGCGCGCACATTCCTGGAACCAGACATTTAGCTGGGACTACTTGTGTGAACACCGATGCTCAATTAATGTGCTGCTGTCAGCTCAGTCACACATAAAGGGGCGTCGATGTCTCCTCTCGTCCGTGCAAGTCTTCGCCAGTGCGTCACCCGGACTGCTGTACTCTCGGCTGCCACCGCGTTGGCGGTGGCCGGTGTCACCGTCACTGGCGCGACTGCTGCTCACGCTCGACCGGCTGCCACGTGGGCCCCTCGCCCGGCGACCTACGGCGTAACCGTGGTACGCGATGTTCCGGTCCGCATGGACGATGGCGTGGTGTTGCGGGCCGATGTCCGCCTGCCGGCACAGAACGGTAGACCGGCCGCCGGGCGCTTTCCCGTCCTGGTGACCCAGACGGCCTATAACAAGGCCCTGCCGATGCTGAACATGGCCGACGACTATCTGGTCGAGCGGGGCTATGTGCAGGTGATCATGGATGTGCGTGGAACCGGCGATTCCCCCGGCCAGTGGGATGCGCTGGGACCGCGCGAACAACACGACGGCTACGACCTGGTGCAGTGGGCCGCTTCGACGCAGCGTCCCTGGAGTAACGGCAACGTGGGACTGGCCGGCGCGTCCTACGGTGGGATCAACCAGATCCTCACCGCCGCACAACATCCCGCGGGGCTCAAGGCAATCTTCCCGGTCGTGCCGGTCGGGGACGTCTATCGAGACGTGGTCGGCAACGGCGGGCAGATCGACATCGGGTTCATGCCGCTGTGGCTGAGCATCGTCGGAACGACGAGCATGCTGCCGCCTACCCTCGCCCTCACCGATCCGACGGCAGCGCTGGCCGCGCTGCGCGCGCATGCCGGCGACATCGGCTCGTTCGACGTCGCAATGCTGCGCGACGCACTGGCCGGTGGCGACAAGGCATTCGACAGCTCCTTCTACGCGACGCGGTCCCCGATCAACGCTATCGACAAGGTAACGGTGCCGACGTTCCTCGTCGGCGGTGAACAGGACATCTTCCAACGCGGCGAACCCCTGCTGTATCAACACCTTTCCGCCCACGGCGTGCCCGCCAAATTCCTGTACGGACCATGGACTCACGCCGGGGCCGCGCTACCCGCTCTGGGCGCCCCGTCGTGGCTCGACCCCGGGCTGGTCCTGCAACCGGGGAATTCACTACAGGAACTGCAGCTGCGCTGGTTCGACCATTACCTCAGCGGCGTGGACGACCCGGGAATCGTCGACCGCGCGGCCGTCACCTACTACGAGAACGGCGCAGGTAGTCACGGTTGGCAGACCGCAACGCAGTGGCCGCCGGCAGGCGTGCGCTACCGACGGTTCAGTCTGACTGGACACGCCGCCGCCGGCTCTGCCACCGGCCAACTCGTCGATGGCGCTGCCAGTTCGGGTGGCCCTGACCTCGCCCCGCACTCTCCGGCATCGGGGATCTGCACCGAGTCGACCGACCAATGGACCGCGGGCCTACTCGGTATCCTCGGATTCCCTTGCGACAATGATCAATCCGGCAACGATCAGACCGGCCTGACCTACGATCTGCCGGTCAGCGGCCCGCTGCGCCTAGCCGGACCGATCGAGGCACACCTGACCGTGTCTACCCCGTCTCCTGACGGACAGCTCACGGTTCGCCTCGAGGACGTTGCCCCAAATGGACAGGTCCGCCAGCTCTCAGCCGGATGGCAGGTACTGTCCTTGCGCCAACTCGATCTTGACAAATCCACCGAGGTCAACGGCCTGCTCGTGCAGCCTTACCATCCCTACACGCGCGACTCGGCCCACCCAATGCCCGCGAACCGGCCCGTCCCGATCGACGTAGAGATCTTCCCCACCGCCGCCGAAATCCAACCGGGACACACACTGCGCCTGGCTATTCAGACCGCGGACTTCCCGCACCTGGCAGCGCCTGCCAACCAGAACGCAGCCGGCAACGCCAGCATCCGAATATGGCACAGCGCGGCCGACCCCAGCTGGGTAGTGCTACCCACGCTCTCCTGACGGCCCTACCACTTTTCATTGACCCTTCAACAAAGCATGCGCGGCCCGGGCGATCTGCCGAACTGCATCGATCGATCGCCTCGTTTGATCGAGGAACCAACTCCGGCTGCCCCCCAACAACCACGGCCGGCCAGGTTGCGCATTCAGGGCAGCTCTGAGGAGGTCGCGGTTGAAGACCGGACTCCAACCGAGTTCGGGGCTCACGACCGTATACCGGCCGTCGTCATAGGTGTCCGGCCCCGGGTCGGAACACGGGGGTATGTCGGCAACAGATGCAACGATGCGGCGAACGATCTCCTTGAGATCGGGGGACGTGGTCGCCGACGAATACTTGACCGGATCAGATCGCTCGAATCTGGTTGGCAGCCCGTTGCGAATGATGACCAGATCGCGGCTCGGCACGACGACGATGAGCTGACCGAGCATCCCGCAGAAGGCATATGTATCTCGCGGTGAACCAGGGAAGATCGGATGCCGGATCGTCAGGGGGGTCGGCACTGATGCGATCTTGTACGTATTGCCCTCGTTGAGCCAGAACAGGAATCCGTAACCGGGGTTGGCTACGGTGCCGGTGACTGCCTGGGCAACATAGTCCGAGTTGATCAACTGCTCACCGTCCCAGCGACCCATTCGCAACATGAGCTCACCCAGCAGCGCCTGATGGTCAGGCCGAAGGAACAGGCCGCCGGCCGTGATGGTGCGGCCTTTGCGGTCTCGAAGCCACACCCAATGGTTGCGAGAAATCCCAATCTTGCCGAACAGTTCGCGCTGCGCAAACAACTGGAAGTCGAGACCTGTTGTGCGCTCGATGATTACGCCAAGGAGACTCAACGTGGTTTGGGCGTACTCGAAGACGGTCCCCGGCTCATGCGCGAACGGCAGGGCAAGCACCTGAGCGACGACATCTGTCTCCAAGCCTGCCCATTCGGCAACCCAGGAGAACTTCAGACCTGAGGTCTGGTTGAGCAATTGCCGAACGGTGAGCGCCGCGTGGGCGGCGTCAGCCTCAGGCAAGAAGGTGCCGAGTCGATCGTCGAGAGCGAAGTGACCCATTGTGATGGCCCGACCGACCAATAGTGACAAGACGCCCTTCGACGTACTCGCCAACGGCTGCGGGATCCGCTCGGTTCTCGCGTCACGGGCACTCTTGTCCGCAAGTTGTCCGTGACGGTAGACGCGAACCGACGAACTGCGTAGCCCACTGGCAAACTGCACGGCATTCGCCAAAGCATCCGGATCGAACCCGAGTTCGGCAGCGTTCGGGAAGTCGGTCATCAGGGCATCCTTCATCGCTCGTTTCGCCGCGTTCGCCAGCGGGCGACCGCCCAGGGGATAAGTTAACAGATGCCTGACCAGATATGACTAAGAACGAGTGGTGTCCAGAATTGGATTCGATCGCGATTGGTGCGGGGTTCGACGGCCTGGCTGCAGGAACGATGCACGCCGTTGCAGCAGACCCCTCACAGGACGCGTTTCATTGTGGTAAGTATTCTTTTCAAATATCCTGAAGGAAGGGGCGCATCTTGCTCGAGCCGGAACCCGACCAGAGCCAGGTGCTCGAGGTCGTCGCGGGGCTGCGGACCGAGCAAAGTGCGTGGACGGCGCTTCAACCACGCGAACGCGGGGCATTCGTTGCGCACTACATCGAATGGTTGACGGCAAACCGACGCCGATTCGAGGATGCGTTGATCGCCGAGACTGGCAAGTCGGCCTCGGATGCCGCAATGGAGATTCCCATGGCGGCGCAAGTGGCTGCGTACTACGCCACCCACGCCGAACGCTTCCTCGCGTGCGAGCAACGATCATCACCGAATTGGCTCCTCGCGAATAAGAGGGCCACTATGCAGTACCGCCCCCGTGGCGTGGTGGGTGTGATCAGCCCGTGGAACTATCCGATCGCGAACTGCCTGACGGACGCGATCCCAGCACTCCTCGCCGGGTGTGCAGTGCTCGTCAAACCGTCCGAGCGGGCGCCATCCACGGTTGACACCGTTCTCGACGGCTGGAACCAGGTAGGTGCGCCAAAGGTTTTGGCTCGACTTCACGGCGGTCGAGCCATTGCGGAAGCGGTTGTGGACCACGTCGATTTCGTGCAGTTCACCGGGTCGTCGGCGACGGGTCGCGCCGTCGCCGCGCGTGCCGCGCAGCGCCTGACCCCTGTCAGCCTCGAACTCGGCGGCAAGGATCCGATGCTGGTGCTCATTGGCGCCGATATTCGCCGCGCGGCGCGTGGCGCGGTGTGGGGTTCGATGTTCAACGCCGGCCAGACATGCGTCTCCGTCGAGCGCGTGTACGTTGTCGAAGAAGTCTATGAGCAATTCGTTGCCGAAGTGCTGCACGAGGTCTCACGACTGAAGGTTGGTGTGGGTGCGGGCTTCGACGTCGGCGCCTTGGTCGATTCCGGCCAACTCGAAATCGTCGACAGGCACGTCCGCGACGCGGTCACCAACGGCGCCACGGTCCACACCGGCGGAAAGCTGGTCGGCGACGGTCTTCTCTACCCACCAACGGTTCTGACGAATGTGACGTCCTCGATGCTGTGCATGAGTGAGGAGACATTCGGGCCGTTGCTTCCGATCGTGGCGGTTGCCGACGACGCTGAGGCGATCGCGCTTGCGAACGCTTCGCCCTATGGACTGTCGGCCACCGTCTGGAGTGGGGATTCGGCAACCGCGCAACGTGTGGCGGCGCAACTGGACGTCGGAACGGTGAACATCAACGACGTCATCGTGAACATCATGGAGATGTCCGTGCCTCATGGCGGTTGGAAAGACTCTGGTATCGGTGCCCGGATGGGCGGCGCCGATGGCATCCGAAAGTACTGCCGCACCGCAGTCGTCGTCGAGCACACGCGCGGGTTACGCAGCGAACCCAACTGGTATTCTGCGCCGCCCTTGCAGCAGCGCCTCGTCGCAAAACTCTTGTTACGCAATGCACGTGGGCAACTACGGAAAGTGGGACGTTGATGCAGCCCCTTACAGGCAAACTGATAGCAGTGACGGGCGCAGCGCGAGGGATCGGACTTGCGACAGCGCGCGCGTTGGTCGACGCGGGCGCAAAAGTAGCCATGGGCGATCTCGATCGTGCCGAGGCCATTGCCGCAGCGAATACGGTCGGAGTCGATGTGATCGGGTTGGAGCTCGACGTCACCAGCCGAGACTCGTTCGCGTCGTTCCTCGATCGCTCCGAGAAAGAGTTCGGTCCTCTGTACGGATTGATCAACAACGCTGGAATCATGCCGCTCGGGCCGTTTCTGGAGGAAACGGACGTGACCGCGAACGCAACTCTCGATGTCGATCTTTCGGGCGTGATCCTCGGCTGCAAGCTGGCACTCCCCCGAATGCTGTCGGCGGGATCCGGCCACATCGCGAACGTGGCATCGGTAGCGGGACGAGTGGGCACCGCCAACACGGCAACCTATTGCGCCGCCAAACATGGCGTGGTCGGCCTGACGGAGGCCCTCCGCATCGAATTTGCAGGTACAGGAGTGGCCTTCAGCTACGTTCTGCCGGCCGCGGTACAGACCGATCTCGGGGCCGGGGTCGGTCGTATCGTCGGGCTCGCGGCCCAGCAGCCGGATGATGTCGCGGCGGCGATAGTCGCAGGCCTGCGCCGCAAGAAAGTAGACATCTGGGTTCCCCGACGCGGGAAGGCCTTGGCGTTGTCCGGGCTCATCGCCCCGAGGGGAATCTCCGACCGAGTGACTCGAGCACTCGGCGGCGCATCAGCGAACGTGGTCGATCCGGCGATCAGACACGCACACGACACCCGGATTCCGCACTGACTATCTCGCTTGCGACCCGATGGCCTACGCCTTGCGCCTGTGTCGTTGTGTCTTGGAACACGCGTTGCAGCAACGGAACCGCGAACGGGCCGTGATCGAGCAGTGGCGGGCAGCCGTGGATCTTTGATCTCGCCGCCCGATCGCCGATGTAGTCCATGCCGGGCAGCAGACGATTTGCCGATCTGCGAGCGGCTAGGTAACTGGCGTCAGCTTCCGCAGTCGCCGGAGGTTGAAGAGGCCCCATAAGACGGTGGACAGCGCCCAAGCACGCGATTGTTCCGGGTATCCGCGGCGGCGCACCCGCCAAGAGATCAGCGCCGCTTCTCCCGCGTGGGTCAGCAGTGTCAGACCTAACAGCCCTCGCAGCGCCGTCTGGTTTTGCTGATCATCTGGTTCCGCGCTGCCGCCGAATGCTTTTGCGGCCCAAACGATGTAGAGGGGAAGCCCCACTGCGATAGACAGCGGGGCGACACCCTTGTCGGACTTCTTACTCATAGTTTCGCTCCCTATTCGGACACTGGTCGTGTCTATGGCTGGTACACGATCGGCATCGAAGCCTGGCCGGGAGCGTGCGATCACCCCGCAGATCCACAACCGAAAGTATGCGGTACTCAAAGTATCGGTATGATCGGCGGGGCGCAAGGTGTTCACCAAACCTGTCTGACTCGCCTAAGCGCCGGACCAGTGATCGAGTTTCGCGGGTAGCGATTCCAGCGACCACGGGCCGTCGGTTTCGACGGTCTCTTTCGCGGTCCACCCCTGCAGGAGTGCGACTGCGCCGCCTTGGACTGCGAGGACCTTGCCGGTCAAAGGGCAGTCGCTACTCGCAAGGTATGCAACAACCGGGGCGATGTTCGCGGGACTGAACGCGTCGAACTGGCCCTCGGGAACCTCCTCGGCGAACATGGCGCTCATCCCCGGGGTTGCGAGCGTCAAACGGGTGCGCGCGACCGGTGCGATCGCGTTCACCCGGACGCCGTATCGCTCGAGTTCGAGGGCCGCCACTTCGGTGAGTGCCGCGATCCCGGCCTTGGCAGCCCCGTAGTTGCCCTGCCCGGGATTGGGTAGGAAGGTGCCGGAGGCAGACGCCGTGTTGATCACAGCGGCCTGAACGTTGTTGCCCGCCTTCGTCTGATTCTTCCAATAGGCGGCCGCGTGGTGCAGTACCGCGAAGTGCCCCTTGAGATGCACGCCGATCACGGCATCCCATTGTGATTCATCCATGTTGGCGATGAAGGCGTCGCGAAGGATGCCCGCGTTGTTCACGACGATGTCAAGGCCACCGAAGTCCTGGACCGCTTGGTCGATCAGAGCTTTCGCCCCGTCCCAGGTGGCGATGTTGTCGGAGTTGGCAGCCGCCGAACCACCGGCGGCCACGATCTCGTCGACGACTTGTTGTGCGAGGCCGGTGTCGGTTCCAGTTCCATCGTTGGCGCCGCCGAGGTCGTTGACCACGACGGCCGCGCCCTCACGGGCGAACAGCAGGGCGTGTTCGCGGCCGATGCCCCGGCCGGCGCCGGTGATGATGGCGACACGGTTGTTGAAAATACCCATTGGTTCTCCTTGTGCGGTAATGGATTTCGGCGTCTACGCGACGAGTGTGGAGAACTTCTCCAGCGATGCGTCGAGTTCTCTAGTCGAAGCACGCTCGATTGCGCCGCCGATTGCGCCGACCATCATCTGGCTAATGAATTCGGCTTCGATGGTTACCTCAGATCCGGTATCCGCCGATTCGACCGCGAGGGTGAGCGAAATCGTCGCTCCCGCCATGCCGGTCCCCGACATGCTCACCGAGTTCGGAGCATCGAACGTATCGACAGTGAACGTGATGGTGTTGGTCATGCCCATGATCGAGAGGATTTCAACAAGCTTGCTGCCGAGCGTGATCGCGGCCGGGGGCTGTTCCTTCCACCTCTCGTGCAAAGTGAGCCAGTCTTCGAACCGGGTGGGGTCGGCCAAGGTGGCCCACACCGTCTCCTGCGGAGCCGACACATGTTTGGTTACAGCAACTTTCGCCATCTCATACTCTCCTTGTATCGAATTTGTCAGCGGTCGGCGGGCCGGTATGCGGTGACAAACGCGGCGCCGCCGAGCCCGATGTTGTGTGCCAGCGCGACCTTGGCGTCGGATACCTGCCGCTTGCCTGCGTCGCCACGCAACTGCCAGGTCAGCTCCGCGCACTGGGCGAGTCCGGTCGCGCCTAGGGGATGCCCTTTGGAGATCAATCCGCCCGACGGGTTGACAACCCACTTGCCGCCGTACGTGGTGTCGTCGGCGTCGACCAAGGTGTGTCCCTTCCCCTCTGCGGCCAATCCGAGCGCCTCGTAGGTGAGCAGTTCGTTCGGCGCGAAGCAGTCGTGCAACTCGATAACGTCGATGTCCTCGGGTCCGATCCCGGCCTGCTCGTATACCTGTCGGGCTGCCGACGTCGACATGCCGTAGCCGACGAGCGCTCGCGCAGTCTTCGCGGTGAAGGTGGACTCGAGATCGGTCACCATTGCCTGGCCCACGATCTCTATCGCGCGGTCGGCGAGTCCGTGTTGGGAGACGAAGCGCTCGCTCGCCAGTACCGCTGCCCCCGACCCATCCGAGGTCGGCGAGCACATGAGTCGAGTCATCTGAAGCGGGGCGTACACGACTTTGGCGTTCTGGATTTCCTCGAGGCTGTACGCGTTCTGGAACTGCGCGAACGGGTTGTTCACCGAATGCTGATGGTTCTTCAGCGCAATTTTGGCGTAATGCTCGGGGGTGGAACCGTATTGCTCCATGTGCTCGACACCGGCCACGCCGAACATCCACGGCGCCACCGGCATTGCGAACTCGTGTAGCTGGGCCAGCGCTTCGATGTGTCGCAGCAGCGGCTGCTCACGGTCGGCATAGCCTGCCTCAAGCGAGCCTGGCTGCATCTTCTCGAAGCCTACCGCGAGGGCGCAATCGGCGAGGCCGCTGCGGACGGCGCGTGCCGCCAAGTACAGCGCGGTGGTGCCGGTGGAACAGTTGTTGTTCACATTGACGATCGGAATACCACTCAAGCCAAGCTCGTAGATCGCCCGCTGGCCACTCGTAGAGTCTCCGTAACAGTATCCGGCCACAGCCTCCTGGATCTTGTTGTATTCGATGCCGGCATCGGTCAGCGCTGCGGTCGCGGATTCCCGCACCATCGCCGGATAGTCCCAACCTTCCCGCCTGCCCGGCTTCTCGAATTTCGTCATGCCGACACCGATGACGAAGACCTTGTTGGACATCACAACTCCTCTTTGTTGAGATCTGACGGGTATCAGGCGAATTGAGCGAGACCGTCGCTGATGACGAGCTTGCCGGGGGCTCCGTCGCCGCCCGTCTCGTAGACATAACGATTAGGGTCGACACCGTCACGCCACACTCGCGTCGTGATCGTTTCGGTCGGCCGCGCCGGTGCGGACAGACGCACCGCCAGACGCTTGAGCCGGCTCGGATCGCTCGGGCTGATCTGCGAGATCAGTGCATGCGAGGTGAAGGCGATAGTGCACAATCCGTGGATGATGATGCCCGGCAGACCCATCGCCTTCGCGAAATCATCATCCAGATGGATCGGCATCGGGTCCCCCGCCGGGTCCGCATACCGGAACGTCTGATCATCGTCGAACTGCTGGATTACCTCGAAGTCCGGCGCACGCTCTCGGAGCGCGGGATCGAAGCGATGCTCGGGGCTGCGGACACCGGCGACACCCTCGAACTCACCGCCGCGGAAGAACCCCACGAAGTACTGCTCGTTGACCAAATCGCCCCGGTCACTGCGAGTCTCGACCAAGGAAGTCACTACCACTCCGGAATCTTTGCCCACGATCCCGATCGGCTTGGCACGCACCGTTAACAGCTCGCCGGGTTCGATCGGCCGATGGAAGCGGAAGTCATGCTCGCCGTGCAGAATTCGTAGCATGATGTCGTCGGGTACTACCGACATCGCGGCGTCGGCCATCATCACCATGGCCGGAACGACAGCGAAGACAGGGGGTGCAAATGTTCCATTCACATGCTGAATAAGCGGATCGTTCGTAGCTTCCGCGTAGGCAATCGTCTGTTCTTTCTCCACCTTGAATTCGTGCTCGTCACCCCAGACGTCAAGTCGCTCGAGGTTGTACTCGTCGTAGCCGCTCACCCTGACTCCTGCACATCGTTGATCGATGTGCTCGAAGCTACGGCGAGACGACCCTGCATAGCGATGACCGAATCCCACGTCTTCGTGACCGAAACGATCAGCATGCGCCGATAGCGTCATCCGTGTGTAGCCTCGGGCATGTGTCTCGTACCGCCGTGGAGTACACACTGCCAATTCAACGTGTTCATGCCCTGTTGGATCTGGCCCGACAACGCGGATGGGACGTACCCAGCCTGCTGGCGGAATCCGCAATCAGCTCTGAGCTTCTCGCCGCCGGACGAGGACGGGTGACAATCGAGCAGGCGGTCGTCATCGCACGTCGACTGTGGCTTTCCACCGACGATGAACTGCTCGGTCTTGGCTTGACGACCGTTCCGCGCGGCACCTTTCGGCTCGTCTGCTTCGGCTTGATCAGCGCACCGACCGTGCGCGCAGCAGTCGTGCGTTTCCAAAGCTTCCAGAACTCATTGCCAGGCTTCCCCCCGGTCGGCCTCGACGAGTCCGCCTCCCACGCTCGACTGCACTTTGATATTCGCGCGGTATCGCAGCCGAATGTGGTTGTCACCGATACGATGTTGGCCCTCACACGACAATTCATCGCGTGGGCCATCGGTGACCGACTGCCACTGCGACGCGTCGAAGTGCCGTACACCGCAGTACCGGGGCTGGACGACTACGAGGCGGTCTTCGGCGCACCCGTCACATTCGGCGCCGACCACCCGGCAATCGTCTTCAATGCAACAGTCCTTGACGCGGGCCTCGTGCGCGACGAGGACGACCTCGCCGAATTTCTCCGCGGCGCGCCAGTCGGCGCGCTCGGCCTGCGTGACTATTCGGTATCAGTTGGCGCACAGGTCCGTCGAATCCTGGAACGGGGCTTCACCGGATTACCGCCGAGTGTCGACTCCATCGCTGCTGAACTGGCGATGAGCCCACAGACTTTGCGACGCAGGCTCCAGGAGGAGGGAACCTCCTCACGGAAGATACGAGAGCAAGTTCTACGCGATACTGCGATTGCGAGCCTGGTACGAGGCGACGAGACGATCGCAGTGCTCTCGCGCCGGCTCGGGTTCTCCGAACCCAGCGCGTTCTCTCGCGCATTTCGCAGGTGGACCGGCAGTTCGCCCAAGACGTATCAGCGCTGACTCACACCATTCGAATGATCCGCCCACGGTCTCACTGTGCAAGCCGTCGGCGAGTGCATCGCTAGACACTCACCGACGCAAGCGAGGACGGTCTTCGGATCCTCAGCACCCCCGCAAGGCACGGTCCAACACCATCGCCGATGGGCGATCCAGGTACAGCCCGTACGTCTTGGTCACCACCACGAACTGCACCGCGTACTGGCAGTGGATGCCCGGCTTCGGCGGCATCCAGCGGGACGGTTCCTGGTCACTCTTGTCCTGATTGGAATCACCGTCCACCGCAAGGAGATTCGCCGGGTCGTTGGCCAACCGCTCCCGTTTGGCGCGATCCCACAGGGCCGCACCCATGTCCCACGCGTAGGCCAGGGGCACGATGTGGTCGATCTGCACCTGCGCTCCGGTCTGTGCACCGCGCCGAAACGATACGAACTCACCCGTATACGGGCTGCGCAGATCGCCGGTGGCCACCGCCCGCGGACAGCTGCTGATCGCGACATAGGTCTTGTCGGTGAGATCCCGGTCGAGGATGTCGTTACGGGTGTCGCAGCCGTTGCGGCCACCGATCGCATCCACCTGATCCGTCCATGCCGTGCCGAACATGGTGCGCTCATAGTCTTTTCGCTTCACCCGATCCGGAACCTGAGGGACCAGGCGCAGCTCGGCGATCCACGCCAGGCCATCCGGCGATGTCGGCGGCGGACGATGCGACCGCCAACTGGAGACCGCAACCAGGACTGCGACCACCGTCGCAGCGCAGAGGATCGCCCAGTGCCTGCCGGACAGGTCGATACGCCTCACGAATCATCAGACGCGTCGGCGACCTCGGCCGTTCCATGACCGTCAGGACTTATCGAGATAGTCCGCGCGATCGGACCCCAGCACCTGGTCGACCAGCTCCGGCGACACGGACCGCGTCGCCAGCAACGCGTCGGCGAGTTCACGCGCGTCGGCGATGACATCGTCATCCTCCAGCAACGACAAGAAGTGCAGCGACGACGCCTCTCCCGACTGCGCGGAACCGAGGACGTCGCCCTCCCGGCGCTGCGCCAGATCGACACGGGCCAATTCGAAACCGTCGTTGGACTTCTCGACGGCCTTGAGCCGCTCCATCGATTGCGAGACTTCGGGGGCGCCGGTCATCAACAGACACAGACCTGGCAGCCCGCCACGGCCGACCCGTCCGCGCAACTGATGCAGCTGACTGACGCCGAAGCGTTCGGCATCAACGATCACCATCGTGGTCGCGTTCGGTACATCGACGCCGACCTCGATCACCGTCGTGGACACCAGGATGTCGATGTCGCCGGTCGTGAACGCATCCATGATCGCGTTCTTCTCATCGCCGGGCATCCGGCCGTGCAGCATGGCGATCCGTCGTTTGCCCAGTGGCCCGGCCGACAGCTGCGCGAACAGATCGACGACGGCGACCGTCTTCTCTTCCTTGCCCTCCCCGGACTTCTTCTTGCTCTTGGGCTTTGCATCTGGGTCATCGCCGATCCGGGAGCACACGATGTACGCCTGGCGACCGGCCTCGATTTCCTCGTCGACCCGTTGCCAGACGCGGTCCACCCATGACGGCAGCCGGGTCGGCACGACCGTCGTCGTGATCGGCTGTCGTCCGCGCGGCAGTTCCCGCAGCGTCGATGTCTCGAGGTCGCCGTATACCGTCATCGCCACGGTTCGCGGGATCGGAGTTGCGGTCATCACCAACAGGTGCGGCATGACATCGTCTCTACCCCGACTGCGCAGCACATCTCGTTGCTCCACACCGAACCGGTGCTGCTCATCCACCACGATATAGCCGAGGTTGAAGAAGTCGACATGCTCCTCGAGCAACGCATGGGTGCCGATGACGATCCCGGCGTCGCCCGACACCACCTCCAGGAGCGCCGTTCGCTTGCCGGCGGTCTTCATCGACCCGGTCAGCAGCGCCACCCGGGTCGCCCCGGGCTCCCCCTCGAGCTCGCCCGCCTTGGCCAATCCGCCGAGCTGGCTGGTGATGGTCCGATAGTGCTGAGCAGCAAGGACTTCCGTCGGCGCCAACAGGACGCACTGGTAGCCGTTGTCGACCGCGCGCAGCATCGTCAGCAGCGATACCAGGGTCTTGCCGGAGCCGACCTCGCCCTGCAGCAACCGACTCATCGGTCGCGGCAGCGCCAGCTGTTCGTAGATCTCATTGATCACCACCTGCTGACCGCCGGTCAGCGTGAACGGAAGCCGCTGCGACAGCTTGTCTTCCAGACCACCGGGCACGTGCACGATGGACGGGGCCCGCTGATCCCGGTCGGCGAGGCGGCGCTCCGCCAACGCGACCTGCAGCGCGAACGCCTCGTCGAACTTCAGCCGAGCCTGCGCGGCGCCGACCTCGTCCTCGGTCTCCGGAAAGTGCACCGTGCGCAGCGCGGTGTCCTCGTCGATGAATCCCCGGTCGGCGCAGACCGAATCCGGTAGCGGATCTTCCACCGGTCCAAGCGCTTTGAGCACGGTGCGGACGTGGCTCCAGATATCCCAGGTCTGCAGCTTACGGGTGGCGGGATACACCGGCACCAGCGCGCGATCGAAATCGGCAAGATCCAGGCCACTCTCGGAGTCCCCGACGTAGCGGCCTTCCGGCGCGTCCACGGCGTCGCCGTCGACCCGATCGCGCAGCGCCGTCACCACGCTCGTGAGCTCGGCGGAGCCGACACCCGTCTCGATGCTCATCCCGTCGTCCGGCAGCACCATCCACTCCGGGTGGGTCAGCTGCAGCTGGTCGCGGAAGTACGACACCTCACCGGAGAGCATCACGCGCACACCGGCTTTGAGGCGATTCCGGATGAATTTCGGATTGAAGAACGTGACAGTGAACTTGTTGTGACCATCGTTCGCGACGATCTTGAGCATCTGCCCGCGGCGCTGGCGCATGTTGACCACATCGGCACGCTCGATGCGCGCCACCACCGTCACCCGTTCGCCCGCATCGGGGAGCTTCTCCGGAGACAACGATCCCTGGCGCACATAGCGACTCGGGAAATAACGCACCAGGTGGCCGACGGTGTACACGCCGATCTCCTCGGCCAACGACTCCGCGATCTTGGCACCCAGCACGGCATCGAGCCGATCCGAGAGAACCGCCACTACTCGACGCCGATCTGCATCAGCTCATCCGGCTGACCCGCCCGGTACGACACCAGCTCGACGCCCGGATGATGCACGCGCACATGCTCTTCCAGGCTCTCCAGCGCCTCGTCCGTGAGATCGCTGCCGGCCAGCACCGTGATCAGTTCACCGCCGGTGGCCATCAGCAGATCGACCAGAGCCGCCGCCGCTCCGTCCCGATCGGGATCGATCACCAACACATCGTCGCCGACCTTGCCAAGCAGATCGCCCGGCTCACACATACCGGCGAACGTCAGCAACCGCTCCGACGCAACGGTCACCGAGCCGTACTTGGCCGCGGCTGCGGCCTCGGCCATCGCGTACGCATCGTCGTCGGCCGGACGAGAGATGTCGTGAACGGCCATGGCCGCCAACGCCTGGGCCATCGAAGCGGTCGGCAATGTCACCACTGACCGATGCCGCGAACGGGCGGACGCGGCCACATGCAGCAGCTCCTGGGCCGGCAATGCCCCGTTGGCCATCACGATGACGTGGGCGCTGTCGAGCTCGACGATCGCGGACGCCAGTACGTCGGCGCTCACGCCGCCGTCGCAGCGCACCACCGTCGCGCCTTCCGCGGCGAACAGTTCCGCGGCATCGTCGCCCTTGACGACGGCGACCACGGCGCGTTTCCGTGTCGGCAGTTTGCCTTCGGTCCCGCCGGACGCGCGGAAGGCGTCGAGCAGAAAACAGCTGATGCGAATGTCGGACACCCGGCCGCGCTGCAACCCGGCCTCCACCGCCAGGCCCGGCGCATCGGTATGCACGTGCACCGAGAACCGCTCGCTGCCCGAGTCCGAACTGTCGCCGACGATGACGACCGCGTCGCCGATCACGTCGAGGGTCATTCGCAGCTCGGCGATCTGCTCGGCCGCCGTGTTGTCGAGGACGTACATCACCTCGAATCCGGTCTCGTCCGAACCGCCGTCACTGCAGGGTTCGCCGACGGCGTGGCCGATCGGATCACCACCACCGGCGAGGGCGCCGTTGTACCGCCGGCGTTTGGCCGATACCCCGGTGACGACTTTCACCAGCGAATCCATCAGCACGAGCAGGCCGCGCCCGCCGGCATCGACCACCCCGCTGCGGGCCAGCACGTCGAGCTGCTCGGTGGTCGCGTCGAGCGCCTCGGCGCAACTGTCCGCCACGGCGCGGGCCAGGTCGGCGGGTGAATCGGCGGCGTGCTCAGCGGCTGTGGTCGCGCCGGCGCGCAGCACGGTCAGCACGGTCCCCTCCATCGGGTCACTCACCGCGCGCTTGGCACCCAACGACGCCATCCGCAGACCGGTGACGCAGAGCGCATTGAATGTGACGCCGGACTGGCCGTCGCTACCGAGTTCGGCCGCGTCCGCCAGGGCCACCATGACCTGCGACAGAATCACGCCGGAGTTCCCGCGCGCGCCGCCGACCGCGCCCTCGGCGATTGCGCGCGACACCGTGATCAGGTCGGCGTCCTCGTCGAGAACTTCCAACGCCGCCAGTGCCGCCGTCATGGTGTGCAGCATGTTGCTGCCGGTATCCGAATCGGGGATTGGGAAGACGTTGAGGTCGTTGATCTCGCCGCGCACCTCATCCAGGCCGGCGACGCACGCCGCGATCCAGTCGCGCAACAGGTGCGGGTCGATCGGCACCGAGCCACCGGATCCGGGCGTCGCCTGCTGATCCCGAGGCGCCCCCGGCTGGGGCGATGGAGCAGTATCCTGGGTCACCCGTGCACCCTTTCTCCCGACTGGCTCACCGCCCCTAAGGGTACGGACAACCTCGTCGATGCCCTGACGGACGGCTCGTTTTGGCCTGACAGGGTCCGGGCGGCTATTGTGGAACGGTTGCCCCGGGCGGGTCGCGGCGTTCATACGACGTCCCCCAGCCACCGGGAAGACCATTGACCACCAGTTTTCGATTAGAGGAGTTCCGCCATGGCTGCCGTCTGTGACGTCTGCGGAAAGGGCCCCGGCTTCGGCAAGTCGGTCTCGCACTCGCACCGGCGTACCAACCGTAGGTGGAACCCGAACATCCAGTCGGTGCGCGCCGTCGTCGCGCCGGGCAACAAGCGCCGGATGAACGTGTGCACTTCCTGCCTGAAGGCCGGCAAGGTCGCTCGCGGCTAAGAGCCACGCCGATCATATGAGCGCGGTTGAGATTCGCGACGGGATTCTGCACGTCGCCGTGTCCAGCGCGGCCAACGGGACGTCGCTCGACCGCGACGCGAAGATCGCCGGTGCTGAAGTCCTCAATTCGTCGGCAGCTACCGACGGCTCCATCCGGGCCATCCTGCTGTACGGCGCCGGCGCCAACTTCTGCGCGGGCGGCAACGTTCGTGCCTTTGCGGCGGCCGAGGATCGACCTGAATACATCCTGGGACTGGCGACCGACTTCCATCGGTTCATCGACGTGCTCTCGCGTGTCGACATCCCCGTCGTCGCCGCCGTTCACGGTTGGGCGGCCGGCGCCGGAATGAGCATCGTCACCCACGCCGACATCGCGATCGGCGGCACGTCCACGCAGTTCCGGCCGGCATACCTGGGCATCGGGCTCTCCCCCGACGGCGGCCTGACGTGGTCGCTGCCGCGAGTGGTCGGCGCCGCCCGGGCCCGCGACATCATCCTGAGCAACCGAATCCTGGACGCCACCGAGGCCGAGCGCATCGGTCTGCTCTCCCGCATCGTGGCCGACGACGAGGTCTACGACACCGCACTCGCGGCGGCTCAGGAGATCGCCAACGGCCCGTCCGCATCCGCGCGTGCCACCCGACGACTGCTCAACGCGTCCGGTTTCGCCACCCTCGCCGACCAGCTCGACGCGGAGGCCCAGTCCATCTCGCAGCTGTCGGGTTCCCCGACCGGCATCGAGGGCGTCGACGCATTCGTTGGCAAACGTAAGCCGGTCTGGCCGAACTGAATCAGCCGGCCGGCCGGAACGTCTCGGGCTAGTCCAGACGCCAGTCGATCGGTTCTGCACCCAGCTCTTCAAGCGCATCGTTTGCGCGCGAGAACGGCCGTGACCCGAAGAATCCCCGCGACGCCGACAACGGCGACGGATGCACCGACACGATCGTCGGAACGTCCGGCATCCAGGCCTGCAGTCCGGCAGCGTCTTTGCCCCACAGGATCGCGACCAGTGGTTGGTCACGCGCCACCAACGCTTTGATCGCACATTCGGTGACCGCTTCCCATCCTTTGCCCCGATGCGAGGCGGGAGATCCGGGTGCGACCGTCAGCACTCGATTCAGCAGCAGCACACCGTTGTCAGCCCACGCCGACAAGTCACCGTGATCAGGCCTGGGCAGGCCGAGGTCCTCGGCGTACTCGGTGTAGATGTTCTGCAACGACCGCGGCACCGGACGCACATCCCTGGCCACCGAAAAGCTCAGCCCGACAGCATGTCCCGGAGTGGGGTACGGATCCTGACCGACGATCAGCACTCGCACCTGGTCGAATGGCTGGGTGAAGGCGCGCAACACATTCTCGCCGGCCGGGAAATATCCACGGCCAGCGGCGATCTCCGCGCGCAGGAAATCACCCATCGCGGCGATGTTGGACTCCACCGGGGCCAGGGCCCGCGCCCAGCCCGGATCTACCAGTTCGGCAAGCGATTTGGCCACGCGTCAGTCCAACCGACGAAGATTGTCGCGGTAGTAGGCCGCGTTGTTCGAATACAGCTCGATATTCAGATCTGTGTGGCCCTCGGCCACCTCATATCCCTCACGAATTCTGGCCGGCACGCCCAATGCCATCCGCCGAGGCGGTACGTCGAACTTGAATGGCACCACCGCACCCGCACCCACGACCGCACCATCGCCGACTGTGGATCCGTTGAGTACCACCGACGCCGAGGCGATCAGCACGTTGTCGCCGATCGTCGCACCCTCGATATGCGCGTTGTGGCCGACGACGCAGTTGCGGCCGAGCACAGTGTTGTCCTGGAAGGTGCAATGAATGATCGTGCCGTCCTGAATGTTGGTCCGATCGCCGATGATGATGCGTCCGTAGTCGCCGCGCAGCACTGCCGTCGGCCACACCGAGACCCCCGCTCCGAGCTCGACGTCGCCGATCACCACCGCATCCGGATGCACCCAGGCACCCTCACCCAGCTTCGGTTCGCGATCACCCAGCGCATAGATAGCCATGCAGCGAACCTACCGTCAGGCGGGAATCGGACCTGCCGGGGTATCAACGACCGGCCGCCGGCCTGCCCGGGTATCAACGACCGGCCGCCGGCCTGCCCGGGTATCAACGACCGGCCGTCTGCCTGCCGGGGATGGTCAGAACGAGTGCCAGCCCTCGGGCGGGACGGGCACACCGACGACGTCGACCCCCGGTTCACCGTCGACGACGTCGCCGATCGTCGTCCAGCCCACCGGCGGTGGTCCGGGGAACGCAGCCAACAGCACGTGATCATCCGTCGCACCCAGGACCCAGTCCATCGGGTCGCAATCGAGGATTTTCGCCGCCCGGAACACACTGGAGTGCACCGGAATTCGCGCCGGATCGATCCTGAGTCGGACGCCCGACGCGACGGCCAGCGCGAAGGCGTCGGCGGTCAGGCCGTCCGACACATCGGTCATCGCCGCTGCAGCCGATGCCCGGGCGGTCGCACCGGCAGAGAGATCCGTCGGCGGCACCCGGTAGCAGTCGGCCAGGTCGTCGAATCCGTCGATTCCCGCGATCAGCACCGCCAACCCCGCGGCCGCGGCGCCGACCGGTCCGGACACGGCCACCACCTGGCCCGACTGCGCACCCGACAATCGAACGGCGTCACCGTCCAGTCGTCCGACCGCCGTCACCGTCACCACGATCTGATCGGCAGCCACCAGATCTCCCCCGACCACGGCCGCGCCGATCTCGCCGCATTGCTGCACCAACCCGTCGACGATCCCGAGCACCGTGCTCGCGGCCGTCGACGGTGGAGCCGCGATCGCGGCCACACATGTGGTGGTGCGACCGCCCATCGCGGCGACGTCCGCGGCATTCGCGATGACCGCGCGGCGGCCGACCTGCACCGGCGAACACCAATCAAGCCGAAAATGGCCGCCCTCCACCAGCGCGTCGGTCGCGACCACCACCGACGCCGCCCCGTGGATGACGGCCGCGTCGTCACCGATACCGATGACGGTCTCGGCCGCCGGCGGCGCCGCATCGACGATCTGTGCGATCCGTCGCAGCAGCTCGCGCTCGCCCACATCGGCAACCGACGGGCCGATACCGCTGCGATCACTACCCGGGTCAGGCATGCCCGCAACCTTATCGGTCACAATGATGTGTGCCCGACAGCCGAGATCCCGACGATCCAGCAGCTCACGATGCCCCTCCCAACCACCGGTTCAGTCCGGCGGCCATCGCCTCCCTGGTGGCGATCCCGGTGGTGGTGCTCGTGATCGTGCTGGGCGTGGTCCTGTTCAAGAGTGACGACGCCAAGTACCGGACCGACCTGGAGAAGCTCTCCGCGGCGCAGTCGGCCGACCCGCAGTGCGCGCGGCTCATGACCGACCTTCCGGAACATTTCGACGGATTCGACGGCAGGCGGACCAAGAACGGCTACGTCGAGTGGCCGGCAGGCAAGGACATGCCCGGCCCGATTCAGGTTCGTTGCGGGGTCGATCGGCCGACCGAGTTCAACGACACGTCCAAGCTCGACCAGGTCAACGGAGTCCAATGGTTCACCGCGTCCACCAAGACCGGCGCGGACGGGCAACTGTTCTACTGTGTCGACCATCGGCCGTACGTGGCCCTGTGGGTCCCGGAGAACGGCGGCAACTCCGCGATCACCGCATTGTCGGCGATCATCGTCAAAGACCTGGCCGCGGGCCCGCTCGACCTCGGGCCGGCACCGTCCACGCCCCCCGCCCCGCCGACGTCCTGATCGGACGCTATTCCGGTTTGATGCTGCGGCCCAGCAACATTGCGATGGCCTCCCGCACCGACAAGCCCTCGTGGCAGACCTGCTGCACCGCGTCCGTCAACGGCACCTCGACACCGTGCTCGGCGGCCAGCGACCGCACCGGGCCACACGACTTCACACCCTCGGCGACCTGACCGTTGGTGGCAGCCTGCGCCTCGTCCAGCGTCTTTCCCTCGCCGAGTGCGGTCCCGAACGTCCGGTTCCGTGACAGCGGCGACGAACAGGTGGCCACCAGATCCCCCACGCCGGCCAGCCCGGCCAGGGTATCTGCGCGGGCACCCAAAGCCACACCGAGACGGATCGTTTCGGCTAGCCCACGGGTGATGATCGATGCACTGGTGTTCGTCCCCAGGCCGGCGCCGGCCGCCATTCCGCAAGCCAGCGCGATCACATTCTTCAGTGCGCCACCGATCTCACAGCCGACGACGTCGGTGTTGGTGTACGGCCGGAAGTAGCCGGTACTGCACGCGGCCTGAATCTGCTTGGCGCGCTCCACATCCGCACACGCCACGACGGTGGCGGCCGGCTGGCCGAGGGCGACCTCTTTCGCCAGATTGGGTCCGGACAGCACCGCGACCCGATCGACGCGCGCTTTGGTGACATCCGCGATCACCTGGCTCATCCGGGAAAGCGTGGACGTCTCAATGCCTTTGGCCAGCGACATCAGTGTGGAGTCGGCCTCGATATACGGCAGCCAGTCGGCAAGATTGGTGCGCAACGTCTGGGACGGCACCGCGCAGACGATGAGGTCGGCGCCATCGAGAGCCTCGGGCGCCGAGCTGACGGCCCGCAATGCCGGCGGCAGCTCGATTCCGGGCAGATAGTCCGGGTTGACGTGCTGCGAATTGATGGCGTCGGCCAGTTCGGGACGGCGCGCCCACAGCGTGGTGTCGGTGCCCGCGTCGGTAAAGACCTTAGCCATCGCGGTCCCCCACGAACCGGAGCCCATCACTACAACACGCATCCCAGTCATGGGGAAAGACTAGTCGGTTGCGGCACCCCCGTGGCGGCTGCTGCATGATGAATCCATGCGTTGGACAGCCGTGCTCGCCGTCAAGCAGCTGACCGACGCCAAGTCACGTCTGGCCGATCGATTCGATGAGGCCACCCGCCGCCAGCTGGTGCTGGCGATGCTCGCCGACACCCTCTCCGCGGTGCTGCCGGAGATCGCGGACACAGCCATACTCGTCAGCCCCGATCCGGATGTTCTCGCGGCGGCGAATGCGCTTGGTGCACAACCCCTTCGTGAGCCGGCCGGCGAAGTCGGGACGATCAATGCAGCCTTCGCACTCGGGCTGGCCGCGGCCTGGCACGCCGATCCATCCACGGGCGTACTGATCGTCCAGGCCGATCTTCCGGCCGTGCGATCGGCCGAGCTCGCGGCCGCGACGGCCGCCGCCGAACAGGTGTTGAACGGCGGCGCTGCGGCAGCCTTCGTGGCCGACCGCGACGGCTCGGGGACCACGACGATGTTCGCCGGCCCTCGAGCCCAATCGCCGCCGATACCGGCCACCGACCCAGCTGCAGCACAGCATGTTCCACTGCACTTCGGCGCCGGCTCGGCGGCGGCGCATACTGCCGCCGGCGCGGTAGAACTGATCGGCGACTGGCCCGGTTTGCGCGCCGACGTCGACACTCCCGAAGATCTGCTGGTCGTCGCCGATCTCGGAGTCGGTCCAGCGACGAGACCATTGCTTGCGCATCGCGTCTGCTGATGGGCGATGATATGTGAGTGAGCGCATCAGAATCACCCGGATCGACTCGATCGTCGGCTGCTGTCGACACCGACAGCCTGCCCACCGCTCCGCCCGCGGAAACCGAGCTTCCGGATGAGGCCGCCGATCTACCCGCCGATCGCTATCTGAACCGCGAACTGAGCTGGCTCGACTTCAACAGCCGGGTATTGGCGCTCGCCGAAGACACCTCGCTCCGATTGTTGGAGCGAGCAAAGTTCCTCGCGATCTTCGCATCGAACCTCGACGAATTCTTCATGGTCCGGGTGGCCGGGCTCAAGCGTCGCGACGAGACCGGTCTGTCTGTTCGATCCGCGGACGGCCTGTCCCCGCGCGAACAGCTTTCCCGCATTGCCCGTCGCACCCAGACCCTGGCGGTTCGACACTCGCGAGTGTGGCTCGACTCCGTGCGGCCCGCGCTCGCGGAAGCCGATGTGCATGTGGTGTCGTGGTCCGATCTGTCGACTACCGAACGGCAGCGGCTGTCGGAATACTTCCACGAAGAGGTGTTCCCGGTATTGACCCCGCTGGCCGTCGACCCGGCGCATCCGTTTCCGTACATCAGCGGCCTCAGCCTGAATCTCGCTGTCACCGTTCGCGATTCCGGACCCATCGACGGGATCGATGCGCGTGGCGTCAAGGGCGGAATCATCGACAGCGCGATCTCCGACGGGGGCGAACGATTCGCGCGCGTCAAGGTGCCCGACAACGTGAATCGCTTCATCGAGGTGGGCAAGTTGATGCCGGCCGCACGCGATTCCGAAGACTCGGCTGCCCAAACCTCGCCGTCTCCTGAGCGAGTGACGTTCCTGCCCATGGAAGATCTCATCGCCGCGCACCTGGACTATCTGTTCCCGGGCATGGAAATCGTTGAGCACCACGCCTTTCGGATCACCCGAAACGCCGACTTCGAGGTCGAGGACCGCGACGAGGACCTGCTGCAGGCGCTCGAACGCGAACTGGCACGCCGCCGTTTCGGTTCGCCGGTGCGCCTTGAAGTCGCCGACGACATGAGCGAGCACATGCTCGAACTGCTCCTGCGCGAACTCGATGTCGATCCGGCCGATGTGATCGAAGTGCCGGGATTGCTCGATCTGTCCTGTCTGTTCCAGGTGTACGCAGTCGATCGACCGGCCCTCAAGGAGCCGCCGTTCGTACCGGCCACCCACCCCGCGTTCGGCGAGCGCGAGACCCCCAAGAGCGTTTTCACGACGCTGCGCGAAGGCGATGTGCTCGTTCATCATCCGTACGACTCGTTCTCCACCAGCGTGCAGCGGTTCATCGAGCAGGCCGCTGCCGATCCGCAGGTATTGGCGATCAAGCAGACGTTGTACCGCACCTCCGGCGACTCCCCGATCGTCAACGCACTGATCGACGCCGCCGAGGCCGGCAAACAGGTTGTGGCACTGGTCGAGATCAAGGCCCGCTTCGACGAGCAGGCCAACATCCGCTGGGCCCGTGCACTGGAGCAGGCCGGCGTCCACGTGGTCTACGGACTCGTCGGACTCAAGACCCACTGCAAGACCTGCCTGGTGGTGCGGCGCGAAGGGTCGACGATCCGCCGCTACTGCCACATCGGAACCGGTAACTACAACCCCAAAACCGCACGGCTGTATGAAGACGTGGGCCTGCTGACCGCCAATCCCGACATCGGCGCCGACCTGACCGATCTGTTCAACACGTTGACCGGCTATTCGCGTAAGCACGAATACCGGAATCTATTGGTCGCGCCGCACGGTGTCCGGTCCGGAATCATCGAGCGGATCCACCGCGAGATCGCCGCGAAGCGGGACGGCAATCCCGACGCGCGTGTCCAGATCAAAGCCAATGCGCTTGTCGACGAACAGGTCATCGATGCTCTCTACCGCGCGTCACAGGCCGGCGTGGCGGTGGACATTGTGGTGCGCGGCATCTGCGCGCTCCGACCGGGCGTCTCCGGAATCAGTGAAAACATCAGCGTCCGATCGATTCTGGGGCAATTCCTGGAGCACTCTCGGATCATGCATTTCGGGGCCACCGGTGAATACTGGATCGGTAGCGCCGACATGATGCACCGCAACTTGGATCGACGGGTCGAAGTGATGGCGCAGGTTCGCGATGACCGACTCACTCGGGAACTCGGCGACGTATTCGCATCTGCACTCGATCCACGAACCCGGTGCTGGGTGCTCAATTCCGATGGCAGCTGGTCGGCATCGCCGGCGGCCGGCGAAGAGGTTCGAGATCACCAGCGCCAATTGATGGCCCGACACAATCGCCGCTCCCATCAATGAGTTCAGTGCTCGAGCACCCTGCCGACCACGACATCGTGCAAGCAGCCGGTGGCGTCTTGTGGCGACCCGCAGGCGAGCGTGGTGATATCGAAATCGGGTTGGTGCACCGGCCCCGCTATCGCGATTGGACGCTGCCCAAGGGCAAACTAGAACGTGGTGAAACCGTTGTGGCAGCAGCTGTTCGGGAAATCGATGAGGAGACCGGCCATGCGGTCCGGCTGGGGCGGTTCGTGAAACGCGTCAGTTACGACGTGGGCGGTGGACGCCGGCGCAAGCACGTCCACTATTGGTCGGCGCAGGCGATCTCGGGACAATTCGTCGCCAATTCCGAAGTCGATGAATTGCGCTGGCTGACACCCGATGCAGCTGCAAAGAAATTGACCTATCAACTCGATCGCAAAGTATTGCGTGCATTCCGGCGGTATCCCGCTGACACCCACACGACGTTGTTGGTCCGGCATGCCAAGGCCGGGCGAAAAGCTCGATACCGGGGCGACGATCGCGCCCGGCCGCTCGAGAAGCTGGGTCGCGCCCAGGCCGAGGCACTGGTCCCGTTGCTGCTCGCCTTCGGCGCCGAGCGGGTGCACGCGGCCGACCGCGTGCGTTGCGTGCAGACCATCGCCCCGCTGGCGGACGAACTGGGCGTCTCGGTGACCCCGGAGCCGCTGCTGACCGAGGAGGCGTACAGCGCCGATCCCGATGCCGCGCTGGCGCGGATGCACGACATCTCCACACGTTCACGCATTCACGCGGTATGCAGCCAGGGCAAGGTGATTCCGCCGCTGCTGAGCCGCTGGGCCGAGTTCGACGCCGTTCCGATGCCGGCCACCCGAAATCGCAAAGGCAGCACGTGGGTTCTCTCGTCCTACGACGGGCGGCTCATCGCGCTGGACCACATTCCCAGCCCGCTGCCGTCGGTCCCCGAACAATAAAAGCGATCCCCGACGGCGGGAAGTCCGTCGGGGATCGCTTCTAGTCGTGAAGCGCTGCGTCTCAGCGGCGCTTTGCTGCCTTCTTGGCCGGAGCCTTCTTGGCCGCGGTCTTCTTGGCCGGAGCCTTCTTGGCCGGAGCCTTCTTGGCTGCAGTCTTCTTGGCCGGAGCCTTCTTGGCCGCGGTCTTCTTGGCCGGAGCCTTCTTGGCCGCGGTCTTCTTGGCCGGAGCCTTCTTGGCCGCGGTCTTCTTAGCCGGAGCCTTCTTGGCTGCAGTCTTCTTAGCCGGAGCCTTCTTGGCCGCGGTCTTCTTAGCCGGAGCGGCAGTAGTGCTGCCACGCTTCACAGCGGGGCCGGACGATGCCAGCTTCTGCTTGCCGGAAACGACGGCCTTGAACTGCGCGCCCGGACGGAATGCCGGAACCGACGTCGGACGAACCTTGACGGTCTCTCCGGTGCGCGGGTTGCGCGCGACCCGAGCGGCCCGGCGGCGCTTCTCGAAAACGCCGAAGCCGGTGATCGTAACGCTCTCACCCTTATTCACGGCGCGAACGATAGTGTCGACGATGTGCTCGACGGCCTCGGTGGCCGTACGGCGATCGGTCCCCAACTTCTTAGTCAGTTCCTCGATGAGCTCTGCCTTGTTCATGGATTCAACCTCCGCAAACTGGTGACCCACCTTGGGCCAACTATGGATACGGTAAACGCCAAATCCACAAACGTCCATTTTCTGCGCGAAATTCTTTCGGCGTGGCGGAAGTTCGGCATGCAAAGAGATCTCGCACAGTTCCCGATTCGGCCCATTCCATTGTCCGATAACGGGTTAAGTCCGGCCGCCTCTGCAGCCCGGAACGACGGTTCAGTCGGCCGCCGCAGTGGTGACCGGTTTCCATTGCGGGCGAGTCGATTCGAACTCCGAAATCGCTTCTACCTGGCGCAATGTCAAACCGATGTCGTCCAGTCCCTCCAGCAGACGCCAGCGTGTGTAGTCATCAATCGCAAAGCGCACCACCAGATCACCGGCGGTCACGGTCCGATCTTCAAGGCTGACCGTCAGTTCCAGACCCGGCTGCTCTTCCATCCGCTTCCACAGCAACTCGACATCGGACTGCTCGACCTGGGCAGCGACCATACCGGCCTTGCCGGAGTTCCCCCGGAAGATATCGGCGAAGCGCGACGAGATCACCACGCGGAAGCCGTAATCCAACAACGCCCAGACAGCGTGCTCACGCGATGAGCCGGTACCGAAATCCGGGCCGGCCACCAGCACCGAACCGCGGTCGTACGGCGCGACGTTGAGGATGAACTCCGGATCGGCGCGCCAGCTGCTGAAGAGCCCATCCTCGAACCCGGTCCGGGTCACCCGCTTGAGGTACACGGCCGGAATGATCTGGTCGGTGTCGACATTGCTGCGGCGCAACGGCACTCCGATGCCGGTGTGGCTGATGAACGGTTCCATGGAAACTCCTTCGAAAGTTCTGTGGGCGGGAACGTGGTCGCGGGTTGCTATCTCGACTCAGTCCAGATCGGCCGGCGCTGCGAGGCGACCGCGGACGGCTGTCGCCGCCGCCACGGCCGGCGAAACCAGATGCGTCCGACCGCCTTTGCCCTGCCGTCCTTCGAAATTGCGGTTGGAGGTCGACGCGCACCTCTCACCCGGCGCCAGCTGATCTGGATTCATTCCAAGACACATCGAGCAGCCGGCCTGTCGCCACTGCGCTCCTGCCGCGGTGAAGATCTCGCCGAGTCCCTCGGTGTCGGCCTGCTGACGCACCCGCATCGAGCCGGGAACAATGAGCATCCGCATTCCATCGGCAACCTTTCGGCCCTTCAGGACCTCGGCGACGGCTCGCAGATCCTCGATCCGGCCGTTGGTGCACGAACCGACGAAGACGGTGTCGACCGCTACGTCGCGCAACGGCGTGCCCGGCGCCAGATCCATGTAGCTGAGCGCCTTCTCGGCAGCGGCTGCCTCTTCGGCGTCGGAGATCTGCGCCGGATCGGGCACCGTTGCCGACAGCGAAGCACCCTGCCCCGGGTTGGTCCCCCACGTCACGAACGGCGACAAGGTGGAAGCGTCGATATGCACCTCGGCGTCGAACCGGGCGTCCGGATCGGTGCGCAGCGAATCCCAATAGGCAACGGCGGCATCCCAATCGGCACCGGTCGGAGCGTGCTGACGACCCTTGAGGAAGTCGTACGTCGTCTGATCCGGCGCAATCATTCCGGCTCGGGCGCCTGCCTCAATGGACATGTTGCAGATGGTCATTCGCGCTTCCATCGACAGCTTCTCGATGGCCGATCCGCGGTACTCCAGCACATATCCCTGGCCGCCGCCGGTGCCGATCTTGGCGATGATCGCGAGAATCAGGTCTTTGCTGGTGACACCCGGCGGCAATTCGCCGTCCACGTTGATCGCCATGGTCCTGAAAGGACGCAACGAAAGCGTCTGGGTGGCAAGAACATGTTCGACCTCAGAGGTGCCGATGCCCATGGCCAGTGCGCCGAACGCCCCGTGGGTCGAGGTGTGCGAGTCACCGCAGACAACGGTGGTTCCCGGCTGGGTCAATCCGAGCTGCGGGCCGACGACGTGCACGATGCCCTGTTCTTTGTTGCCCATCGGATACAGGCGCACACCGAATTCTTCGCAATTCTTTCGCAGTGTTTCAACCTGGGTCCGCGATACCGGATCGGCGATCGGCTTGTCGGTGTCGATCGTCGGGACGTTGTGATCCTCGGTGGCGATCGTCAGGTCGGTGCGCCGTACCGGTCGGCCCGCCAGACGCAGTCCATCGAACGCCTGCGGGCTGGTCACCTCATGCACCAGATGGAGGTCGATGTAGATCAGGTCGGGGGTACGGGCCGCACCCTCACCCTCACCGGGAACGACGACGTGATCGCGCCATACCTTCTCGGCCAACGTCAACGGCTGCTCTGACATCGCACTCACCTAATCCATGCACGGACCGCTTCGCGGTCACATCTCGCGGACCGCGCGCCGTCCCAGGGCTGTTGGGACAATTGGCGCTGATACTGGCAATCTCAGGATTCGGGACGCTAGTATCGGCGTGTGAGAAATGATAGCGCACCGACGGGGTCCAGCGGAATCGGTGTCCTCGACAAATCGGTGAGCGTGCTGCGCGCGGTCGCGCATGGTCCGTGCACCCTCAACGAACTGTGCGAACGCACCGGATTGCCCCGCGCCACCGCACATCGGTTGGCCGCGGGACTCGAGACTCACCGCCTGCTCGCCCGCGACACCGCGGGCCAATGGCGACCTGGCCCCGCGCTGGCCGAGCTCGGTGCCGGAGCTGCCGATTCGGTGCGCGATGCCGCGATGACGATCCTGCCGCGGCTACGGGAAATCACCGGCGAAAGCGTGCAGCTGTACCGCCGGGAAGGCACCGAACGCGTCTGCATCGCGGCCGTCGAACCACCGTCCGGGCTGCGCGACACCGTGCCGATCGGGTCGCGGCTGCCGATGACCGCCGGCAGCGGCGCCAAGGTGCTGCTGGCCTGGGCTGACCCGGCGACCGCGCGAATAATCCTGGCGGACAGCGATTTCACCGAGCGGACGCTGCTCGAGGTGCGTCGCCGCGGCTGGGCACAGAGTGCCGGCGAACGCGAGTCCGGAGTCGCCAGCATCTCCGCACCCGTGCGCGACGGCGCCGGGAAGGTCGTCGCCGCCATTTCCGTATCCGGCCCGATCGATCGGATCGGTCGACGGCCGGGCGCCCGATGGGCCGCCGACCTGCTGGCCGCCGCCGACGCCATCCACAAACGGCTGTAACCGTCGTCCGAATCCGGCGCCTCTGTAATGTCAGCCACATGGGCACCAATCAGCGCACTCAGATAGTGATGAGCGATGACGAGATCGACTCGTTCATCACCCGTAGCCGTACCGCCACGTTGGCCACCGTCTCCGCCACGGGCGTTCCGCACCTCGTGGCGATGTGGTACGCGGTCCTTCCCGATGCCGACGGCCGTCCGGAGATCTGGTTCGAGACGAAAGCCAAGTCACAGAAGGTGGTCAACCTGCGCCGGAACCCGGTCTGCACGGCCATGATCGAGGACGGCCTGACCTATAACACCCTGCGCGGCATCGCGATCGAGGGTCATGCGGAGATCGTCGAGGACCCCGACACCCTGCTGAGCGTCGGCGTCAGCGTATGGGAGCGCTACAACGGCGAATACACCGATGAGATGCGGCCATTCGTCGACCAGATGATGAACAAGCGCATCGCGGTGCGGATTGTGGCCGACCGGATTCGATCGTGGGATCACCGCAAGCTCGGACTGCCGGAGATGCCCGTCGCCGGCAATACCGCGCAATATTTGTCGGAGTAGGCCGATGAACGCGATGCGCACCTTTCTGCAATTGCATCAGAAGCTCTACATCGCGTCCGGTGGTGCCATCGGGCACCGGGTGCCGGGGATGCCACCGAGTCTGCTGTTGACATCCGTCGGCGCCAAAACCGGTGCGCGGCGCGTCAACTCACTGACCTACGCGAGAGACGGTGACCGATTCATCGTCGTCGCATCCAACGGTGGCGCCCGACGCAATCCGGCCTGGTTGCACAACCTCAAGGCACATCCGGACACCTCGGTGCAGGTGGGCCGGCGCACCGTCGATGTTCACGCATCCGCGCTCGACCCCGCGGATGCCGACTACGCGCGGCTGTGGAAGATCGCCGACGACAACAACTCTGGGCGATATGCCGCATATCAACGCAAGACGCAGCGCCAGATACCCGTGGTGGTACTCGCTCCCCGATGAGCGTCGATCGATCGGATGATCCTGCGGTGCAACTCTGGCCACCGGCCGTCGCGTGTGGTGGAGTACATACGATCGCGTACCCCGTAATCCTGGAGTCGAGTCGTGAAACCTTCTGCCGCGTATCGCATTCGCCGTGCGATCTCCGTCTTCGGCGTGCTGGTCGGCGTCGCCGCGCTGCTGACGCTGGCCGCCGGGACCGCGGCGGCTCGGCGCAGCCACCACTCCGCGCACCACCTTCACCACCATTTGTCCGGCGGCCACCACTGGGGACACGGAACATCCGGCGGGATCATCGGCCCGATCTTCGTCGCGGTGCTCCTCGTCGGACTGATCGCCGCCGCGACCTGGCTCATCGTCAAGAGGCGCCGGGAGCAGAACGCCGTCGTCATGCCGGAATACACGGGATACCACCCGCAATAGCGGGACAGCACCACAACGAACAAGGCTCCCGGTCATGTCGACCGGGAGCCTTGTTTCGCTGTAGCCCCGACGGGATTCGAACCCGCGCTACCGCCTTGAGAGGGCGGCGTCCTAGGCCGCTAGACGACGGGGCCAAGAACTTTGCTGTGCCAGCGTAGCTGGCACGAGTACGCGGACCAAACCGCGTTCTCGCTGGCCTACCAGGACTCGAACCTAGAATGGCGGTACCAGAAACCGCTGTGTTGCCAATTACACCATAGGCCAATACGGTGTTCGAACTTCCGGCGAACCGGCCGCTCAAGCGCCGAGCGATAGACTACCAAATAGCCGGCGTTCGACAATAATCGCCAGGTCAGGACAGGTTTTGACGCGCCTGTCGCAGCCGGGCCAGGGTGATCTCACGCCCCAGGAGTTCCAATGACTCGTACAGCGGGGGGCTGATGTGTGATCCGGTGACGGCCACCCGGACCGGCCCGAAGGCCTTGCGCGGCTTGAGCTCCAGCCCCTCGACCAGGGCAGCCTTGAGGGCCTCCTCGATCGCCGCGGTGGTCCAGTCGCCGAATCCGTCGAGGGCGGCGATCGCGGCATCGAGCACCGGCGCCGCATCCGCACCCAGGTTCTTGCGGGCCGAGGCCTCGTCGACCGTGAAGTCCGCCTCGTCGACATAGAGGAAGGACATCAGTCCCCACGCCTCCCCGAGTACCTGAATGCGCGTCTGGACCAGGTCGGCGATCACGGCGAACTGCGCGTCGTCGACGGGCTCGGCCAGCTTGCCCGTCGTGATCAGATATTGCTTGAGCCGCGCCGCGAAATCGGCCGGATCGAGTCGGCGGATATGCTCGGCGTTGATGGCCTGCGCTTTCTTCTCATCGAAACGCGCCGGATTCGAATTGACCTGTCGCACATCGAAAGCCGCGACCATCTCGTCCAGGGTGAACACGTCCTGGTCGGCCGACAGACTCCAGCCCAGCAGTGCCAGATAGTTGAGCAAGCCCTCGGGAATGAACCCGTTGTCGCGATGCGCGAACAGGCTCGACTCCGGATCGCGCTTGGACAGCTTCTTGTTGCCCTGCCCCATCACGAACGGCAGGTGACCGAACTGTGGTGTGCCCTTGGCGATTCCGATTCGAGTCAGCGCCTCGTACAGCGCGATCTGCCGCGGCGTCGACGACAGCAGGTCCTCACCGCGCAGCACATGCGTGATCTCCATCAACGCATCGTCAGTCGGATTGACCAAGGTGTACAACGGATCTCCGTTACCGCGGGTGAGCGCGAAGTCCGGCACAGAGCCGGCCTTGATGGTGGTCTCACCACGCACCAGGTCGTCCCAGGTGATGTCATGATCCGGCATCCGCAGGCGCACCACGGCATTTCGCCCCTCGGCCCGATACGCCGCGCGCTGCTCGTCGGTCAGGTCCCGATCGAAATTGTCATAACCGAGTTTCGGGTTACGCCCGGCTGTGAGGTGACGCGCTTCAACTTCTTCCGGCGTGGAGAACGCCTCGTACGCCTCGCCCGCGTCGAGCAGCTTGCGAACGACATCCAGATGCAGCTCCCGCCGCTCCGACTGGCGGTACGGCCCGAACGGTCCGCCGACCTCCGGCCCCTCGTCCCAATCGAGCCCCAGCCAGCGCAGCGCGTCCAGGATCGCGGCGTAGGACTCCTCACTGTCCCGCGCAGCGTCGGTGTCCTCGATGCGGAACACGAACGTGCCCCCGGTATGACGCGCATGCGCGTAGTTGAACAGCGCAGTACGGATCAGCCCGACGTGGGGCGTTCCGGTCGGCGACGGACAGAAGCGAACACGAACAGTCATGCCGCCAAGGCTATTACTTCACGGTGCGATCGAGGAATTCGACCAGCAGCTTGTTGACCTCCGCCGGCCGCTCCAGGTATCCGTAGTGACCTGCGTCGGCGACCTCGCGATACTCCGCATTCGGCATCGCATCGGCCACCTCGCGAGCCAGATAGACCGGCAACGTCCGGTCGTCGGCGAACCCGATGACCAATGTGGGAGTGCGGACGCCCGAGAGCCCCGCCAGCTGATTCGACTCGTTGACATGCAGATCGAACTGAGCGCGCACCCCGGGCGTGAAGCCCTGCCCGGAGAACTCGATGATGTCGAGCCAATCGCGCGCCGAATTCTCGTCCGCGAGGGTCTTCGGCGACAGGTTCAGGTGCGCGGTGATCGCCGCGAAATAACGGTCCGGCAAGGTGATCTTCTTGTCGTACAGTTCACGCTCGCCGGCCGAAATGGCTTGCTGCATCACGGTCGGGCGACCATACGTGGCCATCAGGACCGTCGCCTTGACCAGATCCGGCCGAGACAGCAGCAGCCCCTGCGTGATCCGGCCACCCAGTGACGTACCGACCACCGCGACTGGACCGACACCGAGGTGCTCGATGACGGCCGCGGTATCGGCGACCATGTCATCGATCGAGAAGCCGTCGGCGCATTCGGACGTCGGCGCGATTCCGCGATTGTCGAAGGTCACCACCCGATAGCCGGCCTTGACCAGCGCCGGCACTTGATTCGCCTGCCACACCCGCCCCGGACTGCCCGTGCCCATCACCATCACCACGGCCGGACCGGTGCCGCCGGTGTCGTCGACGTTGATCTGGATTCCGTTGAGGTCAATGAGTTTCGCGTTGCCGCGTGCCATCGTCATTCCGGAATCATTTCCTGTCCGCGACCGGATTGGTCAGTGTGCCAATGCCTTCGACCGTAACGCTCACCTGCTGACCGGCAGTCATCGGACCGATGCCTTCGGGCGTACCGGTGAGGATCACGTCGCCCGGCAGCAGTGTCATGACACGCGAGATCCACTCGACGATCGCTCCCACGTCGTGCAGCATCAGACTGGTGCGACTGCGCTGCTTGACCTCCCCGTCGAGCTCGGTGCGGATCTCCAGATCGCTTGGGTCCAAGGAGGTTTCGATCCAGGGGCCGAGCGGGCAGAACGTGTCGTAGCCCTTGCCACGGGTCCACTGGCCGTCGGCGGCCTGCTGATCGCGAGCGGTCACATCATTGGCGACGGTATAGCCGAGGATCACATCCTTGGCCTTCGCGGCCGCGACGTCTCGACACGGCTGACCGATGACCACGGCCAGCTCCCCCTCGAAGTCGACACGATCCGAACTCGGCGGGCGCAGGATCGGCGCCTGCGGACCGACGATGGAGGTGTTGGGCTTGATGAAGATCACCGGCTCTTCCGGTGGCGCCCCGCCCATTTCGGCGGCGTGTGCGGCGTAGTTCTTGCCGATGCAGACCACCTTGCTCGCCAGGATCGGCGCCAGCAGCCGAACGTCGGCCAGCGGCCATTGCCGACCGGTGAAGGTCGGCGTGCCGAAGGGATGTTCGGCGATCTCACGGGTGACGGCGGCATCCCCGTCGCCCTCGATACTGACGAAGGCGACTCCGTCCGGACTGGCAATTCGACCCAAACGCATGCGCACAGCCTATCTCAGGGTTCGAGACGTCAATTGACTGGTCACCCTGGGAACGTACTAATATCTGGGCATTAAGTCCTAGCATTTGAGACAGGAGAGAGTGATGCCCGAACCGTCAGTGGCCCGCCGCTGGATCATGCTGGTCAGCTCGCTCCTCGCCGCGATGGCGACAGCCGTCGTCGTCAACGGCATCGCCTTCCTCATCCCTGCGCTGCACCGCGGCGGCATGACGCTGGCCACCGCGTCGACGCTGGCCGCTTTGCCCACGGTTGGCCTGATGATCGCGATCATTCCCTGGGGTGTGCTGATCGATCGATATGGCGAGCGGAACATCCTGCTGTCGTCGCTGGGATTGACCACTCTGTTGGCCGGATGCACCTATGCGGCAAGCGTTTCAAACGCGGGATACGGGGTGGTCGGTGCGTGCGCCCTGCTGACCGGACTGGCGTCGGCGGCCACCAACGGTGCCAGCGGCCGCCTGGTCGTCGGCTGGTTCCCGCCCTCGCAGCGCGGAACCGCCATGGGAGCACGGCAGATGGCGCAGCCGCTGGGTGTGGCGGTGTGCGCGCTGACCATGCCCGTGCTGGCCGAGAACTATGGCATCGCAGCCGGTTTCGTGGTTCCCATGGTGGTGGCGGCCATCGCCCTGATCGCCGTCGCCGTCACCATTGTCGATCCGCCGCGCCACCCGGCACCCAAAGGCGCAGCCGACAAACGCGACCAGAACCCCTATCGCCGTGGATCATTCCTGCCGCGCGTGCACGGTGTGAGCGTGCTGCTGGTGGTACCGCAGGGGTTGCTGTGGACATTCGTGCCGACCTGGCTGATGGTGGCGCACCATTGGTCCGCCGCGAGTGCCGGAATCCTGGTCACCGTGACCCAGCTGCTGGGGGCGGCGGCGCGGCTGGCGTCGGGACGCTGGTCGGACGTGTGGGGCTCACGGATGAAACCGATCCGAGTCATCGCGGGAGCGGCGGCGATCGCCTGCGCGCTACTGGCGCTGTTGGACTGGGTGAACACGCCCTTCGCCGTGGTGGTGATGGTGGTCGCGTCGATCATCACGGTCACCGACAACGGCCTGGCGTTCACCGCGGTCGCCGAATACGCCGGTGCCCACTGGAGCGGACGCGCACTGGCCATCCAGAACACCAGCCAGTATCTGGCCATGTCGGCGACCACTCCGATGTTCGGCGCATTGATCGCCGCCACGGGATTCCCGGCGGCCTTCATCGTGGCGGCGGCCCTACCGTTGATCGCGATGCCATTGGTACCCCGCGACCAGCATCGCGAACCCGACCCGGTGGCGACCCACTGACTGACCCGACTGTGAAACGCACTGAGCGGACATCCGATTCGGATGTCCGCTCAGTGCAATTACTAACAGTTACAGCGCCGCGCGAATCCGGGCGCCGATCTCCGACGTCGTTGCGGTCGAATCGCCCCGGGCCTCCAGGTCGGCGGCCACGGCACGCTCGACGCGCTCGGCGGCATCGTCGTCGCCCTGGTTACGCAGCAGCAACGCCACCGAGAGGATTGCCGCAGTCGGATCGGCCTTTCCCTGTCCCGCGATGTCGGGCGCGCTGCCGTGCACCGGCTCGAACATCGACGGGTTGGTGCCTGTCGCGTCGATGTTGCCCGATGCCGCCAGGCCGATACCACCGCTGACTGCCGCCGCGATGTCGGTGATGATGTCGCCGAACAGGTTGTCGGTCACGATGACGTCGAACCGGCCCGGATCGGTGACCAGGTAGATGGTCGCCGCATCGATATGGCAGTAATCGGTTGCCACATCCGGGAATTCGGCGCCGACCTCGTTGACGGTGCGCTGCCACATGGAGCCGGCGAACCCGAGGACATTGGTCTTGTGCACCAGCGTCAGCTTCTTGCGGCGCTGCTGCGCCCGCGCGAATGCGTTGCGCACCACGCGCTCGATGCCGAATCGGGTGTTGACGCTGACCTCAGTGGCCACCTCGTGCGGCGTGCCGACGCGGATCGCGCCACCGTTGCCGGTGTACGGACCTTCGGTGCCCTCACGCACGACGACGAAGTCGATCTCCGGGTTACCGGCGAGCGGTGACTGAACCCCCGGGTACAGCCGGCTGGGCCGCAGGTTCACGTGGTGGTCCAGCGCGAACCGCAGATCCAGCAGGAACCCGCGCTCCAGGACTCCCGGCGGCACCGACGGATCACCGATGGCGCCCAACAGGATTGCGTCGTGGTCGCGCAGCGCGTCCAGGTCGGCATCGGACAGCAGCTCGCCGCTGCCGTGGTAACGCCGTGCACCGAAGTCGAATTCGGACTTCTCCACACCCGGCTTGACGGTGTCGAGCACCGCGAGAGCCTCGGCGATGACTTCCGGCCCGATCCCGTCGCCGGGGATGACTGCGAGCTTCACGAAAGGTCCACCTGCTCGATCAAGCTGGCGGACACCGCATTTCCGACGGCCGTCAGGATGTCGGACGGCACCTCGCGGTCGATGCGCAGCAGCACGGTCGCACCTTCACCCTCGGCGTCCTGCGACAGACCGGCCGCCTGGATGTCGATTCCGGCATCACCCAGCAGCGTGGCGATCTTGCCCAGCGAGCCCGGCTTGTCGCCGTAGCTGACGACCAGGTTGCGACCCTGAGCCCGCAGATCGAAGTTGCGGCCATTGATGTTCACGATCTTCTCGACCTCGGCCGGGCCGCTCAGCGTGCCGGCCACGTTCTGCGTCGAACCGTCGGCGAAGACGACCTTCAGGTCGACCAGGCTGCGGTGGTTCGGGCTCTCCGGCGCCGTGTTGACCTCAATGGTGACGCCGCGCTCTTCGGCGATGTTCGGGGCGTTGACGAAGGTCACCGGATCATCGATGACCGCCGTGAACAGGCCGCGGACGGCCGCGAGGCCGAGAACGTCGACGTTGCGGGCAGCGAGCTCACCGCGAGCCTCGACCGTCAGCGCGGTCGGGGCCTGTCCGGCGAGAGCGCCGGCCAGCACACCGAGCCGTCGCACCAGCTCGAGCCACGGGGCGACCTCGTCGTCGACGGTGCCGCCGGCGATGTTCACCGCATCGGGCACGAACTGGCCGGCCAGGGCCAGGCGGACGCTCTTGGCGACGTCGGTGCCGGCCCGGTCCTGCGCCTCGCTGGTGGACGCGCCGAGGTGCGGGGTCACGACGACCTCGGGCAGCTCGAACAGCGGGCTGTCGGTGCACGGCTCGGTCGAGAACACGTCCAGACCGGCGGCGCGAACCTGGCCGCTCTTGATGGCGTCGGCGAGCGCCTGCTCGTCGATCAGGCCACCGCGGGCGGCGTTCACGATGACGACACCCTTCTTGGTCTTGGCCAGCTGGTCGGCGCCGATCAGGCCCGCGGTCTCCGGGGTCTTCGGCAAGTGGATGGTGAACATGTCTGCGCGCGACAGCAATTCATCCAGGCTGACCAATTCGATGCCCAGCTGCGCGGCCTTGGCCGGCGACACGTAGGGGTCATAGGCGATGATCTGCGTCTCGAACGCGGCCAGACGCGCGGCGACCAGCTGGCCGATACGGCCCAGGCCGACGACGCCGACGGTCTTGCCGAAGATCTCGACGCCGTTGAACTTCGATCGCTGCCAGGTGTGCTCGCGCAGCGTCGCATCGGCGGCCGGAATCTGCCGTACGGCAGACAGCAGCAGCGCGACCGCGTGCTCGGCTGCGGTGTGGATGTTGGATGTCGGGGCGTTGACGACGATGACACCGCGGGCGGTCGCCGCGGGCACATCGACGTTGTCGAGCCCGACGCCGGCGCGGGCGACGATCTTCAGCTGCGACGCGGCGGCCAGCACCTCGGCGTCGACCGTGGTCGCCGAGCGGACCAGAATCGCGTCGACGTCGGTGACGGCCTCCAGCAACTTCGGCCGGTCCGGGCCATCGACCCACCGCACCTCGACGTCATCACCCAGGGCGGCGACGGTGGACTCGGCCAGCTTGTCGGCAATCAACACGACGGGGCGGCTCACGATAGGTTCTCCTGTGATCAGCGAATGCGATGAAAGTCGGCCCGAATCTCGTCACCGAGTCCAACAGTCTCGTCGTTGAGTCCGCTCCGGCCGATCCTGAGTGTAGTGGTCGGCCATCCCCCGGTTCTGGCCGCCCGCTGTGTTTCTTCGTCGACCGATATCCGTGTCGTCGTTGCTCCCACCAGCCGCGATCACGGCATCCACTGCGGTGAAGTGGAAATGTGACGTGCGTTACCGATAGATTGCTTACTGCTTGTGCCGCCGGCCCCGACGGATTTGAGGTTTACGACGACATGCTGTCCACGATGATCAAGCGCACTGCGCTTCTGGCGGCCGCATCCGTCGTCGGCGCCACGACCATCCTCCTAGGCAGCGGTTCCGCTGCAGCCGCCGGCGGTCCGATCCCGATCGGCGGCGGGTCAGGGATTCTGGTGACCCACGGTTCGAGCTACGCAAATGCCTGCACCGTGGCCACGATCGGCCACGACAAGTCCGGCGACCTGGTGGGATTGACTGGCGCCAGGTGCGGCGGAGCGGGCCAGCGCGTGATCTCCGAGGTCTGGCAGGATCGCGGCCTCATCGGCGTGATCACGTACTCCAACCCGGTCCTGAACTACGCCGTGATCAAGTTCAATCCCGATCTGGTGACTCCGGTCAACAGCGTCGGCGGGATCACCATCCGCGGTATCGATCCCGCGCCGGGACCGGGTCAGATCGTCTGCAAGACCGGCCGCACCATGGGCACCGGTTGCGCGTGGACCTGGCAGTCGGATGCCGTCGGACACACCACTCAGCTGTGTGTGGCACCCGGTGATACCGGCGCGCCCGTGGTGGCCGGCGACCGCCTGGTCGGAATGGTCACCGGATTCGCCGTGCTGGCCTGCATCACCCCGGAAACCGGCACCAATATCGGCACCATCCTCAATGACGCCGGCCACAATGGCGCACTTGTCGGGTTTCATCCCATCGGGACATAACGACTCGGGAAACAATTAGGGCAACCGCTCGCCACTCCACAGGCAATCTGGATGTTCCGCCGGTATCCTCAGCACCGTCCCGGCTGCGCCTCCGCGCAGCCTCAATAGATTCGAAGGACTACATGCGCACCAAACTGTCAGCCGTCCTGGCCGTCGTCGCCGCAATCGCTGCGAGCGTCTCGCTCGTGCTCGGCGCCGGCGCAGCCACCGCCGCACCGTCGGTGGCCATCGGCGGCGGTTCGGGCATCCTGCTCCCGCTGGACCAGACCGAGGATCTCGCCTGCACTCTGACCACGATCGGCCACGACAGCACCGGTCGGCTGATCGGCCTGACGGCCGGACACTGCGGCGAACCGGGTCGCGCGGTCTTCGCGGAGTACAAGCCGGGCGCCGGACAGATCGGTACGGTCCGTTACGTCAACAGCAATCTCGACTACGCGGTGATCGACTTCGACAAGTCGAAGGTCGCCCCGCTGCGTAGCGTCGGCGGCATCACCATCGCCGGCATCAACGCCAACCAGCCGCAGTTCCCGGCGATCGCCTGCAAGAACGGCCGGTCCACCGGCGACACCTGCGGCGTCACCTGGTTCTCCGACGGCGAGGCGCACTACACCTCGATCTGCGTCGACCACGGCGACTCCGGCAGTCCCGTGGTGATCGGCAACCAGCTGATCGGCATGGTCAACGCGTTCTACTTCGTCGGCTGCTTCGGCCCGGAGACCGGAACCAACATCGGCCCGATCCTGGGCGATATGGGCGCCCACGGAATCCGCGGATACCGCGTCGCCTGACCCAAAGCCGCAAATCCGCGCCACTTGCGTGGATCTGCGCCGGTTGCAACCGGCGCGGATCTACAAAGGTGGCGCGGATTTGCTATAGACGACACGAAAAGGCCCGGCCCCGAACGGAATACGTTCGGGGCCGGGCCTTTTCGAAACCGATCAGGCAGTCTCGGTGATCGGCCGGTCGACCCAACTCATCAGATCACGCAGTTTCTTGCCCGTGACCTCGATCGGGTGCTCGGCGTTCTCCTTGCGCAGGCCCTCGAGCTCCTTGTTGCCGCCCTCGACGTTGGCGACCAAACGCTTGACGAACGTGCCGTCCTGGATGTCGGTCAGGATGGCGCGCATGCGCTCCTTGGTGTCGGCGTCAATGACCCGCGGACCCGACAGGTAGCCGCCGAATTCGGCGGTGTCGGAGACCGAGTAGTTCATCCGCGCAATGCCGCCCTCGTACATGAGGTCGACGATCAGCTTCAGTTCGTGCAGCACCTCGAAGTAGGCCATCTCCGGCGCGTAGCCGGCCTCGACCATGACCTCGAAGCCGGTCTTGACCAGCTCTTCGGTGCCACCGCAGAGCACGGCCTGCTCACCGAACAGGTCGGTCTCGGTCTCTTCCTTGAAGGTGGTCTTGATGACGCCCGCACGGGTGCCGCCGATGCCCTTGGCGTACGACAGTGCCAGCGCCTGCCCCTCACCGGTCGGGTCCTGGTCGACCGCGATCAGGGCCGGGACGCCTTTGCCGTCGACGAACTGGCGGCGCACGAGGTGGCCGGGGCCCTTCGGGGCGACCATGCCGACGGTGACGTTGGCCGGGGCCTCGATGAGCTTGAAGTGGATGTTGAGTCCGTGGCCGAAGAACAGCGCATCGCCGTCCTTCAGGTTCGGCTCGATGTCGTCCTTGAAGATGGACGCCTGGGCGGTGTCCGGGGCGAGCAGCATGATCACGTCGGCCCACTCCGACACTTCAGCCGGGGTACCGACCTGCAGACCGGCCTCCTGCGCCTTCTCCCGTGACTTCGACCCTTCCTTCAGGCCGATACGCACGTCGACGCCCGAGTCACGCAGGCTCAGCGAGTGCGCGTGTCCCTGGCTGCCGTAGCCGATCACCGCGACCTTGCGGCCCTGGATGATCGACAGATCGGCATCGTCGTCGTAGAACATCTCGACTGCCACTTTGTTGTTCCCTTCTAGTTGAAAATCATTGGTGTTTATCGGAATTGGCGTCAGCCACTGGTAGGAACGCTCCCGGCGCCTAGCGAGTAGCTGACATGTTCTTCGGTCCGCGGCCGAGCGCCACGACGCCGGACTGCGCGATCTCACGGATGCCGTACGGGTCGAGCATCCGCAGCAGCGCCTCCAGCTTGTCGGCGGTTCCGGTGGCCTCCACCGTGATCGATTCCGGCGAGACGTCGATCACCTTGGCGCGGAACAGATTCACGACGTCGATGACCTCGTTGCGGCTGCTCGCGTCGGCGCGCACCTTGATCAGCATCAGTTCCCGAGCGACCGAAGCCTCCGGATCCTGTTCGACGATCTTGAGCACGTTGATCAGCTTGTTGAGCTGCTTGGTCACCTGCTCCAACGGGAAATCCTGGACGGCGACGACGATGGTCATCCGCGAGACGCCCTTGATCTCGGTACCGCCGACGGCCAGCGACATGATGTTGTAGCCGCGCCGCGAGAACAGTGCGGACACGCGGGCCAGAACGCCCGGCCGGTCCTCGACGAGCACGCTCAACGTGTGGGTAGTGCTCACTGATCTGCCTCCAATTTCCGACCGGCCTCCGAATTAGCCGGCTCTTCCCCTGCCGGGCGACCGGCATCGGTTCGAGCGGTGTGCGCCGTCGCGTGAATACTCGCCGGCGCTTCGTCCTCGTCGAACAACGGCCGGATGTTCTGGGCCGCCATGATCTCGTCGTTGCTGGTGCCGGCGGCGACCATCGGCCACACCTGTGCGTCGGCACCGACGATGAAGTCGATGACGACCGGACGATCGTTGATCTCGCGCGCCTTCGCGATGACGTCGGCGACGTCTTCCTCACGCTCGCAACGGAATGCGACGCAGCCCAGGGCCTCGGACAACTTGACGAAGTCCGGGATCATCCGGGAGTGGGTCGCGAGGTCGGTGCTGGAGTAGCGCTCCTCGTAGAAGAGGGTCTGCCACTGGCGCACCATGCCCAGGTTGCCGTTGTTGATCAGGGCGACCTTGATCGGGATGCCCTCGATCGCACAGGTGGCCAGTTCCTGGTTGGTCATCTGGAAACAGCCGTCGCCGTCGATGGCCCAGACCTCCGCATCCGGGCGACCCATCTTGGCGCCCATCGCGGCCGGAACGGCGTACCCCATCGTGCCCAGGCCCCCGGAGTTGAGCCAAGTGCGCGGCTTCTCGTAGCTGACGAACTGCGCGGCCCACATCTGATGCTGGCCGACGCCGGCGCAATAAAGCGCGTCGGGACCGGCCGCCTTGCCGACCTGTTCGATGACGAACTCCGGCGACATCATGCCGTCGGTCGGGCGGTCGTAGCTGAGCGGATAGGTGCTGCGGATTCCGTTCAGGTACTCCCACCATGCGGTCAGGTCGGGCGCCGGAGCGGTGGTCGCCCGCTCGTTGCGGATCGCCTCGACCAGCTCGCCGATGACGGCCTTGCAGTCGCCGACGATCGGCACGTCGGCCCTGCGGTTCTTGCCGATCTCCGCGGGGTCGATGTCGGCATGGATCACCTTGGCGTCCGGTGCGAACGAGTCGAGCTGACCGGTGACCCGGTCGTCGAATCGGGCGCCGAGCGTCACCAGCAGGTCCGACCGCTGCAATGCGCCGACCGCGGCGACCGTGCCGTGCATACCCGGCATTCCAAGATGCTGTTTGTGGCTGTCCGGGAACGCGCCGCGCGCCATCAGGGTGGTGACGACCGGGATCCCGGTCAGTTCGGCGAGCTCCATGAGTTCGGCCGACGCGTCGGCCTTGATGACGCCGCCACCGACATACAAGACCGGCGACGTCGCCTCCGCGATCAGTCGCGCGGCCTCACGCACCTGCTTGCCGTGCGGCTTGGTGACCGGCCGATAGCCGGGCAGGTCGATCTGCGGCGGCCAGGAGAACGTCGTCTGCGCCTGCAGGATGTCTTTCGGGATGTCGACGAGAACCGCTCCGGGACGACCGCTTTCGGCCAGATAGAACGCCTCGGCCATGCATTTCGCGATCTCCTCGCCCGAACCGACCAAGAAGTTGTGCTTGGTGATCGGCATGGTGATTCCGGAGATGTCGGCTTCCTGGAATCCGTCGGTGCCGATCAGCGACCGCGGCACCTGGCCGGTGATCGCGACGACCGGGACCGAATCCATCTGTGCGTCGGCCAGCGGAGTGACGAGGTTGGTGGCTCCCGGACCCGAGGTGGCCATGCAGACCCCGACGCGGCCGGTGGCCTGGGCATAGCCGGTCGCGGCATGCCCGGCACCCTGCTCGTGACGGACCAGGACATGCCGGACCTTCTGCGAATCCAGGAGCGGGTCGTAGACCGGCAGAACCGCGCCGCCCGGGAGACCGAAGACCACGTCGACACCGAGTTCCTCAAGCGATCGAACTACCGCCTGCGCGCCTGTGCACCGCTCCGGCGCGACGACGCGCGCAGCAGCCGGACGTGCGCCGGCGGCATTCGTTGACTTCGGGTCGCTACCTGCCGACTGGCCCGGCTTGGGCGTCGCCGGCGGGTGGGCGGTTGGTGCACTCACGGCACGTTCCCTTCGGTTCTGGGTCTGGCACTCAGTGAGAATTCTCGGCGAGGGACAGGCCCGGGGGCTGGACAACAAAAAACCCCCGCCAGCAATTGCTGTCGAGGGTGGCGCGTCGATGCTTTCGGAGGTCGGGATACCCGATCAGGCGACGACGCGCCGACCGAGTACGAGAATCTCCTTGTTCATCACGTTGCAAAGGTAGGTCTGACCAGGTCGGGAAGTCAACTCGATGATGACCGCGTCCCAACATCTGGGAAGTGCGACAATGGGCGGGCAGGCCGGAGGCCGGTCGGGGCCACTGTCAGGCCTGGGGCCGCCGGGGCCACGGCTAGTGAAAGGGCGGTCCATGGCGACGGATCAAGACCAACGAGCTCACGACGAGCAGGTGGAAGGCGACACCATCACACATACCGATGGCGAATCTGCGGCACAGGTGCCGCTGCCCGCAACCTTCCGTCTCCCCCGGCTCTCGTACTTCTCCGTCGGGTTCACGCTGTTCGCCGTCTGGATCGTCGCCGGCGCCGCGATCGACTATCTCGGCTGGCTCTTCATCCTGCCCGTATTGCAGATCGCCTGGATGCTGCGGATCAAGACCATCGTCACCGAGACCGGACTCACCGCGGTATCCACCTTCGGACGGCATGACGTGGCGTGGGATCAGATCAGCGGACTGCAGTTCCGCAAGTGGGGTGCGGTACGCGCCGTGCTCGTCGACAAGACTCAGATCAGACTGCCGGCGATCACCTTCCGCGACATGCCGCTGTTGTCGTCGGCGTCACGCGGACGCATTCCCGATCCGTACGCCGCCGCCCGCGAGGCGATCGAGAAGCAGGACGCTGCCGAAGACGACGCCTGATCCGGCCGTCAACGCCGGGAATCACAACCGCATTCGGCGCGTTGCGCGCAGAGTAACCTTTATCTACCAGCCCATACGCGTCGTCACCGACGTGTAGACGTTTCATCCGCCGCACCGCAGGTGCGGAAAGGAGATTGTGATGCCACCGCTACGGTCCAGGACGACCACCGTCGGCCGCGAAGCCGCCGGCGCACGCGCCCTGTGGCGTGCCACCGGAATGACCGACGACGACTTCGGGAAACCGATCGTCGCGATCTCCAACTCCTACACGCAGTTCGTGCCCGGTCACGTGCACCTCAAGAATGTCGGCGAAATCGTCGCCGAGGGCATTGTGGCCGCGGGCGGCGTGGCGAAAGAGTTCCACACGATCGCCGTCGACGACGGCATCGCGATGGGCCACGGCGGCATGCTCTACTCGCTGCCCAGCCGCGAGATCATCGCCGACTCGGTGGAGTACATGGTCAACGCACACACCGCCGATGCGCTGGTGTGTATCTCCAACTGCGACAAGATCACTCCCGGAATGCTGAACGCCGCGATGCGCCTCAACATCCCGACGGTGTTCGTCTCCGGCGGCCCGATGGAGGCAGGCACGTCCGTCGTCATCAACGGCGTCGTCCGCCCCGGCACCGACCTCATCGACGCGATCTCTGCGTCCGCCGACAGCAATGTCAGCGACAAAGAGCTCCTCGAGGTCGAGCGCTTGGCGTGCCCCACCTGTGGTTCCTGTTCGGGAATGTTCACCGCCAACTCGATGAACTGCCTCACCGAGGCTCTCGGACTGTCGCTGCCCGGCAACGGTTCCACCCTGGCCACGCAGACCGCCCGCCGCAACCTGTTCACCAAGGCCGGCGAGCTGGTGGTCGACCTCGCCAAGCGGTACTACAAGGACGACGACGAGTCGGTTCTGCCGCGCAACGTCGCCACGCGTGAGGCCTTCGAGAACGCGATGGCGCTCGACGTCGCCATGGGCGGTTCCACCAACACCGTCCTGCACATACTGGCCGCTGCGCAGGAGGGCGAGGTCGACTTCGACCTGCACGACATCGACCGCATCTCGCGGAACGTCCCGTGCCTGGCGAAGGTCGCCCCCAACTCGCCCAAGTACTACATGGAACACGTCCACCGCGCGGGCGGCATCCCCGCGATTCTCGGTGAGCTCAATCGTGCGGGCCTGCTGAACACGAACGTTCACCCGGTGCACGCGCCGTCGCTCGATGCGTACCTCGCCGACTGGGACATCCGCAGCGGCACCGCCACCGACGAGGCGATCGAACTGTTCCACGCCGCACCCGGGGGTGTCCGCACCACCGAGCCGTTCTCCACCTCGAACCGCTGGGAGTCGCTCGACACCGACGCCGCCGACGGCTGCATCCGCGACAAGGAGCACGCCTACACCGTCGAAGGCGGCCTGTGCGTCCTGCACGGCAACCTCGCGCAGAACGGCGCCATCCTGAAGACGGCCGGCGTCGACGAGTCTCTATGGCATTTCCAGGGCCCGGCGCGCGTCGTCGAGAGCCAGGAGGACGCCGTCCACGCCATCCTGTCGAAGGAACTGCAGGCCGGCGAGGTCCTCGTGATCCGGTACGAGGGCCCCGCAGGCGGCCCCGGCATGCAGGAGATGCTGCACCCGACGGCCTTCATGAAGGGCACCGGCATGGGCAAGAAGTGCGGTCTGGTCACTGATGGCCGTTTCTCCGGCGGATCGTCGGGCCTGGTCATCGGCCACGCCTCGCCGGAGGCCTCGGCGGGCGGAGACATCGGCCTCGTCGAGGACGGCGACGAGATCCTCATCGACGTGCACTCGCGCACCCTGAAGGTCCTCGTCGATGACGCAACCCTCGCCGAGCGTCGCGCCAAGATGGAGGCCTCGGAGAACCCCTGGCAGCCGAAGGACCGCCAGCGTCCCGTCACCAAGGCACTGCGCGCCTACGCGGCGCTGGCCACCTCCGCGGACCTGGGGGCAGTGCGCCGGGTGCCGTAATCGGTACCGAGACAAAAAGATCCGGCCCGGTCGAGTGTTCGACCGGGCCGGATCTTGCTTTCCGCGGGTGACGTCAGTGCATCGTCATCTTGGGCGCGTCGAGCGGGTTGGTCTTGTTGAAGATCAGCCAGATCAACGTGATCACCACGAGCGAGCCGACGAACATGTAGGGCGCGAACTTACGCAGCCGATCTCGCCACGGAAGGTATGCGTCGATGGCGAATGCCCCGGCACCGGTGAAGATGAGCGCCGACGAGCCGAGGACGAGCAGCCACTCGGTCTCCATGTCACCGAAGTTGTAACTGGCCGACATTCCCAGCTTGGTGAGCCACGCGCCGACCATCACCGACAGGAAACCGGCCGCGGCGACCTGAGTGAGCAGCCCCAGCAGGATCGCGACACCGCCGAAGAACTCACCGAGGACCAGCAGCGTGGCCATCAGGTCCGGGACCCGCCAGTTGCCACCCATCATGTCGGTGAACTTCGAGATACCCGGCCCGCCGAAGGCGCCGAAGAGCTTCTGGCTGCCGTGATAGATCGCCGAAGAGCCGACCAGAATACGCAGGAGGACCAGCCCGATATTGAGATTGCGGTCCGTCTTATCAACGTTTGTCATGCGGACAGCATGCTATGCGGACCGCGGTCCGGGCAAGTCGAGACGCAAAATGTTGTTCGGTTGCCGCCCGCTCTTAACCTGTCGGATTGCCCGGCGAGTGGAATGGATTGGTGCCGTTGAACAACAGCCACACGACGGCCGCGGCGGCCACCGCCACCACCAGCCACGCCACGGACCCGATCCAGGGGCGGCGCGCCCAGCCACGACTGAAATCGAGCGAAATACGGCCTGGACCAGTAAGAATGACTGCGGCCGCGACCGCGCACAGCAACAATTCGTACTCGAGACCGCCGTACTGCGGACGCCCGTCGCGGACCGGATCGCTCGCGAAAAACCACACTCCGCCGGCGAGAGTCGCCTTGTATGCGGCGGCGATGATCCAGGTACCCAGCAGCGCCGAGCCGGCGATCGGCGTCGCGAGGCCGAGGATCAACAGCAGGCCACCCACCGACTCCGACAACGCGCCGATCATCGCCAACGGTCGGGCTGCGTCGTGATTGAAGCCGATGTTGGTGTTCTGGTGATTGATCAAGAAATCGCGGAACCCGCTCAGATGCGGGCCGCTCCACCAGCCGAACAGTTTCTGCGTGCCGTGGACGACGCCGATCGCACCGACTGCGACACGCAGAACCAGCAATCCGAGGTCCTGCGTGCCCCGCCGGGACGCCTTGCGCGCCTCATCGAGTTCATCGCCCAGCCGCCCGCGGCCGGTATCGATGCCGGCGTCGCGCTGATCGGGCTCGCCCCATTCGGGGTCGATGGCCGCGGTATCCGCCGCCCAATTCCCGTCGGCTGGGTCGTCATACGGCCGATCTTCGAGGCTGCGTTCCCGCCGTCCGTACTCGCGATGGAAATCGTCGCGGTCGAGCGGCATTCCCGTGGTCTCGGCGTCCGGGTCGACTCGCCTGATCGCTGCGGTGTCCTCGTCGCCGATGCCACCCGGGGTCGAGATCCTGGTCGTGTCCGCAGACGTGCCGTTGGGAATCGCCGTGGTGTCATCGCCGTCAGAATCGTCGGTCGAGCGCTCGACACCGCGATCCGGTCGCCCAGCGCCGGTCGATTCGTCCGACGGCGACTGCGGCCGCCGGTACGGGGTGAAGCCGAGTTCGCCCTCGTCCGGTCCGCCGAAGTCCGGCTGATCGGCCGAACGGCCTGGTACCGGCAGTGCCCCGGTCGGCTCGTCGAACGGACTTCCCGCGTTCGACTGGTCCGGTATGCCGGGGGTCTCCGACTCGTCCTTCCCGCTTTTGCGACTCCACACGTCTGCACCATACGACGCAATCGACCGCACAGCGGATACCCGACCCGGCGCGCCTCATCAGTAGGCTGGCGGGCATGCGCAACGCCCGCCTGACAGCTCTCGTCGTGGCGCTGTTGACAATCATTCTGGTGAGCACCAGCGCGTGCAGCTTCAGCAAGCAGGACGACGAGCGCGCGGCCGGACCGTTCACCCCGCAGTTCTCCGGCGGGCCGGCACCCGCCACTACGACGCCTCCCCCGCCGACGTCCCGCGACAAGGGCCCCTGTGCGGACCCCGACAACACCGTGATCATGACCTGCCTGGCGAGCACGGCGGCCGTCTATCCCGGCGCCTCGGCGCAGGACGCGTTCGTCGCCGAACGCACCACCGGCAAGGTGCTCTCGACGCTGCCGGGGACCTGGAAACTGTTGACGCTGGCCCAATTCGATGTCGATGCCTCGGGCGACGGCGGACTGATGGATTTCGCGTTCTCGCCGACCTACAGCCAGGACCACCTGATCTACGCATACATCACGACTCCGAGCGACAACCGGATCGTCCGGATCGCGCCCGGCGATGTCGCCAAACCCATCCTTACCGGAATTCCGAAGGGTGCCACCGGAAATCTGGGGTCGATGATGTTCGTCGGCGACCAGTTGGTCGTGGCCACCGGTGACGCCGGGAACCCTGGTGCCGCAAACGATCCCGCATCGCTGGCCGGAAAACTGCTGGTGCTGGGATCGATCAACGTCGGCTCCCCGGCGGCGCCGCGGATCCTCGTCTCCGGCCTCGGCGATTCTCCGGCGATGTGTCCTGACGCCGATAGCCAGAACTTCTACATCTCCGACCAGGCCGTCGGCGGTGATCGGTTGCAACAGATTCCGTTGCACGCCGACACCGCGTCTGGCGACGTCAGTGTGACCGGCGCGCCGAAGGTCCTCTGGACCTGGCCAGACCAACCTGGTGTCGCCGGCTGCGCCGCCGCCGGCGGCACCGTCATGGTGTCCGAGACCAAGACCCAGCGCATCGAGGCACTGATTCCGCCCACCGAAAAGAACCCAACGATGCAGGCACCGAAAGTGGTGCTGGAGAAGCGTTTCGGTGCGCTCGGTCGAGGGGCGGCGAGCTCGGCCGGATTCGTATTCGCCACCGTAAACAAGCAGTACGGGAAGCCCGGCAAGACCGACGACCGGGTGTTCATCATCCCACCGGGTAGCAACGGACCTGAGTATCTCGACTGACTTCGTCTCGTCGCCGGGACTAGGGTCATTCCATGTCGACGGTTCGCTCACGCTTCCAGATGCCCGGCGAGGACATTCTGCGCGCACGAGAACGACTGGTTCTCAATCATTTTCACGATGAGGTGCGCCAGGACTGGGACGCCACCCTGGCCACGTTCCCGCATCCGCACTACGAGCTGATCGCCCAGATGCTCGTGCATGACGGAGACGCCGAGGTGCGCGAGTATTACCACGACACGCGGATCGCCTTCCCCGACCAGGACCACGAGATCATCGCGTTCCGGCATAGCACCGACGCCGTCATCGTGGAGTTCTGGCTGACCGGCACGCACCGCGGTCCGCTGGGGAAGATTCCACCGACAGGCTCGGCCCACCGCACCCGGATGACGGCCTACTTCGTCTTCGACGAGGACGAAAACCTTGTCACCGAACGGATCTACTTCGATCAGTTGACGATCCTCAAACAACTGATCGGCGGGCTCGACAAGCACGATCCGCGCGAACTGCTGACGCTCGCGCAAGCCATCAAAGGCGCGCTGTCGATGTCGAGTGGGGAGCCCGACCCGCGACTGCTCGCCACGACACCACCGGATCTCGACGACTGAGCATCGTCGATCGCATCCGGGCACGCTGCTTGTCGATCTCAGCGGCGACCTCATTCCGGATCTCCGCCAACGTCTCCCGCCGGTGAGCCGGGTATTCGCGGAACGCCGTATAGGCGGCGGCGAGTAGCCGCGGCGTGGTGAACAACGCGGCGGACGGCAGCTCTCGATTGAGCACCCGCAACATGGTCTCTCCCCCGTTCGGATCGTGGGCAATCCGCCGCATGACCTCGGTAATCAACGGCGACGAGGCGCCGGGCCGGCCCATCTGCATTGCCAGCCAATACATGTCGTACGAATGGCGGTCGCGGTCCTGCCACCAGCCCCTCGTCGCCCTGTCCTGCGCGGCGCCCGAGCCGGATGCCCTATCGATCGCCGTCGCGAGCGACTTCGCCTCACACAACGCGTCGGCGATCCCCTGCGCCGGGCTGAAGTCCTTGAACTGCCCGGCATCGCCGGCGAGTACCCAGCCAGGGCCCGCCGACTCACGAAAGTAACTGTGCCAGTGTCGCATTGTCCGCAACGGTCCATCCCGCTCGGAATCTCCGACGATGTCGTCGAGGTCGGGCCAGACCCGCAGGGCATCGCGGAAATTGGTTTCCCGGTCGCGGTTGAAATCGTCGGCGCGGTCGTAGTCGACAACGACTCCCGCCATATACAAGCCGGAATCCGTCGGGCTGGCCAGGAATGCCAGGTTTCCCTTCCGCCCGATACGCAGCAGCGGCTCCTGCGGCCCCGCATCGAAGTACCCCCAGATCGGCACCCGCCCCGGCGGTCGCACCAGGTACTTCCGGGCGCCGACGGACTCGGCGACCACCGATCCCCGACCGTCCGCGCCGGCGACGAGACCGCCCTCGATCGGTCCATCCACGGTCTCGATACCTGTGACCCGCGAGCCGGACCAGCGAACCCCGGTGACACGACACCCTGTTCGCACGTCGACGCCCGCGTCAACCGCAGCCCGCAGCAGCTCGTGATCCAGGATCGCGCGTCGCACATTGAGCCCCGGATGGGCGAAGCTGTCGGGCATGACTCCGTCGATACGGATGTCGTCGTTGATCAAACTGAATCGGTCCAGTTGCGCCGCACCCGCCGCCAGCAGCGACTCCAACACACCCAGCTCGGCGAGAGCCTCGACTCCGCGCGGCTGGATCACGTGAGTCGACGGCGTTTCGCTCGGGAACACGGCCTTGTCCACGACACAGACCTGGAGACCGGCCCGTGCCAGGTGGATCGCCAGCGCCGACCCTGCGCACCGGCCGCCGACTATCACCACATCGAACGATTCCATAGGGTTCTCCACGCCTCGTCGATAACTTACCAATGGAAAGACTAGCGATGATCTGGCAACTTATCAATGGACAGATGCGTCGGCGCAGTAGGCTCGAGCGATGACCGAAGCTCGCCGGCCATATCACCATGGCGACCTGCGCGCCGCAGCCATCGCCGCGACCGTGGCCGAAGTCGAGGAAGTCGGCGTATCCGCCGCCTCCATGCGCAGCATCGCCCGCCGCGCGGGCGTCTCGCACGCCGCACTCTCGCACCACTTCACCGACAAGACCGGACTATTCACCGCCGTTGCGGCCGAAGGATTCCGACGAGCTGCGGCCGCGATCGGACCAGCGTCATCCGCCGAACTGGGCTTCTTGCCGGGCGGCGTCGAGTACGTCCGATTCGCCGTCGAGAACCGCGGCCTCTACGAGATCATGTTCCGGCCGAACATCTTTCATCACGATGACCCCGAGCTCGAGCACGCCCGGACAGCTGCCTTCGATGTCCTCTACGGCAGTGCCCGACGCAGTCTCACCAGCACTCGCGATCCCCACACCGTCACCGACGCGGACGTCGCGAGCCTTGTCATCGCCGGCTGGTCCATGTCGCACGGTTACGCCACACTTTTCGCGGCGGGCAACCTCGTCGGACGCCCGGAGGGCGACATTCTCCGCGGCGTCGAACTGCTGTCGTCGCTAGTCCAATCCGCCGAACATGACAGTGAGCCCGGTACGTAGCCAGGCCGTCCTCGGCCCTACTGGGACATCCGCGATGCGGTGGGCGGCGCTATATCTCGCCCTGTGGGCGTGTACGGAAACAGTGAACGCCGAGTTCCTCCATCTCCACGTCGACCGGCCCCGTCTTGTCGCCGAGGTGGCAAATCTATATAGCCTCACAGCGCTGGTAGGCCACGGGCTCGGCATCGGCGTCGGGGTTGCCGCCGACTTTCTCGATCGTGAGGACGCCATCCGATGGATACCCATCGACGGGCAAGAGCACGGTTTGGCTGTCCAGATCAGCAGTCGGCGGGGCACGCCCATGCCGCGGGCAGCGAGCGCCGTGCGAGAAGCCATCACATCCCGCGTCAGCGAGGTCGAAAAGATCGGCGATACGTGGACGGTTATGCACTGCGAAGCGACGGGACGCGCGTAGCCTCGGCCGGATGAAGGCCTCGTCCCAGTCGGCACAACCGGATACCGTTTTCGATCTGATCATCGTCGGATCGGGTAGCGGAAACTCCATCCCCGACAATCGATTCGACGACTGGTCCGTCGCCCTCGTCGATCACGGTATCTTCGGCGGCACCTGCCTGAACGTCGGCTGCATTCCGACCAAGATGTTCGTCTTCCCCGCCGACCGCGCCGCCGACGCTCGCGACAGCGGCCACCTCGGTGTCGATAGCGAAGTCATCGCCACCGATTGGGCGCAGATACGCGATCGAGTCTTCGGTCGAGTCGACTCGATTTCTGCGGACGGGCTCACGTATCGGGTCGACGAGTGCGCCAACATCGATGTCTACCGGCAGCATGCGCAGTTCGTTCCATCGGCCGACGATGAGGCCGGCCCTTACCATCGTCTGCAGCTGACCGACGGGACAATCCTTTCCGGCCGCCGCGTGGTCCTGGCCGCCGGTTCCCGGCCCGCTATCCCGCCGGCGATCGCCAACAGCGGCGCGACCTTTCACACCAACGAAACCATCATGCGGTTGCCTCGACTGCCCGCACATATCGTGATCGTCGGCACCGGCGCGATCGCGACGGAGTTCGCCCACGTGTTCGGCGATCTCGGATCACGAGTCACGGTGGTGGGCCGAGGCGACCGCTTCCTGCGGCCGCTCGACGAGACCCTGAGCACCCGGTTCACCGAAATCGCGGCCGCCCGTTGGGATGTCCGTTTCTCGACCGAAGTCGCGAACGCGTCGGATACCGCGGAGGGAATCGATATCGAACTGTCGGACGGCTCCCGGCTATCGGCTGACGTGTTGCTGGTCGCTACCGGACGGATCCCGAATGGCGACCGCCTCGATGTGACGAAAGTCGGTCTCACCCTTGATGACTCGGGCCGGATACCCGTCGACCAGTACCAGCGAACCACCGTCCACAATATCTATGCCCTCGGGGACGTCAGCTCGCCGTACATGCTGAAGCATGTCGCCAACCACGAAGCGCGGGTCGTCCAGCGCAACCTTCTGGCACCGTGGGACCTACCGACGGCCGTCACCGATCACCGGGCAGTCCCCGATGCCGTCTTCACCCGACCGCAGGTCGCCTCGGTCGGTCTCACCGAGGCCCAGGCCCGTCAGGCCGGTCTCGACGTCGCCGTCGCCATCGAGTCGTATGGGGATGTCGCCTACGGGTGGGCGATGGATGACACCGAAGGACTCTGCAAACTCATCGCGGATCGAAGCACCGGCAAGCTGGTGGGCGCGCACATTCTGGGCGAACAGGCTTCCACGCTCATCCAGACCCCGACGACTGCGATCAGCTTCGACATCCCGGTCCCGGCCCTGGCCCGCGGACAGTATTGGCCCCACCCTGCTCTGACCGAGGTCATCGAGAACGCGCTCTTACAGCTGGATCTCGACGACCACGACTAAGTCGTCGGCGACCGGCCTTGGAGGTTGCCGTCGGGCTACTGGCAGGCCGCCAGGACGAGTTCCTTGACCCGTGCCGGATCCGCCTGTCCGCGCGTGGCTTTCATGACGTCGCCGACGATCTTGCCAGCGGCCTGCACCTTGCCGCTGCGGATCTTCTCGGCGATATCCGGGTTGGCCGCGAGCGCCTCGTCGACCGCCTTCTGCAGCGCCGAATCATCGCGGACCACCTCGAGTCCACGATCGGCGACGATCTGCTCCGGCTCACCCTCGCCGTCGAGAACCGCAACCACGACCTGTTGCGCGAGCTTGTTGGTCAGCTTGCCGTCATCCACCATGCCGATGACGGTCGCCACCTGACCGGGAGTGATGGCCAGCTCCGCAAGCTCTACTTCCCGCGAGTTGGCCTGCTGGGCAAGGAAAGACACCCACCAGCTGCGCGCGGCTTCCGGCTTGGCGCCCGCATCGGCGGTAGCAATGATCAGATCGATCGCACCGACGTTGACCAGGTCGCGCATCACCTCGTCGGACACGCCCCACTCGGCCTGGATCCGTGCTCGACGCACCCACGGCAGCTCCGGCAACGTGCCGCGCAGCTCCTCGACCCACGCCGAATCGGGCTGCACCGGAACCAGATCCGGCTCCGGGAAGTAGCGGTAGTCCTCGGCCGTTTCCTTACGACGACCGGCCGACGTGCTGCCGTCCGTCTCCTGGAAATGCCGCGTCTCCTGGATAACCTCGCCACCGGACTGCAGGACGGCTCCCTGTCGGCACATCTCGTACCGCACTGCCACCTCGACGCTCTTGAGCGAGTTGACGTTCTTGGTCTCGGTGCGGGTGCCGAATTCGCTTGCACCCTTTGCCATCAGCGATAGGTTCGCGTCGCAGCGCAGCGACCCCTGATCCATCCGCACGTCCGAAACATCCAGCGCCTTGAGTAGGTCACGCAGCGCCGTGACGTATGCGCGGGCCACCTCTGGAGCGCGCTCCCCGGCCCCGGCGATCGGCTTGGTGACGATCTCCACCAACGGCACCCCGGCGCGGTTGTAGTCCAGCAGCGAGTAGCTCGCGCCGTGGATGCGGCCACTGCCGCCCATGTGCAAGGACTTGCCCGTGTCCTCCTCCATGTGTGCGCGTTCGATATCGACCCGCCACTCGGTGCCGTCGTCGAGCACCACATCCAGATAGCCGTCGAAGGCGATCGGCTCGTCGTATTGGCTGATCTGATAGTTCTTCGGCTGGTCCGGATAGAAGTAGTTCTTCCGGGCGAACTGGCTGGAGGGCCGGATCGAGCAGTTCAGCGCGAGCCCGATGCGAATCGCCGATTCGATCGCCTTCGCGTTGGCGACGGGCAGCGCTCCCGGGAAGCCGAGGCACACCGGGCACACCTGGGTGTTCGGCTCGGCGCCGAACGCGGTGGCGCAGCCGCAGAACATCTTGGTCACGGTGCCGAGTTCGACGTGCACCTCCATGCCCATGACCGGGTCAAAGGCAGCGATGACATCGTCGTAGTCCATGAGCTCGGCGGTCGCAGCAGTCATGCCCGTGAGTCTAGTTCCCGCACCACCGGGCGATCGCAGTCGGTCACGCCGCTCAACCGAAGAAGGCGGCGGCATCCTTGTAGCGCGACTCCGGAACAAGCTTGAGCTGCTTGGTCGCCTCGGCGAGCGGCACCAAGCCGATCTCCTCGCCCCGCAGGCTGACCATCATCCCGTAGTCGCCGTTGTGCGCAGCGTCGGCGGCATTCACGCCGAACCGGGTGGCCAAGACCCGGTCGAAGGGGGTGGGGGTGCCGCCGCGCTGCACGTGACCGAGCACGGTGACGCGGACCTCCTTGTTGATCCGGTCCTCGATCTCGATCGCCAGCTGGTGCGCCACCCCGGTGAAGCGCTCGTGGCCGAACTCATCGAGACCGCCTTCGCGCAGCGACATCGGGCTGCTGTCGGCCGGCTTGGCACCCTCGGCGACCACGCAGATGAAATGCTTCTCGCCGCGCTGGAAGCGCCGTTTGATCTGTCGACAGACCTCTTCGACGTCGAACGGCTGCTCCGGGATCAGCACCATATGTGCCCCGGACGCGATCCCGGAGTTCAACGCGATCCAGCCGGCGTGCCGGCCCATCACCTCGACCAGCATCACCCGCTGGTGCGACTCGGCCGTGGAGTGCAGGCGATCGATCGCGCCGGTCGCGACCTCGAGGGCGGTATCGAAACCGAATGTGAGGTCAGTGCAATCGATGTCGTTGTCGATCGTCTTGGGTACCCCGACCACGGGCACGCCTTCGTTCGCGAGCCAGGTCGCCGCGGTCAGCGTGCCCTCGCCGCCGATGGGGATCAGCACGTCGATTCCGTTGTCGTCCAGCGTCTGCCGAATCTGGTCGAGCCCGCGGAGCAGCTGGTCCGGATGGGTGCGCGCGGTCCCCAGGATCGTGCCGCCCTTGGTCAGCAGACGGTCGTTGCGATCGTCGGCCGCCAGGTGGACGCGCCGATCTTCGAGCAGACCGCGCCAGCCGTCCAGAAAGCCGACGACCGCCGAGCCATAGCGCACTTCGCTGGTGCGCACGACCGCTCTGATGACGGCATTGAGCCCGGGACAGTCACCCCCGCCGGTGAGTACTCCGATCCGCATGAAACCCATTGTGGGCCGCCGCGATGATCACCGCACTCCGTGTTCGAAAGCGAAGACGACCGCCTGCACGCGATCGCGCAGCCGCAGCTTGCTCAACACGCTACTGACATGGGTTTTCACGGTCTGCTCGGAGACGAACAGTTCGCCGGCGATCTCCGCGTTCGATCGACCGTGCGCGACGTGCTCGAGCACCTCACGTTCCCGCGGCGTCAGCGCCTGCAGCAACGGCGATGCTTCGGTCGGCGCCGCCCGGCGACTGGTCATCTCGGCAATCATCCGGGCCGTGATCGATGGCGCGAGCAACGCATCCCCGGCCGCAACGACATGCACCGCACGTACCAGCTCATCGGCCGGCGCGTCCTTGAGCAGGAATCCCGAGGCGCCCAGTCGAAGTGCCTCGTACACATAGTCGTCGATGTCGAAGGTGGTGAGCATCAACACCTTTGAGGACACCTTGGCCGGACCGGACAACAGCGCGGCGGTGGCCGCCAGCCCGTCCAGCACCGGCATCCGGACATCCATCAGGACCACATCCGGACGTAGTCTTCGCACCCCGTCCACCGCGGCCCGACCATCGGCGGCGTCGCCGATCACGGAAATGTCCGGTTGAGCGGCCAATAGAGCACCAAACCCCTGGCGGACCATGGCTTGATCGTCGGCGATGAAGACAGTCGTCGGCACCTGGTCAGCCTACGGCTGCTGCGGCCGCGCCGGGAGGATCGCCGTCACGCGGAATCCGCCGCCGTCCACCGCCCCCGCCGACAGTTGGCCGCCGACCGCGTGCGCGCGTTCGGTCATCCCCGTGATGCCATGTCCACCAACGGTTTCCAGGACTTCCACGGCTCCCGTCGCGGCCGTGTTCGCGATCGCCAGGTGCACCATGTCGCCGATCCGGTCGAGCGTGACCGTGACCGACGCGCCGGGAGCGTGCCGCGTGGCGTTGGCGAGGGACTCCTGCACGATCCGATATGCCACCAGGCCCGTCGCCTCCGACACCGAGGCCAGTTCCACCGTGTGCCGGTAGTCGACCGCAACCCCCGCACCCTGCGTGGACGCGACGACGGCGCCGATGTCGTCGAGACCCGGACTGGGCGCCGTCCGCGGCGCATCGGCGACGGCACCGTCGGGCCCATACGTCGGTCGAAGCACCCCGAGCATCGCGCGGACCTCGTCGAGCGCTTCCCGCGCGACAGTCGCGATCGTCTCGAATTCCGCTGCGGCACCGTCGCTGACATCAGCGATCCGGTATCGCGCGGTCTGCGACTGCACTACGACCACCGACATCTTGTGCGCCACCACGTCATGCAGATCGCGCGCGATGCGCGCACGTTCGGCCAGAATGGCGTTCTCGGACGAAACCGCTTCAGTGCGTTCGGCTTCCTTGGCGAGATCGCTGCGCGAACGCACGACCGCGCGCAGCAGGACCGCGAATACGACGAGCACCGTCATGCCCGCGAACCAGCCGCCGCGCGCAGCATTCGGTGCCACCGCGGTCATCGTGAGCGCTGATCCGATCCAGACCGCCGGCACCATCGCCAGCGGCGCCCGCAGCACCGCGAGCGCGGTCAGCACCATCAGCTCGATGATGTGCGGCACCTGAATTCCGAACTGGTACTCGCCGACCGGATCGAACGCGAGCCACATACCGAGCGCGCCGATCACCGAGATCCCCCAGCCCAGCAATGGATTCGCCCAGGCCAGCACGATCGGAAACGCGACGATCACCGCGATCAGCGGCCGCAACGGCATCATCACGTCATGCGTCTGGCCCATGGTCGCCCAGGTGACCGGGAACATGATCAGCAGCGCAATCGCGAAGAACGCGATATTGATCTTGCGCCGGAAGAAGCCACTGACCACCGGGTCGGCCGCGATCGGCAGTCGCCGGACCTCCCCGAATATGTCGCGGCCCAACTTCCGCACCGGGCGTGGCACGAGCACACGCGTAAGAGTCGATTTCACCCGGTCCACGGTAGATGTCGGGATCCGCCGGGGCCTCATACTCGCGAGGGATTTTCGTCCGATACCGCCGGGTGAGTCAGGGCGCCGCTCTCCCCTTACCGGGCCAGACCCCAATCGCTCCGTCGGCCGATCCCGTCGCGCACCGCCGATTCCTAACGTCGACCGCATGCGACAGAAGAAGCGATCGACCTCCGATCTTCCCAGAGCAGCGGCCGTGACGGCCCGAATAGTGTTGTGCACCTTCTTGATTACCATCATCGCCGGAATGGCCGCACCGGCCCGCGCCCAGGCCGTGAGCACCGGACCGGCACCGAGCGATCTGCAGACACCAGCCGGTCAGGCGGTCGCCACGCTGCTGTCCGCCGATCCCCGCCGGACGATCGCCGCTCTCCCGAGCGACTTCGAACGCCGAATCGGCTACCGGCCGGTGATCATCGACGGAGTACCGGCCAACGCGGACGGTGGTTGCTCGTCCCCGATACCGCTGCCGGATCGATTCGAACCACTGTGCAAGACACACGATCTCGGATACGACCTACTGCGCTACGCCGGACTCACCGGGCACCCGCTGGGCGGGTGGGCGCGAAAGGGATTGGATGCGATGCTGATCCGCCGGATGCGGACCGTTTGCCACGATCCGCTGTGTCTGCAGTCGGCCGAGGTCGCCGAGATCGGTTTGCGATTCAACACCTGGCGCCAGGATTCCGGTGTCCCGGTGTCCGAAACGCCGATCGATCTGGTGACGACCACGGTCGAGCGGATCGTCCTGGGTGCGGCGGGGTGGCTGTGATGATCCGTCTACCGCATCCCGCAACCATCGCCGGTGCGACGGCCGGATCATGGATCGCACTGGCACCCAGCCTGTTGCCGCGATCCGCGGCGGTCGAGGCCGGTGTACTGACCCTGCTCACCGCGGTCGGTGCCCTAGTGGGTGGAATGGTCGCGCTGGCCGGCCCTCGCCGCTGGCGGAAGATCGATGCCGGGTCCCGCCGGTGGGCACTCGCCCTCGCTCTGGCGCTGGGTATCGCCGGCATCACGCAGGCCGTGCACTGGCAGAACGCCTTACGCGCCGCATTGCCGGTGCCGCAGGTCGACGCCGGCTGGATCGCCGCTACCGCTGTCGCGCCGGTCGCGACGCTGGCGGCGGGAATGCTGACCATGCATGCCGTCGCCGCCACTGCGCGATGGCTGTGGTCGCGGCACCGGATGGCGACCGGTGCGATCGCTTCGATGCTCGCCGTCCTGGCGGCGACCGTCCCCGGCGTCGCATCGGCTGCCGCGCCCGCGCCCCGCAGCAACGTCGCCGCCGATTTCATCTCGGCGGCCGCACGTCCGGGATCCCTGCGGGTATACGGCTCGTTGGAGCCGGGGGGATATGCAGATCGTGCACGGAATCTGGTTCAGCAGTGGGAGTCGAGGGGCGGACTGCGGCGGCGGGCAGTGGTGATCGCGGTGCCCACCGGTTCCGGCTGGGTGGACGGTGATGCGCTCGCCGGATTCGAGCAGCGCTTCGACGGTGACGTCGGGGTACTGACGATGCAGTATGCCGACGAACCGAGTTGGCGCGCCTTCGTCGGCGGCACCGGGACCGCGCGCGACAGCTCCGTCGCGCTCGTCCGCACCCTGGTCGAGGTCGTGAAATCCGTTGATCCGCACCACCGTCCGGCCATCTACGTGTACGGCCAGAGCCTGGGGGCGATCGGCGCGGACGCCGCCCGCGCAGCGATCACCGCAGACGGCGATGCGTCGATGATCTGCCAGACCGTGCTCGCCGGACCGCCCGCCGGCACGGTGCACCGTCACGATCCCGACACTCTCTATCTGCTCAACGGCAGCGATCCGGTGACGCACTGGCGGCCTTCGGCCATCTGGTCACCGCCGACCGACCCCGGACCGGCCACCCGGGACCTGCCGCATCCGCGATGGTTGCCGCTGGTGAGCTTTCTGAGCGCCAGCGCAGATCTATTGGGCGCGTTGACATTTCCGGCTGGACACGGCCATCAGTACGGAACCGAGCAGGGCACCGAGGTGCGCGGCTGCTCACCCCGGACCCGTGCCGGGCTCGTTCAGCCGATCGGGCCGCGGGCCGCCTCGTAGGCGGCACCCACCCGGTACAGCCGATCGTCGGCCAGGGCCGGTGCCATGATCTGCAGGCCGACCGGCATGCCGTCATCCGCCGAGGTGCCCGATGGCACCGACATCGCGCACACGCCCGCCAGGTTCACCGGCAGCGTGCACAGGTCGAACAGGTACATCGCCAGCGGATCGTCGGCCTTCTCGCCGATGGTGAAGGCGGTGGTGGGCGTCGTCGGCGAGATCAGCACGTCGACCGACTCGTACGCCTTCGCGAAGTCGCGCGCGATCAGCGTGCGCACCTTCAGCGCCTGGCCGTAGTAGGCGTCGTAGTAGCCGGCCGACAGCGCGTAGGTGCCGATGATGATGCGGCGCTTGACCTCTGGGCCGAATCCGGCGGCCCGCGTCGCCGCCATCACCTGCTCGGCGCTGTGCTCGCCGTCGTCGGAGACGCGCAGGCCGTAGCGCATCGCGTCGAAGCGGGCCAGGTTGCTCGACACCTCGGACGGCAGGATCAGATAGTAGGCGCCGAGCGCATAGGTGAAGTGCGGACAGGAGACCTCGACAATCTCCGCGCCGCGCTCCTTCAGCTGCTCGACCGCGGCATTGAAGGACGCGAGCACGCCGGGCTGGTATCCCTCGCCCTGCAGTTCTTTGACCACGCCGATCTTGACGCCGGAAAGATCCTGCTGTGCACCGGTTTTCGCGGCGACGACAACGTCCGGAACCTCGGCGTCGATCGACGTCGAGTCGGCCGGGTCGTGTCCCGCGATGACCTGATGCAGCAGCGCCGTGTCGAGCACGGTGCGACCGCACGGGCCGCCCTGATCCAGCGACGATGCGCAGGCCACGAGGCCGTAGCGCGAAACGGTGCCGTAGGTCGGCTTCACGCCGACGGTCGCGGTGACCGCGGCGGGCTGCCGGATGGAGCCGCCGGTATCGGTACCGATGGCCAGCGGCGCCTGGTACGACGCCAGCGCGGCGGCGCTACCGCCACCGGAACCACCGGGAATCTTGTTGGTGTCCCACGGATTCCGGGTGATCTGGTATGCGGAGTTCTCGGTGGAACTGCCCATCGCGAACTCGTCCATGTTGGTCTTGCCGAGGATCGGGATGCCGGCACCGCGCAGCTTGCGGGTCAGCGTCGCGTCATACGGCGACATCCAGCCCTCGAGGATCTTCGAACCGCAGGTGGTCGGCGCGTCGGTGGTGGTGAAGACGTCCTTGAGCGCGATCGGAACGCCCGCGAGCGGTGACAGCGCCTCGCCCGCGGCGACCGCCTTGTCCACATCCGCTGCGGCCGAGAGCGCGGCCTCCGAACCGACGTGCAGGAACGCTCCGAGGTCCCCGTCGACCTCGGCGATCCGATCCAGATGCGCACGGGTCGCCTCGACGGCCGATAGCTCCTTGGCGGCGATCTTCGCGGCCAGATCGCTGGCATCGAGTCCGGTGATTCCCTCCGGACGGACCGGCTGCTGAGCGCTCACTGCTCGTCTCCCAAGATCTGCGGAACCTTGAATCGCTGCTGCTCGACCGCCGGAGCACCGGACAGCGCCTCCTCCGCGGTCAGGCAGACGCCGGCGACGTCCTCGCGGACGATGTTGGCGACCGGGACCGGGTGCGCCGTCGGCGGCACGTCGTCGGCGGCGACCTGCGCCACCGAGGAGACGTGGCCGAGGATCGCGTCCAACTGGGGAGCGAAGTGGTCCAACTCCTCGGTCGTCAATTCCAGGCGTGCGAGATGCGCCAGATGCGCTACCTCGTCTCGCGAAATCCCTGACACGGCGCAGCCCCTTTCGGCCAATGTTCGGTGAAGCTCGGCGGATCGCCATTCAGCCTAGTGGTCGCCTGTTCGGCTGATAGAAGCGCTGCCGCCGGGCGCAGGTGTCGGTAGTCTTATCGCCATGTTGATCGTGACCACCAACGATGTCCCGGGGTATCGAATCGCCGCTACGTTCGGCGAGTGCTTCGGCCTGACCGTCCGTTCCCGCAACGCGTTCTCCAATATCGGCGCGGGTTTCAAGGCGATGGCCGGCGGTGAACTCAAGGGCATCACCACGCTGCTGCACGACTGCCGCCAGGAGGCGCTGCAGCGACTGGCCGCCGAGGCCGGTCAGCGCGGGGCCAACGCCGTGGTCGCGTTCCGATTCGAGACCACCGAGTACGGCGGGTCCGCGGTCGAGGTCTGCGCATACGGCACCGCGGTCGGGATCGAACCGATCGGCGGGGGCCCCATCCCTCCCGCTGCCACGAACCAGCAAGCCGGGCCGCTGCCCCAAATGGCACCTCCGCAGGGTCCGCCGCCCGGATACCAGGGCGGCCCGCCGCCCCATCCCCAGCAGTAGGCGGTGTCTTACCTACTACGCGTCCACCTCCAAGACCGCCCGGGCAGCCTGGGCCTGCTCGCGATGTCCTTGGGCTCGGTCGGCGCCGACATCTTGTCGCTGGACGTCGTTGAACGTGGAGACGGCTACGCCATCGATGACGTGGTCGTCGAGGTACCCCGGACATCGTTGCCGGACACCTTGATCACCGCGTCCGAGAAGGTCGACGGTGTCACCGTCGAATCCATCCGGCCCTACACCGGGGTCCTGGAGACGCACCGCGAGCTCGAGCTGATCGATCACGTGGCGTCTGCGGGCAAGCAGCGACTACAGGCGCTGGTGGACAACACTCCCCGTGTGCTGCGGGTCTCGTGGAGCATGATCGTCACGCGGTCCGGCGGCGGAGTGCTGCAGTTGTTCGCCAGCCCGGCCGCGCCGGAGACTCCGCTGGAGCGCGCCGATTGGCTTCCCCTGTCGGCTCCCACGGAGCTCGACGGATCGGCCGAGTGGGTTCCACAGGCGTGGCGCGACATCGATACCCGGCTGGCGGCCTCACCGATCGGCGGCCGTGAGCCCGGCACGGCCGAGAAGGCACTGCTCCTCGGCCGCCCCGGCGGACCGGACTTCCTGCCGGCCGAGATCGCCCGGCTCGGCTATCTCACCCGGATCGTCTCGACGCTGATCGCCTGATCGATCGCCACCACGCCGGCGTTCGCTACTCGGTCTCCGGCTCCGGCTCCGGCTCCGGCTCCGGCTCCGGAAGATCCCCTGCCAAAAGCAGTTTGAAGCCGTCTTCGTCGAGAATCGGCACACCCAGCTGTTCAGCCTTGGCCGCTTTGGTACCCGGGGAGTCGCCGACGACGACATAGTCGGTCTTCTTGGACACCGAGCCCGACGCCTTGCCGCCGCGCATCAGGATCGCCTCTTTCGCACCGTCTCGGGAGAAGTCCTGCAGTGACCCGGTGACCACGATGGTCTTGCCTTGCAGCGTCCGCTCGATCGACTCGTCGCGCTCATCGGCCGTGCGTACCCCGGCCGCGGTCCATTTGTCGACGATCTCCTGATGCCAATCGATGGCGAACCAGTCGACGATGCTCTGCGCCAACGCATTTCCGACGCCATCAACCTCGGCCAACCGCTCGGCGGTCGCATCGCGGATCGCCGCCAGGTCGCCGAATTCGGTTGCCAGTGCCCGCGCGGCGGATGGTCCGACATGCCTGATGGACAGGGCCACCAGCACCCGCCACAGCGGAGTGTCCTTGGCCGACTGCAGGTTTGCGAGCAGTCGCTGCCCGTTGGCCGACAGTGCGCCGTCCTTGGTGCGGTACAAATCGGTGCGCTGCAGATCGTCGGCGCTGAGCGAGAACAAGTCGCCCTCGTTGAAGATCACTTCCGAGGTGAGCAGCGCGGAGGCGCCCTCGTACCCGAGCGCCTCGATATCGAAGCCACCGCGACCGGCGAGATAGAAGATCCGTTCCCGCCGCTGCGCGATGCAGGAATACGAGTTCGGGCAACGGATATCGGCGTCGCCCTCTTTTTCGGGACGCAGCTCGGTACCGCATTCCGGACAGTTCGTCGGCATGACGAACTCTCGTTCACTGCCATCGCGAGTGTCGACGACCGGGCCCAGGATCTCCGGAATCACATCGCCCGCCTTGCGCAGCGTGACGGTGTCGCCGATCAGGACGCCCTTTCGCTTCACCTCGGACGCGTTGTGCAGGGTCGCCGATGACACCGTCGAGCCGGCCACGGTCACCGGCTTCATGTACGCGTACGGCGTCACGCGACCGGTACGCCCCACACCCACCCGGATGTCGAGCAGCGTCGTGGTGACCTCTTCCGGCGGGTACTTGTAGGCGATGGCCCAGCGCGGTGCGCGACTGGTGGCACCGAGGCGTCGCTGGATGCCGAAGTCGTTGATTTTCACCACGATTCCGTCGATCTCGTGCTCGACATCGTGTCGATGTTCGCCCCAATAGGCGATCCGGTCCAGGACAGCGTCGGCTCCGCTGAGGGCAACCGTGTGCGACGACACCGGCAGACCCCACTGCGCCAGCGCGGTGTAGGCGTGGTGCAGCGTGTCCGGCGCCCACCCCTCGATGTGACCGATCCCGTGACAGATCATGCCGAGGCGACGCTGCGCGGTGATGGCGGGGTTCTTCTGTCGCAGCGAACCGGCGGCGGAGTTGCGCGGATTGGCGAACGGCGCCTTGCCCGCCTCCACCAGCGCGGCGTTGAGCGCCTCGAAATCGGCTATCCGAAAGAACACCTCGCCGCGGACCTCGAGAACCGTCGGAATCGGAAAGTCGTCGGTCGCGGTGAGCTTGTGCGGGATGTCGTCGATCGTCTTGGCGTTGAGCGTCACGTCCTCGCCGGTGCGACCATCGCCGCGGGTGGCGCCGCGCACCAGCTCGCCGTTGCGGTACACCAGGTTCAGCGCGACGCCGTCGATCTTCAACTCGCACAGGAACTCCGGAGTGCTACCGGCGTCTTCGGACGTCTTGGTGACCCAGGCGCGCATCTCGTCCGCGCTGAAGACGTTGTCCAGCGACATCATGCGCTGCAGGTGATCGACGGTGTCGAAAGCCGTGGAGAATCCGCCGCCCACCAGCTTGGTCGGCGAGTCGGCCACGGCGAGCTCCGGGTACTGCTCCTCGAGCCCCTGGAGTCGCCGCAGCAATGCATCGAACTCACCGTCGGTGACGATCGGAGCATCTTTCACGTAGTAGCGGAACTGGTGGTCGCGAACCTCGTCGGCGAGCTCGTTCCACTGCTGCTGGACCTGCGCATCCACTTCTGGCACGAGCAGAAGCCTAGTCGGCAGCGCCGACACCGGGGTTGTGCCAGTCGGCAACGCCGACACCGGGGTTGTGCCAGTCGGCAACGCCGACACCGGGGTTGTGCCAGTCCGGGACTACGGAGCGGTGACAACGCCGCACCCGCTCCATACGCTTGTGCGATGACGCCCACCGCGGCCCGTCCACCTCGACTGGCCGAGCTCGTCGCCTCGTTGTCGGTCGCGACCGACCTCGGGCTGGGCCTTCCCGAGGACCATGTCATGCGGCAGACGATGATCGCGCGCCGGCTGGGCGCCGCCGCGGGGTTCACGCCGGAGCAGCATGCCACCGCCTTCTACGTGTCGCTGCTGGCGTGGGTCGGATGCATATCGGACTCGCACGAGCTGTCGCGCTCCTTCGGCGACGACCTGCGCGTGCGGCGCGAGAGCTATCACGTCGACAAAGCCGGCGCCCAGATGATGCGGTTCCTGCTGGCCCAGGCGATGACCGGCAGGACGACGGCTCAGGGCATCGCGATGGTGGGCCGGGTGCTGGCCGGCGGGTTCAGCGACGCGGTCGACTCGTTCGTCACGCACTGCCAGACAACCGGCGACATCGCCGACCGGCTCGCCCTGCCGCCGGGTGTGCGTCAATGCCTGACGCAGGTGTTCGAGCGATGGGACGGCCACGGCAGCCCGGGCCAGCTATCAGGCGCCGAGATCGATCCGGTGGTGCGGGTGGTGCAGATCGCCGATGATGCGGAGGTGTTGTACCGCACCGCGGGCGTCACCGCCGCGCTCGACATGCTCGCCAGTCGCAGCGGCACCGAATTCGACCCCGATCTCGTGGATCTGACTGCCGCGCAGGCTGATTCGATCTTCGGCAATCTCGAATACTGCGATGCGTGGGACGCGGTGATCGCGACCGATCCCGGGGCCGGGCCACCGATGTCCGGCCGCGAGCTCGATGCCGCGCTGGTCGTGTTCGCCGACTACGCCGACCTGAAGTCGCCGTACTTCCTCGGCCACTCGCGCGCCCGCGGCGACACTGGCTCGCGATGCGGCGACACATATCGGGCTGCCGCCCGATGACATCGCGCTGGTCCACAACGCCGCGCTCGTCGCGCATCTCGGCCGAACCGGCGTCTCCACCGGGATCTGGAACAAAACCGGTCCCCTCACCGCCGCGGAATGGGAACGCATACGCCAGGTGCCGTATCTGACCGAGCGGATCCTGCGCCGTCAGCCGGCGCTCGACGAGCTCGGCGCGATCGCCGGAAAAGTGCACGAACACCTGGACGGTTCCGGCTACCCGCGTGGCCTGACCGCGGTGAGCCTGCCGATGCCGGCACGGATTCTCGCCGTCGCCGACTGGTATCAGGCTCTCGGCGAGGAGCGGCCGCACCGTGCAGCGATCGATCATGTCGGGCGCGCCGAACTGCTGCGGCAACGCGTCGCGGCCGGCGAATTGGATGACACCGCGGCCCGCGCAGTCCTCGTCGCCGCGGGCCAGCGGGTCCCCCGACGCACCACTGCGGTCGCCGGGCTGACCGCACGCGAAGTACAGGTCCTCGAAGCACTCGTCCGCGGCCGGTCGAATCGGGAGATCGCCGACGAGCTGCACATCAGTCGGCGAACCGTCGGCAGCCATGTCGAACACATCTACGCGAAGATCGGCGTCACCACCCGCGGCGCGGCGGCGATGTTCGCGATGCGGCATGGGCTGGTCGACGCGGGGACCTGACCGCGCGCAACGAATTCCCGAAGATCGGGTGGATGCCCGATGTTCGGATCGCGCCGGGCTCGTAGAACTATCGACATGAACACTTCAACTCCACTCCCAGCCCACGAAGATGCTACTGACCAGGCGGTTTCTGACCGTTTCACGACCGCGATCATCACCCGCGACTACGCCGCACTGAATGCGACACTCAGCCCTGAGGTACGCCTGCGGGCGCTCGTTCTGCCCGGACCGTTCGAACTCACGGGGCCCGCCGCGGTCACGGCACAGTTCGAACAGTGGTTCGCCGGTGGCCGCAGCTTTCACGTGATCGGCCACTCGACTGCCGAAGTCGGCTCACGCGTGCACGCCGAGTGGACAATTGCGCGCTCCCCGGATTCACCGTCCGCCGCTCCGCTCACCGCACAGCAGCACGCCTTCCTCACCGTCGGCGGCGACGGGGTCGAGACGATCGACCTGGTGTGCTCCGGTTGGCAGGAGGCGCCGCGATGACCGCCCGGGCCGCGATCAGCCTCACGACCGGTCTGGAAGATCCGGAGAAGGTGACGGTGGCTCTGCTGGTCGCGGTCGGGGCCGCCGAACAGGGCCGCCCGACCCTGATATTCCTCACCAAAGAGGCTGTCCGACTGGCGGTTTCCGGCGTTGCGGTCGGCACCGCCTGTGACGGGTGTCCGCCGATCGCCGACCTGCTCACCCGCTTCCACGTCGCGGGCGGACGATTCCTGGTCTGCCCGATCTGCGTGACCGCCAAGGGATTGACCGACAGCCCCATGCTCGACAACGCCGAACTCGGTGGCACCGTGCAACTCTGGACCTGGATCGGCGACGATCCGGTGGTGACGTTCAGTTACTGAGCCGCCGGTCGTCACACACGCAACTGCACACGCACGCCGTCGGCGAAGCGGTACGGCCGAGCCTCGATCAGCCCCGCGAGGACACGGCGTAACCGGGAGATCTCGGCCCGTACCGTCACCACTCGCGACGGGTCGCCGAACAACGATTCCGCAAGCTGCGCAGCCGATTTGCCCGCTCGATCCTCTGTCAGCACGGCGAGTATCTGCGCATGTCGCGGTGACAGCGTGTGTCGCCAGGTACCGGCACCCCCGGTGACGACCACCTCCGGGGTCCGGCCGACACGCAGGTCCACCGTCACCATGGTCGGCGACTCCTGGCCGCTCGAATCGACAGGCTGCAGGAGCCAGCCGCCGGGCAACGGGTCCAGCAGGCACTGCCCCAGCTCCGGTAGCCACGCGGCTGCATCGAGGCCGTGCGCGGGCAGCGTGACGCGGCTGCGCGGAGCAACCTCGGACGTGGCCGCCACCCAGCCGTCGGCATCGACCACCATGCCGGGGCGACCCAACCGGGCCAGCATCGGCGACGCCACCTGGCGCAGCCGGTCCAGACCGAGCAGATGTGTCTCGCGCAGGCGCGACTCGGCGAGCCTGGCGACGGCGGAGACGAGCGCGACGGTCGTCGGATGCACGGTGGCGGCCGGACCGGATACGTCGACGACGCCCAGGATCGCACCGGTGCGCGCATCTCTTATCGGGGCACCGGCGCAGGTCCACGCGTGGTGACTGCGCACGAAGTGTTCGGCGGAGAAGATCTGCACTGCGCTGCGTGCCGCAAGCGCGGTGCCGATCGCATTGGTGCCCACCTGATGCTCGGCCCAGCCCGCGCCGAGGACAAATCCCAGCCGATCAGCCTGCGCCAGAACATGATTGGATCCACTACGCCACAACACCCGGCCATCGCGGTCGGCGACGACAAGGATGTTGTCGCCGTCGGTGGTAAGCGGCGTCAGACCCGCCTGGAGCTCCTCGATGACCGCCACTAGTCCGGACTCGCGGCGGCGGCGGTCGAGTTCGGAATCCTGCACGCGATCACTCGGATCGGCATCGGGTTCCAGACCGGCCGCGCGCACCCGATCCCAGGAATCGCCGACCACCGCACGGGGCCGGGCGGGCGGACGTCCCCCGGACATCGTCGCGTCGTAGACCTGCTCCAGCAGCCGGGCGTAGACACGCGGATCCTCGCCCGGCGCGACTGCGGTCTCCGCGGATTTCATGAGCAACAGATCGTCCCTTCGCCGCCCCGATTCACAATCTAGACGCGGCAACGTTGCAGACCGTTGCAGTCACGGCACGCGTGCAACCTCCCGCAACCCTTGCCGCCTCGGCCTCGGGAGCGTGGTCTGGATCACAGCAGTTCGTTTATCGGGAGACGCAAGGAGAAGCGCATGACCACCATGCTGGAGACCGACGTGAAGGCCGGCCCGCAACAGCGGGCCGAGGCGTGGCTGAGCAGTTTCGAGGCCGCCCTCGCGGCACAGGACGTGGAGGCTGCGGCGGGCCTGTTCGCCATCGACAGCTATTGGCGCGACTTGGTGTCGTTCACCTGGAATCTCACGACCGTCGAGGGTCCAGACGGCGTCGCGGACATGCTGACCGAACGGATCGCGGACACCGCTGCATCCGGGTTCCGCACCAGCGAACCAGCCACCGAGGACGACGGGATCGTCTCCGCCTTCATCGAATTCGCGACGCGCACCGGACGAGGCAAGGGCCACTTGCGGATTCGTGACGACGGCGAGGGCGATCGCGCCTGGACGCTGCTCACGACGCTGCGTGAACTCAAGGGATTCGAGGAAGGCCAAGGCGACTCGCGGCCACTCGGGGCGATCCACGGCGCACACAATCCCACGCCGACCTGGGCCGAACGACGCGACGCCGAAGAGGCCGAGCTCGGTCGCACCATTCAACCCAACGTGCTGGTGATCGGCGGTGGCCAAGGCGGGATCGCCCTCGGAGCACGTCTGCGGCAACTGGGAGTGCCGGCCCTTGTCATCGATCGCCACGCGCGGCCCGGCGACCAATGGCGCGGCCGCTACAAGTCGCTGTGTCTGCACGATCCCGTCTGGTACGACCATCTCCCCTACCTGCCGTTCCCCGCCAACTGGCCGGTGTTCGCGCCGAAGGACAAGATCGGCGACTGGCTGGAGATGTACACGCGGGTGATGGAGGTGCCGTACTGGGGTTCGACCACCGCACTGTCGGCAACATTCGATGATGCCGCCGGAACGTGGACCGTCGAGGTCGACAAGGACGGCGAGAAGCTGACGCTGCACCCGGAGCAGCTCGTGCTGGCGACCGGGATGTCCGGGAAGCCCAATCGGCCGTCGTTCACAGGTATGGATGTGTTCCAGGGCGAGCAGCAGCACTCGAGCGAACACCCGGGTCCGGACGCCTACCGGGGCAAAAGGGTCGTGGTGATCGGGTCCAACAATTCAGCGCACGACATCTGCAAGGCTCTGTTCGAGAACGATGTCGACGTGACGATGGTGCAGCGTTCGTCCACCCACATCGTCCGCTCGACCTCGCTGATGGAGCACGCCCTCGGTGACCTGTACAGCGAACGCGCGGTAGCCGCCGGGATGACCACCGACAAGGCCGACATGACCTTCGCCTCGCTGCCCTATCGGATCATGCATGAATTCCAGATCCCGGTGTACGACAAGATCCGCGAGGTCGACGCCGACTTCTACGACAGGCTCGCCAAGGCGGGTTTCGAGCTCGACTACGGGGAGGACGGGTCGGGTCTGTTCATGAAGTACCTGCGGCGCGGCTCGGGCTATTACATCGATGTCGGCGCGTCCGAGTTGGTCGCCGACGGTTCGATCAAGCTGGCCCATGGCGATGTGGACCGACTCACCGAAGACTCGGTGATCCTCACCGACGGCACCGAACTGCCGGCCGATCTGGTCGTGTACGCCACCGGTTATGGATCGATGAACGGATGGGCGGCCGACCTGATGGGCCAGGACGTCGCCGACCGACTCGGCAAGTGTTGGGGCCTCGGTTCCGAAACCGCCAAGGATCCCGGCCCCTGGGAGGGCGAACAGCGCAACATGTGGAAGCCGACCCAGGTGCCGAACCTCTGGATGCACGGCGGCAATCTCCATCAGTCCCGGCACTATTCGCTCTATCTCGCACTGCAATTGAAGGCGCGGTACGAGGGGTTGGATACACCGGTCTATCGACTGGCGCCGGTGCATCACCTGAGCTGACCGCCCAGCAAAAATCGGACAACGGGTGCGGCTCCACCTAAGCTGGACCGGTGCCACACCCGATCATGTTCGACGACGACGATCCCGTACTCGCCAAGCTCCGCACGATCGCCCTCGCCTTCCCAGACGCCACCGAGCAGGTGGCGCACGACCGGCCGACGTTCCGCTGCGGCAAGCAGTTCGGCGTCTACGGCGGCGGTGTCAAGGGCGGCCACAACAGCTATCCGTCCGGCTTGCTCTTCAAGGCTGATCCGGCCGAACAGCAAGCACTGGAACAGGATCGGCGGTTCTGGGTACCGGCCTACTACGGCGCATACGGCTGGCTGGGACTCGACCTGGCCACGAAACCGGACTGGTCGGAGGTCGTCGAGCTGCTCGATGCCAGCTACCGGCAGATCGCTCCGAAACGCGCGATCGTCCGGCTCGACGCCGGCGAAGGACCCACCATCGGCTAGCCGCCGGCGACCAGGTCGGCGACCGACATCCGGCCCGCCATCACCAGCTCGGCCGGCGAGAGCCGCCACCCCCAACGCTCCAATTGATCGAAATACGGTGGCAGCCCGTCGGCCTCGCCGTGCTCCCACGATCCCGACGCGATCGTGAACTCGAACGCGCCGATGACCATCGCGAGGGTGGCGCGGCGCGGGCCGGGCACCTTCGGCGCAATCAGATAGATGTCGATGTCACGGATCGGCTTGTCGTCAATTCCTAGGATCGACGCCGTGAGGGCCAGGCTCGCCGGGCAGATCTCCGCGGCCAGCGTGGTCATCGCCGCCGCGACGAACTCGTCGGCGCCCGGCGGATCCGGCTGCGCGGCAAGGATTTCGCCAAGCCACTCCCGGCGATGCCGGGCGACGTCACGATCCTGGTCCCGGATCGCGGCGATGGTTCGCCAGTTCGACTCGGCCGCCTGCGCCGACCACACCCGGGTCGCGGGCCGACGTTCGGCCGCCGATTGCACGAGCTCCGCGGCGTCGACGGGCCGGCCCTCGCCGGACGACATGTAATGGACATAGATGTCGAGGCCGTAGTCGCCGGCGAGATCCGTCAGCTTCGTTTGCGGGCGGCGCAGGCGGCACACCGAACAGCTCACGGACCGCGTCTCGGGATCGGTACGGAAATACAGGATTCCCAGCACTTCGCGGTCGAATCGGCCGCCGACCGCGCGTACCGACCAGCCGGCCATTCCCGGCACCGACTGCGCGACGTCGATCAGCAGATCATCGATGGTGGCATCGGCAGGATAGATCCAGTGCTCCTCATGGCTGACGGTGTCGTCACCCATCGCCACCGAACCCCGGTCGAACCGGACACGAATGACATCCGATCCGTCCACGTCCGATTCACCCCAAGGCACGAATTCGGGTTGCCCGTATCGCATCACATCTCCGGTTCCGCCGCGTGGTCGCTTCCTTGGTAGCACGCACGCGTCATACCGGTCCGGCTTCGTCGTCCGTTCGATCGATCAGACCGGCTAGGCCCGGGCGGCGAACCAGCTGCGCCGTCGGCGCACCGGGGCCGGGACGGTCGCGGTCAGCCGCTGAAACTCCCGGCTGAACTCGACGAGCGCGCGGCGATCCTCGAGATCACCCGCCGCGGTCCCCGTGCAGTCCCGGCCCCGATAGCCGCCGTAGACCTCGATCGGCACCTCGGTGCCGTCGGTGACCGCCAGCGACTCCCAGCACAGCGACAGGCAATGGCCCGAGACCCGGCGACCGTCGAAGACCAGCACGATCTTGGACGTGAAGCTGAACGCGACCGACGACAGTTCCGCGGCGACATCGGCATCCAACCCGCCGCGGGCGACAAGCGTGTCGAGATACAACCGAGCACTCCGATCAGACGGCTGCCCCGGACGCTACTCCGGCCTGCGGCGGTTCTCTAGAGCGCCGACGGATCGTCGGCGAATGCCGCCGCTGCCTCCGAACACAGCCGGAGGGCCTGCGTGACCCACCGCGGGTCGGCGCCCGCCAGCCCACAGGTCGGCGTGACGATGACCTGACGGGCCAGGACATCCCGGTTCAGTCCGATGCGGTCGATAGTCCGCACCAGCGGCTCGACGACGCGCTCGACCGGCAGCTCGCGCACCGGACGGCCGGTCGGCACCAGGCCGGCGACCAGGGTGCGTCCGGCGTCGAGGTACTGACCGAGCTCATCCCAGTCCGATTCGCCGATGCACGAGAAATCGATGCTCAACCCGTCGAAGGTGTTGCTGCGCAACAGTTCCCACGGCAGATCCGCGCCGCAGTAGTGCAGGATCGCGGGCCTACCGACGTGCGTGGTGAGCTCGCTCAGCGCCTGCACGACATCCGGCACCGGGATCGGCGGATTGACGTCGAGCCGGGTGAGCGGCGTGATCTGTCCGGCGATCACCCGATCGATCAACGGTTCGTCGAGTTGGATCACTGCCGCGCAACCGAGACGGCGCTCCAGGTCGGCGGCGGTAGTCGCGAGTCCCTCGGCCAGCGAACCCAGGACGTCATTCCATGCGCCGCGGTCATGCACCAGCTTGTGTCCGCCACGCAGGGCGACGGTGCCGGCGAACGTGAACGGTCCACAGACAGCGATCTTGCACGGCTGTCCGCTACCGATCATTCCGGCCCTATGCCACGCTTCCTCGAGCGCGTCCAGGTCGGAGGACAGAAATCCCTTGGCACGCTGGGTGATTCGACTGTTCGCTGTGGTCAGCCGATAGTCGCTGCCCACGAGATCCAGTGCGATGTCGACGAGGAATGCCGCCGACCGGCCGATCAGGTCCGCGCCGGGACCGCGTGCCGGAAGTTCGGCCACGTGGCCGAATCCCAACTCCCCCAGGATGATCGAGGCCGACTCGGCCGGGTTCTCCCCCGGCATCGAACCCACGCCGCTGGCGACTCCGGCCGGCAGTGCCGTCATCAGTGCGCGGCGGTGACGTCGATGCGACTGCTGCCGATGACCCGGTCCCCGCGAGTGTCGTCCGCGGCGTACAGCACCGCGGCCTGCCCCGGCGCGACCCCGGTCAGCGGTTCGCGCAACGTGATTCGCACCCGATCGGTATCGACCGGTTCGGCGAGCGCGGGTGCCAGACCACCGTGGGCGCGCACCTGCACGGTGCATTCGAATGGGCCGTCCGGCACGTGGCCACTGGTCCAGTTGGCCTTGATCGCTTCAATCCGGGAGACCTGCAGATGCTCCGCCGACCCGACGGTGACGGTGCCCGCCGACGGATCGATCGCGGTCACATAGCGCGGCTTGCCGTCGGCGGCGGGCGCCTCGATGCCCAGACCCTTACGCTGCCCGATCGTGAAGCCGTGCACGCCTTCATGATCGGCGAGTTTGGCGCCGGTGTCGGCGTCGATCACCGCGCCCGGCCGAATCCCGATACTGGCGCCGAGGAAGGCCTGCGTGTCGCCGGTCGGGATGAAGCAGATGTCATGCGAATCGGGCTTGTTGGCGACCGCCAGGCCGCGACGCTCCGCCTCGGCCCGGACCTCGGGCTTGGGGGTGTCGCCGACCGGGAACATGGCGTGTGCCAACTGGTCTGCCGTCAGCACCGCCAGCACGTAGGACTGATCCTTGTCCTCGTCCACGGCCCGGCGCAGCTCGCCATCGGCCAGTCGCGCATAGTGCCCGGTCGCCAGCGCATCGAAGCCCAGGGCCCGCGCTCGTTCCGCCAGGGCGGCGAACTTGATCTTCTCGTTGCAGGTCAGGCAAGGGTTGGGCGTCTGGCCGACGGCGTAGGCGGCGACGAACTCGTCGATCACGTCTTCCTTGAACCGGTCCGCGAAGTCCCACACGTAGAACGGAATTCCCAGAACATCGGCCGCCCGACGGGCGTCGTCGGCATCCTCACGCGAACAGCACCCGCGCGATCCGGTGCGCAACGTGCCGGGCGCGGTCGAGAGCGCCAGATGCACACCGACCACCTCATGACCGGCGTCGACGGCGCGCGCCGCCGCCACCGCCGAATCCACTCCGCCACTCATCGCGGCTAGAACCCGCATCAGATCTCACCCGCCACTCGAACGACATCGGCCGACTCGCGTCCGACACCCGAAGCGCCACCTGCCATTCCGGCAGCCCGGGCCCGACCGACGACCTCACCGATCACGTCACCGACCCGATCGACGTCTGCTTCAGTCGTGCTCGGCGCGAGTGAGAAGCGCAGGGACCCACGGGCATCGGCCCGGGTACGGCCCATCGCCAGCAGCACGTGACTGGCCTGCGCCACGCCCGCGGTGCACGCCGAACCGGTCGAACATTCGATTCCGTTGGCGTCCAACAGCATCAGCAGCGAATCACCTTCACATCCCGGGAAGCTGACATGCGCGACGCCCGGCAACCGCAGCGCCGGGTCGGCCGGGCCGTTCACCTCGGCCCCGGCCACCGACAGCACGTCGATCAACCGACCGCGCAGCTGCGTGACGGTCGCCATCGACTCCGGCAGGTCGTTCACGGCCGCTGCGAGCGCCGCCGCCATGGCCGCGGCTCCAGCGGCATCCGGTGTGCCGGAACGGATATCGCGCTCATGACCGCCACCGTGCTGCAACGGCGTGCATTCGACATCGCGGCGCAGCAACAGCGCCGCGACACCGTGCGAACCACCGAACTTGTGCGCGGCAATGCTCAGCGCCGCCAGACCGCTCGTCGCGAAATCGACCGGCACGTGACCGACGGCGGCAATCGCATCGGAATGCATCGGAACGCCGAACTCGGCCGCGATCTGAGCGAGCTCCCGGATCGGCTGCACGGTGCCGACCTCATTGTTCGCCCACATGACGCTGATCAGCGCGGTCTCGTCCGCATGCACGGTCAGCTCGGCGCGCAGGGCGGCCGGATCGACGAAGCCATCCACATCCACCGTCAGGTAGGTGACCTGCGCATCCTCGTGCCGTTCGAGCCAGCCCAGCGGGTCGAGCACGGCATGGTGCTCGACGGCCGACGTGATGATCCGCCGTCGGCGAGGATCCGCGGCCCGTCGCGCCCAGTAGATGCCCTTGACCGCGAGATTGTCGCTCTCGGTACCACCGCCGGTGAAGATCACCTCGGACGGGCGCGCGCCCAGCGACCGCGCAATCGATTCGCGTGACTCCTCCAGCAGCCGGCGGGCCCGGCGGCCGCTGCCATGCAAGGACGACGCATTCCCGGTCGCGGTCACCGCGCGCGTCAGCGCCTCGACGGCTTCGGGAACCATCGGGGTCGACGCGGCGTGGTCGAGATAGACGGTGTCCATCTCACGAGGGGCGGTTGCAGACATACCGGTCCAGAATAACGACAGCTCAACCTACGGGTATTCCGCGCCCGCCCCGACGACCAAGCCGATCGGAATCAGCGCACCACCTGCCCGACCGCCAACACCCCACGCGGGTCCAGCTGACGGGCCAGTGCCGCGAGCCAGGCGACGGTGTCGTCGTCGTAGCAGCTGCGGATGATCGCCGGATCGGCGCTCGATACGAAGTTCGGCAGCCGGCCGCCGGTCGCCCATCGCTGCATGCCGTCGACCAGCCCGGCTGCGTCCGCGACCACGGCGTCGGCGATGGGCGGCACCAGGATCCCGACCGCATGCAGATTGAACGCGGCCTCGCGGTGGCAGAAGGCGCTGCGCACAGCCGGTTCGTCCCCGAGCGCGCCACCCAGCTGGCGCAACTCGACCATCATGAGCATCGTGGCCGACTCCGGCCCCGCATGCTGCAACAAGGTCTGCACCGCCTCGTCGGGCAGATCTGTGAGCAGCATGCCGCCCTCATGAGCGGGCACCGGATCGCTGGGATCGGCGTGGATCGCACCCAGCGCCGAGTAGGGCATCGGCCCCACCCCGTCGAAGATCGGAGCCGCGACCGCACGCATGGATGCCAGTTCGGCGGCGGCGACCGACTGCGGCGCGACACTGGCATAACGCACCGCCACGGTGAGTCGGCCGGCGAGTATCGGCGGGACGCCCGGCATGTCCGGCAGCCGCATCAGCGCGACCGACGTCGTGGCCGTACGCGGCAGTGCCTGCGCCCACGCACGCCAGGCCCGCAGGACCGGGGCGGCATCGGCGCCGTCGAAGTAGATCGCCCCGGCGTACATCTCGGACAGCTCCGGCAGCTCGATCACGGCCTCCGTGATCAACCCCAGCGTCGCCTTGCCGCCACGCAGACCCCAGAACAATTCGGCGTTCTCGTCCGGCGCGGCCCGGCGGATCACTCCGTCCCCGGTGACCACTTCAAAGGACCGGACATAGTCGGCCGACAGGCCGAACGTACGCACCAGCGGACCGACCCCGCCACCGCTGAGGAGCCCGACCACACCGACGCCCGGCGCGGACCCGCATACCGGTGCCAAGCCGTGCGGTGCGGCCGCGTCGATCACCCGCTGCCAGCGCACTCCGGCGCCGACCCGTGCCGTACGCGATGCCGGGTCGACCTCGCACATGTCGAGTGCACCGGTGCGCACCAGCAGTGACCGGCGGTCGGTGCCGACCGCCCCGTGTCCGGTCGCCTGGACCGCGACCGTCATCCCGTGCTCGCCGGCGAAGGCGATCACCGCGGCCACGTCGTCACGGTCGGCAGCGTCGATCACCGCGGCCGGATTGTTCACCGCACATGCGTTGAATCCGACTGTGTCGTAACCCGATTGACCCGGAACATAGACGGCGCCGCGGATCCGGCCGCGAAGATCATCGATATCGATGAGGTCGTCGAAGTCGGTGAGATGTTGCTGGTAGGTCATCGAGGAGTCCTTGCGTTCGGGTGATGGTGACCGCCCGGTCGAGGATCCGATCGGGGCGCTGCCTCACCCTCGCAACGGCCGCTTGGCGCGGCCTTGGCTCCGCCTTGAAGTCGCCCGGCCTATCCGCACGACGACGCGGACCGGAACCGGGTCAGTGGCCGCGAGCCTCCCGCGCGGCGGCCACGACCGCAGACAACTCCAGCCGGCGCGCCCGCGCCTCGATGTCCGCGAGTTCGGCGTCACGAAGCGCGCCGCCATCCCGCCGCGCCGCCGCGACCAGTCGGCATTTGAGGACATCCGGTGCGCCACCGGTGGATTCACACAGCGCTCGCGCCTGCGCCAGGGCGGAGTCGCCCGCCGCGTCGTCGCCGACGAGATAGTGCAGCTGCGCGAGCACCAGACCGACCGGGCCGATGCACCCCACCTGTCCCACGGTCGCGATGTACCCACGGAACGGGGTCAGGTAATCGATGAACTGTGCGGCGCGGTCGGTCATCTCCAGCTCCACGACGATCTGAGCCAGGATCACCGCCTGCGCCAGCGACGTCCAGACCATCGGTCTGGAGTTCGCGATCCAGGCCGTCACCATCGCGCGGGCGAGCGCGTCGTCGCCGTGCTCACGTGCGACTGTTGCCACTCCCGATGCCAACAGCACGGCGACCATGTTGTCCGGTGCGGCGGCCACGGCCGCCCGCGCCCATCCCATCCGATCGCCGCGTTCGATCCCGAGCGCCTCGTCGCTGATCTCATCGAACAGCCCCTGCTGGGTCGCCATCGCCATCGTCGCGAGGGCTCCCGATCCGGCGACGTACAACTCGGTCTGCCGATGCACGGCGATCGCCGTACCCAGATGTTTGCGAGCGAGGTCGAACTCGCCGCGCCAGACCGCAAGTGCCGCCTGCATCCATCGCAGCTGCGCGCGCAGGATGGGCAATCGCATGCGCTCACTGCCGGCGATGCCGCGGCGCAGGTGCCGCTCGGTCGCCTCGATGTCACCGAGCGTCATGGTCGCGATGGTGACCACCGAGTCGGTGATCACCAGATCGACCGGGGACCCCGAGTGCGGCAGTTCCTGGATGGCTCGCGCGAGATCGACGATCTCCTCGGCGCGATCGGCCGCGCCCGCATAGGTGATCAGCCGCGCAAGCATCACGTCCGCAGAAACGTCCGGGTTGTCCAGCGATTCGGCCAGGGCCTCCGCCCGGGCCAGATAGCCGGCCGGCACCGCGGCGTCGGGGTGGTAGCAGTGTCCGATCGCGAGCGCACCCAGCACTCGGGCGGCGCTGGCGGGATCATCGGCGACGCATGCCTCGGCGTCGGCCAGGGCCCCGTGCAGCGAACTGATCTCGGCCGTCGGCGCGATCCATGGCCAGCCGCCGCCGGCGCGCAGCAGTGCACTGGCGAGTCGGCCGGCCGTCGCGGTGCCGCCCGAACTGATCGCATCGGAAAGCCGGGTCTCGACGGTGTCCAGGACCAGCTGAACACGTCCGGCGCGCGACTGTGCGCCCAGCATGTCGACCAGCAGTCCGTCCCGCACAGCGACGTCCTGGTCGGTCAGCGGCAGTGACTCGTAGGTGCGCAGCGCCGCCTGCAGCCAGTAGGCGGCGTTCTCCGAATCCCACCGCGCCGTCGCTTCGGCAGCGGCGGCCCGGCAGGCATCGATCGCCTCGAACGTGTCCGCGATCGGCAACGCCGCAAGCAGATGTCCGGCGCGGCGGGCCGTCGCGTCCGGTCCCCCTTGCGCATTCAGGATCTCGGCGACCCGCAGATGAATCCGGCAACGGCGCAGCGGACGGATCGAGGCCATCGCTTCCTCGCGCAGCAAGGCATGCCCGAAGACCGTTCGGCGATGGCCCGGCTCGGCGACGACGATCCGTTCGTCAGCCGCCTCGTCAAGGCAGTCCGCGACGCTCTCGAGGTCACGGCCCATCACCTCGGCGACCAGCCTCGGGTCGATCTCGTCGCCGATCACCGACGCGTAGCCGACTACCTCCAGCACCGCAGGATCGAGCGATGCCAGCCGGCGATCGAGCACCGAGCGCACCGCGGCCGGGATCACCTCCCGGCGCTCGTCGCTCGGCAACCGCGCATATTCGGACACGTACAGCGGGTTGCCGCCGGTCCGATCGAACAACATGTCGAGCTCGGCGACGGCGACATCGCCGCCGGCCACCTGCTCGACGAGCAGCCGGACTTCGTCCCGGGCCAGCGCCGGTACGTCGATCACCCGGCCGCCGGCCCGAACCAACGCCGCACGCAGCCGCTGGACCGACGGCTCGATCTCTTCCTCGCGGACCGTCACGATCATCCGCAACGGGCAGTCGTGCGTGGCGCCCGTCAGATAGACCAGCAGGCCGAGCGACATCGGGTCGGCCCACTGCACATCGTCGATGATCACCGTCAGCGGCTGTCGGCACGCCGCCGATTCGATCAGCGTCTGCACGCGCTCGTAGACGGCGAACCGCGCCCCGTCGGCGTCGGCATCGGCGGGCACCGACAGGACCTCGGCGGCATCCGCATCGAGATCGCGACACAACTGACGCAGAGGCCACCAGGCCGGCAGTCCACCGGCATCCGGGCACCTGATCCACACGACCTTGTCACCGCCGGCCGCAGCGACTCGCGCGGCCTCCTCGCCGAGCCGCGTCTTGCCGATGCCGGCCGGCCCCGACAGCGCGAGCCACCCCACCGCAGTCCGATCGGTCTCGTAAAACTCACGGACCAAACGCATTTCCGACTCACGCCCGACCAGCGACCCGGCCGTTTCATCGACAACCGCGGCCACCGGTTCGTCCGCGACATCGACCACCGCGGGTTCTGCCGCCACCGGGACCGCCGATGACCCCGACCAGTGCGGCTCGCGCGGCCAGGCCGCGATCACCGGGTCGTGGCGCAGGATCGCCCCCTGCAGTTCACGTAGTTCCGTACCGGGGTCGAGCCCCAGCTCCGCGTCCAAGGTCGCGCAGTGATCGGTGAACACGGTCAGCGCCTCGGCGGCCCGGCCGGCACGGTACAACGCGAGCATGTGCAGCCACACCCCGCGCTCCCGCAACGGATCCTCGGCGCGCAACGCGGTGATCTCGGCCAGCGCCGCACCGGCGTCGGCGGCCGCAAGCAACGAGGTGACGTGCGCCTCCGCGATGCCGCGGCGGGTCTCGGCAAGGCCCGACGCCTCGACGTCGACCCAGGCTTCGTCGCCGACGTCCTGCAGCAGCGGACCGCGCCACAGTCGCAGCGCCGCCTCACTCAGCTCTCGGGCCGCGTCCCAACGCTGCTCGTCGGTCGCCGCCCGCACCTGTTTGGCGAGCGAGCCGAACTCCAGCATGTCGACGCGGTCGTCGGACAGATTCAGCCGATATCCCGGCTTGACCCGCTCGATCGGTGACCGGTCGCCGGCGTCGTCGCGCAACGCCCGCCGCAGATTCGAGATGTACGCCTGCAGACTGGTCGTCGCGGCCGGCGGCGGGAACTCGCCCCACACCATGTCGACGAGTCGATCGGCCGACACCACCGCGCCGCGGGCCAGCAACAACGACGCCAACACGACTCGCTGCTTCGGCGAGCCCAGGTCGACTGCCATCCCGTCGCGACGGACCTCAAGCGGCCCCAGCACCAGGAACTCGCGCATCGGACCCCCTTGCCCGGCTCGCCCGGATTGTCCGGAACGGATCGGCGCACAGTCTACTTCCCGAAGGACGGTCCCGACCCCATCAATCACCGCGAACGAGACTCGCGCGCGTTTCGAGCGCAGCAGGCACCGCCGGCGGTGAGACCGGGTCGTCGTCCGTGGTCGCACGCGCCGAGCGCATCGCGAGAACGACCACCAGCGCGCCGCATGCGGCGACGACGCAGCTGGTCCAGAGTGCCGCGCGCAATCCGTCGACATAGGCCGCCGGCGAGCCGCCCTGCAGCACCGACTGCGCGGGGAACAGCGCGCCGAGCGCCGCGACCCCCAACGCGATCCCCGCCTGACGGAAGACGTCGTTGATTCCGGCGACCAGGCCGGCGTCGTCCCGCTGGCTTTCCGCCAGCACCACACCGCTGATCACCGGATTGAACACACCTGCGCCGATCGACGCGACGACGAAGCCCGGCACCATCACCCAGCCACTGGAATGCGGCTCCGCCGTCGTCATCCAGAACAGGCCGCCGGCGACCGCCAGCATCGCGACCGACAGCAGGATCCACGGACGCACCCGCCCGACGAGCTGCCCCGTGAGCCCGGCGACCACGAACATCGCCATCGTGCCCGGCAGATAGACCAGCCCGGCCCTGATCGCCGACATGCCCAGGACGCCCTGCAGGTAGATCGTCACGTAGACGAAGCACGCGAACATCGACGCGGAGATCGCGAACGTCACCATCTGCGCACCGGCGAACGACGCGTTGGCGAACATGCCGAGGGGCAGCATCGGCTCTGCGACAACGCATTCGACGACCACGAAGGCCAGTAGTGCGACCCCCGACACCGCGAATACGGTGACCGTCCGGCCGTCGGACCAGCCGCGCTCATTCGCCTCGATGAAGCCGTACGTGAGCGCGCCCAGACCAACCGTCGCCGTCAGCTGGCCCCACCAGTCGCCGCGCCTCGGGACGGTGCTGCGCGATTCGTCGACCCAGCGGGTCCCGACGAGCATGAGCACGCCGACCGGGATGTTGATCAGGAAGATCGCCCGCCAGTCGAGCAACTCCGTCAGTGCTCCGCCGAGCAGCGGCCCGATCGCGAACGATGCGCCGATCGTCGCGCCGTATGCGGCCAGCGACTTGGTCCGCTCCGCGCGGCCCGGAAACGCATGGGACAGCAGTGCCAGTGAGGTCGCGAACAGCAGAGCCGCGCCCAGGCCCTGGACGACCCGTGCCGCGTTGAGCATCGCCATCATCCCCGCCGCGGCACACACCGCCGAGGCGGCGGTGAAAATGACTGCGCCGACTATGAATACGTAGCGTCGGCCGACACGATCGGCCCAGGCTCCGGCACTGAGCACGACCGTCGCCAGGGCCAGCGTGTAGCCGTCGATGACCCACTTCAGGGCGCCCATCCCGGCATCGAATTCCCGCGTTATCGCCGGTATCGCCGTGTTGACGATCGCGATGTCCAGCATCAGCATCGCCGTGGCGACGCAGACCACCGCGAGCGTAATACGTTGTCCGCCGCTAAATTTCGAGGGTCCTACCCCGGCCTCGATGCCAGTGCCCGTCATGATTCCGCCGTTCCTGTCGATCCACTTGTGGTGGCCACAGGATGTCGACGCGCACTTGGAGGTCCCTTGCTATCGCCTTGCGGCCTGCCAGAATGCCCTGCGCTTAGACCGCGACCGGCACAGCACTGCCTGCCGACGCTCCGAGCACCGCTCGTTCGCACCGGGCCGCCAGCTCCCGACGATCGCCCGCGGGAAGTTCGAGTTCATGGATGCGCACGCGCACCGTGATCGACGGCGCCGACAGCACGCGGCGCAGGGTGTCTCCAAGACCGTCGTTGCCGATGAAACCGGCTTCGGCGGCGGCCGAGCCATCACCGTGGTGGTAGCTGACGGTGATCGGCAGCACCGGCACCGCCGCGGAGGTGGCGGCCTCGAAGAAGGCCGGGTGAAAGCGGCCGGCGCCACGGTGCGCGAGCCTGCCCGCCCCGCAGAAGGTGGTCCCTTCCGGGAACACTGCTACCGACTCGTGCAGCTGCAGTCGGCCGGCCACCGCGCGCACGGTGTCCGGCAGATCCCGGAGCGACTGACGGCGCAGCGGAATGATGCCGAAACGTCGGCAGAGGAACCCAGTCGCCGCAGCTTCGGTCACCTCGGCCTTGGCGACGAACCGGGCCGGCACCACCGCCGCGATCGCGGCGATGTCCAGAAAGGAGACGTGGTTGGCGACAACCAACCCGGCCCCGCGCCCGACGAACGGCCGCTCGTCGATCACCTCGATTCGCACCCCGAGCGCGGCCAGCAGTCGCGCCGCCGCGCTCCGCGCGAATTGTCGGCGCACAGCCCCCGGCAGCGGGGCGACCGCCACAGCCAACGCGATCAACCAGACCAGCGTCGCCCCCAACCGCGCCACGCGAGCCCAGCGCGCGGCCGCTGACGCCCGCGCATGCGGCGCGATGCAGCCGTCACCGCAGGGGCTCATCGGGAACCAACCATGGACGGGCGCCAGCGCCGGGGCGGACATCAGAATCCGCGCTCCGCGGCGAGGGCCGCCGACTGCAGCCGCTGCACGTATCTCTCGTTCGCCGACCGCCGATCGAGAAGCGTGACGAAGTCGGCGACCCCGAAGTCCGGATCGTGCCCTGGCTCGCCGCAAATCACCGCGCCCATGCGTAGGTACCCGCGCAGCAACGGCGGGAACTTCAGCAACCGTGGCGGCTCGATGTCGTCCAGACGTCTCCCATCGAGCACCACCTGCCGATGCGGGAAGACCTGCCACGGAGCCTGGTGCCGATCGCGGACGTAGTCCCGCAGCCCGCGCACCTGCGCACCCGCTTCGTCGGCCGCATCGACCTGCATCGGAACCGAAGTGCAGCCGGCCAGGTAGCGATATCCGGTGACGTCGAGGTAGCGCACGATGCCCGACCACATGAGCGCGAGCACGCTGCCGGAGCGATGCCCGACCGCAACCGTCGCCCGACCCATCTCGACCAGCTGCGGTGCGATCGGATCCAGTTCGGAGATGTCGAACTCGGTTGCGGTGTAGAGGCCGCCGGCGGCGATCGCCCCGGGCGGCGGCAGCATGCGATAACAGCCGATCACCTCGCCGGTGGGCTCGTATCGAACGATCAGGTGATCACAGAATTCGTCGAAGCGGTCGACATCGCGGCCGTCCGTCACACCGGCCATCGCCGACTCGTATCCGGGCTCGCTCGCGAACACCTCGTAGCGCAGGCGCTGCACTCGGCCGATGTCGTCCGGCGCCGTCGTCAGCTCGAGCCGGTAGTCGCCTGCCCGCGCGAGCACCTGGCCGGCGCCTCTGCGCCCGGCCTCCGGCCTGCCCGATGTTGTCGTTTCGCTCAAGAAAACGGTCATGCGCTAGGTGTATCGACCGCGTCGGACCGCGGGACCTACAGCGGGTTTCGTGTCCGGGCCAGCATCGTGAACACCAACGCCTCGACGGTGAACGATGCCGCGTTCGTTCTCTCCCCGCTCGCCTGGATGAACGGGGATCGACGACACGGTGACTGCGGCCCTATGCGCATCTCCAACAGTTGAGGTCATCCGCGACACCGCCTTTCGCTGTCGCAGATGACCTCAGCTGTTGGAAACACCAAGGCGGCCCCCGAGTTTCCACTCGGGGGCCGCCTGGTCTGAGTTCAGCGCATCACTTGCGCTTCTTGACCTCTTCGGTCAGCTGCGGAGCGACGTTGAACAGGTCGCCCACGATGCCGAAGTCGGCGATCTCGAAGATCGGCGCTTCCTCGTCCTTGTTGACGGCGACGATGGTCTTCGACGTCTGCATGCCGGCGCGGTGCTGAATGGCGCCCGAGATGCCCAGGGCGACGTACAGCTGCGGCGACACGGTCTTGCCCGTCTGACCGACCTGGAACTGGCCCGGGTAGTAGCCCGAGTCGACAGCCGCACGCGAGGCGCCAACAGCGGCACCCAACGAGTCGGCGAGCTCCTCGACGACCGTGAACTTCTCGGCGCTGCCGACGCCACGGCCACCGGAGACGACGATCGACGCCTCGGTCAGCTCCGGACGGTCGCCACCGACGTTCGGCTCGGCCGAGGTGATCTTGACCGCGTTCTCGGCCGGGGCCGGAACCTCGACGTCGACCTTCTCGCCGGCGCCGGCCTGCGGAGCCGCCTCAATTCCACCGGGACGGACGCTGATGACCGGGGTGCCCTTGGCCTGCGCCTCGACGATGAACGCGCCACCGAAGATCGAGTGCACCCCGACTCCGCCGTCCTTGATCTCGATGACATCGGCGAGGACGCCCGAGCCCAGGCGCGCGCCCAGGCGACCGGCGATCTCCTTGCCGTCGGCATTCGCCGCGACGACGACGCCAGCCGCGCCGACCTGCTCGGCCAGCCCGGACAGCACGTCCACCGCCGGGGTGATCAGGAACTGATCGACGACGTCCGACTCGGCGGCGTACACCTTCTCGGCGCCGGCGGCCTTGAGGCCTTCCAGCAGCTTGTCGGTGGTGCCGGGGGCGGCCACGACGACCGCGCTCGGGGTGCCCAGGGCGCGGGCGGCGGTGATCAGCTCGGAGGTGACCTTCTTCAGCTCACCATCGGCGTGCTCGACGAGCACTAGTACTTCTGCCATTGCTTTGCTCCTGAAAAGTTAAGAGAAGTTAAGAGATTGAGGGGTTTTCGAATACCGCGGGCTGCAGATCAGCCGGGTCGCAAGCTCCCGGACTAGATGATCTTCTGGCCCACCAGGTACTCGGCCAGCTTGACGCCGCCGTCGCCCTCGTCGACAACCTTCTCGCCCGCAGCCTTCGGCGGCTTCGGAGTGGAGCTCAGGACGGTGCTGCCGGCGTTGGCGCCTCCGACCTCGCCCGCCTCGACGCCGATCTCGGCCAGCGACAGGACCTGGATCTCCTTCTTCTTCGCGGCCATGATGCCCTTGAAGGACGGGAACCGCGGCTCGTTGATCTTCTCGGTGACGCTGACGATCGCCGGCAGGGTGGCCTCGAGGCCGAAGATGCCCTCGTCGGTCTCGCGCTCGCCGGTCAGCTTGTCGCCCTCGACGGTCAGCTTGCGCAGGTGCGTCAGCTGCGGCAGCTCGAGGTACTCGGCGATGATCGCCGGCACCGCGCCGACGCGACCGTCCGAGGCCTCGTTGCCGGCGATGACCAGCTCTACACCCTCGACGGTGCCCAGCGCGCGGGCGAGAACCCATGCGGTCTGGACAGCGTCCGAGCCGGCAAGCTGCTCGTCCTGGATGTGGATGGCCTTGTCGGCGCCCATCGACAGCGCCTTGCGGATGGCGTCGGTGGCCTTCTCGGGACCGGCGGTCAGGACGGTGACCTCGCCGCCGTTGGCTTCCTTGATCTGCAGCGCCTCTTCGACAGCGCGCTCGTTGATTTCGCAGATCACCGGATCGATGTCACGATCCAGCGTGAAATCCGCGTTGAGCTTGCGCTCGGAGTTCGTGTCGGGAACCTGCTTGATCAGCACGACAATGTTCGTCATGGGTCTGCGTCGACCTCCTAGTAGGTGGTGGGTCTCGGGGCGAGCGTCCCGGACCGCTACATGTGGGTGGCTGGGACGCCAACGCACCCCAGCCGAATCGTCTGGAACTTACCGGTCAGTAAGTATTCCATCGCCACCCATCACTGTAGCGGGTGCGTTATCTGCGTCTACCAGGTGATGTGCGACTTTCACCACAGGCCTGCCCACCGACCGGAAGGCAGCCACCGGGTGAACGTGTTACAGAACCCGGTTACGCTCGCTGTGATGACTGACGACACCTTGGCCGATCACGAGCTGGCCCTCACTGGCGAACGCACTGTCCCCGGGATCCCCGAGGAGAACTACTGGTTCCGCCGGCATGAGGTCGCCTACGAATACATCCTGGAACGCTGCCGTGGGCGCGACATCCTGGAAGCCGGTTCCGGCGAGGGCTATGGAGCCAATCTGCTGTCGACGGTTGCCGCCTCGGTGACTTGCGTCGACTACGACGAATCGGCCGTCGCGCACACGCGCGCACGCTACCCGCACGTCCGCATCGAACAGGGCAACCTGATCGACCTGCCGCTGCCGGACGCCTCCGTCGACACGGTCGTGAACTTCCAGGTGATCGAGCACCTGTGGGACCAGGACAAGTTCATCGCCGAGTGCGCCCGCGTCCTTCGCCCCGGCGGCGAGCTGCTCATCAGCACGCCCAACCGGATCACGTTCTCCCCGGGCCGCGACACCCCGCTCAATCCGTTCCATACCCGCGAACTCAGTGCCGCGGAAATGACCGAACTCCTGATCGGCGGCGGCTTCACCGTCAGCGAGATGTTGGGCGTTCACCACGGCCCCCGGCTGGCACAGCTCGACGAGCGCTGGGGCGGCTCATTCATCGACGCCCAGATCCAGCGCGCCCTGTCCGGGGAGCCGTGGCCCGCCGAGCTCACCGCCGACGTCGCCGGAATCACCACCGACGACTTCGCGATCGCCCAATCGGATATCGACGCCAGCCTCGATCTGCTGGCGATCGCCAAACGCACCTGAGACCGTCGTGACCGCCCCTACACGATCTGACTCAGTACCCGGAATGTTCACCCTGGTGCTGCATTCCCATCTGCCCTGGCTGGCCAACCACGGCCGCTGGCCGGTCGGCGAGGAGTGGCTCTATCAGTCGTGGGCCGGGTCGTATCAACGGGTGTTCGCGGTGTTGCGGGGTCTGGCCGCCGACGGCTTCACCGACCAGGTCAGCCTCGGCATGACGCCGGTGCTCGCCGCGCAACTCGACGACCCACACTGCCTGGCATCGATGTACCAGTGGCTGGGCGACTGGCAGCTGCGTGCCCGTGAGGCCGCCCAGATGCACACCACCGACGCCGCGCCCGGCACCGCAGGTACACCCGAAGCCCTCAACATCCTCGGCCATCATGAGCACCGCGCCGCGGCGGCGGCCCTGCTCGATTTCGAAACCCATTGGCGTCACGGCGGATCCGCGGCTCTGCGGGCCGTGGTCGACGCCGGCACGGTCGAGGTGCTCGGCGGCCCGCTCGCCCATCCGTTCCAGCCATTGCTGGACCCCCGGCTGCGACGACTGTCGCTGCACGAGGGACTGGCCGATGCGGATCGGCGAATCGGCGGCCGGCCGGCCGGCATGTGGGCACCCGAATGCGCGTACACGCCCGGTATGGAACGCGGGTATGCCGATGCCGGGGTCACCCACTTCATGGTCGACGGACCGTCGCTGCGCGGCGATACCGCCCTCGGCCGGCCGGTGTGGGATTCCGACGTCGTCGCGTTCGGCCGCGATCTGCAGGTCAGCTACCGCGTGTGGTCGCCCAAGTCCGGGTACCCCGGCCACCGCGACTACCGAGACTTCCACACCTACAATCACCTCACCGGGCTCAAGCCCGCTCGGGTCACCAGTCGCACCACCGACGGCCCGAACAAGAAGCCCTACGACCCCGACCGCGCCGCGGCCGCCGTGCGCGAGCACGCCGCCGATTTCGTCGCCAGCGTCCGGGATCGACTGATCTCCGAGAGCGCACGGATCGGCCGCCCGGCGCATGTGATCGCCGCGTTCGACACCGAGCTCTACGGACACTGGTGGCATGAGGGCCCGCAATGGCTCGACGCGGTGCTGCGTGCCCTCCCCGAGGCCGGCGTGCGGGTAGGGACACTCAAAACCGCACGGGCACAAGGGTTCGTCGGCGAGCCGGTGCATCTCGAGGACTCCTCGTGGGGATCCGGCAAAGACTGGCGCGTCTGGAACGGGCCCCAGGTCGCCGATCTGGTGCAGCTCAACGCCGAGGTCGTCGAGACCGCGATGGCGACCATCGACAAACGCCGCCAGAACATCTCCGGACCCGCCGTGCGTGACCGGGTCAGCGACCAGATCCTGCGCGAGGCGCTGTTGACGGTGTCATCGGACTGGGCCTTCCTCGTCAGCAAGGACACCGCCGCCGGCTACGCCCGCGACCGTGCGCATAAGCATGCGCACGCGACCCGGGAGATCTGTGCCGCGGCCGACAGCGGCCGCGAAGACGCGGCGCAGGCCCTCGCGGCCGGCTGGTCGTCCGCCGACAATCTGTTCGCCGGCCTCGACGCCCGGCGCCTCGAACTCGACGTGCACGACGATGTCCACGTATCGCGCGACACCCGGCACCAGAGCGACATTCAAGGGAGCACGCAATGAAGATCCTCATGGTGTCGTGGGAGTACCCGCCCGTCGTCGTCGGCGGATTGGGCCGGCACGTCCATCAGCTCGCGGTACACCTCGCCGAGATCGGGCACGACGTCGTGGTGCTGTCGCGCCAGCCGTCCGGGTCCGACGGCAAGACCCATCCGCCCACCGATCGCCGCGTCGAGGGCGTCCGCGTCATCGCGATCCCGGAGGATCCGCCGCATTTCGATTTCGGTGAGGACATGATGGCCTGGACCCTCGGCATGGGCCACGCCCTGGTCCGGGCCGGTGTCCGGCTGCGCGCCCTCAATCAGATTCCTTCCGAATTGCCGGGCTGCGCTCAGGCCGAACCCTGGATCCCGGACGTGGTCCATGCGCACGATTGGCTGGTCGCGCACGCAGCGATCGCGTTGGCCGAATTCTTCGATGTCCCACTGGTTTCCACCATTCATGCCACCGAGGCGGGCCGCCATAGCGGTTGGGTCAGCGGCCGGGTGAACCGCCAGGTGCACTCGGTCGAGTGGTGGCTGGCCGCCGAATCGGATGCGCTCATCGCCTGTTCGGAGTCGATGCACGACGAGGTCAGCCGACTCTTCGGGCCGGAACTGGCCGAGGTGCACGTCATTCACAACGGCATCGATCTGGATCATTGGCCGTTCAATCACGAACGCCCCGTCGGCGGTCCACCACGTCTGCTGTTCGCCGGGCGGCTGGAGTACGAGAAGGGCATTCAGGACGCGATCGCCGCGCTGCCCGCGATCCGTCGCACCCACCCGGGGACGACGTTGGCGGTGGCCGGCGACGGCACCCAGCTGGAGTGGCTGACCGCCGAGGCGCATCGCCACGGCGTCGCCGACGCCGTCGAGTTCATCGGGCGGGTGACCCACGACGAGTTGCTCGGCCTGCTGCACGACTGCGATGCGATCGTGCTGCCGAGCCGCTATGAACCGTTCGGCATCGTGGCCCTGGAGGCCGCCGCGACCGGCGCCCCGCTGATCACCTCCACCGCCGGCGGGCTCGGCGATGCCGTCGCCGACGGCGTGAGCGGGCTCAGCTTCGAACCGGCGGATGTCGCCGGGCTCGCGGACGCAGTGCGCAACGTTCTCGATGACCCGGTCGCCGCGGCCCGCCGCGCGATCACGGCCCGCCAACGACTGGTCGATTTCACCTGGGATCGCGCCGCCGAGCGGACCGAGCAGGTCTACCTCGGAGCCAAGCGCCGCATCCGTCAGCCGATCGGCCGGCCCCACATCATCGAGCGACCGCTGCCCGAGCGCGATCCGGCCAAGCCCGCGGCGTCCGCATCTGGAGAACCTTCGGGGTCCGCCGACCAGATGTAATTCGCACCACTTCCGCGCGGGAACAGCCTCCTGTCGCCGCCGGAATGCGGTGAATGTCGCGATTTATGCATAAGCACCTGTCCACTCACCGGCGCGCGTGGCCAAAGCACGCCGAAACCGATGGCACCCTGTAGGGAAAGATTGAAAGGAACAGTGTGACCGAGGACTCGCCACGTCCGAGGCGCCGTCGCGCCAAGGACGTTCTGGCTGAGGCGCAAGCGGCCCATCGAGTGCCCCTGGAACAGCAGCCGGGCACCTCCGAAGCGGCCCCGGCCGCCGATGCGCCCGCCCCGATCGAGTCGGCTGGTCCACTGGCGCCCTACCGAGGCGCCGACGGGACGCCGCCTCCCCCCGCCGCATCGGAACCGCACCCGCCACCGGCACCACCTGTCCCACCAGCAGCACCCACCCCACCCACCACAGCCGTGCCGGCCGTCCCGCCCACACCACCCACCACAGCCGTGCCGGCTGTCTCGTCGACCCCGCCCACCGAACCGGTGACGACCGCCGCACCTCCGTCGGTCCCGCAGACCGAGACCGCTCCCCGGACTCGCGCGGCGGCCCGGGCCAGCCGCTCGGCCAAGCCGGTTCGAATGGCCGCCACCCGACCGCCGCGGCGGCCCGGTGGCTCCGGCCGTTGGGCGATGCGCAGCATCGTCGCCGTGGCGACGGTGGCAGTGCTGGTCGCAACCGGTGTCAGCTGGACCGTCTACCGGCATGCCACCAGCGGATTCACCCGCTCCAGCGCGCTGTTCGGCGGGCCGACGTCCAAGCACGGCGACCAGAACATCTTGATCATGGGCCTCGACAGCCGTCTCGACGAACGCGGAAATCCATTGCCGCAGGCCATGTATGACGCGATCCATGCCGGCAGCGCCGACGACGGCGGCTACAACTCCAACGTGCTGATGCTGCTGCATGTGCCCGGCGACGGCTCCAAGGCCACCGCGATCTCGATCCCGCGCGACGACTACGTCGATCTCGACGGCTGCCCGAGCAACAACTGTCAGGGAAAGATCAAGCAGGCCTACGGATTCGCGTATGCGGAGAAGCGTCAGAGCCTCGGCGAACAAGGCGTCACCGACCAGGACGAGCTGGAGCAGCAATCCCGCGAAGCGGGTCGTAAATCGGAGATCGCCACTGTCCGACAGTTCCTCGGCAATGTGCCGATCGACCACTTCATCGAGGTCACTCTGGCCGCGTTCTTCCAGGTCGCCGAGGTGGTGCAGCCGATCACCGTCTGCGTCAACGAAGACACGTCGGACAGCTACTCCGGAGCCCGGTTCCACAAGGGCGTGCAGAAGATCAACGCGTCGCAGGCGATGGCATTCGTCCGGCAGCGGCGCGACCCCAACCCGGACCTCAACTTCACCGACCTCGACCGCGACCGCCGCCAGCAGGCGTTCGTCATCTCGCTGATGCAGCAGATGACGAAGAACGGGACGCTGACGAACATCGGGCAGATGGAGCGGCTGCTGAATGTCGCCAAGGCCAACATCGCCATCGACAACGGCTTCGACGTGGTGAACTTCGCCTCGAGCTCGTCGAACCTCACCGGCGGCAACGTCACCTTCTTCACCTTGCCGATCGATCATTTCGGCGCCAACGAGAACGGCGAGGACGTCAACTTCGTCAACCTGCCGCAGATCCACTCGATCGTCCGACAGATCCTGGGCCCTGATGCCGTCTCACCGGACACCAGCACCAGCAGCACGAATGCCGCTGCCCCGCAGGCGATCACCGGTGCCGGCGGCAAGGTCCTGAACGTGGTCAACTCGTCCGGAGAGAACGGAATGGCCGCCCAGTACGAAGAGCTTCTCGCAGCGCGCGGATTCACCCGTGGCAGCGCGTCAACCGGATCGACCATCGAATCGACCACTCACGTCGAGTACGGCTCGGGCGCGCAGGGTCCAGCCACGCAACTCGCGCAGATGCTCGGCGGATCGGTCACCTCCGAGGCCGACGCCAACCTGGAGCCAGATTCGGTTCGGCTGATCATCGGAACAGATCTGCCGAACGCGTCTGCCCTCGGCCAAAGCACGACGAGCACCTCGGAATCCGACAGCGACGACAGCACGGGTCCGATCGATCCGAACGCCACCGACAGCATGTCCGCTCCGAGCGGGCCCGCCCAGATCGTCAACGGAACCGGAACGGGCAACAACGCTCCGGCTCCCACCGATCTGGTGAACCTGACGAACACCGCGAGCGTGCCATGCGTGAAATGACCTCGACCGCTCCGAAGCGGCGCACCCTCGATACTCGCGCAAAGCGCGGCTTCGCGGCCGGCGGCGCGCTCGCCGCGGTGAGTCTGCTCGCGACCGGATGTCTGGGCCTGAACACCCCGGATGTGGCTATCCCGCAAGGCGTTCCGCCGGGTCCCGGCGCAGCCGTGCCATACCTGAACATCAACGCCCCCGGCCGGACCGCCGACCAGCTCGCCGCGTGGGCCCGCCCGATCTCCGCCGGCACCGGCATCCCGGTACTGGCGATAGAGGCGTACGGCAACGCCGCCGAGATCCAACGGCAGCAGCATCCCGAATGCGGGATCACCTGGACGACGGTCGCCGGGATCGGCTCGGTCGAGAGCAAGAACGGCACCTACCACGGCGCCGATATCGCCGCGAACGGTCTGGTGTCACCACCTATCCGCGGGGTTCCGCTGGACGGCACCGGCGGCAACATGTCCATCTCCGCCTCCGACGGCACCACACCTGCGCAGGCCATGGGACCGTTCCAGTTCATCCCGGAGACCTGGCAGCGTTTCGGCGTCGACGCCAACGGCGACGGCAAGGCCGACCCGGACAACATCGATGATGCGGCGCTGACCGCGGCGCGCTACCTGTGCGTGTCCGGCGGTGACCTGACCTCGGCCACCGGTTGGGTCAAGGCTGTGCGGACCTACAACAACTCCGACGCCTACGTCCGCGAGGTCGCTTCGCGCGCCAACGCATTCTCCGTCGGCGTGGCCTACTAAGAGGGCCCTGAAGCAGGCCCCCGTCGGCGGGCCTAGCCGTGCTCGGCCGCAGTGGCCTTCTTGCGCTCGATATCGGCCAGAGCCCGCTCGAGTTCGGCACGCTGGGCCGCCGAACTGTCCCAGGCTTCCTTGCGGTTCTTGACCACTCGCGCCGGCGCACCGACGGCGATCGAGTAGTCCGGGATGTCCCCCTTCACGACCGCATGCGCCGCGAGCACGCATCCACGACCAACCGTCGTGTTGCGCAGCACCGACACCTTCGCGGCGATCCAGGTGTCCGGACCGATCCGCACCGGACCCTTCACGATGCCCTGATCCTTGATGGCCACGTTGATGTCGTCCATCCGGTGGTCGAAGTCGCAGATGTAGCACCAGTCGGCCACCAGCGTCGACGCGCCGATCTCGATGTCGAGGTAGGTGTTGACGACGTTGTCCTTGCCGAACACCACCTTGTCGCCGATCCGCAGCGATCCCTCGTGGCAGCGAATCGCGTTGCCGTCGCCGATATGCACCCAGCGACCGATCTCCAGTCGCGACAATTCGGGGGTCGAGTGGATCTCCACCCCGCGGCCGAGGAACACCATGCCGTGCAGGATCACGTGTGGGTTTGCCATCCGGAAACGGAGCAAACGCCAGTACCGAACCAGGTACCAGGGCGTATAGGCGCGGTTGTGCAGCACCCAGCGCAACGACGCCAGCGTCAGGAACTTCACCGGCTGCGGCGCCAGCGACACCGCGTGGGTGCCGCGCCCGTCGATCTTGCTCCCCGGCCAGAGCTGCCGTCCGGCCAAACCCGCCCGCCACCGCGAGCGAAGCGACGCATTCCACATGCTGGTCATGGCTGATCACACTATCCGGATACGCCGCTGCGACAGCGCCGCGGGTGCTCACGATAGGCTCAGCTGACCGCAGCGGCCCGCGCATCGGGCTGATTCGTCCGACGAACAGGAGTCTCGTGCTGGTCGGCAGCGTTTCTCAGCCCAACACGGCGTCGCGGATTTCTCGCCGTAAGACAGCGTTGCAGGTAGTCGTCGCGGCCGCGGCGCTCAGCCTCGGCGTCGCCGCCTGCTCGAGCGGCATCTCGCATGTCGAGTCCCATGCGAGTTCGGGATGGCCCAGTTACGGCGGCACGGACGGCAACGCCAACTTCTCCACGGCGACGGTGCCCGACAATCTGGCATTGAACTGGTCGCGGCCGACCGGCGGCCCGATCTCGGCCCAACCGGTGATCTCCGGCAAGGACGCCATCGGCATCACCGCCGACACCGAGAACGGCTGCAACACCTTCTATTTCGACGCCGCCGCGGGTCGCAAGCTCTACTGCAAGCGGCTGCAGGGCGGCGCCCAGCTGTCGTCCCTGCTGCTCGACCAGTACGACAACGCCTACATCGGCGTTCCCGGAACATTCTTCGGGCTCAACACGACCGGCGCGGTGCGCTGGCAGACGCCCACCGTCGGATTGGCGTTGTCGGCGAAATTCGCCGGCCCGGCGACCGTGCTCGCGGTGACGCAGCAGGGTCAAGTGCAGTTGATCAATGCGCAGACCGGGCGCCTGCAGGCAGCGCCGGTCACGCTGCGCACCGACACCGATGCCTCCAACCCCGGCAACGGCCTCGGAGATTGCGTCGACAACGGGCCCCGATGCCCGGTTCCTGCCGCCCCGGCCGTCGACGTGAAGCGCCAGCAGTTCTATCTGAACTTCTGGCCGCAGGGAAAGATCGCCTCTCAGGTCCGCGCCTTCGACTATTCGGAAGTCAAGGGCACCAAGACCATCCGGGATGCCTGGACCGCCGACATCCCCGGCGGCGTCATCGGTAGCCCGGTGCTGTCGCCCGACTCGTCGGCGCTATACATCTACAACCGCCTCGGCAGCCTGTACGCCCTGGACGCCGCCAGCGGGAAGCAACTGTGGAACTACAACGTCGGCGGCTACGGTATGGGCACCATGGCCGTGTCGCCGAACGGCACAATCGTGCCGACCGGGGTTCTCGGTGCACCGCTGGTCGCCATCAAGAACGACGGCGGAAAGCCGACAGCGCTGTGGCATCGCGATGACCTGCATACCGCATCGACGGCAACCCTGCTGTCGAATGGCACCGGCTGGGTCGCGGTTCGGGATGCCGGCAAGGACACGCTCTCGCTCGTCGAGTTCGATGCCGCGAACGGTGCTACCAAACGCACTCTGCCGCTGCCGGACTCGCTGGGGTATGTCACCGGCATCGCCGTGTCGAGCGGCGGCGAGCTGGTGGCCACCACGCAGATCGGCAACGTCTACCAGTTCAGCGCGCGGTCGGGCTCGTAACCTCGCCGCGCTCGGCGGCATCGCAGATGTAGACGGTCGGCCGGTCGCCGATTCGTGCGACCACCAACGCCATCGACCGGGCGCCGGCGGGCTTGAGCTGGCGGCGTAGTCGATCCGGGTCGATATCCACCCCGCGCACGGTGATCTCGAGGGTGCCGCAATCGAGCTGTGCCAACCGCTTTCGCAGCGGCTTGACCGAGAGCCGCGTCTCCTCCAGCACCGGCCAGCCACGTACTCCCGGCGGCAACGCGTCACCGGTCAGATAGGCCAGATGCGGATCGAGCTGCCACAGCCCGTGCCGGACCGCGTAGTGCCGGACCAGCCCGGCCCGGATCACCGCGCCGTCCGGGTCGACGATCCACCGGCCCGGCACATCGCTGCCGACATCGTCCGGCTCGGCATCATCGATCTCGAAACCGGTTCCATCACTGCGTAATACGGTGGCACGACGCCCGGCCATGCCCGGCAGCGTCCACAAGCAGGCCTCGCGGACTCCCCCGTCCAGCGAGATCACCTGCACCTGCCCCGCGAAGCCGTATTCCTCCCGGAGCAGCGAATAGTCCACCCCGGGAGCACATTTCACCATGGCCGGACGGCCCCGGAAGACGCCGAGCAGTTCGGGCAGCGGTGGCTGGGTGTCCGACATGCGAAAAGTTCGTCGCGCGCCCGCCCGTCGGCCCGGATCGGCGATGACGACGTCCGCGCGGGACGTCGTGGTGAGCGCGTCGGCACGCGTCAGGGCGGCCCCGGGCACGTTGTGACGTGCCATCGCCAGCCGAACATCGTCGACGTCGGAGCCGATCACCCGGCCGAGATCGGGCCGGCGCAGCAGCGAATCCAGTTCGGTGCCAACCGAACACGTCACGTCGTGCACGTTGGCTCCCGGACAGCGGCGGGCCAGCTCATGCGCCCGCATCTGTGCCACGGCGTCCGCCGTGGCCTGCTGCGCGGCTTCTTCGGTGAGGAGCCAGCCGGCGGCCGCCGCCACGCGCGGTGTCAGCGCCCGGCGGGCGAGCACGGTCGCCGCCAGTGCCCCCTGCCGACCGGGATGGGCCTGCGACAGTCGTTGGACGTCACCGACCATCGTGTCCGGCCGCAACGACAACGACGCCGCCGATTCCAGCGCAGCGACCCCATCGGGTCCGGCCAGGAAGGCGACGTCGTCGCGAGTGAACTGGTACGCCACGGCCTCAGACTATCGGCCTCGGATAGGTTCGCGGCCCGCACACAAAGACGAAATCCGCGCCGCTTCTGTTGATCCGCGCCGGTTGCAGGCGGCGCGGATCCGCGAAAGTGGCGCGGATTTCGGAAACGGTCGACTATTCCGGCTTGGTGCCGGTGATCATCGCGTTGTAGAAGAACTTCGACGGAACGAACTTGCGCAGGATGTTCTCGTCGACCCAGGACAGGCGACGCCAGCCGGCGAACGCGAACTTGCCCCAGCCCCAGCCCAGCTTCTCCGCCGGAACCGCGGCCTCGAAGGTGCGCACCGGCCAGCCGAGCATCGCCGCGGCGAGCTCCTCGGTCGCCGACTTCACCTGCACCGCACCGGCATTGGTCGCCATGCGCTCGAGGTCGGCCGGGTCGAAGGTGTGAATGTCGACGACGGCTTCCAGCGCGGCGGCGCGCGATGACTCGTCGAGCTCCTCCTGCGGACGACGCCAGGAGCTCAGCGGGCTGAGCTTGGTGATGTTGGTGGTGGCGTACCAGGTGCCGCGCGAGAGCCAGCGGGCGTAGAAATCGCCGATGGTGGTCGGCTCACCGGCGAACACGAAACGGCCGCCCGGCTTGAGCACCCGAATCACCTCGCGCAGCGACTGCTCCACATCCGGGATGTGGTGCAGCACAGCATGTCCGACGACCAGGTCGAAGGTGTTGTCCTCGTACGGAATGGTCTCGGCGTCGGCCACCCGGCCATCCACATCGAGTCCGAGTTTCTCGGCGGTGCGCAGCGCGACCTTCACCATGCCCGGCGAGAGATCGGTGACCGAACCCGTCCTGGCGACGCCGCTCTGCATCAGGTTCAGCAGGAAGAAGCCGGTGCCACAGCCCAATTCGAGTGCCCGGCCGTACGGCAGCGGCTGGTCGCCGGCGACGGCGTCGAACCGTCCGCGCGCGTAGTCGATACAGCGCTCGTCGAAGGAGATCGACCACTTGTCGTCGTAGCTCTCGGCCTCCCAGTCGTGGTACAGGACCTGCGCGAGCTTGGTGTCGTTGTAGGCCGCCTCGACCTGTTCGGCGGTGGCGTGCGGGTTCGGCGCCGGATCCACGGGGGTCCCAGTGCCGTTTTCGGTGGTGGTCACTCTGTTGCTACTTCCTACTTACCGGTGAACTGGGCCTTGCCCGGCCCGTTGTCGATGAACGATTGCATTCCGATGGCGCGATCCTCGGTGGCGAACAGGCCCGCGAAGAGATGCTGTTCGATCTTCAGACCGGTGTCGAGGTCGGTGTCCAGGCCTTCGTCGATCGCGGCCTTCGCGGCGGCCAGCGCCACCGATGCCGCGCCGGCGAACTGTCCCGCCCACTTCAGCGCCGCGTTATACACCTCATCGGGGGCCACGACCTCGTCGACCAGGCCGATCGCGAGCGCTTCCTCCGCGCCGACGAAGCGACCGGTGTACACCATGTCCTTGGCCTTCGAGGGGCCGATCAGCCGCGCCAGACGCTGGGTTCCGCCACCTCCGGGAATGACGCCGAGCAACACCTCGGGCACGCCCAGCTTGGCGTTGTCGCCGGCGATCCGGCGATCGGCGCCGAGCGCGACCTCGAGTCCGCCACCCAGCGCATAGCCGGTCACAGCTGCGACTGTCGGCTTCGGGATATCGGCGATCGCGCTCAGGCCGCCCTGCAGCTCGGCGGCGACTTTCACCATGTCGACGTACGACATGTCGTTCATCTCTTTGATGTCCGCGCCAGCAGCCAGCACCTTGGGGCCGCCGTAGACGATGACGGCCTTGATCGCGTCATCAGTGCTCGCGGTCCGCGCGGCCTCCGCCAATTCGTTCTGGACCTGCCGGTTCAGTGCGTTCATCGGCGGACGGTTGATCAGGATCGTCCCCACACCGGGGTGCTCGGGATTGGTCTCGAGGGTCACGAATTCGGCCATGCAGGCAGGCTACCGGCCGGTAGGCAACAGGTTCTAGTCGGGACCGCCGCCCCACCGGCAAATCACGCCGACGCGATCTGCGGCTTCTTTCGACCGAGGAGCCAGTAGGCAAGCGATCCCAATGTGTTGCTGCCGCCCCACAACGTCCACAGCAGCTTCGGCCCACGCACCTGGGACTTGTCCCGATTCTTGATGTCACGAACGGTCAGGGCGCCGATCACCGCCTGCACGGCCACCAGCGCGATCGTGAGCTTGGGATCGAGTTTGCGTTTTGCCATCTGCGTTTCCTCTACTCGGCGCGTCTGTCCTCGGTTGAACCAGCAATCACACAGTGCCAGCCGGCGACCGGCCGGGCAATGGCGTCTACTTGGGTGTCGCCAGAGCGAACGGCAGGACCGTGGACGCACCGGCCTGACGCAGTGCGCGGGCCGCCAGAGTGAACGTCCAGCCGGTCTCTGTCATGGCGTCCACCAGAAGAATCGGGCCACCAACGGTCGACACATCCGGCACATCCCACGAATCGATCAGCCCGGCCACCCGATATGCCGGGTTGGCCGCCGACACCTCCGGCAGGCCCGGACGGCGGCGCATCACGCCGAGATCCGTCAGGCGCCCGACCTCGCCAAGCCGTGCCGCGAGCGTTTCGACCAGCTGCTCATGCCCCGGTGATTCCAGCGACAGCACTGCCACCGGCCGCTCGGCCCACGTCCACGCGGCGAGCACCTGCACACAGGCCTGCACCGTCTCGTCGGGGATCGGTTTGTCGCCGTCGAAAAGCTCGCGCAACCGCCGTCCCCATCCCAGATCGGACAGCCGCCCCAGCACCCGTCCGGTCGCCGGGCCATCGGTGATCTTCCCTGACAGTTCAATACCGAGGCTGCGCATTCCCGTCGGCCATTGCTTGCGCGGCGGCAGGTCGATTCCGGGACGTTCCAGCCGTTCGCGCGTGCGGGTCAGCGAATCTCCGTCGACGACGACCTCGCGGTGCTCCCCCGTGCAGTTATCGCAATGTCCGCAGGGCGCGATGCCGACGCCCGATGCAGGCGCCGCCGCCGGATCATCCAGCTGACGACGCAGAAACTCCATGCGGCACATGGCGGTTCGCTGATAGTCGAGCATCGCCTGCTGCTCTCGTCGGCGGGCCTCATCCAGCCGCCCGTACCGCTGCGCGTCGTAGGACCACGGTTCGCCAGTCGCGATCCAGCCACCCCGCACCCGGCGAACGGCCCCGTCCACATCAAGCACCTTCAGCACCATTTCCAACCGGCTGCGGCCGAGTTCCACCATCGGCTCCAAGGCGGCGGTGGACCGCGGCTTCTCGCCGTCGAGTGCCTCGATCACCGCATGCACCACCGACTCGGCCGGGAACGCCACAGAGGCGAAGTACTCCCAGATCCGGCGATCCTCCTGACCCGGCAGCAGGATCGCCGGGCATAGCTGCTGCGCCGCCCGACCGGCACGCCCGACCTGCTGGTAGTACGCGATCGGCGACGACGGCGCCCCGAGGTGCACGACGAAGCCCAGGTCCGGCTTGTCGAAGCCCATTCCCAGCGCCGAGGTCGCGACCAGTGCTTTGACCTCGTTCGCCAGCAGCGCTCGCTCCATGTGCTCGCGTTCGCCGGGATCGGACTGGCCGGTATAGGCGCGGACCGCATGCCCACGCGCGCTCAGCAGATCGGCGAGGTCGTGCGCGGCCGAGACCGTCAACGTGTAGATGATCCCCGACCCGGGTAGCTCCGCCAGTGCGTCGGCGAGCCAGGCCGCGCGATGCACCGGATCGTCGATCGTCGTGACCGACAACGCCAGCGAGTCACGCTCCAGTGTCCCGCGCAGCACCAGCGCATCGCCCTCTCGCACGTCGAGCTGCGCGGCGACGTCCGCCACCACCCGGTCGTTCGCGGTGGCCGTGGTCGCGAGCACCGGAATATCTTGTCCCAGTTCACCGATCAGCGTCTTGATGCGTCGGTAGTCGGGCCGGAAATCATGCCCCCAATCGGAGACGCAATGCGCCTCGTCGACGACCACCAGACCGGCATCGGCCGCCAGCGCCGGCATCACGTTGTCGCGGAAGTCCGGGTTGTTCAGTCGCTCGGGGCTGACCAGCAGCACGTCGACGTCCCCGGCCGCCACCCGCTCATGAATCTCGGTCCACTCGGTCATGTTGCCGGAGTTGATGGTTTCCGCCCGCACCCCGGCGCGACGAGCTGCCGCGACCTGATTGCGCATGAGCGCCAACAGCGGCGACACGATCACTGTCGGGCCCCGACCGGCGGCCCGCAGCAGTTTGGCCGCGATGAAATACACCGCGGACTTGCCCCAGCCGGTGCGCTGAACCACCAGTGCGCGCCGACGCTGCACTACCAGCGCTTCGATCGCAGTCCATTGGTCCTCGCGCAGCACGGCCTCGGGGCCGGCCAGCGCACGCAGCAGTTCCTCGGCATCCTCGCGAACGGTCATGCGGCCCATCCTGCCGCACCGCTCCGACACGCGTTCGGCCGCAAGAAGCCGACACCACCGGGACGCGGGCGAACTACCCTGAGTCCATGGCAGATTCCGTGGAATTGCAGGTCGGACCGCGCACGATCCGACTGTCCAGCCCGGACCGCATCTACTTTCCGGCGCGCGGGGAGACGAAGCTCGACCTCGCCAATTACTACGTCTCGGTCGGCGACGGTATCGTGCGCGCGTTGCGCGACCGCCCCTGCATGCTTCACCGGTATCCGAAAGGCGTTGCCGGACAGAAGGTCCACCAGAAGAGGATCCCGGCCGGGGCACCCGACTGGCTGGAGACGGTCAACATCTACTTCCCCCGGTTCGGCCGTACCGCCGACGAGGTGTGCGTGACCGAGCTCGGCTCCGTCGTCTGGGCCGTTCAGATGTCGACGGTGGAGTTCCACCCGTGGAACTCACGCCGGTTCGATGTCGAGCGGCCCGACGAGTGGCGCATCGATCTCGATCCGATGCCGGACTGTCCCTTCGACCGGGTACGCCGTACCGCGCACATCGCCCAAGAAGTACTGGACGAGTTGGGGATTCGCGGATTTCCCAAGACATCCGGCGGCTCCGGGTTGCACATCTACGTGCGCATCGAATCGCAGTGGGAATTCACCGATGTCCGCCGCGCCGCACTGGCGTTCGCGCGCGAGGTCGAACGGCGCAATCCGACGGAGATCACCACGACCTGGTGGCGCAAAGACCGCGATCCCGCCGCGGTTTTCGTCGACTACAACCAGAACACCCGCGACCACACCATCGCCAGCGCCTATTCAGTGCGCGGCAATCCCGAAGGCACGGTGTCGACGCCGATCACCTGGGACGAGATCGATGACGTCCTGCCCCGCGAACTCACGATCGCGACGGTACCGGCGCGGTTCGCGGAGCTCGGCGACCTGCATGCTGAAATCGATGACCGCTCATACCGTTTGGACACGCTACTGGAGTGGGCCGACCGCGACGAAGCGGCCGGCGAGGCGCCGCCCGTCGAGTCCACCGACGATTGACGCACCGAAACGGTGGTGCCGACCGTTCGCCAGAACGTTACCGATCCGTCGGCCGAGTCCACTTCCCATAACGCTTTTCGAATTTCTGCACCCGACCGGCCGTGTCCATGGTGCGCTGGGTTCCGGTCCAGAACGGGTGCGACTCCGCCGTCACATCGACGACGATCAGCGGATAGGTGTTGCCATCCGACCATTCGATGGTGGACGCCGCGGTTGCGGTCGATCGGGTGAGGAATGTCGAGCCGGTGGACGCGTCCTTGAATACCACATAGTGGTAGTCGGGATGGATGCCTGGCTTCATCTGGATTCTCCGTTGATTGATTGATCGGACGACTGTCGCTCGGCAAATTCTGTTTCGCCGCAAGGCTCTTCATGAAACTGCCCGAACGGGTCCGGGTAGCCGGACCACTGCTGCTGCCCGAGCGCGTACTCGACATCGGTGAGCAGGGCGCCTGCCAAGACGGCCCGAATCAGATCCGGGTCGGCCTGGTGCGCCAGCACCACAAGGTAGGTATTCCGATCCCCGTACACCGGGTCCCAACTCACCTCGGCCAACACTCGCCGCCCGGCATCTTGGGCCAGTCGCTCGGTATCAGACATCGCGGCCAGCCAAGGACCCCCCGCGGCCACCCGCAGGCCGCCGCCGGCACTCTCCAGCCACAACGCCTCGGCCGGCTGCGACGCGACCCATAGCCTGCCGCGGGCACTGACCACGCCGTCCAGGAGGACGTCGATCGCCTCGTGCAGCCTCTCGGGGTGAAAAGGGCGGCGCGCCAAGAATTCCACCAATTGCACGCCGCAGTCCGACGTCAGCGAGGGCTGACCGCGCAGCAGCGGATCGTGCGCACCGAACACCCGCCCCCGGCGCGCGTCGGCCGGCACCGCCTCCATCAAGCCCTCGACGATCGACCTGGTCATCGGACGCTCCGGCATTTCGAGCACGATCGGCGCCAGTGGGTTCAGCCGTCGTAACGCCGCGAACGTGCGAGCGTCGTCCCATGTCCGAGCGGGCGCCGTGCCATGAGCGACGATTGCGTCGGCGAAATCCACCTGGCCGACAACGACCTGCGCCAGCGTTCGCTCATCGGCATCCTCGGCCACCAGGCCCGCCTCCACGAGGGTCTCGTCACCACCCGCATGCTCCAGCCAGGAGCCGACGTCAACACATCCGATGACCGCCTCGACACGAACATCGGCGCCGGCCGGCGCATCCACATAGCCGACCATGCCGGCCACCACATGATGATTCACCGCATGGCACAACGGTTCCGGCTCGATGATCGGATCCAACTCCAGGACGATCCGGTCTACCCCGTCGCGCCGTGCGAGCCGCCGGAGGAACGGAAGCAGATCGTGTTCGAGCGTGCATGACACACACCCGTGGTCCAGATCGATCCACTCCACGTGCACGTCAGCGGGCGCGGTGACCGGACCGCCCACGCGGACGGTGCGTATCACCACGCCCTGCTCCAAAGCCCCGAGATCGTGTCGCACCACCACGGTGCCCGGCGCGAGAAATCCCTCGGCCACCCTGCCAACGGCCGAACCATCAAGTCCCGCAACCACGATCACCGGTATGCGATCAACGCCTGCCACACCACACGCCCCTTGTTGAGAATGATTTTCATTAAGGCCGGGATCGAGTGTACAGTCTTATCGATAATCATTTTCAATAACCCGCAAGGAGGGCATGTGGCGAACTACTGCCAGCTGACCGGTCGGCGACCCGGATTCGGGAACCAGATTTCCCATTCCCACCGACGGACCGCACGTCGATGGGACCCCAATCTGCAGCACCGGCGGTACTACCTGCCAAGCGAAGGCCGGGTCATCGCCATCACCCTGTCAACCAAGGCGATCAAGACGATCGATCGCATCGGCATCGACGCCGCCGTCGCCCAGATGCGTCAACGAGGAGAGAAGATCTGATGTCAGCCAACGATATTCGCCCCATTGTAAAACTCAGGTCGACCGCGAACACCGGATATACCTACGTCACTCGGAAGAACCGCCGGAACGACCCCGATCGCATGGTGCTCCGAAAATACGACCCGATCATTCGCCGCCACGTCGAATTCCGCGAGGACCGCTGAGATGGCGAAGAAGTCCAAGATCGTCCGCAATGAACATCGGCGTGAGCTCGTCGCCCGGTATGCCGAACGTCGCGCCGAGCTCAAAGCAGCTGTCCGGTCACCGCAATCGACGGCCGAGCAGCGGGTCGCCGCCGTCGCCGCACTCCAGCGACTCCCCCGGGACTCGAGCGCGACGCGAATCCGCAACCGCGACACGATCGATGGCCGCCCGCGCGGCTACTTCCGCAAGACCGGCCTCTCGCGCGTCCGCATGCGTGAACTGGCACACCGCGGCGAATTGCCCGGCATCCGCAAATCGAGCTGGTAACCACCGAATCCACCCGAGGAATCCCATGAGCACCAACAGAAGACGCCGACCCGATTCGGCTGCGCCATCGAAACCCGTGAAGAATCTGCTCGCTCAGCTGGACATCGACCGCGTCGACTACAAGGACGTCGCCACGCTGCGACGCTTCCTGTCGGCCAGCGGCAAAATCCGCGCACGGCGCGTCACCGGACTCTCACCGCAGCAACAGCGTCAGGTCGCGACCGCGATCCGCAATGCCAGGGAGATGGCCTTGTTGCCCTATGGCCCGGGGCCGTCCTAGTTCCCGGAGATGTAATGCTCCTTGCCATCGAAATCGACGGCGACGCCGGCCTCGGTGACCCTGAGCGTCGGGATGATCGATTCGATCCTGCGCGGCGCGGCAAGCAGATCGGCGACGGTATCGAACCGGCTGATCTCACGCAGCTGCGTCCAGGTCGGCGGGAGCAGCACATGTTTGCCCGCCTCGTAGTCCGCGATCGCCGCAGCACCGGTCTGCCACATGGTTTCGGCCGCTTCCGAAGTGCGCCCGTCAGCGTGCTGACCATCCGGCAGCGCCGCGATGAAGAACCTGGTGTCGTAGCGTCGCTTCTCACCCAGCGGCGTGGTCCAATGCGCCAGCGGTCGGAGTAGGTCCGCACGCAGCGAAAGCTCCTCTGCGGCAAGAAAGTCCGCGAGCGAGATGTCCTTGTCGACGAGTGCCTGACGTTGTTTCTGCAACGGTGCCGGATCGGCGAGCGTGCCGTCCGATCGTCCGGCGAGCAAGACACCGCACTCTTCGAACAGCTCGCGCACCGCGGCGGCCACCAGCGCCTGCGCGGTGGCCGGGTCGGCGACGAATTGTTCTGCCCACCAGGCCGGTTCGGGACCCGTCCAGGCGATATCGGCCTGCCCGTCGCGGGCATCGACACCGCCTCCCGGAAACACCGTCATCCCGGGGGCGAATGCCATCTGCGGGACTCGCTTCTGCAGGAATACCTCGATGCCGCCGGGGGCGCTTCCCTTCGCTCCGCTCGACCGGCCGTCGCGCACCAGCACCACGGTCGCGGCGTCCCGAATCGGAACCGATTCCGGATCCTCCGCCAATGCGTAGCGACTCATCGCGCCCTCCTGTGCGATCCGGCCGGGCGTGCACGCCGGGCGAAGTATCGTCCGTCCACCCTATCCAGGGCGATGGACTGACTGAACGCCTCGGAGAGGTTGTCGGCTGTCAAGACGTCGTCGATAAGGCCCTGGGATACCACCCCGCCGTCGTTCAAAAGCATTGCGTGCGTGAAGCCTTCGGGGATCTCTTCCACATGATGGGTGATCAGCACGGTGGCCGGGGCATCCGGGTCGGCCGCCAGCTCGCCGAGTCGGGCGACCAACTCCTCGCGCCCACCCAGATCCAGTCCGGCCGCCGGCTCATCCAGCAGGAGCAGTTCCGGATCGGTCATCAATGCGCGCGAGATCAACACTCGCTTGCGTTCACCTTCGGACAACGTGCCGTAGACCCGGTCGGCCAGGTGCTCGGCACCCATCGACTCCAGCGTCTCGACCGCCTGCCCCCTGTCGACCTGTTCGTACTCTTCACGCCAACGCCCCAGCACGGAGTAGCCGGCCGAGATCACCAGGTCGCTCACCAGCTCGTCCGGCGGAATCCGATCGACCAACATCGACGAGGTGACGCCGATACGGATGGCCAATTCTCGAACATCGGTGTGGCCCAGTACTTCTCCGAGAATGTGCGCAGTGCCGGAAGTCGGATGGGTCTCGGCGGCGGCCATGCGCATCAGCGATGTCTTGCCGGCGCCGTTCGGTCCGAGGACGACCCAGCGCTCATCGAGTTCGACCTGCCAGGTGATCGGGCCGACGAGCCGTTTTCCGCCGCGGCGCAGCACGACGTCGCGGAAGTCGATCAATAGATCCGGATCGGGTGCGACATCCCCCAGGACGGTCTCGGCAATAGGCACGACACCCATGTTGCCTGATCGGGTTATGGCTGCGTCAGCGCACCCAATACTTGTTGCGCGAGGCCGAGCCCCTTCGAGATCGCGGCTCGATCGGCAGCAACGTCCTGCGAATCGGTCGGAGCCTGCCCGGTGGTCGACGGCTGACCGGTGCCCCACTGTCCGTAGCTCGGCTTGAGGATGTCGTTGACGTCGACACCCACCCCGGCGACCTTGTTGCTGTCGATCACGCTTTGCCGTAGATGCGCCGCCGGATGCACATACCCCTGCGGAGTGCCCCATCCGTGCTGCCAGTAGTAGCTACCCAACCCCGCCTGCACCAGCGCGTCGATGGTCGGCGAGTTGGCGTAGACCCCGACCCGACCGTGTCCGAGCACCGATTCCCAGCCCTTGATGTAGGGAATGACGACGGTGACGATCTGCGCGGCGGACGGATTGGCATCGATGCTGGCGTAGATCGGCGCAGTATCGGGCCCGCCGACGGCGTTGTGCTGGGCCAGTCCGCGTTGCGCATGCTGGACTCCGCCGGCCAGTCCGCCCATCCAATCCTGGTTCGTCGTGTCGCCGTATTCGTAGTTGCTGACGATGGCCAGACCGGCCGCCTTCAGCTGCTGCGCCTCGCTGGCCTGCATGGGTTTGCCGACTGCCCATGTCGACTGCGGCAAATGGTCGGAGACGTACCGGATCGCACCGACGGCACCGGAGGCCTTCAGGTCAGACGCCTGTAATACGCCTGCGGAATAGTCCAGGAGCACCCCGAGCGAGCCTGGCGTCTGCGGGTTGATGGTGCCGGCCGAGGCTGACGCGGCGCTGCCGACCGTCATCGCCACCGCACCGCCGAGTCCGGCAAGCGCAGATATCCGCAGCATGTCACGTCGATTCACAAGCATGTCATCGACTATCGCCAATTAACCTGAACCACACCAGACCCAGCAGTCACAGTGTGGTCACGATTTGCGGCGCCGCGGCCCCTATTGCTGTGTCAGCGACCCCAACAGTTGCTGAGCCAGCCCCATGCCTTGTTGGATGCCCTGTTGCACGAGCGGATCGTCCAGCGAGCCCGGTACCTGCGAATCGACTTGCGCCTCCCCCGGCTGCGCCGGCGGAGCGGCATTGCCGGCCGCCGACCACTGACCGTATTGCGGCTTCAGAATGTCGTTGATGTCGACGCCGACACCACCGACGGTGTCACTGTCTATGGAACTCTGCCGGATATGCGCGGCCGGATGCACGTAGCCCTGCGGAGTACCCCAGCCGTGCTGCCAGTAGAAGCTGCCGAGCCCGGCTTGCACGAGCTTGTCGATGGTCGGCGAGTTCGCGTAGACGCCGACCCGCGGATGCCCGATCACCGACTCCCACGCCTTGATGTACGGGATCACCTGGTTCGCGATCTGATCTGCCGACGGGTTGTCATCGATGCTCACGTAGATCGGCGCAGTATCTGGACCGCCGGCCGCCTTGTGCAGTTCCACGCCGCGCTGGGCGTGCTTGATGCCCGCGTCTTGACCGCCGAGCCAGTCGGACGTGGTCCCCTTGCCGAACTGGTAATTGCTGACGACCTGCATGCCAGCACCGGTCAGGTCGGTCGCCTCGCTGGCCTGGATCGGCTTGCCCAGCATCCACTGACCGTCGGGACGCCGGTCGGAGACGTACCGGATCGCACCGACCGCGCCGGCCGCCTTCAGGTCGGCCGCGGAGATGACGCCGGCGGCGTAGTCCAAGAGGACGCCGAGGGAGCCCGGGGTACCCGGCTTGATGGTGTCCGCGGCTGCGACCGCGGTGCGGCCGACCGCCAAGGCAGCGGCGCCGCCGATACCGGCGAGCGCGGACATACGGAGCAATTCACGACGCGTTACGACCACGATGTCCACTATCACCGAATCACTCCAGCCACGCCAGCCACAGCAGTCACAGCGCGGTCACGATTGAATGCCGACCTCCACCAATCCTCGGCGTCGTTTCACGACATGGAAGACGGCCGGCCTGACAACCGGGCTCATGTACCGACTCAGGATCCGCGCAACACCATGGCCGCAATGCCATCGAGAATGCATTCCAAGCCTGACTCGAACCCTTCCCAATCGTCGGTGGGCTGCGCGATGGGTTCGGTATTCCACGCCATCCGGTGCAGTCGCGGATAGGACTTCTCGTCGACCAGCAGCCGGAGCAGACCCGAATAGCTCGCGTCGGGATCGCAATCGGCCGGCGTCGCTCCCGCCGCGTCCGCGCCGCCACCGCTCACCGCCGCCTGCGCTGCGCGTCTCGCGTCGTATGCCATCCGCGCCTCACTCAACGTGTATGAGCTGATCAATCCGATCGCCAGCATCTTCTGCGAGTCGAGTAGCTCCACGTCGTCCATCGCGCTCAAGCCGCATTCGACGAATGCGAGGGAATTGGGCGCCATCGGCGGTGCCGCCATCGGCATCTGCGTGATCCAGGCATGCTGGTCGAGCATCTGCCGCTGAATGACCGCCCACTGCCGCAGGCGATCTCGCCACGTGTCGCCCTCGAGTTCGAGCGACTCGGCACCCTGCGCGCTGGCGTTCCACATCAATGCCAGGAGTTCATCTTTGCTGCTGACGTAGCGGTACAGCGACATCGTGGTGAAGCCCAGACGCTTGGCGACGTTGGCCATCGACACCGCTTCCAGCCCATTGGCATCCGCGAGTTCGACCGCCGCCTCGACGATCTCGTCCACCGAGAGTCCCGGCTTGGGACCGCGCTGCCCCTTGGTTCGCCTGCCCCACAACAAATCCAATCCTGGCGGCAACGTGCGCGGGCCGTCGGGGACGTCATTCTCGTCGTTGGGCACCCCACGACTTTCCCAGACGAAACCCTTGACGTTAATAGTGTATGGCGCATACCTTTGTGTGTATGTCGCACACAGTATTGGTCGAGGGGATATCGAAGTCCTTCGGCGACCATCACGTTCTGCAGGGAATCGACCTCGCCATCGAGTCCGGAACCGTTTTCGGGCTGCTCGGACCGAACGGCGCCGGCAAGACGACTCTGGTCAAGATTCTCGCCACGCTCGTACCGCCGGACTCCGGGTCGGCGACGATCGCCGGGCACGATCTGCGGACCGACCCGCTCGGGGTGAAGCGCTCGATCAGCCTCACCGGCCAATTCGCCGCAATAGACGAGGTGCTTACGGGCCGCGAGAACCTGGAGATGATGGCGCAGCTGCTGAAGGTTCCCCGCCGGGAGACTCGCTCGACGGTCACGCGACTGCTCGACACCTTCGACCTGACGGCCGCGGCCGACCGTCGCGCGGGCACCTATTCCGGCGGGATGGCGCGCCGCCTCGATCTCGCTATCAGCCTGCTCATCCCACCCAAGCTGCTATTTCTGGATGAACCGACGAACGGCCTGGATCCGCGCAGCCGCGAACAACTGTGGGGCACCGTGCGTGCATTGGTCGCCGACGGGGTGACGGTCCTGCTGACCACCCAATACCTCGAGGAGGCCGATCAGCTGGCCGACCGCATCGGGGTGATCAACCACGGCACGATCTCCGCGCTCGGCACCGCCGACGAGCTCAAGAACGAGCTCGGCGGCGAGCTGATCCGCCTCCAGTTCACCGACCGCGCCAGCACCGATCGGGCCGCGCGCATCATCGGATCCACCACTGTCGACGGCCGACTGAACACCGTCGAAATCCCCAGCAGCGGAACCGCTTCCGACGTCCAATCGGTACTCAACCGGTTGGCGGATGCCGGTGTCCCGGCCGCAAAGGTATCCGTCCACCGCCCCAGCCTCGAGGATGTCTTCCGCTCCCTCACCGACAACACCGAAACGGAACTCGCCTCATGTCCACGCTGATCACGACATCCCCATCCGCAGCCATCAGCGCTCGCCCCAGCTGGATCAGCGACAGCGCGGTCATGATCCGCCGTTGCCTGCACCGGTCGTACCGCGATCCGGAGGCGTTCATCACCGCCCTGATGCTGCCGGTGATCCTGATGCTGCTCTTCGTGTACGTGTTCGGCGGCGCACTGCGCACCGGCGGCGCCTATATCGACTACGTCGTGCCCGGGCTCATCGTCCTGTGCACCGGATTCGGCGCCGGCAACACTGCCGTGCAGGTCGCATCCGATATGACAAATGGAATCGTGGACCGATTGCGCAGCATGCCGATTCACGGTGCGGCGCTGCTGGTCGGCCAGATAACCGCGAGCCTGGCCCGCAACCTGTTGGCAACGACTGCGGTGATCGCGGTCGCCATCGGAATCGGTTGGCGCCCCACTGCTTCGCCTCTTCGCTGGTTGGCCGCCGCCGCAATGATCGTCCTGTTCCTGCTGGCGCTGTCATGGTTCGCGGCGACGATCGGGCTGCTCGTGGGCAGCGTCGAGGCCGCCAGCGGTGCCACGTTCTTCCTGATGTTCCTGCCCTATGCCAGTAGCGCCTTCGTGCCTACGCACACCCTGCCGGGTCCCTTGCGGGCGTTCGCCGAACATCAGCCGTTCACGCCGATCGTCGAGACGATGCGCGGGCTGTGGATGGGGCACACCGCTGCCGGCGGTTCGCTCGGCCACCAGGCACTGCTGGCGATCGCATACTGCGTCGCGATCCTCGTCGCCTCCGGCGTGGCCGCGTCGTGGTTGTTCCAGCGCCGCAGGACGGGGTGAGGAAACCGGCTACCGGGGAGCGGGCGCGCGCCAGTATTCCTGCGCCACCAGCTCGATCGAACGCAGCCATATCGCCCGATCAGGCGCGGTCGGGGCGACGATCAGCTCGTCGGCATCAGCATGCGCGCGAAACTCATCCAGATACTTCCGGACCTGTGGTCCGGTACCGACCGCGCTGTATTGGGTCATGTGAGCGATCTGCTGGCCGGCCGACGAATCGTAGAGCTCGCGCGCCTGCTCATCGGTCATCTCGGCACCGCGGCCGAGCAACACCTTGGTGCGCTCGATGCGAGCCCGCAGCATCTGCTCCTGGGCCACCGCCGCATCGTCGGCGGCGACAACATTCACCGCGGCCAGCACATACGGCTCCGACAGCTGAGCCGACGGCCGGAAGTCGGCGCGGTAGCGGCGCACCGCGGCCTCCAGCGCATCCGGCGAGAAGTGGGAGGCGAACGCGTAGGGCAGCCCCAGTACTGCCGCGAGCTGGGCGCCGAACAACGACGAACCCAGAATGTACAGCGGCACCTCGGTGCCCTCTCCAGGGATCGCCCGGACCCCCGAGACGATCGACTGCCGGCCGAGAAACGCCTGCAACTCCTGGACATCCTCCGGAAAACGGTTGGCCGAGTGCATGTCCCGCCGAAGTGCGTACAAGGTCTGCTGATCGGTACCCGGAGCCCGGCCCAGACCGAGATCGATACGACCCGGATACAACGACGCCAGCGTCCCGAACTGTTCGGCGACGACCAGCGGCGAATGGTTGGGCAACATTATGCCGCCCGAACCGAGGCGAATGCTGGTGGTGTGCGCGGCGATATGACCGATGACCACGGACGTCGCCGATGACGCGATGCTCGGGAAGTTGTGATGTTCGGCGTACCAGATCCGCCGATAACCGAGTCGTTCGGCGAGTTGTGCCAGCTCGACGCTTGCCGACAGTGCCTGCGCCACACCTTCGCCCGGACCCATCCGCGCCAGGTCGAGGATCGAGATCGGCGGCGAATCGGCGTCTGTACTGGTGGCGGTCACGATGGGGTACAACCGTTTTCAGCGGCCGCATATTCCGCGACCGGGCTCTCATGTACCCCGACGGGACATTCAACGCGCGCCGACCGGACAGGGCGGCGTAGGGTCAACGGCATGGCGCGGATCGTGATCATCGGGGGCCACGGCAAGATTGCATTGCTCGCTGCACCGTTACTGGTAGCGGCGGGACACGACGTCACCTCGCTCATCCGCAACCCCGATCATGCTCCCGACGTCGACGCCACCGGCGCGACGCCACGCGTCGCGGATGTCGAGAATATGGATACCGACCAGATCGGCGCCGCGATCTCCGGCCACGACGCGCTCGTATGGTCGGCCGGTGCCGGCGGCGGGAGCCCGGCCCGCACCTACGCGGTCGACCGCGACGCGGCGATGCGCACGGTCGACGCGGCCGCGAAAGCCCACGTCGATCGGTTCATCATGGTGTCCTACTTCGGCGCCTCCCTGAACCATGGAGTACCGCAGTCGAATTCGTTCTTCCACTACGCCGAGGCGAAAGCCGCCGCCGACGAGTACCTGCGCGAGTCGGCGTTGCGGTGGACGATTCTCGGACCCAGCACGCTCACCCTCGATCCGCCGACCGGGCTGATTGAGACCGTGCCACCGGCTACCAGCGGTCGGGTCACCCGGGCCGATGTAGCCGCGGTGATCGCCGCGACCATCGACCGAGACGCCACCATCGGCCAGTTCATCCGGTTCAACAACGGCGATACCCCGATCGCCGACGCGCTCGGCTAGCCGCGTTCGGCGATGACGGTGATCGAGCCCGGCTCGATCTCGGTGAATCCGGCGTCGCGCACGGCCACGGTCTCACCGCTCGATTCTCGTGAGAGCAGCTCCGCCCACTGCTCATCGGTCGCCGTGCGTACCGACAGCGCACAGCCTTCCGAAAACCATTGCCCCGCCTGATCTTCGGTGAACAGCCGAACGGCCAGCATCGATGCATGTCCGGCCTGGGCCGCAGCTTTGCCGACGGTCATCGACAGATGCGGGTTGATCCACAGCCGCGCGGCCACCTCGTCTCCCGGCGGTCCCGGTTCGTCCGATGGCAGGTCAGTGCCTTCGATCTGCAACCGTGAGATCCGTTTGTCGACATCGGTGATCGGCGACGGCACTATCGCGCGCACTACGGCGCCGCCCGATTCGGCGGTGATACCCGGAACCGACTGTGCTGCTTGCCAATGGGCACCACTGCGCGCCCGCCGAGCGATCTTGCGGATGCTGATGCCGCACCAGGTATCCAGCGCTGCCGCCCAGGGACCGTCGCCGCCGGAACGCTCATCCAGACACAGCAGTATCGCGGAACGCGCCGCGGCCTCGAGCACTTCGGTTCGGCCGGGCGGATCGGCCTTCGGCAGATACAGGACCATCGGCATCGCCCAGATGACCTCGGGGTCCGGATCAGCCGCGCCCAGCCGGTCATGCAGTCGGCGATACCGCTCGGCGAATGTCAGGTCGGGCAACATCATTCGATGGGGACACGACGCAGCGTGCCGTCCGAGATGTCGGCCGCCTCGATCTCATCGCGCGTGACACCCAGAATGAACAGCACCGCATCCAGATACGGATGCGACAACGCAGCATCGGCGACCTCCTTCAGCGCCGGTTTCGCGTTGAATGCGATCCCCAGGCCCGCCGCCGTGAGCATGTCGATGTCGTTGGCGCCGTCGCCGACCGCGATCGTCTGCTCCATCGGTACCCCGACCTGGTCGGCGAACTCCTTGAGCGATGATGCCTTCGCCGCACGGTCGATCACCGCACCCACGACGCGGCCTGTCAGCTTGCCGTCTTCGATCTCCAGTGTGTTGGCCCGGACGAAGTCGAGTTCGAGATCATGCGCCAGCGGCTCGATCACCTGACGGAATCCGCCGGACACCACGCCACAGTGATAGCCCAGGCGATGCAACGTCCGGATGGTGGTGCGCGCCCCCGGCGTGAGTTCGAGCGATTCGGCGACCTCGTCGATGACTGAGGCATCCAGTCCGGCAAGGGCTTTCACGCGCTCATGCAGCGACTGCGAGAAGTCGAGTTCACCGCGCATCGCGGCCTCGGTCACCGCGGCGACCTCGGCCTCCTTGCCGGCGTGCGCGGCCAGCATCTCGATGACCTCGCCCTGGATCAGCGTGGAGTCGACGTCGAACACGATGAGCCGCTTGGCCCGGCGGGCCAGTCCGGCTCGCTCGACCGCGACGTCGACCGCATGATCGGCGGCCACCGCCGCGACGGCAGTGCGCAATTGGAGATCGTCGGAGCCGCCGTTGGGAACGGTGATCAGCAATTCGAGTCCGGTCAACGGATAGTCCGCGATGCCGTGGATCGTGTCGATGTTTCCGCCGAGGCGGGCCAACGCGCTCGCGAGATCACTGAACGCCTTGGCCGTCACCGGATTACCGAGGATCACCACCGCGTGCGTGGAGACCACCCGCTCGCCGAGCTTCGGCCCGACCGAGATGCTGACGTCCACACCGATCGACGCCATCGCCTGCTCGACGACGTCCTGCAACTCTTCGCTGTCTCCGGTCGAACTCACCAGCACGCCCAGGGTGAGCCGACCGCGGATCACGACCTGCTCGACGTCCAGGAGATCAACCTGATGCCGGGCGAGAACGCCGAGCAGCACCGAGGTGACGCCGGGCTGGTCCGGACCGGTGACCGTGATCAACACGGTCGTTGCCGATGCCCCCACGTGTGTCAGATGGCTTGCGCGATCAGCGGATCAGTGTCCGCCACCGGGGCCCACGTGGGCCTCGGCACGCATGCGTTCAACCATGTGCGGATAGTGCAGCTCGAACGCCGGCCGCTCCGACCGGATGCGCGGCAGCTCGGTGAAGTTGTGGCGCGGCGGCGGGCAGCTGGTGGCCCACTCGAGCGAGTTGCAGAAGCCCCATGGATCGTCGACCGTGACGACCTCGCCGTAGCGGTAGCTGCGGAAGACGTTCCACAGGAACGGCAGGGTCGAGATGCCCAGGATGAACGCGCCGGTCGTCGAGATGACGTTCAGCGTCGTGAACCCGTCCGATGGCAGGTAGTCGGCGTAACGACGCGGCATGCCTTCGGCGCCCAGCCAGTGCTGGACCAGGAAGGTCGTGTGGAAGCCGATGAAGGTCAGCCAGAAGTGGATCTTGCCCAGCTTCTCGTCGAGCATGCGGCCGGTCATCTTCGGGAACCAGAAGTAGATGCCTGCGTAGGTGGCGAACACGATGGTTCCGAAGAGGACGTAGTGGAAGTGCGCGACCACGAAGTACGAGTCGGAGAGGTGGAAGTCCAGCGGCGGCGAGGCCAGCAGTACGCCCGTCAGACCACCGAAGAGGAAGGTGACGACGAAGCCGACGGAAAAGAGCATGGGTGTCTCAAAGGTGAGATGCCCCTTCCACATCGTGCCTATCCAGTTGAAGAATTTCACGCCCGTCGGCACGGCGATCAAGAACGTCATGAAGGCGAAGAACGGCAGCAGCACGGCGCCGGTGGCATACATATGGTGCGCCCACACCGCGATCGACAGGGCGGCGATCGACAGCGTCGCGTACACCAGGCCGTTGTAGCCGAACAGCGGCTTACGACTGAACACCGGGAAGATCTCCGACACGATGCCGAAGAATGGCAGCGCGATGATGTAGACCTCGGGGTGCCCGAAGAACCAGAACAAGTGCTGCCAGAGGATCACACCACCGTTGGCAGGGTCGTACAGGTGCGCTCCGAATTGGCGGTCGACCTCCAGGCCCATCAGGGCGGCGGTCAGCAGCGGGAACGCGAGCAGGATCAGCACCGAGGTGACAAGGATGTTCCAGGTCATGATCGGCATCCGGAACATCGTCATACCCGGCGCGCGCAGACACACGACCGTGGTCACCATGTTGACCGCGCCGAGGATGGTACCCAGACCCGAGACGGCCAGACCCAGGATCCACAGGTCGGCGCCGGCGCCCGGCGAGTGGATGGCATCGGTCAGCGGGGTGTATGCGGTCCAACCGAAGTCGGCGGCACCGCCCGGCGTCAGGAAGCCGCCGATCGCGATCGACGAACCGAAGATGAAGAGCCAGAAGCTGAAGGCGTTCAGACGCGGGAAGGCGACGTCCGGCGCGCCGATCTGCAGCGGCAGCACGACGTTGGCGAAGCCGATGACGATCGGGGTCGCATACATCAGCAGCATCACGGTGCCGTGCATGGTGAACAGCTGGTTGAACTGCTCAGTCGACAGGAACTGCAGACCGGGGTGCGCCAGCTCGGCGCGCATCAGCAGCGCCATCAGGCCACCGATGAGGAAGAACGCAAAACACGCGACCAAGTACATGATGCCGAGCATCTTGTGGTCGGTGGTGGTGATCATCTTGTAGATGAACGACCCCTTCCGCCCCGGTTTCGTCGGGTACGGCCGGGTCGGCGCCACCACAGGTTTGGGCTCTACCGCGGTCACTGATCCTCCTGCAATCCTGCAGCGTTCTCACGCTGGGTCGCTCTGCGCTGATGCGCCGTGTAGTCCTGCCGCGCTCGCGCACTATTCGAAGACAGCGCACAGGCGTTGGGATGATCCTAAACCTTCCGACCCGCCGATTCCGAGTGGGTCCTACGAAATGTCGTAGGCGACCAGCCTCCGGCCTGCCCGGCTGTCGAACTGAATTTGCGGCCACCGCTGGTGCTAGCGTGAGCGGCACCGTAAATCTGCAGTCAGGAGCGAGTGGTCACGTGGCGCGACATCAACTTATGGCACGCGGCTTCGGCGTGTTGGCAGTGACGTTGAGCGTGGTCACGACGGCCGCCTGCGCCGGTTCCGGCGGTACCGTGCCCGGCGAAGAGACCATCTCCAAGACGCCAACCCGCGTCGCGTCGGTCGACATCGCCAACTCGAACCGCGACACCACCAAGACCTGCCGCGCGGCCACCGACGCCGACCCCGGCGCCACCGATCCGCACCGGATCCTGGTGACCGACGTGTCCTTGCTGGATGCGCTGTGCGGGTTGGGCATTCAATCCCGCGTGGTCGGCACTGCCACCGTCGCCGGCTCCGTTCCCGCGGGGCTCAACTATCTCGGGCCGTGGGTCGGCGCGGTCCCCAAGGTCGGCGACCAGGGCGCGATCGATGCGGCGAAGGCGGCGGCAACCGATCCCGACCTCGTGCTGAGTCTCGGCTCCGACCCGGTCGCAGACCAGGTCAAGGCGCATTCGGTGGTCATCGCCCCGAATCAGAGCTGGCAGGACACATTCCTCGCGGTGGCTCGCGCCGTCGGCCGCGGCCAGGTCGGCCAGGAACGCCTGGACGACCTCGGCCGGATCACCAAAGACATCAGTCAGGGCATCGACAGCGCCCACACGCAGGCATCCATGGTGCGGTTCGGCAAGGACGACGAATCCGTGCAGGGTACGGCGCCCTTCGCGGCGCAGATCATGACGCTGCTCGGGGTGCAACGCCCGGCAGTCCAACGCGTACCCGGCCCCATCGAGGTGACCGACAAGAACTTCCGTGATGCCGACGCCGACATCATCTATGTCAGCTTCGCGTCGCCGGATCAGAGCTACGGCAAGAAGGTGCTCACCAGCGGCCGATGGCTGGACATGGGTGCGCCGAGCTGGAAGCGGGTATTCATCGTCGACGATGCGCTCTGGTTCGGCCAGGGCGGCCTCGCCGCAGCGTGGTGCGTCGTCCAGGACATCCAATACACCCTCAACGGCGCTTCGTCGTAATTGTCCGTATTGTTGGGCTTTTTATCGAAATGCAGTGTCTGCCAAGGGTAATTAGCGTCACAGATTTGCAGACAAGCCACTGATCGTCCTTTACTTTCTCGTTACGATTACCGACGCGACGGAACCGTTTCGGTTCGTGCTGCGTCGTAGCAGAGCACCCTGGGCCACGGGGAGCCGCGATTCACGAGAAGGAGGACCGATGTACTACGAGTTCGACAAGTCGATCCTCTACGCGACCGGCGACGATGCCGCCTACTGGTTCATCGATCCGCCCACGTTTGCAGATCCCGACGCCGAGCCTGTCGACGTCGTCATCCGCGCCGCCGGCGATGCCGCCCATTTCCACAAGCGGCAGGACTGACGAAACTCCGTCAGCGATTTTTGCCAGGCCACCCCGGCGCCGCCGGGATGTAGCCATCGACGACCGCCTTCTGCAGCTGCGCATGATCCCGGTCGTTCTGGTCGGCATATGCGACGGCGAAGTCCACCAGGGCGTCTGCCACTCGGCTCGACGTGCCCAGATACGCGTCGATCACGGCGGGGTCACCACTGCGCGAATGCGCCCGCGCAAGCACGTGTCCGCATGCTGCGGCGAACTTCCCCAGCCGCGGCGCGATCTGTTCGCCGTCCGGAATCACCTTGCCGTCGCGGAATTGCCGGACGTAGTAGTCCATGCCGTCGATCGATGTCCAGCCGACAAGCATGTCGGTCGCACTCTGAATCATCCTCTGCCCGTGAATGACTCGCGAACCGTGATTCGGGTAGATGCTGGGGCCGAGGAACTTCTCATAGACCGACGGGCCGGCCTGCTTGATCTGCAAGAAGACCGGATCGCCCGTCCGTCGCTCCTCGTTCAGCGCCAGGAACACCCGCATGCCCACACTGCCGACGCCGACCACCTGCTGCACCGCGTCCACCAGATCGAATCGCGACCACAGCGTGGAGATGTGGTCGGGCACCGATCGGTGATACTGCTCGATGATCTGCTGCAACTGCTTCTCGTAGTCGCTGAGCGCGTGTGTTCGGTACGGCGGATCTTCGGTGATCACTCGCACGCCGTCGACGACGTCGGTCAGCTTCTTGAAAGCGCCCCGGCTGGAACGCTTGGCGGCGCGCTTCTCGATCGCGGTATCGAGCTGGTGCTCACGGTCGTCTGCGGTGTAGGCGATCAGCTGGTCCGTGCTGACGCTGTCGTACCAGATATCGAGTTCGGGCCAGGTGGCGTACTTGCCGATCCACTTGCGGTAGCCCTCGTAACCGCGCCGCACGGCTACCTTGGCGCGCTTCTCCGAAACGCCATTGGCCCGCGACAACACGACCAGAGACGAAAGAAACCTCTTGAGATCCCACTCGAACGGGCCCGGCAATGTCTCATCGAAGTCGCGCAGATCGAATGCGAGATTGCGCTCAGGCGTGTTCCACAGCCCGAAGTTCAGAACGTGCGCGTCACCGCATAGCTGGACGGTGATGCCGGTGTCCGGCGCCGATGCCAAGTCCGCGGCCATCACCGCCGCCGCGCCGCGATAATAGGTCCACGGCGAATGCGCCATCCGACCGTGACGCAGCGGCAGGAGCTCTTGATCGCGAATTGCGTTCTGCGCCAGTATCGTTTCCAGTGCGTCATGCCCTCGAGCAGCCGGATTCCACTCCCCCAGCGTCCGCCGCGGCACGTGTTTGCGACGCGCCCGTCCGTCCACACTGTCGACCGGATAGCCGTGGGCAGCTCCCGTTGAATTGCCTTGCCACACATTCATGACGCCATTATTCCGTTCGGGCGTCCCGGCGGACTCGACTCGGCAAAACATTCCACAACAGCATGCGATGATCAGTCGGATGAGCACCACCGGTGAATTGCGACAATTGATTTCGCTTTTATCGGCCTTCGATTCCGCACGCGATTCCGCAGGCGAGAGCGCCGATGACGACCGGCTGCTCGACGTGCACGCCGAGGCTCGCGCCATACTCGGCACCGACCGGCTCGATCGAACCGGCGACCCTGCACAGTTCCTCAGTGCCGCCCGGACGAACGTCGCGAAGGCCATCGTCGCGGACCAGGGCCCGGTCGGCGACGCCACGACCATCGGCCCGAACCGGGCGTTGTTCATGGTCGTCACCGCCGGGCTGGTGTCGCTCCCGAGGCGGGTGCGCAGCGAGATCCGTCATATCTTCATCGATCGACCACGCTCGATCTTGATTCGTCTGGGCGTCACGCTCGCAATGAGCGTGGGCCTGGTCTTGTTCTACGAGTTCAGCGGCTGGGCCAGTTACTCCGCGGCGCAACTGATGCTCTACCTCTTCTCCGCGGTCGGCGGGAGCGTCGTCTGTACCAATGCGCTGTGCTTCGACGCGCTCCGCGTCCGCCGACTATTGGGCCGCGGCGTGCCGATGTGGCGAATTCTCATGACCAAGAACCTCGCGATGCTGATACTCATGCTGCTCTCCGGGTTGCCGGCGATCGCGATTCTCTGGTTGGGGCCCAGCCATCTGAATCTCGCGGCACTGCTCGACCAGTTCGTCGTCATGATGTTCGTCTGGATGGGCATCGCGAACGTGTTGTCGGTGGTGTCACCCCTACGGCGCGCGCCGTTGCCGGCCCGGTTCCATGACGGCACCTGGATACGTTTTCTGGCATCGTTCGTGATCTCCTACAGCGTCGGCCTCACCGTGAATCTGATGATCTACTGGCGATTGTGGGCGCGCGAGGCCGCGAGCGATGAGATCACCGGCGGCGCCTGGTCTGCGTTCGCCCTGGTTCTGGTCTCCTCGCTGCTGATGTGGGTGCTGCTGACCGTCTTCGCATCCGTCTGCGGCGAGAACCGCGAACTGCGACTCGTCCTCGATCGTGAGATGGTGCCCTACCGGCGACCGGCAGGCCCCCAAAACATCACGCACTGAAGGATTTTCAACCCCGCGGCGCGAACAGTTTTCGGGGTCGCTCGCGCACCGTCGCCTCGTTCAGATCGTGACGGCGCGGCGTGAGTAGATCCTCGACGGTGACCAGGCCGACAACGGCGCCGTCGGAGACGACTGCCGCTTCTCGGCGCTCTGTCTCGGCCATCACATAAGCCGCGTGGCGCAGTGTGTCCCGTGGCGCCAGCGTCGCCGTTGACCGCGCTCGCCGTGCCCGCGCGAGACTGTCCGGATCATGTTGCGCAACATCGATGCAGAAGAAGGTCTCCAGCGGGTCGGTCGAGTAGTCCCGGGTCAGATGAAGCCCGCGCCGGGCGATCTTCTCCGTCAGCACGGACCGTCGCAGGACAAGCACCGAGATCGCGAAGGCTGCGGTCGAGGCGATCAGCACCGGCAACGCGGCCGACCAGGCCTGCGTCAACTCCAGGGTGAACACCACCCCGGTGATCGGCGATCGCATCACCCCGCCCACGACGGCCGCCAGTCCCAGCATGGCCCAGAACCCCGGAAACACCGTCGGCATGCCCATACCGACGGCGGCCCCCAGCGCGCCGCCGATCATGAACACGGGTGCCAGCACACCACCGGATGTTCCCGACCCGAGCGACAGCGACCAGATCAGGGTCTTCACGATCAGAATGCCGACGATCAGCGAGGTGGTCGCCCGACCGGTGAGCAACTCGTCGATCACGTCGTAGCCGACACCCAGCGCCCGCGGCTCCACGAGGCCGCCGAGTCCGATGATCAGCCCACCGATGGCCGGCCACCACATCCAATGAAATGGCAAGCGGCCGAACATGTCTTCGGCCCGGTACACCAGCCAGGTCGCCACCACCGCCACGATCGCGCCACAGCAGCCGATGAGCAGTGCGAGGGCGTCGATCCCCGCGTGCGGATGCACGCCGTGGGTGTTCACCGGAAAGATCGCCGCGCTGCCGAGCAGCGGGCCCCGCACGGCTATTGCCACCGCTACCGCCGCCACGACCGGGACCAGACTCCGCGGCCGCCATTCGAACAGCAGGAGTTCGACCGCCAGTAGCACGGCCGCCAACGGGGTGTTGAACGTCGCCGCCATACCCGCCGCCGATCCGGCGACCAGCAGGGTTTTGCGTTCATCGGCCGTGAGGTGCAAATGCTGCGCCAATATCGACCCGACTGCACCGCCGGTCATGATGATCGGCCCCTCAGCACCGAACGGCCCACCGGTACCGATGCTCACCGCCGCCGAAATCGGCTTGAGTACAGCAACTTTCGGCTCCACGATGCTACCCCTGGTGAGTATCGACTCGATCGCCTCGGGCATGCCGTGCCCACGGATCTTCTCAGAACCGAACCGGGCCATCAGACCGACGACCAGGCCGCCGGCAATCGGCATGAACAGGATCAACCACCACGGGTGATGAGTCCCACCCGGCGACACCAGGTTCGCCGACCACCGCCCGTAGAAGCACAGGTTGGTGACAATGCCGATCAGTCGTAGCAGCGCCCACGCGGCCAGGCCGCCCAGCGCGCCGACCGGCACCGCGATGGCAGCGGTGATCAGCATTCGTCGATCGACGAGGAAGTCGCCTAACTGGTCGGGGGCCTTACCGGCGCTCACCGGTCGACCAGTGGCGGCATGTCTGCCGACTCGGCCAGTGTGTGGTGCAATTCGGACAATCCCGCGACGAGGCCGGCCCGCAGTGCCGGGTCGAGTTTGCCCAGCGCGTCCCGAAACACCCGCGCGCGCCGCCGGACGACCGCGTCCACCGTGCTCCGACCCGCGTCGGTCAGCGACAGCATGACGACGCTTCGATTGTCCGGGTTGACCTCTCGCGCCACGTGTCCCGAGGTCACCAGCCGATCGGCCAGGCGGGTGATGGACGAACCGGACAGCCCCAGGGCAGATGCGAGTGCACCGCACGATGCCGAACCCCGGTCGTCGATGGCGAACATCAACCGCATCTGCGGCAGTGTCACCTCGGATGCCTCGTCCAACGTGGCGGTCGCGAACGCGACCAGGTCCCGGGTGGCGGTCAGCAGAACGTCTACGTCCGCACGAGAAACATTTGTCATGCGACAAGTATTGCATGACACAATACTTGTCGCATGACAGGCCTAGGCGACCCTCAGGTCCGGGCGCGCAGGAATTCGCCGGTGCGTTGCACCCCGTGATCCGGCGCCGCGACGCCCTGCCCGAACACGTATCGACCGTTCACCAGAACCGCTCGTACCGCGCCGTCGTTACGGTTGACCATACGAGACAAGTTGTCCCACTGGGTGATCGGTGACTCGCTGTAGGAATCAAGGGTGGCGTCGAGTTGCTCCGGATCGATGACCACCACGTCGGCGCGATCGCCCACTCGCAGATGGCCGGCGTCGAGCCCGTACCAGTCGGCCAGCTCACCGGTCATCCGATGAACCGCGTGCTCGACCGTCATGAAGGGCGTACCGGACTTCTCGGCGTCATGCACGCGGCGCAGGAACCGCAATCCAAAGTTGTAGAACGCCATGTTCCGCAGATGTGCGCCGGCATCAGAGAACCCCAGCTGGATGCCCGGATCGGCGGCGAACTTGTTCAGCACCGCTTCGCGATGATTGGAAATCGTTGTGCGCCAGCGGACCTTGTTGCCATGCTCGACCACCAGGTCCAGGAAGGCATCCACCGGGTGCACGCCCCCGCGATCCACACCGACCTGGCCGAACGTCTTGCCGATCACCGAATCATCAGGGCATTCGACGATTTCGGCGTCGAAGAAGTCCCGGTGCCATACCCGCGGCCCATACTTCTTGTCGTAGTCCTTCCGGAACCAGCGCCGGTATTCCTCGTCGGCCAACAGTGCCTGCCGCTCGTCGATCTGGTTCGACAGGTGCAATGCCGCTGCACCGGAACCGAACTCCTCGAACACGGGGAGATCGATACCGTCGGAGTAGACCTCGAACGGTACCGGCAGATGCTGCCAGCGGAAGTCGGCGCCGAGCCTGTTGAGCACCTCGGCGATCACCGGAAAGATCTGGGCGATCGCCGGAATGGCCTTGATATCGGCCGCCGAGAGCAGGCTGACCTTCAGCTTCGGCCGCCCGATCCCGAGACTGCTGCAGGCCATCGACACCAGGCTTTGCGGCCGAGCCACATCCGGTCCCCCCTGGAGCGCCCGCTTGCGGCGACGCAGAATCGCGTTGAGCCGGCGGCGTTCGCTGCGCGTCGCGTAGGTCGACGGCAGCGTCCGGGACCGGCAGACCTCGCCGTCGAGCTTGTCGAACAGCAACTGCTGCGACGACATTCCGACGAACCCCTCATCGAGCGCCTCGGTGAGCATCCGCTCCATCTCGGCGACATCGTTTTCCGTCGGCTTGACGTCGTAACGGGTGGCGCGCTCCAGACCCATCTGGGCTACCCGCATATCGGAGTGACCGATGAACGCGGCGATGTTGGGACCCAACGGGTAGGTCTCCAGCGCCGACACGAATTCGGCTGCGCTGCCCCAGTTCTTGTGACGGTCCAGCGTCCCGACGACGTGCTGACGCGGAATCGCCTCGACCCGGCCGAAGAGGTCACCAGCCTCGGACGGGTCGACATGCAGCGTCGACAACGAGCACGACCCGAGGAGGATGGTCGTGACACCATGGCGCACCGACTCGGTCAGAGCCGGATTCGCAAGCACCTCGATGTCGTAGTGGGTGTGGATATCGATGATGCCCGGCAGTACCCACCGGCCTCGCGCATCGATCACCTCGCGGGCGCGCTCGGCCGTCAGCGGCGTGGCGCTGACCTCGGCGACCCGGCCATCACGAATACCGATGTCGCGCACCGCCGAAGCGCCGCCCGTGCCATCGAACCACCGCCCGCCGGTGATGATCGTGTCGAACTCCGTCGATTCCGCCCCCATGGTGACTCCCTCTCGATTCATGACGCCCCCAATGAGGTCAGGTTCGCGTAATTCGACACTTCCCAGCCGCCATCGACCATCAGGGAGGTCCCGGTGATGTAAGTCGCGTCGTCGCTTGCCAGATATAGGCACGGGCCCGCGATCTCGTCCGGGGTCGCCGCCCGATTCATCGGAATCCGCTCCAGGAACATCTGTTTGGCCGGCGCGAAACCCATCACTGGCGCCACCAACGGCGTGTCCACCAATCCGGGTAGTACAGCGTTGACTCGAATATCGTTGGGGGCCAATTCCAATGCGGCATTCTTGGTGAACATCTCCACGCCGGCTTTGCCCGTCGAATACGGACTGCCGCCGACCATCGGAATGTGCGCATTCAACGATGCGACGTTGACGATCGCCCCGCCGCGTCCCTGCGCGATCAGTTGGCGAGCCTGGTGTTTGACGCACAGGAACACCGCCTTCTGCACCAGATCGACAGTGAAATCCCAGTCGTCGGCGGACAGATCGGTGATCGGGCCGTACCGCGACGCACCGGCGACGTTGAACGCCAGATCGATTCCCGCGTACCGGTCGACGCCCGCCGCGATCGCGGCGGCCACCGCATCCTCATCGGTCACGTCGGTCGGCACCGAGAGGAACCCGTCGCCGAGTTCCGCGCCCAGCACCGCCAGCGGCTCCGCGGCCACGTCGAGCCCCACCACGTTCGCGCCCTCGGCGATCAGCCGTCGGGCGATACCCTCACCGATACCCGACGCGGCACCGGTGACCACCGCAGTCCGGCCCGCGAATCGAGCTGGCGTCATGGTGTCTGCCATCTCAGATCTCCACCTTCGTGCGAACGGTCTTGCCGGTCGCGTTGCGCGGCAGCGGTTCGGTGGTGATGCGCCAATGGGTCGGCACCTTGAAGTAGGCGACCCGCTCCCCGACGAACTCAGCGAGTTCCTGCTCGGTCACCGTGTCGCCATCACCGATCACGACCACCGCGCCCACCGCGTTGCCGAGATCCTGATCCGGCACACCGATCACCGCGGACTCGAGCACCGCCGGATGCTCGTCGAGCACCTGCTCGATCTCCACCGGATAGACGTTCTCACCGCCACGCAGGATCAGGTCCGACCGTCGGCCGGTCAGATAGAGCAAGCCGTCCCTGACGACCCCGTAGTCACCCGTCTGCAGCCACCGGTCCGCGGAAATTGCCGCAGCAGTGGCCTTCTCGTCGTTCCAGTAGCCGAGCATCACATTCGCGCTCTGCGTGCAGACCTGGCCCTCGACACCATCCGGCACCGGATTGCCGGCGGCGTCCCGGATCTCCACCCGGACACCCGGGATCGGCTTGCCCAGGTTGCCGGGATTGGCGAGCAGTCCCATCGGCGTCGCAACGGTGATCGCTCCGGCCGACTCGGTCATGCCGTAGCTGTCCACAAGAGCCGCCCCGGCGGACGGCAGCTTCTCGCGTAGCCGCTGATGCATGGCCGGCGATGATGGTGCCGATGCCAACGCCATCGCCGTCATCGACGACAGGTCGAATCGCTCGAGGTCCGCGACGTCGAGGATCCGCTGTGCCATTGTCGGCACCACGGCCCAGGTGGTGACCCGCTCCTTCTCGACCAGTGCCAGGGCCCGCTCCGCGTCGAACGAACCCTGGTAGATGACCACCGCACTACCGGTCGCCAGCCGCGGAATCGCCAGGTTGTGCAGGCAGGCAACATGAAACAGCGGTGACGTCAGCAGATAGCGGCGGTCCGACGGGACCGCCGAGTCCGGGTCGGCTCCCGTGAAAACCGCCATCAAGGCGTCGGAATGCCGGTGGTAATCGATGACCGCGATCAGGTTGCGGTGCGAATGAACCACGCCTTTCGGGCGCCCGCTGGTGCCGCTGGTGTACAGGATCACCGCCGGGTCGTCCTCATCGACATCCGCAAGCTCTATCGGCGCGCCGTCGAACTCCTCGATGAGCGCCGGGATGTCGGTCTCCATTGTGAGAACCGGTACATCGACGTCCAACGCCGCGATCTGTGCGGCCCGTTTTGCATCGGCGATGATCACCGACGGGGTCGAATGCTCGATACCGTAGGCGATCTCCGGGCCCATCCACCAGGCGTTGTATCCGACCGCAATCGCGCCTAACGCCTGCGTTGCCCAGAAGGACACGATCCATTCAGGGGTATTCGCTGCCGCGATCGCGACCCGGTCGCGCTTCTTGATGCCGTGCCGCTCGCGCAGTCCCCTGGCCACTGCCGCCACCGCAGCCGCATGCTGCACGAACGACAACCGGATGGAATCGGTGACGATGTAGTCGCGGTCGCCGAATTGGACCGAATCGGCCAGGACCGCACCGAGAGAGCGATCACGGCGGACGATCACCGGAACGCGAACCCCGAGCACCTCCTCATCGTGCATCTCGAAGCGCGCACCCGGCGCTGCCAGGCGGGCGTAGGCCGCGTCGATGAACTGCTGCATGTCAACGGATTGGGTCACGAAATATCTCCAGTCAAATGAGTGAAAGTGTGGTGGCTCAAGGGATCAGCACCGCCCGACCGCGAATCCGGCCCTGTTCCAGGCGCTCCAGTGCAGTCGCGGCGTCGTCCAACGGGAAGGTCTCGACGGCGACATCGACCTTGCCGGCCTTGGCCAGCTCGATGACGTCGATGAGATCAGATCTGGTGCCACCGTATGATTTTCGAACCGAAGCACCCCACGGCCAGCCCGGTCCACCCGCAGGCTCGGCGGTAATACCCGGCGTGCCGCCGCCGAGACCGACCATGCGGTACGCCCCGTTGGGTGCGACCGCGGCGACCGACATCTGCGCGGTGGCATCGACGCCGACGAAGTCGAGCACCACATCGGCACCACGTCCGCCGGTCATCTCCAGAATCGCTGCCGCGGTATCGGAGCCGGATTCCAGCGCCACGTCTGCGCCGCACCTGGCCGCCAGCTCCAGCTGGTCGGCACCCACGTCCACGGCGACGATGCGAACCGGGCTGATCGCCTTGAGGATCTGCACCGCGACGTGACCGAGCCCGCCGACTCCGATCACCATCGCGGTAGCTCCCGGCCGAAGATGCTCCCGCACACCGGCGATCGCGTGCATACTGGTCAGCCCCGCGTCCGCGATCGGGGCGGCCTGCGTGACATCGAGGGCGCCGATCGGGACGAACGAACGCGCCGGGACCACGACATACTCCGCCATCCCACCGTCCGGCCCTAACCCCGGGCAGGGCGGCATCGCCGTCCGGCCCGCCGCCTCGCAGACGTTCTCGTTGCCGCTCACACACTCTCGGCACACGCCACAGGACCAGCACAGATACACCACCCCTCGATCGCCGTCGGCGATTCCGGTGACCTGTGCGCCGACGGCCGCGACCGTGCCGGCTATCTCATGACCGAGGGTCAGCGGCTCCTCGCGGATCTTGACCGGGAAGTGCAGCAAATGCAGATCCGAGTGGCAGATGCCCGCGGCGCCGACCTTCACCAGCACCTCGGTCGGGCCGACCGAGGGAATCGGGACCTGCCGCACCTCCACCGCGCCGGGACCGGTCAGCTGCAGAGCCCGCATCATCGTGTCCGCCATGGTCATTGCTCCCCGAATGTCGCGGTGAGATACGCCGTCGCCCGATCCGAACCGATGAGCCCAGGCGCCATGCGGTTCATCGCGTAAGCGAACGTGAGGTCGCGGTCGAGATCATTGACGACGAACGAACCACCGATGCCCGCCCACCAGCAGATGCGCCGATCCGGCAGCATCGGGACGGTATCCGCCTGCGGCAGACCGTAACCGGTGCCGAACTTGAGCGGGGTGAGAATGGCTAGATCGACGCCGTCCGCCTGCACCGCGAAGATCTCGTCGATCGTCGCATCGGAGAGCCACTGCTTGCCGTCACGGCGTCCGCCGCCCGCGACGATCGACTGAATACGCGCGATCGAGCGAGCATTGCCATGGCCGTTTGCGGCACCGATCTCCGCCTGTCGCCATTCGGCATCGGACGTGCGTGCATAGTCGAGTATCGGACTGGTCACGCTCTTGACCAGAATGCTGTCCTCGCCCATCAGTGACCAGTCGATGTCGAGCGCGGGCGGCGGCACCAGCGGCGATATCCTGTCGAATTCACTTGGTGGCGTACCGATGTGGAAGTCGGCGTCCAGCGGGCCGGCGATCTCCTCGGCGAAGAACGTCCCGAGCGACCGGCCGTCCACGCGGCGGATCAGCTCGCCGATCAGGTGCCCGTAGTTGAGCACGTGGTAACCGGATGCAGTGCCCGGCTCCCACCACGGGGCCTGTGACGCCAGCCGGGCCGCGGCCGCCGGGCCGTCGTAGATGTCCTCGAGCTCGATCGGCTTCTCCCAGCCGGAGACGCCCGACGTGTGCGACAACAACTGGCGAAGAGTGATGTCCGCCTTGCCATTACGTCCGAATTCCGGCCAGTACCTGGCGACCGGCCTGTCGAGTTCGATCTGCCCGCGGTCGACCAGGAGCAGCGCGGAGAGTGCGGTCATCGTCTTGGTGATGGAGAAGACGTTGACGATCGTGTCCCGCTGCCACGGGGTCGTACGCGCCTCGTCGACGTGACCGCCCCATAGATCGACCACGAACTCGCCGCCCTGAACCACCGCGATCGACGCGCCCAGCTCTTCGCCGGCCGCCAGTTGCTGTTCGAAAGCAGTGCGCAGAGAAGCGAATTCGGCGCTACAGCGGCCTTGCACTTCGGCCTGCTCGGTGCTCGTCATCAGACGGCCGCCTTCTGTTCGACGTGCACGCGCGCGGGAACCGGGACCGCGAAGTCATTGGCGGCAGCCCGCTTACGGCCCCGTTCGATCTCCTTGCCCAGATCGCGCACATAGGGGTCGAACTCGACCTGAATGGTGTGACGCGGCGAGTCGTAGTAGCGCCCCAGATACTTCTGCTCCTCGGCGGTGATCGTGTCGGTCATCTCCGAGGGCTTCGGCAGCCGATACTGGCCGGTCAGGTAAGCGGCGAGTAGCTTGCTCTGTTGTTCGGCGAAATTCACCAAGGTCGGCATCGGTTGCGCCAGCCCCATGTACACCAGATTGTCGATGCCCGGCTGGAACATCCGTTTGTACAGCGGAAGTCGGTTCTTCTCGTCCGGGACCAGGGCCGGCTCATCGAAGAATGGGAAGCTGATGTGATAGCCCGTGGCACAGACGATCACGTCGGCCTCGACCTCGGTGCCGTCGACGAATCGCACCGTATGACCGTCGAGTTCGGCGATCGCCGGCTTGAAGTCGATGTCGCCGGAACCGGCCCGCCCGAGGAACTCACCGCTGGCGGAAGGGTGTGCCTCGAACGGCTGGTGGTCTGGCTCCGGTAGCCCGTAGTTCGACATGTCGCCCAGATTCTTGCGAATGAACCGGCGAGTCAGCGCCAGCGACAACTTCCGCGGAACCCAGTGCGGCACAACGGTCTTGTCGCCGGCCATGCCGTTCACGTACTTGGGCAGCACCCAGACGCCGCGCCGCGCCGACACGGTCAGCCGCGCGGCCAGGAATCGCTGCGACAACTCCGACGCGATGTCCAGACCCGAGTTACCCATGCCGACGACGATGACGCGCTTGCCGCGCATGTCGATGGGGTCGAACGGGTCGTTGTACGAATGGCTGTGGATTAGCTGGCCGGCGAATTCACCCGGGTAGTCCGGCGTGCGGGGGTCCCAGTGGTGGCCGTTGCAGACGACCACGACGTCGTAATGCCGAATATCGCCGGTCGACAACGTGACGATCCAGGTTCCGTCGGCCTGCCGCTCGGCGCGCTCGACCTTGGTGTTGAACTCGATGTCCTCGCGCAGCCCGAAATGATCGACGTAGTCGATGAAGTACTGGTGCAGCTGCGAGTGATGCGGAAAGTCCGGCCAGTCGGCCGGCACCGGAAAGTCTTCGAATGCCAAGCGCCACTTGGATGTATCGATATGCAGGCTCTGGTAGCACGCCGACATGCCATTCGGGTTGCGGTAGTACCAGTTGCCTCCGACCTCGTCGGACGCTTCGAAGCAGTCGAAGGGGATGCCGTGTTCCTTCAGACGCTTGGCCGTCGTGATTCCTGACGGCCCGGCGCCGATCACGCAGACGGTCGGCAGGGTGGCGCTGACGCTCATTGCACTCTTTTCTTCGATTGAGGTGACGCAGGTCATAATTGCAATTCACTGACACTGTGTCAAGTGAATTGACGTATAGTTCATCGAGTGGCAGCGAGACGATCGCCCGAATCGGCCACGTGAGAGGGTGGAGCCGTGACGAGACCAACCCCGGCCTCGCGCCGACGCGGAGCGCTCCGAGAAGAGCAGAAGCGCGCGACGCGCAGCCGACTCATCGAGGCCGCGCGGGAACAGTTCTCCACGCGCGGATACGCCGCAGTCACCGTCGACGACATCGCTTCGGACGTCGGCTGCAGCCGCGCCACCTTCTACCTGCACTTTCCCGGCAAGGTCGACATCCTGCGGGCCGTCAGCGAGAACGACGTGCTCACCGCGGTGGAGTTCTACGACAGCCTGGATTCGGTGTTGGCCTCCGGGTCGCGAGACGCCTTCACCCGGTGGGTATCCGACGCGATCACCTGGTTCGAGGCGCACAAGGAAATGCTTGCCGCATGGAATGAGGCCACCGCCCTCGAGCCCGAGTTCACCGCGACCGCCCGCGAGGGGCTTCACTCACTGCCCGAAGCGATGCCGCGCTACCTGCAGAGCTGGCCGGCGGATCAGCGCGGTGAGGCCCGGCTGCGAGTGGAACTTCTTGTCGCCCAGCTCGAACGCTTCTTCGCCCGCTGGGCGCTGTACGGCACGATCGAGGTGCCGAAGGAAACCGCAGTCGAGGTTCTCACCGACATCTGGTTCCCAGCCCTCACCGCCCCCTGAACTATTGCGCATTGCTAGATGTCGTGGTTGGCAATACCAGGTGAACACCTGCTGAACCAGCAATGAAATCGCTTGTGGTGCAACATATCGGCGGTTTGCAGATGTCTCACGGTTCTCTAAGGTGATCCCGGTGAACACCATTGCACGTACCGCAACCACCATCGCCGCCGCCGCGTGCCTCGCCGGAGCCGGCCTCGCCGCCGGCGCTGCGATCGCCACGGCCGCCCCCGGCCCGGCGCCCACGCTGATGTCGTTCGGCAACACCGTGTGGGCGTTCGGCCTGGGCGGCTGTCAGGGATCGGTCAAGGCCCAGATCCTGACCGACCCTGCAAAGAAGGGCCAGGCGACAATCGTCGTCACCCCGCAGGGCGCCAGTTCGCCCAACTGCCAGGCCGACCTCACCACGTCCTGGATGGTCCCCCGCCAGCCGTTCACCGGCCAGCAGACCAATCGGGTCGCGGTCAGCAACGGCAAGCCGACACAATTCACCATCAACCCCGGCTCGGGTTACGCGGTGATCGGCTTCGCGACGGCCGGCCAGACCCCGGTCCAGTCGTACGTCACCATCCCCTGATCTAGGGTTCGAACCAAAGACAAAGCGGCGCAGGATGATTCCTGCGCCGCTTTGTTATTCGCCAGAGACTAGAAGTCCCAGTCCTCGTCTTCGGTGTTGACCGCCTTGCCGATCACGTAGCTCGAACCGGAGCCCGAGAAGAAGTCGTGGTTCTCGTCCGCGTTCGGCGACAGCGCCGACAGGATCGCCGGGTTCACGTCCGTCTCGTCGCGCGGGAACATCGCTTCGTAACCGAGGTTGTTCAGCGCCTTGTTCGCGTTGTAGCGCAAGAACTTCTTGACGTCTTCGGTCAGCCCGACCTCGTCATAGAGTGACTCGGTGTAGTCGGACTCGTTGTCGTACAGCTCGAACAGTAGCTCGAACGTGTAGTCCTTGAGCTCCTGCCGACGCTCGGGCGTCTGGACTTCGAGTCCGCGCTGGTACTTGTAGCCGATGTAGTAACCGTGCACGGCCTCGTCGCGGATGATCAGGCGGATCAGGTCGGCGGTGTTGGTGAGCTTGGCGCGCGACGACCAGTACATCGGCAGGTAGAAGCCGCTGTAGAAGAGGAACGACTCAAGCAGCGTCGAGGCGACCTTGCGCTTGAGCGGATCCTCGCCACGGTAGTAGTCCATGACGATCCGCGCCTTGCGCTGCAAGTTGTCATTCTCTTCCGACCAACGGAAGGCCTCGTCGATCTCCTTCGTGGAGCACAGGGTCGAGAAGATCGAGCTGTAGCTCTTGGCGTGCACGGACTCCATGAACGCGATGTTGGTGTACACCGCCTCCTCGTGCGGGGTCACCGCGTCCGGGATCAGCGATACCGCGCCGACCGTTCCCTGAATGGTGTCCAGCAGCGTCAAACCGGTGAAAACCCGCATGGTGAGCTGCTTTTCGTGCTCGGTCAACGTGTTCCACGACGGAATGTCGTTGGACACCGGCACCTTCTCCGGCAGCCAGAAGTTTCCGGTGAGCCGATCCCAGACCTCCGCGTCCTTGTCATCCGGAACGCGGTTCCAGTTGATCGCCGAGACGCGGCTGACCAGCTTGATCGGCGATCCATCGGCGGGGCTGTGAGAGCTGGTCGACATCGGGTTCCTCACGGTCTGAATGGGCGGCTGGGTGTAGTGACCAATCTAGGCTTTACGGCGCCCTCAGCGCACATCCCCACGCCGGTGCCGGCTAGGACATATTTGCTCCCATAACCACAAGATGTGGTGCGCGCCGCGTGAAACGGGCCCCAGATCATGGATCATCGGCGCTCGTGGGGTGCATGTGACTCAGGTGACGTGGATCAGATCCAGCACCCGGTCCGCGACATCGCCATCGCCGAGCACTTCGACACCGGTCAGCGGCGCGCGGTGCCACACCGTCAGCAGCAGTTCGGACGCCCCACCCCGCAATGCCGCGTCCGCCTTGGTGTGCTCGCGACTCCACGCGATGCCGTCCGGCGTCAGCTCCAACGACCATTCCCCGCGATCGGTGTCACCGGCGTGCAGATGCACCGTCATCCCGACCATGTCGGCCGGCACACCGGCACCGAGTTCCAGGAATCGCGGCACGAACAGCTCCAGCCATTCGTCGATCCCATCGGCGGCGAGCACGGCATCGATCGGGCGTTCGGCGCCCGGCCGAGTCGCGGTATCGAGGTCGTAGCGATGCATGGCCGTCTCGTGTGCCTGCCGTCGGTACCAGAACCCGACCGTTGCATCACCGGCGAAAGAACCGACCGTCTCGGCCGGGTCGCGCTGGGCCAAGGCGTCGACGATTGCGTCGAGGCTCGACCGGTACCAGTCGACGAGTTCCGCTCCGGCCAGCTCATGCTGATTGACCCGGGGCTCATCGCCGGCACCCAGATACTTTCGCCGAACCCAGCGATGCACGCCCCCGAGATGTCGGATCAGTTGGGCGACATCCCATTCGGGGCAGGTCGGTACCCGCCGATCGAGCAGTTCGACCGGTACCGACGCGAACGCGTCACCCTCGTTCCGGAGCGCCGCCAGCCACCGCTGCGGTCCGACAATCTCGCCTGCCATATCGCCTACTGTGCACCAATTCGTAGCGCGCAGCGCGGACCGGTCCAACCACCGACCGTGGCGGCTAGCCCATCGCTCCGGCGTCGACCGCGAAGTAGTGACCGGCCGCTATGTCCTCGAGCAGTCCCGCACCCTGCGGTCGCCATCCCAGCAGCTCCTGCGTCTCAGCACTCGACACCGGGTTGTCGAAACCGGCGAAGTCCTTGAGATAGCCCAGATACCGCTCCGCGTCGCCTGGTTCCACACTGATCGCCGAAACCCCTACCCCCGCGCCGATCGCTTCTGCGATCTCCCGGAAGGCGATGCCGCTTTCGGCAATCCCGTGCAATCGACTGCCGGCCGGCGCCGACTCGACTGCGAGCCGATACAGCCTAGCGGCGTCAAGCGTATGGACCGCCGGCCACCTGTTGGCCCCATCCCCGAGGTAGGCGGAATGGCCTTGCTCCCGGGCGAATCCGATCAGGGTCGGCACGAACCCGTGATGATCGAGGTCGCTGTGCACCGTCGGCGCCAGCCGGATGACCGACGAACGCACTCCACTGCTGGCCAGCCCGATGACCAGGTTCTCGGCGTCCACGCGCGGCCCGCCGTCGAGCACCACCTGCTCGGTCGCCATGCCCTCGACACCACTGAAGGCGAGGCCGAGCGATCCCGAGGTCCCGACGAACGGCTTGCCCGAGCCCTTGAGTCCATCGGTGAGGGCCTTGATCGCCCGCAGATCCGCGTCGATGGCACCCAGATAGTCACCGCTGCGCATGAATTCGTGTTTGAACGCCAGGTGGATCACGCCATCGGATGCCGCCGCCTGGGTTCGCAGCAGATCCGCGTCGTCCAGGTCGCCGCGAACGACGTCGGCCCCCCGAGCCGCCAACGCATCCGCCGACGATTCCGAACGCGCAAGGCCGATCACCCCGTGTCCGGCGGCCAGCAATTCGTCGGTCACGGCGGAGCCGATATGCCCCGATGCGCCGGTGATGAAGATCTTCATGCCTGTTGCCCTTCAGTTGTGATGTCATTCTCTGACATCACTGACCATACGCCCGATGTCAGAGACTGTCATCACCTATGATCATCGGCATGGCCCGATGGGAACCCGGCGCGCACGGGCGCATGATGGCCGCTGCGATCGCGCTGTTCACCGAATACGGCTACGAGAACGTGACGGTCGCGCAGATCGCCGCCGAGGTCGGCGTCACCGAACGGACGTTCTTCCGACATTTCACGGAAAAGCGCGAAGTCCTCTTCGACGGCGCCGGCGGCCTGCAGAATCGCGTGGTGGAATTGATAGCCGCCGCCCCGCCCGGCGGGGACCCGTGGACTGTCACCGTCGACGCAATGCGCGAGATGTGCGACGAGTTCTTCGACGGCCGGCGCGAGCAGTCCCGGCAACGGCAGCGGATCATCGAGTCCGCCAACGAACTCCAGGAGCGGGAGCTGCTCAAGCTCGCGGCGCTGACATCTGCGATCACCGCCGCGCATGTCGAACGCGGCTGCCCCGCAAACACTTCCGAACTCGTCGCACGCGCCGGTGTCGCGGTCTTCACCGTCGGTTTCGGGCGCTGGATCGACGGTCCGGTCCGTCAGTTCTCCGACGCCATCGCCGATGTCGCCGCCGAGCTGCACGGCGCGATAGCCCACTCGACTCGGCCGTGACGTGAGCAACTCAGCCGGCACCCCGTCACTGCCTCGACGGGCCCGATACCTCTCGGCGCTGGTCGCCCTGCTCGTCGTGATGTTCCTCGGCGAGATGACGATGCATTTCACCCACGGCACGTGGTCCCGCTGGATCGTGACCGTCATCGCGGCGGCGGCGACCGCATTGGCATTCATGGCCGGCATGCGGTTGCGCGATCTCGGGTTGTCCCGCGACACGCTTGCCGTCGGCACGCGCTGGGCGGCGGTCATCATCGTCGTCATGGTCGTCGTGATCGGCATCGGCCTACTGATCCCGTCCGTCCGCGATCTCTTTCGCAACGACTCCTACAAGCAGCTGCACTGGGCGCTGCTGTCGGCGTTCGTGTTGATTCCGCTGCAGACGGTGATCCCCGAGGAGCTTCTCTTCCGCGGCATCATCACCGGCACGCTGCTCAAGCGACATTCCGCCCGCGTCGCGATCGGGGTGCAGGCACTGCTGTTCGGGCTGTGGCATGTGGTGTCGTCGACCGGGCTGGCGTCGGGTAACCAGGGCATCGGCTCCGTCGTCGGGGGCGGGACGGCCGGCATGCTCCTCGGCATACTCGGCGCGGTCGCATTCACCGGCGCGGCCGGGGTCGTGTTGGCCTGGTTGCGTTGGCGCACCGGCAGTCTGCTGCCCAGCCTGGCCCTGCACTGGGTCGCGAACGGTGCCGGCGCAATCGCGGCGGCGATCGCCTGGCAGATCGGCTGACCGGCGCAGCGCCGGTGAGGCATGCTGAGTGACCATGACCGGACCGCAGGATTCCGAGGCGCACGAGCTGCCGATGTTCCCGCTGGGGGCGGCGTTGTTTCCCGGCGAACCACTGCCGCTGCACGTCTTCGAACCGCGGTATCGCGAACTCGTGCACCGATGCCTGACGACGGACCGGCGATTCGGTGTCGTGCTGATCGAACGCGGCAGCGAAGTCGGCGGCGGCGACATGCGCACCGATATCGGGACGGTCGCGCAGATCATCGATCACAGTGCCATTGGGCCGCGGCGGTTTTCGCTGCAATGCCGGGGCATCGCCCGTATCCGCGTCGCCGAGTGGTTGCCGGATGCGCCGTACCCGCGCGGCGCGGTCACGCTCTGGCCCGATCCGGCGTTCGACGGCGACTGGACCACCGACCGCGATCGCGTGGTGGCGGCGCGTGAGGAACTCATCGGGTTGTGGCGCGAACTCGCCGACCGCGCCGACCGTCGGGCACCCGAGCCTCCGCCGCTGGTCCTGCCCGACGATCCGTCGGACTGCTCCTTCGCCCTCGCCGCGTCGCTGCCGCTGTCGCAGGCCGATAGGCATCGGGCGCTCGCCGCGCCCGACGTCGCCGCCCGCTGCGCGATTCTCGTCGAGGCCGCCGCGGATGTCGCTGCGGCACTGAGGTTTCGGCTGCAATAGCGGCTCCGGTTGCCACCTGTCGGCCCCGGATACGCAAACCCCCACTTACGGCGACGTCCCCCGCTCGAATTCGAGTGGGGGACGTCGTCCGGCGTGGGGCCTGCGGCAGGGCGTTACAGCATGCAGCTGACGCAGTTCTCCACCTCAGTGCCCTCGAGGGCCATCTGACGTAGGCGGATGTAGTACAGCGTCTTGATTCCCTTGCGCCACGCGTAGATCTGCGCCTTGTTGACGTCGCGCGTGCTGGCGGTGTCCTTGAAGAACAACGTCAGCGACAGCCCCTGATCGACGTGCTGCGTCGCCGCGGCGTAGGTGTCGATGATCTTCTCGTAGCCGACCTCGTACGCGTCCTGGTAGTACTCCAGGTTGTCGTTGGTCAGGTACGGCGCCGGATAGTAGACGCGCCCGATCTTGCCTTCCTTGCGGATCTCGATCTTCGCGGCGACCGGGTGGATCGAGCTGGTCGAGTGGTTGATGTAGCTGATCGATCCGGTCGGCGGCACCGCCTGCAGGTTCTGGTTGTAGATACCGTGCTCGGCCACCGACGCCTTCAGCTCACGCCAGTCATCCTGGTTCGGGATGTGAATCCCGGCCTGGCCGAACAGATCCCGCACCTTCTCGGTGGCCGGCTCCCACGCCTTCTCGGTGTACTTGTCGAAGAACTCGCCGCTGGCGTACTTCGAATCCTTGAAGCCGGCGAACGCCTTGCCGCGCTCCTTGGCGATCTTGTTCGACGCCCGAATCGCGTGGTACAGCACCGTATAGAAGTAGATATTGGTGAAATCCACTCCCTCGTCGGAGCCGTAGTAGATCCGCTCGCGCGCCAGGTAGCCGTGCAGATTCATCTGCCCCAGCCCGATGGCGTGAGAGTCGTTGTTGCCCTTCTCGATCGACGGCACCGAGGTGATCGACGTCTGATCCGACACGGCCGTCAATCCGCGGATCGACACCTCGATGGTCTGCCCGAAGTCCGGCGAATCCATCGTCTTGGCGATGTTCAGCGACCCGAGATTGCATGAGATGTCCTTGCCCACTTCGGAATACGACAGATCGTCGTTGAAGATGGACGCCGTCGACACCTGCAGGATCTCCGAGCACAGGTTCGAGTGGGTGATCTTGCCGGCGATCGGGTTCGCCTTGTTCACCGTGTCCTCGTACATGATGTACGGGTAGCCCGACTCGAACTGCAGCTCGGCCAGCGTCTGGAAGAACTCGCGAGCCTTGATCTTGGACTTGCGAATTCGCTTATCCTCCACCATCTCGTGGTACTTCTCGGAGACGTTGATGTCGGCGAACGGCACCCCGTAGATGCGCTCGACGTCATACGGGCTGAACAGATACATGTCGTCGTTGTTCTTGGCCAGCTCGAAGGTGATGTCCGGGATGACGACGCCGAGGCTCAGCGTCTTGATCCGGATCTTCTCATCGGCGTTCTCGCGCTTGGTGTCCAGGAATCGGTAGATGTCCGGGTGATGCGCATGCAGGTACACCGCACCGGCGCCCTGGCGGGCACCCAGCTGGTTGGCGTAACTGAACGAGTCCTCGAGCAACTTCATGATCGGGATGACGCCGCTGCTCTGGTTCTCGATCTTCTTGATCGGCGCGCCGTGTTCGCGAATGTTGCTGAGCAGCAACGCCACACCACCGCCACGCTTGGACAACTGCAGCGCCGAGTTGATCGAGCGGCCGATCGACTCCATGTTGTCCTCGATACGGAGCAGGAAGCACGAGACCGGCTCGCCGCGCTGCTTCTTGCCCGAGTTGAGGAACGTCGGAGTGGCCGGCTGGAACCGGCCGTCGATGATCTCGTCGACCAGCTGACGCGCGAGTACCCGGTCGCCATCAGCCAGGGTCAGCGCCACCATGCACACGCGATCTTCGAAACGCTCCAGGTACCGCTTGCCGTCGAAGGTCTTCAGCGTGTAGCTGGTGTAGTACTTGAATGCTCCGAGGAACGTCGGAAAGCGGAACTTCTTGGCGTACGCCGCGTCGAACAGGTCCTTGACGAACCGGCGGTCGTACTTGTCCAAAACCTCTGGCTCGTAATAGTTTTCCTCAACCAGATAGTCGAGCTTCTCGTCCAGGTTATGGAAGAAGACGGTGTTCTGGTTGACGTGCTGCAGGAAGTACTGGTGTGCCGCTTCCCGATCCTTGTCGAACTGGATCTTGCCGTCGGCGTCGTAGAGATTGAGCATCGCATTGAGCGCGTGGTAATCCAGCTCGTCCGAGCCATGTCCCGACGGGCCGACGTTCGTGCCGGTGCGGGCGCCCGATGCGTTCTCAACACTCGTTGCTGTTGGCGACACTACTGATCTCCCTGCCTTGCCGGATGTTTCACTGCGGTTGGTTCTCGGTGTTCAGATGTTCGGTGAAGGATGCCAACCCCTCGCGGACGCGCATCACGTCGTGTTCGGTGCCCATCAGTTCGAAGCGGTACAGATAGGGCACTCGACATTTGGCTGCGATGATGTCCCCTGCGTAGCAGAACTCTTCGCCGAAATTGGTGTTCCCCGCCGCGATCACGCCGCGGATGCAGGAACGGTTGGTGCTGTTGTTCAGAAATCGGATGACTTGCTTGGGCACGAACCCCGACTTCGCCGGATCGGTGACCTTGCCCCCGCCGTAGGTGGGGGTGACCAGAACGAAGGGCTCGTCGACGAGAAGCTCACCCTGGACCGGGATACGCCGGGTGCGCAGTCCGAGCTTCTCGACGAACCTATGTGTGTTCTCTGAGACCGACGAGAAGTAGACCAGTAGGAGCACTTCCCCACGCTCCACTGTGGCGACTCCGCCGGTGGTCGCTGTCGCGACGCCGCCCGTCGGCGGCGGGGCCGGCTGATGACGCATACCGACCTCCCAACTGACAGTCAGGCCGCCTGCGCGGCGAGAGACTTGATGCGATCCGGACGGAAGCCGGACCAGTGATCGTCACCGACCACGACGACCGGCGCCTGCAGGTAGCCGAGCGCCATCACGTAATCGCGAGCGTCGGAGTCCTGGCTGATGTCGACGACCTCGTACTGCAAGCCGTGCTTGTCGAGCGCCTTGTAGGTGGCGTTGCACTGCACGCAGGCAGGCTTGGTGTAGACGGTGATAGTCGCAGCAGAGGTGCTCACTAGTAGACCTTTCATCGAGCTGAGGACATCAGTATTCCGGACCTATCCGACACGTTCGTCGGCCCCGACGACCCTTTGGGCGGTCTTACAGATCGTGGATCTGTGTCGCGCTCTCCGTCACACCAACTCTACGGTTCCCGTAGGGCTTGCCGGTCCTCGAAACACTACACCTAGTGTCCGACAAGCGCAGCAACCACAAGGACTTGCGAATAACATTCATGAAACTCGCTGGTCGCAGGCTCAAGCTCGGCGTGTCCCCTGGCGTGTCACAGATCACAAAAAGGCCCCGAGGATGCGCCTTCGCACACCTCGGGGCCCAATGAGAGGCCGTTTCGCCTACGCGGCGGCGATCTCGGCGCCGACGAGCTCCTCGACGGCTCCGCGAAGCAGATCGATGACGCCGTCCACGTCGGCGACCGGGGTACCCGAAGCGACCTCGGCGGGCAGTTCGACCGAGAGCTCCTCGACGACGCTCGCACCGGCGATACCGAGAGACCGCCGGGTGTCGTCCTTGGCCCACTTTCCGCCGAAGCGGCCGATCGACGAACCGATCACGGCCGCCCGAGTACCCGCCAGGGCGCCGGCGCCGTACGGGCGCGAACCCCAATCGATCGCGTTCTTGAGCACTGCCGGGATCGTGCCGTTGTACTCCGGCGTCACGATGAGCACCGCGTCGGCAGCTCCCGCCGCCTCGCGGAACTTCGTCACCGCGTCCGGGAGCTCGCCGGCAACGTCAATGTCTTCGTTGTAAAACGGCAGGTCACCGAGACCGTCATAGACGGTCACATCAATGCCGTCCGGCGCGTTCGCCGCCAGCGCTTCTGCCAGAGCGCGGTTGACCGACTCCGCCCGCAGGCTTCCCACCAGAACCAGTACCGACGTCGAATCACTCATGAACTTGCCTTTCGCATAGAAATCGTGGCCACTGCGGCCCGCACACACATGTTCAATTCGGACTAGGGTCCGGTTATTCCCGTCCGATTGCCGGACTACGATCAATCTGTGTCCGAGGCCACCGAACAACCCATTACGCCCGAGCTGTTGCTCGGGCGTAGCGCCTGCGAACGCGCCGACGCGGCCCGCAATCGCGAGGCCCTCCTCGCGGCCGCCCGGAAACTGATCACCCGCGACGGCGTCGACGACCTCTCGATGGACACCCTCGCACGGGAGGCCGGGGTCGGCAAAGGGACGGTGTTCCGCCGGTTCGGCAGTCGGGCCGGATTGATGCTCGCCCTGCTCGATCACGACGAACAGGAGTTCCAGCAGGGTTTCATCGGCGGACCGCCACCACTGGGACCGGGCGCACCGGCGCGCGACCGGCTACTGGCGTTCGGCCGTGCGCGACTGAACTTCGTGCAGACGCACCTCGACGTCCTGTCCTCTGCCGACTCCGAAGGCGCAGGATTCCGCCATCCCGCCTATCAAGCGTCGGCCATGCACCTGCGAATGCTGTTGCAGCAATTAGGGTTCGAGCGACCCAGCGAGCTGCTGGTCATCACCGTTCTCGCCCCGCTGCAAGCTCACGCCGTGCAGCACCTGCTGTCCGGCGGCGCCACTATCGCCCAGCTCGCCGATCAATGGGATCAGCTGGTCGACAGCCTGCAGCCGCCCCGCGCCGACTAGTTCCACTGCCGCGGCAGCTCGAATATCGTGCCCGACGCATCCGGCTCGATGCCGTCGTGACTGACCAGTGCCGCGGCCCGCGACAGGCTCGGCCCGGCAGGCAGCAACGACACCAGCGCCCACGGAACAGGCGACGGCCGCGCCCCCAGCCCCAAGGTCTTGCCCGCCTGGATATCGAAAACACCATGTCGCACACCTGAATCCGTCACATAGAACAGCGATTCGGCCCGCTGCGAACTCGGTCCCGACCCGGTGACCTGAACATACTGGCCCGTTCCGGGCGGCACATAGACTTGGTCGACCCCGGGACCAGGCCCGTCGGCCGACGCGGGCCGCACCGCAGTTGCCGCGCTCGGCAGTGGCAATCCCCGACCGAGCAGCAGCACTCCGTCGCCGGACGCCCGATCGTTACCGCGTTCCCAGCCGAAGCACATCACGGACTCGTCGAGCGTCGCGACCTTCGGGGCCGTCGGCGGAAAATCCTGGACCGCAAGATGATTCACCGCTGGGAGACCAGCGACCGCCGCCGGAGCCACCGCTGGCACGTCCGTCGCACCTGCCGGGTCGGAACTACGAACGAGCTCCGCCGCGAGCTTGCCCACCCGTTGCACGCCGTCGGCGAAGACCACGTAGAACTCGGAGTTGCCGCCCACGCCACTGACTCGGACCACCGACCCGACTCCGACACCCGGGCGACGCAGCGCGGTGGGCGCACCGCGATCATCGATCTCCGGGACGGCGATCGGCGGCACCTCCCGAAATGCGTTGAGCAGCCCGATACTCACCGGTCGCGGCGATCTGCCTTCCAGTCGCAGGCTGCGTCGGACCACCGGATCCGCGAGATCGACCCGGGCCCGCCGATCACCGAACAACAAGTAGTACCGCTCGCCATCCACATCCGGCGCCACATCGGCCTCGGGCACCCGCACCAGCACGGCCTCGTCCGCCCCGGCCACCCGGATCCGGTCGCTCAGCAGTGGCCGGGCCGCGAGTACCGCGAGGTCGACCGCGCCGGACATCGAACTCCCGGCGACCGTGTCGCAGACCGTCCACGACGAACGGTCGCCGTCCGCGGGCCCGGGCAGCGCCGCGGGAGCTCCTGGAATACCCAGCAGCGGCCCCCGCGGGTACGCCCGTAATTTCTTGTCGCCGACCGATTTCGGCGACTCGGACGAGTTGGTGACGAGCCGGGCCGACGACAGATTGAGCGCCGGATGCAACGTACCGTCGACCATGACATAGAGAGCCCCGCTACTGCGAGCCGCGATGATGTGCGCATCTCCGACGGCGCCTTGCGGCCGGATCAATCCGTAGACCGCACAGCCGGCCAACCCGACGATCGCCAGCACCAGGCCGACCGCGAACGCGCGCCCCTGCGCCCGCATCGGATCATGCAACATCCGCGGGTCCCACCTGATCAGCGCATGCTCCAGTCGTCGCACGATGAATCGGTACCCGTTCACCTGGGCCGCTGTCGTCAGCTTTGCCGGCACCGTTCCCCTTCCGCCAAGGGGCGGCGCCCCGTTGAATCACCGCCCGCACGCCGGGTTAGCATATCCGGCAATTCGGACACTGATCGAAGGGGGCCGAATGCTCAGTACCCGCCGGCTTGTCGTCCTCGAGGCGTGCACCGCGGCAGCGGTCGCGGGCGCACTCGCGCTGGCCGCCCCGTGGTGGGCAGCTGCCGCGGTCGCCGCGGTCACGTTCGCGCTGGGTCTCGTCGGCACGCCGGTCGCTCGCGCACTCTGCGCGCACTCGACGTTCCTGCTCCGCAGCCGGGTTGCACAGCCGTCGATGACCGGGCCCACCATCGAGGTCGCAACCCCGGACGGCCCGATCGGTGCCCGATGGAACGGCACCACGGTCACGACCGTCATCGCGTTGAATGCGCCGGGCCCGTCGATCCAGGTGATCAGACCGGGTCCGCGACACGGCGATCAGTACAGCGCCGCGCCGCCACCGTTGCCGCTGGATCTGATCGCTGATTCGTTGCGCCAGAATGATATTCACCTGGCATCGGTCGACGTGGTCTCGCACGCCCGTCGGCTCCATCCGTCCAGCCCGCTGGCCGAGGAGTACCACCGCATCGTGGGGCCACTACCCGCCACTGCGCATCGGGTCACCTACCTGCTGCTTCGGCTCGACCCGGCCGACAACGCCGCCGCAGTCGCCCGGCGCGGCGGCGACATCATCGGCGCACATCGAGCGGCGGCACTGGCGACCCGGCGGCTGGCGCAGCGGCTTCGTGAAGCCGGACACCGGGCGCGACCGCTGGGCGCCGACATCGATCGGGCCGAAGTCGATCTGCTGGATGGCCAACACGCGCCGAAACTGTCCGAACATATCGATTCGATGCGCGGCGGACATCGCCAGACGATCACGTATTCCATACAGACCGGGGCGATTCCAGAGGTGCTTGCCACCTGTTGGGCGGCGGCCACTGACACCACGTCCGTGACGCTGACACTGGCACCGGCCGACGGTGGGCGCATCGCCATCAGCGGCCTACTGCGACACACCGCAACCGGTCACCTGCCGCCACCCCCGGCCGGCGTTCGCCAACTGTCCGGGCGCCAACGCCGCGCTCTGGCGACGTCGTTGCCCGGCGGCCCGGATCCCACCGATCTGGCGCCGACCCGCGTCGTCGCAATCGCCGATCTCCACGTGCTGTCAGTGACAACCACCGGCTGCGGACAGCTACTCGGCGCCGATCCGACCGGTGCCGCGGTGTTCGCGCCGGTCTTCGGGCCCGCGGTGGCTGCCGTCTCGGTGACCGCAGATATCCCCCTGATTCGCCAGATCGTGTTGCGTGCCATCGCGATCGGTGCACGCACCGTCGTACACACCGAACGGCCGGTGCAGTGGCGGCCGCTGGCCTCATCGATCGGCGACAGCGAGTGGTTGCTGATCACGGGACCCGGCCGGGCCCGCGGCGCATTCGATCTGAACGTGTTGGACGGTGTCCGTGTCGCCGACGCCGAGCCAGCCGCGCCTCCCGCTCCGGCCACCGTCCTGACGGTCATTGCCCCCGGCACACCGAACCCGCCCGCCGCTGGGCTGCGGATCACCCAGAACAACAGCACCGCAAACGATTTCGTGATCACCGCGAACGGTCGGTCGGTACCGGTGACGATGGTTACCACCGACGACGAGCGCGCGTGGCTCGTCGTCCCCGATGACGGTGCTGTCGAGGATCCGCCGCTCGTGGCCGCCGGGCCGGCCTAGCCGCTCACACCGACGCAGGCACAATTCCGCGGAAGAACACCGCGCGGGCTGAGGTCGCCCGCACCACCACATCCGGATCACCGTCCGCGAGCCACACCGCCGCACCGGATCGTACGGCCAATGTTCCTGCGGTACTGCGTAATTCGATCGACCCCTGCACACATACCAGGATCTGCGGTCCGGGCATGTCGAAGGAGATCGATTCCGGTCGACGCAATCCGGTTCCGTCCAGCTCGATACGCGACATCCGGAACTCGGGAACGGAGGTCTCGTAGATCTGTTCGGCACCCAGTTCGAACACCTTCGGCGCGAGTTCCTCCGGCCGCACCGGATGGAAGTCGAGGACCTTCAGCAGCTCGGCCACGTCGACGTGTTTCGGTGTCAGTCCACCGCGCAATACGTTGTCCGAGTTCGCCATGATCTCCACGGCCGTGCCGCTGAGATAGGCATGCAGATTGCCGGCCGCCATGAAGATCCCCTGCCCCGGATGCAGATGAATCCGATTGAGCAGCAGCGCGGCCAGGACCCCGGGGTCGCCGGGATAGGCCTCACCCAGCTGCAGCACCGTCTTCAACTCGGCGACGAATTCGGTCGAGCCGCGGCCGAGATAGGCGACGGCCCCGTCGAGAACCGCGGGCACCAGCTTTGCCAGCCACACCTCCGGCAGGGTGATCCAGGTGGTGAACAGGGCCCGCAATCCTTGCGAATCCGGTTCCCCGGCAATCATTCCCAGATACGGATCGAGTTCGGGGACCTGCAGGAGACGCAGCAGCTCGATCGTCTCTGATGGTTCGCGGAACCCGGCGAGCGCCTCGAACTCGGTCAGCGCGACCACCAGTTCGGGTTTGTGACTGTCGTCGCGATAGTTGCGCTCCGGCGCGGTCAATTCGATCCCGGCGGCGTTCTCCCGGGCAAAACCTTCGCGCGCCTGCTCACTACTGGGATGTGCCTGCAGCGACAACGGTTCCTCCGCTGCGAGCACCTTCATCAGGAACGGCAATCGTCCCCCGAACTCGGCCATGCATGCTCGACCGAGCTGCACGTCCGGATCGGCGTCGATCACCGTCAGCAGGCTGACATTCTCGGGTCCGGCAGTCGCCGGATCGCCAGGATGCGCCCCGAACCACAATTCGGCCTCGGGATGCGGAGACGGCGTCGGCGCGCCACGCAGATCTGCGAGCGCGGTGCGCGATCCCCAGGCGTACGGCCTGATCGCGCCGGTCAGCAACCGCATCAACGGCCCCCGATCAATCGCAGATAGACCAGCGCCATCTCGATCCGCTGCACCAGGATCATCAGCGGGACAAGGTCGTCGGGCTGATCGCTCTCGACGATCTCCGCGACCTGCGGAACCGCCGCCGGGGTCTCGGACGCGGCGCCGACCAGTACCTCCACGTCAGCCGCCGCCGCGGTGCGGCGCTCGGCCAGCCACGCGCGGCCCGGCACCGAGATCACCTCAAGCCGATGCGCGGCACTCTGCACCGGACCATCGATCTGCGGATCGTGGAACAGCGAGTCGGCGGCGGACGACGTCGATTCGGCCGGCGCTCGCATCGCTTGCATGACTTCGGCAGCGGCACAGGCGATTCCGGCGACTGCCAACGCCCGCTCGGAAAAGTACGCCGTAACCGCGCAGGTGCCGGGGGTGTCCCCGATCCAACCGATCGACCGGTCGTGCAGACGCTCCGCAAGCAGCTTCGCCGAGTTGTGGAACAGTTCGCTGTCCGGATGATCGGCAGCCGACTCGGCGTCCAAGTCGTCGGCGATCTGCGCGAACGGCGTCGCCGTCGAACCCCGCACCTCGGACAGTGACGAACACACCGCGACCAGCGGCGCGACATGCCGGATCAACGGCGATCCGACGTTGACTCCCAACCGCGGCGACAAGTCGATCGCCGTGTCCCCCAATACCTCTGCCAACGGTCCTTCCAGCGGCACCGCCACCACGATTTCAGCGTGGCGACGTCGGGCACGTCCGGCCGCATCGACCAGACGCGGATCACCGGCGTCGTCGCCGACGAGGACCACCACGTCCAGCGGGCCGATCCAGGTCGGCAGCGACGGCGCGGGCACCAGCGGAGTGTCGAGCCGCGGCCCGAACAGCGCCCCGACGACCTCGGCCGCCAGCCGGGCCGCCCGGGTAGCGGTGACGATCACCACAGCACGCGGCCGCAGCGCATTCAACGGTTCGGTGACGCCCTCGGAAACCGCCTCCGCCACAGCCCGAATCGTCGCACCGGACATGGCGGTCGCCCGCAGCAGTCCATCCACGTCGGCCGCGGCCAGCGCGTCGGCATCATCGATATCGGGCACGCCCGTCAGCATGGTGTCCAGCCTATCGGCCGATCAACCTGCGCGGCCCCGGACCACGCCCAGTATCCGATCGACGATCGCCTGCACCTGATCTGCGTCGGCGGCCTCGACGTTCAGGCGCAGCAGCGGCTCGGTGTTCGATGCGCGCAGGTTGAACCAGCCCCCGCCCGCCAACGACACCGTGACGCCGTCCAGGCGGTCGATCTCGGCGACCTGTTCGCCGAACTCGGCGATGACGGCCTCGGTCGCCGAGGCCGCGTCGCTGACAGTCGAATTGATCTCACCGGAGGATGCATAGCGCTCGTATTGAGCCATCACCTCGGACAATGGTCGATCCGACTCGCCGAGCGCGGCCAGCACGTGCATCGCGGCCAACATGCCGGAATCCGCACCCCAGAACTCGCGGAAGTAGTAGTGCGCCGAATGCTCACCGCCGAACACGGCACCGGTTTCGGCCATCTGGGCCTTGATGAACGAATGACCGACACGGGTCCGCACCGGCTTGCCGCCCCATTCGCCGACCTGCTCCGGCACGGCCCGCGAGGTGATCAGGTTGTGAATGATCGTCGCGCCCGGGTGCGCGGCCAGCTCACGGTGTGCGACCAGCGCGGTGATGGCCGACGGGGCGACGGCGCTTCCTCTTTCGTCGACCACGAAACAGCGGTCCGCGTCGCCGTCGAACGCCAGACCGATGTCGGCGCCCTGATCGAGCACGAATCGCTGCAGGTCGACGATGTTCGCGGGATCCAGCGGATTGGCCTCGTGGTTCGGGAACGAGCCGTCCAGCTCGAAGAAGAGCGGCCGGATATCCAGCGACGCGATCGTCGCCAGCACCTTCGGAACCGTGTGCCCGGCCATGCCGTTGCCTGCGTCGACAGCGACGACGAGAGGGCGCGCATGTTCCAGGTCCACCAACTGCTGCAGGTATTCGGCATAACCGTCGAGCAGGTCGGCCCGGGTGATGGATCCGGTCGCGCCCGAGAACTCGGGCACACCGGCGATCAGCTCGGCCGCGATCGTGGCCAGCCCGGTCTCCTGGCCTACCGGCTTGGCGCCGGCGCGGCACAGTTTGATGCCGTTGTAGGCCGCAGGGTTGTGACTCGCGGTGAACATCGCTCCCGGGCGATCCAGTACGCCGGATGCGTAGTAGAGCTGGTCGGTAGAGGCGAGCCCGATGAGCGTGACGTCAAGGCCCTGCGCGGCGACACCTGCCGCGAACGCCTCGGACAGTGCCGGAGAGGAATCGCGCATGTCGTGGCCGATCACCACCGACGTCGCGCCTTCATCGCGCATCAGTCGGGCGAACGCGCCACCGACGTCGCGGACGAAGTCCGCGTCGATCTGCTCCCCAACCAATCCACGGACGTCATACGCCTTGACTACGGCGTCGACCAATTCTTGCGGTCGCATCGCGCCGCTCCTTCCAGATGTACTACTCAGCCCCCGGCAGTGATCGTAGTGGACCACTGTGGAGCTACCTGTCGGCCAGCTGAGCGGCTGCTGACCGTCACCGCCGGCTGTCGCTGCGATCAGGCACCGACGTAGGCCGCCAAGTGCCGGCCGGTCAGGGTCGAGTGATCGGCCACCAGGTCGGCGGGAGTGCCGGTGAAGACGATGGTGCCGCCGTCATGTCCGGCGCCGGGCCCGAGATCGATGATCCAGTCGGCATGCGCCATCACCGCCTGGTGATGCTCGATGACGATCACCGTCTTTCCGCCGTCGACCAATCGGTCCAGCAACTCCAGCAATTGCGCCACGTCGGCCAGATGAAGACCGGTGGTGGGTTCGTCGAGGACCAGGATGCCGCCCGGTTCGTTCATGTGCGTCGCCAGCTTGAGTCGCTGCCGCTCGCCGCCGGACAACGTGGTCAGCGGCTGGCCCAACGTCACGTAGCCGAGTCCGACATCGACCAGCCGGGTCAGAATCTTGTGTGCGGCCGGAGTTTTCGCTTCACCGTCGGCGAAGAATTCGGCCGCCTCGGCCGCCGACATGGCCAGTACTTCGCTGATATCGCGACCGCCGAACTTGTACTCGAGCACCCCGGCGTCGAACCTCTTGCCACCGCACTCCTCGCAGGTGGTCGCGACTCCCGCCATCATCGCCAGGTCGGTGTAGATGACGCCGGCGCCGTTGCAGGTGGGACAGGCGCCTTCGGAATTCGCACTGAACAACGCCGGCTTGACCCCGTTGGCCTTCGCGAACGCCTTCCGAATCGGCTCCAATAGGCCGGTATAGGTCGCCGGGTTGCTGCGTCGCGAACCTTTGATCGCCGTTTGATCGACGGCGACCACGTCATCACGCGTGCTTACGGACCCGTGGATCAGCGAGCTTTTTCCCGACCCCGCGACCCCGGTGACCACTGTCAGCACGCCGAGTGGAATGTCCACGTTCACCGAGCGCAGGTTGTGCGTCGATGCGCCCTTGATCGACAGCTTTCCGGCCCCCTGCCGGACGGCCTCCTTCACCACGGCGCGATCGTCGAGATGCCGACCGGTCAGGGTGTCGCTGGCGCGCAGTTCGGCGACCGTGCCTTCGAACATCACCTGGCCGCCGTCGGATCCGGCATGCGGCCCCAGATCGATCACATGGTCGGCGACCGCGATCGCCTCCGGCTTGTGCTCGACCACCAGCACCGTATTGCCCTTGTCGCGCAACCGAATCAGCAGCTCATTCATCCGCTCGATATCGTGCGGATGCAGCCCGATCGTCGGCTCGTCGAAGACGTAGGTGATATCGGTGAGTGATGACCCGAGATGCCGGATCATCTTGGTGCGCTGCGCTTCCCCGCCGGACAGTGTTCCCGACGGGCGATCCAGGCTCAGATACCCCAGCCCGATCTCCACGAAGGAGTCCAGGGTGTCGCCGAGCGCACCGAGCAGCGGCGCCACCGACGGCTCCTTGAGCGCCCGAACCCATTCGGCGAGATCACTGATCTGCATGGCGCAGGCGTCAGCGATGTTGAGCCGCTTGATCTTCGACGATCGGGCGAGTTCGGACAGCCGGGTGCCATCGCATTCCGGACATACCTGGAAGGTCACCGCACGCTCCACGAACGCGCGGATGTGCGGCTGCATGGCTTCCGGGTCCTTCGACAACATCGACTTGCTGATCTTCGGGATCAGGCCCTCATAGGTGAGGTTGATTCCATCGACCTTGATCTTGGTCGGCTCTTTGTACAGCAGATCGTTCAGCTGCTTCTTGGTGAACTTGGCGATCGGCTTCTCGAAGTCGAAGAACCCGCAGCCCTTGAAGATTCGGCCGTGCCAGCCGTCCATGCTGTATCCGGGCACGGTGATCGCACCCTCGGCCAGCGACTTGCTCGCGTCGTAGATCTGTGTGAGATCGATGTCGTTGACCTTGCCCATGCCTTCGCAGCGCGGGCACATGCCGCCGGTGATCGAGAAGCTCCGACGCTCCTTGATCTTCTGTCCGGCCTTCTCGACGGTCACGGCGCCCGCGCCGCTGATCGATGCGACATTGAACGAAAATGCTTGCGGCGAACCGACATGCGGTTTGCCGAGCCGGCTGAACAGGATCCGCAACATCGCGTTGGCATCGGTGATGGTGCCCACCGTCGACCGCGGGTTCGCGCCGATCCGCTCCTGGTCGACGATGATCGCGGTGGTCAGGCCATCCAGGATGTCCACGTCGGGCCGGGCCAACGTCGGCATGAAGCCCTGCACGAACGCGCTGTATGTCTCATTGATCAGTCGTTGCGATTCGGCGGCGATGGTGCCGAAGACCAACGAACTCTTACCCGACCCCGAGACTCCGGTGAACGCGGTCAGCCGCCGCTTCGGAATCTCGACGCTCACGTCCTTCAGATTGTTGACGCGCGCACCGTGCACCCGGATCAGTTCGTGACTGTCGGCCTGGTGCGGCTGCTGCGAGCGAGTCGATCTGGCCATGCGTCGGATTCTCCGTTCGGACAACGTGGTAGAACATTTTAGGTGAACTAATGGTTACGGTGATCTGAACCGATGACGACTACCACTTCACCGGCACAGGTCGTAGCTTTGACGACTGAGCGACGGAAACAACGATGCAGACCTCCATGAAGCCTGTCGGCGGCGACCTTCCCGGTCTTCGCAGCCCCGACCCCGTCGGAGAGTAGCGCCCTTCCCGATGACCTGCCCCGCAGAACAAACAGAACAGCCTGAACAGGCCGCCGATCCGGCCGACCCCGGGCCGCGCGACGCCGCGAAGGAATTCCGTCTGCGGTGGCTGCGGCGCGTGGCGATCGTGTGTTGGGCCGCCGCGGTCGTGGGTCTCGCGGTCACCCGCACGCTGTCCTTCGGCACCACCTACATCCTGCTCATTGTCGGCACCGGCATCGCCGCACTGAGCATCGGACGTCGCAACGTGCTCCTGGTGGCGCGCGATTGGCTGCCGTTCGGCATCCTGCTGGGTGTTTACGACATGACGCGCGGGCTGACCGCGTTCGTCGGTATGCCGACACAATGGCATCTCGGTCCCGACGTCGACCAGGCGATCTTCGGCGTGGTCCCGACCGTGTGGCTGCAGAGTCATCTCAAACACGCTGCGCCGCAGTGGTGGGAGGTGATCACCAGCGTCGTCTACATGTCCTACTTCATCGTGCCCTTCGCGGTGGCGGGTTGGCTGTGGCTCAAGGACCGCACCGCCTGGCGCAAGTACGTCACCCGATTCGTCGCACTGTTCTTCCTCGGACTCGTGGGTTTCGTGATGGTCCCGGCCGCCCCGCCATGGGCGGCCGCCCGCTGCAGTGCCTCGGAGGTTGCCGACGGGCCGCCGTTCCCGCACTGCATCACCCAGCCGGCCACGACTGCCACCAATGGTGGCGTGATCGGGGTGGTCCATCCCCGGGATCCGCAAGCCGCACCGTATGTGGAGCGGATCTCCAGCCGCGGCTGGGACACGTTGCACATCGGCCCGGTCAAGAAGGTGGTCGAAGTCGGCGACGATCGCTCGAATCAGGTGGCGGCGATTCCGTCGCTGCACACCGGAGTGATCGTGCTGGTGGCTCTCTTTCTGTGGCCGCGAGTCCGAGCCCGTTGGCGCCCCCTGCTCGCGGCCTACCCGCTCGCGATGGCATTCACCCTGGTCTATGCCGGCGAGCACTATGTCTTCGACGCATTGACCGGCGCCCTTCTCGCGGTGCTGGTGATGACCGTCTGCGGGGTGATCGAACGCTGGTGGGAGCGGCGCCGCGGCCGTGATCGGACCGTCGACGACTCCAATGCCGAACCCGTCGAGAAGATCGCGGCCGGCGCCGAATAGACGGCTAGTCGGGATCGGGCAGGACCCGCAGATGCCCGCGACGACCTGGCCGCGGTCGCTCCAACCGGGACAGCGATGACTCGGCGGCCGGCACCGGCTGGTGAATCATGTCGAAATGATCGGGGACGACCGCCATCGCGGCTCCCACCCCGTTGACCTCGCGCACCGCTTCGGCGAGCGCAGTCAGGTCGTCTTCGTCCCGCGGCTGACCGAAACCTGCTTCGCTGCGCATCAACTCCCAGCCCTTGGGGACGGTGATGCGGTTGGCGTGGTCGGCACACAGATCCCACGAATGCGGCTCGTCGGTACGGCCCAACGGACCGACGACTGCCGTGGAGTCGGCGTATACGAAAGTCAGCGTGGCCACAGCGAGGTGGGCGCACCCGGGCCGGGAGCACTGACGCGGAAAACTCACGCGATGAGACTATCCCGACGAACGAGCGCCACCAGAGCGGACACGCTGAGGAGCCGGTCACCAAGACGTAACGGTCGCTCGACGGCCTAGACTGCGCCCATGGCCGGACCACCGTCGCCGCGCAGGCGACCGCAGATGCGCCGCGCCGCGCGTATGACTTCGATGCGTACGGGCCAGCGCGAGCACGTGATTCAGCGCCCCCGCGGTGGATCCCGACTGCGTGATCGGCGCGGACGCGGCCTCCGCGGAATCCTCTTGCCCAGTTATGTCCCGGCCGCAGCATCGCGGTCGCAATCGTTCGATGCGGCAGTGCTGGAGGCGTTCGCGGCGATCGATGCCCGCTGGCACGACCGGCTGACCGACCTCGACATCGCGGTCGACGAGATCCCCCGCATCCTGCCGCGAGATCCCGAATCGGTGAGCTGGCCGGAGGATGTGACCGCGGACGGGGCGGTGCCGCTGGCCCGCCTGGTTCCGGTGGGGATGGACCGCGGTCAGGCGACGCGAGCCCGAATTGTGTTGTTCCGCAGACCGATTGAGGCACGGGCCAAACACGAAGAAGATCTGCTGGACCTCATCCACGAGATCCTGGTGCAACAGGTGGCGGTGCACCTGGGTGTCGACGAGGACACCATCGACCCGCCGCCGGAGTAGCCCGAACGTCAGATGATGCCGCGCTTGAGGCGGCGACGTTCCCGTTCGCTGAGGCCACCCCAGATGCCGAAGCGCTCATCGTTGTGCAGCGCGTACTCCAGGCACTCCGCCTTGACCTCGCAGCCGCTGCAGATGCGCTTGGCCTCCCGGGTCGATCCACCCTTTTCGGGGAAGAACGCCTCCGGGTCGGTCTGCGCGCACAGCGCGTTGTCCTGCCACTGCTCTTCGACGGCGTCGAACAGTTCATCGAAGTCAGAGACGGCAGGCACCAGGCTCAGGTGATTTTTCGGCTTCTCGGTGTGTTTTTCAGCGTGATTGTCGTGATCGAACTGGCCAGCCATGTACTCAAGAGCCATCGCCGGGCCTCCCTTTGCTGATCGAAATCGATTCTCTGTCACTGCTACTGGTGCGGTACCGCCGGTGTGTCATTCGGCCCGTCCGTTCGAACATTTGATCGAACATGTTGGCCCTCAACAATTCTCGTTATCAAACATCGTGAATGACACTGATGTGATTAGACACGTGAACCGGTGCTCAGGTCAAGCTGAACGGACAAATTGCAATAACACTGATTGCAAGCTTCGCCGACTCTCGACACGAACTTTATGTGTTGCGCTTGTCTCACGTGTCGCTACCGAGTTGATCGCGATCGTTGTGATGTTGGCGGTTCATTCACCGCCGGAACCCCGCACCGCACGACACTGTGCTGCCGCCTAGCCTAGTCACGTGAAGATCACCGTTCTCGTCGGCGGCGTCGGCGGCGCCCGCTTCCTGCAAGGCGTCCGGGAACTTCTCGGTCGCACCGCGTTCCCAGCTGTCCTCGGTGAAGGCTCGGAACCCGGCACGCACTCGGTCACCGCGATCGTGAACGTCGGCGACGATGCCTGGATGCACGGCGTGCGGATCTGTCCCGATCTGGACACCTGCATGTACACCCTGGGCGGCGGGATCGATACCGAACGCGGCTGGGGCCGGGTCAACGAGACCTGGCACGCCAAAGAAGAACTCGCCGCCTACGGTGCGGACCCGGATTGGTTCGGCCTGGGCGACCGCGATCTGGCTACACACTTGATCCGTACTCAGATGCTGTCGGCGGGCTTCGGGCTGTCCGACGTCACCGAGGCCCTCTGCCGGCGCTGGGATCCGGGCGTGCGCCTGCTGCCGGCAACGAACGATCGGCATGAGACACACGTGGTCGTAAATGACCCCGACGATCCGGAATCCAAGCGAGCCATCCACTTTCAGGAATGGTGGGTCCGGCATCGCGCCGATATCCCGACCCACGGTTTCGCCCAGGTCGGCGCCGACGATCCCGCCCCGGCCCCTGGCGTCATCGAGGCGATCGCCGAGGCCGACATCGTCCTGTTGGCGCCCAGCAACCCGGTCGTGAGCATCGGGGCGATCCTCTCGGTGCCGGGTATCCGCGGCGCGCTGCGCACCACCGCGGCACCAGTGGTCGCGGTCTCGCCGGTGATCGGCGGACATCCGCTGCGGGGCATGGCCGACGCTTGCCTCGACGTGATCGGCGTCGAGACCTCCGCCGAGGCCATCGGGCGCTACTACGGCGCTCGGTCCGGAAATGGCATCCTCGACGGCTGGCTGATCGCACCAGAGGACTCTGCGACCGTGGACGGCGTCGCCGTGCGATCCGTCCCACTGCTGATGACGGATCCGCCGACCACCGCCCAGATGGTGCGGGACGCGTGCGCCCTGGTCGACATCCATGTCTGAACAAACACCGTCCGGACACCCGCCGACCGACCATGCGCCGGGCGGGAGCATCGAGATCCTGCCCATACTGGGTCTGCCGCGATTTCGCCCCGAAGATGATGTCGCACAGGCGATCTTCGAGGCGGCGCCCTGGCTGCGCGACGGCGACGTACTGGTGGTGACCAGCAAGATCATCTCCAAGGTCGAGGGCCGGATGGTGGTCTCCCCCACCGACCCCGACGAACGTGACGCCGCGCGCCGGGCCCTGGTCGATGACGAAGCCGTTCGCGTGGTGGCACGCAAGGGCCGCACACTGATCACCGAGAACCGACTCGGAATCGTGCAGGCCGCCTCCGGTGTCGACGGTTCAAACGTGGACGGCGACGAATTGGCGTTGCTGCCAATCGATCCCGATGCGAGCGCCCGCCGGCTCCGCGACGCGTTCGCCGAGCGCGGGCTGTCGGTCGCCGTCGTCATCACCGACACCATGGGACGCGCGTGGCGCATCGGGCAGATCGACGCGGCAATCGGTGCTGCCGGCCTGGCCGTCTCCCATCCGTACGAGGGGACGGTCGACGAGTACGGAAACCCGTTGGTGGTCACCGAGATCGCCGTCGCCGATGAGATCGCCGCTGCCGGCGATCTGGTGAAAGGCAAACTGGGCGAGGTGCCCGTGGCGGTCGTGCGCGGCCTACGGGTCAGCGACGACGGCAGCACTGCGCGTGACCTGGTGCGCAGCGGCACCGAAGATCTGTTCTGGCTCGGCACCGCCGAGGCCATCGAACAGGGCCGACGCGAAGCCCTGTTGATGCGGCGTTCGATTCGCGCCTTCAGCGACCGACCCGTCGACGCAGACGCAATGCGCGCGGCGTTCGCCGACGCCCTGACCGCACCGGCGCCGCATCACACCCACCCCGTCCGACTGGTCTGGGTACGGGATGCCGCAAAGCGGGTCGCACTGCTCGACGGGATGGCCGATCGCTGGCGGACACATCTGTCGGGCGACGGAAAGACCGACGAATCGATCCGGCGCCGGGTGGCCCGCGGCCAATTGCTCTACGACGCACCAGAATTGGTGATTCCGTTCATGGTTCCGGACGGCGCGCACGACTACCCGGACAGCGAGCGCACCGCGGCCGAACACACCATGTTCACCGTCGCCGCCGGCGCCGCAGTGCAGGGGCTGTTGGTCGCACTGGCCGTTCGAGGAATCGGGAGCTGCTGGGTCGGGTCGACCATCTTTGCGCCCGACGTCACCCGACTGACCCTCGGCCTACCGGACGACTGGGAACCGCTGGGCGCGGTCGCCATCGGCCACCCGACCGATGAGCTGACCATCCGTGGGGCGGCGGCCACCGACCAACTGGTGGTGGAGTTGTGAGCGCCGAATCACTGCACCGATCGACCGTCGAACTGCTGACAGCCTGGGACGCACCTAGTGCCGATCAGGATGTGTTGCGGCACACCATGCTTGCGTTCCTGGGCAGCGCACCTCGCGGCTGCCTGCGCGCATGGGAACCCGGCCACATCACCGCCTCGGCCATCGTCTTCGACTCCACCCGCACACACGTGTTGCTGACGCTGCACCCGCGGGTGGGCAAATGGTTGCAGCTCGGCGGACATTGCGAGGAGTCCGACGCCGACATCGCCGCGGCCGCCACTCGCGAAGCTCGTGAAGAATCGGGAATCGCCGGTCTGACACCGGTTTCCGGATTGGCGCGGATCACCACCCACCCGATCACCTGTTCCCTCGGCGTGCCGACACGACACCTCGACATGCAATTCGTCTGTGTTGCGGCCGATTCCGGCGACGATCTACCCGCCATCGAGCGCAGCGCGGAGTCGGTGGACCTGGCCTGGTGGCCGGTGGCCGATCTACCCGACGACGCCGAACGACCCGGTATCCCCGACCTGATCACCGCCGGTCTTTCCCGGCTCCGTTAGCGACCGTACGATTGGTCGGCCGTCGCCACCGCTGGCACGGACGCGCACACCGGCATCAAGCCGGCTCCAATCAATTTCCAACCACAGATCGCTAACTTCCCGACAGGCACGGATCTCACCGGCCGACGTCGATGCCCGCCGCGGCGGGCGAGGAGGAAAGATGCGATCCACAAACCTGGTGCAGACCGGTGCCGCCGTCGCGACGCTGACGCTGGCGCTGACGCTCAGCGCCTGCAGCGACGCGGAGTCCGATAGCACGACGACCTCGTCGAGCGCCGGCACATCGTCAACCAGCACATCGTCACCATCCGAATCCACCACCCTGTCGCCCCGCGAGGTCGCCGGCGCCGACGGGCCCAATGAAACCATCGCGGACTACATCAAGTCGGCCGGAATACGCGAGATCTCGGTGAAGCCCGGTGAAAACGGTGCGCCCATCATCGATCTGCCGACGCCAGACGGCTGGGAGGACGCCGGGACGCGGACGCCTGACTACGCCGCCGGCGCGATCGTCTACACCAGCCCAGAGACACAGGGGGCCGACTACACACCGAATATCGTCGTGATTCTGTCTGAACTGCGGGGCAACGTCGACGTGCACAAGCTGATCGACCTGGCCGGCGGGGAGATGCGGAACCTGCCCGGGTTCCAGCAGTTTGGCCCCGGCGAGACCGACCGCCTCTCGGGATACCCCGCATACAAGATCGCCGGCATGTACGACCTGGACAACGCCGCCGCGGTCACGGCCCAGATGACGGTCGTCATACCGAGTCCGAACAGCACCTACGTTCTGCAATTCAACGCTACGAGCAATGAGGACCAGGCCGCGGCGCTGGGAGCGGCAGCAGACTTCATCGACGCGAATACCAGAATCTCGTTCTGAACCGACATACCCACGCCCACAACCGAAGCCATGGATCGCCGGCTCGCCGAACATCTGCTCAGAGGTCCGGGCGGTCAGTCATCCGTGGACAGCACCTCATCGACGAATCCTCGTATGCGCCGGCGCAGGTCGGCGATACGCGCGGCGCGCACCTCCTCCAGGTCGGTGGCGGCATGAAAGGCCGGCGGCAGTGACCGGACGTTCTTGGCGCATCCGAAGCTCGCGCAGATCATCACACCGAGAGTGTCGCCCTTGCGGCCCGCCGCACCGCCGCGTCGCACGGTGTACAGGACCGCTTCGTCGGAGAGATTCACGTCATTGCACCAGGTACACATCGCGCGGCCACGCGGCTTGGCATCGGCGCGCGTGAGCAGCAGCGCCACCGGGCCGGCTTCCCGTTCGACGACAATGTAGGCGCGGCGCGGAATCTTGCGATCCTGCCAACCGTAGTAGTCGAGCCGATCGAAATCGACGTCGGCGAAGTCGGCAGCGAATGTCACACGTCTGATCTCGCTGCGGGTCGCGCCGCGGAAAGACTGCAGGATATGTTGCTGGGTATAGGAATTCATCAGATGACCGTTCTGGAAGGGCCGCAGGTCACAACACTGCGGCTGATGGAGTTCGAGGTACGACGGCACTGCCGATCGTCGGGATCGGCTGTGGGGCGCGGTCATCTAGCCAGGGCGCGGAATGCGCCGGGCTCCTCTACTCGGTGAACAGTCACGGCCGCCACGGTACCGAACTTCGCGCTAGATCCACACGCCTTTTCCGACGGCGACGACCCCGCCCGCGCTGACGGTGAATCGCTCGCGATCGCGCTCCAGATCCACGCCCACGAGCTCGTTCTCGCCCACGACGACGTTCTTGTCGAGAATCGCGTGCCGCACCACCGCGCCCGGCCCGATCCGCACCCCCGGCATCAGTACCGAGCCCTCGACGGTGGCGCCCTCGTCGATCATCACATTGGAGCTCAGGACGGAATTACGCACCGTTGCAGCCGAAATAATGGATCCGGCACCGATCACCGATTCCTGTGCCAGGCCGCCGTGCACGAACTTGGCCGGCGCCCAGTTCTCCGCCGCGCTGCGAATCGGCCAGCGCCGGTTGTACAGGTTGAACGCCGGCTCATCGCTCACCAGGTCCATGTGCGCGTCGTAGAAGGCATCCAGGGTCCCGACGTCGCGCCAATACCCGCGATCGCGGTCCGTGTCGCCCGGCACGTGATTGTCGTCGAAGTCGTAGACATACGCCGACCCCCGACGGACGAAGGCCGGGATGATGTCGCCGCCCATGTCGTGGTCGGAATCGCTGTTGTCGGCATCGTCGTTGATCGCGTCCACCAACGACTTCGTGGTGAACACGTAATTACCCATCGACACGTACGCCTGGTCCGGATCGTCCGGGATACCCGGCGGATTGCGCGGCTTCTCCAAGAATTTGGTGATCCGCCCCGATGAATCCGAATCGATGCAGCCGAACGCCTTTGCTTCGCTGCGCGGCACGCGGATGCCGGCGACGGTGGCCTCGGCGCCGGACTCGATGTGCGCCGCCACCATCTGTTCCGGGTCCATTCGGTACACGTGGTCGGCACCGAAGACCACCAGATACTCCGGCGCCTCGTCATAGACCAGGTTGAGCGATTGCAGAATCGCGTCGGCGCTGCCCGTGTACCAGCGCGGTCCCATGCGCTGCTGCGCCGGAACGGGCGTGATGTATTCACCGTGAAACCCCGACAGCCGCCAGGTCTGGGAGATGTGCCGGTCAAGCGAATGCGACTTGTATTGCGTCAGAACACAAATCCGGTGGTAGCCGGCATTGACGAGGTTGCTCAGCACGAAGTCGATCAGTCGGTACGCGCCCCCGAAGGGCACCGCAGGCTTGGCGCGGTCGGCGGTCAATGGGAACAGTCGTTTACCCTCGCCTCCGGCGAGCACGATTGCAAGCACGTGCGGCTGCGATCTCACATGCCAAACCTATCCGGCGCGCACGGTATCGGCCAGCTCAGCGCGCGAGTCGGTAGACCCGAAGGTCCGCGTCGATGGTGATCTGTACCAGTTGCCCGAGCGCCCGGCTACGGGCGGCGACCTCGTCGCGCTGAGAATGGAAGGCCGCCGGCCCCATCATCACCACGTCGACGGCGAGATCACGGTCGACCGGAGTGGCGGTGCGGATCTCGCGGCGACCGATGAGTTCGAAGCGTTCGGCGAACTGCGCGTCCAATCGCGAGGCCTTGTCCTTGTCCTGGCCGATCATGCCCAGACCGTCGACCAGTTCGGTCAGATGCGCCGGTCCCGGGCCCAGCACCACCACACGCCCTCCGGGGGGCAGGACGCGGGCGAACTCGGCCGGATTGCGTGGGGCGAACACTGAGAGCACGGTGTCGGCGATGCCATCGGCGACCGGGAGTGCCTGCCAGGCGTCGGCGACGACCGCGCCGACATCAGGATGGCTGCGGGCGATCGCGCGCGCCGCGAACTTCGATAGATCCAGGCCGATCCCGCGACCGCCCACCGCAGCGACGGCCGCGGCCAGATACTGGCCGGTGCCCGCGCCGACATCGACGACCACGTCACCAGCCGCGGCCGACGCGACCGCGTCGACCAGCGGCGCGTAGGCGGCCGATGCCAGTACTCGGGTGCGCGCGGCGATCATGTCGGCGGAGTCAGCGGCGTATGCGGTACCGCCGCCACTGAGCAGGCTCACATAGCCCTGCCGGGCGATGTCGAAGACATGCCCGCGATCGCATCTCAGCGTGCGATCGGAATGGTGAAACGCCGCCGCGCAATGCGGGCAGCGCAGTAGATCGGTGACTGCATCCAGCACCGGGACTGCTCGATGGGCGCCGCGCTAGGCCGTGACGCCCCGCAGCTCTTCGCCCAGCGCCGACGCCTCGTCGGCGGTCAGCTCCACGACCAGACGTCCGCCACCCTCGATGGGTATGCGTACGACGATTCCTCGCCCTTCCTTGGTTGCTTCAAGGGGACCGTCGCCGGTCCGTGGCTTCATCGCCGCCATCGTCTGCTCCCTTCAGATCGTCGCCGTATGGCGTCGAAATCTGATCTTATCGAGTGAACGGAACTATTCTTCCCTATCGCCCCAGCTATGGCACGTTGCGGTCGCTGCGCCGACTGTCAGAGGGGCCCGCCCGCATCGCTCCCGGCGCCCGCGTCACGCGCCTGCAGACGGTGCACGACGTCGCGCAACTCGTCGATCTCGCGGGCGAGTTTCTCCAGCGCCCAGTCGACTTCGCCCTGCTTGTATCCACGTGCTACCAGTTGGAATCGCAGCGCACGGATGTCATGCCCGGTGACACCTTCGGCCGGTAGCCGGGTCAGCGTCGTCTCCGGCTCCAGGGGCGGCAGATCCTCGCTTCGCCCGAAGACGAACCACACCAGCGCGAACAGCAGGGCTACCACGGCCGCCAGGACCACCAGGTAGATCAGAAGCGTCTGCACGCTTCCACCCTATGTCGGGGACGGCGTCGGCCGGCACAGCGTCAGCCTCGTAGCGTCAGCGGGAGGCCGCGGTGGCCCGACCGAAGCTCATGCCGAAGTCGCCGACCGAGGTCGTCATGAGCGCACGCCGCGGCAGCCCGAGCGACTTCAGTTCCTCGGCGATCGGATGCGTGCCGAGCATGAGATCGGCACCGCCGATCCGCACTTTGGTGTCTCGGGCGCGCATGTGCCACGGCGTGTACCGCGTGACCCCATCCAGATACGAGTACGACGTCAGCTCGGCGGATGACTTCTGGTCGGGCACCGCGATCCCCTTGCGCACACTCAGCTGCGCGATGAGCTGTCCGTCCGCACGGACGCTGGCCCGCTTGGTGTCCGAGACGTGGTCGGCGTCGAACTCGGCCATGATCTTCGGGAATCCCCAGATTCCGCGACCGGCCTGACGGGTGAACTCGCCGTCGACGGGAAGTTGATGAATCAGCGCGCAGGCGTCGCCCGTCACCATTGCCTTCGCATCCGCGATCACGGACGAATCCGCCGCCGCGCGATGATCGCGCACCATGAAACAGACGCCGAACTCGTTGTACGGGCCGAGATCGCCGTCGATGTAGTCGACCAGCACCAGCATGCAGATGGTCCGCTTGCCCAGACCCGGCAGGCTCGGCAGTGCCAGCGGGCTCAGTCCGGACGGAGAAATCAGTTGTGCTGCTTTGTCATACGGAACAGCAAAGGCGGCGGTGAACGCGGTCGCCTTACGAATCTCGACCGGCAGCGTCACCTGCTGGCCCATGATGTCGTACGTGTCGACGGTGGGAGTGTTCATCAGTTGCTCTCCGCGCTTGACGACCAGCCTCCGGCTTGCCCGGCCACCGCGCCGCGCAACCCGGCCGCACCGAATGCCGGTTCCAGCATCGAGGTGAAATCCGGACCGCGGCGCAGGTTCTGCCCGCCGTCGACGTTGATGATCTGGCCGGTGATCCAGGTCGATTTGTCGCCGAGCAGGAACGCGGCGAGCGCGGCGATGTCCTCCACCTCGCCGATCCGCGGCAGCGGCGTCGACTCCTGATAGTCCTCGAGGATCGGGCCGCCGGCGGTGATCACCTGCACCAGATCGGTGCGAGTCAGACCGGGTCGGATACCGTTGACCCGAATATTGCTGGCGCCCAACTCATCCGCCGCGCCCTTGAGCAGCATCTCCATGCCCAGCTTGCTCGGCCCGTACGCGCCGAACCAGCGGTGGGTATTACTGGCGGCGATCGACGAGATCCCGACGAACGATCCACCGCCGGCCGCAACCAGCTGCGGCGCAGCATGTTTGAGTGTCAGCATCGTTCCGGTGAGATTCAGCTCCACGGTCCGCCGCCACGCAGCGGTGTCGATCTGGGTGATGGGACCGATCGTCTCGTTGCCGCCGGCGCAGGCCACCACACCGTCGAGCCTGCCGCCGTGGGCGACCGCGGCCACGACAGCTCCGGCGACCTGGTCCTCATCGGTTACGTCAGCCGCGTGCGCCAGCACCCCGGCGCCCAGCGAATCGGCGACCTGCCCGAGTCGCTCCGCGTTGCGTCCGACGATCGTCACCTTGGCACCGGCGTCGGCCAGCTCCTTGGCGACGCCGGCCCCGATGCCGCTACCACCGCCGGTCACCAGAATCGATCGACCCTTCACCTGCACCACTCCGTCCTAAAACGAGAACACGTTCTAGTCGAGGATGGCACAACATTCGCATGCATACCGGGAATGCACCTAGTCGAGATCCAATCGTCGTCGGCCAAGGCGGAGGAGGCCCGGGATAGTGCAGTCCTATCCGGGCCGATCGACAACGCAGGCCGGCGGCGATTGGGCTCGGCTAGGAAGCCCGGGTGCGTCGGGTAGGGCGAATCGTGTTCATCGCCGGACGGTCCGTCAGATGCACGGGCGTAGTGGTCGGCGTGAAGGTGTTGTCGAACTGCGCCGCGAACTGGGTCAGCGGTGCCGCCGCGTCCTCCACGCCGCAACGCTGCAGCAGCGTCCCCACGATCTGCCGACTCATCACGCCCAGTTCGTCGAGCGGCCGGTTGCGATGCGTCCGGACTCCCAGATTGACCTGGGCGATACCCGCCAAGCCGTACTTGTCGTAGGTGTCCACCAGCAGCCCGATCTCGACTCCGTAGCCCGGCGCGAACGGCACCGACATCAGCAGCTCCCGCGTACCGGCATACTCGCCGCCCAGCGGTTGGATCACCGCCGACAGCTCCGGCTTGAGCGCGGCGAGCATCGGCCGTGCGACCAGTTCGGTCACCCGGCCACCGCCATGCGCCTGCTGCACACCGCCGGTGTTCAGCGGACGCCGATAGAACGCCTTCACCAGCCGGATCTCATCGTTGAGCAGCAGCGGCCCAAGGAGTTTCGGCACAAACATGGGATCGGGGTCGATCAGGTCCGAATCGACGAACGCGATCACGTCACCCGTCGTCGCGGCCAGCGACCGCCACAACACCTCGCCCTTGCCGGGAACCGGCACCAGCTCGGGCACCGCTTCTTCGCGGCTGACGGCACGAGCCCCGGCGGCGCGAGCGATCTCCATGGTCCGATCCGTCGAACCGGAGTCGAGGACGACCAACTCGTCGACCAGGGTGCCGACCAACGGACGGATGGATGCCACCACATCGGCGACGGTCGCTTGTTCATTGAGCGCGGGAAGCACCACCGAGACGGTGCGGCCGCCCTTGGCGGCGACGAGATCGTCGATGGTCCATTCAGGCGCATCGAAGCTGTGTGTGGCCAACCAGGTATTCATCTCGAGACGGTTCATGCCAGTCCCCTTACAGTCCGGGCCGGGGGCCGGGTTCCCGCGATAGCGGCAACCATGTCGACCACCCTGCGGGTGGCGGCAACCTCGTGGACGCGGAACACCCGAGCGCCGGCGCTGGCGGCGAGTGCTGTTGCGGCCAAGGTTCCCTCCAAACGTTCGTCGAGTCCGACACCCAGAGTCTCCCCGATGAAGTCTTTGTTGGAGAGCGCCATAAGCACTGGCCAGCCAGTGTTTACCAGGTTGTTCAACCCGCGTAACAACGCGAGCCCGTGGTGCGTATTCTTCCCGAAATCGTGGGTCGGGTCTATCAGGATCGAATCGGCGGCCACTCCGGCGGCCCGCGCGCGCTCGGCGCCGGCCACGATGTCGGCCGTCACTTCGCCCACCACATCGGCGTATCGCACCCGGTAGGGCCGGGTGCGCGGGGTCGCTCCGCCGGTATGTGAGCACACGATGCCGGCGCCGGACGCGGCGGCGACGGTGACCAACTCCGGATCGGCGCCGGCCCAGGTGTCGTTGATCAGATCGGCGCCCGCCAGACACGCTTCGCGGGCCACTTCGGCCCGCCACGTATCGACGCTGATCAGCACGTCCGGATGTTGCCCACGCACCCAGGCGATGAACGGAACGACGCGTCGCGTCTCCGCCGCCGCGTCGACCTCGTCGCCCGGACCAGCCTTCACCCCGCCGATGTCGACGAGGTCGGCGCCCTCGGCGACCGCCTGATCGACGCGCCGCTTGGCCGCATCGTCGGTGAATGCCGCGCCGCGGTCGTAGAACGAATCGGGGGTGCGATTGACGATTGCCATCACCAACGCACGGTCGGTCGCGACGGGGCGACCACAGAGCGTGGGCAGCGGCGATGTCGTCACGATGTCAGCCGCGCGGGGCCTTTCCGGCCGCCACATCCGCGGCGAAGGCCGCGGCCGCGTCGCCGGTCGCTGCGACATAGCCGTCGGCGCTACCCCGGTACACGTACAGCGGATCACCGCCGACGTCGCCGAACCCCTCGCCACGCAGCTCGACCTTGCGGTTCTTGAAGGTCGATGTCTGCTCCAGTTGGTCGACGATCCGCACGAACAGCGGCACGGCATACGCGGGCAACTGCCCCGAGACCACCTGCGCCAGCACGGCGCCATCGAGCTCGGTCACGCCGGCGGCAAGCACCACCGCCGCCATTCCGGCGCGACCATCCGTACCCGGCACCTCGACGCCATAGACCACCGACTGCTCGATCTGATCGCAGCTGTCGACGGCCGCCTCGACCTCGGTGGTCGCCACGTTCTCGCCCTTCCAGCGGAACGTGTCACCGAGCCGGTCGACGAAGGCGATATGCGAAAAGCCCTGCGAGCGAACGAGATCCCCCGAGTTGAACCACTGATCGCCATCCTTGAAGGCGTCCCGGATGATCTTCTTGTCGGTGGCCGACTCATCGGTGTAGCCGTCGAATGGCATGCGCGCGTTGATCTTCGAGATCAACAGGCCCGGCTCACCGGTCTTGACCTTGGTCAGCCGGCCCTTGCCGTTCCGCTTGGGCGCGCCGGTCTCCTGGTCGTAGGCGACCACCTTGTACGGCAGTGGACAGAAGCCGGCGGTCTTGTCGACATTGAACGCGTTGACGAAGGCCAGATTCAGCTCGCTGGCGCCGTAGAACTCGACGATCCGGTCGATGCCGAACCGCTCGTGGAACTCGTCCCAGATCTCCGGGCGCAAGCCGTTGCCGACCGCGATGCGCACCTGATGCTTGCGATCCACATCGCGCGGCGGCTGCGCCAACAGGTAGCGGCACAGTTCGCCGATGTAGCAGAACGCGGTCGCCCGGTTGAGGATGACGTCGTCCCAGAATTTCGATGCCGAGAACTTGCGCCCGATAGCGAGGCACCCACCCGAATCGATCACGGACGCAAGGGAAACCGTCAATGCATTGTTGTGGTACAGCGGCAACGAGCAGTACATCGTGTCGTTGTGGTTCATGCGCACCGCCAGGCCGGCGAGCCCGCTCATCCCGGCCAGCCACCGGTAGTGGCTCATCACGCTCGCCTTGGGCATGCCCGTGGTCCCGGAGGTGAAGATATAGAACGCCTGGGTCGACGCCGGCAGTGACGCGGTGACCGAATGATTCCCGGACCGCAGACCGACCGACTTCTCCTGCAGCTGCGCGAAGTCGTAGGTGATCGACGGGACCGCCGAGGACGGCACCGAATCGAGTGCCTCCGCCGCGTCCGGATCGACGATCAGCACCTTCGCGTTCAGCAGGCCGAGGCTGTGCTCGAGGACCGCGTCGCGCTGGTTGTAGTTGAGCATGCCGGCGACCGCGCCCAGCTTGACCGCGGCCAGCATGGCCAGGACGGTCATCGGGTGGTTCATCGCGAGGATTCCGACCACGTCGCCCGTCCCGACGCCGCTCTGCGCGAGTAGCGATGCGTACTGGTTGACGCGCCGATTGCACTCGCCGTAGGTCAGCGACTCGCCCTCGAACCGCAGAAACGGCCGTTCCGGATGGGCATCCGCGACCTTCTCGAAGGCCAGCCCCAAGGTCTCCTTGGTATGCGGCCGGCGCACCGCCATCGCCGGAGCGTTCTTGATCATGTGCGGGAAGTCGGGAGCCATCGTCAGCACCCCCTTGGCGACATCCATCAGGCCCACTCGGGCCCGGGTCTCGGGGCTGCGCTGCGCACTGCTCACTACTGACTCCTGCAATCGTCGACAAGACATTCTTCGTTGAACTGGCGCTGCCACAGCACCGCCGAGCGACGGCCATGACTCTACTGAACGCCTGACCGCTCAGTAAGGTGCGTCCGGCGTTGTGCTACCCGGGAGGCTGCGGCGCATTCGCGCAGTACTCGACCGCGGCCGTGACGTCGTCGGTCAGGTGCAGCTTCTTCAGCGCCCGGTCGGCCACGAACCCCTGGTCCTGAAGGTCCCGCAGCCAGTCCAGGAGCGGCCGATAGTGGCCGAACGGGTCGAGCAGCACCATCGGCTTGTCGTGCATGCCCAGGTAACCACCGGTCCAGGTCTCGAACAGTTCCTCGAGCGTGCCGATGCCGCCGGGCAGCGTGATGAATGCATCCGCGCGCTCGTCCATCAGCGCCTTGCGCTCACGCATGGTGTCGGTGACGACCAGCTCGTCGGCGTCGGTGTCGGCGACCTCCCGGTGCACCAGCTTCTTCGGAATGATGCCGATGGTCCGGCCGCCGGCGGCGCGGGTCGCCTGCGCCACCGCTCCCATCATCGACACGTTGCCGCCGCCGGAGACGAGTTCATGCCCGGCCGCCCCGATCGCGGTGCCCACGTCGGCTGCCAGTGTCAGGTACCGGTCATCGACCGGCCCGGAGGCGCAGTACACACAGATGGCGCTCATCTCGGCAGATCACCAACGCCTTCGCCGCCCGGGCCGCATTCGCGGACGATGCGCAGCGCGTCGTCGACGCTGTCGGTGAGGTGCAGCAGATCGATGTCGCCCGGCGAGATCATTCCCTCGGCCTCCAGCCGGTCTCGCAGCCAGTCGACCAGCCCAGACCAGTAGTCGACGCCGAGGAGGACGATCGGGAATCTGGTCACCTTGCCGGTCTGCACCAACGTCAACGCCTCGAAGAGCTCGTCGAGCGTGCCGAAGCCGCCCGGCAGACAGACGAAAGCCTGCGCATACCGCACGAACATCGTCTTGCGGACGAAGAAGTAGCGGAAGTTGATACCGAGGTCGACCCAGTCATTGAGGCCCTGTTCGTGCGGCAACTCGATGCCCAGGCCGATCGACTTGCCGCCGACGTCGGCCGCACCGCGGTTGGCCGACTCCATGGCACCCGGTCCACCGCCGGTGATCACCGTGAAGCCGTCCTTCGCCAGCCCGCGACCGAGTTCCCGGCCCATCTCGTAGTACTTCGAGCCGGCCGGTGTGCGCGCCGATCCGAACACCGTGACTGCCCGACCGACCCGGGAGAGCGCACCGAAGCCCTCGACGAACTCGGACTGAATACGCAACGCGCGCCACGCATCCCCCACGCCCTCAGTCGTGCGGTCCCGTATCTCGAGCTGGGTGTCGAGCAGACTCTGATCCATCGTGACGATGGGACCGTCGCCGTGCTTGATCCGGACCGCGCCGCGGTAGCTGGTGACTCTGCGGTCGCTCATGCCCGTACTCGATTCGCTCGCTGACGCTCACTCATGGCGACCACCCTAGTGCCGCGCCCGAGCCGATCGCGGCACTCAGGAGTTGGAAACCTTCAGGGCCCCTTGGACTCCCTCGACCACGGCCCGGTTCGCGGTGTCGCCGATCGGCGTGGCGCCGAAGAAGTAGGTCACCGGGTTGGTCGCGACGACGACGATCCGAACCGAATCGCCGGGCACCGGGCGGCCGGTCACGGTGACGTTGGCATCGGACTGCACCGCAGGAACCCCGTCGACCATGATGTTTGTCGAGGTCACCGGCCCGAGCACGGGCTGGGCCTGGTTGTAGCCGGGGCCCTGGGCAATGCAGTTGATGAGTTTCGTCGCCTGGTCGGCAACGCTCATCGTCGGCACGAAATTGGTGATCCCGACCTCGACCTGCATCATCCAGCGGGCATCGGGCAGATCGTTGATCGCGCCGACCATGCTGATCGAGTTCGGCATCGAGGCATCGGCATACGGAGTCCAACCGGGAGCCGCGCTCAGCGGGAACGACAGCGGACCCGCGGCCGCGGTGCCCGATGGGGTCGTGCCCGAAGACGCGTTCGGGGTGCAGGCCGTCGCGGTCTGCAGAGCGCTGTTCGGATTCGCCGGAGTCGACTGGTCGGTCGAACCCGTGGACGGCTGCGTCGACGTCGAACTACTGGCCGCGCTGCTCGACGACGAACTGCTCCAATCGACCGTCAGGCCGACGACCAGCGCCACGACGGCGGCGATCACCAGCAAGCCGCCGCCGACCCACCACCACGTGGTCGACGGCTTCTTCGGTGGCGGCGGTGGCGGGAACTGTCCCCCGCCGGCCGCGAACTGCGGCGGCTGCTGCGCTCCGTAGGCACCCGTGGTGCCGTACGGATCGGCGGCGTACGGATCGGCGCCGTACTGTCCGGGCGGCTGCTGGCCATAGGGATTCGGCTGACCATACGGATCCTGCCCATACGGGTTCTGGCCGTAGGGATCGTTGGGCGGGTTCGTCACTACGTTCCTCCGGATGCGTGCTGATACGCCGACGCTACCGGTCGGCCGTACCGGTGAGGTACCGACGAAGCGTCTCGGTGACTTCGGTGATCTCCACGACCTGGACGCGCTCATCACGTTTGTGCGCCAGCCCGGGATCGCCCGGGCCGAGATTCACTGCCGGAATCCCCAACGCCGCGAACCGCGACACATCTGTCCAGCCGAACTTGGCCCGGAATCGTCCGCCGGCGGCCGCGACCAGCTCGGCGGCGGCCGGATGAGCCAGTCCCGGCAATGCACCGGGCGCGGCATCGGTGCGCTCGAATACCACTGTTCTGGAATCGATTTGACCGGCGAACAGCGAACGGACATGCTCGGTCGCCTGCTCCACACTGCGGTCCGGGGCGAACCGAAAATTGATATCGACCGACGCCTCGTCGGGCACAACGTTTCCGGCCACGCCGCCAGTGATCGCGACCGCATTCAGGCCCTCGCGATACTCGCAGCCGTCGATGTCGACCGTGCGCGGAACATAGTCGGCGAGCACCTGCAGCGGCGTCGCCAACTTGTGAATCGCATTGTCCCCCAGCCAAGCTCGTGCCGAATGCGCACGGGTTCCGCTGGCGGTCAGGCGCACCCGAAGGGTGCCCTGGCAGCCCGCCTCGATAAGGCCCCCAGTGGGCTCGCCGAGAATCGCCACGTCGGCCCGCAACCAGTCGGGCAGCTCCCGTTCGATCGTGCCGAGACCGTTGAACTCGGCGGCGATCTCTTCGCAGTCATAGAAGATCAGCGTCAGGTCGACGGCCGGATCGGCGATCGTCGCGGCCAGGTGCAGAAACACCGCATCGCCGGACTTCATATCGACGGTCCCGCAGCCGTGGATGATGTCGCCGTCGCGACGGCTCGGCACGTTGTCGGCGATCGGCACGGTGTCCAGGTGCCCGGCCAACAGCACTCGACGACTCCTGCCCCGATTCGTCCGCGCCAGAACGCAGTTGCCGTGCCTAAGGATCTCGAACCCGGCCGTCTGCGCGCGCAGCGCAGCCTCCACCGCGTCGGCGATCACCTTCTCATCGCGCGAAACGCTGGGGATGTCGACCAGAGCAGCGGTCAGCTCGATCGGATCGGCGGTCAGGTCCAGGGCCGGCACAGACATGCCCCGACTCTAGCCCGCAGCGGCGGCAGCAACCCTGTGAGCACCGATGCAATCGATCTTTGATGCTGACGCCAATCATCCGCAATCGCCGACTGCCTTGGAGCGCAACAGAATCGGCGCACAATGATCGCCTCAAACTATGGTTCTGACGACATCACAGTCGTAAAATTGCGGCCATGTTCCGGAAGTCGATGATGGCGATCATCGACCACCCATGGCGCACGATCGCGGGATGGCTCCTGGTCACCATCGCGATCATCGCTTTTGCGCCCAGCCTCGACGACTACGTCAACGGCAACCAACAGTCCTTCCTGCCCGGATCCTTCGAATCCGTCAAGGCTCAGCGCCTCGGCGAACAGCAGTTCCCCGCGTCGGCCGGGGCGGGCGGCACACTGGTGATCAACCGCCCCGATGGCGCCCCGCTGACACCCGACGATCAGCAGCGAGCACTCGGGCTGGCCCCCACCCTGACGGCGGAACAGATTCCCGGCGTCATCGCGATCAGCGCGAGCCCGCGGTCGATCTCCACCGATCAGCGGGTCGCGGCCCTCGGCGTGAACTTCGCGGGGCAACCGGGCGACGACATCGTCAACGACGCGGTCAAGACACTCCGCACCCAAGCCGATAAAGCCCTCAGCGGCAGCGATTTACAGGCCGGGCTCACCGGAAACGCGGCCATCCTCGTCGACACCACGCACGCCTACGATGGCGCCGACACGATCATCTCGATCGCCACAGTGGTGATCATCGTGCTGCTACTGGGGCTCGTCTTCCGCTCCCCGATCGTCGCGCTGGCACCGATCCTGATGATCGCCGCGGTGTTCGCCGCGGCACGGGGGCTCACCGCCTGGGCCGCAGACCTTTTCGACTTCCAGGTGAGCACCTCCCTGTCGTCGATCATGATCGTGGTGCTGTTCGGCGTCGGCGCGGACTACATCGTGTTCCTGCTGTTCCGATACCGAGAACGCCTGCGCGACGGGCAGGATCCACGGCAGGCTCTGCTGTCCAGCTCGCTCGCCGTCGGACGCGTCATCGCATCGTCGGCCCTCACGGTGATCGGTGCGTTCGCCGCGCTCTTCCTGGCCCGCCTCGGTTCGCTGACCTCACTGGCACCCGGACTGATCATCTCGGTCGCCTACATGTTGCTCACCGCCCTGACCATCGTCCCGGCAATATTCTCCCTCCTTGGCCGAAAGCTCTTCTGGCCCTTCGGTCCCGGCGACCATCGCCCGACGTCACCCACTGCGGCGATCGGCGTCGCAGTGTCGCGCCGCCCGGTGATCGTGGCCGCCGGCATCGTCCTCGTGCTGGTCGTCCTCGGCATCTTCTCCTCCGGATACCGTGCCACCTACAACACCCTCGGCGAGCTGCCCTCGAGTACCAAATCGCAGCAGGCGTACAACGACCTGTCGGCGTCGATGCCGGCCGGCGCACTGAGTCCGACACAGATCTATGTGCAGTCCAGCACTCCGCTTACGCCGAATCAGTTGCAGCCGTTCGCCGCAACGATCTCGACGGTGCCGCAGGTGGCCTCGGTCGGCAGCCCCCAGATCAACTCGGACGGCACCGTCGCGTTGTTCTCGGTAATCTTGGCCGACAACCCTTACTCGGCAACGGCATTGGACGCGATCGGTCCGCTGCGGACGGCCGCACATGCGGCACTACCGACGGCCCGCGTGCTGGTCGGCGGGCAGACCGCGGTACTCACCGACGTGCAGTCGCAGCTGCATGACGACACCTCGCTCGTCTTCCCGGTCGCCGCCCTGATCGTGGTGCTGATCCTGGCGCTGCTGCTGCGCTCGGCGCTGGCGCCGGTCAACCTGATCGTCGCGGTCGCCCTGACATTCGCGGCCACGCTCGGGGTGCTCACCCTGATCTTCGTCCATGGAATGAATTTGGACGGAATCGATTTCACGACGCCGATCGTCCTGTACCTGTTCGTGGTCGCGATCGGGACCGACTACAACATTCTCATGGCCGAACGGGTCCGTGAGGAGTTCCGCGAGGGCCGTTCGCCGGCCGACTCCGCGCGAATCGCCATCGCGATGGACGCGCCCACCGTCGCGGTGGCCGGCACGATCCTCGCGCTGACATTCGCCTCGCTGACACTGACGGGCCTGGACAACCTGGTCGAACTCGGAACGGGCGTCGCGGTCGGCGTGGCGATCGCCTCGCTCGCGATGGCGCCGTTGCTCATCCCTGCCCTCTCGACGCTGGGCAGAAACGCCTTCTGGTGGCCGACCCGGCCCGCTACGACACCGCCGGCCGTCACAGAGGACGCGACACCCGCCCCATGATCAGCCGATCGGCTCGACGCCCCTTGTCGCCATACAGCGAAATCCCAGATGCGAGGTCGACGACTCGGCGTCTTCGAACTGCCTTGCGGCCGGCCGGTATCGACGGCAGTAGTCGGGAGAGCACAGGTGCGACCCGCCCTTGATGACGCCGCGGGCATCCGACACCGTCGGTGACTGCGTTGGAGCACAGCATGATCCACCCCCACCGAGGTGAGTGGCGATCGGGGTGCTGCGCGTCCATTCCCACACGTTGCCGATCATGTCGACCAAACCCAGGTCATTGGGCGGGTATGACCCGACCGGACTCGTGCGCGTGAACCCGTCGGGATCGGTGTCCTCCCATGGGAATCGGCCGTGCCAGGTATTCGCCCGCCGCAGCCCGTCCGGCTCGAGCTCATCGCCCCACACGTATTCGGTGACACCACCGGCGCGGGCGGCGCATTCCCACTGCGCCTCGGTCGGGAGTTCCTTGCCGCACCACCGCGCATAGGCGACCGCGTCATGTCGAGAGACGTGCACCACCGGATGATTCGGCTCGGCCATCGAACCCGGCCCCGTCGGACAACGCCAATGCGCACCCGGCAGATACCCCCACCATCGCCTGAAATCATCCAGCGGTACCGGTTTCGGCGGCGGGACGAACACCAGAGAGCCCGGCACGAGCAAGTCCGGATCCGCGCCCGGATACATCGCCGGGTCCGGTCGTTGCTCTGCAGTGGTCACATAGTGGGAGTCGGCGACGAATCGCGAGAACTGCTCAACCGTCACCGGCGCGACGTCCATCCAGAATCCGTCGACTCGGCAGCGGCGTGCCGGACTCTCTTCCGGGTATCCGAAATCGGACCCCATCGAGAATTCGCCGCCCGGCACCCACACCATGTGTTCGTGCATCTGCGTCACCTCGTGAACGGTAGTGGCGGCCGGACGTCTCAGCGCATCGCACCGCGGTGCGGTGCGGTGTGCGTGGCCGCCATCTTCGCGTCGAGCTTGCCCTGCATCACCGAGACCTGCTGCGGCGCATATCCGGGCGCCGTCGGGTCCGCGAGGTTGTGCAGCTCATTCGGATCCAGTCGCAGGTCATAGAGTTCGCGTTGCGCCCGAACCATCCCGTCTGGATCGAAGTAGACGGTGTACTTCCACCGGTCGTCACGGAGGGCCCGGATGTGATTGGGCTCGCCCACGATGTGTTGCCCGTTGGGTGCGGCGGTGTTGATGTCATCGAAGGTGAACAGCACACTGTCCTGCGCGGTGGTCGTCGGCCTGTCGGGATGGCGGACCGCATCAGCGATCACCGGCATCAGATCGGTTCCGCGGAAGGTGAATTCGTCGCGATCGGGTACGGCCGCCAGCGACGCCAGCGTCGGCATCAGATCAACCAGCGACGCAAGGGCATTGGTCCGCGCACCGCGGGGAAACATTTGCGGATTGGACACGATCAGCGGGACCCGGAGAGTCTCCTCGTACGCGTTGAAGGTCTTTTGACGCAGGCCGCCGTGCGACATGCCCATCTCGCCATGATCGGAGATCCGCACCACGACGGTGTTGCGATATACGGCGGGTTTGGACTCGAGCGCATCGAGCACCTCACCCAGATTCTGATCAACGACCTTGTGCAGGTACGCATAGAAATTCACATAGTCGGTGGCGTCCGCCGCCGTCGGCAGGATTCCGAGCGCGCCCGCCAGCAGCACCTGCGACATCACCTGTGCCGTCGGCTTGTGGTTGAACGCCAGATTCTCGGTATACGACGTCGGCAGTCCGATTCCCTGATTGAACGCCGCCGGCGCATCCGACGCATAGTTGTCGCAGTCACCCATATGCTCATTCCAGCTCTTGGGGAACGACAGGATGTCGTGTGGATTGGCCAGCGATACGACCAAGGCGAACGGACCATCCTGCGCGGCATCACTTTTCAGGAAGTTCATCGCCTGCTCAGTGACGGATCCGTCGTGGTCGGCGCACCCGCCCCCGAAGTTCTCCGGCTTGGTATCGCCACCGAAGTCCGGCGCCTTCCATCCGTCGAAGCCATATGCGGCAATGTCTTTCGGCGATGGCGTGTGGCCATCGGCCCCTTTGCTCATGTGCCACTTGCCTCGGTACTCGACCCGATATCCGGCAGTGCGCAACAGCTTCGCCATGTTCTGTTCGGTGACCGGCAGCGTCTTCTCGGTCGGCGACACGGTCCCGCCCTCGGTCAAGGTCGCCGTAACACCGTGCTCCGCCGGGTATTTGCCGGTGAAGAAGGTCGAGCGACTCGGCGAGCACATCGCGGCCGAGCAGAAGGCATTTTCGAAACTCAGCCCATGCTCGGTCAGTCGGCGCCGGTTCGGCAGATTCTTGTCGGCCCAATCCGCAGGCCAGTGCATCGGCCCGCGCTCCTGATCGGTGATGAACAGAATGATGTTGGGCCGCGACACCATCTCCCCTGCCGGGCCCACGCCGGAGGCCGGCGCTGCCTCAGCCGCAATGCCACCGGCAGCAACACCGGCGGCCAGCGTGCCCATGCCCGCCAAGAACGCGCGACGTGAGGCGTATGTGTGGCCCCCGTGCGATTTGCCATCCGATGACTCGTTGATCATGGCTTCCCCCAAAGTCAGTGATCCGGTCAGGTTAAGGCCCAGTGTCGGGCTGAGTCCCCGGATTGCTCCGTCTACTCGACCGCTGACTTCGTTATCGCGACACATCGCACACAGGCGTCGGACCGCCCAGTGCGGCGGTCGTGGCCGCCTTCGGTGGTCACAGCGCCTTGGATAAGCTGATCGACGTGACTTCAGGAGCTAGCGCCACCGGCATCGCGACCATCACCGCCGACGGAACCGTCCTCGACACCTGGTTCCCCGCACCCCAACTGGCCGACCCCGACACCACCGGCACCGAGATCCTCGACGCCGCCGGCTCGGAGTTCGGCTCACTGGTCGGCGAGGACGTCGACCGCGGCGTACGGACCGTCGCCGTCCGCACCACCATCAAGTCCCTCGCCGAGGCACCCGTCGACGCTCACGACGTCTACCTGCGGCTGCACCTGCTCTCACATCGCCTGATCGCACCGCACGGCGCCAATCTGGACGGCCAGTTCGGCCTGCTCGCCAACGTCGTCTGGACCAATTTCGGGCCGTGCGAGGTGGAAGGTTTCGAGCTGACCCGGGCCAAGCTGCGCGCCCGCGGCCAGGTCACCGTCTACTCCCTCGACAAGTTCCCGCGGATGGTCGACTACGTCGTTCCGTCCGGTGTCCGCATCGGCGATGCCGACCGCGTTCGCCTTGGCGCACATCTCGCGTCGGGCACCACCGTGATGCACGAGGGCTTCGTGAACTTCAACGCCGGCACGCTCGGCAACTCGATGGTGGAAGGCCGCATCTCGGCGGGCGTCGTCATCGACGACGGCTCCGACGTCGGCGGTGGCGCCTCGACGATGGGCACCCTCTCCGGCGGCGGCAAGGAGATCATCAAGCTCGGCAAGCGCTGCCTGCTCGGCGCCAACTCCGGCTGCGGCATCCCCCTCGGCGACGACTGCGTGATCGAGGCAGGGCTGTACGTGACCGCCGGCACCAAGGTCGTCACCCCGGACGGCAGCAGCGTCAAGGCGCGTGAGTTGGCCGGTCAGAACAATCTGCTGTTCCGCCGCAACAGCGTCTCCGGGGCGGTGGAAGTCGCCCACCGGCGGGGTCAGGGCATCGAGCTCAACGCTGCGCTGCACGCCAACGACTGATACCCGGGCGAACGAAACCGGCGCGGATTTCGTTGGGCGGGCCCAGCGCGGTCAGGCGGTCAGTCGCGCGACCGCCGCGTCGATCCGCTCATCGGTGGCGGTGAGGGCGATCCGAACGTGCCCGGCACCGGCCGGGCCGTAGAAATCGCCCGGTGCCGCGAGAATACCTAGTTCAGACAACTTATCGACTGTCTCCCAGCAGGTTTCGCCCCAGCGCGGATCGGTCGATGTCGACCACAGGTACAGCCCGGCGACCGACTCATCGACGCGGAATCCAACGGATTCGATTGCCGCCTTGAGCCTTTCGCGTCGACCCCGGTAACGCTCACGCTGAATCGTCTCGTGTTCATCGGAGCTCAGCGCCGCCGTCATCGCTGCCTGGATGGGCAGCGGCAGCATCATGCCGGCATGCTTGCGCACAGCGAGCAGTTCGGTCACCAGATCGGTGTCGCCGGTGATGAATCCGGCACGGTAGCTGGCGAGGTTCGACGTCTTCGACAGCGAATGCACTGCCAGCAGGCCGGTCATGTCGCCGTCGCATACGCGCGGATCGAGGATCGAATACGCCTGCTCATCCCAACACATACCCAGGTAGCACTCGTCGGAGACAACGATGGTCCCGCGCTCGCGCGCCCACTGCACGACCTTGCGCAGGTGATCGAGACCCAGCACCTTGCCGGTCGGGTTGGAGGGCGAGTTGAGGTAGAGCAACGCCGGCGATTGCGGCCCCAGCTGCGTCAGCGAATCGGCGGCGGTCACGTCGGCGCCGGCCAGCACCGCGCCGACCCGATAGGTCGGATACGCGACCTCGGGAATGACCACCGTCTGTCCGGGACCGATCCCCAGCGTCGACGGCAGACCCGCGATCGCTTCCTTGGTACCGATCACCGGCAGGATCGCCGATTCGGCGATGCCGGGCACGGCGAACCGCCGTTCCATCGCCCCCGCTGCGGCCGCCCGCAACCCGGCGGTGCCCGCAGTCGTGGGGTAGCCCGGAACCGCCGCCACCGATGCGAGCGCCCGCTGGATCAGCGGATCGACCGGATCAACCGGGGTGCCGACCGAGAGATCGACGATCCCGTCGGGATGGCTCTGCGCCCGCTGCTTGGCCCCCGTCAGGAGATCCCACGGGAAGTCGGGCAGCCGGTCGGCAGGCGAAGTCCGCCGGGCGGACGCGGGACGAGCAGGCTGGACGGTCACGGCGAGGTCTCCGGCCTAGTCCTCGTTGTTCATGGGCGGCAGGCCCTTGATGAACGTCGGATCATCGGAGGTCTTGCCCACCTTCGACGCGCCGCCCGGTGAACCGAGCTTGTCGAAGAAGTCGACATTCGCGTTGACGTAGGGCTCCCACTCGTCCGGAACGTCGTCCTCGTAGAAGATCGCCTCAACCGGGCAGACCGGCTCGCAGGCTCCGCAGTCCACGCACTCGTCCGGCTGGATGTACAGCATCCGGTCACCCTCATAGATGCAATCGACCGGACACTCCTCGACACAGGCCTTGTCCAGCAGATCCACACAGGGCTCGGCGATGATGTACGTCACCTGGACGCTCCTCACGTAAGTTACGGCCGGCCTCCGGCCTTCCCGGACTATGGGCTGAATAGTCGTCCACCAGTATCCAATGCTCACCGGTCGGGCCGCCAATCGCCCCAGTCGCGGGCCGAAAGGCATTGCGATCATCGGGGCGCAATCTCTCGACGCCTGGGCCACCCGGCGGGACGCTGGTGCAGTGAGCGTCGCCATACTCCCCACCCGACTGCGGCCCGCCGACCTGCTGCGGATCACCGACCAGTGCGCCTCTGAGGTGCTCGACGGCCGGCATGACGACATGCTCCCGCCGCAGTGGGACCCGGTGCATCGATGGGCCGCGCGACTACGCCAGGACGACGACCTCGACGTCTGGCTCATCAGTTGGACGCCCGGCGAGGCCACCGCGCTGCACGACCACGCCGGGTCGATCGGCGCCCTCACGGTCGTCTCCGGATCGCTCGCCGAGTACCGGTGGGCCGGAACCGGGCTGCGCGCCCGCACCCTCGATGCCGGGGACCAGGCCGCGTTTCCCCTCGGCTGGGTTCACGACGTAGTGCGTAATCCGGCCGACACCACGCCGGTCCCGACACTCAGCGTGCACGCCTACTCCCCGCCCCTGACCGCGATGAACTACTACGAGGTCACCGGCTCCGGCCGAACCGGACCGACGCACCTGCGTCGGATCCGCACTGAACTGACGGATCAACCCGAATGACCGCCCGCACGATCGACGACGTCCTCGCCGACGCCCGGTCGCGGCTCAACCGTCTCGCCGCCGCCGATGTCCCCGCCGAGCTGGCCGCCGGCGCAGTGCTCGTGGATATCCGGCCGGCCGCACAGCGGGCCGCCGAAGGCGAGGTGCCACAGGCCTTGGTGATCGAACGCAACGTCCTCGAATGGCGGGCCGATCCGGCCGGCGATGCACGCATCCCCGAAGCGGTCGACCATGACGTCCGCTGGATCATCCTGTGTTCGGAGGGCTACACCTCGAGCCTGGCCGCGGCGGCCTTACAGGACTTGGGATTACATCGCGCCACCGACGTGATCGGCGGCTACCACGCGTTGGCTACGGCGGCCCCCGCGCTCACCGGACTCAGGCCGCGGCCGTGAGTTCGCGCGGCGTTCCCGCTCCGGTGTGCAGTCCTACGTATGCGACAGCTCGATAGTCATGAAGACACTGTTGGGATCGGGTGTGTAGGTGCCGAACGGTCCGCAGTCGACGAATCCCACCGCGCGATACAGGGCGCGAGCGGGCACGAAGTAATCCATGCTGCCCGTCTCGAGCGACACCCTGCGCACTCCGCGGGAGCCCGCGTCGGCCAGGGCGTGCAGCACCAAGGCTCTACCAATGCCGCGGCCACGACACGCCGGAGCCGTACGCATGCTCTTGATCTCCTCGTGCTCCGCCGACACCGGCGCAAGCGCCACGGTGCCGACCAATACGTCCGCGAGATCGCGGGCTACCCACACCCGCATACCCGGACCGCGCAACGCCGCGATGTCCAACGCGTGCTGACTTGTCGCGGGCCCGGTCGGCGCGATGTCGGCAAGATGCGCCGACAGGAAGTCGATCAGATCCTGAGCGCCGAAGTCGGCCTCACCTATCCGCACCACACGCCAATTGAACACGAATCACCGACAAACCGCGTTCCGCGGAACGCGGAACGCGGAACGCGGACAAGTTCGGTGCTAATGCAGCGACTTGAGTCCGATCACGCAGCCGACGATCCCGAGAATGAACAGCACCTTGATCCACGACGCAGACTCGTCACCGCTGACCATCGCGTAGGTCACCGTGAGCGCCGCACCGATGCCGACCCACACCGCGTACGAGGTACCCACCGGCAAGGTGCGCATCGCGTAGGCGAGCCCACCCATCGACGCCGTCAAACCGATCCCGAAGACGATCGACGGCGCCAGCCGGCTGAACCCGTCGGACTTGCCGAGCGCGGTCGCCCAGACCGCCTCCAGCACACCGGAAATCACCAGCACGATCCATGCCATGACGAAAGTCTCGAATCGCCTGTTTTCAGGCGGCGTCGCGGCGACCGTAAGTGGTGGTGCGCTCACGCGCCGGACGGCCGATACCCGCAGCGATCGCCCGCAGCTCGGCAACGGTCTTCTCCGAACCGTGCTCGGATCCGGCCATCCGCGAGATGGTCTCCTCCATCAGCGTTCCGCCCAGATCGTTCGCGCCACCCTGCAGCATCACCTGCGTGCCACGGGTGCCGAGCTTGACCCAGCTGGTCTGAATGCTGTTGATCCTGCCGTACAACATGATTCGGGCCAACGCATGCACCGCTCGATTGTCCCGGTTCGTCGGGCCGGGCCGCGACGCGCCGGCCAGATACAGCGGCGAGGACTGGTGCACGAACGGCAGCGGTACGAACTCGGTGAATCCGCCGGTCCGGTCCTGGATGTCGCGCAGGATGTTCAGATGCCCCACCCAGTGGTGCGGGGCATCGACATGTCCGTACATCATCGTCGAACTCGACCGCAGCCCCACCTCATGCGCGGTGGTGATGACTTCGACCCACGACGACGTCGGCAGCTTGCCCTTGGTAAGCACCCACCGCACCTCGTCGTCGAGGATCTCGGCAGCCGTCCCCGGAATGGTGTCGAGCCCGGCGGCGTGGAGTTCGACGAGCCACTCCCGAATGCTCTGTCCGCCACGGGAAGCGCCATTGACGATCTCCATCGGACTGAAGGCATGCACGTGCATCGACGGCACCCGGGCCTTGACCGCCCGTACCAGGTCGGCATATCCGGTCACCGGGAGCTCCGGATCGATCCCACCCTGCATACAGACCTCGGTCGCGCCGGCGACATGCGCCTCCCACGCCCGATCGGCTACGTCGGAGGTCGACAGCGTGTACGCGTCCGCATCTCCCTTGCGCTGCGCAAAGGCACAGAACCGGCAGCCGGTGTAGCAGATGTTGGTGAAGTTGATGTTCCGGTTGACCACGTAGGTGACATCGTCGCCGACGGTATCCCGACGCAACGAATCCGCCAGGGCCGCAACCGCATCCATCCCTTCGCCGTCAGCGGTGGCCAGCGTCAGATAGTCGGCGTCCGAGAGTCCGGCCGGATTCGCCTCGGCCCGGCGCAGTGCAGTCGCCACGTCGGAATCAATCCGCCCACCGGTACCCAGGCGATCGGAGTTCTTCGCGATCTCGGCGACCTGTTCGCGGATGGTCTCCCAGTCGCCGAAGGCCGACATGATGTCGCTGCGGGTCTCGGTGTTGCGGCCATCGGTGTCGATCGCCGAGTGGAGATCGGTGCGACCCAACGACTCCCAGGATTCGTCCGGCTCCTGCCACGGATGGCCGACGATCTCCGCGTCCGGCCGCGCCAGCCCGGTGTCCGGGTCTGTCAGCGTGCGCACGTGCGTAGTGATCCGCGGGTCGATCCACGGCTGACCGGCCAACACGTACTTGGCGTGCACCGCCGTCCGCTCGACCAGCGTGCAGCCCGCCGACTCGGTGATCTCAGTGAGCGTGTCCAGATTCGGCCACGGCCGTTCGGGGTTGACGTGGTCCGGGGTCAGCGGCGAGACGCCGCCCCAATCGTCGATGCCGGCACCGAGAAGAGCGAGGCATTCGCTGTGCGACACCAGGTTCGGCGGCGCCTGGATATGCATCTTCGGTCCGAGCAGCACCCGGGCGACCGCCACGGCGGCGAGGAATTCGTCGAACCCGGCATCGGGGGTCGAGCGCATCGCGGTGTCGTCCTTGGCCCGGAAGTTCTGCATGATGACTTCCTGGATGTGCCCGAACGCCTTGTGCACCTTGCGGATCTCCATCAGCGACTCGGCACGCTCGGTCAGCGTCTCACCGATGCCGACCAGAATTCCGGTCGTGAACGGCACCGACAACCGGCCCGCGTCGACCAGCACCCGCTTGCGAATCTCCGGATCCTTGTCCGGCGACCCGTAGTGGCACTGCCCCTTCTCGGTGAACAGCCGGCTCGACGTCGTCTCGAGCATCATGCCCATCGACGGCGACACCGGCTTGAGACGAGACATCTCCTCCCAGCTCTGCACGCCGGGGTTCAGGTGCGGCAGCAGGCCGGTCTCCTCCAGCACCCGGATCGACGCCGCCCGCAGGTAGTCCAACGTGGAGTCGTAGCCGCGCTCATCGAGCCACTGAGCCGCCTCGGGCCAGCGCGCCTCGGGGCGGTCCCCCAGAGTGAACAGAGCTTCTTTGCAACCCATTTCGGCGCCGCGCCGAGCGATGTCCAGGACCTCGTCCATCTCCAGGAACATGCCCTCGCCCTCGCGCGCGAGCTTGCCGGGGACGGTCACGAACGTGCAGTAGTGGCAGTGATCGCGGCACAGTCGAGTCAGGGGGATGAACACGCTGCGCGAGTAGCTGATGCGCGGCGGCACCGACTCACCGTTTGCATCGACGGAAGCGGCATCCCGGATACGCGCGGCGGTGGCGCACAGATCAGCGAGATCGTCGCCGCGCGCCGCGAGCAGCACCGCGGCCTCGTCGACATTGATCGTCGCGCCATCGCGGGCGCGGCGCAGCGCCCGGCGCATCGCAGACGCCGACGGCGCGGGATCTGACTCCGGCGGGGTCGGCATCACGGGATCTGGCAACGGGGTACCGGCCGAATCACTCACGCTCTCGATCATGCTCCATCACTAGAACGCGTGCCATTTCAGGTTCGCCGATGTCCGTTCCAGTCGACGATAAGCGCGCCGCCGATCCCCAGAACCAGCAGCAAGATTACCCGCCAGTCCTGCAAAAACATCGAGTCACCGCCCGGCCCGCCCCACAGCAGAGCGATCGCGACGGGAACCGCCCAAGCGATCAGCGGAAGGAAGCGCGCACGCTCAGCATGCCAGCCGGCCATCATTCGCAGCGCACAGTTACCCACGGCCGCGATGATCGCGCCGAAGGGAACCGCCGCCGACCCGACATGACAGTCGAGAAACATCACCGAGATGATCCCGAGCCCGAATCCCACGATGGTCAGCAGTCCGATCAGCATTCGATCGATCAGCTGCGCCGCGCTCATTCCAGACCCGCGAACAGGTCGTGTTCCCGGCCGTCCGATCCCACCGGTCCGCGCTGCCCGCCGACCAGCATGTAGTGCTCCTCGGCGAAGATCGGCTGAACGACCTTGTTCGACAGGGCGTACTCGGTGCCCGATGCGGAGACCGTCACCTGGGTGGCATGCGCCGTCAGCGCCGCGACCTTCCGCTCGAACACGCCCGACACGTTCAGCGCCGTCGTGATGTCGGCATCCGGGTGCGACGGCAGCTCACCCTCGCCCGGGAACGTCCACCCGCTGGGGACTCGATCGCGCGCGGCGGCGAGCCCGCACCGCAGCGCCGACTCCTCGGCGACCGTCCAGTAGTGCTTCGAGACCTGCCATGTGGCGGCCGCCCTCTCGATGGCAGCGCCACAGATCCGATTGACCTGAATGTGATCCGGATGGCCGTAGCTGCCGACTTCGTCGTAACCCACGAGCACCTGCGGCCGGAAGTCGGCGATCACTTCCGCGAGCGCCGCGATCGGCGCATCCCCCGCATTGGTGAATGCCCGCGGATTGCTCGTCGACGCGGTGCCGGCCATGCCCGAATCCCGCCATCGTCCGGCACCGCCCAGAAAATGTGGTGCGAGCGGTTCACGCCCGGACGGTGTCAGCGCCGCAAGCGCCGCGGTGAGTTCGCCGATCCGGAAGCCGCCCAATTGATCGGCCCCACGGACGCCAGCGCCGAGGTCGGCCGCCAGACCCGCCCACTGCGAGCCGATCACCTCGCCTTCCTCACCGAGAGTGCAGGTCACAACCCGCACCTGCGCGCCTTCGGCCAGATATCGCGCGATCGCACCGCCGGTGGTGATGGTCTCGTCGTCAGGGTGGGCGTGGACGAACAGGATGCGACGCATCAGTCGCCGACTCGCTGCCAACCAGGCGTACCGGCAAAGATGCCGTCCTGCACCGGACCGGTCAGCGCGACGCCGTTGACACCGGACCCGGCCGCGGTGGTCACCATGTCCTGATACACCGGCAGATATACCTGCTGGGCCGCGACCAGCCCCTCCGCGTCATGCAGCGCATCGGTCGCATTGGGCGCCGAGATCGCCTGCGCGGCAATCTGGCTGAGCTGTTGATCGCAGAGTCCGGACACATTGCTCGAGTACAACGTCGACCCGGAGCCCGAGTCGGTCGTCGTGGTCGGTACGGATGTCGGAGTCGGCGCTGCGCTGCTGGATGTTGGTGCGCTCGAGAGACATTCGGTCGACGACGCCAGCCGCGTAGCCGGCGCCACGCCCACACCGGTCCACCCGACCACCAGGTCGACGCGCGGGTCGGTGAGCGCGGTTCCGTAAAGGTCGGACGGGGTCAGCGCGACCACCTCGGCCCGAATCCCTTGTCCCATCAGCTGATCGACGACCGACCGGGCGACCGACACCGCATTGGAATCCGATCCGTTGACGCCGACACGAACCACCACCGGGGTCGAACCCCGACTCACCTCGAACACTCCGGCCGGCAGCGTCGGCAGATCCGTGTCGCTCGCCGCGGAGCTGGTAGTGGTCGTCGGGGTCGCGTCGGACGGGCCCGTCGGGGCGATGGTCGTAGTCGTGGTCGTGGTCGTCGTCGACGAGGCTTCGGACGATGACGTCAGCGGGACCGGCGTCGCCGATCGTGTCAGACCGGCCGCAGTGATCTCCGAATCCACCTGTGGTCGATCCCATTTCGGACGTGGCACCGGGAAGTATCCCGGATCGCTGGGCGCCAGCACGTCATTCTGCGCGGGCAGCGTCGTCGTGTCGCCGGCACCGGCAAAAGTCAGGAGCTGCGGATCCAGCGAGCCCAGAACCGCACCGCGGAAATGGATGTCGGCCATTTCCGGCGATCGCGTGTTGGCGGTGACGCCCATGACGCGCGGCTCGGCCACCGAGCCGATGTGCACACCGGTGATCGAGGTCAGCTGCGCCTGCAGGGCGCGACCACTGCTGACCGCCGCCACCCGGGTGTCCCCGGTGCGCATCGAATCGATCAGCTGGACGGAGCTCGCCCGGCGCAGCACGATCGAGTTCGTGATCGCCGGGGTCATCCAGTATCGGTCGTTGCGCTGCAGACTGATCTCGTCGCGGCTGCGGTCGATATTCGAAATCTTGTACGGCCCACCGGATTCCGGAAGCCCGCCGTCCAGGCCGGTGGAGAATCCATTGGAGGCGCCGCCAAAGGTGTGCGACGGCAGCAGCCCGCTGAACAGTTGCCGCCAGTCGGGATACGGGGCGGCGAACTCCACCGCCACCTGCTTGCCGCCGTTGGTCGACCGCATGTCCTTGATCATGCGATAGCCCGCTGGCGCCACGACTCCGGCCCGCTGCACCATCTGCTGCCAGAGGTAGCGGAAATCATCCGCCGTGATCGGCTGACCATCCGACCACTGCGCGTTCTGCTGGATCTTGTACGTGACCGTGAACGGTCCGGCATCCGAACCGGCCGCGGGATCCGTGCCGCCACTGGGATCGGCGGCGATCAGCAGCGACGAATCCATCCGCCACACCGTCTGCCCGTCCGCTCCCAACACCGGCCGGAACGCACTCGGCAGGGTCAACGCCGCCACCGCGCTGGTGGCCGACGACTGATCGGCCGAGAGGTGCGGGTTCAGACCCGGACCGATGGAATCGATCCCGACGTAGATCGTGTCCTTGCCCGTCTGCGCGGCGGTATCGGGAACCTTCGATTGTTGTTGGGGCGGTGGCGGACTCGCCGAACATGCGGCGAGCATCACCGAGCTCACGGTCACCGGTACTGCGATGAGCAGCTTGGCGGCCACCGACATTCGGGAACGCACGCGCACTCGGGCTATCCCTTCGCCTGATCCCGCGCCTTGGCCCGGGCGCGCTCGCGGCCACGAACGTTTGCTTCCAGATGCACTTTGCGGACTCGCACGACCTCGGGCGTGACCTCGACGCATTCATCGGCGGCGCAGAATTCCATCGCACCCTCGAGATCGAGCACCATCGGCTTGGCCAGCGTCTCCATCACGTCCGCCGACGACTGACGCATGTTGGTCAGCTTCTTCTCACGGGTGACGTTGATGTCGAGATCTTCCTGTCGCGGGTTGATGCCGACGACATGTCCCTCGTAGCTGTCGTCGCCCGGGTTGACGAAGAAGGTGCCGCGGTCGGCCAGCTGAATCATGGCGAACGGCGTCACGCTGCCGGACCGGTCCGACACCAGCGACCCGGTATGCCGCGCCCGGATCTCGCCGGCCCACACGTCATAGCCCTGGAACACCGCATTCGCGATGCCGGTGCCCCGGGTCTCGGTGAGGAAATCGGTGCGGAATCCGATCAGGCCGCGCGACGGCACGATGAATTCCATACGGACCCAACCGGTTCCGTGGTTGTTCATCTGTTCCATGCGACCCTTGCGGGCGGCCAGCAGCTGCGTGACCGCGCCGAGGTATTCCTCCGGGGTGTCGATGGTGAGGTGCTCGTACGGCTCGTGCACCTTGCCGTCGATCTTGCGGGTGACCACCTGCGGCTTGCCGACGGTGAGTTCGAAGCCTTCGCGGCGCATCTGCTCGACGAGGATCGCCAGTGCCAGCTCGCCGCGGCCCTGCACCTCCCAGGCATCCGGGCGGCCGATGTCCTCGACGCGCAGCGACACGTTACCGATGAGCTCCGATTCCAAGCGGGACTTGACCATTCGGGCGGTCAACTTGTGGCCGGAGACCTTGCCCGCCAACGGCGACGAGTTGGTGCCGATGGTGACCGAGATGGCCGGCTCGTCCACGGTGATGCGCGGCAACGGTTCCGGGTTCTCGACATCGGCGAGGGTGTCGCCGATCATGATCTCCGGCATGCCCGCGACGGCCACGATATCGCCGGCGGACGCCTCTTCGGCGGGCTTGCGTTCGACGCCCTCGGTGGCCAGCAGTTCGGTGATCTTGGCCTTCACGATCGTCGGCTCGCCGTCGATCTCACGACACCACGAGACCTGCTGCCCCTTGCGCAGCGTGCCGTTGTGAATGCGTACCAGCGCCAGTCGGCCGAGGAACGCCGAGGCGTCGAGGTTGGTGACATGCGCCTGCAGCGGCTTGGTCGGATCACCCTTGGGCGCCGGAACGTGCGTCATCAACACGTCGAAGAAGGCATCGAGGTTCTCCGCGTCGGGAACGTTGCCGTTCTCGGGGGCCTCGGTAGACGCGACGCCGGCCCGGCCGGAGGCGTAGAGCACGGGCAGATCCAGCGCGAGCTCGGCGGCTTCGGCGGCCTCGTCGTCCAGGTCGGACGCCAGGTCGAGCAGCAGATCATGACTCTCTTCGACGACCTCGGCGATGCGGGCGTCGGGACGGTCGGTCTTGTTGACCACCAGGATCACCGGCAACGCCGCGGCCAGCGCCTTGCGCATGACGAAACGGGTCTGCGGGAGCGGGCCCTCGGACGCATCTACCAGGAGCACGACGCCGTCGACCATCGACAGGCCGCGCTCGACCTCGCCACCGAAGTCGGCGTGGCCGGGGGTGTCGATGACATTGATGATCACCTCGGTGCCATCCGGCTGACGCCGGTGCACCGCGGTGTTCTTCGCAAGAATGGTGATGCCCTTCTCGCGCTCCAGGTCACCCGAGTCCATGACGCGGTCGACCGGCTCGGCCCGCTCGGCGAAAGCGCCGGATTGGCGCAACATCGCATCGACCAGAGTGGTCTTGCCGTGGTCGACGTGCGCGACGATCGCGACGTTGCGGAAGTTCGGTGCTGCGGTCACAGGCTTCTTTCGGGTCGAGTGCGGAACTGCATCAGAGTAACGGCCTGCCTGCAGAGAGCGCGATCACAGCCCGACTAGGAGACCTCCCGATGGGCGGACGCCACGAGGTTCACCTAACTAAGGCAGTGCTAACCTAAGAGCTCCAGTTCCGGCAGCTAGAGGGTTTTCGATGGGCAAGGCAGACCCCAACAAGGTGCGTCGTATGACGCCCAAGAAGAAGTGCTGCAAGTCCAAGCCACGCTGCGCACGCTGCCCATTCGTGGTGTTCAAGGTGCAGAAAGCCCATGACGGCGGGGCCCGCGGAAAAGACCTTCGGAAGGCACTCAAGAAGGCCCGCGCTGCATAGTCACCGGGCCTGAATAGTCACCGGGCCTGACGCAGCAGCGCCGCGAGCGCCGGCACCCAGGTGGCATCGGCCGGCACCAGATCATCGAGTGCCGCCAAGTCCGCGGCATCGACCCATCGCAGCGCCGAATGCTCCGACGGTGACGGTTCACCGCCGACGAGCTCTGCGGCGAGCGCGATCAACCGCCGGTCCTCACCGATCGGCACCGGCTCCCCTATCGAGTCGCCGACCCGAACTTCGATCGACAGCTCCTCCCGCAGTTCGCGGCGCAACGCATCGACCCGTGATTCACCGTCGTGCACCTTGCCGCCGGGCAGCTCCCAGAGCCCAGCCACCTCAGGCGGATAGGTGCGCTGAGCCATGAGCAATCGGCCGTCGCGGATGACCGCACCCGCCACCACCTCCCGAACCGGAAGCACCGCCGCCCGCTCGGCAACCAGTGCCACCGTCACCGGATCGCCGACACCGCGGCGTTCGACCAGTGTCGCCGGCACCTCGATGTCGCCGACCCGCACCCGGGCGCGCGCACCGACCGGCAGGCCGGTCACCGCGGTGACCGTAGCCGCACGGCCCTCGGCCGCTTCCTCGACCGATTCGGGCCGCAGCGCGAGCCGCACCGGCAAGTCGTCACCCACTGGCACCGACCCGATGGTCGTCCGGGCCACGCCGTGGCCGACCTCGGCGTCGATGAAATCGGTGTACCCCATGAATCGAGCCGCCCGCTCCGACACGGGAGACTGCCAGATCCGATCGACCGAGTCCTCTTGCAGCAGTGCGCCGTCGGCGATCACCGCGACGCGGTCGGCCAGTGCCGCGGCCTCGGTGTGATCGTGCGTGACCAGCAGCGCCGGCGTCCGCGTCGTTCGCAGGATCTCGGCGGTGTCCACGATCAGCCGGTCTCGCAGCTCACGGTCCAGGGCCGACAGCGGCTCGTCGAGCAGTAGCAATCGGGGCCGCGGCGCCAGGGCCCGCGCCAACGCGACTCGTTGCGCCTGGCCGCCGGAGAGCTCTTCGACCCGCCGATCACCCAGCCCGGCCAGATCGGTCAGCTCCAGCAATTCGGCAGTGCGCCTGGCTATGTCGGACTTGGACCAGCGCCGGACCTTCAACCCGTATCCGATGTTCGCCGCCACCGTCCGACCGGGCAGCAGCTGACCGTCCTGGAACACCACCCCAAAGTCACGCCGATGCGGCGGCATCGAGGTGAGATCAGTTCCCTCCCAGCTGATTCGGCCGGAACGGACCGGAACGAGGCCGGCAATCGCCTTGATCACTGTCGACTTTCCGCTTCCGGACGGGCCCAACAGTGCCGTAACCGGCGCATCCGGCGAGCCGATCTGCAAGCTCAGACCATCCACCACGGGGGTGTCGCCATAGGAGACCGTCACCGCATCCAGGGACAGCACGTCAGAAGTCACCTCCCGCGACACCGCGCAATGCCTCGATCAGTCCGACCACCGCTGCGGTGACCGCCATGAGCACCACGGACGCCGCCATCGCCAGTGCCAGGTTGTCCGCACCCGGCCGCGACAGGGCGGTGCCGATAAGCACCGGCAGCGTCGTGGTGTCCGGCCGCGCCACGAAACTCGTGGCCCCGAACTCGCCGAGGGCGATCACATAGGCGAATCCCAGTGCAGCACCGAGCGGACGCAGCACCAGCCGCAGATCGACGTCCAGCCACGCGCGGACCGGAGACGCTCCCAGCGTTGCGGCGGCCTGCCGCAATCGCGGGTCGACGGCCCGCAGCGCGGGCAGCACCATCCGGACCACCAGCGGTAGCGCGATCACCGCCTGGACCGCGGGCACCACGAACGGCGAGTCGGCGACGTCGACCGGCATCGATGCGAGCACGATGAGATAGCCGAAGCCCACGGTGACGGCGCTGACGCCCAGCGGAAGCATCGCCACCGCATCGACGACGGCCGAGAGGCGTCCGCGGATACGGGAAATCGACACCGCAGCAAGTAATCCCACGACAAGGGACAACAACGCCGCCCACAGCGCACTCGTCATCGAGTAGCCGAGAATGTGCCAGGCGCTGTCACCGGTGGCCGTCGATCCCAATGCCCGGTAGCCGGCCAGCGACCACGGTCCGCCGACGGTCGGCCGCAACGACCGATACACGAGGACTGCGACCGGCCCGAGCACGACGACCAACGTCACCAGTGCGGTCGCAATCACCGGAATCCAGCCGATCCCCGTGGGGCGCAGCGCATGCCGTTTCGCACCGATCCGGGAGCGGGCCGACGACAGTCGCCCGACCGGCACCATGACGACGACCACCATGCCCAGCTGCAGCAGTGACAGCAGCACCGCCTGCGGCAGCTGGAAGTAGCCGATCGCCTGCCGATAGATCTCGGTCTCGAGCGTGTTGAGCGTGCCGTCGCTGAGCATCAGCACCACACCGAAGCTGGTGGCGCAGAACAGGAAGACCACCGACGCGGCCGAGACGATGGCTGGCCCGAGAGCGGGCAGCGTCACCGTTATGAATGCGCGTGCAGGCCCGGCGCCCAGCGTCCGGGCGGCATCCACCGCCCGCGGGTCCAGCCCGGCCCAGACCGAACCGACCGTCCGCACCACCACCGCGAGATTGAAGAAGACGTGGGCCGCGACGATCGCCCATACCGTGCCGTCGAGTCCAAGCCCCGCAAGCGGTCCGCCCGCACTGAGCAGGGCCCGGAACGCGATGCCCACCACGACGGTCGGCAACACGAACGGCACAAATACCAGCGCCCGCAGCACGCCGATCCCAGGTAACCGCACCCTCGACGTCAGCCAGGCGATCGGCAGGCCGACCACGATCGTGCCGACCGTGGACAGGCCGGCCTGAAACACCGTGAACCACAGCAGATGCCAGGCCCGCGTCTGCGCGAACATGGTCCCGATGGAGTCACCGCCCGAACCGCCGAACGCACGGTGGATCAGCGCGATCAACGGGATCAGGAAGAACGCACCGACAAAGACCAACGGCACCAGCGCCAGCATTGCCGAACGACCGCCGCGGCCCACCGACCACGGCCGCGGGGTCACCGCCCCATCACCGAACGCCACTGCTGCTGCCAGCTCTCGCGGTTCTTGTCGATCTGTGCCGACGGCATCGTCGCGGGCGTGGCTGGTTCGGGCGGCCAGCCCGCCGGAACGGCGATCCCCTGCTGCACCGGATACACGTACATGCTGGACGGTACCGCGGCCTGCACCTGCGGGCTGAGCATGAAGTCGATCCACTTGCGGGCGCCGTCGGAGTTACGCGCGCCACGCAGCACGCCCGCGTATTCGGTCTGCGCGAAGCACGTGCTCAGCAACGCAGCGGTCGCCGGGTTGTCGGCCGGGGACGACGCATATGAGATCACCACCGGCCGCGGCCCCTTGCCATCGCCGCCGGAGAACTGCCGGTTGTATGCATCCTCCCAACCCGAAACGACCTGCACGCCATTGTTTTTCAACTGCCGCCAGTAGTCCTGCCAGCCGGTGCCGGGATAGGCGACGATGGTGGAGAGCAGAAAGGCCATGCCCGGCGACGAGGTGGCCGGGTCCATCGTCACGGTCAGATCCTTGTACCGCGGCTGGGCCAGGTCGCTCAGCGACGCCGGCGCCACGAGGTGATGTGCGGCGAACCAGGCGTTGTCGACGTCGACGCAGACATCGCCGCGATCGATTGCCGTCAGCTGGTCCGATTGATCCAGGGAATACCGGGCGGCGCCGCCCGAGGCGGCCGCGGGCACGTAGGCGTCGAGGGCACCGGCATCGATGGCCCGGGACGCGAAGGTGTTGTCGATGCCGTAGACGACATCGCCCTTGGGCCGTCCCGGCGTCAGCGAGATGATCGACGAGAGCTGCCCGGCGTCGCCGTTGCGGACGATCTTGGCGGTGTAGCCGGTCTGCTTAGTGAAGTCGGCCAGCAGCTGAGCAGGCAGCGCGAACGCGTCGTGGGTCATGACGACGACGTCATGGGCCGAGCTCGACGAGCCACCACACGCCACAGCCCCCGTGAACACGAGTCCGACGGCAACCATGACGGCTCCGGCGCGGCGCAGGCGGCCGGGCCGCTTCACATCACTCACCCGGCTGATCTAACCAGCCATCCGAACCCAGCGGATGCGACGCGCACTACCTGCTGTCGAACATCGTCTCGACATCACACCAGTAACAATTGCATCACCAGTACCAATGGATTCGCTGACAACGTCTAGCGTCAGGATTTGCCCTCCCAGGTCGTAGGCTGTGAAGCTGAATGTGTCGGGGAAGGGACGCCGGGCGGGATCGAGAGACCGCGCCTGAGCGATACACATAACGAACGAAGAGGTACGAAACGTGGGTATGTCGATGTTCCGCAGCCGCGGCCGGCACGTGGCCGCCGGACTGGCCGTCGTAGCGATCGCCGCGGGTGCTGGACTCAGCGCACCGACCGCGAGCGCCGATCCGGCCGCATTGCCGATCCCCGCTACCGCGCCGCCGGTCGACCAGAAGGTCCTGAGCGCCTTCGGCAACTTCATCCCCGCGATCATCGGATCCGTGGCCACTCCGGACACGCATGGCCAGATGAACGCCGATCTGCTGTCGCAGGCGAAGTCGCTGGCCGCTGCCAGCACCGTGGCCGCACCGCAGGCGGCGCCACTCTGGGATCAACTGATCGGATTCCTGACCCACAAGGCCGCCGGTACCGCGCCGTCGATTCCGCAGGGCAACAACAAGCCGGTCATCCAGCAGTTCCTCTACCCGACCATCGGCGTCGGCTGCATTCCGGACGGCAACTCGGTCGGCATGGCCTTGGCCACGGCCGGTCCACAGCAGGCCCCGGCCCCGGGACCCAAGGTCGGCGAGGCCGGCTTCGTCTACACCAGCCTCGGCACCGGTCCGGCGTTGCGGAACAACGCCGCCCCCCTCACCCTCTATTGGCTCAACATCGACAACGGCCGCAAGGGGTCTCAGCCGCTGCTGCCGAACCCGAAGATCAACGCCACCTCCGGCCCCGGCACGTTCACCACGATCGCCAACACCGGCAAGGGCCGCGTCCTGGCCGCGATCTACGGCAACGTGACCACCAACACGAAGGGGCACCCGATCGGCTGCACCATCGTTCCGACGGTCGGCCTGGCTTACGTCTGAGTCACGACATCACCGATACGGCGTCGGCTCCATCGGGAGCCGACGCCGTTTTCGTCTTTCGGGACCGCTTCCGACACTCATGCCGCGCAGACCGCTGTGACCTGCATAACCCTGGCGGCCCGCTTGCCCGGCGAAACGGTCGCGTTTGCGTCACAGCTTGGCACCGCAGCTTGATCCGGACGACCACACGCTGATGTGATGTAACACAAGCACCATTAGTCACATTTGCAACATTGGTAACAGCTTGTCGACCGGAGGAACCCATGCCGTCATCACTTCCGCCGTTGGGCCGTCGCATCATCGCGATCGCCCTGGCCGTGTCCGGCGCGACTTTCATCGGCGCACTCCCGGCAGTTGCCGACGCCGCCCCGGCCGCCACACCGCCGGCCGCGATCACCGCTGATTCGGTGCCGTCGGACGGCATTCTCAGCGCAGCCATCGACAAGCTCCGCGCCGAGGCCAGCGACCCAGCATCCCTGCAGGCCGCGCTCGCGATCCTGCAGAGCATCGGTCAGCGCGCCGAGGTCTCGGCGCCCGTGGCAAGCCCCGCCGCGGGCTCGCCGACGGATTTCCTGACGTTGCTCAACACCGCCAACGCACTGCTGAACAAGCTGGGCGTCCAGACATTCGTCAACCCGTCAGTCGCGTTCAATTGCGTCGACCCCACCGCCGACAACCCGTTCGGGCTGGCGCCGGCGGTATCCGGCGCCGTCGCCGGTCCCTGGGCCGCCCCTGGCATTTCCCTGCCCACGATTCCACTGGTGAACATCGATCCCAATGTCGTGCAATCCGGCCAGGTGCTCTACGGCTTCGTCCCGGCCGGCTTGACCGCCGACACCAATCCGAAGGGCATGCAGGTCGCCTGGTTCAACATCAACACGTTCAAAGGCGGATTCGTCGACATGGGCCCGTCCGGGCAGACGCTGCTGGACACCTGGACCGCCAACATCCCCGAACAGTTCCGCGGTCTCGCCAACAATGCGCTGCAGCCGATCGCGAATGCCTTGACCGTCAACGGATCCCGGCTGGCTCCGGTAGCCACCGACCACGGCACCGTGCTGTCGGCCGTGTTCGGCAACGTGCAGAACGGCAGCCACTCGTGCTTCTTCTTCCCCATGGTCGGCATCGTCCAGGCCTAGCTGACACCGTCGACGCCTCCCTTCAAGATCAGGAAACACCATGCAACGCATCAGAGGACGCCGCCTGCGGCGCAACCGTTCGCGCATGATCGGTGCAGCTGCCATCACGGCCACCCTGTCAGTCGCCACCGCAGTGACCGCGATCGCCCTCCCGTCCGACCCGGCGGCCCCGGCAACTCCGGCCGCGCAGACCGCCACCACCACTCCCGGCGGGAACGTGTTCGCCAATCAGACCCTGCCCCAATCGAAACTGGTGCCCGGGTCGGCTTCCGCACAGCGCTACATCTATTGGACGAGCGGCATCAACAACAGCGCGCAGATGTCGAGCGCCACGATGTACGTGCCCAAGGGCGCGACCCCGGAAGCCGGCTGGCCGGTCGTCGCGGTGGCCCACAGTGCCGCCGGTCTGACCGACCAATGCACCCCGTCGCTCGGCAGCCAACCCGACCGGAACTTTATGTCGCAGTTGCTGTCCCGCGGCTACGCCGTCGTCGTCAGCGACTACGCCGGGCTCGGAACCGGCGGCAGTTACGGCTACCGCGACGGCATGGTCGAGGCACGCAACATCGTCGATGCGGTCCGTTCGGCCGCCGACGTCGGCGCCAAGCTGTCACCGAAATGGGCTGTCGTCGGGCAGTCGGCAGGTGCCGGGGCGGCGCTGACCACCGCTCGCTACGCCCCCACCTGGCAGGGCTCGAATCTGAATTTCCGCGGTGCCGTCGCGTCGGGCGTGCCGGCCTACACCGAGGACACGATCTCCAACCTCGGGCCGAGCTTCCCGCCGATCGCGCTCCCGCCGGCCATCACCACCGACATTCTGTACTCGCTGGCCGGTCTGCGTAGCGCACGGCCCGCGGCCGGGGTCGACAGCTACCTGACACCGGCCGGCCAGAGCTGGATCGACAAGGCCGAGACGATGTGTGCGCCCGACCTGCAACGGGCGACCGCAGGGCTCAACCTGAATACCCTGTTCAACAAGCCGCTGACGCCGCTGCGCAGCACACTCGCAAGCTACTTTGCGTTGCCCAACAACGGATTCGACCGACCCGTCATGCTCCAGCAGGGCCTGCTGGACACCGATGTGGTGCTGCCCTACGCGCTGACCTACGCCAACGCGGCCACCACCGCGAACGGCCAGGTCAGCCTGCGTACCTATCCCGCCAATCATCAGGACACGATCGTCACCGGCATGCCGGACACGACGAACTTCCTTGCGACAGTGCTGCGATGATCCGCAGCCGCACCCGGTGGGCGTTCGTGGCTGCAGCCGCGACGACCGCCCTCGCGGGCGCCCTACACGTTCGGCCGGTTGTCGGGGTTTTAAAACCTCTGACCATGGGGTTGCTGGCCGTCGACGTCCTCTCGAAGGACGTGCTCCACCGTCACACCGCCCGTCCCCGAGTAGACGATGTTCTGCTCGGGGCGGCGGTGGGCACGGCGATGGCAGGCGACTACTTCATGTACCGCGACGAGTTCGAGCCCGAGTCCACCGAAAGCTATGCGGCGACGACCGATCTGCGCACCGGCGCATCGATGTTCGCATTGACACAGCTGAGCTATATCGGGCTGCTGGCGCGCCTCGGTGCGCGACCGACACTCGTCGGCTGGCTGGCGCGGGTCGCGGCCATGGGCGAATCCGGGGCTCTGGTCATGGCGAACCAGCCCAAGCTGCTTCCGGTGCTGGGCACCTACGGCAACCTGCTCGCCACGATGGCGGCGTTCGCCGGCTCGCCGGTTCTCCGTGATCGTCCCGAAGGTCGCCGGATACTGGTCGGCAGCCTGCTGTTCATGCTGTCCGACTCGTTGATCATGAATCGTCGATACCTCTTGCAGGACAATCATTTACGCGGGCCTGCCGAGGGCGCCGTACTCGGCACCTACTTCGCCGCCCAGGCGCTGCTGCTCGGCGGCATCGCCGATGCGTCGCGACGGCCTATCGCGAGCTGAGGATCTCGCGTAGCGACTGCAGATCCCGGGCCACGGCCGCACAGTCGGCGTCGAATTGGCCTTCCGTCGCATCCAGCTGCCGCACGGTGAAGATCACCTCGGCGCCATCCGGATGGGCGATCACCCGCAGCGGGTTGTACACCGCCTCACCGGTCGGCAGCGTCACCCAATGATCCAGCACTCCATAGGAATTCGATTCGGCGAACCGCACCCGGACGGTCCCCATCGGGGACTGGACGATGAGCTCATCCCCGTCGCGCCGCACCTCGTCGGCCGCGGCGAGGCCGGCCGCCCAGTCCCGCAGGTGGTCCGGGTTCGCGGCGTACTCGTAGACCCGCTGCGGTTCTGCGTCGATAACGGTGGAGACATGTCGGCTGGCGGGAATCTCGTTGGCAGTCACCCATTCAGCCTGACACGGAAATAGACTGCCCATATGACGGAACGGCACATCCAGATCGCGCAGGAGCCCGAGGCCGACGCGATCCTCTCCCGCGACGATTTCGCCCTGCTGATCGCGATGACGCTCGACCAGCAATACCCGATGGAGCACGCGTTCCGCGGGCCCCGCAAGATCGCCGACCGAATGGGCAGCTTCGACATCCACGCGATCGCGGCCGCCGATCCCGATGAATTCATAGCCCTCAGTTCCGTCCCGCCGGCGATCCATCGCTTCCCGAAATCGATGGCTGCCCGAGTGCAGGACATCGCCCGGCACATCATCGACAACTACGACGGCGTCACGTCCAACATCTGGACCGTCGACAATCCGAGCGGCAAGGAAGTTCTTGCCCGGCTCAAAGCCCTGCCGGGCTGGGGCGATCAGAAGGCCCGCATCTTCTTGGCGCTGATCGGCAAGCAGCTGGACGTCGCCCCATATGGCTGGCGGAGCGCGGCCGGCGCCTATGGCGACAAGGGTTCGACCCGCTCGATCGCCGACGTCGTCGACCAGGAGTCGCTCCAGGCGGTACGTGAATTCAAGAAGGCGGAGAAGGCCGCCGCCAAATCCAAGACCAAATCCTGACGTACGACTTCGCCATCGTTCGATGACAATGAATTAGTGTTACCGGCATGGACATAAAGTCGGTCGTCGGAACGCCTGCCAAGGTCGTTTTCTCCGCTGCGTCCGGCGCACTGGCCGTCGCGGAAGCCTCGGTCGCGGTGAGTCGGCTCGCCGTCGAGAGCGTGCACTCAGAGGTCGGTTCGATCCTGTCGGACGGCACAACCGAGCCCATGCGCACCCCGCTCGATCTGTTGCAGAAGTTCGCTCAGCTGCTTGAAGACGATCGGTCGTTCGGCCGGCTCCTGTCGAGCGATGGGCCACTTGAGCGGCTTCTGGCTCCCGGCGGCGTCGTCGACCGGATGACGGCGCCGGACGGCATCCTGGAAAAGCTCACCCAGCGCGGCGGCCTGCTCGAACAGGCCACCGACGAACGCGGCATCCTGATGCGGCTGGTCGCCAAGGACGGACCGTTGGACCGGTTGGCCCGGCCCGGTGGCGTGATCGACCAGGTCACCGACAACGAAGGCGTGCTGGAGCGCCTCACCGGCGAAGGCGGACTGCTGGATCGGCTCACCACCGAGGGCGGACTGATCGATCGCCTGACCGAACCGGGCGGTGTACTCGACCAGGCTGCCGATCCCAACGGGATCCTGATGCGTCTGACCGCTCCCGACGGCCCGCTCGACCGGCTCACCCGCCCCGGTGGAGTCGTCGATCAGTTCACCGAGAACGAGGGCATCCTGGAGCGCCTCACCAGTGAAGGCGGCATCGTCGACCGGCTCACCGAGAGCGGCGGCGTTCTGGAACGGCTCACCAGTGAAGGCGGCATCGTCGACCAGCTGACCAAGACCGACGGCTTGCTGGAGAAGCTCGCGGCCGAGAACGGGCTGCTCGAGCGCGCCGCCGCCGATGACGGGCTGCTGGATCAGGCGTTCGGTCCCGATGGCGCCATCGAGCGTGCGATCGCTCCCGGGGGGACCCTCGATCGCGTCACCGAGCTGGCCGACTCCATCGGCGATCTGGCCCCGAGCATCAAGGACCTGCAGGAGACGGTGCGCGAGTTGAAGACCGCCGCCGAAACGCTGAGCACGGCGGTCGTGCCGATCGGCGATCTCGTCGGCCGCATCCCGACCCGCCTGACGCGTCAACGCAAGAACGGCTTCCCCACCGAACCGTGATCACTCGGGCCGGCCGCTGGCTGTGGTATCAGATATCAACCGCCCCTTTGACTTTCGGGTGGTTGGCAATCCTGTTCGTCACCACGGTGATGCAGCATGTGATGTCGGGCCATGCGGAGGCCCACTTCTTGCAGACCCGGTCCACCAACGTGCACAACCTGGCACACGACCCGCTGCGGGTCCTGTGGACAAGTCTGTTCTGGCTCGACGGCGCGTACTGGCTGCCGTACCTGCTGGCCTTCTGGCTGCTCCTGGCGCCCGCCGAGCGTTGGCTGGGGAAGGCCCGCTGGCTACTGGTCGGCATCGCCGGGCACATCCTGGCGACCTACGTCAGCGAGGGCCTCGTCGCGTTCGCGGTGCACGTGGGCCGACTCAGCCACTCCATGCTGCACGTCCGCGATATAGGGGTCAGCTACTTCATGGCGGCCATCTTCGGAATACTCGTCTATCACCAGGCCAAGCCCTGGCGCTGGTTGTATCTGACCGTCATCGCCGCATACTTCGCGCTGCCGGCGTTCGTCGATACGTCGTACACGACGATCGGCCATTGCTGCGCACTGCTCATCGGGATCGCCTGCTATCCATTGACTCTCGGGCGATCGCGTGAACAGTTCGACCTCTTCGCCACCGCGCGACAGGCGCTCACCCGCCTGCGGGCGCAACGCGCAGGTGTGCCCGCTCCCCCTGCGGGCCCATCATGCTGAGCACCTCCACCGGTCGTCCGTCCGCCGGACCGAACCAGTGCGGCACGCGGGTATCGAATTCGGCCGCCTCGCCGGGCGCGAGGATCAGATCGTGCTCGCCGAGAATGAGTCGCAGCCTGCCGTCCAAGACGTACAGCCATTCATGGCCCTCATGGGTTTTCGGATCCGGATGGCCGCGTTCGGCACCGATGATCATCTTGTAGGTCTGGATGCCACCGGCTCGCTGTGTCAGCGGAATGATCGTCGCCCCATGACGTTTCACCGGTCGCATGTGCACCCGCGGGTCACCGGTCGTCGGCGCGTCCACCAGCTCGTCCAGCTGCACCCCGTGCGCTCGGGCCAGCGGCAGCAACAGCTCCAGCGTCGGCTTGCGTTGCCCCGATTCCAGCCGCGACAGCGTGCTGACGGAGATGTCGGTCTGTTCGGACAGCTCGGCCAGAGTGGCCTGCCGCCGCTCGCGCAGCATCCGTAGCCGCGGTCCGACCGCGGCGAGAGTTCGATCCGTGTCGTCCATGCTCACCAGTTTGCCAAATCGGCAACACATGTTGCCAATAATGCGACGGAATCGGCAGGATCGCGGTCATGAGCGATTCATACGATGTCCTGGTGATCGGCGGTGGCGCCGCCGGTTTGAGCGCAACTCTGCTTCTCGCCCGAGCGCGTCGACGGGTGCTGCTCGTCGACGCCGGACAGCAGCGAAACCTGCCGGCAGCCGGAGTGCACGGCTTCGTCGGCAACGAAGGAACCTCCCCTGCCGATTTGATGAGTCGTGGACGCGACGAGGTGCGCGGGTTCGGCGCCGAGTTGATCGCGGGCCATGTCGAGTCGCTGGCGCGCGACGGCGAAGTATTCGGAGCCCGGCTGGCCGACGGCACCGAAGTGACCGCGCGCCGAGTGCTGATCACCACCGGCCTGGTCGACGAACTCCCCGATCACATCGCCGGCGTGACCGAGCGCTGGGGACGCGACGTGCTGCACTGCCCGTTCTGTCATGGATGGGAGGTGCGCGACCAACCGATCGGCATCATCGCCACCGGCGCGACCGCGCTCCACCAGGCCACGCTGTTCACGATGTGGACCGACGACATCATCCTGTTCACCAACGATGCGCTCGTCCCGGACGAATCCGCGCGCGAGCTGCTGGCGGCGCGCGGAGTCGTGATCGTCGACGGCCCGGTGGAGTCCCTGGTGATCGATGACGATCGGCTGACCGGCATCCGGCTCACCGGTGGCGATATCGTTCCGCGCGCGGTGGTCGTCGTCGGACCGCGGTTCCACGCGCGGTCCGAGCTGCTGCAGTCGCTCGGCGCCCAAACAGCCGAATTGCCAATGGGTCTCGGTAAGCATGTGGTCGCCGAAGCCGACGGCCGCACCTCGGTGCCCGGCGTGTGGGCCGCCGGCAATGTGGCGGCCCCGATGGGACAGGTGATCAACGCAGCAGCGCAGGGACAGGCGGCCGGATTGTCGATCGTGGCCGACATATTGGACGAAGAGAATCGCCTCGCCGTCACCGCCCATCGACGCGCGATCTGAGCCCCCACCGGGCACGGACGCGGGTATGGTCACCGTATGACCGCAGAGGCCGATCGACTCGGCTCCGAGAAGTACGTCGTGCTGACCACGTTCCGCCGCAACGGAAACTCGGTCGCCACCCCCATCTGGCTCGCGCAGTCCGGCGACGAGTTGGTGATGTGGACCGAGCGGAATTCCGGCAAGGTCAAACGCATCCGCGCGACCGGCAAAGTGACGGTGCAGGCATGCGACGCCCGCGGCCGCAAGACGCACGGCGCCGTGGTGAACGGTGTCGGCCGAGTGGCCGATGACGCCCAGACCGACCAGATCCGCGAACTGATCAAGAAGAAGTACGGGGTCATCGGCCGCTTGGCGCTACTCGGCTCGTCGCTGCGTGGCGGAAAAGAGCGCACGGTCGGCGTGCTCGTCAAGCTCGACTGACGCCGAAACGGACGGGTTAGATTCTCGCCGATTTCGCGATGTCAAGCATCGCCGAAGTAGCCGCAAACATGCGCTAAATCTGTTGCCGCCGCTGTATTTCCGCTGCACAGGCGCCTCAGGAACCACACACCCGGTTGGCTGCCGTCTGCTCACCGATCGTCGGTCCGACAACAACGATCAGACCTGGAGGCGTGGCCTTCCCTGCGAGGTTATGGTTGAGATATGGGTGCCGCTGGCCATGACTACGTCGACGCGATCCGGCGTGAACGCGAGGCCGTGCTCGCCTATTGCTGCAGTCTGACCGAAGAAGAATGGCGACGGCCCAGCGCGGCTGCCGGCTGGACCGTGCAGGACGTGGTCGCCCACCTCGGTGCCAACGCTCGTGCGCTCTTCGGGCCGGACGGCCTTGCGCTCATGCGCACGGACAGCGTCGAGCGAATCGCCGATGCCGCAGTGGAGAAACGCCGCGATTGGACGAGCCAGAAGGTGCTCGAGGACTATGCGCGCTGGAGCTCGCGGCTCGCCGGGCTGGCACGAGTCGTCGCGCAGACTCCGGCCAGTCGACTACCGATTCCACTCGGCGAACTCGGCCGCTACCCGGCCGGCATGTTGCTCACCGGCGCAATGGTTTTCGACCAGCACACCCATCTGCGGCACGACATCGCGCCGGTCCTCGACAGGCCGGTCCCCACCTCCGACGAAGCCCGGCTACATGTGGCGACGACATGGATGTTCGCCGTGCTGTCGAATCAGCTACGGCGCAACGGATCCCAGGCACCAGCAGTGCCGATCGTCTTCGAGTTGACCGGAATCGGTGGCGGTACCTGGGGTTTGGCTGCCGACGGATCCCTGAGCGACGACGTCGTCGGCTCCGCTGCGGCGACCATCATCGGCCCTGTGGAAGATTTCCCGTCCTGGGGCACCCGCCGGTCGTCGTGGCGCGATGCTGATCTGACGCTCAAAGGCGACACGGACGCGGCCACCGCCTTCCTGGATTCGATCAACATCGTCTGACACGCTGTATCCATGGCGCAATCGCTTCCATCACAGGCAGATCCACGCGTTCGTCAGGCCGCGCGCGAGGACATCGCAACGATCCTGGAGTTGATCCGCGAGCTTGCGATCTACGAGAAGGCCGAACACGAGGCGCAGGCGACCGCCGAACAGTTGGAGACTGCGCTCTTCGGTGACCAGCCGACGGTGCACGCGATCGTCGCGGCCGAGGCGCCCGGCGGCCCGGTGGTCGGGTTCGCGCTGTACTTCCTCAATTTCTCCACCTGGCTCGGCGTCAACGGCATCTACCTCGAAGACCTCTATGTCCGGCAGGATCGCCGGGGCACCGGCCTGGGCAAGGCACTACTGCGGACGCTTGCGCAGATCGCGGTCGCGCGCGGCTACGGCCGGGTCGAATGGTCGGTGCTCACCTGGAACACCCCGTCGATCGGCTTCTACGAATCGATCGGCGCCCTCGCGCAAGACGAATGGCAGACCATGCGTCTCACCGGTGCGGCGCTGGCCGACCTCGGTCGCTGACCGGTCACAACCGCAGTTGCATGGCCTGGCGGGGCCACTCATCGAGCCCCGCCGCGCGTTCGCGATCGCGAACCTCGCGCAACCCATCGGTCAGCTCGGTGTCCGGGATCGGTTGCCAGCCAAGCGAAACATAGAACGGTCCGTTGAACGGCACGTCTCGATAGGTCGTCAGAGTCATCCGATCGAACCCCTGGCTACGGGCCAGCTCCACCGCCGCCCCCATCAGCGCCGAGCCGATACCACTTCGGCCGAAATCCGGTGCGACAGTGACCTGTTCAACGTGCAGGCCGTCGTCCACGATCTCGAGCAGTACGAAGCCCAGTATCAATCCAGCGGGCGCGACCGCCACCAGTAGATGACCGGACCGCTGCGCGGCGGCGAACACGGCCCGATCCGGCGGCGCGCACTCGGCAACCAGATCCATGCCGAGATCACGGAACAACGCCCCGCCCGATGCCTCCAGCTCCGGCATCCCGTCGACCTCATCGAGTCGCGCGGGCCGAATCGCCCAGTACATGCCGAAATCGTATACATCGACCGCACCCTCACTAAGGTGATTTCCCGTGGCCCTGCAGTCCGCCGCGCCTGCGGCTATCAAAGAGATCACTACTCGCGGCATTGTTCTGGGTGGTGTCATCACCCTCGTCTTCACGGCCGCGAATGTCTATCTCGGTCTGAAGGTCGGCCTCACCTTCGCCACCTCGATTCCGGCTGCCGTGATCTCGATGGCACTGCTGCGCTACTTCGCCAACCACTCGGTCGTCGAGAACAACATCGTTCAGACGATCGCGTCCGCAGCCGGCACCCTGTCCGCGATCATCTTCGTGCTGCCCGGCCTCGTCATGATCGGCTTCTGGAGCGGTTTCGGCTACTGGACCACGGCGGCGGTCTGCGCATTCGGCGGCGTCCTGGGCGTGATGTTCTCGATTCCGCTGCGCCGCGCGCTCGTCACCGGATCGGATCTACCGTTCCCCGAAGGGGTCGCGGCCGCCGAGGTGCTCAAGCTCGGCGACTCGCATGAAGGCGCCGCCGACAATCGCCGCGGCATCATCGTGATCGCTCTCGGGGCGCTCGGCTCGGCCGGGTACTACCTTCTCACCGCGCTCAAGCTGGCGGCGGACACCGTCAGCGGCGTCGTGCGCGTCGGATCCGGCGGCACAGTGCTGACGGTCGGTCTGTCGGCGGCGCTCGTCGGCGTCGGCCACCTGGTCGGCCTCACGGTCGGTATCGCAATGGTCATCGGCCTGGTGATCTCGTTCGGCGTGCTGCTGCCGATCAAGACCGCCGGACAGTTCAGTCATGGCGGCGTCGTCGGCGATGTGGTGAACGGCGTCTTCAAGGACGACGTGCGCCTGATCGGTGCGGGAGCGATCGCGGTAGCCGCCGTGTGGACGCTGCTGAAGATCATCGGCCCGATCATCAAAGGCATTGTCGACGCGGCGAATTCGTCGCGCCAGCGCCGTAGCGGTGCCGAGCTAGACATCACCGAACGAGACATTCCGATCACCATCGTCGGCGGCGTCATCGTGTTCATGCTCATCCCGATCTGGTATCTGCTCTACAACTTCGTGCAGGACACCGCACTCCAGGGAAATTCGGCTGCGATCATCACGGTGAGCCTCGTGTTCACCCTCGTCATCGGGCTGTTCGTCGCCTCGGTGTGCGGCTACATGGCCGGCCTGATCGGCGCATCGAACAGCCCTATCTCCGGGGTCGGCATCCTGGTCGTGCTGTTCGCGGCGATTCTCATCAAGACCGTCTACGGCCATGCCGATCAGCCGCAGTCTGCCACGCTGGTCGCCTACACCCTGTTCACGGCGGCGGTGGTGTTCGGTGTCGCGACCATCTCCAACGACAACCTGCAAGACCTGAAGACGGGTCAGCTGGTGGGTGCGACGCCATGGAAGCAGCAGGTCGCGTTGGTGATCGGGGTGCTGTTCGGCTCCGCGGTGATCCCGCCGGTGCTGCAGCTGATGTACACCACCTACGGGTTCTCCGGCATGAAGGGTGCCGGCGACAACGCGCTCGCCGCCCCGCAGGCGTCGTTGATGACGACGCTCGCCAACGGCGTCTTCGGCAGCGATCTCGACTGGAGTCTGATCTGGTTGGGCGTCGGTATCGGCGCGGTGGCGATCGCGATCGACGAAATACTCGCGCGCAGAACGCGTTTCCGGCTACCCCCGCTGGCCGTCGGCATGGGTATGTATCTGCCGATGAGTGCCACGCTGATGATTCCGATCGGCGCGCTGATCGGCCATTGGTACAACAACTGGGCCGACCGGTCAGGCGGCGACCGCGCGGAGTCGCGTAAACGTCTGGGTGTCCTGCTCGCGACCGGACTCATTGTGGGCGAGAGCATCTGCGGCGTCATCGTCGCCGCCATCGTGTCCGCGACCCACAACTCGAATTGGCTGGGGATCCCCAGTGGTTTCGAGGACTGGAGTGAACTGATCGGCGTTATCGTCTTCGTTGCGATCATCGCCGGCCTGTACCGACGCACACAGCGCATCGCCTCCGAAGCCGGCTAGACAGATCCCGCGCTGGAACCGTGCGATATCCGGGGCGTGGCGGACATTGTTTCCCCAACGGTCCGGATGTCACACGTTTCCAGCGGCGTCACGAAGTCCAGGTCGGGGTGCGCTTCTCCAGGAACGCCGACATCCCTTCCTGCGCATCCTGGGTCATGGCGTTGGTGGCCATCGTCTCCGACATCCGGCGGTACGCATCCGGCTCGGTCTCATCGATCTGGTCGTAGAATGCCCGTTTTCCGATCGAGAGCGTGTCCGCACTGGAATCGGCTATCCGGGAAGCCAATTCCTCCACCGCGGCATCGAGCTCGCTTGACGGAACCGCCTGGTTGATGAGTCCCCAATCGACGGCGGTACGGGCGTCGATCATGTCCCCGGTCATCAGCATGTGCATCGCGCGTTTGCGGCCGACCGCACGAGTAAGGGCCACCATCGGCGTGGAACAGAACAGTCCGATCTTCACGCCGGGCGTGCCGAATCTCGCCGTGTCGGCGGCGATCGCGAGGTCGCAGGTCGCCACCAGCTGGCATCCGGCGGCCAGAGCCATGCCCTGCACCTGCGCGATCACGGGCGGCCGCACCTCGTGGACAGTCGTCATCAGCTCGGTGCACGCGTCGAAAATGATCCGTTGATCCTCGATCGTGCGGTCTACCATCTCGGACAGATCATGCCCCGCCGAAAACGCCGGCCCGTGCGCCTCAATAGCGATCACCCGCACCGCTGGATCGTCGGACAGGGTCGTGAGCGCCTCAGTCGCCTGGCGCATAGTGCTGAGTGACAGCGGATTTCGACGGTCGGACTCATCGAGCGTCACCCGGCCGACCGGGCCGCGAACTTTCATGGAAACCGATGTCTCACTCATCGAAACAACGATATTCCCGTCGGGCTCGCCAGCGGTAGCGTGCGGTCATGTCTCGATTCAGCGTTTCCGGTGCCGAGCTCGATATCGATATCACGGGGGAAACCGGCATTCCCGTGGTCCAGCTGCACGGTCTGACCTCCAGCAAGGGCCAAGACCGGCTCGACCTCGCCCACGACGTCGAGGGTGCCCGCGTTCTGCGCTATGACGCGCGCGGCCACGGCCAATCAACCGGACGTACCGAGCCCGAGGACTACCGGTGGGAGTCCCTCGCCGATGACCTGCTTCGGATATTGGACCAGTATTTCCCCGGCGAGCGGGTGTACGGCGTCGGAACATCGATGGGCACCGGGACCCTGCTTCACGCCGCTCTTGTCGACCGGAACCGCTTCTTCGGGCTCACCCTCTCCGCCCCACCGACCGCATGGGAGACCCGTGCCGGCCAGGTTGACACTTACCGCGGTTCCGCCGATCTCATCGAATCCCAGGGCATCGAACCGTTCCTTGCGATGGCCAAGGACGCGCCGCGCCCGCCCGCATTGGCCGACTATCCGTTCACCGAGCCCGGTGTGCCCGAATTCGTCTTTCCTTCGGTGCTCCGCGGCGCCGCCCTCACCGATCTTCCGGACCGCGAAGACATCGCACAGATCACTATTCCGGCAACAATTCTGGCGTGGAGCGACGACCCCGGCCATCCGCTGTCGACCGCGGAGTCGCTCGCGAGCATCATGCCCAGTGCCACACTCTCGGTCGCGCACAACCCAGCCGAGCGCGACGCGTGGCGGGGAATCGTCAGCGAAAGCGTCGCCCGCGCCGCGAACTGATCACCACGCCTCGGCCCGAACGCCGGCGTCGCGCTCATCCCGAGGCACGCGCGCGGCGTCAGTCCCGCTTCGGACCGACCCACACCTGTTGCGCGTTGACGAATTCGTGGATGCCGGCCTTTCCCAGCTCGCGTCCGTAGCCCGATCGTCCGACACCGCCACTCGGCAGTCGGGGGTCGGTCTTGACGATGCCGTTCACCGCCACCTGTCCGGCGACGACCTCGCGGGCCAGCGCCTCGCCGCGTTCTGCCGTGCTCCACACGCTGGCTGCGAGCCCGTACGGGGTGGCGTTCGCCAGCGCGAGCGCACGGTCCGCATCGGCGGCGCGCATCACCACGGCCACCGGACCGAAGGTCTCCTCGACGCACGCGGTCATGCCCGGCTGCACATCGGTGAGCAACGTCACGGGGTAGAAGTATCCTTCGCCAGAAGGAATCTGGCCACCAAGCAAGCATTGGGCGCCTGCCGCCACCGTCTCGGTCACCTGCCGATGCAGCCGGTCGCGTAGGTCGGGGCGCGCGATCGGACCGATCTGCGTCGACTCCTCTCGTGGATCGCCGACTACCAACGCGGCCAGACGTTCTCGGAGCAGCGACACGAACTCGTCGTGCACGGCGGACTCGACGATGATCCGTTTCGCGGCGATGCATGACTGCCCGGCGTTGATGATCCGCGACAGCGCCACGACGTTCGCTGCCTGTTCAAGGTCCGCGTCGGCCAGCACGATACATGGATCCGACCCGCCCAATTCGAGGACCGATGGCTTGATCTCGCTGCCGGCGATCGCGGCGACGGCGGCACCACCGCGATCCGAGCCGGTGAACGAGACGGCACGGATCCGCGGGTCTCGTATCGCCTGCTCCACATCGGCGGTGGTCGCCGGAAGCGATGCGAAAACGCCTTCCGGAGCACCGGATTCGCGAAACACCCGATCGATCGCCGCCGCGCAGCCGGGAACATGGGGGTCATGCTTCATGACGCACGTGTTGCCTGCCATCAGCGCCGGCGCGCAGAAGCGGAAGGCCAGCCAGAACGGGGCGTTCCACGGCAGGATGCCGAGGATCGGCCCGAGCGGCAGATACTGCACATAGCTGCGAGCTGCATCGGATTCGATCACATCGTCCGAGAGGTAGTCGGCAGCGTGCTCCGCGTAGTGGTCCGCCGCCCACGCGGCCTTGGCCACCTCGCCGCGGGCCTCGCCGATCGGCTTGCCCATCTCTTCGGTCATCAGCATCGCGTAGGCGTCGCTGTCGGCCCGCAGGCGCCCGGACACCTCATGTAACAGCTCAGCACGATCGGCGAATGCCGTTCGGCGCCAACCATTGTATGCGTCCTCGGCCCGCCCGATCACGTTGTCGATGTCGGCCGCGGTCGCGGCCGGTACCTCGCGGATCACGTCGCCGGTGGTGGGGTCTGTCGCGATCAGGGATGTCATTGCGCAACCTCCGTGGTCGTGGGAACCAGTTGGGGTGCGGCATCGTGCACCGTGAAGTCCTCGCCGAGCGTGAAGAATGATTCGCAGCCGTCATCGGTGACGCGGATCGTATCGGAGATGCCCACGGTCTTGTCGCCGTCCACTCCCCACATCCAAGGAATGACATGGAAGGTCATGCCCGGTTCGAGCGCGGTGAAATCGCCCGGGTTGAGGCTCAGGATGTAGCCCTCGTCCCAGGACGGCGGGAAGGCGATCCCGATCGAGTACCCCGATCTGGTGACGAGCCGTGCGCCGACCGTATTGTCGGATATCACCCGCCGCACAATCGAATCGGCGTCCGACACCGTCAAACCCGGCCGCATCACGGATTTGAGTTCGGCCAGTGCGAGTTTCATCCGATCCTGCGCCGCCGCCATCGACTCACTGAGCTCTCCTTCGACCACCGTCCGCATCAGCGCGGCGTGGTAACGCCGGTAGCAACCGCCGACCTCCAGGAACACATGTTCGCCGGGCTCGATGGTCCGTCCCTCCCAGGTCGCGTGGCCGATCATGCTGCGCGGCCCGGACGCGACATAGGGCATCACCGCGGGGAATTCGCCGCCGGCCCGGAACATCGCCGCGCTGATCTCCGCCGCGACCTCGTTCTCGGTGGCACCGGGTACCGCGGCCGCCAGCCCCGCCGCCATCCCCGCCTCGGCTGCCTTCGCGGCCTTGCGCATGACGTCGATCTCGACATCGGACTTTCGGGCTCGGCCGGCCTCGACGATGCCGAAGCAGTCCATCAGGACGCCCTGCTGGAACGAGGTGTGCACACGATCCTGTTGATAGGCCGGGAAGAAATAGCTGTTGCGTTCGTAGCCAACGCGTTTCGTTCCGAGGCCCGACTGGTTGAGGGCGAGTACCAGTTCCTGGATCGCATCGCCGGTATCCGGATAGGGGCGCGTGCGCTCGACCCAGGTTCGGGCGATCACGTTCGACTCCTCCATACCTCGCGTGATCATCACCGGTTCGTCATCCAGCGGCACCACCAATGCCTGGAAGAACGAATACCCCGTCGTCTGATAGTCGGTGAGATACATCAGGTTCTCGGGGTCGGTGATCACGACCGCATCAAGATGCCTGCGCACCATCCGTTCTCGGAGATCCCCGAGGCGGCGCTCGTACTCGTCGATCGGGAAGGTCATGTCGTCGCGGGCCCTCATCCTACAGCCTCCGCGACGGCGGCCGCGAGGATGTCGAGGCCCTGCGTGAGGTCGTCGTCATCGATGGTGAGTGGCGGGATCGCCTTGAGGACACGGCCACCGGTGCCGCACGGCCCGATCAGCAGGCCGCGGTCGAACGCCGCGGATTGCACCCGTTTGGCGAGCGCACCGTCGCCGACATCAAGGGCCTGCAGCATGCCGCGGCCGCGCACTTCCCAGTCTCGGTCCGGATGCGCGCCGGCGATGCCGCTCAGCGCTTCTCGCATCGATTCGCCTTTGCGCGCAACCTCACGCATCAACACGTCGTCGGTGAAGTAGTCGAGCGCCACGGCCCCCGCGGTCAGCGACAGACCCTGTCCGCGGAACGTTCCGGTGTGCGCACCAGGGCTCCAGTGCTGGTCCACCGCGGGCTTGTTCAGGTTCATCGCGATGGGCGTGCCATACCCGCCCAAGCCTTTCGCCAGCGTGATGATGTCCGGGTCGAGGTCAAAGCCGTCGAAGCTGAAATAGCTTCCGGTGCGGCCACATCCGGCCTGGATGTCGTCGATGATGAACAGCGCGCCGGTGTCTCGCGCGAGCTGTTGGACGTCGCGCAGCCACTGCGCACTGGCCACATTGACGCCACCCTCGGCCTGTAGCGCCTCGACGAGGAATGCGGCCGGCGCCGTTATCCCGCTGGAGGCGTCGGCCAGTGCCGCGGCGTAGTCCGCGAGTGCGGTCTTGCCGCCCGGCGCAGTCTCGTACGGCAGCCGGAGTACGTCGCGCAGCGGCACTCCGGCCCATTGCCGGAAGGCTTCGTTGGCGGTCGCGGCGAGCGCACCGAGCGTCATGCCGTGGAATCCGTGACTGAACGCCACGATCTCCCGTCGGCCGGTCACGAGCCGGGCCAGTTTCAGCGCGGCCTCCACGGCGTTGGTGCCGGTCGGGCCGGTGAACTGCATCCGGTGGTCCATCCCGCGCGGCGCCAAGATCACGTCGTGGAACTTGGTGATGAAGTCACGCTTGGTCGTGGTGTACATATCCAGGCTGTGAGCGACGCCGTCGGCCTCGAGGAAGTCGATCATCGCGCGCTTCATGCGCGGATTGTTGTGACCGAAGTTGAGGACACCGGCGCCGGCGAAGAAGTCGATATACGACCGACCGTCCTCGTCGACCTGTCTGGCGTTCGATGCGGATTGGAAAACCGTGGGGAACGAACGACTGTACGCCCTGACCTCCGACTCCCATTGTTCGAATGCTGCGGTGTCCATCGTGACATCCTCTCCTCGCTAGATGTGTTGTGACTCTTTCTCTTTCCGGATCAAAGGGGGTGGTTCGTCGGCACCGGCGAGGCCGATCAGTATGCGGGCGACCGGGTCGATGAGTCGGTCGTCGAAGTCGTACCGTGCGCTGTGCAGCGGTACCCCGGCGTCGTCCGGCGAACCGCCGATCAGCGCGAAGGCACCCGGAATGCGTTGCAGGTAGTAGCTGAAATCCTCCGACGCCATCACCGGCGTCACGGCCCCATGACGCGCCCACTCGTCGCCGAGCACCGCATCGAGTCCGGCGCGCAACTCCCGTGCTGGGCCCGGATGATTCACGGTCGCCCCGTAGCGCGGAGTGGTCTCGACAATCGCGGTGACGCCGTGTGCAGCGGCGACGGCGGTGGCGATCTCGGCGATGAGGTCGAAGACATGGTCCCGCGCAGCGTCATCCGCGACCCGCACGCTGCCCGCGAGTTCAGCATCGTCCGGCGTGACCGTCGCGGCCGACTCCGCCCGCAGCGAGGTCACCGCCACCACCGCCGACGCCTGCGGAGAAAGCCGGCGCGCCACCACCTGTTGCAGCGCAACGGTGATTGCTGCGGCGCCCAGGACCGGGTCTCGAGTGGTTTCCGGCTGCGAGGCGTGACCGCCTCGGCCGTGCACCCGCACGGAGAACAACCCATTCGCAGACATCACCGGTCCGTCCGGGCAAATCGCTTGGCCCAGAGGCAGAGTCGGCCAGTTGTGCCAGCCGAACACGGTGTCGACCGGGCGTCCACCGGGTGGACCGGAGAGGCAGCCGTCGGCGATCATCTCACGCGCACCGTGACCGCCCTCCTCAGCGGGCTGGAACAGCAGGGTCACCGGGCCCGGCAACTCGGCTTCACGCAGTTTCAGCCACCGCGCGACCGCCAGCAACGTCGCAGTGTGTCCGTCGTGTCCACAGGCATGCATCACACTCGGTTGTTGCGAGCGATAGTCGTGGTCGGAATCCTCGGCAATGGGCATGGCGTCGAGATCGGCGCGCAGCGCGACGTGACGACCGCCTGCATCGGCGGCGAGGTGGGCGACCGTGCCGGTGCCCGCGCAGCTCCGGTAGCTGATTCCGATGTCATCGAGCGCGGCACGAACGGTGTGGGCGGTATCGACCTCAGCCCATGCGAGTTCCGGGCGTTGGTGCAGATCGCGGCGTGTACGCGTGGCACGGGCCACGATCTCGGGCCATTCGTCTCGCATGCGACTTCCTCGGATTGATGCCCGTCTCGGTCCATTCCAACGTACATGGGATGCACCAAGGGTGCACCCGATGCCGCCCGCCCCTTCATTCGGACGCCGAAACCACTGCGGCAGAACGGTATTCAGCACACTGACGTGCCTCGGTCCGATCGGCACGCCTCGGCTCAGACGAAGGCCTAGCGCTTATGGCGAGGCGTCACCGACCGGGGCCGTGTCTGATGAGCAATATGAATGACACGCACCATGATTCGGCCCGATCGACCGGTTGACCGCTCGTCACATCCGTGATCGGATCATGGCATGAGGATCGAACGCGTCGCACCCATCCTGACCGTCGATGACCTGGCTACCGCGATCCGAGAGCACACCAGTGTGCTCGGAATGCGCGTCGTGATGAATATGGACTGGATCGCCTTCCTCGCCAACGACACCGGTCTTCAGATCGGACTCATCACTGCGGATGCGACCGCACCGGTCAACCCGGATATTTCCGTCTTCGTCGACGATGTCGAGGCAGCTCACGATGCAGCGCTGGAGTCCGGCGTCGAGATCGTGCACCCGTTGTCCTCTGAGCAATGGGGCGTGCGCCGCTTCTTCTATCGAGACTCGTCGGGTCGGGTGGTCAACGTCGGCACCCACATCTGATGGCCACACGCATGCTCGACGTACTGATCATCGGGGCCGGTCCCACCGGGCTGACCGCAGCGCTCGAACTCGCCCGACGGAATGTCACCGTGCGCATCATTGATGCTGCCGACGGACCGTTCACCGGATCTCGGGGCAAGGGGGTCACAGCCCGCACCCAGGAGATCTTCGATGACTTCGGCATCATCGGCCCGCTGGAGCAGGCCGGGTGGCGGCGGCTGCCGCGCCGAGTCGTGGTCGGCGGCAAGATCGTCAGCGATGCCGCGCCGGACGCAGACACCGAGCCCACGCCGGATCGGCCCTACCCCACCGGTCTGATACTGCCGCAACGGAATACCGAATCGATCCTGCGAAACCGGTTGCGCGAGTTCGATGTCGAGATCGAATACGGCGTACGTGCGACCGCCGCCACGGAAGCCCGCGACCACGTACAGGTAACGACAAAGCACGGCGACCTGCAGGCACGGTATGTGATGGGCTGCGACGGCGGCCATAGTGTGGTGCGCGACTGGATCGGTGCCCGGTTCGACGGCCAGGGTGGAATACAGGCCATGTTCGTCGGCGACGTAGAGGTCGACGGCCTCCCGCCCGATCGCTGGTACCAGTGGACCCATCCTGAACGGGGGTTCGCCGCGCTGTGCCCATTCCGCGACTCGCCTTCGTGGCAGTTCCAGGGCATTGAATTCGCCGCCTTCGACGCCGACGGCGGCCTGCCCGAACCGTCGCTGGGCCTCCTGCAACAAACGCTGGATGCGGTGACCGGCACGGACTCCGTGCGACTGTCCTCGCCGACGTGGATGTCACGGTGGCGGGTCAACGTCCGGTTGTCCGACCGGTTCCGCCGAGGAAGGATGTTCCTGGCCGGCGACGCCGCTCACGTCCATTCACCGGCCGGCGGGCTGGGCATGAACACCGGCATCCAGGATGCGTACAACCTCGGCTGGAAGTTGACGGCCGTGCTGGCGGGCCGCGCCGACGAGCAACTTCTGGAAAGTTATGCGGCCGAGCGTGTTCCGATCGCCGAGTGGACGCTGGGCGTCAGTAGCGCCGGGCTCGAGAAGATGACCGACGCAATGCAGGACGAGGCGGCCACCACACTCATCCCCGCCACCGACGACGGACAACAGCTGGGTCTCGGCTACCGATGGAGTCCACTGTCGCAGCAGACGTCAGCGTATGAAGCGCGGTCCGGCGGTGCACGGGCCGGTGACCGCGCACCCGATGGTCACTGTGTCACTCTCGACGGCAACAGGATTCGCCTGTTCGACGCGTTCCGCGGAACGCATGCGACGGTACTCGGAATCGGCGACGCGGCAGCACTTGTGCTGGAGCCGCCTACCGACGCCCACCGCGCCCGCACGGTGACGACGAACGACACCGGACTGACACGAACCACATACTGCGGCAAGAGTTCCGGCGGACTCTATGTCATTCGGCCCGACGGCTACATCGGCTTTGCCGGCACCGCGGACGACGCCGCAGAGGCGGCGGCATATCTCCGCCTCATCGGCGCCGCGGACTAGACGAGTTCGTCGTCAGACGCCATCTTCAGATCGAGCGAACACTTGCGGTTCGCCTCGCTGAGGATGCGACTGGCAGCCTGATAGTCCGCCTGCGCGGACGCAACCGACATTCCTGTCGGTATCGCCGTACAGATTCGGAAGATCGTTCCTGCCATGTCGGACCGCGTCACCGCCGGAATGACCAGCAGGGATGCCCGGTCGGTCGCGGACGAGAAACTCGCAATCCAGTGGTTCATCGGACCTAACGGAACCAGTCGAGTCATCGGCGATCTCGGCGAGCGCGATTCCCAGTTGAGGTTGATGGAAATGATTCGCCCCATACGGGTTTCGAGCTCGCTGACCAGTGCGGCAAGCTCGCCGGACAAATGCTGATCAGCCTGCGGCCACCATGCCCCGTTCACCGGGCCCGGGGCGTCAAGACTGTAAGCGAACCGAATCGGCGGTCTACGAGCATTCAAAACCATCAGGTCGTCCCTCGCTCCATGTGCCTCCAGGCATTGGGGGACTTTCCCCAACCCTACGCTCCCACCAACCCAGGAGCGCCTCGCGGGGCTGCGCCTTCAACGATCGCGGCAGCGGGCAACGGCGGCGAGGGCCGCCAATCACTGTGCCGCCGCGCCGTGGCGCAAAGCTATGTCGACATGGCGCGAATTAATCACCGCAGCAATGGTTTTGGTCGGCATCTTTCATTCGCGCCGACCGCCTCCTCGACTTGCCGCTACCGATGCGGCGGCTCGGCCAGGCCCCGTACGACCCCCACTCCCGCACCGATTCCCGCCCCGATCGCAGTGACCGGAGCGGCGGTCACGGCAGCACCGATGGCAGCTCCCAGAACCGGGCCGATCGCCAGACCGATCGGCAGGAACGGCACCCCGGCGATCAGCCCGGCGACTCCGCCGACCAATCCCCCCGCGGCGGCCAGCGGCGCTCCGACAGTCACGGTAGCGATCGCCGCACCACGGACGGAGTCGCCGACGGTATCCGCGGCGACCTGGTGCGCCCGCGCCGGATCCAGGCCCATGGCCTCGCCGGTGCTCGCGACCTGGGCTTCCGCGCCCGCGGCTGCGCCGTTGATCTCCTGGGTCTGCTGCGTCGACAACCAGTCCGGTGCCGGCAACACGAGATCACCGGCGCGGACGGTGGCCGGCCGTGGCGGCATGACGGGCTTGACTGCGGCGACCGGCACCTGTGTGTAGTGCGCCTCAAGCGGTCCGAGTGGGGCCTGTTCCACAACCGCCGGCTGCACCGAGCGGTCGGTGGCGATCTGGGACGTCGACGCATACGGTGCCACGAAGCTCGTGATCGACGGTATCGACGCGCTGTCGTGCGGCAGCGGCCCTGCCGACGCGACGCCCGCGACGGACATTGCGACGACGACCGGCGCGGATCCCGCGGCGACGAAGGTCGCCATGCGGCGGTGATGGCTGGCAGCGCGGTGACGGCCTGGCGTGCGAGTGCTCATGAGTTCAGTCTCCAGCTTCGAATTGATTAGCGGTCGCTAATCGAGGATTCGCGTGGGACTCGTCTGCGGATTGGTCACTGTGCCCAAATAATCGAAACCCACAGCGATCACTGGTCGATCACCGTGGGTCCCGGCGCTATGCCGGTTCGCGCATCACACCGACATGCCGCACGGACCCCGAGAGACCCGGTAGCTCTTTCAGGGACGACCAGGTCGTCAGCCCGTCGGTGCTGTCGGCATAGAAGTACTTGCCCCGGGTGTACCCGTCGAGATAGATCCGCCAGTTGCCGTTCGGCAGCTGAACGACGGCCGGTCCCTCCAGCATCGAGCCCCAATTCGCAGCAATCGGAACAAATGTGTACGGGCCCGTCAACGACGGCGCGACCCAATGCTCGATGGTCTTCTTGGTCTCGTTCTTGGTGATGGCGTGGTACGTCGAACCGATCTTCACGATGGTGGTGTCGATGTGATCGGCCTGGATCCCGAGCGGAACCGGGAAGCTCCACAGCCGCAGACCGGCGTCGAGCGCGGTCATCACATACGGCACAAAGCCTCCGCCGGTCGACATTGAGAAGACGATATTGACGCGACCGTTGTCGACGAACCAATCGGGTGCCCAGGCTTTGGTCGTGAACGGCGAGAGCGAGGGCAACCCCTTGCCCGCGTCCGAGCCCGTGGAACTGCCAAGGTTCCCCCAGCCCTTTCCGTCGCCCGTGCCGGGCAGCAGGAAACAGCACAACGGGACCGGCCAGTTCTCCATGTGAGTCCAGTGGATGCGGTCGCGGCTGCTGGCGAAGCCGATATTCGCCCCGTCACCCGTGGTGTAGGTGACGTAGTACGTGCCGTCGGTGTTCCGGAAGATGCTCGGGTCGCGCACCAGCCCGGTCGGCGGTCGATAGGCCGGCCGTTGCAGAGCCTGATAGTCCGTACCGTCGCTCGACTGGTACACGTCCATGTCGCGGTCGCTGGTGTTGCTGAAGGCCACCATCGTGTACCGCCAGCCGGTCGGCGGTACGGCGTTACCGATCCCCGGCATCGCAATCAGCAGTCCTATGACGGCAAGCAGCACTACCGATACAACGGAGAAGGTTCGTTTGGTGCGCATCACCGGTGCAGTATCAACGAAAACGGACACCTTGTACATGGCTCCCTCCATACGGGTGGGAAATCGTTACCAATGGCTGCGTCACTAAAGTGAGAATTGTCTGACCTCACGACACCCAGGAGTTCCCGTTGGCGATCCGAAGCCTGAACCACGCCGTCCTCTTCGTCTCCGACGTAGACGTCAGCGCGCAGTTCTATTGCGACGTACTGAGTTTCGAGCGGCTGCCCTTCGATTTCCCCGGTGGCGCGTTTCTGCGCGGCGCCGCGTCGGCGAATGACCACGACCTGGGCCTGTTCCAGGCGAGCAGTCCTCGTGCGGGGGACGGCGCGGTCGGGCTGTATCACCTCGCCTGGGAGGTGGAAACGCTGGCGGAGATGGTGGCCACCAAAGAGCGGCTGCAGGCGGCCAGCGCGCTGCGCGGAATGTCGAATCACGCTGGTACCAAGGCGCTCTACGCACGTGATCCGGACGGCATCGAATTCGAAGTCACCTGGCTGGTCCCCGACGCTCTGCTCGCCGCCGAGTTCGGCCCAGGCTTCGCGCCCACCAGCCCTCTCGACCTCGATGCCGAGATACGGCGCTACGGTGCCGACACTCCCGGCGGACCGCGTACCGATCGCGCACTCATGGCGGCGCTGATGGCGCGGGTAGCGGGCGCCCAGTAGCTTCCCATCCGCGCCTCGATATGAGCGCCGCGCCTCTGTTTGAACGCAGGCGTCGCGCTCAAACTGCGGCGCGACGCGGTCTAGACAGTCCCGCCGAGTGTTTCGATTGCCGCCGCGATCCGTCGAGTGCGAGTATCCGGACGCTTGGCGGCCACAACGCCGCCCGCGAGCTCCTTGCGCCGGGTGTAGCTGAGCGCGTCGTACGCCGCCCGCACGCGTGGGTCCGCATCCAGCGCGGCCGCGAGATCGTCCGGCACCTCGACGGTGCGCTCGGCATCGTCGAGCTCGATGAGAGCGTCGACGGTGTCGCCGATCTCCACGTCGAGGTCCTTGCGTGCAGCCTTGGAGAGGCCGATCAGGTTCCGGCCGCCCATTACGGCGACCCGAAGACGCGCCGTGCGGCTACCGACGGTGACGCGCACCGCCGCGCGCTTGCCTCCGCCGAGCTCCGCAACTTGCGCATCAGTGAGCTCGATAGCCGTGGCCGGCCCGTTCGGCGCGAGAGTGGCGGTGACGTGTAGCGACATCCGTTCATTTTCCCTGATCGATGGCGGCGTTGATGTCCCGACTCTGTGAGTCCAGCCCGACAGCTATTCGCTCCGCTGCTCCTTCTGGTGCAAGGCGCGAAGCTCGTCCTTGGCTTGATCGAGCACCTTGTGGCGTTCCTTGCTCAGCCCGTCGCCCGCGCGATTGATGTAGAAGGTCAGCATCGACATCGCCGATCGGTAGGGCGACGTGGCCTTGCGCCGTTTCGAGTCCTCCGCGGAGTGGAGCAGGGATCGCGCGATTCGCTTGGGATCCGACCAGGTGAAGACACCCTCGTCCAGATCGAGAGCGTCCGAATGCTCGGTGACGTTCTGCGACCACTCCTCCTTCTTGTCAGCCATACGTCGATTGTCGGCCGATCGACCGCACGACGAAAGGGTGTGCCAGGCAAACGACCTGATTTACGCCGAATGGCGTGCGCGTACTGTCGAATCAGGAGCCGACTCTGGTTTCCCCACAGAATGTGAGTCCGGATGTCCGGCCCTGTTTCCCCCTCCACTGTCGCCACCTCGTCGACCAGCACCCTGCTCACGCTGGGAATACTCGCCTCGTCCTCGATGGAGAACGAGCAACGGCTGCCGATCCACCCTCATCACCTCGACATGATCGCCCCGGATCTCCGTGCGCGGATGATCGTCGAGCGCGGCTATGGCGCTGACTTCCAGCTGGAGCCCGGCTACGTCGAGTCGCGGGTCGGCAGGGTCGCGGATCGCTCCGCGGTGATCGAGACGGCTGACGTGCTGCTGCTTCTGAAGCCACAGGCGGCGGACATGACCGCGATCCCCGGGGGCCGTGTGCTGTGGGGATGGCCGCACTGCGTGCAGGACCCCGAGCTGACGCAGACGGCGATCGACCGCCGGCTCACGCTCATCGCATTCGAGGCGATGAACCACTGGACCCGCCGCGGCGACTTCAGCCTGCATGTGTTCCACATGAACAACGAGCTCGCCGGCTATTGCTCGGTCCTCCATGCCCTGCGTCTCATCGGATCCACGGGCGTGTACGGGCCACGTCGCAGCGCGGTCGTCATCGGCTTCGGTGCGACGGCACGAGGTGCCGTGACCGCCCTCACCGCGCAGGGGATCCACGACATCCAGGTTCTCACCCAGCGCGGCATCGCGGCGGTCGGCTCCCCGATCCACGGCGCGCACATCGCCCAACTTCACACTGACGACGGCGACGTCCACCTCAGCGAGGTGCTCACCGAGGACGGAAACGTCAAGCTCCCGGAGTTCTTGGCAGCGCACGACATCGTCGTCAACTGCACTCTCCAGGACGTCGCAGCACCATTGACCTATCTACGGACCGAGGACCTGGCGCGGTTCGCCACCGGCAGCCTGATCATCGACGTCTCGTGCGACGAGGGAATGGGCTTCGAGTGGGCAAAGCCCACGACGTTCGACGACCCGATGTTCACGGTCGGTGAAGGCGTCAACTACTACGCGGTCGACCACAGCCCGTCGTACCTATGGAACTCGGCCACGTGGGAGATCAGCGAGGCGCTGCTGCCGTTCCTGCGCACGGTCATGGAGGGACCGGCGGCGTGGGCAACGAGCCTCACCGTCTCCCGGGCCATCGAGATCCACGACGGCGTGATCAGCAATCCAAGCATCCTGAGTTTCCAGGACCGCGAGTCGGCCTATCCGCACATTCGCGTTGCGTAGGCGCTCACACGTTAAAGCGGAACTCCACCACGTCTCCGTCGGCCATGACGTAGTCCTTGCCCTCCATGCGCACCTTGCCGGCTGCTTTGGCGTCAGCCATCGATCCGGCGGCGTCGAGGTCGGCGAACGAGACGATCTCGGCCTTGATGAAGCCCTTTTCGAAGTCGGTGTGAATGACGCCGGCCGCCTTAGGCGCGGTGTCACCCTGGTGAATCGTCCACGCGCGCGATTCTTTTGGCCCCGCCGTCAGGTAGGTCTGCAGCCCCAACGTATGGAAACCGGCCCGCGCCAATGCGGCCAGACCCGGCTCATGCTGGCCGACCGATTCCAGCAACTCCAGCGCATCCGCCTCGTCGAGCTCCAGTAGCTCGCTCTCGATCTTGGCATCGAGGAACACGCAATCAGCCGGTGCCACAGCGGCTTTCAGCTCGTCCTTGCGGGCCTCGTCGGTCAGCACCGCCTCGTCGGAGTTGAAGACGTACAGGAACGGCTTGGTCGTCATCAGATGCAGCTCGCGCAGCAGCGACAGGTCCAGCGAATCCTGCTGCGAGAACAGGGTTTTGCCGTCCGTCAGGGCCGCTTCGGCCTTCTTGGCGGCCTCCACCGTCTCGGCGAGATCCTTGTTCTTGCGCGCATCCTTCTCGAGCCGCGGAAGAGCCTTCTCCAGCGTCTGTAGGTCGGCCAGGATCAGCTCGGTCTCGATGACCTCGATATCGGCGGACGGATCAACCCGACCATCGACATGCACCACGTCGCCGTCGGCGAAGACCCGAACGACCTGGCAGATGGCGTCGGCCTCACGAATGTTGGCGAGGAACTGGTTGCCCATGCCTTCGCCCTCGGATGCACCCTTGACGATGCCGGCGATGTCGACGAACGACACCGTGGCGGGCAGGATCCGCTCGCTGCCGAAGATCTCGGCGAGCCGGTTCAGCCGCGAGTCCGGCAACTCGACGACGCCCACGTTGGGCTCGATGGTGGCGAACGGGTAGTTCGCGGCCAGCACGTCGTTGCGGGTCAACGCGTTGAACAGGGTGGACTTGCCAACGTTGGGCAGTCCGACGATTCCGAGGGTAAGACTCACGGCCGAAAGCATATCTGCGCTGACACCGAGCAGCCGCTTTGCCTACATAGCGCCGTCTTCCCCCACTTGTCCCTGAAACCCTGACTGGAGCGACGGTTCAACCCCGTGGGGAAGTTGACGTGTCGCTCCAGTCAGGTTTTCAGGGCTGCGTCGACAATCGGCGCATCAGTGTGGATGGCTACCGATCAGGCGCCGAACCCGAGCAGCGACTTGACCTCCAGGAACTCACTGAAGGCGTAGTCACTCCACTCGCGGCCGTTGCCGCTCTGCTTGTAACCACCGAACGGGGCGGTCGGGTCGAGCGGAGCCGAGTTCAGACCGATCGATCCGGCCCGCAACTTGGACCCGATCCGGCGCACCTCGTCGAGGTCTTTGCCGGAGACATAGCCGGCCAGGCCGTATTCGGTGTCGTTGCCGACCTTGATCGCCTCGTCGACGGAGTCGTATCCGATGATCACCAGCACCGGCCCGAACACCTCGGTCCGCGCGATCTCCATGTCGTTGGTGACATTGGTGAACACCGTCGGCTGCACGTAGTAGCCGGTGTCCAGACCCGCCGGCCGGCCCGCGCCGCCGATCACCGGTTGGGCGCCATCGGCGATGGCCCGCTCGATCAGCCCCTGAATCTTGGTGAACTGCGGCTCCGACACCACCGGTCCGAGCCGGACAGGCGAATTCGGGTCGCCCACGGTGATATCCGGGCCGACCTTCTTGACGGCCTCGATCACCTCGTCGATGCGGCCCGACGGCACCAGCATCCGCGACGGCGCGTTACACGACTGTCCCGAGTTCAGCATCATGCTGTTGACCCCGGCGACGACGTTGGCCACGAGATCCTCATCGTCGAGCAGGATATTGGGGCTCTTGCCACCGAGCTCCTGCGCGACGCGCTTCACCGTCGGTGCCGCGTTCTTGGCGACCTCGATGCCGGCCCGCGTCGAGCCCGTGAACGAGACCAGGTCGACGTCCGGATGCGACGACAGTGCCGCGCCCACACCCGGTCCGTCACCATTGACGAGGTTGAACACACCGGCGGGAACGCCTGCGGCATCGAAGATTTCGGCGACGATGGCGGCCGAGAACGGCGAGACCTCGGACGGCTTGAGCACCATCGTGCAGCCTGTGGCGATGGCCGGAGCCACCTTGCACATCACCTGGTTGAGCGGCCAGTTCCACGGCGTGATGAATGCGCACACGCCGATCGGTTCCTTGACGATGCGCGAGGTGCCGCGATCCTCTGCGAACGAGTAGGTCTTGAGCAGCTCCGCCGCGGTGGCCAGATGGGCCATGCCGATCGGAACCTGGGCCGCCTGCGACAGGCCCGCCGGCGCACCCATTTCTTCGGTGACGGCGGCGGCCAGATCCGCCGCCCGGTTCTGGTACTCGGCAATGATTTTGCCCAGCAAGGCAACTCGCTCGTCGACCGTGGTCTGCGACCGCGTGTCGAACGCTCGGCGGGCCGCGGCGACCGCGGCGTCGACGTCGGCCTTGGTGCCGAGAGCGACGTGTCCAGCCGCCTTCTCGGTGGCCGGATTGATCACATCCAGCAGGTTGAGCTCGACTGGATCGACCCACTGACCATCGATGTAGAACTGGTTGATTTCGCGCACGACGCCTCCCGGAAGGACTCTTTGATTTGCTCTTCCGAGTGTAGGCCGAACGCTCGTTCTGTAGGGCCCTTATCGACTACCGGCGCCAGCGGAGCAGACGCAGACGAGACGGCCGCGCCTCGGTGAGCACGTCGGCGCGTCCGGAACGCTCGGCGACGATGGCGTCGAGTACCTGCTGCTGGCCGTATAGGCCCATCATGACCTCGACACCCCACCCCGGAAACTCCGACAGAGCCAACTCTTTACGGCCGCGGCGTGTTACCTGCATTTCTCCCCTTCAAATGACGTCGCTAGTGGTGTCCTGCTTCAACTTTATAGTGACCTGCGCCACAGCGTGCCGAAACGGTACACCCCGACCCACAGGGCATCCTGACCGGGTTGCCGAGCCACCGAGCCGCGCGGGTTGGTGCGCTCAACCGCGATCGAGGCGCTGGGCCGCTTCGCGGTAGCCGGTGACCGGTGGTGCGGTGTCCGGGACACCAGACATTGCGGCAACCGCCGCGAATCACCGTGTCTGAAAACCGCTAGCTCACGCCGGATCGTCCTGTCACGATGGTCAAGTGGCACCGATAAAGCACATCACCGCAACAGAATTGGACTTCGATTCCTGCTACCGTGCCCTGCAGGCGCACGACCGCAGGTTCGATGGTCAATTCTTCGCTGCAGTGCACACCACCGGAATCTATTGCCGACCGTCGTGTCCGGTCGTCCCGCCGCGCCCACAGAATGTGTCGTTCGTACTGACCGCCGCCACAGCGATCTCGGCCGGGTATCGCGCATGCCGGCGTTGCCTGCCGGACGCGGTGCCCGGATCCCCACGGTGGAACACTCAGGCCGATACCGCATCGCGGGCTATGCGGCTGATTCAGGACGGCCTGGTCGACCGCGGCGGAGTTGCAGAACTGGCTGGCGCACTGGGCTATTCGACGCGGCAGCTGAATCGGATCGTGACCGATGAGCTCGGCGCGGGCCCACTGGCGCTGGCCCGAGCGAATCGCACTACCAATGCCCGCGTGCTGTTGCAGCGCACGGAGCTACCGGTCGCCGACGTGGCCTTTGCCGCCGGCTTCGGCAGCGTCCGTCAGTTCAACGATTCCGTCCGCGGCACCTTCGCCTGCACTCCGACCGAGCTACGAACCCGAGTACGACGCCGGCCTGCCACCGACGAACTGCTTCTCAATCTCCCTGTTCGGCAACCATTCTCCGCGGCATGGCTACGTTGGTTCCTTTCCGGTCACGCGATCGACGGGCTCGAGGAGGTCGACGCCGCCGGCCGCTATCGCCGCACGATGCGGCTGCCGAACGGTCCCGCGATCGTCGAGATCGAACTGGCGGACGACACCGTCACCGCAACGCTTCGTCTGCACGATCTGCGGGACCTCGGAGCCGCCGTGTCCCGAATCCGCCGGTTGCTCGACCTTGACGCCGACGTGGCCGCTGCCGAGGAGGCGCTGCGGACCGATCGTCGACTGCGGCCATTGATCGCCCGCGGCTCGGGCATTCGCCTGCCCGGCAGCCACGACCCGTGGGAACTGCTGCTGCGCACCATGATCGGGCAACAGATCTCTCTGGCCGCGGCCCGCACGCACGGCGCACGGCTGGTTGCCGCGCTCGGCGAGCCGATCGACGATGACCGCGGACGATTGCGCCGCCTGTTCCCGTCCCCGACCCGCGTCGCCGAGTACGGCTCGGAGGTGCTGTCCGGACCACGCCGCCGGATCGACGCAATCTGTCGCGTCGCAAGCGAATTCGACCACATGGAGATCCACTCCGGCCGCGACTACCACGAGTTGGTCGCAGATCTTCGTGAGCTTCCGGGCGTCGGCCGCTGGACCGCCGAGTACGTCGCGATGCGGTGCGTCGGACACCCCGACACGTTGCTCGACACGGACCTGGTGGTGTGCCGGAGCGCGGAACGCCTGGGCCTGGACCTGCGCGACGGCGCACGCTGGGCGCCCTGGCGGTCGTATCTGACCATGCTGCTGTGGCACGACGAACTGTGCCGCACCGAACCGCTTTTGGCGTCCTGACCAGCACGCATCACAGACTTGTCGGTGGTCGCAGGCACTATCTCCGGCATGGACGTGACGACCGCGGTAATGCTCATCGCCGCCGCTGTGGTGGGCGCGGCGATCGGCTGGCTCGCGCACGCGTCCCGCTCCAGCGCCGAGCTGGCGCGGGCACGCGCCGAGCTGGGCGCGATTCGCCAACATCAAGACGTCGTCGCGCAGGCCCTGGGTTCCGCGAGCGAGGATGCGGCCCGTCGGCAGTCCGGCGCGATCGGCGCACAGGTGGCCGGGATCGTCGGGCCGTTGCGCGAGACGCTCGATCGGATGTCTCAGGAACTGGCCCGCACCGAACGCAATCGTGCGGCCGCCTATGCCGGCCTGACCGAGCAGGTCAGCCACATGAACGCGACCTCCCGGCAGCTCGGGTCACAAACCGAACAGCTGGCCTCCGCGCTGCGGACTCCGCAGCTGCGCGGGCGATGGGGTGAGCTGCATCTCGAGCGGGTCGTCGAGTTGGCCGGGTTGTCGCGGCACTGCGACTTCTCCACTCAAGTCGATCGATCGACCGAGCAGACCGGCGATATTCGTCCCGATCTCGTCGTGCACCTGCCCGGTGATCGGCACATCGTCGTCGACGCCAAGGCGCCCCTGCAGGCGTATCTCGAAGCGACGACCGGCGACGGCCCGCGCCGGGATGATGCCATGCGCGACCATGCCCGTCAGGTCCGCAGCCACATCCAGAAGTTGTCGGCGAAGAAGTACTGGGAAGCGTTCGACACAGCGCCGGAATTCGTCGTGCTGTTCCTGCCGGCCGACCCTATTCTCGAGGCCGCCTGCCGCGCCGACGATGACCTGCTCGACTACGCACTTCGCCACAATGTGATTGTTGCCACCCCGACGAGCCTGGTCGGTTTGTTGCGCGCCGCCGCGCTCGGCTGGCGTCAGGAATCTCTGGCGCGTGATGCGCAACGAATTCATGAGCTCGGTCGCGAGTTGTATCGACGTATCGGAACGGTCGATCGGCACCTGGACAAGCTCGGCACCGCCTTGACCAGGTCGGTGGATGCGTTCAATGCGACCGTCGGCGCGATGGAGACGCGGGTCGGCGTCACGGCACGACGGTTATCCGAACTCGACGCCTTCGCCGGCGCCGAAACCGGACAAGATCCGCCATCGGAAATCACCCACCGCCCCCGAGAGATACGAATCGACAACATCTCGGCGTTGCCGTAGAACGGCTGCGCGGTTTTCTCAGGGTGTACCGGTACCTTCTAAGGGTGATTCTTGGTCAGCGGTCTCGCTCGAGCGTTCCACTCGACGAGCAATCAGTGCTGCCGACGACGCCTGGCATCCCCTGGTGGGGTGCGGTGCTGTTGGCCGGCGGACTGACCGCTATCGGTGCCATGATCGATACCCACGGCGGACACAATCTGGGTGGAATCTTCAAGTTCCTCTTCGTTGTCGGGATCCTCGGTGCCGTCTTGCTCGTCCGTAATCGCGCGTTGTTCACGGCGGCATCGCAACCGCCGCTGTTGATGGTCGTGATCGGCGGCATCGCGCTGTATTTCGCACAGTCCGGCCAACACAAGTCCGGCCTCAAGCAGATCGCGCTGCAAGTCGTGATCCCGATCGCCAAGATGTTCCCGATGATGGCGTGGACATTCGTACTCGTTGTCGCAATCGCTCTGGCCCGCCACTTCCTCAGCCGCCGTGCGCATCCCTTCGCTGCCGGGAATCACGCGGAGACCGCCACCCGCAAGACCACCCGTGGCCAAGCCGCACGCGAAAAGGCCAAGGCCCGACGCGAGGAGAAGTCGGCGGCCACCCGGCGCGTGCGTGAGGAACCCGCCAAGGTCGGTGCCGTCGCTGCGGCCGCAACAGTGGGCGCCGGCGCTGCGCGGCACACGGCTCGCCACCAGCGTCCGGCAGCCGAAGCGACCCGTCGCTCGGTTGCCGAACAACCGCGCAGGTCGGCCGATCCGGCACGCCAGCCCGGCGATCGCGGTCGAGCTCCCGTCGACCGTCGCGGCGAGCCCGGCCGTTCTCGTTCCAGTGATGCCACGCGTGCGAACCGCCGCGAGCGTCCCGACGATCTGCCCCCGCGTTCGCGTTCGGCTGCCCCCCGACCGTCTCGCGACACCGGCCGCTATGACGTGCCCGGCCGTCGCGCCACCGACTCTCGTTACTCACCGCGCTCGACTGATTCGGCGCCGCTTTCCGGCCACGAGATCAACGATCGCGAGGCCTATGGCGATCCGCGTCGCCGTGACGACGCTCGCCGGTCCGCTCCGCGACGCAACGGGTACCGCGATCCCCAGGCGAATGATGCCCGGCATCGCGATCCCGATCTGCCGGCGCATCCGTCGCCCCGGGTCCGCTACCGCGACTGATCGGGGTCCCAGGCCGCGAACCGACGCGGTCCTCGGCCTGGGTTGGATCTACTCCTCAGCGATCGGTACGTGCCGCCCGTAGCTCACGCGGCAGCGCAAACGTCAGCGTCTCGTTGGCCGTATTGACGGTCTCGACGGTCCCGTAACCACGCTCATCGAGCCAGTCGATGACGCCGCGGACCAGCACCTCCGGCACCGAAGCACCGGACGTAACGCCGACCGTCGACACGCCCTCCAGCCAGCTCTCGTCGATGTCCCGGGCATAGTCGACCAAGTACGACGAGCCGGCGCCCGCCTGCAGCGCCACCTCGACCAGACGCTGCGAGTTCGACGAGTTCTGCGACCCGACCACGATCACGAGATCGCATTGCGGCGCCATCGCCTTCACCGCGACCTGACGGTTCTGCGTCGCGTAGCAGATGTCATCGCTCGGCGGATCCTGCATCTCCGGAAACTTCTCGCGGAGCCGGTTCACCGTCTCCATCGTCTCGTCGACGGACAGCGTGGTCTGCGACAGCCAGATCACCTTCGATTCGTCGCGCACCGACACCGATTCCACGGCGTCCGGGCCGTCGACGAGCTGGACATGCTCCGGCGCCTCGCCCGCGGTGCCTTCGACCTCCTCATGGCCCTCATGGCCGATGAGCAGGATGTCGAAGTCGTCCCGGGCGAATCGCTTGGCTTCCTGATGCACCTTCGTCACCAGCGGGCAGGTGGCATCGATGGTGTGCAGCGAGCGTGCCGCCGCCGACTCGTGGACCATCGGCGACACCCCGTGCGCCGAGAAGACCACGACCGCACCTTCGGGAACCTCGTCGGTCTCATCGACGAAAATCGCACCCCGTTCGATCAATGTGTCGACAACGTGGCGGTTGTGCACGATCTCCTTGCGGACATAGACCGGTGCTCCGTGTTTGTCGAGCGCGCGCTCCACGGTCTCCACAGCGCGATCGACGCCCGCGCAGTAGCCGCGCGGCTCGGCGAGGAGGACTCGTTTGGTTTGAGCGACAGTCATGCCCCCAGCGTAGCGATGGTGTTGTTGATAAGGCACAGTTGACGCATGGACCGACCCCCATACCCCGTCCGCGTCGCTGCCGGCATCGTCGTCACCGTCCTGGAGGAGACCCGCAAGCTTCCGATGGCGGCGCTCACGCTGCCGATGACGGCGATCAGCAACACGGTGTCGGCTGCGATGAAGATGCAGCAGAACATCGCCGAAATGGCGATCAAGGGCGACGAGGTCTTCGACTCCCTGGTCCCCGCCACCGACGAGCAACCGGCCTGGGCCACCTTCGACGAGGACGACGGCGATCTGCCGAGCGACGAGGCGGTTCTCGGCCAGCTCAATGCGATGAGCGAAAAACTCGCTGCCACCCCGAAGCCGACCGCCAAGCCGGCGACCGAGCAGTCCAAGCCCGAAGCCGCGCAGGCCGACAAGCCCGCTCCCGCAAAGAAGGCCGCCGCCAAGAAGGCAGCTCCCGCGAAGAAGGCCGTGGCGAAGAAGTCGGCCCCGGCCAAGAAGGCACCCGCCAAGGCAGCATCCGCCAAGCCGAGCGCTGCGCCTGCCGACAGCGACGCGGCGTCCGGCGCCTCGACGGGCAGCGGCCGCTTCGCGCTCTACAGTTCCGCGCCTGAGCTCCCCGATACCAAGCTCGCCACGAGCGTCCCCGCCGGCGACGCCCCGGAAGCCGCCCAGCTGATCGACTACGACACGCTGACGCTCGCTCAACTGCGGGCGAAGCTGAAGACATTGCCGGCCGACGAGTACTCCGTGCTGGTCGAGTACGAGCGCCGGACCAAGAACCGCGCGCCATTCGTCACCATGCTGGACAACCGGATAGCGGCAGCCAACAAGAAGTGACAACCGGCCCGACGGCCGGCGGAAACTCGGCCGAAAATCCCTGGCCGGTCCGGTCGGTGAGTACCAAGATCGCCGACTGGGTGCATCGTCTCGGCCAAGTATGGGTCGAAGGTCAGCTGACGCAGATCAATCGTCGATCGGGCACACGCACAACGTTCATGACGCTGCGCGATCCGTCGGCCGACATCTCGTTGACCATCACCTGCGATCCCCAACTGCTCGAACGCGCGAGCGTGCCACTGACCGAGGGCAGCCGCGTGGTCGTGCTCGGGAAGCCGAGCTTCTACACCGGCCGCGGCACGTTGTCGTTGCGGGTCACCGACATTCGTGCCGTCGGTATCGGTGAGCTGCTGGCCCGGCTGGAGCGCCTGCGGCAGCTGCTGCACGCCGAGGGGCTGTTCGATCCACGTCGCAAACGACCATTGCCGTTCCTGCCCAAATCGATCGGGCTGATCACGGCCCGGGCCAGCGCGGCCGAGCGTGATGTCCTCGCGGTCGCGCAGAGCCGTTGGCCGGCAGTGCATTTCACGGTGCGGCACGCACCGGTTCAGGGTCCGACGGCGGTGCCGACGATTCTCGGCCAGCTCGAGCGTCTCGACGCCGATCCCGATGTCGAGGTCATCGTCCTGGCCCGCGGCGGCGGCAGCGTCGAGGATCTACTGCCGTTCTCCGACGAATCGCTGCTGCGCGCGGTCGCCGCCGCCACGACACCGATCGTGAGCGCGATCGGCCACGAACCCGATCAGCCGCTGCTCGACCTCGTCGCCGATCTGCGCGCGGCCACCCCGACCGACGCCGCCAAGCGGATCGTTCCGGACGTCGCCGCCGAGCTGGCACAGGTGTTTCAGCTGCGCGCGAGAAGCGCTCAGGCGCTGCGTAATTGGGTGGTGCGCGAGGAGCGTGCGGTGGCGTCGCTGCGGGATCGACCGGTCCTGGCGGATCCGTTGCGGATGGTGAATCAGCGCCACGATGAGATCGACCGGGCGCTGGCCGATCTGCATCGAGATATGCGTCGGCTCATCGACCGCGAGGATCAGCGCATCGAACACCTTGCAGCACAGCTGAAGTCGTTGGGTCCGGCGCAGACGCTGGCCCGCGGATATGCAGTGGTGCAACGGATACCGGGTGAAAATGCCGATCCGGAGGTGGTTCGCAGCATCGACGACATGCCGATCGGGTCCCAGCTGCGGATCCGGGTCGGCGACGGGGCAACCAAGGCCGCAGTGATGGGAGTGGAGAAATGACAGACGAAGCTGACGTCACAACGCTCGGGTACGAGCAGGCCCGCGACGAATTGCTGTCGGTGGTAAGGGTTCTCGAAGGGGGCGGCCTCGATCTGGACGAGTCGCTACGGCTGTGGGAACGCGGTGAACAGCTGGCCCGTCGATGCGAGGAGCATCTGGCCGGCGCGCGCGAGCGCATCGAAGCGGCGCTCGACGAGGACGAGGACTTCGTTGACGAGGACGAAGACGACTAGCTCGGCATCGTGCCGACCGACTCCTTGGAGATCGGCTGCGTGCCCACGACGATCGCCGCCAATCTGGCGAAATCGGCATCGGATGCCTTGCCGTACAAACCGATTCGCACCCCATCGAGATCGACGGTCCACGCCTTGTTGCCATTGCCGTAGGTGTACGCGACCCATTGACGGCCACCCGCGCTCACCGGCTGCGCATCTTCCTGCGCCGAGCTGTCCAGGTAACTCACCAACGCCGGTTCGGCGGCATTGGTCTGACTCAGCTGCAGGTACATCCCCTGGCCGGTGATGTAGCCGACGTTGCTGACGGTGTCGTCGCCGATGTTCCCGCTGTGTCCGGAGTTCGGCTTCCAACCCGCCGGATACATCGGATCGCGGATCGGGAATGACATCGACCGGGCGTCGGCGGTCAGGGCCTGATGCACCTGGAAGTCCGGGACACTGCCCTTCTTCGCCCCGAACGACAGATTGCCGGCGATCAGCGCGATCGCCACGCAGGCGACGAGCAGAACGACCAGCGTCATGATCATGTCCCGGCTGTCCTGCAGGATCCTCGGCTTCTCACTCACTGCGCCGATTATTCCAGTCGCTGCCACGGCAGCCTGCAGCCGACTACTTGGTGACGGCGGCGTGGACCTCGTCGAGCTTGGCAGCCAGCGCCGGCAACTGCTTGAGCAGTGCCAGCTCGCCCTCCAGTTCGCTCAGCAGCGTCTTGACCTGAGTGAGGGTCTCCGATGTTTCCGACAGGGTCGACTTCACCTCGATCAACGTGCCGTCGACGCTGGTCAGCGTGCTGTCGACGGTCGCCAGCTTCTGATCGACGGACGTCAGCGTGCCGCTCACGGTCTCCAGCGTGCCGTCGACCCGGGTCAGCGTCTTGTCCGCATTACCCAGCACTTTGTCGGCGCGTCCCAGCACTTCGCCTGGGTTCATCTTCGGCAGCAGGCCCATCGGTTCCTCCATTGAGTAATGGCACATTCTTTGACGCAGCGGATCATAGCCAGTTATCCGGGCGACTGGATGGCAATCCCCGCATGAAAGAATGGGCGCGAACTGCCGCAGGCCAAAGCCGACGGCCAGAACAGGGAGGCACCACGAGATGTCCGTTTCGAACCCTTCAGCTCCAGACCGCAACCTGGCCATGGAACTCGTCCGGGTCACCGAGGCCGCCGCGCTTGCCGCGGGCCGCTGGGTCGGTCGCGGCGACAAGATCGGCGGCGATGGTGCGGCGGTCGACGCGATGCGCCAGCTGCTGTCGACGGTGTCGATGCGCGGCGTGGTCGTGATCGGCGAGGGCGAGAAGGACGAAGCGCCGATGCTCTACAACGGCGAAGAGGTCGGCAACGGCGAAGGTCCCGAGGTGGATGTGGCCGTCGACCCGATCGACGGCACCACCCTGATGGCCGAGGGCCGCCCCAATTCGATTGCCGTCATTGCCGTTACCGAGCGTGGCGCCATGTTCGATCCGTCCGCCGTCTTCTACATGGAGAAGATCGCGGTGGGACCGGAGGCCGTCGGCGTCGTCGACATCGAGGCTCCGATCGCGGACAACATCAAGAGGGTCGCCAAGGCCAAGGGCAACGACGTCTCGGATACCACCGTGATGGTTCTGGACCGTCCGCGGCACGCTGACCTGATCAAGGAAATCCGCGAAGCCGGGGCCAAGGTCCGCCTCATCTCCGACGGTGACGTCGCCGGCTGTATCGCGGCAGCACAGCCGTCCAGCGGCGTCGACATGCTGCTCGGCGTCGGCGGCACGCCCGAGGGCATCATCACCGCCGTGGCGATGAAATGCATGGGGGGCGAGATCCAGGGCAAGTTGTGGCCCAAGGATGCTGCCGAGCGCCAGAAGGCCATCGACGCCGGCCACGATCTGGGCCGTGTGCTGACCAACGACGTGCTGGTCACCGGCGAAAACATGTTCTTCTGCGCCACCGGCGTCACCAACGGCGACCTGCTGCGCGGCGTCGACTACCGCGCCAATGGCGCCACCACCAGCTCGCTGGTGATGCGGAGCAAGTCGGGCACGATCCGACGGATCGAGGGGGTCCACCGCATCGAGAAGCTTCGCGAGTACAGCGCGGTGGACCTGTGAGCGATCCCGACTTCCGCTATTCCGACCTACTGCCGATCGGAGCCGACGACACCCCCTATCGACTCGTCACCCCCGAGGGCGTGTCGACGGTCGAGGTCGAGGGACAGACCTTCCTGAAGGTCGACCCGAAGGTGATCCAGCAGCTGACCGCCGAGGCGATGCACGACATCAGCCACTACCTGCGGCCCGCGCACCTGGCGCAACTGCGCAAGATCATCGACGACCCGGAAGCATCCGGCAACGACCGCTTCGTCGCGCTCGACCTGCTCAAGAACGTCAACATCTCGGCGGGCGGGGTGCTGCCGATGTGTCAGGACACCGGCACCGCGATCATCATGGGCAAGAAGTCCGAGGGCGTACTGACCGGCGTCGACGACGCCGAGGTGATCTCGCGCGGCGTGTACGACGCGTACACCAAGCTCAACCTGCGGTATTCGCAGCTGGCGCCGCTGACGACCTACGAAGAGAAGAACACCGGCAACAACCTGCCGGCCCAGGTCGAGATCTACGCGACCGAGCAGGGACCGAAAGGCCCGGAGTACAAGTTCCTCTTCATGGCCAAGGGTGGCGGATCGGCCAACAAGTCGTTCCTGTTCCAGGAGACCAAGGCGATCCTGAACCCGACCAAGATCCTGGAGTTCCTCGACGAGAAGATCCGTTCGCTCGGCACCGCGGCCTGCCCGCCGTACCACCTGGCGGTCGTCATCGGCGGCACGTCGGCCGAATTCGCTTTGAAGACCGCGAAATACGCGTCGGCGCATTACCTGGACAGTCTGCCGACCGAAGGCTCGATGTCGGCGCACGGCTTCCGCGACAAAGAGCTTGAAGAGGAGGTCTTCAAGCTGACGCAGTCCTTCGGGATCGGCGCGCAGTTCGGCGGCAAGTACTTCTGCCACGACGTGCGCGTGGTCCGACTCCCCCGCCACGGCGCGTCCTGCCCGGTCGCGATCGCGGTGTCCTGCTCGGCTGACCGCCAGGCGCTCGGCAAGATCACCGCTGACGGCGTCTTCCTCGAGCAGCTCGAAACCGATCCGGCCAAGTACATGCCCGCCGCCGGTGTCGCCGAAGACATCTCGAGTGGCGAGGTGGTCGAGATCGATCTGAACCGGCCGATGCCGGAGATCCTGGCCGAGCTCAGCAAGCATCCGGTGAAGACTCGACTGTCGCTGACCGGACCGCTGGTGGTCGCGCGTGACATCGCGCACGCCAAGATCAAGGAACGCCTCGACGCCGGCGAGCCGATGCCGGAGTACCTGCGCAACCATCCGGTGTACTACGCCGGACCGGCCAAGACCCCCGAGGGTATGGCGTCGGGCTCGTTCGGTCCGACCACCGCGGGCCGGATGGACAGCTACGTCAAGCAGTTCCAGGAGGCCGGCGGCTCGATGGTGATGCTGGCCAAGGGCAATCGCTCCAAGCAGGTCACCGAGGCGTGCGACACTTTCGGCGGCTTCTACCTCGGCTCGATCGGCGGCCCGGCCGCGCGCTTGGCCCTGGACTGCATCAAAAGCCAAGAGGTCATCGAGTACCCCGAGCTCGGTATGGAAGCGGTCTGGAAGATCGAAGTCGAGAATTTTCCCGCCTTCATCGTTGTCGACGACAAAGGCAACGACTTCTTCACCGACCCGTCCGGCGCGGTGAACGTACCGATCAGCGGGGTGCGCGTCCGCTCACGGGAGCGCTGATCAGCACACCGAAGGCAGCTACGCCTTCGGGAACGTCGTCAGTGACAGCGTGTTGCCATCCGGATCGTCGAACCACGCGACCTGCGCGCCGGACGGCGAGATCCACACGCCGTCGATGTCCTGTTCCATTCCGTCATATCGGTTGAACTGGACCCCGGCCGCCGTGAGTTCATTGATGGCGGCCTTCATGTCTTGGACCGCCCAGCCGGCGATGGTGCCCGGTCGCGGCTGATGGCCGTGGATCGGGGTGAGACGGAGCATCGTGCCGTTCGCATCGAGAACCAGCGCCGCCGGCGACTCCTCCAGCACGCGCAGGCCGAGGAACCCCGTATAGAAGTCGCGGGCGCGAGCAACGTCGGTGATCGGGATGAAACCTACGTACTCCGCGCCGGACAGCATTGTTGGACGATACCGCCCCAGCTGGCCGGAGCGCGGCAGTTCCACCCCGAGCACACCCTGGTTGCCGACGTACGCTGGGGCGAGGGGCGACCGGCCCCGACCGACAGGCATCAGGCAACCCAAAAGAAGCGAGCCGGAGGAACACACGCATGACCGAATACCGAATCGAGCACGACACCATGGGCGAGGTTCGGGTGCCGGTCGATGCTCTCTGGCGTGCCCAGACGCAGCGGGCGGTCGAGAACTTCCCGATCTCGCATCGGCCGCTGGAGCGCACGCAGATCCGGGCGATGGGTCTATTGAAGGCCGCATGCGCACAGGTGAACCTCGATCTTGGGCTGCTCGACGCGGTCAAGGCCAGGGCGATCATCAACGCCGCCAAGGAGATCGCCGACGGGTTGCATGACGAGCAGTTCCCGATCGACGTGTTCCAGACCGGGTCGGGCACCAGCTCCAATATGAACGCCAACGAGGTGATCGCGTCGATCGCTGCGCAGCACGGCGTCGACGTGCATCCCAACGACGACGTCAACAAGTCGCAGTCGTCGAATGACACGTTCCCTACTGCCACGCACGTGGCCGCGACCGAAGCCGCTGTGGCCGATCTGATTCCGGCATTGCAGCATCTACACGACGCATTGGCGGACAAAGCCGCCCAGTGGCGCACCGTGGTCAAGTCCGGGCGCACCCACCTGATGGACGCGGTGCCGGTGACGCTGGGCCAGGAGTTCGGCGGCTACGCGCGGCAGATCGAGGCGGGCGTCGAGCGCGTGCAAGCGACGCTGCCGCGAGTCGGCGAGCTGCCAATCGGGGGTACGGCCGTCGGGACCGGGCTCAATGCGCCGGCCGGCTTCGGCACCAAAGTGGTCGCCGAACTGGTGAAACTGACCAGCGTGCGGGACCTTTCGCTGGCGAAGGACAATTTCGAGGCCCAGGCCGCCCGCGACGGACTGGTCGAACTGTCCGGCGCACTGAAAACCGTCGCCGTGTCACTGACCAAGATCGCGAACGATGTGCGCTGGATGGGGTCGGGACCGCTGACTGGGCTGGGCGAGATCTCACTGCCCGACCTGCAGCCAGGGAGTTCGATCATGCCGGGCAAGGTCAATCCGGTTCTGCCCGAGGCCGTTACGCAGGTCGCGGCGCAGGTGATCGGCAACGACGCGGCCGTCACCTGGGGCGGCGGCAACGGTGCGTTCGAGCTGAACGTGTACATCCCGATGATGGCGCGCAACGTGCTCGAATCGCTGACGTTGTTGGCCAACGTATCCCGGCTGTTCGCCGATCGTTGCATCGCCGGACTGCAGGCCCACGAGGATCGCCTGCGGACGCTCGCGGAGTCGAGTCCGTCGATCGTGACGCCGCTGAATAGCCTGATCGGCTATGAGGAGGCGGCCGTGGTCGCCAAACAGGCCCTCAAGGAGGGCAAGACGATTCGGCAGACCGTGATCGATCGCGGATTGATCGGCGAGGAGCTGACTATCGAGGAACTGGATCGCCGGCTCGATGTGCTGAAGATGACGAACCTGGACCACGAGCGTTAGTGCCGGGAAGCTAGTTGCCGCTAATCGCCCCGTTGATGATGCTGGAGCCCGCATTCAGCAGCGTGGGAAGCAGGCTCAGCGCGCCGTCGACAAGAGTGCCGATCAGGTCGTTCTCGACATTGCCGGTCGGCGACGTGTCGGCCGGCGAGGCTCCGGCGGGCGCGGACGTTGCCGGTGCCGCGGCGGTCGGAGCGGCCGCGTTGACGCCGATGGTGATCTTCGGATTCTTCGCCGGATCAAGCCACTGCAGAATCGACTTCATCGACGCGAGATCGGTTGCGACGCAGCCCTGAGTGGGCTGATTGTTGGTGACGTGCAGGAAGATTCCGGACGCCTTACCCGGAATGCGTTGCGGATTATGGGCGATGTTCACGGCGTAGTCGTAGACCGGGCCCGAGTCGTAGAGATTCTCGCTGTCGCCACCCGGGCTGGCGGCCTGGTGCACATGGGTGTTGTAGGTCGGGGATTTGGGATTCTCGTCCCACCAATCCTGGTTGGTCGCTTGGAAGTACGGCATCTTGGTGCCGGGGTTCGCCAACCGGCCGAAGGCCTGATCGAAGCCGAAGGTCCCCTGCGGGGTGCGCGGCACGTTATCCTGCGGCTGCCCCATCCCGTCGGAACCGAGGAACGCCTTCACCGGGCCGACCACGCTCTTCCACGTGCCGTCGGCCGCCTTCTCGAACGCGGTGAGCGTGGCGGTCGTGGAGCTGGCCTGCGGCGCCGTCACCACGATCTGCTGCGACGTATCGCCCGCCGTCGGAGTGCTTCCGGCGCCGCCGGTGCCCGTGCCGGTTCCGGCCAGTGCGTTGAGGATACTGTTCGCGATATCGCCGAGTGACGTCGATGGGGTCGGCTGCGGAGCCGGTGCAGCCGACGACGCGACTGGTACCGCAAAGAGAACACCGAGCAGGACCGCAGCGACAATACTCAATCGCCTCATAAGTAACTTCAGCACCAGTCCAGTGTGTCAGCGGGGACGCGCGAATACGTCACGCGACGGTCACAGTGCGGTCTGAACCCGGTTACCATCAGCGCATGTCTGACCAACTGGTGGCATTTCCGGAAGATTGGCACCGCGCGCTGGTGTTGGTTGCTCACCCCGACGACCCGGAATACGGGTTGGCGGCGGCCGTCGCACAGTGGACTGCGGCCGGCAAACGGATCAGCTACGCAGTGGCTTCCAGCGGCGAGGCCGGTATCGCGGGACTGGCTCCAGGGAAGGCCGGACCGATCCGCGAAGCGGAACAGCGTGAATCCGCACGAATCGTCGGCGTGCACGAGGTCGAGTTCTGGGGCTATCCCGATTCGCGGATCCGCAATAGCTCCAAACTGCGCAACGAGATCGCCGATGCGATCCGGTGGCAGGCGCCCGACGTGGTCCTCACGCTGTACGGCGGCTCGGAATGGGCGCCCGGACAACCCAATCAGCGCGATCACATCGAGTTCGCGACGGCGGTCGAGCAGGCCTATGACGATCTGGAGCGCAAGCCCCGCTGGCTGTTCTGCAACGGACCCGAGCCGACTCATGCCGTGGCGGTAAAGAAGCGCTACGTCAAGCAGGCTGTCAAATCTCTTGCAGCACATCGCGAATACCTGTCGGTTCTCGACCCCGATAAGCCCGTCGCCGAACAAGCGCAGGAACAGGTCGACCGAATGACCGCAGCCCGCGATGACTTCGACGCCGAGCACGTCGTTGCCTTCGAGCTACTGCGCCGGTCCTAGCGCGTTCCGCGGAACGCGGCGCTGACAGAATCCTCCTTCGGGGTGCATTAGGGAGGGCGACCAGTGGTGAACCACACGATGCAGAACCTGATATCGCGAATCAGGGGACTTATCAGCGCGATCGACTCCGATGACGACGCGAGCATCGAGGCCGCGGTGCTGCGCCTGAGCCGTTCCCGACGGTGGCTGGCCCCGCTGGCGTTGTCCGTGAGCGCCCTGGTGATGCTCTTCCATGGTTTGCAGATCGTCTTCTCGAACTGGCGCCTGGTGGCGCTGACGGTGCCGCCGACGTTCTGGCTATGGCTGTTGATGTTCGACCTGAAGCTGCGCCTCTTGCACCACCGCGAATACCACCATCTCCATGGGCCAGAGCTATGGCTCGCTTGCGCTTTGGTGGTCGCGGTCACCATCGCGGTCTACGCATCGAACGCGATCATGGTGTTCGCGGTCTCATCCCCGCCGCCACATCCGGTACGCCCCGCATTCGACAAGGCGGTGCACCACTGGCGGCAGATCGCCCTGACGGGGTTCCTGCTGGGGACGATCCTCGCCTTCGGCACGCTCGTCGTAACCCGCTGGCGTCCGGCCTATTTCGCGATCACACTGAGCGTCGGAATCGCCCTGCTGATGGTGGCCTACCTGTCCGGGCCCGCTCGGATCCTCGGGGTCAACCCACGGATGTCTCGCAGGGACAAGTTGGTGACCACAGCAGTCACCGCCGCGCTCAGCGCAATTCTCTCCATCCCGGGCTACACGATCGCCCGGGCCGGCGTTTTCCTGATGGACTTTCGGCCGCTGTTCATCTTCGGGCTACTAATGCTGATCGTGGGGATCACGCTCCACGCGGGTGCCGGTGGTGCAGTCAAGGCGGTCAAGGTGAGCTCACTCCTGATCGCCGGATCCAACAAGGCCTCAGCGCGTGACTACTGAGCCCACGGTGGGTTCATCTGCTCCTCGGTCGGCTCGATCGTGGCCGTCATGCCGAGCGTCGTCGTCACCCACGCCCGCGCCGACGCCTCGGAGTTGTTGCTGATTCGAAAACGAGTCTCCGGCGGCACGACAACACAATCCCCCGCCGCTGCGACGAACCGTTCCTCGCCGACCTCGACATCGACGGCACCGTCTAGCACGTACAGCACCTCCTCGCGTGACATCCGGTGTGGCACACCGGGAGTCATCGGACTGAACTCCGCACACCACCCCGCTAACTGGGTAGCACCGGCCGCAGTCGACACGAACGACCGGAACATGACACCGTGCACCTCGAATTCGTGCGCCGACTCGCTGGTCAGATGAGTCATCTCTCCTCCTCAGTAATGGACAACTACGTTGACCATAATGGTCAACCAGGTTGTCCGCAAGTAGGCTTTGTCCCGTGCCCGATCTGCCGCCCGACCACAACACACCGTTTCTGCTGCTGAACGCGTTCAACTCGATGACCGATGAGGTGAATCGCAGGCTCTCGACCAAGGGTTTCGACGGCGTCCGCAACTCGCACGGATTCGCCATGCAGGCACTCGACGCCGGTTGCACCAGCGTGCAGCTCGGCCATCGCCTCGGCATCTCCAAACAGGCTGCGGCCAAGACGATTCAGGGCCTGGAATCCATGGGGTTCGTACGCCGCTCGCCGAACCCGGCCGACGCTCGGGAGATGCTCGTTTCCCCTACCGTGCGTGGCCGCACGATGCTGCGCCTGTCGGGCGAGGCCTTCGCGGACATCGTCGCCGGCTGGCGCGCGGAGTTGGGCGATCGAACGATCGACGCGATGCTCAAGACGCTGACGCACGCCAGCGTTCCACGGAACGCGGGCGGCGAGCGCGGCTAGTGCTGATGCGCGGCCGGGATCAGCCAGGCCGGTAGCGGATCGGGATAGCCGCGCCAGGCATCCGGGCCATCCTGCATCTCGCCATCGGTCAGGAGCGCCTCGGTCAACAACCGCGTCGGCGCATACTTGTCCAGCCGCACCCCGATGAACACCAGCTCTTGGCCGGGACCAGCCGTCGGATCGTCATCGGGGGCCGTCCAGTACTGCGCCGGTTCAATGGTCAGATTCGGTCCCGCCTGCGACCAGATGCCGACGATGTCCGGGCGACTGGCGATCCAGCAGAATCCCTTGCTGCGCACCACGCCTCGAAGCTCGTCCAGGGCATTCGCCAGGCGTTCCGGATGGAACGGCCGATCAGCCCGGAACGCAACAGAGGAGATGCCGTACTCCTCGGTCTCGGGGACGTGATTGAACATCACCTCGTCGTCCCAGCCGGCGATCGCCGAGGCCGCCTCGTGATCGAACAGGCCAGTGCCGACGACCTGCTCGAGCTCGACGAGTCCGTGATCGGTGACTATCACTTTCGCCCGCGGGTTCAGCCGCGTGACCGTCGCCTCGACGGCGCCCCAGGCAGTCGACGAGACGAGATCGGTCTTGTTCAGGATGATCACATCGGCGAACTCGACCTGGTCGACCAGCAGATCGGAGATCGACCGCTGATCGCCATCGGCGGCCTGCATCTCGCGCGCATCCAGCTGATCGCCGCGCGCTAGTTCGGCCAGAAACGTAGAGCAATCGACGACCGTCACCATCGTGTCGAGGCGGGCCAGATCCGACAGAGAGCTGCCGTCTTCGAACATCCAGTCGAAGGTGGCGGCGACCGGCATCGGCTCGGAGATTCCGGTCGATTCGATGACCAGGTGGTCGAACCGACCCGCCTTCGCGAGCTCGCCGACCGCGTCGATCAAGTCCTCGCGCAGCGTGCAGCAGATGCAGCCGTTCGTCAGTTCCACCATCCGTTCCTCGGTGCGATCGAAGCCGCCTAGTTCGACCAGCGACGCGTCGATGTTGACCTCGCTCATGTCGTTCACTATCACCGCTATCCGCATTCCCTCACGGTTTGCGAGTAGCTGGTTGAGCAGGGTCGTCTTGCCCGATCCCAGGAAGCCGGACAAGACGGTGACGGGCAACGGACGATCAGATGAGGTCATTCCTTAATGATAATCATTTTCATTAAGCTTGGCTAGGGACGTACCCTGCCGACCCCGATAGCGATCATCGGATGCTGAGCCGGATCAAGCCAGCGCAGGATCTGCACCATCTGGCCGCGGTCGATCGTCACGCATCCGGCGGTCGGCTTGTTCTCGGTGACATGCAAGAAGATGGCCGACCCCTGACCCGGAATCCGTAACGGATTGCTGGCAATGTTGACGGCGTAGTCATAGACCGGCCCGGCCGCGTACAGATTCTCGCTGTCGCCGCCCGGACCCGCGGCCCGATGCACATGTGAGTTATAGGTCGGCGACAGGACGTTTCCGTCCCACCAGTCATCCACGCCGGCTTGGAAATACGGCATCTTGGTGCCCGGATTCGGCTGTCGGCCGAACGCTTGGTCGAGCCCGAACGTCCCCGCCGGGGTACGCGTCGAGGTCTCCGACGGCTCACCGATTCCCTGGCTTCCGAGCATTGCCGGCGTCGGGCCCGCGACTACCGACCAACTGCCATCACCGCGTCGCTGATACGCCGTGAGGGTTCCGGACGTGTCGGCCGGCGACCCGACCGACACAGCTATCAGCTGGTCGGTCGGGACCGATACGGGGCCCGCAATGGCCGGTTCGCCCGAAACCACTACCGCCGCGGCGACCGACACAACTACTAGGGCTGCTCGACCGATCCACCGCATGGCTTCGAGTATGCGACTCGAGGCCGGGTGGTGCAGGCCTTTAGGCGCCCGGTGCGAACTCCTCCAGCATGTCGGTGACCAGCGCCGCGATCGGCGACCGCTCGCTACGGGTCAAGGTGATGTGCGCGAACAGCGGGTGACCCTTGAGCTTCTCGATCACCGCGGCCACACCGTCATGCCGACCGACGCGCAGATTGTCGCGCTGGGCCACATCGTGCGTCAGCACGACCCGCGAACCGGATCCCAGGCGGGACAACACGGTCAAGAGAACGTTGCGCTCCAACGACTGCGCCTCGTCGACGATCACGAACGAGTCGTGCAGCGACCGGCCCCGAATGTGCGTGAGCGGCAGCACTTCCAGCATGCCCCGGGAGAGCACCTCCTCGATCACCTCGGTCGATGCCAGGCCCTCGAGAGTGTCGAAGACCGCCTGCGCCCACGGCCCCATCTTCTCGTCGGCGCCACCGGGAAGGTAGCCGAGTTGTTGTCCGCCAACGGCATACAGCGGCCGGAACACGACGACCTTCCGCTGCGTCCGACGCTCCAGGACTGCCTCCAGTCCCGCGCACAACGCCAGGGCCGACTTACCGGTACCGGCCTTGCCGCCCAACGACACGATGCCGACGCTCTCGTCCAGCAACAGATCCAGCGCCACCCGCTGTTCGGCCGACCGGCCGCGGAGCCCAAAGGCCTCGCGGTCCCCTCGGACGAGTTGCACCTGCTTGCTTTCGGTCACCCGGCCGAGAGCACTAGATGAGCCACCGATGAGCCGAACTCCGGTGTGGCACGGAAGATCTCGCGCTCCATCGATATCGACCGCCCCGTCGGCGAAGAGCTGATCGACGGTCGCCGGCGACACCTCCAGCTCATCCATGCCCATCCACCCCGACGTCACCACGTCCTGAGCGTGATACTCGTCGGCAGCCAATCCGACCGCGCCGGCTTTGACTCGCAGCGGCGTGTCCTTGGTGACCAGTACGACGTCGCAGCCTTCGGCACGGAAGTTCAACGCGCACGCGAGGATTCGCGAATCATTCGAGTCGGTACGGAAACCGGCCGGCAACAGCGACGGATCGGTGTGATTGAGTTCGACCTGCAGAGTTCCCCCCTCGTCGCCGATCGGAATCGGCTGATCGAGGCGGCCGTGCTCCAATCGCAGATCGTCCAAGAGCCGCAACGCTTCCCGGGCGAACCAGCCCAGTTCTGCGTGGTGGCGTTTGCCCTCCAGTTCGCTGATCACGACCAGCGGCAGGATCACCTGGTGTTCGGCGAATCGGGTGACAGCCCAGGGATCGGAAAGGAGGACGGAGGTGTCGATGACGTAGGTGCGCACTGAAGGCTCCTCGCCCGGGCGGCGCCCGCACGGGCACTTGTCAGGTCGTTCGAGAACGACCTAGTGGGGCGGTCGATTCGAGCAATACCGGGGCCGGCGTGTCGAACCTTCCGGACGAACCGCTTCCCCACGGCCCGTCATCGACAACGTACGCCGGACCACGCGGTCGGGCCTGTCACCGACGCCGCGTGTCCGTGAAAACTAAATGACGAACAGGGAACTTTCGGTAAATGCCGGGCTCAGAGGCCGGCGAGTTCGCGCAGCTTCGCCGCGTCCGCATCGGCATTCGAGTACGCGCCCAGCAGCGCCAGTTGGCTGTCGAAGTCCTGGACGTCCCCGCCGATCGGCTGCCGTTCGGCGACCGCCTTGTCGACCGCGGCCGCCACGGCGTCCCGGTCGGTGGCCGCAGCCTTCGCCAAGAACTTCGCGAACGTCTGCGACGACACGTCGTCGTCATGCCGGATCTTCTTCAGAATGCCCTTGAGCACGTCGTCGTCGGCATCCGCAAGGAACTGGTCGATGAACGTCACCAGCGCCAGTTCGTGCAGCGCCAGCAGCGCGAACACGTCGAGCACGCCGCACTCGAGAGCGGTCGGGTTCTGCTTGTAGCCCTGCATCACGTGGTGCAGGCGGCGCAGCTCCAGGTCTTCCGGATCCTGCGTACGCGACACCACGACGTAGTCGCGGAGCGCGATCGCGTGGCGGTTGTCCTCTGCGGTCCAGCCGCCTACCACCGGGCGCCACTCCGACGCCGGCGGGCAATGCATCGCCAACAAACGGTGGTACGAGGGCAGATTGTCCTTGGTCAGCAGCAGTGCCAGCACCGCCGCATGGATCGTCGCCGAGCCCTTCTCCTGGCTGGCATCCCAGTCCTCGCCACCGAGAAACGCGAAGTTCTTGCCATCGGCCCAGGCGATCCAGTCGTGCGGGTTCCACACCTCGGCAGCGGCGTTGTGCTGCTCCATGATCTCGTCGATCGAGGCGGACAGCACGGGCAGCAAGGCTTGCTGGCTAGAAGAAGTCACCCGGACACTCTAGCCAGTGTCAGCGCTCGCGACTGAGCAGACCCCAAGACTCCAGCCCGTCGTACAGCGGGAAGTCCAGAGCCAGCTGCGAGACCCGGGCCCGCAGGGCGGGTACGTCGGCGTTCTGGCCGGCCGCCAGCGCGGTCGCGATGATGTCCGCGACCTCGCGGAACTGCTCCTCGCCGAATCCGCGCGTCGCCAGTGCCGGGGTACCGATCCGCAGGCCGGAAGTGACCATCGGCGGCCGCGGGTCGAACGGGATGGCGTTGCGGTTGACAGTGATGCCCACCTGGTGCAGCAGATCCTCGGCCTGCTGGCCGTCGAGCGGGCTGTTGACCAGGTCGACCAGCACCAGATGCACGTCGGTGCCACCAGTCAGCACCGAGACGCCACTGGCAGCGACATCGGATCCGGTGAGGCGCTCGGCCAGCAGCTTCGCGCCGTCCAGGGTGCGCTGCTGACGCTCCTTGAACTCCTCGGTGCCGGCGATCTTCAGCGCGACCGCCTTCGCGGCGATCACGTGCATCAGCGGTCCGCCCTGCTGTCCCGGGAACACGGCCGAGTTGATCTTCTTCGCCCAATCCTGCTTGGCCAGAATGATTCCCGAACGCGGGCCGCCGAGCGTCTTATGCACGGTCGACGACACGACGTCGGCATGCGGCACCGGGCTCGGGTGCAGTCCGGCGGCGACCAGTCCGGCGAAGTGGGCCATGTCGACCCACAGGTGCGCGCCGACCTCATCGGCGATCTCGCGGAACGCCGCGAAGTCGAGGGTCCGCGGGTAGGCCGACCAGCCGGCGACGATCACCTTCGGCTTGGTGTCGAGGGCGATCTTGCGCACCTCGTCCATGTCGACCCGGAAGTCTTCTTTGCTGACGCCGTAGAAGGCGTTCTCGTACAGCTTGCCGGAGAAGTTGAGCCGCATGCCATGCGTGAGGTGGCCGCCGTGCGACAGATCCAGACCGAGCAGCGTCTCGCCCGGCTCCATCAGCGCCTGCAGCACCGCGGCGTTGGCCTGCGCCCCGGAGTGCGGTTGCACGTTGGCGAAATCGGCCCCGAACAGCGCCTTCGCTCGATCTCGGGCGATGTCCTCGACGACATCGACGTATTCGCAGCCGCCGTAATAGCGCCGTCCCGGGTAGCCCTCGGCGTACTTATTGGTCAGCACACTGCCCTGCGCCTGCAGCACCGCACGCGGCACGAAGTTCTCCGACGCGATCATCTCGAGGGTGTCGCGCTGACGCGACAACTCCCCGTTCATCGCCGCGGCAACGTCCGGATCAAGCTCGGCGAGGCTCGCGGTGTTCACGTCAACAGGTGCGGTGGTGTCGGCCATGTCCGTCATTCTATTTGGGCGGCGCTCTGGATCAGCAGCGGGATCAGGCGGTCGAGATCGTCGAGCGGCTGGCTGCTCTTGAGCGCTCGCGATTGGACCACTGCGCCCTCCAACGCACTGATGACGAAGCGGGCCAGCGAAGGCGCCTCGGATGCCACCACTCCATGCGCCATCAGCGCATCGGAGAGGATGCCCGCCCATTCGGCAAGAGCGGCCGCCCCCGCGGCCTGGACCTGCGGATCCCCCTCGTCCAGTGCCGCGCTCGTGATCGGGCAGCCGGCGGCGAATTCGCTACGACGCAGATCGCGACGCCACCAATCGGTCATCGCCGCCGTCCATTCGGCGGGGCCGTCGGACGACACCGCGCGACCGATCACTCCCGACATGTGGGCGCCGGCCCGCGCAGTCGCCGCAGCGACCAACTCCCCTTTTCCGTTCGGAAAGTGCTGGTAAAGCGAATTCCGCGAGGCGTTGCTGCGTTCGAGCAGCGCCGAGAGTCCCATCCCGGCCACACCGTATTCGCGCATCTGCTCGATCGTGCCGAGGATCAAGCGCTCACGTGGTCCAGCTCTCATCGTCGCCCCAACTCTTGCGTGGACCGATCGGTCCATGTTCTGATCGGTACAGCCATTATGAACCGATCGGTACACAAGGGAAACACTATGACGCAGGATCTGCAGAGTCTGACCGGACTCGAACTCCTTCGGCTCGGCATGACCGCCACCGAACGGCCCCCGATGATCGGCGACCTGCTCGGGATGCAGGCAGTGGAGATCGAACACGGCCGCGTCGTCTTCGAGCTGACGACCCGCCCCGAGTTCGCCAACCCGCTCGGCACGACTCACGGGGGCATCTGTGCCACGCTGCTCGACTCGGTGCTCGGCTGCGCCGTGCATTCGACCCTGCCCGCCGGCGTCGGCTACACGACGCTGGAGCTGAAGGTCAACTACATCAAGGCGGTCCCCACCGACAATCGGCGCCTCACCGCGACTGGCACCACTATCCACGTCGGCCGTACCACCGCGACTGCCGAGGGACGCGTCGTCGACGAGAACGACCGATTGGTCGCCCACGCGACAACCACCTGCATCATCCTGGGCCGTTAGAGCTGGCGCCAGGTGAACGACCGGCCGCGTTATGACGACGACCCGCGTACAAGAGCGGGTATAGCGGGCCATCGCCAACCTTGCCGGACCGTCCAGCTGATCACCGGCTCCTGAATCCCCTTACGGGTTACGGGGCCAGCTCAGCTCGAATCGATGACGGGATGAGCGGCTCGTCCAGCAACCGCCCGAAGCGAGCGAGCCGCTGGTCGGGCGGGACCGCGTCGAGCCACGTCTGCAGCAGGCGGTAGCCCTCGACATAGGTGGAGATGTAGGCCCGCCACAACGGCGAAGACAGGAACCGCAGCGTCTGTCGCGCGCGCTGCGGCGTGGAGAGCGACCACCGTTCCAGATATGCCGCGACCTCGTCGGCGTCGCGGCCGCGATCGTGCAGCAGCAGGGCCGCGTCCTGCCGCACTCCGAGCAGACCCGCGGCGGCGCGGGAGATCGCTTGGGCCCGTTCTCCGTCGAAACGCAGCCCCAGATCGGCATAGATCTCCTGCGCCCAGATCCCCCAGTCGTCACCGGCCGCCGCGTGCAGTGCGTGATCGGCCAGGCCCTCGGCCATCAGGCATTGAGGGGTGTTCACCAGGAAGATCGACTGCTCGCGTTCGCCGCCGCCGACCAGCAACCGCTCCTTGCGGCAATGCTCGGTGTGATGCCCGGGGTAGGCCTCGTGCGCGATGAGGTGCGGCAAGGTCGCCTGATGCTGGGTCAGATCGCCGTTGATCGCAACCCGGGACCGATAGTTGCCGAGGTAGTAGTTGAATCCCGACCACGGCTGATCCGAAACCACCTGGAAATCAACGGTTTCCGACTCCGGCAGCGGATACTCGGCACGCACCCGATCGCGCAACGCTCCGGCGAACGCGTCGACACAGGCAGTCAGCTTGTCGACTGGGATCTCATCGCGACGTTTGTACGCGGCGTAGCGCTCGCCGAGATCGCCGCTGCCATCCAGCAATTCGTCCAGCCGACGATGCGCGTCGCGGTAGCGCTCCTGATCCTCCATCGCGATGTCGACGTCGAAGTACGCCCGCACCTCGTCGATGAACGAGATCTCGTCTCCGGCGAACTTGCCCGCCGAGCACTCCAACGCAACGAGGTGGCTGTCGATGAAGGCCCGTCGGGCAGGCGGCAACCCCGCCCCGGGCAGTTCGGCACGCAGCCGTCGGGCAGTATCCGCCAGTGCCCGCGGGTCGGGCTTGGGCCCGGATTCGATTTCTTTGCGCAGCGCCGGATCGCCGGTGAACGCGTCGACGAACCCGTCCTCAACGCGATCGAAAGCCAAGCCGAGCCGCAGGTAATCGTCGACGATGCTGGACGCGCTCACGCGCCAAACGCTACCCGCCCGTCCGCGGCTACGGGCCACCCGCAACACTAGGGACATGGCACGTGTGACCAACGAGCCGAGCCCGTATATCGAGCTGGACCGCAAGCAGTGGCGCACACTGCGGCAGTCGATGCCGATGGTGCTCAACGAGGACGAGCTCGAGCAGCTGCGCGGCATCGGTGAACAGGTCGACCTCACCGAGGTCGCCGACGTCTACCTGCCGCTGTCGCGTCTCATCCATCTTCAGGTGACGGCACGCCAGCGGCTCTTCGCCGCGACCGCCACCTTCCTCGGCGAACAGCACCCCTCCAAACAGGTGCCGTTCATCATCGGCGTCGGCGGCAGCGTCGCGGTGGGCAAATCGACGACGGCCCGCATCCTGCAAGCGTTGCTGGCGCGATGGGATCATCACCCCAAGGTCGACCTGATCACCACCGACGGATTCCTCTACCCCACCGCGGAATTGCAGCGGCGAGGGATCATGCACCGCAAGGGTTTTCCCGAGTCCTATGACCGCCGGGCGCTGCTGCGTTTCGTCACCGAGGTCAAGTCGGGCGCGTCCGAGGTGAGCGCCCCGGTCTACTCGCATCTGTCGTACGACATCGTCAAAGGCGTCAAACACCATGTGCGGCAACCGGATATCCTGATCGTCGAAGGCCTGAACGTCCTGCAGACCGGACCACGACTGATGGTGTCAGACTTGTTCGACTTCTCGGTCTATGTCGACGCCCGCATCGAGGACATCGAGAAGTGGTACGTCCAGCGCTTTCTCGCGATGCGCTCCAGTGCGTTCGCCGATCCGAATTCCTATTTCCACCACTATTCGTCGCTGACCGACGAGCAGGCGACGCTGGCTGCGCGCGACATCTGGAACAGCGTCAACCGACCGAATTTGGTGGAGAACATCCTGCCGACCCGGCCGCGGGCAACACTGGTGCTGCGCAAAGACGCCGACCATGCCATCAACCGAGTGCGTCTACGTAAGCTCTAGAGCTCTAATCGGCGCGTTTTATGAACCATAACGGCGTTGGCGTGCACCAAAATCGCGCAGGGCGCGCAGGAAATCGACGCGACGGAACTCCGGCCAATAGGCGTCGGTGAACCACATCTCCGAGTACGCGCTCTGCCAGAGCAGAAATCCCGAAAGCCGTTGTTCCCCAGAGGTTCTGATCACCAGATCCGGATCGGGCTGCCCCTTGGTGTAGAGGTGCGCATCGATGCCTTCGACGGTCACCGCGTCGATGAGCTGCTCGGCATCGCCGCCGGCCGCAACCTCGTCGGTGAGCAGCGAACGCACCGCATCGACGATCTCCTGACGTCCGCCGTAACCGACGGCGACGTTGACGTGCATCCCCACCCGCCCGGAAGTCCGCTCCTCCGCTGACTTGAGTCGCTGGGCGACCGCTTGCGGCAGCTGGTCGAGCGTGCCGACGATCTTCACGCGCCAGTTCTGGTGCGGCGCCGAGATCTCATCCACGACGTCCGGCACGATCTCCAGCAGAGCCCCGAGTTCCTCGGGATCGCGGTTCAGGTTCTCGACGGACAGCAGGTAGATGGTCACCGTCTGAATGGACAGCGTGCTGCACCAGCCGAGCATCTCGGCGATCTTCTGCGCACCCACTCGATGGCCGTGATTGACGTCTTCGAAGCCGGCTTCACGTGCCCAGCGCCGATTGCCGTCGCAGATGATGGCGATGTGTCGCGGATACCGCGAGGGATCGAGGTGATCGCGGACGCGGCGCTCGTACAACTTGTACAAAGGTCCGCGGACCTGACCGGGCAGCAGTTTCACGCTGACTAACGATACGCGTGTTGCGGAACACGTTCCGTGGCCGACCGCCAAAACCTACGGTACCGTAGGTTTATGACCACGACCGCTGAAGGCATTGACGCGGGCGGCCATGGCGAGCTCGATCTGCTCGCTCTGCTCAAGCCGCGGATGCGCGGCATGCTGCACCTGTACGCCGGGTTCGTAGCCATCGTCGCCGGGATCACCCTGGTCGCCGTCACCTGGCCCCTGGCCGGTCCGGCCGCGGCCGGCGCCTGTGCCATCTACGCACTCACCGTCTGCGGGGTGTTCGGCGTCAGTGCCACCTACCACCGGGTGAATTGGTCGACCGACCGGGCGCGAATCTGGATGAAGCGCGCCGACCATTCGATGATCTTCGTGTTCATCGCCGGCAGCTACACGCCGTTCTGCGTGATGGGGCTGCCGTCACCGACCCGCTGGATCGTGCTCGGGATCGTGTGGGCCGGCGCGATCGCCGGCGTGACCCTCAAGACCGCCTGGCCGACGGCGCCGCGTTGGGTGGGCGTGCCGCTGTACCTTTTGCTCGGCTGGACCATCATCTTCGTCGCACCCGAGCTGCTGCATCAGTCCGGTGTGGCAGTGCTGGTGCTGCTGGCAGTGGGCGGCGCGATCTACAGCATCGGCGCGATCCTCTACGCCACCAAATGGCCGAACCCCTGGCCCGACACCTTCGGTCACCACGAGTTCTTCCACGCGTGCACCATCGTCGCCGCGATCGTCCACTACGTCGCCGTCTGGCTGGTCGTCTTCAGCTAGCGCCCGCTCGATCGGTATCGACGATCCGCGCGGCTGCTCCAAATCTGCGCGCTGAGAGAAGCACCAACCGCCATGGGCGGCCGCCTGCCCGCTCAGCGCGCAGATGTGGCGGTCACCGGGCCAACCGGCCCAGTACCTCCGCCGTCGTATCCCAGTCGATGCATTTGTCGGTGACCGACTGTCCGTAGACCAGTTCGGTGGGCGCGGCCGGGTCGAGCGTCTGCGCCCCGGCGACCAGGAAGCTCTCCAGCATCACGCCACTGACCGGTTCGCCGGCGCGCACCATCTCGCCGACCTCCAGCGCCACTTCCGCCTGGCGCACATGGTCTTTACCGGAATTCGCATGGCTGCAGTCGACGACCACGCGACCCGGCAGCCCCGCCTTCTCCAGTCGAGCGGCGGCCGCGCGGACATCGTCGGCGGAGTAGTTCGGTCCGTGCGTGCCACCACGCAGAATCAGGTGGCAGTCGTCGTTGCCGGCGGTCTCGACCAGCGAACCCCTACCATGATCGTCGAGGCCGAAGAAGACATGCTGGGCCGCGGCGGCCTGCACGCCGTCCACCGCTACCTGAACGTTGCCGTCGGTCCCGTTCTTGAAGCCGATCGGCATCGACAGCCCCGAGGCGAGCTGGCGGTGCACCTGCGATTCGGTGGTGCGCGCCCCGATCGCACCCCAGGCGACGGCATCGGCGATGTACTGCGGGCTGCTCGGCTCGAGGAATTCACATCCGACGGGCAGGCCGATGTCGATGATGTCCAGCAACAGCTTTCGGGCGGTGCGCAGTCCCCGAGCGACATCGAACGTATTGTCCAGCCCCGGGTCGTTGATCAGGCCCTTCCAGCCGATGGTGGTGCGCGGCTTCTCGAAGTAGACGCGCATGACGATCAGCAGCCGATCGGAGAGCTCCTTCGCAATCGGGGCCAGCCGGCTGGCGTAGTCCAGTGCTGCATCCGGATCATGCACCGAACACGGGCCGACCACGACCAGCAGCCGATCGTCACGTCCGGCCAACACATCGGCGATCTGGTCACGGACGGTCGCGACGGCGACTGCGCGACGGGCGCCGAGGGGGAACTCGGCCTGCACCTCGTGCGGACTCGGCAGCGGGCGGATGTCGCGAATGCGCCGGTCGGAGGTGCGTATCGGGATTGCGGTGTCGGTCATTGCTGGTGCCTTCCTGGTTATGCGGCACCCGCTATCGCCGGTGCCCTTGAATGACGAAAGGCAGCGACCTGACGGTCACTGCCTGGGCTCCGGGTGAACTCGCGTGCGCTAGATGAGCACTCCATCGACGGCCCCACCCGGAGCCTCGATAAAGCGCCAATAGGCGACTGCGGCGGTGTTCACGTCGACCACCTTACCCGGAGCTGTCAACCGGGCGGCCGGGCAGGGCCCGGTCGACCGCTCCCCAACCGGCGTCACGCGCGCGTTCGGCGGCCTCCCCCGCTCCCCCGCCGTGGAGCCCGAAGAGCCGTTTGGCCCACAGGAGATACACCACGACCGCGAGATTGATCACCAGCGTGACGACCTTGAGCGGCTTGATGCCCTCGTGCAGTTCATACAGCTCCGGGATCAGCAAGACCGTGGTGGCGATGAACGTCAGGTATTCGGCCCATCGTTTGGCATGCCACAGCCCCACCGCCTCAACACCTTCCAACAACGCGTAGGCCAGCACCACACCGAAGATCACCCATAGCGTCTGGGCCTTCATATCGAAGGCCTTGGTGAGGTCGTGACCCAGCCCACGCGTGAGGATGCTGCTGCGGCCGCCCATGGCCGTCTGCAGCCGATCCATGAACCGGAAGTACTCGTCGTGCAGCCCTTGACGTTTCACCGCGAAGATCGCAACGGCGACGGCGAGCACACCCAGCACGATGAAATGCAGCGCCCGATCGACGGCGATCAGCCGCAGCACATAACGGTCCCGAAGCAGTTTGCCGCGGATCGGGACCTCGATCTCATCGCGCGATGGGATCGTCTCCCTCGCGGGCGACTCGGGCTGATTCGCCGGTACCCAGGCATCGCAGCGCAGGCAGCGATGCCATCGCAGCCCGCCGTGCTCGCGCACCAGATCCGCGTCTTCCGGACGCACCGTCCGCACGTCCTCACCGACGGTGCTGTGACCGTGCAGCGCACAGCCGAGTAGCTCATAGCGAGGCACCGAGCACCTCCGGATCGGTGATCGGCAGGTCGCAGGTAGTGCCTCGGCATACGTAGGCCGCATCGGCGCCGCCGACCGGTGGCCGCTCGGCCAGCAGCGGGGTCGAGTCGACGGGCCCACCGACGATGACCGTTCCGCCCGGAGCCATGACCCGGACGCGCCGAAGCAGCTCGTGACTCGATCCATCGACCTCGGTCACCGCCACCTGCAGCGGGCCGCGCACCCGTGCCTCCATCACGCTCAGCCAATGTCCTGCCGACTGCGGCACCTTCGCGGCCAGCACCGCGCCACGGGCCAGGGTCTGCGCCGATAGCTCGGCGTACCGGGCCGGTTCTTCGGCGAGGCATTCCGCCAACTGCAGCGCCTCCGCCATCAGCGCAGCACCCGACGGGGTGGCATTGTCGACCGGGTCTCGCGGCCGGGTGATGAGCCCGGATTCGGCAGTCGCGTCGAACCAGGTGCCGGGCGCGTCGTGATCCACAAAGAGTTCGATGGCTTTGTCCAGCAACATAATTGCCTCGTCGAGCCATGCGGCGGACCCCGTCGCCTGGTGCAGGGTCAGCATCGCGACGACCAGGCCGGCATAGTCCTCCAGGACGCCACCGGGTTCGCCGACCGCCCCGCCGAGCGATGCCCGCCGCACCTGACCGTCCACCACGTGCCGGTCGACCAGGTCTCGGGCGACCTTGTCGGCCAACGCGATCCACTCGTTACGACCCAGCGCGGCGCCGGCCTCGGCGAGCGCAGTGACGGTCAACGCGTTCCAGGCGGTCACGACCTTGTCGTCACGACCCGGCTGCGGACGCAGTGCACGTGCCTCCGCCAGCCGCCCACGTACCGCGGCATAACGAGCGGCATCATCGGGGTCCGCCAACAGCTGCAGGGTCGATTTGCCGTGCTCGAAGGTTCCGCCATTGGTGACCGTGAAGAGCCTTGCGGCCCAAGCGCCATCGTCCTCACCGAGCACCTCGACCAACTCATCCGGGTTCCAGGCATAGGTCAGGCCCTCGACGCCCTCAGTGTCGGCGTCGAGCGATGCCGCGAAGCCGTAGGGCGTCAGGAGATCGGCGCGCAGGAAATCGACCAGCTCCTCGGTCACCCGCAGAGCCAACGCTTCATCGGTGACGCGCGCCAGATGCGCATACAGCCGCAGCAGTAACGCGTTGTCGTACAACATCTTTTCGAAGTGCGGCACCACCCAGGCGGCGTCGACGCTGTATCGCGCGAAACCGCCTGCCAGCTGGTCGTAGATGCCGCCACGTGCCATGGCCTCGGTGGCGCGTTGCACCGTTTCCAGGGTCGCGGGCTCGCCGGTGCGTTCGTGATCGCGCAGCAGTGCCTCCAGCGCCATCGCGGCCGGAAACTTCGGTGCGCCACCGAGCCCGCCGTTCACGCGATCCTCATTGGCCACGATCTGCGCGGCGGCACGATCGAGCAGCTGCGCATCGATGGCGAGCCCCGCGTCCGGCAGGGCCGACGCGTTCGCGGACAGATGGTCGCGGAGTTTGCGGCCTACATCGAAGACCTCGTCACGCCGATCGCGCCAGGTGGCGGCGACCGCGGCCAGCAACTCGGGGAACGAATGCATGCCGGCGCGCGGGGTCGGCGGGTAGTAGGTGCCGCAGTAGAACGGATCGCCGTCGGGCGTCAGGAAACAGGTCATCGGCCAGCCGCCCTGGCCGGTCATCGCGACCGTCGCATTCATGTAGACCGCATCGACGTCCGGATGCTCCTCCCGATCGACCTTGATGCAGACGTATTCGTCGTTCATGATCGCCGCGATCGCGTCGTTCTCGAACGATTCATGGGCCATCACATGGCACCAATGACAGGCGGCGTAGCCGACGCTCAACAGGACCGGAACGTCGCGTCGACGTGCTTCCGCGAACGCGTCATCCCCCCACTGCCACCAGTCGACAGGATTGTCCTTGTGCTGCTGGAGATAGGGGCTGGTCGCCGAGCCGAGACGGTTCACACAGGCCATCATCCCGCAGTTCGGCCGAGCATCCACGCAAGAGCCGCCCAGGCAGCCTTTTCAAAGCCCTGATATCGGTGTAACAATGATTACATGATTACAGATGAAGCACTCGAGAGGGTTCGCGGCTGGTTCACCGGCCGTCTGCCCGAGGAATGGAAGGTCGCAGCGCCCACGATCACGGTCGACCGCGAAGAAATCACGGTCGTATTGACGATCGCCGACGCCACGGTCGACAAAGATGCGTCGGCGGCCGAAGCAGCCGAAACCCGCGCGGGGCGGGCTCGCGCATTCCGCGAGGACACCCGCGATGCCCGGATGGAAATCGCCAGAGAAGCCCAGCACCGGTTCGAGCGCAAGGTGTCATGGGGCGTCGTTGTCGGCGAGCACGAAGAACCGTGGACGCACATCGCTGTGCCGGTGATGACCCGGCTACGGCAACCGCAGCGGCTGGTCCTCGACACTCTGGTCGATGCCGGCGTCGCGAAGTCGCGAGCTGATGCACTCGCGTGGTGCGTGCGACTGGTCGGGCAGCATCAGGACGACTGGCTCGAGCAGTTGCGAACCGCGATGCAATCGGTCGCCGACATCCGTAGCCAAGGCCCCAGCGCCTGACGCTAAGGAGCAGGCAGCGCGTCGTACTCGAAGTCGTCGCGGATGTTCGCGTTGAAATATGTGCCCGCGCTTTCGGCGGTCAGTAGGCCGTCGAAGCGCGTGCGTGGCACATCAAAGTATTGGTAGATCTTTCCACTCGTGAACTCGATCTCGAGGACACAGGCCTGCCCGTCGTAGCCCGCAGAAACGATCACGCTCGACGAGATCGGAGTCCTTTTCACGGCATGGATACCCAGTCACTCTGGCGGGACGGTCACGGCTTGGTGTCGTCGTCCTGGTCTGTGCCACTGTCGTCGCCGCTCGAATCCTCTTCGTCGTCAAAGGATTTCGGGATCTTCTTGAGATGCTTGCCCATCGACCACACCAGCAGCGCCGCCGCGATCAGTAGCAGCAGAATTATCAACAGGCCCAGCGGACTGGCCTTGCCGAACTCGGGACCGTTCCCGGCGGCCAGCACCTGAGCGGCCGCCATATTCATTGAAGTCATCGTCTTACTCTCCCGACGCGACCAGCGCGTCGTCGTCGATGCCGGCGAACAGGTCGGTCTCCGGAATCGCGGTGGTCACCCGGGTCTTCGCAAGCTCGAATTCCTCTGTCGGCCAAAGCCTTTTCTTCCATTCCGGAGGCACGGCGAAGAAGAAGCCGTTCGGGTCGACCTGGGTGGCATGCGCCCGTAGCGCGTCGTCGCGCTTGTCGAAGTAGTCGGCGCACTCGATCTGCGTGGTCACCCGATTCATCAAGTCGTCCTTGGCATCCCACTTCGCCAGGAATTCCTTGAATGGGTTCTCTCGCCCGTCGCGCTCCAACTCCTCGCCGTACTTCACCATTGCCGCGCGCATGAACCCGTGGATGTAGTAGATCTTCGAAACCTCCCACGGCTCACCGGCATCCGGGTACTTCAGCGGGTCGGCGGCATCCTCGTATGCGGCCATCGAAATCTCGTGGCAGCGGATGTGGTCGGGATGCGGGTAACCGCCGCGCTCGTCGTAGGTGAGCATCACGTGCGGCTTGAAATCACGCACGATCTCCACCAGCGCTCCGGTGGATTCCTCCAACGGCACCAGCGCGAAGCAGCCCTCCGGCAGCGGCGGCGGCGGGTCGCCCTCGGGCAGGCCCGAGTCGACATAGCCGAGCCAGCGATGCTCCACGCCGAGGATCTCCTCGGCCTTGGCCATCTCGGTCCGGCGCACCTCGGTGATGTTGTCCTTGATGCCCGGCAAATCCATCGCCGGATTGAGAATGTCGCCCCGGCTCCCGTCGGTCAGGGTCACCACCAGGACGTCGTGCCCCTCGGCGGCGTAACGCGCCATCGTCGCGGCGCCCTTGCTCGACTCGTCGTCGGGATGGGCATGCACTGCCAGCAGACGCACGAGATTCCCCTCACTGTGGATCGGCCTGTCACATAGGTAGAGCTAGACACATGGTAGGTATGAGCCATGACCAGCCCACAATCCGCACTGCCGCAGGGGCGCTACCCCGTCGAGCGATCCGCGCAGTCGCGGCGGCGCTGGTTCGTTCTGCTGAGCGTCATCGTGGTGGTGTTGGGCCTGGTCATCGCATGGATCGGCTACAAGAAGTTCTCAGACGCCGACATCAGCGGCAACGCCAACGGCTATCAGATCATCGACTCGCAGACGATCGAGGTGAAGTTCACCGTCGACCGCAAGAACTCCGATAATCCGGGCACCTGCATCATTCGCGCGCGATCCAAAGACGGATCAGAGACCGGCCGGCGCGAGGTCTACATCCCGCCGTCCAACGGGACGTATTCGACCGACGCGATCGTGCACACCTACAAGGCTCCCGGCGTCGCCGACGTGTTTGCCTGCAGCACCTCGGTGCCGGACTACCTCAAGCGCAGCTCCTGAGTCATTCATTCGGCCGACACCGGCTAGCGGTCGCGGCTGCCTCCGCGATCTCCTGAATACCGGGGCTCACCGAGGAGGCCGACATGAACCGACGCGCAGCCGGCGCCGCAGCAACTCTGGCGGCCGTAGTACTGACGATCGCCGGGTGCAGCTCGGGCGACCACCATGCCGCTCCCAGCACTAGCACCGTGACGGTCACGAAAGGCGCTCCGCCGACCGACTCGACATCGGCCAACGGCCCTGCCGATGAGCCCGGGCGCAATACTCAGACGCCACCGAGCGACTGCGGTGTACCTGGTGGCGCCTCCGCCGCGGTCAGCAACGCGATCAGCCAGATCGCGCGGCCGCTGCCGGATAACCCGACTGCCGGCTGGCAACCCGGCCAGTCGAATCTCGACGGCTGCCGCAACCTGAGCTACGTCGCACTCGACACCCAGGGCGCCACCGCGTCATCGCCCAACCAGCTGCTGTTGTTCCACCAGGGCCGGTTCCTCGGCACCGGCACGAAATGCAACCTGGCCTATCAGTCCGTCACCGGGGCAGACGGCACGAATGTCCACGTCACCTACCGGTATCTAATCGGCGACGACATCAGCGCGGCACCCCGCGGCCGATTCGACGTGACCTATCACTGGACCGGATCACAGGTGCAGATGATCGGCAGCGTCCCGGCGGATGTCGCCCACGACGAATGTTGAGACCGGTGCGTTTAGGCTGATCAGGTGAAATCCGCTGCCAAGTCTGGGCAGCCGGTTCAGCAGACTGATTCCGATCAGCAGGGCAAATCCCTGGCCGGACCGGCGTTCGCCACCATCGCAAGTCCCTACTACCCGATGCTCGTCGCGCTCTTCGTCGGCGTGATGATCATCAGCAATATCACCGGCACCAAGGGTGTATTGCTTTTCCCCTCAATCAATTTCACCCTCGGCCCGATCCAGATGCACGGACTGGTCACCGACGGTGCGTTCTATCTCTTCCCGTTGGCCTACATCCTCGGCGACGTCATCAGCGAGGTGTACGGCTTCAGGGCGATGCGCCGCGTTGTGGTCGCCGGATTCGCGGTCCTGCTGCTGGCGTCGCTGTGCTTCTGGATCACTCTCGGGCTGCCGAAGGCCCCGTTCTACGACAACCAGCAATCGTTCAAAGACGTCGCCGGCGTGGTGCCGCAATTCCTCGCCGCCGGTCTTGCCGGATATGTCGTGGGCGAGCTGCTCAACTCGCTGGTGATGGTCAAGATGAAGGCCCGTGCCGGCGAGCACAAGCTCTGGGCCCGACTGCTCGGATCGACGGTGGTCGGCGAGTTCTTCGACACTCTGGTGTTCTGCTCGATCGCCGCGACCGCGCTCGGTATCAGCACCTGGCGCGACTTCCTGAACTACACCCTGATCGGCTTCGTCTGGAAATGCCTGGTCGAGATCGCAGTCATGCCGATCACCTACCGAGTCTGCGCATGGCTCAAAAAGAACGAGCCGACGTATCAGGAGGCGCTGGCCGAGCGGGAGGCGCCGGACGCCTCGACCGCGAGCGTCTAGGGGTAACTCTCGTCGAGACTGGCCCGCAGTTGCCGGTACGACATGTCGCTGCGGCTTTCGGTCGACCGCCGGAGCGGAATGCGCTCGCTGTCTGGAATCAACGCGGTCGGGGCGACCCGCAACGCCTGTGCCAGCCGGTACACCGTGGACAGATGCGGGTCGCTCGATGCGCCGTCACGGCTGGTGTTGCGTTCCAGATTCGAGATCTGATTGCGGTGCATGCCGCACAGTTCGGCGAGATTCTCCTGCGATAGATCGCGCTTGAGTCGCAGGTGTTTGAGGCGCTCGGCGAACGACAGCCCATAGGTCGCCCATTCGAGCGAGGCCTCCGTTCGCGACATTCGTCCAAACTGTCTGATGCACAACGTATTGTCTGCCCAACATGTTGTTCATCGAATACGCAGCTCGGGAGGCATGAGTGGAGCTCGGCGACCTACAGACCGGAGCCGTCGTTCACGGGATACGGCCGCAGCCGGTGACAGTGGTCGCGGTGGTCCCCCAGGGCGACGCGGTGGTGAATCTGATCTACCGCGACGGCGCCGGGCAGACGGGCGAACAGCTGGTGTACGGCTCAGACCTGTCCGGCCTGTCGATTGAGCTGCCGGGCGCGCGGTGGTCGTTCGCCGCCGACGGTCAGGAGTTCCGGCTTGCGGCCGAGGCACTGCGTATCCGGATGGCCGGGCTGCACGATCCGATGCTCGCAGTGTCCTCCAGCGACGTGCGCCCCCTGCCACACCAGATTCGCGCGGTTTATGGAGAACTGTTGCCGCGCACTCCTTTACGATTCCTGCTCGCCGATGACCCCGGCGCCGGCAAGACCATCATGGCGGGGCTCTACGCCAAAGAGCTGATGCTGCGCGGCGACCTGAAACGGATGCTCATCATCGCCCCCGGCGGGCTGGTCGACCAGTGGCAGGACGAACTCGGGTCCAAGTTCGACATCCATGTCGAGATCCTGTCGCGCTCCCTGATCGAGGGAGAGCCCGACGGCAATCCCTTCACCCGGCATCCGCGACTGATCGCCCGGATGGATCAACTGGCGCGCGACGAGGAACTGACCGCGAAACTCGCCGAGAGCGATTGGGATCTCATCGTCGTCGATGAGGCACACCGAATGTCGGCGAACTGGTGGAGCGGCGAACTGCGCAAGACGCGTCGCTACGAGCTCGGTCAGCTGCTCGGCTCGATCGCCCGACATCTGCTGCTGATGTCCGCGACGCCGCACGCCGGCAGCGACGAAAACTTCCAGGCGTTCCTAGCCCTGCTCGACCCGGATCGGTTCGAGGGGCAGTTCCGCGAGGGCGCTCATTCCATGGATACCTCCGGCCTGATGCGTCGTATGGTCAAGGAGGACCTCCTCACGTTCGAGGGCAAGAGTCTGTTCCCCGAGCGTCGCGCAGATACCCTCCCCTATCAGCTGTCACCGGGTGAGTCGAGCCTGTATGAGGCTGTGACGCAATATGTTCGGGAGGAGATGAACCGCGCCGAGTCGCTGATCGACAATCGTCGGCGGACGGTCGGCTTCGCGTTGACGGTGCTACAGCGTCGGCTGGCGTCCAGCACATATGCGATCCTGCGATCGCTGGAGCGTCGGCGCACCCGATTGCATACCCGCAAACGCGAGATGCTCGACGGGATTCCCGCAGACACAGTGGTTCCCAATATCCGCTTGTACGAGGAGGATCCGGACGAATTCGATGCCGCCGAATCCGAGCGAATCGAGAACGACGTCCTCGACGCCGCCACCGCGGCACAGACCGCGGCGGAGCTGGACGTCGAGATCGCGCAGCTGGACGAGCTGGTCGCGCTCGCTTCCCGCGTCCGCGATGACAATCGGGACAGCAAATGGGAACAGGTACGAAACCTGCTCCTTGATCACGACGATCTGCGCGACCCGCAGGGCAATCCACGCAAACTGATCATCTTCACCGAGCATCGAGACACACTCGACTACCTGCAGGATCGGATCTCGAATCTGTTGGGCCGCAACGATGCTGTCGCCACGATCCACGGTGGCACCAGCCGCGACGAACGTCGGCGGATCCGCGAAGAATTCACCCACAACGACGATTTGGTGATCCTGCTGGCCACCGATGCCGCGGGCGAGGGGTTGAACCTGCAGTCGGCGCATTTGATGATCAACTACGACCTGCCATGGAATCCAAACCGGATCGAGCAACGATTCGGTCGCATCCACCGCATCGGGCAACTGAAGCCCTGCCGCTTGTGGAACCTCGTCGCCGACGACACGCGCGAGGGCCAGGTGTACAAGCGGCTCCTGGAGAAGATGGAGGCGCAGCGAAAGGCCTACGGCGGCCGACTATTCGATGTTCTCGGCGACGAGGCGTTCCGCGGTGACAATTCGCTGCGGAAGGTACTGATGGACGCGATCCGCTACGGCGACGATCCCGCGCGGCTCGAGGAGTTGAACCGTGTCGTCGATGCCGAGGTGTCAAAGGGTGCGGCGGAACTGATCGAAGAGCAGGCACTCGCGCGCGAAGTGCTCGATCCAATGCAGCTGGCCGAGATTCGCGCCCGGATGGACGACGCGATGACCCGCCGGCTGCAGCCCTACTTCATCGAGAGCTTCTTCAATTCAGCATTCCACGAGCTTGGCGGTCGGCTGTCGAAGCGCGAACCGCAACGCTTCGAGATCCCGAACGTGCCCCTCGCCGTACGCAGTCATGGGTCCAGCACATGGCAGCCGATCGCATCGAAGTACCGCCGGGTGACGTTCGAGCCATCGCAGATGGGCGGCGCGGTGCGGGCCGAGCTGCTCGCGCCCGGACATCCACTCATGGACGCCGTCGTCGACCTGACGATCGAGCGCCACCGCTCCGCGCTCGAGAACGGAGCGATCCTGGTCGATCCATCCGATTTCGGCGACACACCACATCTGCTCGTGGCGTTGAGCACCGAGATCGCCGACGGTACCGGCACGGTGGTCAGCAAGCGTTTCTCGTTTGTCAGCATGAGTCCTGACGGATCGGTCGAATCAGCCGGTCCGGCACCATATCTCGATTCGGAGCCACTGGAGGGACGTCCCGACATAGCGGAGCGGCTACGGTCGGCATCATGGTTGTCCGCCGGCGTCGACCAGATCGCGACCAACTGGGCCGTGACGCACGACCAGCCCGCGCACCTGGCCGAGGTCCGCGATCGGCTGCTACCGCAGATCGACAAGACCCGTAACGAGGTACGGAAGCGCTTATCGCAGCAGTCGGACTACCTGGTCAGTGAGGCGATGAAGGTCGCCGAGCAGTCCGCGGCGGGCAAGGGCCGCAAACGGCAACGAGTCTCGCCGGATACGTTGCGGGCTCGGGCGGACGATCTCCAGGTGCGGCTGGAGCAGCGCATGGAGCGCCTCGATCAGGAGGCGCGACTGTCCGCACTGCCGCCGCGAATCGTCGGTGCGGCATTGATTGTGCCGCAAGGGATGCTGCTCAGCGCCGACGAACGCGCCTACGCCGAGAACACACAGGAGATCGAGCGGCGCGCGGTGGACCTCGTGCTGGAATGTGAGCGCCGACTCGGACGGGTGCCGACCGAGATGCCGCATAACAACAAGGGGTTCGACATCCGATCAATCGGCCCTGACGGTTCGTCGATCATCATCGAGGTGAAGGGCCGGATCGCCGGCGCCGACGGCTTCTTCATCACCTACAGCGAGGTGCGTGAGGGACTGAACTCAGGCGACCGCCACCGGCTGGCGATGGTCGAGGTGAGCCCAGACGGGCCAGCGCACGATCGGGTTCGATACGTGCGCAACGCATTCACCGGCTACGACTCGGGATCACTGGCGGTCAACAAAACCGAGGTCAAATGGAAGGACACCTGGGCCAAGGGCGGCGACCCGGCTTAACTCGCCGCCGCGGTCTGCTGCTCTGGATAGCCGGCAAGCATCAGGGAGGACACCGCGGTCAATGCTTCTGCCCAGGCCACGCTCATATCAGGCGTCCAGGCATCTCCGGCGATCTCCGACATCGCCGCGATCATGCACTCAACGACCGCGTCGTACATCGGTGCGGTGACGCCCATGTCGGCATGACGGCGACCGAGGGAGCCGAGGTTGTCGGTGAGCCACTCGGAACTGTCGAGATGATCTAGTACGGCAACGAGAGCCTGACGCAGCATGGCTGCCTGGGTCTTGTTGTCGCGCTGGAACATCGGCTGGACGGCCGGGTAGCGATCGAACAGGATTTCATAGAAGCGGACGGTTAAACCGTCGTCTGGCAGATCCACGAGCATCAGGCTGTCTTCAAGGAGTTGTTTATTCATGCCTCCATATGCTGCTCAGCGACGATTGCGCCCACGAGACGCCAATGGGTGGAGCGTGTAACCAATAGCTCACAGCGCGGCCGGCGTGCGATTGAACCATTTCAGTCCGAAAACGGCACGGTCCGACTTGTGAGCTATGCTCAACGGCTCTGCACAATATGTTGTGCAGACTGGCTCCGCGTTCCGCGGAACGCCACCCGCTGGTTGAGGAGTTTCGCGCGCCCATGTCGACAGATGCACAACATGTTGGTACTCGCCGCAAACTGATCGAGGTGGCGCTACCGCTGCAGAAGATCAACGAAGAGTCGGCACGCGAGAAATCGATCCGGCATGGGCATCCGTCGACGCTGCATCTGTGGTGGTCACGCAAGCCGCTCGCAACAGCACGCGCGGTCTTGTTCGCGCAGTTGGTCGATGACCCGTCGTCGCACCCCGACCGCTTCCCCACCGAGGAAGCCGTGACCGCTGAGCGTGCACGCCTGCATCAGCTGATGGAGCGGCTGGTGGTGTGGGAGAACGCCAACGACGAGGAGCTGCTTCGTCAGGCGCACGAGGAGATTCTCAAGTCGACCGACGGCAACCCGCCGCCGATCCTTGACCCGTTCGCCGGCGGCGGTTCCATCCCGTTGGAGGCCCAACGACTCGGACTTGAGGCGCACGCGTCTGACCTGAACCCCGTTGCGGTGCTGATCAACAAGGCCCTCATCGAGATCCCGCCGAAGTTCGCCGGCCAGCGTCCGGTCTTTCCCGGTGCAGTCGACGAACAGATCAACAACTGGCCGCGAGCCACCGGACTCGCCGAAGACGTTCGACGCTATGGCCAGTGGATGCGCGACGAAGCCGAGAAGCGGATCGGCCACCTGTATCCGAAGGCGAAGCTGCCCGACGGCACCGAAGCGACAGTCATCGCCTGGATCTGGGCCCGAACCGTCAAGTGCCCCAACCCCGCCTGTGGAATTCAGATGCCACTCACCAGCAAATGGTGGCTCGGCAAGAAGAAGGGCAAAGAGGCGTATATCGTGCCGTCGGTTCGAGATGGCAAGGTGCACTTCGAGATCGGTCACGATCCCAAGCAGGCTCCAACCAAAGACAACGACGGCACCGTTGGCCGAAATGGCGCGATCTGCATCGGTTGCGGCACTGCAGTCGAACTGAAATACATTCGAGCGGAGGGGAAGGCGGAGCGCCTCGGTGCGGAGCTCATGGCCATCGTCGCAGAGGGGAATCGGTCGCGGGTCTATCTCGCCCCAACACCCGCTCATGAGCAAGCCGCGCACGTCACGCCACCAGACACCGCTCCGACAGGAGAAATCCCCGCGAAAGCCCCTAGTTTCCGCGTGCAGGCTTACGGATTTCGCCAATATGCAGATCTGTTCACGCCGCGACAGTTGACAGCGTTGGTCACCTTCAGCGACCTGGTCGGCGAAGCGCGCGAACGAGTGCTCGCCGACGCCCTGGCCGCCGGCGTGCCACAAGGCGATCGCCTCGAATCCGGCGGCACCAACGCAGCCGCCTACGCCGACGCGGTCGCCACCTACCTCAGCGAGCCGATTAGCAGGCTGGCCGATCTGGGAAATTCAATGTGCCGCTGGGAGCCAGTCGCGGAGTGCCCCCGCCAGCTATTCGCCCGCCAAGCCATCCCTATGGGTTGGGACTACGCCGAAGGAAATCCCCTTAGTGACTCATCCGGATCGTGGAAGATTCTGCTCGATGGCGTGCAGCGCGCATTCACGAGTCCTGCTTTTCCACGGGGAACTGTCCCCGCGTTCGCATCTCAGGCAAACGCAGCCGACAGGCCAATCGGCGGCATGCTTATTTCTACCGACCCTCCGTACTACGACAACATCGGCTACTCAGACCTGTCCGATTTCTTCTATATATGGCAACGCCGTTCACTCAGAGAGGTGTATCCAAAGCTAACGGCTTCGATGCTCGTGCCCAAGGCGGATGAACTAGTCGCCAACCCGTATCGGCACGACGGCAAGGAAGGCGCGCATCAGTTCTTCGAGGACGGTTTCCGCGAAGTATTCCGGCGGGCGCGGAAATCAGCGTTAACGGACCACCCGATCACTGTCTACTACGCGTTCAAACAGCAGGACACCGACTCGGCCGGCGAAGCATCCACCGGCTGGGAGACGTTGCTAGACGGGATGATTGGCTCAGGTTGGTCAATTACCGCGACGTGGCCCGTACGCAGCGAAGCAAGCAACCGCATGTTGGCCCAAGGCACGAACGCACTCGCATCATCTATCGTCTTAGCGCTTCGTCCACGTCCGGAGGACGCACCGGCGATCGATCGGCGCGGATTCGTGTCTACCCTGAAAGCGGAATTGCCGCAGTCGCTTCGTGAGCTCCAGCAAGGAGCGATCGCGCCCGTCGACCTGCCGCAAGCGGCGATCGGACCGGGGATGGCGGTGTTCTCGCGCTACTCGGCCGTCCTCAATGACGACGGCTCCGCTATGACCGTCCGCGCCGCATTGGCACGGATCAACGAGATTCTGGACGAGGTGCTCGCCGAGCAAGAGGGCGACTTCGATGTCGATACCCGGTTCGCCATCGCGTGGTACCGGCTCAACGGGTTCGGCAAGGGCAAGTTCGGCGATGCCGACAACATGGCTCGCGCTCGGTCGACGTCCGTCGAGCACATGAATAGAGCCGGGATCGTGAACTCTCGCGCCGGCGACGTGACGTTGCTGTCCCCCGCCGCGCTCGATGAGATGTACGCCGACACCCCCTACGATCCGGCGACCGACCAGATCATCAGCGCCTGGGAAGTGACGATGCACCTGTCACGGCTGCTGCAGTCCGGTGGCATCCCGGCTGCAGGCGCGATGCTGGCGACGGTGCCCGAATCGATCGACAAGGACCTCTGCAAGGAGCTGGCCTTCCTGCTGTTCGCGATCTCCGAGGATCGCAAGCAGACCAAGGACGCGGTCGACTTCAACGCGCTCGGCACCGCCTGGTCCGACATCGTCGCGGCCAGCCGGACGGCGGTCACCCAGCTAACGCTGGAGTAGCTGGCGGCAAGTTTCTGCTGAAACCGTGGAACATACGGCTGGTCAAGGCAAATATCTCCGTTGCCCCTCGTATGTTCCACGCTTTCAGCAGCTCGTCGACGCTTTGGACAGACCAGCGGGGCGCACCCGGCGAGGGCACCCCTGGCAAAGCCAACTAATCTCGTGCACAACGTGTTATGAATCACTGGGGAGGGCTCTGTGGCGCAATCGAATCGAGATCGTGTCGGTAAAGCGATGGAGCTGTTGGGGCCAGCGCTCGACACGTTCCTGTCCAAGGTGTTCGCCGCCGACCTGACGGCCAACACCGACTGGACGGCCTTCCTCGCGCTCAAAGACTCGCGGGACGGCATGAAGAAGGCCTACAACCGACTCGATCCCCAGAACAGCCTCCGCATGCTCACGGCGAATGTTCCGAGTTCGATCCGGCGCGGCTGGTACCCGTTCGACGAACACCTGTCACGCGTCGAGAAGAGCTGGGCCGAGGAAATCAAGGACGTCCGCAACAAGTGGGCCCACAACGAGCCGTTCACCTTCGATGACTGCACCCGCGCCCTCGACACCACCGAGCGCTTCCTCAAGGCGATCAACGCGCCGGACGCCGCCGAGGAAGTGCGCCGCTCGCGCATCGACCTCATGCGCCTAGGCACCGAACGCGAAGACAGCAAGGTCGTAAAGTCCGCAGCCACAGCCGATATCAGCGCGCCCGGTCTGCAGCCGTGGCGCACGGTCCTGACTCCGCACAAGGATGTCGCGAGCGGAAACTTCCATGCCGCGCAGTTCGCCGCCGACCTCGGGATGGTGGCCCGCGGCGAGAGCGACGCCGAATACAACGATCCCATCGAGTTCTTCCGCCGCACCTTCCTCACCGAAGGCCTCAAGGACCTTATTCGTCGCGCGGTCGCCCGCCTCTCCGGCGACATGAACGCATCCCCGGTCATCAATCTCCAGACCAACTTCGGTGGCGGCAAGACACACTCGATGCTCGCCGTGTGGCATCTCGCATCCGGACGATCACTGACCGAGTTCCCGCAGGAGGTCCAGGACACGCTCGGCGTCTCGGCACTGCCCACGAATGTGAGGCGAGTTGCGCTGGTCGGCACCGAGATTCAGGCCGGTGCCCCAAAGACGGTCGCCCCCGGCGTCGCCGTCAACACCATCTGGGGAATGCTGGCCTGGCAGCTCGGCGGCGCCCAGGCTTACGAGATCGTCCGCGCCGCCGACGAGGCCGGCACCAGCCCCGGCGAGTCATTGCGCGTGCTGTTCGAGCAGTTCGGCCCCGCGGCCATCCTCGTCGATGAGTGGGTGGCCTACGCCCGCATGCTCGTCGGCACCGAGAACCTTCCCGACGGCACCTTCGACTCCCAGTTCACCTTCGCGCAGACGCTCACCGAGCAGGCAAAGGCAGTGCCGGGAATCCTTCTGCTGGTGTCGATTCCGGCGTCCGAGAAGCTGGAAGACGGCAAGTACGTCGACAACGAGGAAGAGGTCGGCGGCGAAAACGGCAAAGCAGCGCTGAGCATGCTGCGCAAGGCCGTCAGCCGGGTGGCCGATCAATGGCGGCCCGCCAACGCGGACGAGAGCTTCGAGATCGTCCGGCGCCGACTGTTCGAGGAACCGAATGCCGACCAACGCGCGCAGATTGCCAATGCGGCAAAGGAATTGAGTGCGTTCTACAAAAAGCATCACGCCGAGTTCCCCAAAGAAGTCGTCGACTCCGGCTACCAGGACAAGATCAAACGCAGCTACCCGATCCACCCGGAGCTATTCGAACGGCTCTATCAGGACTGGTCGACGCTGGAACGTTTTCAGCGGACTCGCGGCGTCCTGCGGCTGATGAACGTCATCGTCGGCAGCATCTGGCGCAGCGAAGCGAATGCGCCGTTCATCACGCCGGGCGATATCCCGTTTGATGACAAGAACGTTTCGCAGGAACTGAACCAGTACCTGGACGACAACTGGATTCCGATCATCGATCGCGACGTCGATGGTCCAGATGCCGTGCCGGCCAAGATCGACAAGGACAACACCGCGCTCGGCGCCAGGCATATCACCCAGCGTCTGGCCCGCACCGTGTTCATGGGAGCCGTGCCGGGACTCAAGTCGGCGCATAAGGGCATCGACCGCAAGCGCGTCTTTCTCGGCACCGCCATCCCCGGCGATGTGCCCGGCAACTTCTACCCGGCGCTCAACCATCTGACCAACCAGGCGACCTACTTCTACAGCTCAGAGAACGCGTATTGGTATGACACCCATGCCAATACGACCCGGTCGGCGCGCGACTACGCCGAGCAGCTGTACAACGAAGATGTGTGGGCCGAGGTCAAACGCCGACTGCTGGTTCATCGCAAACCCTCACCCAATGGGTTCGTGAATGTGCACATCGCACCGGACTCGACCGCCGACGTCCCCGATGTCACCGAAGTAAGGTTGGTGATCCTCCCGGCCAATGCGCCGCATACCAAGGGCAAGTCCGACACTGCGGCAATGAATTTCGCCCGCGACTACATCGACAACGCGGGGTCGGCGCAGCGCATCAACCGCAACATGATCGCTTTCCTGGCACCGGACGAGGCACGCTACAAGGAACTCGACACCGGCATCCGCGAATATCTGGCCTGGAAATACCTGTCGGACAATGCGAAACAGTTCGACTTCACGACCAGTCAGATCGACCAGGTGAGCGGCCGCATCAGTACGCACGACCAGACGGTGAAAGACCGCCTCGCGCAGACGTACACCTGGTTGCTGACGCCCACCGCGCCCCCGGGCGGCAAATACTCGATCGACGCCTACAAGGCGGACACCAGCGAGAACGACTTCTCCGAGCGTGCCGCCGCCAAGATGCGGACCGAGTCGATCCTGTCGCTGAGCCAGTCGCCTCGCAACATCCGGCTGCAGCTCGACGGACCACTGCGATCGATCTGGGACGAGCGACGCACGATCAGCCTCGGCGAGCTGTGGGGCTACTACGCACAGCATCCGTACATGCCGCGACTGCGCGAGCGCTCGGTGCTGGAGGCCGGCGTGCTCGCGGTCTTCGACGATCCGATCGGCTGGGAATCGGCAACCTTCGCACTGGCCACGGCAGACGCGGACGGCAATCTGACTGAGGTCTTCATCCCGTCCGGCAACGGGAGCCCACCAGTGTCGGACAGTCTTTTGTTGGTTCGGCCCGACCTGGCGCAGAAGCATGTCGATGAGCAGATCGCCGACATCACCGACGAAGCGGAAGTCCTACCGAGCCCCGGTGCGCCGACGCCTACGCCGCAAAAACCCGCCGGCCCGGCACTCAGGACCCGCTATGTCGGCACCAAGGTGTTCGTGCCCGAGTCGTACGCCTCGCAGTTCAGCAACATCCTCCAAGAGGTGATTCAGCAGTTGCAGAGCGTCGACGGTGCTCATGTCGAGGTCCGGATAGATATCGCCGCCACCGCGCCGGGCGGCTTCGATGAGGCGAAGATCCGGACCGTCAAGGAGAACGGCACGACGCTGAAGTTTCAGGACAATGAGTTCTACGAGGACTGATCCGGCTACCGATGCCGCTATTTTCTGGTCCTAAAGAGGTCTCCGCTGCTATCCTGTCTGGAAGCACGGCCTCCATCCCGGGGCCGTGTTGCTGCATTTGGTGCCATCGACAACGGTGGCGCATGTCTGTGAGGAGTGACCGAGATGACTGAGACGACGTGGTTGACCCCGGAGTCGCACGAGCGGCTGAAGAGCGAATTGGACCAGCTCATCGCCAATCGGCCGGTCATCGCCGCCGAAATCAATGAGCGCCGCGAAGAAGGCGACCTCAAAGAGAACGGCGGCTATCACGCGGCGCGCGAGGAGCAGGGCCAGCAGGAAGCTCGCATCCGCCAGCTGCAGGAGCTGCTGAACAACGCGAAGGTCGGCGAGGCCCCGACGCAGTCGGGCGTGGCGCTGCCGGGTTCGGTGGTGAAGGTCTATTACGACGATGACAAGAAGGACACCGAGACCTTCCTGATCGCGACCCGCGAAGAGGGCGCGCAGGACGGCAAGCTCGAGGTCTACTCGCCGAGCTCCCCGCTGGGCGCGGCGCTGCTCGACGCCAAGGTGGGCGAGACCCGTGAATACGGCGTGCCGTCGGGCGCGACCATCAAGGTGACGCTGGTCAGCGCGGAGCCCTACCACTCCTGATCAAGCTCGAAAGAGGGCCCGTTCACCCAGGTGAACGGGCCTTTTCTTTTGCCTACCTCATTGGTACAGTTCTGTAGTTACAGTTATGTACCAAAGGAGTAGGAATGTTGGATCCCATCGTTGTGATCGGCGCCGGGGGTGTCGGGCTCACCGCTGCCGTGGCATTGGCGTCGAAAGGTCTTCCTGTCCAGGTGATCGAAGCCGAGGCCGAAGACCGAGTCCGTCCGGGTTCTCGCGCCATCTTCCTGATGCCACATTCGCTGAACGTCCTCAACAAGACCGTCCCGCGGCTCGGCGATGAAATCGCCGCCGCGGGCCTCCAGATCGCCGGCGCAGAGTGCTACTACGCCGGCAAGCGGACCTTTCGTATGCGCTCGCCACATCTGCCCGGGATCTGGGCCGGCGCCTGCCTCCCGCAGCGCTTCACCGAACAGATTCTGATGGCACACGCGATCGATCTCGGCGTGCAATTCACCTGGGGCTCACCGGTCGTCGACATGGAGACGACACCGGACGGTGCCCGGCTCGTCCTCGCCGACAGCACCGAGGTCAACACCCCGTACGCTATCGCCGCCGACGGCGCCCGCTCGACGGTCCGCACCAAACTCAACATCGACATGGACGGCGAACGTGACGACACCAGCTTCATCATCGTGGATGTCGACAGCCATCCGGACGGCAGCACTCCACGCAGCTTCGGCCACTTCCATTACGCCGCACCGGAACTCGGTGGCCGCAACGTCATGCACATGCCATTCGAATCCGGCATGCGCATCGATTTGCAATGTCTGCCTGGCGACGACGTCGAATATCGTTCCAGCCCAGAAGGAATCGCCGAATGGATCGGGCAGGCCGTGGACCCCTGGTACGGCGATCACGTGCAGTGGTCGTCCCAGTACCGATTCCGCCAAGCGGTAGCGACCAGCTACACCGACGAGAACCACCGGATCCTGCTGGCCGGCGAGGCCGCGCACCTGTTCGCTCCGTGGGGCGGTCGCGGCCTGAATTCCGGGATCTATGACGCCTCCGCCTCCGCGTCGGCGATCTCGAAAGCACTGACCGGCGGCCCCGCAACGGCCCGATCGTTCATCTCATCCTGCGCAACCAAGCGGCGAAAGATGGGGATCGTCAACCGGGACGCCTCGTCCCGAGGCCTACGACAGATGACGGGATCGACCGCATCGATGCGAACCGGCCGCGCAGTCGCCGCCCGCGTCAGCCCGCTCGTCTGGCCCGCGGGCGCCTGGTTGATGAGCGGGCCGACCCAGCCTTCGTTGCTCCCACCGGTTCTGAAACCATCAATGATGTGACGCCCGCACCAGGAGCCCGCCAACCCCGCCAACCACTCGCCGTCCGACGACAGCAGATCCTGGATGCCACCCGCGACATCGTCATCCGAGCCGGATATTCGGCCGTATCGATGGACGGCGTTGCACGTGAGATCCAACTCGCCCGACCCCGCGTCTACGCCGCCTATCCGACTCGCGACGACCTGTTGGCCGCGTTGCGCGAACGGGAACAGACCACGGTGATCGCCGACCTCGCACAGGCGATGCCAGAGTTCGAACCCGACCGGACCTTCGCCAACATTCTCACCGAGGCCGCAACCAATCTGCTCACGGCCGCATCCCAGCGGCCGGAATCCTGGTTGCTCCTGCTCGCGCCCGCCGACGGTGGTGGCGACGAATTGCGAGCTCTGGTCGACCAGAGCCGCGACTTCGCCCTCGGACGGCTACGGGATCTGGTGCGCTGGGGAATCGCAAACAAATCCCTCCCCGACACCGATGTCGAGTTGCTCGCGGAGTCGTTGCTCGCGATCGGCGAACAGGCCACCCGACGCGTCGTGACCGACCCGGAGCAGTACACCCCGGAACGCTATGCGGCCTTCATCGCCCAGGCGCTGTCGGTCATCGCGCCGAAGTGAGCGTCACAGATCTCGCTGCAGGTATGCCATGTCGACCCAGCGGTCGAACTTCCAGGCGATCTTCTGCTGTACGCCGACCATCTCGAAACCGAGCGCGGTATGGATTCCGATGCTGGGCTCGTTCGGTATCGTCACCGCGGCCACGGCACGCTTGAATCCGCGCTCGGCCAGCCGGTCGAACAGCTCTGTGTACAAAGACTTTCCGGCTCCCGTGCGGTGCCGGGTGAGGTCGATGTAGATGCTCACCTCGCACGCGTACAGGAATCCCGCACGGCTGCGGTACGCACCGCCATAGGCGTAGCCGAACACGACGCCGTCATCGTCCTCGACCACGATCCAGTCATGGGTCGCCAACGCGGCCTCGATGCGTGCCGCCATGTCTGCCACCGATGGCGCGTCATATTCGAGGGTGATGACGGTGTCGGTGACGTACGGCACGTAGATCGCCGCGCATGCCGCCGCGTCGTCGATACTTGCCTGCCTGATCTTCATGAGAGCACGTACCCCGCCCGATAGATCGCCTCATGCACCGCCTGCTGGTGCTCCGGTCCTCGTGTCTCCAGGCTGGCAGTGACCCGCACCTGACCCAGCGGCAGCTCGCCGGACACCCGCGAATGCACCACGTCGATGACACTCGATCCAGTGTCGCGCAACAGTTCCAGCAGCGCGACCAGGCCACCCGGCCGGTCCGGAATATCAACCGTGATCGTCAAATATCTTCCCGCGGACTGCAATCCGTGCGTGGTGACATGCGAGAGCAACAGCGGATCGATGTTCCCGCCGGACAGGACCACACATACTTGACCGTCGAGACGGAGCTCATCGATCTCCATCAGAGCCGCCACGGCCACCGCGCCGGCCGGCTCCACCAGCAGCTTCGCCCGCTCCAGCACCAGTAGCAACGCCCGACTGATCGATTCCTCGGACACCGTCACGATCTCGTCGACCAGCTCCGAAACATGCTGAAATGTCACGTCTCCAGGTCGCGCGACCGCGATGCCATCGGCCATCGTGCTCATCTCGGCGATCGGGGTCGGCGCCCCGGCCGCCAGCGAACCCGGCCACGCCGCAGCCGATTTCGCTTGCACGCCGATGACCCGTACCGCGGGCCGGGTCAACTTGATCGCCGCCGCGATACCGGCCAACAACCCGCCCCCGCCGAGCGGAACCAGCACGGTGCCGACTTCCGGCAGCTGCTCCAGGATCTCGACGCCGACTGTTGCCTGGCCGGCCACGACGTCGGGATGGTCGAACGGATGGATCAACTCGGCGCCGGTCCGAGCGGCGAATTCACGTGCTGCCTGCAGACTTTCATCGATGGTGTCCCCGGTCAGCACCACCTCGGAGCCGTAGGCGCGCGTTGCCGCGACCTTCGGCAGCGATGCCCCGTCCGGCATGAATACCGTCGACGAGATGCCGAGCTGCGCCGCCGACCAGGCCACGCCCTGCGCGTGGTTGCCGGCACTGGCCGCGACCACACCACGCGATCGCTGTTCGTCGCTCAGTCCGGCGATCCGTAGATACGCACCGCGTGGCTTGAACGATCCTGTGCGCTGCAGGTTTTCACACTTGAGCCACACATCGTGTCCGCAACGCTCCGACAGCGCCCGCGACGCCACAACCGGCGTGCGTCGCATGACCGGTTCGAGCGCAGCAACCGCGCGATCGAGATCGTCGGCGGTCAGCATCAGCGTAGGGCGTTCTCCAGGTCGGCGATCAGATCGGCGGAATCCTCGATGCCGACCGACAGACGCACCAGGTTGTCCGGCACCTCCAGAAGCGAGCCCGCGGTCGACGCGTGCGTCATCGCGGCGGGCAGCTCGATCAGTGACTCGATGCCGCCCAGCGATTCCGCCAGCGTGAAAATCTGTGTGCCCGCGCAGAACTGCTCGGCCGCCTCCCGGCCGCCGGCCACCAGCACCGACACCATGCCGCCGAACCGCTTCATCTGTCGCGTAGCGGCATCGTGCCCGGGATGCCCCTCGAGCCCCGGGTACAGGATCTTCTCGATCTTCGAGTGACCCGACAGGAAGTCGATGACCTGCTCGGCATTGTCCGAATGCCGGTCCATCCGCACGGCCAGCGTCTTGATTCCGCGCAGCGTGAGGAACACGTCGAACGGACCGGGCACGCCGCCGGACCCGTTCTGCAGGAAGGCGATATCGGCGTCGAGCTGCTCGTCGTTGGTCAGCAGCGCGCCGCCGACGACGTCCGAGTGACCGCCGAGATACTTGGTGGTCGAGTGCAGCACCACGTCGGCACCGAGGGTGATCGGCTGCTGCAGGTACGGCGAGGCAAACGTGTTGTCCACCACCAGCTTCACGCCGGCAGCGGCATGCGCCACCTCAGCGATCGCGGCAATGTCACCGATGTTGAGCAGCGGGTTGGTCGGCGTCTCGATCCACACCAGCTTGGTGTTGGGCCGGATAGCGTCACGGATCGCGACGGGGTCGGTCACCGGGGCCACCGAGTACTCGATCCCCCACTGCGAGAACACCTTGTCGATCAGCCGGAACGTGCCGCCGTAGGCGTCGTTCGGGATCACCAGGTGATCGCCGGGACGCAGCGTCGCGCGCAGCAACGCGTCCGTGGCCGCCATGCCCGACGAGAACGCCCGACCATAGGCCGCCGACTCCAGCGCAGCGAGGTTATCCTCCAACGCCTTTCGGGTCGGGTTGCCGGTGCGCGCGTACTCGTAGCCGCCACGCATGCCACCCACGCCGTCCTGGGCGAAGGTCGAACTGGCGTAGATCGGCACGTTGACCGCGCCGTTCTCCTTGTTCGGCTCGTAACCGGCATGAATGGCTTTAGTGGCAAAGCCCTGGGGGTTGTGCATCAAGAGGTCCTATCCGGCCGTGTTGACGAAGTTGAGCAGATCGTGGCGGGTGATGACGCCCACCGGCTTGCCGTCGGCGACGACCATCAGCGCATCGGACTCACCGAGCGCCTTGGTGGCCACCGAAATCGGCTCGCCCGCACCGATCAACGGGAACGGGGCACCCATGTGCGCCGACACCGGGTCGGCCAGGCTGGCGCGACCCTCGAAGACCGCGCTGAGCAGGTCGCGCTCGGTAACCGCGCCGGCCACCTCGCCCGCCATCACCGGCGGCTCGGCTCCGACAACCGGCATCTGCGAGACGCCGTACTCGTTGAGGATCTCGATGGCGTCGCGCAGCGTCTCGGTCGGGTGCGTGTGCACCAGATCCGGCAGCACACCCGACTTGCCGCGCAGCACGTCGCCGACCAGCTTTTCCTGGGTTTCCTTGCCGGACAGCGGGGTCCGCAGGAATCCGTACGACGCCATCCACTGGTCGTTGAAGATCTTCGACAGGTAGCCGCGGCCGCCGTCGGGCAGCAGCACCACAACCACCGCGTCCGGACCTTCACGCTCGGCGACGCGCAGCGCGGCTACTGCGGCCATACCGCAGGAGCCGCCGACGAGCAGTCCCTCTTCGCGGGCCAAGCGGCGAGTCATATCGAATGAGTCGGCATCGGAAACGGCGATGATCTCGTCCGGGATCGCCGGGTCATACGCGGTGGGCCAGAAGTCCTCACCGACACCCTCGACCAGGTACGGCCGACCGGTACCGCCCGAGTACACCGACCCCTCGGGATCGGCGCCGACGATCTTCACCTTGCCGCCGGAGATCTCCTTGAGATAGCGACCGGTACCGGTGATGGTGCCGCCGGTACCGACACCCGCGACGAAGTGCGTGATCTTGCCGTCGGTGTCGCGCCAGATCTCCGGACCTGTTGTCTCGTAATGGCTTTCCGGACCGCCGGGGTTGGAATACTGATCCGGCTTCCACGCGCCCGGGATCTCGTGGACCAAGCGGTCGGAGACGTTGTAGTACGACTGCGGATCCTCGGGCGCCACCGCGGTCGGGCACACTACGACCTCGGCGCCGTAGGCGCGCAACACATTCCGCTTGTCTTCACTCACCTTGTCCGGGCAGACGAAGACGCATTTGTAACCGCGCTGCTGCGCCACCAACGCCAGACCCACACCGGTGTTGCCGGAAGTCGGTTCGACGATGGTGCCGCCCGGCTTGAGTGCGCCGGACTGCTCGGCGGCGTCGATCATCTTGACCGCGATGCGGTCCTTCGAGCTGCCGCCCGGATTCAGGTACTCGATCTTTGCAGCGACGAGTCCCGAGCCGGGAGCGGGCACCGAATTCAGCTTGACCAGCGGGGTGTCGCCGATGAGGTCGACGACATGATTGGCGATGCGCATGGTGTCCATCGTCCCAGAAGCGCGCAAACCCGCTACCGTTGGCATCGTGCGGAAGGTTCCAGCGCGACTACTTAAGGATGTCGCGACCGCTACCGCCGCGACCGCCGGCAGTGCGGGCGCCGGATGGGCGGCATACAACTACCTGAATGGCCAGGCAAAAACCGCGCGGACGGTAATCCCCCACCGCACCGACAGCGCGCCCAATGGCGATGGCATTTACGAACGTGGCGGGGTGGGCCCGCTGAGGGTGGGGCGCGATTCGCACCCCGACATCCACCTGATGATCTTCGGGGACTCGACGGCCGCCGGCCTGGGCGTCGACAGGGCCGACGAGACCCCTGGAGCGCTGCTGGCCCGTGCAGTCGCCGAGGAGACCGGCAAGCGCGTCCGGCTCAGTACCAAGGCCATCGTCGGCGCCACATCCAAGGGCCTGTCCGGCCAGGTCGATGCGATGCTCATCGCCGGCAACAAGCCGGATGTCGCGGTGATTCTCGTCGGCGCCAACGACATCACCGCCGTCAACAGCCCCTGGGCGTCGGCCCGCCGGCTCGGCGATGCGGTAGAGCGGCTGCGCGAAGCCGGCGCCGCGGTCGTCGTCGGCACCACCCCTGACCTCGGCGTGGTGACGGCCATCCCACAGCCATTACGCAGCGTCCTGCGCGAATACGGCAAGCAGCTCGCGCACGCGCAACGCACCGAGGTGCTGCGCGGCGGTGGCCATCCGGTGGCATTGGCCGACCTGCTCTCGCACGAGTTTCTGCAGGCCCCGGACCGGATGTTCTCCTGGGACCACTACCACCCGTCCGCGGCCGGATACGAGCTCGCGGCCAAGACTCTGCTACCCGAAGTACTGGTGGCCGTCGGCGAATGGGGCACCGGTCCGGTGCCCGAACCGCCGGCCGTCTCGGAGGTCGCCGAGAGCAACCGCTGGGTGGTACGGGCGCGTCGGCGGCTTCAGCGCAGCGAGTAGCGTCAGCTGCGAAGACTCAACCGCATTGTCTGATTCACACAAGGAGTAACCATGGCTGAGGCCGTCATCGTCGCTACCGCCCGCTCGCCGATCGGGCGCGCCGGCAAGGGATCGCTGAAGGACATCCGTCCAGACGACATGTCCGTCCAGATGATCGAAGCGGCGCTGAGCAAGGTCCCGGAGCTCGACCGCAAGGACATCGAAGACATCCACTGGGGCATCGGACAGCCCGCTGGTCAGGGCGGCTACAACATCGCCCGCGTACTCGCCGTCGAGCTCGGCTTGGACACGGTCCCCGGCGTCACGGTGAACCGCTACTGCTCGTCCTCGCTGCAGACCACCCGTATGGCGTTGCACGCGATCCGCGCCGGCGAGGGCCATGTCTTCATTTCCGGTGGCGTGGAGAGCGTTTCGAGCTTCGGCGTCTCCGGCGGCGCGGACGGCGCCCCGAACTCCAAGAACCCGATCTTCGCCGACGCGCAGGCCCGCACCGAGAAGACTGCCGAGGGCGGCGCCGGCGCGTGGACCGATCCGCGTGCGCAGGGCCTGCTTCCGGACGTCTACATCGCAATGGGTCAGACGGCCGAAAACGTGGCGAGCTCCACCGGAATCTCGCGCGAGGATCAGGACCGCTGGGGCGTCTTGAGCCAGAACCGCGCCGAGGCCGCGATCAACGCCGGCTTCTTCGAGCGGGACATCACCCCGCTGACGCTCCCCGACGGCACCATCGTCAGCAAGGATGACGGCCCCCGCGCGGGCACCACCTACGAGAAGATCTCGCAGCTGAAGCCGGTCTTCCGCCCCGACGGCACCATCACCGCCGGCAACGCGTGTCCGCTGAACGACGGCGCCGCCGCCGTCGTCATCATGAGCGATACCAAGGCCAAGGAGCTGGGCCTGACCCCGCTGGCGCGCATCGTCGCCACCGCGGCCACCGGCCTGTCGCCGGAGATCATGGGCCTCGGCCCGATCGAGGCGATCCGCAAGGTGCTGGGGCTCGCCGGCAAGTCGATCAGCGACATCGACCTGGTCGAGATCAACGAGGCCTTCGCCGTGCAGGTGCTGGGTTCGGCCAACGAGCTCGGCATCGACCACGACAAGCTGAACGTCTCGGGCGGCGCGATCGCCCTGGGGCACCCGTTCGGCATGACCGGCGCGCGCATCACCTCGACGCTGATCAACAACCTGCAGACGCATGACAAGCAGTTCGGCATCGAGAGCATGTGCGTCGGCGGCGGCCAGGGCATGGCGATGGTCCTCGAACGTCTTTCCTGACCACAACTGGTACGAAAAGAACGCCCCGGCCGATTGGCCGGGGCGTTCTTTGCTGTGGCGCTCTGCGCCTCGGTTACCTGCTCTGGAGGTAACTCAGCAGGCGCAGGATCTCGATGTACAGCCACACCAGGGTGACTGTCAGGCCGAGCGCGATACCCCAAGCAGCCTTCGACGGGGCGCCGGCACGGATGAGCCGGTCAGCCGAATCGAAGTCGAGCATGAAGCTGAACGCCGCGAGGCCGATGCACACCAGCGAGAAGATGATCGCCAGCGGACCACCGTCGCGCAGCGGGCCGGCACCACCGGAGAACAGTGCGATGATCACGTTGCCGATGGCCAGCACCACGACGCCGATCATGGCGGCGAACATCATGCGAGTGAAGCGTGGCGTGACGCGGATGGCGCCCGTCTTGTAGACGATCAGCATTCCGGCGAACACACCGAATGTCGCGAGGATGGCCTGTCCGATGAGGGCGCCGGCGGAGACGTCCTTGACCATGAAGTTCGCGATCACGAACGTGATCGCACCGACGAACACACCCTCGAATACGGCGTAGCCGAGGACGATCGCCGGGTTGTCCTGCTTGCGGCCGAAGGACGCGACCAGAACCAGAACCAGGCCGCCGATCATGCCCACCAGCATCAGCGGGGTGGCGAGTCCGAGGTTCTGATGAATCACTCCGTAGCTCACCGCGGCGGCGGCGATGAGCACACCGAGGGTGATCGCCGTCTTCTGCACGACGTCGTCGATGGTCAGCGCCCGCGTGGCGGCCGGAGCCTGCGGATACTGCTGCTGCTGTTGCTGTTGCTGCCACATGGCGGTCTGCCCGGCTCCGGCCATGCCGGCACCGAACCCTGCATAGCCACCGGGGCGCTGGTTATCGCGGACGACGCCGCGCATCACCGGGTTGCTGCTCTCACGCACTGTTCGGACCCTTTCTCAAAGGACAGTTGTCGATCTGTACCTGCTCAGTAGAACAAGTATCTGCCCCTCCAACGAGTGAAGCGTGGCACTGGTTCCGACTTTACCTTTTCTTGACCTTTTCGGCAGCGGCGGCCACACGCTGCTGCTCGACCCATCGCGCAGCCTCGGTCGGCGTGGGATCACCGCCGAGCAGATCGACGACCGGCTGCCCGATGCAGACCGCCTGCAACACCGAATTGGCCAACGCGAAGTCATCACCCCACGGCAGGTACGGCTTGGCGATCATCAGCGCCGCCACCCCGTGTGCGGCCGCCCACAGCTGCAGCACCAGCGGCAGTACGTCGCCCTTCGGGTAGTAGCCGATCTCCATCGCGGCAGTGACCTTGTCGGCGAACTGCGCAAACGCCGACGATTGCAGCACCATGTCGGTCGTCGACTGCTCGTGTCCGATGCTCATGGTCGCGAGCCGGTAGAGCTCCGGGGTGCGCACCGCGAACCGCACATAGGCCATGCCCTGCTCGGCCAGGGCTTCCACCGGATGTTCGATACCCGCCGAAACCTCCTGCAACACGTCGTTCAGCTGCTCGAAGTATCGCGTGCAGACCGCCTCGATCAGGGCGTCCTTGTCGGCGAAATGCAGATAGATCGATGGCGACGTGACGCCGACCTTGCGGGCGACGGCCCGGATCGACACGGCGTCCGCATCGCCGTGCTCGAGCAATAGATCAGTCGCCGCGCTGAGAATGTCGGATCGCAGCTTGTCGCCGGAACCGCGCGGATTGCGGCTGCGTTTCGCGGGCTGCTGCTCGGGTCTGGTCGCGGTCATGGGCTTGTGGTGGTCAGCTCCTTGTCGGATGCTCCGGGCGGCGGAGTCGGCCCGGCGGGTTCTTCGCTGAGGCCGATGCGATCGTGCAAGCGTCGCAACGGCTTCGGCGCCCACCAGTTTGCCCTACCGGCGACGCGCATGAACGCCGGAACGAGAAGCATCCGGATGAGCGTCGCATCCATCAACACCGCGATGGTGAGTCCGACGCCGAACATCCGCATGAACGAGACCTGGGAAGCGATCAGGCCGGCGAAGACGATGGCCATCAGCAGTGCCGCGGCCGTCACCACCCGGCCGGTGCGCGCGAGTCCGTAGGCGACGGCGTGATCATTGCCTTCGCGCGTCTTCGGTCCGGCCAGCCATTCCTCCCGAATCCGGGACATCAAGAAGACCTCGTAGTCCATCGACAGCCCGAACGCGACGCAGAACATCAACACCGGCATGTTGGCGATGAGGTAGCCCGTCGTGTCGACGCCGAAGCCGCCCAGGTGTCCGTCCTGGAAGATCCAGACCAGCGCGCCGAATGTCGCGGTCAACGAGAAGATGTTGAGCACCAACGCCTTCAGCGGCAGCACGACACTTCCCGTCAGCAGGAACAACAGGATGAACGTGGTGACTGCGATGATCCCCAACACCAGGGGCAGCCGGTCGATGATGCTGTTCACGTTGTCCACGTTCTGTTGCGCGAGCCCGTTGAACATCGGTTCGGCACCGGGCGGCGCCGGAACCTTGTGCAGGGCATTCAGCTGATCTTTACCCGCGGTGGAGAACGGATCCAAAGTCGATGTAACCGTGAGGAATTCCGACTGTCCGGTCACACCTCCCCCCTCGCTTCGCTCGACCTGGCGCGCAGTCGGGTCACCGGGCGCGACATCGCGGCCGGCGGCAACGGTGACGTCGGGGCCGGTCACCGAGGTCACATCGGCCACTTGGGACAGGCGTAGCTGGTACTCGCGAACGTCGGCAGTGGTGCCGGTCGACTGCGGCAACACGATCGTCACCGGCGCCGACGCGTTCTGGCCGTAGTCATTTCGCAGACCGTCGCCGACCTGATGCGCGGTCGCGGACGTCGGCAGCACCCGGTCGTCCGGGTAGCCGAACTTGATGCTGAGGAACGGGGCGCCCAGCACCAGCAACAACGCGATCACCGCGGTTCCGACCGGAATCGCATGCCGCAACACGAAACTCGTCGTGCGGTACCACATCGATTCCTCGGGACGCTTGATCTTCGGCTCCGGCCGACCGAAGAGTCGCCGGATCGGACGCCGCAGATCGAGGCTGTCGATCCGGTCACCCAGCAGGGCGAGCACAGCGGGCGTGATGACGATCGCCGCCACCGCCGCGAGCGCCACCACGCCCAGGCCCGCGTAGGCGAAGGAGCGCAGGAAGTACATCGGGAACACCGCCATCGCCGCCATCGACAATCCGACGGTGACCGACGAGAACAGCACAGTGCGCCCTGCAGTCGAAATCGATTTCACCAGAGCCGAATTGCGGTCGAGCCCGTCCGCGACCTCTTCGCGATAGCGGTTGATGATGAGCAGCGAGTAGTCGATCGCCAGCGCCAGACCCATCACCGTGGTCAGGTTCAAGGCGAACACCGATACGTCGGTGAAGGCCGTGAATCCGCGCAGGATGGCCGCGGTGCCGACGATCGCGAACGCCCCGGTGATCAGCGGAATCAGCGCCGCGATCACGCCGCCGAATACCCAGATCAGCAGCAGGAAGCTGATCGGGATCGCGATCATCTCCGACATCTGCAGGTCCCGACTCGTCTGCTCGTTGACCTGGGAATAGACCATCGCCTGGCCGCCGACCTTGACGGTGAGTCCGTCCGCGTCGGAAGTGAAGCGGTCATGCAGCTTCTGCGCGTTCTTGGCCGCGTCCTTGTCGCCGCCGCTGACGTTGGCGACGATCAGCCCCGAATGGCCCTCTTTGCTCTGCAGGGCCGCGGTAGCTCCGGGCGTATCCCAGAGCGAGAGGATCGGTTGCTGCACAAAGGGATAGCCGCGCAGGTCCGCGGAGATCTCGTGCGCTTTCGCCCGAGCCTGATCGTCGGCGACGATCGGTCCGTTCGCCGAGCCGGACTCGGACAACTCAATGACGACCGGCAGCCCACCACGACCGAAGGTCTTGTCGAGGAGGTCGGCAGCCTGCGACGACTGCGATCCGGAGTCGGCGAAACCCCCGGCGGCCAGGTGCGTGGTCACCTGTGCGCCGAACACTCCGCATAACAGCAGCAGCGCGAATGCTCCGATCAGCACCCGCTTGGGTGAGGCGATGACAGTTCGGGCGATCCGAGCCAACATAGCGCTGCTCTCTTCCGCTGAGGCGATAACCGATCAGCGTTAAGTTAACAACGTTATGTTATCGGCGTCAACCCGCCATGGCCTGGTCATAATCCAGCCCAAGGCTGCCGAAGGTGAACCGCATCTCGCGTTCGATGACCTTCTGGTCGGCGCCCAGCAGGCCTGCCGTCCGCGCCAGCTCGCGCGCCCGCACCACCGGCCGAACCGCGTCCACGACGTGACGCAGCGGCGTGCGGGTCAGTCCGGCTTTGTGCGCCAGCGCCGGCGGGAGCCACCGGGTCGATGCCGACTCGAAGATCGTTGCCAGCGCCGGCTTGAGGGTCGCGTTGAGCGCCATGGCGATCGGCGCGGGCAGCCCGGCCCCGATCTGAAAACCTTTGTGGAACAACGCCAATGTCAGCTCCTTTGATGTCGCATCAGGCTCGAAGTCGAGCTCGTTGGCGACATCGAAAAGCTGCTGCGCCCCCGCTAGGTTCGTGTGCAGCAGGTCGTCGTCGACGCCGATGACCCACCCGATCCAGCGCCACAGCTGCGCGATCGCCTCGAGCTCGGCACGCGAGTAGCGGATGCCGAGATCCTTACCGACGCGCAGCGGCAGCGTCAGGAAGCCTCCGGAGATCGTGAGCGCGCTATAGGTCTGGTTGATCGGCTCGCCCCAGTCGGCGACGGACCAGCCGGACTCGGTGAGGCAGAAATGCCGAACCATCGCGTGGATCAGGCGGATTCGCACGGTGTCCGACCAGCCGCGGCGTCCGGGCGCCATGAGACCGGGTGCTGTCGCGACCGCGACCCACTGCCCGGTTCGGACCAGCCGATTGAGCGTGCCGTCCGTGAGTTCTCCTGTCGCCGCGACCGATCGGGCGAACGCCGGCGACTGATAGCCATAGATCAACGACTGATAAAGCGTGGACTGCTGCAGACTCCCGAATCGCCACAGCGCGTTCGCTCCGGCATCAACCAGGCTCGGCTCGTACCACACGGGCGGCACCGATGCCGTTTCCAACAGGGACCGAAAGGCCCTGGGCGCCCGATCGATCCGCTCCTCCGGAGCCTCGAGGATGTGCAGTAGATCCCGCCAGTGCACGCCGTCGGAATGCATCTCATCGATCACCGCCTGGGCGAGCGGATCGCCGCGCAGAACGCCGGCCGTCAGCCGGTCGACGACGTCGGGATGGCGCTGATGCACCTCGTCCCAGTTGTCGGCGTCGAGGATCGCTTTCGGATCAGGCGTGCTCATAACCCGATTGTCCGGCCGGTGAGACGAAATTACAAGAACGTCTCTAGGCGAGTCCGCCCATGATGAACCGCGAGAAATGCGCCCGGACTGCCTCAGGTTCCGACAGGTCGACGACCCCCGCCGGAAAGACCTCGATACTCATCAGGCCACGGATGATCCAGTCGGCGGCGGCCTCCGCCGGCAGGTCTGCGCCGACCTCACCGCGAGCTTTCGCCGCCTCGATGCGCGGCGTCCAGAATTCGACTGAACGCCGCATGAGGTCGTCGCCGCACACCTCGAACACCAGCTCCAGCAGGCCCGAGGTATGCATGGTCGGGTCCAGCTGGTCGGACCACCGGCGATGCTCACTCAGCGCCGCGGCTGCCAGGCCGATCTCGTCGCGTAACGAATCCTGTTCCCCCACAGCGGCTCCGAGGAGATCGATGAACGCCGACGCCATGTAGCGAACGCCGACATCGATCGCGTCCTGCTTGCCACCGAACCAGTTGTACATCGTGCCGCGCGAGACCCGTGCCTGGTCGGCTGCTGCCGACAAACTGAATCGCTGCAGGCCCAGACGCATCAGCGTCTGGGCAACCGCAGCCACCATCGGTTCCGGAACTTCTCCCCGCGGACCATTCGTCGAAACAATCCTCACTTTGAACACTTTCGCCGATAGTGTTCAATGTGTCAATATCGTGATGGGCGACACAGTCGCGACAGGACGAACCCAACAGAGGACGGGGACCATGACAGACGGTGATTACGCAGCCGAGGCGCAACAGGCCAGACCATCCGAATCGCAACGCGATCCGGCTTACCTGCAGGAACGCCTGCAGCAATGGCTGGTCAGCAAGCATTCGGATGCCGTGGTCGACTCGGTCGAGCTCCCCTCGGCCAACGGCATGTCCAGCGAGACCGTGCTCGCCGACGCCACCTGGAGCGGCGAGCAGCACCGCCTCGTGGTGCGGGTGGCGCCGCTGGCATCGTCCGACCCGGTCTTCCCGTCGTACGACATGGACGGCCAATTCAAGGTGATGGAGCACGTCGGAAAGACGACCGACGTCCCGGTTCCGGTCTGCTACTGGTCCGAGCCCGATCCCGAACCGCTCGGCGCGCCCTTCATCGTGATGGGCCGGATCGACGGCGTCGTGCCACCGGATGTGATGCCGTACACGTTCGGATCCTGGGTGATGGACGCCACGCAGGAGCAACGAGACACGCTGCAGAACAGCGCCATCGAGGTGCTCGCCAAAGTGCATTCGGCGCCGGCGGACGGGGTTCCGGGCGTCACCGGACCGAAGCCCGGCGAGACCGCACTGGCCGCGCATGTGCGACGGCTGCGTGAGTTCTACGACTGGGCCAGCGAGGGCAATCGGCGTGCGCCGATCCTCGACGCGGCACTTGAGTGGGTCGAGACCAACATGCCGAAAACCGAAGCGGCCGTGCTGAACTGGGGCGATGCCCGCATCGGCAACATCATCTTCCAGGACTTCAAGCCCGCTGCGGTGCTCGACTGGGAGATGGCCACGCTCGGTCCGCGCGAGTTGGACCTCGGCTGGACGATCTTCCTGCATCGCTTCTTCCAGGATCTGGCCGAGTTGGCCACCCAGCCGGGTCTGCCCGACTTCATGCGTCGCGCCGACTGCGAAGCCCGGTACGCCCAGCTGACCGGTCATACGCCCGAGGACATGGACTTCTACACCGCGTACGCGGCAATCGTGCACGGCGTGATCATGTATCGAATTCAGGTGCGCGCCACCGAGTTCGGCATCTCGCCCGCGCCGGACGATCCGAATGACATGATCCTGCATCGATCCACCATCGAGAAGATGGTCGCCGGAACCTATTGGGAGGGAATCAAATGACACTGTCAAAAATGGATGACTATCCGCTGCATCAGGTTGCGGAGGTGATCCGGCATGTCGAAACGTCCGACCGGAATTTCTATGACCGGTATTACTTCAACTGCCACAACGCAACTGCCGATGCGCCGTTCCTGGTGCTCGGGCTGGGCGTCTACCCGAACCTCGGCGTGGTCGATTGCTTTGCCGCCGTGCGGTATCGCGGTGAACAGATCGTGTTCCGCGGCTCGCGGGCGCTCGGTGCCGATCGCAGCGACACCACGGTCGGCCCGTTCAAGATCGAGGTGATCGAGGGGCTCGAGAAGCTGCGCGTCACCCTGGAGCCGAGCGACGACTACGACGTCAGCTTCGACATCACCTGGGACGCAGACATTCCAGCCGTGCTGGAGCCCCGACACTTCTACCGCCAGATCGAGCGCGTCACGTTCGATACGCAGCGTTTCGCGCAGACCGGCTGGTGGTCCGGCGAGATCACGGTCGACGGTGACCGATTCGAGGTCGATCCGAAGACCTGGCGTGGCAGTCGTGACCGATCGTGGGGTGTGCGGCCGATCGGCGAGCCGGAGCCCGCGGGCCGACGCGTTACCGCCGCCGGCACGTTCTACTGGAACTACGTCGTGATGCAGTTCGAGGACTCGACGATCGTCATGATCGTGCAGGAGGACCAGCAGGGTCGGCGGATGATGGAGGACGCCACCCGGGTGTGGAAGGACAGTCGGGAGAATCAGTGGCTCGGCCATGTGACGCATGATGTTTCGTTCATCTCCGGCACCCGCGACGTCGCGTCCGCGAAGCTGACGTTCACCCGACCGACCGGCGAGCAGGTGAACACCGACGTCGAGATCATCCAACCGCACTTCTTCGGTTTCGGATCTGGCTATGGGCTGGAACAGGATTGGCGCCACGGGATGTGGCAGGGCGACCTGGTCACCGGTGGACTGCGCTACAAGGTCGACGAACTCGACAAGACTCTCAAGCTGTTCTGCCCCACCGAGTACCTCGCGAAGTTCACCTTGCACGAGGACGGTGAAACCAAGATCGGCTACGGACTGTTCGAGTTCGGCGCCATCGGCCCGCACGACCAGTACGGCTTCACCGAGTACATCGACGTCGCCCCATAAGGACGACGGGACAGCCGAGGGGTCGGGCACTGCGAGTTGGACGAACGACTCGCAGTGCCCGATAAGCTGTACCGTCGTCGGCGCATCGCGCCGAGCCCCCATAGCCCAATTGGCAGAGGCAGCGGACTTAAAATCCGTCAAGTGTCGGTTCGAGTCCGACTGGGGGCACCGCATATCCACTGGTCAGACTGATTGGCCGTAGGAGCGGGGAGCTACTAGATGCGTCGACCCCGGTCTCACCCCGGCGCCTGGGGGTTGTCCCAGCCTGGCCGCAGCGGTACGCAGCCGACCTCAGCCCACCATGGTCCACTTGCCACAGTGATTGCTCGTGAAGCCCGCGTCCGTACTGTCGATCGTCACAGTCCCCGAGGGCGCGATGGACACGAAGTTGTTATCGATGATGTTGCCTTGGCTGTCGAAGCACTCCCAGTAGCAGTCCCGAACGGAGGTGCTGATGTGTAGGTTTCCTGGCGCAATCGTCTTGCCGATCACGAACTTCCGTCAGGCCGGGCGTGTCAGGAATTCAGGCGGACGTAACAGGAAGTTCGATCGTCTGCGGTATTCCGCTCTCAGTCCAAGTCAGCCGAACAGAGACCTGCATGGGATCGGCCATGGAGAACGCTGCACTCCAGCGAATCAACTGCGCGGGCGGCAGATCGAACGGGTTCTGATCTTCCCGGTACACGGAGTGCTCCCAGGGCCCCAAATCAACCTCCAGTTGCTCAGCGGCGACTGTCTGGCTCTTGTTCTCCAGAACGAGCCACACGCTGGAGTTGCCTTGCCGGTCTTCCTCCCGAGCAACGTGAACGCGAGGCATCGCCTGATCACCCCTACGGATCACCGATGGGCAACTTAGGCCCAGCCCAGCGACGTCTGCCTCAACGGTGTCGCGCACCTTGTACGCGAGGTCATCGATGTTGGCGTAAACGCCAAGCAGCCCCCGTTGCTCCAGCTCCATCCGAAATTCCTGGAGGCGCGCAGCCTCCTTGAGGTCCTGACGGTCGACAGGTTCATCTGAAAACCACACATGAACTGGCTTGCCCGCATTGGCTGCTCGATCCAACTCTTCGGCAGTGCCGGACACGGCGTCATCGGTCGCCTGGCCAAGCTTGGAGTCAAAGAGCACCAGCACAATGTCTGCCTCATCGACAAGCTGAGAATTGATCACGCTCTGACCCCCAGACTTGCTCAGGGTCGGCACAGCTGAGGTCTTCCAGAATCTGGGCAACAAGACGACCTGGGCGCTCTTCGCTCGCGAGGTGTTCCAGCCGTGAAGCGCGCGCTGAACAGCCTCCACCTCTTCGGCGGTGTCGCCAGGGGTCGAAATCATCACTTCGAGCACATTTGCCTCAAATCCCATGCCCGGATTCTGCCAGCCGGTACCACACGCTTGCGTGGCCATGAGCGATCAGTAGATCTGGTCTGGACTTGGCCGACCAATGGGAAGCATGAACGGTCCGTCAGTTCCGACAGATGCTTCGCTAGCCTGCTGGGCGGCAACGATATCCGACGCTCTCTCAGGTGCGATCCGCTGCAGATACGCAACAAATCGGCGATCGGCGGCGTCAGTTACTGCCGCGATTGCATCGTGGACTGAAGTGACTTCGTCTTGTGTGCATCTGGCAAAGCCCGCAGGTTGCCAAGGTATTGATGGCCTCGACTCACACTCCATGCGGAAGTGCTCTGCCCAGATTTCGTCCGGCGGCCGGTGGAACTGGGGGGTGAGCTCGCGCATCGCGCCATATTGCGGGCATTGCTCATTGTGCAGCCCCATGAACATCATGGGTGGAAAGTCTTCTGGTGCTGGCATGTTCGCTCCTCGTTATGAATTCGGACGGCCACTACGCTCTATGAATTCTGAAGCCTGCTGGCTGGCGTCCGCCGACGGCCGTTCAAGACCGCTGCGGCCCAGGATTGACTCCTGATACCCAACGAGTTTTAGCCCATCTCTGCGAGAGTCGCCTTCTTCACGCTGTCGGTGAAGGCCTGGGTCTTGACAGTATCCCGCGTCAGCTTCTGTCCATCGTCAAGTACCGCATCGATAATCTCCAAAGCCTTCTTAAAAAGTCGAACAGCTTCTTCATCATTCCAAAGCCTTTCGACAATTCGATTCGCATACGCCGTCATCTTGTTCGCGCCAATTGCCGGCATGTCAGCGCCGCCAGCCAGGTATCGCGCTGCCATCAGAAGATGGTACCTCGCCGGTTTATAGTACACCGGTATCTGGTTGTTCCGAAAAAGGAACTCGAGCTTGTAGTGTGCGAACGCTGACACGTAGTATGGCTCCAACTTGTGGTCGTCATTGAAGATCTTGCCAGACTCCACCTGCAATCGGAGATCAGAATAGTATCGCGCCGCTCTGTGAGCGTCATCAAGAAACATTGCCGAGAAGGTTCTGATCTGAATCTTCTTGTCAATGATACGAACTTTTTCGATCCCATCCACATTAGAGTACTGTTGCGAGCGGCGCTCATAGTAGAGCTTTTTCTTGGCCGGGTACGCGCCATACAAAGCCTCCAGCTTCTTCTGGAAACTTGCTTTAGCGAAAAGATCCTCAGCAGTAATCTCAGTCTGCCGATTGGTGGCTGTAATAATATCGCTTATTATGTCTTCATCGATCGTATGTACAATCTTCACCGGAATGTTTGTCTCAGGACCGAGCTGGCTCTGCGATTCGAAGAGCACGTGGCTCGTCTGGCAGCCATTCACTATTTGATAGTCGCTCATCGAGAATTTATTTCCGGTTGTGTTGAGGTCACGCGCCACAACCGTTACACCGTTATTTAGAATCGAGAATCGCTGGCGCCCAGAAAAATTACCAAGGGTCTCTTTCATCTCGGAATTAACTGGATTATCACCTTGAAAATCACGGACATTGTCGTAGAATAGCGGCTTTCGTATATTGCCCGAAGAATCGGTCAGCAGCTTGGTGTACTCGCCAATGGGAAGGTAGCCAAGGTATGCCACCGACACGTTTTCGATCTCCGGAAGAGTTACCTTGTCCACGAAGTTGAACTCCACGGTGATACTATTCTTGGTATTCTGATAACAGGCTTGAATCTCGTCAGATCCATACGGCCGAAATAGCGTCTTGCTAAACAACCCAGTATCATCCAAGGTTTCGACACGCTTACTTGCAACTGCCGACAGGGTAGCATCGTTCTTCCAACTGCCGGTGGTAACATAGTGCATCTCTACCACGGGTTTCTGCCGGCTAAATTTGACGCTATTCCCATAGATCCACGTCATTAATTCTCGAGCGACAACGACGTCGGGATTGACTGGCATTGTCGGCGTATCGGCAAAAAACTCGACGACACCATCCATGAATATTGCCATCTCACCCGAGTCGAATTTGCTTCCAGATTTAGCCTGTATGAAAATAAATCTGACGTCGAGAAATCCGTTGATCTTTAAGAGATCTCCAGCTTCCTCTACCGACGAGACAAGTACCCCGTTCACAATGATGGCAATCCCGTCAATCCCGAGATCGTTTCCCCCGCCAGTATTTAGATCTTCAGGACTAAACTCGTCGTCGTGCGCGTTTGCAACCACGCTGTGAATTGCAAAGAGTTCAAAGACGTCCGACTCCGACATCTCTTTGGGAAGAGACTGCACATCGCGGAACTCGTCAAGATACGACCGTGTAATTCTATCCATAGCGACATCAACATAGCACTTGTCGCCAAGCCTAGCGTTGTGCCACCGCGTGTTTCGAGACGCACTAGCAGTCCCCGGGGCCTCGATAAGGCCCAGCCCCGACGATGTCCCTGGGCCTGGGCTGCCGATCCTGCATGGTGATGGAAATTCTCGCCAGGGACATTTGCGTTAGTTAGCCGAATGCGCTCAGATTCAAACCTCTCGTGCCAAAGCCGTCTCCACTCGCCGGGCTCCGCGTCGCGTCAAGCTTTTAGAGAGAATTGACGGTTCGAGATTCTCAATATCGCCCCCGGCAGCCCTTGAGCAACCACCACGCCGGAGCAGGAAGAGTTGATCCTCGCCCCGGCCCCACCCCGGCGACTTGGGCAGATCCACGCTGACTTCTCCGCTCACGGCCGACTCCAGATGACTCGAATTTCAGGCCAACCTCACTAACATTCGTCTGTGCCACCGCCCACGACATGCCGATCAGATAGCCACCGGCAGCCCAGCCGCGAGTTCATAAGACCCGTCAAGTGTCGGTTCGAGTCCGACTGGGGGGCACCACCGTAACTACCGCGCCAGCCGATCCGTCCGAATCGGACGTACATCGCAATCTCACGTTCGCCGTCTTCCGATCGTCTACCTAGATAGACGAGTGGCAGGATGGGCATGAGGACGATATGAGCGCGGGCAAGAACTACACGCTGATTAGCACGGACGGGCATCCGTACACTGCGACGACCAAGGGCCGCTGGGGCGGCCACCGCCGCAGCAGGATCTATGGCCGGCTCGACTGCCCGGCCGCACTCCGCACCATCGAACGCGGTGGTTACGTGACGCACCGAGTCTTCTTCGCCGACGAGGCCACCGCAATCGCGGCGGGCTATCGACCATGCGCCGTCTGTTGCAGGGACCGCTATCGAGCCTGGCGATCCGCGCGATGACGCTCTTCACTCCCGACATCCAACCGGGCGAACCAGACGAACCGGCTCCCGGCGCTGTCCACGTGCCGGGCTGGCTGCCGATCGACCATCAGCGATGGATTGTGGGCCAGTTCCATCAGTGGACGGACGCAGGGCCCGGTCCCGATTCGTGCCGCGAAGGTCCGCGGTCACGAGATGTCGGTCCGCACCGTGTGCCTCGGATGGCATTGGCAGCCTTACCGATACACGCGCGAAGCAACCGATGTGAACGGTGCGCGCGTCCTGCCATTTCCGGACTGGCTAGTCCGCCTGGGTCAACGCGCGCTCATCGACGCCTGCTATGCCGAGAGGGAGGCCCGCGCGTACAAACCCGACGCTGCGCTGGCCAACCATTACGACGAGAACGCCCGGCTCGGTATGCATCAGGACAAGGACGAGCGCTCGTCAGCGACGGTGGTGTCGTTATCGATTGGCGATGCGTGCACCTTTCGGTTCGGCAACACAGCGAATCGCGGTAGGCCGCATCGCGATCTGCACCTGCAGTCCGGGGATCTGTTCGTCTTCGGCGGCCCATCTCGGCTCGCCTATCACGGCGTCACACGCGTGCACCCGAACACCGCACCCCACGGATGCGGCCTCGACGCAGGCCGCATCAACATCACAATGCGCACAACGGGACTCACGGACTGACCGGTGGTCACCGACCCTTAGAAGAGCCGGCCAGCGGTCTCGGCGATCGGCGCCTCCAACTCCAGCAGCGCCCGCTTCCGTTTGAGCCCGCCCGCATATCCTGTGAGCGAACCATCAGCGGCGACCACCCGATGGCACGGGATGATGACGCAGATCGGGTTGGCTCCCAACGCTTTCCCCACGTCCTGCGCATACCGACGATCACCCAGCTCGGCGGCGATATCACCGTAGGTACGGGTATGTCCGCGCGCGATCTCACAAGCGACCACCCAGACCGCACGCTGAAACTCGTCACCGGCGGCGTCGACGGGCAGATCGAATTCACGACGAGTGCCGGCCAGATACTCGTCCAGTTGCCGAGCTGCCTCGCCCAACAGCCGATCGTCATCGTGCTCGACCCGTACGCCGAAAGTCTCCTCGGCTGGACGGCGTATGTGGTGCTGGAAGTACAGCCCGGTGATGGCTTCATCGGTGGCGACGATGGTGATCGGTCCCAGGCTCGTCTCGAGAATCGCGTGCCGTGTCATTGGAGTCCCTTCCCTCGATCTATCGCGAATCCTGCTCCCGGAGCGTTATACGGACTGTTCGCCTATGCGCTCCGGTCGTATGGAAGACGTGCGAGCGGCCAGAAACGTGAGATCAGATCTGATCGACTGTGGCCGGGGTGCTCATCTCACGTTTTGGGGCTTCGACGCGTCTTCAACATCGAAGGGAGAACGACGACGATGAAGACACCACACCTGCCGCGCTCCACACGACGAACAGGCGGGCGATGAATTCGAGAGCTGGAGGCCATCACGTGAACGGTGATGATCCCTGGCGGCGCAGAGTCGATGCCGCTGACTGGGAAGGGGTCGCCACGGAGCTGGACAAGCTCGGCGGCGCTCTTCTCCCACAACTGCTGACCCCGGCCGAAGCAACCGCCCTACGGCAGACATACGACGACACAACCCGTTTCCGCTCCACCATCGACATGGCCCGGTACCGGTTCGGTGAAGGGCAGTATCGCTATTTCCGCGAGCCGTACCCGGAACCGGTCGCGGCGCTCAAGCAGGCGCTCTACCCCCGGCTGCTGCCGATCGCCCGCGAATGGTGGACTCGCCTCGGCCGACCGACCCCATGGCCGGACTCGCTCGATGACTGGCTCGAACAGTGTCATGCAGCCGGTCAGACGAAGTCCACGGCGATCCTATTGCGCTACAAAGAAAACGACTGGAACGCTCTGCACCAGGATCTGTACGGAGATCTGATCTTCCCGCTTCAGGTGGTGATCAACCTGAACGAACCTGGGGTCGATCACACCGGCGGCGAGTTCATGCTGGTCGAACAGCGTCCCCGAGCTCAGTCCCGTGGCACCTCGTTCACCATCCCGCACGGGCATGGACTGGTATTCACCACGCGGGAGCGGCCAGTGCGATCGACGCGAGGTTGGTCGGCAGGCCCGATCCGCCATGGCGTTTCGCCGGTCCGATCAGGCCAACGCCACACCCTCGGCCTTGTCTTCCACGACGCCCGCTAGCACTGAACCACAGTCCCTGGCCGCGTGTTGATGAGATCTATTTGACCGCAGCGAGTTGCGGTGGCGATACCAGTGCTCGACGGCGATCGACACTGAAAAGGCCTACTACGGCAATGATTGCGGCGAAGCCCGCGAGTGCCAAGAAGGCGTAGACAAAACCCTCTCGGTGATAGATCGCGGTGCCGCGTAGATGCTCCACTCCGGGAATCGACAGGAAGACGATCATCAATTGCGTTCCCAACGAGTTGCCGATGCCGCCGGCCTCACTCAGCATGCCGCCGGCAATACCCTGCGATTGCGCGGGAACGTGACGCACCAGCAGGTTGGGCAGCGCTGCGCCGCAGAATCCGTTGGCTATTCCGTTCACCGCGGACACCAGCATCAGCGCGCCGATCGATCCGTGATTGGCCACAAACAGCAAACACGAGGTCGCAAGCAGAGCACCCCCGATGCTCAGCACAACACCCGGATCCAATCGGCTGCAGAGGCGGCCGGCGAGCGGCCCGCAGATCATGCCGGTAACACCGCCGAAGACCGAGATCTGCGCCATCGCGAAGGCGGTCAGCCCGAAGCCATAACCCAGGTGAGCATGCGGCGACATCATCGCGAATATCGGCAACAGCATCCCGACACTCGTCGTGGCGAGTTGGTAGAAGAAGCTGGCAGACAACGTCAATGCGACCGGACGCTGCGAGAGCAATCCGAGATCGATGAGTGGCTCCTGCGGAATTCGCGAGTACCACAACCAGAATCCGAGAACGGCGATTCCGCCCAGCACACACCCGACGGTGCTGCCCGCCAGCAGCCCCCAGGTGTGGGCCTGTCCGGCGCCCAGCGCCAGAACCGTTGCGCCGATTGTCAATAGCCCGACACCGACCAGGTCCAGTCGGCCGGTCGTTCGAATCGGGCTCTCCGGCACGAACACAGTGATCGCGGCAATGGCGACCACCGTGTAGAAGATCAAGAACCAGAAGACACCGCGGAATCCGAAGTTGTCGATGAGATAGCCGCCCAGAAGCGGACCGATGACAGCCCCGGCCCCGGCGCCGGTAGCGACGAACCCCAAGCCGGTCGTCACCAACGCCGGTGGGAGGAGATCTCGGATGAGCCCATAGGCCAACGGCACCAACGCCAGAACCGCGCCCTGCAGAACTCGTCCCGCCAAGAAGACCGCGAACGACGTGGCCGTCGCGCTTAAGAGGCAGCCCACGACGAAGAGCAGCGCGCTCACCTGTGCCCAGCGCTTCTTGCCGTGCATGTCGCCGAGTTTCCCGAACAACGGGATGAACGCTGCGCCGGCCAGCGTGAGTGCCGTCAAAGTCCAAGCTGCATTGGATGTTCGGTAGTGACTTGCGATCGACGGCAAGGCCGGCATGACGAAGGTGAAAGACAACGTGACGGTTTCAACCAGCAGGACTATCGACGCCAGCAGCAACGCGATCCGATAGCCGCTCACTTGCCCGCGGCTCGGTGTGCTGTGGTTCACGGGTAGCTTCCTCAGGTCATCCCACCGGGCCGTGCCGCTCGTCGCAACGAGCAGAACGGCCCGAGGCCAGGTCAGTGCGGTCGATAGACAAGGTAAAGGCTTGAGCCGCCCGACGTCCGAAGGAGATTCCGATCACCGGAACCAATTCGCTCATCGGAGTCGCGTTTGTCCGGGTCGTTGGAGTTCGTCCGCGACTGACAGCAATTTTGAAGGATTTCACGCCGACCTGTCGATCTGGGAGAAGGCTGTTCGTCGTTGGGTGACGGTCCGAAAGTCGGGCCCGGAGAGGGAGTACGACATGTCTCAGTTCCTGGTTCTCATCTACGACAACGAAGCAGAATTCGCCTCGGGCGGTCCCGAGGTCTCCGGCCGGATCATGGAAGGCCACGTGAAGCTCGCCGAGAAGTACGGCGACGCGATCGCCGGCGGCAATGCCCTCCAGCCGGTTTCGACAGCAACGTCCATCCGCCCGGACAGCAACGGCGGCTTCAGTCTCACCGACGGGCCATTCGTCGAAACCAAGGAAGCGCTCGGCGGCTACTACCTGATCGAGGCCGCGGATCTCGACGCAGCGATCGCGTTCGCCAAGGACATTCCGGTCGTCGCCGGCGGACTCGAAGTCCGCCCGATCATGGTGTTCGACAGCTGACCAGCGCAGCCGTGGCGGCAGCGGTCGCCGATGCTCACCGTCGCGAGTGGGGGTATGTCCTCGCCGCAACGGTGAGCTTCACTCGCGACTTCGACCTCGCCGAAGAATGCGTTCAGGACGCATACGCCCGCGCCCTCACCCGGTGGGAGTCTGACGGGATTCCACGTCGGACCGGAGCGTGGCTCACCACAACCGCGCGTCGAATCGCCGTCGACGTCATCCGCCGCAACGAAAGTTTTCGGCGAAAGATGCCCGAGCTCGTCGTCGACGACACCGCAGTCGAGGAAGAGGCCGACAGCTTTCCTGATGACCGACTTCGTCTGATCTTCACCTGCTGCCACCCGGCGCTCGTGCTGGAAGCCCAAGTGGCGCTGACTCTCCGCCTGCTCTGCGGCCTCACGACGGCCGAGGTTGCACGGGCGTTCCTCGTCAGCGAGCCGACGATGGCCGCGCGAATCACCCGGGCCAAGAAGAAGATCGCGAACGCGCATATCCCCTACCGCGTGCCGTCCCGCGATGACCTGCCGGCCCGGCTCCTCGGCGTCTTGGAGGTGGTCCATCTGCTGTTCACCACTGGCCACAGCGCTCCATATGGATCAGATCTCGTTCGCGCCGAACTCGTCGAGCGCTCAATCGAACTCGCCCGAATGCTGCGCCAACTGATTCCGGAGTCACCGGACGCGGCGGGCTTGCTCGCTCTGATTCTGTTGACCGACGCGCGACGAGCGACCCGAACCGATCCCCACGGCGACTTCGTTCTGCTCGCCGACCAGGATCGCTCATTGTGGGATCGCGGTGCGATCGACGAGGGAATCGCGTTGGTCCGCGAAGCGCTCCGGGGCCGGCCGCCAAGTCGCTATGCCCTGCAAGCCGCTATCGCCGCCGTCCACGTGGATTCACCGTTGTACGCCGACACTGACTGGCGCGAGATCGTCGCCCTGTATCGCGTGCTCGAATCGATGTGGCCGTCGCCCGTGGTGGCGTTGAATCGCGCTGCTGCAACGGGATTCGCGGACGGTCCGGGCGTCGGCCTGGCCGCACTCGAGGAACTTCGGAATGAGCCGCAGCTCGCCGGGTACCCATACCTCAGCAGCACACGCGCGGAGTTCCTGCGTCAGCTGGGCCGCGACGACGAAGCTCGGCTCGCCTACGAGGAGGCATTGATGCTGACCGAGAACGAAGCCGAACGACGATTCCTCGAGGACCGACTCAACAGCCTCGGCGAGATGTGACATCCCGCAATCACCGCAGCTTTTGACGCATTTCATCCGTGACAGGTGAAGCCGAGAACGGCGACCGTCCGTATTTTTGCCAGCGTGGGTGCAGCAATCAGGATGTGTTGCCGCTGGCCGTCGGCGTGGCGATCTCGCCGATTCCGATCGCCGCGGCAATCGTGATGCTCCTGTCCCCACCGACACATGACAGGAGAACTCGATGGTGAACTCATCATTGCCCGGCCGGTTGGCGCACGTCGGCATGTCCGGTGAGCTGCCCAGCCGCTCGGATCTACCACTGATCTTCGACGAGCTGGACTATCAGCTGGCCTGCCAGGCCTATCTTTGGGCGCTGCCGCTGGTGTCGTACGCGCAATGGCAGCAGCAGCATCGAGAAGTGTTCGGCGCCAACGACTTCGACCTGGTGCACTACGTCAGCTATGCCGACCGGCTGGGCCTCATCACCGCCAACGCAACCACCCCGTACATTCTGAACTTCATCGACCTCAACACAACCGGGCCACTGGTCATCGAGGTACCCGCCGGCCACACCGCGGGCGGGTTCTCCGATTTCTGGCAGCGCGAATTCGGGATCCTCGGCGAAATGGGGCCCGACCAGGGACACGGCGGGCTTCACCTGATCCTGCCGCCCGGACACGAAGCGCCGGAGCTGGACGGGGAATACTACATTCATCAGGCCACCGGGATGAATGTGATGTTCGGATTCCGCACGCTGGACCCGGATCCGGAACGCTCCCGAGCGCTGGTCGACCAGGTGCGTGTCCGGCCACTCACGGGAGACGCGCCCACGACTCGGCTCATCTCACCGCAGGGACGCCCGTGGTCCGGAGACCAACCGCGCGGCCTCGACTACTGGATTCGGCTGCACGACATCTACCAACGCGAAATCGTCGATGAACGCGATCGTTTCTACCTGGCCATGCTCAAACAACTGGGTATAGAGAAGGGCAAGCCCTTCGACCCCGACGAACGACTGGCCGCCATCCTGCGCGACGGCGCGGCAGCCGGAGAGCTTATGGCACAGGCCAATACGTTCGCCAAACGCTTCCCAGGTGCGCTGTATTGGCCCGATCGACGGTGGGATCTGGTGCTGCAACTCGATCATTCCGACCAACGCGCGTCCTACTACGACCAGCTGCTCGAACGCACCGCCTGGTTCTACGAAGCAGTCAGCTTCTCCGAAGCGATGAAGAGCCAAACCCCAGGTGTGGGACAGGCGTACCTGGGCGCCTACACCGACGCCACCGGCGAGTGGCTCGACGGTGGCCAGTTCTACACCCTGAATGTCCCGGCGCGCCCGCCCGCCAAACTGTTTTGGTCGGTCACGGTGTACGACTCCCGAACCCGGTGCCTGATCGACAACGAGCAACAGCGTGGAGACCGCGGTTCGCGCGACCAGGAACTGGTCGTGAACCAGGACGGTTCGGTCGACGTGTACTTCGGCCCGACACCCCCGAAGGGCACCGTCTCGAATTGGATCCAGACCATCCCCGGACGACACTGGTTCTCCTACGTCCGCTTCTACGGTCCGCTCGAGACGTACTTCGATCGAAGCTGGAAGCTCGGCGACATCACCCCTGTTGGGGCAGACATCTCGTGAAGGTCAGTGCGAGCTGTGCTGCGCGGCTTTCGCGGCCTGTATAGCCGCCATGGTGCGGTAAGACATGTCCGGCCACGGCGGCCTGCGCAGCACGGCTATCAAGCTGAGCGTTGCGGCCACGAACCCCGTGCTGGCACCAATCAGCATCACGAGATTGGGGTCAGCCGCCGGAGTCCAACGTGTCTTGCCATCAGTCACTGTGTACATGCCGACGGCGCGTGTGTTCCCCCGCCAGGTCGACGCGGTGACATAGATGACGCTGCTGCCGTCTGGCAGCGATTGCGGTTCGCTGAAATGCGTTGTGCTCATACATCACCCGATTCAGTCGGTCCAGCATTACAGGGCGGTCGTTCCAGTCCGATCGGCGGACGGGGCCGATCACATCGTGCGGGTCTGCCCCGGCGGTGCCGTGGCGATCTGGATGAAGGCGCCGTTGGGATCCTTCACACAACCGAGCGCGCCGTAGGGAGTGTCCTCGACCGGCATCACCAATTCACCGCCGAGCTCGACCGCCTGCGCGACACTCGCCCGCGAGTCATCGGTGGTGATGTACACCTGCCAGAACGACGGATGATCGTCCTCGAACAGGCCCTTCGCGTCCATGATCCCGGCGAACGGCTCGCCGTCGGTCCCGACCACGCTGTACCGGTCCGGGCCCTGCTGATCCTCGGCTCCGCCCGTGCCGACCTCTTCGGGCTTGTAGCCGAACACTTTGGTGTAGAACGCAAGTGAAGCCGCATAATCCTGACTCATACAGTCGAACCAGTACGGCGCTCCCGCGCTGCCCATCTCGACGAATCCCGGGTGCGCACCGGGCTGCCAGGTCCCGACGACGGCACCGGCCGGGTCGCTGACGATCGCCATCGTGCCCAGATCCCCGACCGGCATCGGCGGCACCACTGCCGTCGCGCCGGCCGCCGTGGCAGCAGCGAACGTCGCAGCCGCATCATCGGTCCGCAGGTACACGCACCACACATCGGCGGGTCCCTCTGGCATGGCCTGCATGAGGCCGGCGACCGGCTTGCCGTTGAGCGTGAAGTTGCGGTAGCCGCCGAACTCCGGGTTCGGGTCCTCGGCCTCCCAGCCGAACAGTTTCGAATAGAAGTCCACGGCCTTGTCGGGGTCGGAACTGGTCAGATCGATCCAGATCGGCGCACCAATGGGGGCTGTGTAATCAGACATGACGAAAGACCTTTCGGAGCGGACGGCGTACCTCTATGTTGACCCGCACCACCGACAGAAATCATCGGTCGACGCGCACCGTTACTGCAGACGCCACTTGACGGTCACCGACACCGATACCGTCTGCTGCCCCGGCTCGATCGGCGGCATCGCCATGGTCCGCGCCATCGGCTGCTGCCCACCGCCCGTCACCTGCTCGTCGATACTGATGACGTCGCCCAAACTGCCGTCCGAAAGCTTTGCGTATTGCTTCGCCCGGGCCTTCGCGTCGTCGAAAGCACGCTCGCGCGCACCGGCCATCAATTTCGAATCGTCGTCGATGCTGAACGAGACTCCGTCCAACCGCGTCGCGTTGCCACCCGCCGCGATCGCCTGATCGAGAATCTCGGACGCCTTGGACAGGTCGCGGATGGTGAGGCGAACAGTATTGGTCGCCTGATAGCCGCTGACTTGCGAGGCCTGTCCCGGCAGCGGATTGGTGTTGTTCGGGTTGATCGACATCTGCTCGGTTTGGATATCGGCGGATGCGACGCCGGCATTCTTGGCCGCGGTGATCAGTTTGTCCGCGGCTGCGTTGACGGCTGCGATCGCCGACGACACGTCACTGCCCGTCGCCTGCGCACCGATCGTTGCCTGCAGCGTGTCCGGCTCGCCCTGCACCTTGCCGGTGCCGACGACGGTGATTTCGCGCGGAGAGTTTTTAGTCACCGTCTTATTGTCACTGCCACAGCCTGCGACGAGGGCTCCGATCGCGGCCAGCGCCACGAATATCGAGGTCACACGCACTGCTGCGGGGCTCATTACTCGACCTTACGACGCTGATCGAGCCCAGCCGGCCGAACCTGTGGATTGGCCCTGGTCCGTGGGCCGCTTTACAGTGACCGGCATGGCTAGGTTCAAGCGCGCCGAGGCGACCAAGGTGAACATCGCCCAGGTCGCGCAGGTCGCCGACCTGACCGTTCATCACCTCAGCCGGATCGCGATGGTCACGGCCGACGCGCTGATGGACATCGCCAAGGAACTGAACGAATTCGCCGCCGAAGCCGCGGCTGCGACGTCAATCGGCAAACACCCGATCGTCGATGGCGAAGTGCACGATGTCCGCGAAACCAGCCCGGTCGGCGCGGTCGCGGACTCCCGCTCACGCTGAACCCAAACCTGCTGGTCGAACGATCCGCCGCGTAATCTGGGGGCGTGAGTGAGATCTTTAAGTTCCCCAATCCGGTGAACGAGTACGCAGCCCGCTCGACCGCGGGACTGGTAGTCGTGCTGGCCGTTGTGTCGATCATCGTCAACGGCCCGTGGCTATACGGGATTCTCGCTCTGGGCTTCCTACTGCGGGTGCTGTCGGGGCCGACGCTCTCCCCGTTCGGCCAGTTGTCGGTCCGGTACATCGCACCGCGCTTCGGCCCGGCCAAGCTGGTTCCGGGTCCGCCGAAGCGATTCGCGCAGGCCGTCGGCCTCACCTTCTCGCTCACCGCCTTCATCCTGAGTCTGGCCGGTGTCGGCCTCGGCGCGCAGATCGTAATCGGGCTGCTGGTGGTCGCGGCACTACTCGAGTCGGTCGGCGGCATCTGCCTCGGCTGCATCACCTTCGGCTGGTTGCAGCGCCGCGGCGTGATCCCCGATTCGGTCTGCGAGGCCTGCAACGACGTCAGCTACCTCTACGCGAACAAGTCCGCCACGAGCGACAAGTCCGCGGCGAACTGAGCCTGCTCAAGCCGTGGGCATAGCGGACCACGACCGACATAACGTCCTCCGCGGTCCGCTATGCCCACGGTTTGAGTAAGGACATCGCGATCCCGTCCAGGATGTCGTGCTCAGACACGATCAATTCCTGAACTCCGCCGGCACGCATCAGCTCAACAATCGCCACGGTGACCAGCGATCCGCCGCCGATGACGTCGACACGCCCCGGATGCATCGGCCCCAGTGCGGCACGCTCGGCACGCGTCATCCGGACCAGCCGCCAGCACACTTCCGACAACTCGTCGATCCCGATGCGGGACAGGTGAATCCGCTCCGGGTCGTATTCGGTGAGCCCCTGCCCTACCGCGGCGAGCGTCGTCATCGTTCCTGCCACGCCGACCCAACTCCGCGCGGTCTGCACCGGCACCACGGCCGTCGCCTCAGCGACCGCCTCCGCGATCACGCGCCGGGCGTCGGCGATCTCCGCATCGGTCGGCGGATCGCTGCGCAGGCAGCGCTCGGTGAGCCGCACACAACCGATGTTGACCGACCGCGCCGCCGTCACCCCGGCATGGTCGCCGAGAACGAATTCTGTGGAACCACCACCGAGATCGACCACCACGAACGGTCCATCGTCCGCGACCAACTCGCCGACCGCGCCGGCGAACGACAACCGCGCCTCCTCGTCACCGGAGATCACCTCGGCCACCGCACCGGGAACCACCCGTCCGAGCAGTTCAGCGGTCATCGCGAAGAACTCCTCGCGGTTCGCGGCATCACGCGTCGCCGAGGTGGCGACCATGCGGACGGCCGAAACTCCCTGGGCCACCATGATGTCCACGTAGTCAGCCAGGGCGAGACGGGTGCGTTCGATCGCCGCATCGGCGAAACGGCCAGTCGCATCCACGCCCTCGCCGAGTCGCACCACTCGCATCTCACGATGCACATCGGCCAGCGCGTCACCGGCACCGACCTCGGAGATCAACAGCCGGATCGAGTTGGTCCCGCAGTCGACCGCGCCGACCCTCATTCAGCGCCCTCAGCCGCAAGGTCCGGCCAGTCGGCGGGAATCGCGCTGCCGCGCAATCCCTCCCGGGCCGCCAACGCCACCGCCTCATCGCCGAGCGGATTGACCCCGGGCCCCTTGGCCAGTGAATGCGCGATCAACACGTGCAGACACTTGACCCGGTCGGGCATGCCGCCACCGGTGAAATCGGTACCGAGCGACTCGATCTCATCGCGCTCGGCCAAATACTGTTGGTGCGCAGCGCGATACCCGGCGGCCAACTCTTCGTCCGACAACAGCCGTGCCGACATGTCGCGCATCACCCCGGCCGACTCCAGCCGACTCGCGACCGCGGTGAGTCGCGGATCGGTCAGGTAGTACAGCGTCGGGAACGGGGTACCGTCGGGCAGCCGCGGCGCGGTCTTGACCACCGCCGGCTGCCCGTCGGGCGTTCGGTACGAAATCTCCAGCACACCACGGGGTTCGCGGCCCAGCTGCTGCTCGACGATCGCCAGATCGGCAGGATCAGGTGCGGTCATGTGTAGGTGAGACTCCCGGTCTACTGGCCAGCCGGCACCGACACTGCTTGCCACAGATTCGTGAACCACGGGTTGGCGGCCTGCTGTTCCGCGCGGCGCTGCTCATCGGACTCGGCTGGAGCCGACGGATACTGGACGACGAAGGGCTTCTCGCCCGGCTTCACCATCTGCAGCCGTTCCCGCGCTTGTTCCTCGATGTAGGCCGGATCCTGCCCCTGTGCGACTTTGCCGTCGTACTTGCTGATGTCGTTGCGGTTCTTCGCGATATTCGCGTTCACCGAATCCAGCTCGGCCCGAGTCGACAGATACGCACGCAGCGGCACCGCCAGGGTGAGCGCCAGCACGCAGATCACCAGCGCCAAAATCAACGCCCGCCGGGCGTTGAACGACTCCCAGTGCGGCAAGTGCGGAGTGCGCTTGCCGCCGGGGCGCGGGTGCTGCGTAGCCATCGTCTTCTCGGTCCGTCTCCTCGATCAGCCGTCGAACGAGAACCGCGGGAAGGCGAGGTCGCCGGCATAACGCGCGGCGTCGCCCAGACCGTCCTCGATGCGGAGCAGCTGGTTGTACTTGGCGACGCGCTCGCTTCGAGCCGGCGCACCGGTCTTGATCTGGCCGCAGCTGCAGGCGACGGCCAGGTCGGCGATCGTGGTGTCCTCGGTCTCGCCGGAACGGTGGCTCATCATCGAGCGGTAGCCGCTGTTGTGAGCCAGCGCCACAGCATCGAGAGTCTCGGTCAGCGTGCCGATCTGGTTGACCTTCACCAGCAATGCGTTGGCGATGCCCTCGTTGATGCCGCGCTCCAGGCGTTCGGGATTGGTAACGAAGAGGTCGTCGCCAACCAGCTGCACCTTGTCGCCGAGCGACTCGGTGAGCGCGGCCCAACCGGCCCAATCGTCTTCGGCCAGGCCGTCCTCGATCGACACGATCGGGAACTCGGAGACCAGCTTCTCGTAGTAGGCGGTCATCGCCGCGGAGTCGAGGGCGCCGCCCTGGAAGTGGTACTTACCGTCGGAGAAGAACTCGGTCGACGCGGCGTCGAGCGCGACGACAATGTCGCTGCCGAACTTGAACCCGGCCTTCTCTACCGCCTCGGCGATCGCGGCGATCGCGGCCTCGGTGTTCGGCAGGTCGGGGGCGAAGCCGCCCTCATCGCCGAGCGCCGTGCTCATGCCCTGCTTGTGCAGGACCGACTTGAGCGAGTGATACACCTCGGAGCCCCAGCGGAGAGACTCTTTGAAGGTCGGCGCACCGATCGGGGCGATCATGAACTCTTGAAAGTCGATGCCGTTGTCGGCGTGCTCGCCGCCATTGATGATGTTCATCATCGGGACCGGCAGGATGTGCGCGTTCGGTCCGCCGACGTAGCGGAACAGCGGCAGGCCGGCCGACTCGGCAGCGCCGCGGGCGACCGCGAGCGAGACGCCGAGCAGAGCGTTTGCGCCGAGGCGCGACTTGTCCGGGGTGCCGTCCAGGTCCAGCAGGGCCTGGTCGACCAGGCGCTGGTCGTCAGCCTCGATGCCGATGACTGCCGGAGCGATCTCGCCGAGTACGGCCTCGACGGCCTTGGTGACGCCCTTGCCGCCGTAGCGTTCGCCGCCGTCACGCAGTTCGACGGCCTCGTGCTCGCCAGTCGACGCACCCGACGGAACCGCGGCGCGGGCGAAGGTGCCGTCCTCGAGCGCAACCTCGACCTCAACGGTCGGATTTCCTCGCGAGTCCAGGATCTCCCGCGCTCCGACCTGTTCGATGATCGCCACGTTTGCATTCCCCATTCGTTCAGGTGACCCGCGGCCACCGGCGTAGTGCGTACTTCGGCAATCAGAGTAATGGCTGCACGGTTTACCCACGCACCTGCCACGCCGCCAGAAGGCCTTGACTCCTCAAGTAGTAAGCGCGCATACTACTTCTATGAACGCTCTCGCCGAAGTCACCAGAACCGTCCCCGTCACCCCCGCACAGCTCTACGACCGCTGGGCCGATTGCGATACGCATCCGGAATGGAGCACGGACCTGCAATGGGTCCGGCTCGCCGAGCCGGTGGCCGTCGGCGCGCGGGGACACCTGAAGCCCAAAGGCGGCCCGCGACTGAAGTTTCTGGTCAGTGAGCTCACCCCGGGCCAGACCTTCGCCGACACCACCCTTTTGCCGGGCGGCCGACTGACATTCCGGCACCACGCAGAGGCCAACGGCACCGCCGCGGCCGATGTCACGGTGACGGTGACACTCACCGGCCCGCTGGCGCCGGTGTGGCGCAGGATTCTCGGGCTCGACGATGCAGCCACCGGGGCCAACGAGGATCTCGACCGGCTGGTCGAGCTCATCGGCTCTGCCGTCTCCGAAGATCGCTGAATGCCACTGCATACCGGCTTCCCAGACGACCAGGCCAGCCCCGGCCTGCTGCTGTGGCGCGTCACCAACCAGTGGCAGTCACAGATCCGGGCGGCCCTCAAGCCACTCGGCCTGACTCACGTGCAGTTCGTCCTGCTCGCCTCGCTCACGTATATGGGCGGCGCACAGGACGCGCCGGTCACCCAGCGCGACCTGGCGGAGTTCGCCGCGGTCGACCCGATGATGACGTCGCAGGTGATCCGGGTGCTGGCCGCCGGCGGCTGGGTCGAGCGGACCGACCACCCGACGGATCGACGGGCGAAGGCGCTGCGCGTGACTGCATCCGGAGAGACCCTGGCGAATCGCGCGATTCCCATCGTCGAAGCGTGCGACAGGGCGTTCTTCGCGGACGCCGGTCCGCAATTCATCGGCGGGCTGCATGCGCTCGCCACCAGATCTGCGCGCTGAGCGGGTCACCGTCCGCCCATGGCGGATGCGGCGCTTCTCAGCGCGCACCTTTGGCTCAGTGCGCCGGCGGGGGCGGCGGCATCACGGTGTCGTACACGTCGACGAATTCCAGCACCCGGCGCCGCAGCTCGTCCTCGGCATTCTCGCCGCCAGGGACGACGGTGACCTGAGTGATCGCGGCCGGGATCTCGTTGGCGGCCACACCCGCGGCCTGCATCCGCTCCGCCACCTGCTGCGCCAGCGCGAGCGCCGGCTGGCCGCGAGTGATGCCGTCGAGCACTGATGGCCGCTTCTTCTCCTCGGCCTTGTTCGCCTCCCACTGCTCGATCTGCGTCTGCAGATCGATGTCGGCGCCGTTGAGAACGCCCGGCGCCCGATGCCGCATCTTCCGCACGAATGCTTCCGCGACATCGTCGATGTCGAAACCCAAAGCCTTGTCGTCGGCGGCGATACGCGCGTGGAACAGCACCTGCAACAACAGATCGGATAGTTCTTCACACAGATGCTGCATGTCGCCGGTCTCGATGGCGTCGAGCACCTCGTAGGTCTCTTCGACCAGGTACTTGCGCAGCGACTCGTGCGTCTGCTGCTTCTCCCACGGCCCGCGGCTGCGCAGCACATCCATCACCGCGACCGCCTCCAACAGCGCGCTGCCGGAGGGCTTGGCCGATTCGATCACCTTCTCGCCCCGGATGATTCGCTCCTTGGCGAGGGGATGCGAGCGATCCGCGGTCAGCAGCGTCGAGCCGGCGAGGGTGACATCGGGCGCCAGCACCGACGTGGCGTCGGGCAGGTCCCACACCACCTTGATCGGCACCTCTTCGGTATAGACGACCGGGCCCAACAAGAGACCGATCGCCGCGACCGGTACCTCATCGGGCCTATTGGGATCAAGAACGATCACCGCCATCGGCTCCCCCACCTCCTACTGCGTCCGACCGGCCGGCAGCCTGCCCGGCCGAGACTCGCATCGACACCGATCCCGGGCTGCGCCCGTCGATCACCAGCAAGAGATCGGCGACCACCTGAACCAGCTCGACATCACGTACCCGTGAGCTTCCCACACCGCCGGTCCGCGGGACAGGCATTGTGATCACTCCGGTCGTGGCGCGATAGGTGGCGTCCCGGTAAATGCGCTTGAGTCGAACCTGTTGCGAATCAAGCAGGTTCAGCGACGACACCTTGACCTGGGTACCGGCCATGCCCACCTCGGTGACGCCGAGCTCGCGGCACAGCAGCCGCAGCTTGGCGATCGACACCAGTCGGCGCACCTCTTCGGGCAACGGGCCGTACCGGTCGATCAGCTCGGTCACCGCGTCCGTGATGTCGCTGTCGGCGGTGGCGGACGCTAGCTTGCGGTACGCCTCCAGCCGCAGCCGGTCGGCGTCGACGTAGTCGACCGGGATGTGTGCGTCGACCGGCAGATCGATGCGCACCTCTTTGTTCTCCTGCGCCACAATCGGTTTGCCGTCGGCCGCCGAGCGGTATGCCTCGACGGCCTCGCCGACCAGGCGTACGTACAGATCGAACCCGACGCCGGCGACGTGACCGGATTGTTCTGCGCCCAAGACGTTGCCGGCGCCGCGCAGCTCCAGATCCTTGAGTGCCACGGTCATGCCGGCGCCCAGTTCGTTGTTCTGCGCGATCGTCGCGAGGCGGTCATACGCGGTCTCGGTGAGCGGCTTCGCGGAGTCGTAGAGGAAGTACGCGTAGCCGCGTTCCCGACTGCGACCGACGCGACCGCGCAACTGATGCAGCTGCGAAAGCCCCAGCACCTCGGCACGATCCACGATCAACGTGTTGGCATTCGAGATGTCTAGACCGGTCTCGATGATCGTGGTACACACCAGCACATCGAACTCGCGGTTCCAGAAACCGTTGACCGTCTGCTCGAGTTGCTCCTCGTTCATCTGGCCGTGCGCCACCACCACACGCGCCTCGGGCACCAGGTCGCGAATCGCCGCGGCTGTCTTGTCGATGGTGCTGACCCGGTTGTGGACGAAGAAGATCTGGCCGTCCCGCAACAGCTCGCGGCGGATCGCCGCGGCGACCTGCTTGGGCTGGTACGGCCCGACGTAGGTCAGCACCGGGTGGCGCTCCTCCGGCGGCGTGAGAATCGTTGACATCTCACGGATTCCGGCCATCGACATCTCGAGAGTTCGCGGGATCGGAGTCGCCGACATCGTCAGGACATCGACGTGTGTCCGCAGCGATTTGATGTGCTCTTTGTGTTCGACACCGAACCGCTGTTCCTCGTCGACGACCACGAGGCCGAGATCTTTCCAGCGCACGCCGGTCTGCAGCAGCCGGTGCGTGCCGACCACGATGTCGACTTCGCCAGCGGCCATCTTGTCGATGGTCTCGCGGGATTCGGCCGCATCCGTGAACCGGGACAGGCCGCGGATGGTCACCGGGTAGCCGTCCATGCGGTCGCTGAAGGTCTGCAGATGTTGTTGCGCCAGAATCGTTGTCGGTACCAGCACGGCTACCTGCTTGCCGTCTTGCACCGCCTTGAAGGCGGCCCGGACGGCGATCTCCGTCTTCCCATAACCGACGTCGCCCACGACGACGCGGTCCATCGGCACCGGCTTCTCCATATCGGACTTCACATCGCCGATCACCGTCATCTGGTCGACGGTCTCGGTGAAGCCGAACGCGTCTTCCATCTCCCGCTGCCACGGAGTGTCGGGCGCGAACGCGTGACCGGGCGCGGCCTGCCGCGCGGCATACAGCTGCACCAGCTCACCCGCGATCTCCCGAACGGCCTTGCGCGCCTTGCGTTTGGTGTTCTGCCAGTCCGATCCGCCCAGTTTGGACAACGATGGCTGCTCGCCGCCGACGTAGCGGGACAACTGATCGAGCGAGTCCATCGGAACGAACAGCCGGTCGCCGGGATGGCCGCGCTTGGACGGGGCGTACTCGATGACCAGGTACTCACGCCGTGCGCCGCCGACGGTCCGTTCGATCATCTCGACGAACTTGCCGATGCCGTGCTGGTCGTGCACGACCATGTCGCCGGCCGCGAGGGCCAGCGGGTCGACCTGGTTACGCCGCTTGGCCGGAAGACGCCGGCCGTCCTGTGCGCCGGCAATACGATGCCCGGTCAGGTCGGGCTCGGCGACGATCACGACGCGGGCGTCCGGACACACCAGACCCGCGTGCAACGCTCCACGCAGCACGTGCACCTGGCCGGTGCTGGCAGCGAGCGAACCACCCACCACCGCAGGCACTTCGGCGTCGGCGAGGCGTTCCAACACGCGGTCGGCGGTACCGGATCCGGCCACCACGATCACGCCCACGCCGCCGTCGGACACATGCGCTCGCAACGCCGCGAAGGTCTTCGCGACCTCGTCCGCGTTGCCGCGCGGCGTCGGACCGGCGTGCAGATCGAGACTGAGCGCCGCGGTGTCGTCGGGTCCCGCCTGTAGTGGGGTCATTGTCCACCAGCTGCGCCCAGCCGAAAGTGTCTGCGCGACAACCTCACCGATCGGACGGTAGGCAGAAGCCTGCAGATCGAGACCCGTCACATTCACCGGACCGGCCGCACCCAATGCCGCAGCCGACCACGACGCCTCGAGGAATTCCGCACCGGTCTTGGCGAGATCGGCGGCGCGGGTGCGAATCTTCTCCTCGTCGAGCAGCAGCACATGCGTGCCCGCGGGCATCACCTCGGTGAGCAGCTGCATCTGTCCGGGGACCAGCGCCGGGATGAGCGCCTCCATCCCTTCGACGGCGATGCCCTCCGACAGCTTGGAGAGCATGTCGGACAGCTGCTCCTCGGACTCGTGCTCGGCGAGCAGGTCCGCGGCTCGCTGCCGGACTACCGGAGTCAGCAGCAGCTCGCGGCACGGATGCACCTGCACCACTGACATGTCGACCTCGGGCTGGCTGCGCTGGTCGGCGACCGAGAAGGCGCGCTGTTCGGAGATCTCATCGCCCCAGAACTCGACGCGCACCGGGTAGTCGGTGGTCGTCGGGAAAATGTCGAGAATGCCGCCGCGCACTGCGAACTCGCCGCGCTTGCCGACCATGTCGACGCGCGTGTACGACAGCTCGACCAGCCGGTTCAGCAGCTGCTCGAAGTCGAGCTCGGCGCCTTCGCGCAATTCGATCGTGTCGATGTCTCCCAGCCCGGGAGCCATCGGCTGCACCAACGACCGCACGGTGGTGACGACCACCTGCAGCGGGGCCGTCCCGGGATGCGCCAACCGGTGCAGCACCCGCAACCGTTGACCGACGGTGTCCGCGCTCGGCGACAGCCGCTCGTGCGGCAAGGTCTCCCACGACGGGAACTGCGCAACCGCGTCGCCGATCATGTCCCGCAGTTCAGCGACCAGATCGTCGGCTTCCCGGCCCGACGCGGTCACCACCAGAATCGGCGCCGGAATGTCGCCCTCGGCCAGTCGTCCCGCGAGGGCACTGATCAGGAAACTGCGGGCGGCATCGGGAGAGGTGATCGTCAGTTCCGGGCGCCCGATGCGATCGAGCACCTCGGTGATCGCTCCGTCGGTCGCGACCCGCTCCGCGAGTTCGGCGAGTGGCAGATCCACGTCACTCGTAGATTTGTCGGATCCCGACTTCATACGCCCTGCCACGTCCACACAGTCTGCCTTATGGTGTTGACCGAGCTTGCGGTCAGTAGTGGCCGCCTGGGAGGGACTTCACATGGCTTCGGGACCATTCGCCGGCATGTCACGCCGGGATTTCTTTGCTCGCGTCGGCGCGGTCGGCGGCACCACGTTCTTGGCATCGTGGGCCGACCCGATCATCGAGCGCGCGTACGCCGCCGACCCCAAGGGAACCGGCAGCCTGAACGACATCGAGCACATCGTGCTGCTGATGCAGGAGAACCGGTCCTTCGATCACTACTTCGGCACGATGTCCGGCGTCCGGGGATTCGATGATCCATCGGCGGCGTGGAAGCAATACGGCTGGACTCCCGGAAAGGGCCCGTCGAAGACCGGCTACACGATGCCGTTCCGCCTCGACACCACTCGCGGCGCCACCCTCGACGGCGAATGCATCAACGACCCCGACCACACGTGGGGCGGCATGCACGCGGCGTGGAACCACGGCCGCAACGACGGCTGGCTGCCGATGTCGGTCGGGTCGGTCGGCCCCGCCAACGCGCCCGCCCTCATGGGCTACTACGAGCGCGAGGACATTCCGGTGCATCGCGCACTCGCCGAGGCCTTCACGATCTGCGACCACTACCACTGTTCGGTGCTCGGGCCCACCGACCCCAACCGGCTGTACTGGATGAGCGCGCACATCGACCCCGAAGGCACGCACGGCGGCCCGCTGCTCGAAACGCCTACTCTCATACCGCGATTCCAGTACTCGTGGCGGACGATGCCGGAGAATCTGCGCGACGCGGGCGTCAGCTGGAAGATCTACAACAACCGCGACGTCGGCCCGTTGTCATCGGTGCTGCTGGACGGCATGATGACCTGCTTCAAGCAGGCCGGTGACCCGAACAGCGAATTGCACCGCCGCGGAATCGATCCCGTCTATCCGAACGATCTGCGCACCGACGTCGCCAATGACACGCTGCCGAAGGTGTCGTGGGTGATCCCATCGCTCCTCGATTGCGAACACCCCGCGCTCCCTGCCGCTTTGGGCGCGGTGGGCATCGTCCAGCTGCTGGACATCCTCACCTCGAACCCGAAGGTGTGGGAGAAGACAGCGCTGATCATCAGCTACGACGAGAACGGCGGCTTCTTCGACCACGTCACCCCGCCGACCGCGCCGGCCGGGACCCCCGGCGAATACGTGACGGTGCCGAATATCAATTCGGTCTCGTCGTCGAAGGGCATCCGCGGACCGATCGGCCTCGGCTATCGCGTTCCCGGACTGATCATTTCGCCGTACAGCCGCGGCGGCCTGGTGGCCTCGGAGACCTTCGACCACACCTCGCAGCTGCGGCTGATCGAGAAGCGATTCGGCGTCGAGGTGCCGAACCTGACGAAGTGGCGGCGTTCGGTGACCGGCGACATGACGTCGGCCTTCGACTTCGGCCGCAAGCCGAACCCCGCCAAGGTTCCACTGCCCGACCCGGGACCGAAGGTCGCGCAGGCGGCCCTGCAGTGCGGGCCGAACGTCGGGCTCGGATACGCCAACATGGGCATCCCGTTCCCGGTGCCGCCGAACCGGATGCCCCGTCAGGAGCCGGGCAGCCGCCGCGCGCCCAGCGGCATCGTCTAGTAGATGCGATCCCCCTGGACACCCGCCGCACTGCCGCGGCTGGACGGCAAACGCATCGTCGTCACGGGCGCCACCAATGGGATCGGACTCGAAACCGCACGCGCGCTGGCACAGGCCGGCGCCCATGTGGTGCTCGCGGTACGCAACGTCGAGCTCGGCAGAATCCGCGCCGATGCGATCGGCGGGTCCACCTCGGTGGTGGAACTCGATGTGGCCGAGCTGGATTCGGTTCGGGAATGCGCTGCGGCACTCGACGGCGACATCGACGTGCTGGTCAACAATGCCGGCATCATGCCGACCGCACACGGGCTGACGGTAGACGGATTCGAGTCGGCGCTCGGCACGAACTTCCTGGGCCCGTTTGCGTTGACCAATCTGCTGCTTCCACAGATCACCGATCGCGTGGTGATCGTCGGCTCCAAGGCACACCAGGCCGGATCTTTCGACGTGGGCGATCCGCATTTCCAGCGCCGGAAGTGGACCAAGAAGGACGCCTACGCGCAGTCGAAGCTCGCCGGGATGCTGTGGGGACTGCGATTGGATTCGCTGCTGCGCGAACAGAATTCACGCGTCGGCGTGATGCTTGCCCATCCCGGTTGGGCCGCCTCCAACATCACCCTGACCGGGATCGACGACGTCGACCAACGGCTGCGTGCGATCGGCTCGAAGATCGCGAACGATTCCGATCGCGGCGCCTGGCCGACCATCTACGCCGCGGTGGAGCCGATCGGCACGGGCAGCTTCGTCGGCCCGGCCGGGGCGCTCGGCCTGCGCGGCGGACCCACACTGGTCGGCCGCGCGCCACGAGCGTGCGACTTCAACACCGCCGGGTTGCTGTGGGAGTTCGCCGAGAAGGCCACCGGCACAACACTTCCCGTGTAGTAGCCCCCTACCCGATTCCGGCGGCCTTCTCCAGCTCGACCAGCGCGGTCTCGATCGCGTCCGCCATCTCATCGATGTCCGCCGCCACCTCGGGCGTGGTCACGAACCCGAAATCGACGTGGTCGAGGTACGAGAAACAGGTGACGTTCAGAGCTATGTCCATAACCGGCGGCCCGATCGGCACGAATGACTCCACTTTGGCGCCCGCCATGTACAGCGGGAACGACGGCCCGGGGACATTGGACACCACGAGGTTGACCGGAGCCAGGCTCTTCGACAGCCCGGTGGCCGTGTACGCCCGCGCGGCCAGCTGCAGCAGACCCGGCGGCGTCGTCTCGGTCAGGCCCATGATCTGATGCGCGGAGAGTGCAGTGGCCATCTCCTTTGCGCCCGTGGTGTTCTCGTGAATCTTCCGGAGCCGCTCGGCCGGGTCGTCGATGTCGGTGGCGATCGACACCATCATCGTGCTGATCTGGTTGCCGACATCCCCGGCGGCGTCCGCGGCCCTGGTGGACACCGGGATCTGCACGATCAGCGGCTTTTCCGGGAGCTCGCCGCGATTGTCCAGGTATTCGCGGGCGGCCCCGGCCACGAGGGCGAGCACGACGTCGTTGATCTTGACGCCGTATGCCTCCTTGACCGCCTTGACGCGGGCGAGCTCGACGCGCGAGCCGGTGATCCGCCGGTGGGGCGAGATCGCGTCGTTGAACCTGGTGTGCGGGGCTTCGAAGTAGTTCGGCGGCTTGTTGGTCAAACCGATCGCGGCCACCTGCTGGCGCACCGTCTGCTCGAGCACCCGCGCGATGCGGAATGGAGTCTTGACCGCCACATTGACCGCGGCGCCGGCCAGTCGTTCCGGGAGCCCGGGCAACTTGGTGCCGACCAGCGAGCCGACGACTTCCGTCGGGGCCTCCCGCGGCTCTGGCGTGATGTCCAGCAGGATCTCACCCAGGCCGGCACCGGAGACACCGTCGATGATCGCGTGGTGCATCTTGGTCAGCGTGGCGACCCGGCCGCCCTCGACACCCTCGATCACCCACAGCTCCCACAGCGGACGTGAACGGTCCAGCTTGTAGGACATCAGCCGGCCGACCAGTTCGTCCATTTCCTCGCGGCCGCCCGGTGCCGGCACCCCGATACGGCGGATGTGGAAGTCCGGGTCCAACTCGTGATCCTCAACGAACCACGGCCGGTCAAGCCCGATCGGCCCGGCCTCCACACGCCAACGAAGCTGCGGCATTTGCGGCAGCCGCTCGATGATCAGCTCGCGCACCCGCGCGAAGCTGAAGTCCGGCACGCCCGTGGGGTCGCAGATCGTCAGGGCACCGACATGCATGTGCCAGCCGGCAGTCTCCGAATACCAGAAGGCTGCGTCAACACTCGAAAGCCGCTTCGTCATCGCCGAAACATTAGCCGAAAGCTCATGCCCAGATTCGGCATTGGATCAGGTTCAGTCGGAGAGGATCTTGGCGTCGTCGGCGCGCCCAGACAAGGAATGCCGCGCACGGTGGCTGCGTTGGCCTGGATCATGACCGACCGCATGCCCACGATCTTCCTCAGCCACGGCGCCCCACCATTGGTGGACGACCAGCTCTGGGTCGAACAGTTGACGAAGTGGGGCCAGGACCTGCCGAAGCCGAAGGCGATTCTGATGGTGTCGGCCCACTGGGAGGCTGCACCGGTGACGCTCGGCGCCACCGATCCGCACGTGCCCCTCACCTACGACTTCGGCGGATTTCCGGAGCGGTTCTACCATGCGCGGTACGACGCTCCCGGCGCCACCGATCTCGCCCGACGCATCGCGGCGATGATGCCGGACGGGCAGACCGTCCGACAGGATCCGAACCGGCGACTCGATCACGGCGCCTACGTGCCGCTGATGGTGATGTGGCCGAATGCCGACGTGCCTGTGCTGCAGATGTCGCTTCCCACAATGGATCCCGACGCGCTGCTCAAACTCGGCGAGCGACTTCGCCCGCTGCGCGACGAAGGGGTCTTGATCATCGGATCCGGCTTCACGACGCATGGACTGCCGTTCCTCACCGACTGGACTGCCGACGCGGTTGCGCCGACCTGGTCGGCGGAGTTCGACGACTGGGCACGGATGCGATTCGACGCCGGCGACGTCGAGGGGCTGCTGCGCTTCCGCCGAGAGGCGCCCGGCATGCCATACGCACATCCGACGGTGGAGCATTTCGCGCCGTTGTTCGTGGCGCTCGGGGCCAGCGACGACCCCGGTCAGATACCGGATCAGGTCGTCGACGGATTCTGGATGGGCCTGGCCAAGCGCAGCGTTCAGCTGATCTGAGGTTCGTTGCCGTCGGCCGCGGCGGGTTCTGCGGTCGGCGCATCGTCCTCGGCCGGGTTGGGTCCGACCAGTTGCGGGTCGGCCTCCAGGTTCGTGAGTCCGTTCCAGCACAGATTCACCAGATGCGCCGCGACGACCTCCTTCGGCGGCTCGCGCACGTCGAGCCACCACTGAGCGGTCTGCGACACCATGCCGACCAGCGCCTGCGCGTAGAGATTCGCCAGGCCCGCATCTTTGCCGCGTCGCTCGAAATCGCTACCGAGAATGTGCTCGACCTGTGAGATCGCGTCGTTGAGCAGGCTCGAGTACGAGCCGGATTTGGCGTCTATCGGAGAGTCGCGCACCAGGATGCGGAAGCCCTCGGTGCGCTCTTCCATATAGGTCAGCAAGGCCAGGGCCACCTGCTGCACCCGGTAGCGCGAACGATTGTTGCTCAGCGACGACTCGATCGCGGCGAGCAACGTCTCCATCTCGCGGTCCACCACGACGGCGTACAAGCCTTCCTTGCCGCCGAAATGTTCGTACACAACGGGTTTCGAGACGTTCGCGCGACTCGCGATCTCCTCGACCGACGTGCCCTCGAACCCCTTCTCCGCGAACAGGCCACGGGCGATCTCGATCAGTTGGCTCCGGCGCTGCTGCGCGGTCATTCGGGCGCGCGGCGCCCGCGGGGTGTCGCCCTCACCTGTGGGCCGGTTGATCACCATCAGATCTCCTGTGCCGTGCCGCTGCCGGGACCGAGAACGGTCACCCCCACCGCTGCCCACCTGAGAAGGTGGCTCCGCCACCAGGACTCGAACCTAGAATGCCTGAACCAAAATCAGGAGTGTTGCCGATTACACCATGGCGGATGGCGGAGACGATTCTGCCACGTATCGACAGAGCACCTCCACCGGTATCGGCGCCCGCATAAGCAGTGGTAACGTGCATCACAAACGCCGAGCGATCGTTCGGTCGTACGTCTGAGCAGGATGGTGACATGGAGCTGAAGTTCTCTCCGGCCGACGAAGAATTTCGTCAGGAGGTCCGCGCGTTCTTCGCCGAACATCTGACCGACGATCTACGTCAGGCGGGTCGGCTGCAGACCAGCGTCTACTCCGATCACGAGGCCAGCATGGCCTGGCAGGCCGTCCTGCATGAGAAGGGCTGGGCCGCACCTGCGTGGCCGGTCAAGTACGGCGGACAACCGTGGACCGTCGCACAGCACTACATCTTCTCGGTCGAGTCGATCCTCGCCGACGCACCGGCCCTGTCTCCCATGGGAATCCGGATGGTCGCGCATGCCATCATGCGCTTCGGCACCGAAGAGCAGAAGGAGTTCTTCCTGCCCCGCATCCTCACCGGCGAAGTCTTCTTCTGCCAGGGGTACAGCGAGCCGGAGTCCGGCAGCGATCTTGCGTCGCTGCAGATGTCGGCGAAATCCGAGGGCGACGATCTGGTGCTCAACGGATCGAAGATCTGGACCACACATGCGACCGAAGCGAATTGGATGTTCGCCCTGGTGCGCACCACCAACGGACCGCGCAAACAGCAGGGCATCACCTTCATCCTCATCGACTTCACCGCGCCCGGCATCGAGGTGCGACCGCTGGTGATGAGCTCCGGCGAAGAGATCCAGAACGTCGTCTTCTTCGACAACGTGCGGGTCCCCAAGGCCAACGTCCTCGGCGCCATCGACGACGGCTGGACCGTCGCCAAGTACCTGCTCGAATTCGAAAGAGGCGGCGGCGCCTACTCCCCGTTCCTACAGGTCGGACTCGCTCGTCTCACTCGGGCGGCGGCGAACATCCCGGCCCCGAGCGGTTTGGGCACACTCGCTGACGATCCGGCTTTCGCCGACAAGGTCGCGGATCTGGCGATGCGCCTCGACGTGCTCGAAGTGCTCGAACATCGGGTGCTCGCCGTCGTCGCATCGGGCGGCAACCCCGGCGCCGATTCGTCGATGCTGAAGATCCTGGGTACCGAGCTGTCCCAAGACCTGACCACGCTCGCACTCGAGGCGGCCGGTCCGCGCGGTCGCGCCTACCAACCGCACGCCACCGCGCCCGGCGGCCCCATCGTCGACTACACGCCCCCGACAGACGGCTACTGCAGCGGTGAGCCGTGGCAGGCCGTCGCTCCCCTGCGCTACTTCAACGACCGGGCCGGCTCGATCTACGCCGGTTCCAATGAGGTTCAGCGCAACATCCTCGCCAAGGCGGCCCTGGGTCTGTAACCCGACCCGACCAGACTTCGAACGAGAACAGGCAGACCACAATGGATTTCACGCTCAGCGATGAACAGAAGCTCCTCAAGGATGCCGTCGGCGGCTACTTGACATCCGGTTACGACCTGAACGCCAGCCGCCGGGCCGCCCGACTGGGTGACGGATTGCAGCCGCAGGTGTGGCGCGCGTTCGCCGAAGACCTCGGCATCCTCGGTGCATCCCTACCCGAGAGCGCCGGCGGCGCGGGCGGTGGCGCCGAAGAGGTCATGGTGATCGCGCAGGAGCTCGGCGGCCACCTGGTCGTCGAGCCGTACATCGGCACCGTGGTGCTCGGTGGCTCGATTCTCGGGGCTGCGGATACCCAGACCGCCGGCGACATCCTCTCCGGCATCGTCGACGGCTCGGCGATCACCGCACTCGCGGCGCTGGAACCGACGTCGGGCCAGTCCTACCAATCGGTCTCCACGACCGCGACGCGTGCCGGCGATGACTGGATCATCAACGGCGACAAGATCGTTGTCGCCGACGCACCGATCGCTACCCATCTCCTGATCACCGCACGTACCGATGGCGACCCCACCGACGCCGACGGCATCACCCTGTTCACGATCCCGTTCGATCCGACGAATCCGCCGGAAGGCGTTGCGGCCCAGCACTACCGGACCATCGATGATCACCAGGCCAGCGATCTGACACTCACCGATCTGCGCGTGCCGGATTCGTCTCGCATCAGCGATGTCGGCGGCGGCTGGCCGATTCTCGACGTCGCCATCGATGCGGCAACCGCCGCGACGATCGCCGAAGCGGTCGGCGCGATGCGGAAAGTGCTGGCCGACACCGTCGAATACACCAAGCAGCGCCAGCAGTTCGGCGTGCCGATCAGCAGCTTCCAGGCGCTGCAGCACCGCATGGTGAACATGTACATGGAGGTCGAACAGGCGACGGCGGCCTCCTACCTGGCCACCCTGAGCCTCGACGGACCGAATCGCCGACGCGCCGTCTCGGCGGCCAAGGCCACGATCGCGCGTGCTGCGCGACTCGTCGGCCAGGAGGCGGTGCAGCTGCACGGCGGTATGGGCATGACCGAAGAACTGGCCATCGGCCACTACTTCAAGCGGCTCACCGCGATCGAGTCCGAATTCGGCGGCCGCGACTTCCACACCCGGCGCTACCGTCAGGAATGGACGCCGGTCAGCGTCTGAGCCGTGGTCGGTTACTCGATCGACAGCCCTGGACCGCCCCCAAGTGACCGGTCCACACTGGACTCATGAAACGGATCGTCACCGGCGCGCTCGCCGCCTTCGCGTTGGCCGCAGGACTGGCCGCGGCGTCGCCCGGCGCAGCCTCGGCCGCGGCCGGCGACCATGCCGTCGGTGACCCTTGCTTCGGATACCAGATCGGCATGATCGATCTCGACGCCACAGGCAACTCGATCATCTGCGATAGCGACTACACCTGGCATGCGTATGTCGGGCAGCGGCCGACCGACCCCTGGGTCTCCGGCCAGACGAACAACTAGCCGCTAGGCCTTCTTCGGCAGCGTCAGCAGCGTCGCGATGCTGACCACGATCAGCAGGATGCCGCCGACCCACACGAAGGTGCCGACTGCCAGTCCGGGCAGCGTGCACACGATGACACCGGCGAGGATCGACAGAATCGCCGACGCGATGATCCAGCCGCGGTTGGTGTGCTCGGATCCGGCACTGTAGGTCAGCAGGTCCTGCACGCCCTGGAAGATCCAGCCGATGCCGATCAGGATCGCCAGTAATGTCAGCGATTGACCCGGGTGGAACAGGCAGATCACACCGGCGATCAACACGATCGCGCCGGCAATGCCCAGCAGTATCCGCCAGCCTGTCGGCAGATCCTGCGCCGAGAACGCGGTCACGAGACGAAACACACCGCCGATGATCAGCGCGATGCCGAACAGCACAGCGACCACCAACAGGGTCGCGGTCGGCCAGAAGAGCGCCACGATGCCGACGATGAGGCCGAGGATCGCGTAGGCGATGACAGCCGAACGGACGGCGTTTTGAAGTTGCGCCGGAAACGGTTTCGGGAACTGCCCAGTTTCAGTCATGGCAGCACCATATGACCCGATTACCCGGTTCACCGGGCTACTGCCATAAATCTGCCGGTATGTGACCCGATTGCCACATACCGGCAGACCTGACCGTGATCTTGCGGCCGATCAGTCCTTAGGGCCGCCTGCGGCGTACACGACCTGACCGGAGATGAAACCGGCGCCTTCACTGGCGAAGAACGACGCTAGGTGCGCGATGTCCTCGGGCTGCCCCACCCGCTGCACCGGGATCTGCTCGGCCGAGAACTTGATGAAGTCGTCGAACGGCACCTTCATCCGCGCCGCGGTTGCTGCGGTCATGTCGGTCTGGATGAATCCCGGGGCGATCGCATTGGCGGTGACGCCGAACTTGCCCAGCTCGATCGCCAGGGTCTTGGTGAATCCCTGCATGCCGGCCTTCGCCGCCGAGTAGTTGGCCTGGCCGCGATTGCCCAGCGCCGACGTGCTCGACAGGTTGACGATGCGACCCCACTTGGCCTCGACCATGTGCGCCTGGCAGGTCCGGGCCATCAGGAAGGCGCCGCGCAGATGCACACCCATCACCGCATCCCAGTCGTCGACGCTCATCTTGAAGAGCATGTTGTCGCGGATGATCCCGGCGTTGTTGATCAGGATGGTCGGTCCGCCCAGCTCGGCCGCGATCTTGTCGACCGCACCCTTCACCGCGTCCTCGCTGGATACGTCGGCGCCGACACCGAGCGTCTTGCCGCCGGTCGCAGCGGCGATGGTGGCGGCCGTCTCCTGCGACGCGTCCTCGGCGAGGTCGATCACCGCGACGTTATGTCCGTCTTCCGAGAGTCGCTTCGCCACCGCGGCACCGATCCCACGTGCCGCGCCCGTCACAATTGCTGTCCGCTGAGTAGTCATACCGTCGTTTTTATCAGCCGCGGTCGGTGCGTAGGATCAATCCGGCCGTTGCGCTTATGCGAGGGAGATTCATGTCGTCAGGTCCGACCGCCGTGATCGTGCTGGCTGCGGGAGCCGGCACCCGGATGAAGTCGTCGACCCCGAAGGTCCTGCATTCGATCGGCGGACGCAGTCTGCTGTCGCACGCACTGCATGCCGCCGCCGGCATCTCCCCCGATCATCTGGTCACCGTTGTCGGCCATGACCGTGAGCGCGTCTCCCAAGCCTGCGCCGAGGTCGCGCCCGAACTCGACCGCGAGGTGCTCATCGCGGTCCAGGAGCAGCAGAACGGCACCGGCGACGCGGTCCGCGCCGGTCTGAATGCGCTCCCCGACGGCTATCAGGGCACCATCGTCGTCACCGCCGCCGACGTCCCGCTGCTCGACGCCGACACCATCGCCCGCCTCATCTCGACGCATCAGGAAGCCCCGGCAGCCGCCGTCACCCTGCTCACGTCCACCGCCGACGATCCGACCGGATACGGACGAGTCCTGCGCACCCAGGACGGCGAGGTCACCGAGATCGTCGAGCAGAAGGACGCCACCGAGCAGCAGCAGGCCATCACCGAGGTCAACTCCGGCGTCTACGCGTTCGATGCGCATCTACTCGCAGCCGCTCTCGCGGAACTGTCGCCGAACAACGCGCAGCACGAGCTGTACCTGACCGATGTCGTCGCGATCGCCCGGTCGAAGGGCAAATCCGTACGCGCCCTGCATCTCGACGACGCCGCGCTGGTCGCAGGCGCCAACGATCGCGTCCAGCTGGCCGATCTCGGCGCCCGACTGAATCACCGAATCCTGGTGCGGCACATGCTGAACGGCGTCACCATCATCGATCCCGCGACCACCTGGGTCGACGTCGAGGTGACGATCGGGCAGGACGTGACCATCGCCCCGGGCACCCAACTGCACGGGCGCACCGCGATCGCCGACGAGGCGCAGATCGGGCCGGACACCACGCTGACCGATGTCGAAATCGGCAAGGGCGCCACCGTGGTTCGCACGCACGGGTCGCAGGCCCGGATCGGTGCCGGCGCGGCGGTCGGACCGTTCGCCTACCTCCGACCGGGCACTGTCCTCGGCGAGGCCGGCAAGATCGGCACCTTCGTCGAGACCAAGAACGCCGACATCGGCCCCGGCTCCAAAGTGCCGCACCTGACCTACGTCGGCGATGCCACCATCGGCGAGCAGACCAACATCGGCGCATCCAGCGTGTTCGTCAACTACGACGGTGTGAACAAGCACCACACGGTCATCGGTTCGCACTGCCGGACCGGCTCGGACACAATGTTCATCGCTCCCCTGCAGATCGGCGACGGCGTCTACACCGGTGCGGGTACCGTGCTCACGCAGGACGTGCCGTCGGGTGCACTCGCGGTGTCCGGCGGCAAGCAGCGCAACATCGAAGGCTGGGTACAACGCAAACGGCCCGGCACCGCTGCCGCGGAGGCGGCCGACCGTGCCACTGACGACACGACCGAATGACTCGCACCTGACTCAGCCCACCCGACAGATCAAGCCCCGACAATGAAGGACAAGTAGTGACCTGGACGACCGATAGCCAGAAGAGCCTGATGCTGTTCTCTGGGCGCGCACACCCGGAGCTGGCCGACGCCGTCGCAAGCGAACTGGGCATCAAGATCACCCCGCAGACCGCGCGCGACTTCGCCAACGGCGAGATCTTCGTCCGCTTCGAGGAATCGGTACGTGGCTCGGATGCCTTTGTGCTGCAAAGCCATCCGGCGCCGCTGAATCAGTGGCTGATGGAACAGCTGATCATGATCGACGCGCTCAAGCGCGGTAGCGCCAAGCGGATCACCGCGATCCTGCCGTTCTATCCGTATGCCCGTCAGGACAAGAAGCACCGTGGCCGTGAGCCGATCTCGGCCCGCCTGGTCGCCGATCTGCTGAAGACCGCCGGTGCCGACCGGATCATCACGGTCGACCTGCACACCGATCAGATCCAGGGCTTCTTCGATGGCCCGGTCGACCACATGCATGCGCAGGGCCAGCTGGCCGAGTACGTCCGCGAGCACTACGGCACCGACAACGTCTGCGTCGTCTCACCTGATGCCGGTCGCGTGAAGGTCGGCGAGAAGTGGGCCGACGCCCTCGACGGTGCGCCGATGGCGTTCGTACACAAGACCCGCGACCCCGACGTCCCGAACCAGATCAAGTCCAACCGCGTCGTCGGTGACGTCGCGGGCATGACCTGCGTGCTGATCGACGACATGATCGACACCGGCGGCACCATCGCCGGCGCGGTGCGCGTCCTCAAGGAGGCCGGTGCCGGCGACGTCATCATCGCCACCACACATGGGGTCTTCTCCGATCCAGCGGCCGAGCGTCTCGCCAACTGCGGCGCCAAGGAGGTCATCGCGACCGACACGCTGCCGATCCCGCCCGAGAAGCGATTCGACAACTTGACCGTGCTCTCGATCGCGCCGCTGCTGGCCCGCACGATCCGTGAGGTCTTCGAGAACGGTTCGGTCACCAGCCTGTTCAACGGCGTCGCCTGACCGGGAAACCGCAATGGACGCAACGATTTACCACAACCCGCGCTGCAGCACGTCACGCAAGACGCTCGATAAGCTCAAGGACGCCGGCATCGAGCCGACCGTCGTGAAGTACCTCGACACCCCGCCGAGCCGGGCCGAGCTGAAGAAGATGATCGACGCCGCCGGCATCCCGGTGAGAAAGGCCGTCCGAAAGCGTGAGGCGCTGTACAGCGAGCTCGAGCTCGACGGCGCGAGCGACGATCAGTTGCTCGACGCGATGGCCGCCAACCCGATCCTCATCGAGCGCCCGTTCGTGGTGACCGACAAGGGAACTCGGCTGGCCCGCCCCATCGAGAGCGTCGACGAGATCATCTAGAGCTGGCGCCAGCTAGATCGCAGGCTTCGGCAGGCGCGGATTGAGTCCGGGAGCAACGATTCCCACCAGCCCGCGAGCGATGCCCTTCAGCTGATCGAACATGTCGAAGTAATCACGCCACACGATGATCTGACCGTCGACGATGTCGAACCGGCCGCACACCCAGAACTTGTAGTGGAACGGCCCGAGGCCGAGTTCATCGAACCGTTCGGTCATCACGACATTGCCGTTGGACGAGATGTGATGGAACTGCACCGAGAAGTCCGCACTGCGTAACCGGAACATGCTGCGGAATGCCCCCGCCACGCGACGCTTGCCACGTACCGCCGGGAAGCCGACGTTGATCCACTCGACGTCCTCATGCAGATTCGACACTGCCCCCTCCACGTCACGTAGGGCGAGCGCATTGAGGGTGTCGCGGACGATGTCTTCGGGGGTACGTGACGTCATCACTGCACCCTATTCCGATCGCACTCGACCGCGGAAGATCGCGCCCACGATCGACCTGGCCACCGTCAACCAGTCGAAGTAGTCGCGCCAGACGACGATCCGGCGGTCCCGCACCTCGAAATGGGCGCACACCCAGAAGCGCATCCGCAGCCCGTGCCAGGTCAGCGCGTCGGTGCGCTCCACGAGCACCACCGAACCGCATGCGGACACGTGATGGACCGTGACGTCGTAGTGCACGCTCGACCGCGCCAGTCGCTCGATCATCCGCATCACTCGCGCACGACCCCGCAACGTGCGCAGCGACACGTTCGCGAACGTGACATCCGGATCGAGCATCGTCCGGGCCAGATCGATGTCGTCATTCACCAATGCCTCGAGGAACCGCACCACCGAATCCTCGGCCGACCACAATGGCCAATCGTTCTTGGCCTCGGCATACGCCACCTGCATTGCACCGATGTTGCAGATCGTCTTCGACCAGTCGGCCAACGACACGTGACGGCGAGTGGAACAGCCTTTGCCGACGTGTCTTGTGCACCTGGTCGCGCTGAGCGCATGAGCATCCGCCATTGGCGGATGCTCATCTTCTCAGCGCGCAACTTCAGCGATGATCTATCGCGATTTGGTCGCTGCGCGCAGCGCCAAGTACCCTGGTCAGGTCTCGGCGAGGGTGGCACGACCACCGTTATCGGCGCGGCAGTGTTCTCCAGCCTGTTCGGCCCGGTGGATTCTGTGCGGCGATCGCCGCTACCACCGAAAGCCCCCGGCACAACAAGGAGAACCCGATGGCCAAGAAGCCGACCACCAACCAGCTCACCGCACAGGTTCGCACCGAGAGCGGCAAGGGCGCCGCCCGTCGTGCCCGCCGCGCCGGCCACGTCCCCGCTGTCCTCTACGGCCACGGCACCGACCCGCAGCATCTGCTGATCAACGCCCACGACTTCGCCGCGATCCTGCGCGCCAATGGCACCAACGCCATCATCGAGCTGGACATCGACGGCGAGCAGCAGTTGGCGCTGACCAAGCAGGTCGACGTGCACCCGATCCGCAGCTACATCGAGCACACCGATCTGCTGATCGTCCGTAAGGGCGAGAAGGTCACCATCGAGATCGTCATCGAGGTCGTCGGCAACGCCGAGTCGGGCACCCTGGTCACGCAGGAGGCCAACACCATCGAGGTCGAGGCCGACGCGTTGAACATCCCCGAGTCGCTGACCGTGTCGGTCGAGGGCGCCACCGCCGGCACCACCGTCACCGCGGCCGGCGTCATCCTGCCGGAGGGCGTCACCCTGGTGACCGACCCGGACGCCGCAATCGTCGGTGTGCACGAGATCGCCGCCGCCGCGACCGAGGACGAGGCCGCTGCCGAGTCCACCGGCGATGCGGGCGAGGGCGAAACCGCCGCCGAGAGCAGCGACGAGTCCTGATCTCGCACTGGCATGACTGACGCTTGGCTGGTGGTCGGACTGGGCAACCCAGGTGCGCGCTACGAGCGCACCCGGCACAACGTCGGCGCGATGGCCGCCGACCGCCTGGTCGCCACCGCCGGCGAAAAATGGAAGGCGCACAAGAAGTCCGGGGCCGCAGTGGCCACGGTGCGACTGGCCGGCACCCCGGTGATCGTCGCCAAGCCGACCACATTCATGAACGAATCCGGCCGCCAGATCGCCCCGCTGGCCAAGTTCTATTCCGTTCCGACGCCGAATGTCGTTGTCCTGCATGATGAGTTGGACATCGACTTCGGCGCGGTACGGCTCAAGCGAGATGGCGGCGAAGGCGGGCACAACGGCCTGCGCTCGATCTCGCAGGTGCTCGGTGCGCGCGATTACCTTCGCGTGCGACTGGGCATCGGCCGTCCCCCCGGCCGGCAGGACCCTGCCGACTTCGTCCTCAAGCCCTTCGCATCCGCCGAACAGTCGCAGCTACCGCTGATGCTGGAAAATGCATGCGATGCAACCGAATTGCTGATCGGGCAGTCGCTGGAGGACGCCCAGAACCAAGTGCACGCCTGGTAGGCGTCCCAATCGAAACTTGCAGCAGGAGAACAAGATCCATGGTGAATATCAATACGACGGTCGGCCATCCGAATGTGGCGATGCTGGGCATCGGCGCCTACCGCCCGAAGCGGGTCGTCACCAATGAGGACGTGTGCGAGGTCCTGGACTCCACGCCTGAGTGGATCGAGGAACGCACCGGTATCAAGAGCCGCCGCTGGTTCAGTGGGGATGAGACGCTTCGCAGTATCGCGGCGACCGCCGGAGCCCGTGCCCTGAAGAACTCCGGGGTCGCACCGGAGAAAATCGATGCGGTCATCCTGTGCACCTCGAGCTGGCTGACATTCGTCCCGAACGGCGCACCGAGCGTCGCGTACGACATCGGGATCAACGGCGTGCCCGCGTTCGACCTCACCGCCGGCTGTGGCGGTTTCGGTTACGGACTGGCTGTGGCTTCCGGCATGATCCGCGGCGGCACCGCCGAGTATGTCCTGCTGATCGGCGCTGAGACCATGACGGTCGGCATCAACCCGAAGGACCGCGGCACCGCGATGATCTTCGGCGACGGCGGCGGCGCCGTCGTGCTCGGCCCCAGCGAGGTGAACGGCGTCTCTCCGGCTGTGTGGGGCAGCGACGGCGAGAACGCGAGCGCGATCACGCAGAACTTCGACTTCCTCAACTACCAGTTCGTCGCCGCCGACTATCAGCACAAGGATCCCGAAACCGATCCGATGCCCCGGATGTCGATGATCATGGAGGGCCCCCGAGTCTTCCGCTGGGCGGCGATCACCCTGCCCCGGGCCCTGTCCGAGGCGATCGAGAACTCGGGCGTCGCCAAGGAGGACATCGAGGTCTTCATCCCGCACCAGGCCAACGCCCGCATCAACGAACTGATGAAGCAGAACCTGGGGCTGCCCGAGGACCTGCCGATGGCGAACGACATCGAGACCACAGGCAACACGTCAGCGGCCTCGATCCCGCTGGCCATGGAAGAGATGCTCCGTACCGGCAAGGCCAAGGGCGGTCAGGTCGCACTTCTGCTCGGCTTCGGCGCAGGCCTCAGCTACTCCGGCCAGGTGGTCGTGCTGCCGCCGGCTCCGCCCGCCGAGGACGACTAGACCTGGGTCCGGGTGCGCCGGTGGAGTAGCGTCGGACGGAGTTGTCTGTCTCACACTGAGGAGCCTGGCCATGGCCACGATCGCGGACGCGACCGGTACCCGGAACATCGGATTACTCAGCATCGGGGCGTACCGCCCCGATCGGGTGGTCACGAATGACGAGGTCTGCAAGCAGATCGACTCGTCCGACGAGTGGATCTTCACCCGAACCGGCATCAAGACCCGCCGCTTCGCCCGCAAGGACGAGACCGCCGGGTCGATGGCCATCGAGGCGGGCCGCAAGGCCATCGCCAACGCGCTGCTGACCGGCGCTGACATCGATGGCGTCATCGTGGCCACCAACACCCACATGCTGCTCACGCCGGCATGCGCGGGTCTGGTGGCCACCGAACTCGGCGCCAACGGCGTGCCGGCCTTCGACATCACCGTCGGCTGCGCCGGCTTCGGCTACGCATTGGGCGTGGCCGCGGACATGATTCGCGGTGGCAGCGCATCCAAGGTGCTGGTGATCGGTTCGGAGAAGCTGTCGGAGACGCTCGACATGACCGACCGCGGCAATTGCTTCATCTTCGGCGATGGCGCCGGCGCGGTGGTCGTCGGCGAGACGCCGGAGCAGCAGATCGGCCCGACCGTGTGGGGCACCGACGGCAGTCAGTTCGACGCGATCCGCCAGGACATCGACTGGGTGACCTTCCTCGACGGCGACCGCAAGCAGCGCCCGTACCTGCGAATTCAGGGCACCGCCGTGTTCCGCTGGGCCGCGTTCGAGATGACCAAGGTCGCCCAGCGGGCGATGGAGGCGGCGAAGATCGGCCCCGAGGAGCTCGATGCCTTCGTGCCGCATCAGGCCAACACCCGCATCAACGAGCTGCTGGGCAAGCATCTCGGGATGCGCGAGGGGGTGCCGGTCGCGAACGATATCGAGACCGCGGGCAACACCTCGGCCGCGTCGATCCCGCTGGCCATGGAGCACATGCTCTCGACCGGGGAGGCCAAGCCCGGCGATCTGGCACTGCTGCTCGGGTTCGGCGCCGGCCTGAGCTATGCATCCCAGGTGGTCAGGATGCCGCCGATCCCGTTCGAGTGATTTTGGTGCGGTGAGCACGGGCAATAGTCTTGCCAGGTGAGTTCTAGCCCCGACGCTGTCGCCCGTGAGGTTTCGCGACGCCGCACCTTCGCGATCATCTCCCACCCCGACGCCGGTAAGTCGACGATGACCGAGGCGCTGGCGCTGCATGCCCGAATGATCAGCGAGGCCGGCGCGGTCCACGGCAAGGGCAGCCGCAGGTCGACCGTCTCCGACTGGATGGAGATGGAGAAGGCGCGCGGCATCTCGGTCAGCTCGACGGCGCTGCAGTTCAACTACACGGCTGCCGGTTCGCCCGACGGCGATGAACCGTCGGTGATCAACCTGGTCGACACTCCCGGCCACGCCGACTTCTCGGAGGACACCTACCGGGTGCTGACGGCCGTCGACGCCGCGGTGATGCTGATCGACGCGGCGAAAGGCCTTGAGCCGCAGACGCTGAAGCTGTTCCAGGTGTGTCGTCATCGCGGTATTCCGGTGATCACCGTCATCAACAAGTGGGACCGGCCGGGTCAGACGCCGCTGGAGCTGATCGACGAAATCGCCGAGCGAATCGGGCTGACGCCGACGCCGCTGTATCTGCCCGTCGGGATCGCCGGCGACTTCCAGGGGCTGCTGGATCGCCGCAGCGGCGAGTACATCCACTTCACCCGCACCGCCGGCGGCGCGAAAATCGCTCCCGAAGAACTCCTTTCGGCCGATGAGGCCGCTACTGCGCAAGGCGATCGCTGGACGGCCGCCGCCGAAGAGAGCGAACTGCTCTCGGAAATGGGGCAGGACCACGATCAGGAGTCGTTCCTGGCCGGACAGACCTCACCGATGATCTTCGCCTCGGCGATGCTGAATTTCGGTGTGCGCCAACTGCTGGAGACACTGGTCGAGCTGGCGCCCCCGCCCGCCGCGCGCGAGGACCTGGATGGTCATGCGCGCACCGTGATCGACCCGTTCAGCGCGGTGGTGTTCAAGGTGCAGGCCGGCATGGACGCTGCGCACCGAGATCGCCTGGCATATATGCGGATCGTATCGGGCGAGTTCGAACGCGGCATGGTGGTGACGCACGCGCAGACGGGAAAGCCGTTCGCCACCAAGTATGCCCAGGCCGTCTTCGGCCGCGACCGGTCGACCGTCGACACCGCCTACCCCGGCGACGTCGTGGGCCTGGTCAACGCGATGGCGCTCGCCCCCGGCGACACGCTGTATGTGGATTCGAAGGTGCAGTTCCCGCCGATACCGTCGTTCGCCCCCGAGCATTTCTCGATCCTGCGGGCCGACTCGGCCGGCAAATACAAGCAGTTCCGCAAGGCCATCGACCAGCTCGACTCCGAGGGCGTTGTTCAGGTGCTGCGCAACGACATTCGCGGCGATGCGTCGCCCGTGCTCGCTGCCGTCGGCCCGATGCAGTTCGAGGTCGTGACGGCCCGGATGAAGACCGAGTTCGGCATCGACACCTCCCTCGACCACCTGCCGTACACACTGGCGCGCCGCACCGACGCCGAGAGCGCCGACGAACTCGGCCGACAACGCGGCCTCGAGGTCTTCACCCGCAGCGACGGCGTGCTGCTGGCGCTCGTCAGCGACAAATGGCGGCTGCAGTACATCCAGAAGGAACTGCCGGATCTGACGCTGGAGCCCCTAGTCGCGACCGCCGACTGAACCACGGTCGCCAGTAGGACCGACTGCTCATTCGAGTCAGTCTCTACAATCCGACCGTGCCAACGATTTCGATCATCACCGCCGTCGCTCCCGACGCGCTTGATCACTTTGCCGATGCGATCGCATCAGTCGAGTGTCAGACCGTGCCGGTCGGCTGGTCGATCGAATGGATCGTCTGTGTGGACGGCGCCGACATGATCAAGCTGCCGTTCTCGGACACGGGGGGTCGGCGGGTGCAGGTCGTATGTGCGGGGCGGCGACTCGGTCCGGGCGGCTGCCGAAACATCGCCGCGTTGTACGCGCAGGGCACGATCCTCAGGAATCTCGACGCTGACGACATCCTGCTCCCCGGGGCGCTCCAGCAAGACATCCAGACGCTCGAAGGCCACCGCGATCTCGGGTGGACAACATCCGAGGCTCTGGACCTGATGCCGGACGGCAGCAGAGTGACGTTCACGACAGCTACGGCAAACCGGCCGATACCAATCGGATACGTCGGCCGGCAATGGTCACGCCAGCCGATCCTGGACATCCATCCGGCCACGTTGGCGATCCGCAGAGACGTATTCTGGTCCGCCGGTGGGTACGCGGCGTTGCCGATGAGCGAGGACGTGGTCCTACTCGGTCGTGCGAATACCGTGGCCGCGGGACTGCACCGCGCGTCACCTACCCTGCTGTATCGGAAGTGGCAGGGCCAAATGACATCGGCGCCGAAACCTGCTGCCTACGAACGGATTCGCGAGCTGTTCTCCGGAGAGCTACTGCGTGCTCAGCAGGGCGGCGAATAGCGCACTGTCGAGCAGAACTATCGAGCGGCGGAGAGGTCGAGCGTCTGGTCGTGGTGGTCCACCAATGTCTGCCGGTGTCCCACCGAGATCACCGCACTGTCGGGCAACTCGGACCGCAGTAGGTCATACATCCGAGCTTCGGTCGCGGCATCGACCGCCGATGTCGCCTCATCGAGCAGGACTGTCGATGGCCTCGCCAACAGCATTCGCGCGAACACCACCCGCTGCCGTTCACCGGGCGACAGGAAGCTCCAGTCTTCGTGATAGTCGCCCGGGCTCAGATTCGGGAGTCCGACGGCCGAAAGCACCCGCGACGCTTCGTCATCCGTGATCTCATCACCACTTCCCGGGTAGCCGAGAAGTTCACGCATCGTCCCTCGAGGCAGGTACGGCGTCTGGGTAACCACATACGGATCAGACGCGTCGAACTCACCATGGACATAGGGCCATACCCCCGACAAGGCCCGGATCAACGTTGACTTCCCGACACCGGACGGCCCCTGGATAAGCAGCGATGATCCCTGCGGCACAGTGACATTCACACCGCGCAGCAGTGCGCTGCCATCGGGCGCGTCGACGCCGGCATCCGAAAGTCGCACTGCCACACCGGCCGGCGGCACACCCACCGGGGGAATATCGATCGCCCGCGCATCCCGGTTCGTGATCGTCAGCCCATGCAGACGGATCAGCTGCGCCCGGTACTCCGCGTAGTACTGATAGTTGTCCTGGAAGAACGAGAGTGATTGCTGCATCTGCTGGAATGCCGCCGCGGTCTGGGTCACCACGCCGAGTGGGATCTGTCCCTTGAAGAACCGCGGCACCTGCACCAGCCATGGCAACAGCACGGCGGCCTGATCGGTTGCCCGGCTCCAGGAGCCGACTCCGATGAGGAACAAGGACTGACGCCAGAAATTGTGAATCACGCCGCGGAACATCGACGCCAGCCGGCCGCGTTCACGTTCCGAACCGTCGGCGAGAGCGACTTCCTCGGCCGCGATCCGCGTCCGTACGAGCTGGGCGCGGAAATCTCCCGTGCGGCGCTGGTACCGGAAGTTCCAGCGAATCATTGGCCGCCCGATTATCCAGGTGACCACCGTCGACACGAAGAAGAAGGCGAACGAGACAATCAGCACCGCCCGGGGAATGCTCACGCCGAAGAAATGCACTGTCGTCGACAGACCCCACAGAAGCGGAGTGAAGGCGACAATCGACACGAGCGCGTTCAGCCCGCCTCCGATGAGCGTCTGGCTGTACTCGACCATATAGGTGATGTCGAATTCGATTCGCTGGTCCGGATTGTCGCCCGACTCGGCAGTGAATCTGGCGCGATACGCTGCGTCTTCGCCTAGCCAATCACCGCACAGTTCGACTGTCAGCCAACTACGCCAACGACATTCGAACCGATACCAAAGTGTCGACGCGAAACAGTAGCGGACAACGTCGAAGGCTACGACGATGCTGAAGATTCGGAGCGAGTCCCAGAACATCGACTTGGACTGCTGCAGCAGATGGCTGCTGTGCCCACTCAGCGCCGCCGAGGCCGCCTGGATCGCGTTGTACATGTCACTGGTCTGATAGGTAAGCAGATAGGTAACACGTACTGATCCCAGCAACAGCACCCCCATCCCGAGCAGCGACGCCCACACGGCCACCAGCTCGCCCGGAGACTGCCGGAAGAAGAACCCGCGGTTGACCACCCAGAAGTGATGTCCGAGATCAGTGGTCGCGATTAGTACGCCTGCGACGATCCCGCCGATCACCAGCAGAGCCGCCAGGCCGATACCCAGAAACTGCAACGTTCCGATCCACTCATGCCCCCAGTGGCGGCTCATCGCCAAGTCCACGCGTACGCCTCGCTCCTTGGGGTGCCCTTCACCCCGTGAGGCGATACCTAACCACGGCGATCAGAACGACGCCGAGTCAAGGCTGAACCTGTGAGGACAACCCCGACCGAACGGTCGAAACAGGCGTCTATTACGTACTATTCGTCGCACTCGCCCGTGTGGAGCAGGTTCGGCTCAGCCCTTCCGACACCCACCCGACCGAGCGCTGCGACATACCCGTCGATGTCGGGCAGGACCCGGCGACTGGTGGTCACCGAGAGCGCGATCCTGGAGCCGATTCCGTGGACACCATGAGTGACTCCCTGCATTGTCGACAGTGCGGGGAATCCGGTGGTGAAGCGAACCCGTCCACCGCCGAATTCGAGGTCGGCGGGCCCACGGTTTACCGATGACACCACCGTGTGTCCGGTGACCATCGCTGATCGCATTGTCGGGTCGAATGCACTTGTTCCCCAGCGCATCAGGAAAGCGGGCGTAGCCGCGGTAGCAAATCGGGAGGCGACACGTCCGGGCGCAGCGTCGCGACGCCGGGCGTCGGCGATCGACGCGGCGACCGCATCGGCACGTCGCCGCCGATCGGCGATGTCGGTATGGGTATCCACCGCCGCAGTGTGGAAGTTGTTGCGCGCCTGTCCGTCTTCGTCACGTCCGATGGTCAGCTCGACGACCAGGCGCTCGCCGTCCTCAACCAGACCCGCGTCGACGAGCGCTCCGGAGATGGCAACGATCGCACCCACCGTGACGCCGTGCGGGCCGATGCGCAGTCGTGCCGCATCGACGACCACGACCCGCAGCTGCCGATCATCGTCCGGCGTCACGTTGAGCGGTCCCGGCGCCACCGGAACCGGCCCTGCAGGGTCGTCATCACTCAGTTGAAAGGCACGCCAGCCGCGTAGTGCGGTGGCGCCCAACTGAATCGGTAGACGTGCCGCTCCATGTACGGCCGCAGCGACGGGTCCAACGGCATCGGGGCGGCTGCCGATCTGGCACTCAGGCCGAGTTCCGAACAGCTGCCGTGCCAGCGTCGTGGCGCCGCGACCATCGGCCAGCGCATGTGAAATCTGCAGGACCGCAACGATCGCCGACGCCGGACCATCGGGCAGATCGACCACCGTCGGATACAGATGGATTCGCCACGCGGCACTCCGCGGATCGAGAGGTTCCGCGATCAGCGACGCCACATCGTCAAGGCAATGCTGCCAGGTGGGTTCGCGCAGCGCGCGCACGGCGATCTGACTCGGCTGCACCTGAGCAGGAACCCAATACGGGTAGTCGAGGTTCGCGAACGTCTCCCGCACCACCAGATTCAGGTCGGGAATGCGGCGGGCCCGGACCACGAGGTCGGCGTGCAACACGTCAGCGTCGGATTCGGCAGCGTCGAAGGCGAACAACAAGAACTGGTCGCTATGCGTTTTCGACGCCAGCCAATAGGCCTCGGCGTCGATGGGAGCCATGCGGGACACGACGCCAGACTCCTTGCTAGTCGCCCAGCACCGTCCGCAGATAGTCGTTCGCGAACACCCGGTTCGGGTCGAAACGATCACGGACGGCCAGGAATTCGTCGAAGCGCGGGTACACGGTGCGGAAGTAGTCGGCGTCCCGGGTGTGCATCTTGCCCCAGTGCGGCCGCCCGCCCAGCTCCGTCATCACGCTTTCGACGTCGCGGAAATAGTCGTCCGGCTTGTCGCGGTAGTAACGGTGCACGGCGATGTACGCACTGGCCCGCCCCGACGCCGTCGACAGCATCAGTTCATCGGGGGCAGCGGTGCGCACCTCGATCGGGAAGCTCACGCGATAACCCTTGTCGGCGATGACCTTTCGCACTCCATCGAACGCCTCGGTGAGATTCTCCAGTGGAATCGCGTACTCCATCTCGCGGAAACGCACATTGCGGTCGCTCACGAAGACTTCAGTAGATGGAGCGACGATGGTGCGGTGCGACAACGCATTTCCGGACAGCTCATTCACGGCGGGCACGATCACCGGCGCCAGCGCGGCGGCGCGGCACACTCCCGCAAGCATGTGATTGCTCAGTAGTTCGTCATCGATGTACCGGCGCAGCTTGCTCGGCCCGGAGGCCGGCGCGTCGGCGGGCAGTCGCCGATTGTGCTTGGTGAGCGCCGCTTCGGTGTGCGGGAACCAGTAGAACTCGAAGTGGTCGGTCTCGTTGATCGAGCGGTCCAGATCGGCCAATACCTCGCCGATCTTGGCCGGCCCCTCCACGGCCTCGATGGAGAAGGCCGGAACGCATTCCAAAGTGATAGCGGTGATGACGCCGAGTGCACCCAAACCCAGTGCAGCCGCCTGCAGTTCGGGGCCTTCTGTAATGCTCCGAACCTCGCCGGTGCCGTCGACCAACTCGATGCCGACGATCTGGGTACTGATCCCACCGAAGTTCAGGCCGGTGCCATGAGTACCGGTCGACGTCGCGCCGGCGATCGTCTGTTTGTCGATGTCGCCGAGGTTCGCCATCGCCAGCTGGTACGGCGCGAGCATTGTGGGGATCTCGTACAGGCGGGTGCCCGCCCGGAAGGTCGCGCGTGTGCCCTCGACGCCGACCAGTCCGCGAAGGTTCGACAAGCGCAGCAGCGTGTCACCGGGAACCGCGACTCCCGAAAAGCTGTGTCCGGCACCGGCGGTCTTGACGGTGCCGCCGGACTTGGCAGCCGCAGTGACGATCTCGACGATCTCGTCAACACTGCCTGGTGTCGGCTCATGAGCCGGAGCCGCCGACTCTGTGCGGCCCCAGTTCTGCCACTTCATACGAACGCCTTTCCCTCGCCGCGGTAGGTCGGCACCTCGCCGACCGCCGCGTCGTCATCAACCAGAACCATGGAGTTGATCCGTTCACTGAGTTCACCGGACTTGGTGTGCCGCAACCAAACCCGATCGCCCACTCGCATTCCGATGGCCGCCTCGCCGCGTAGCGGCGTCTGCACTTCACCCGCGGCCTCGCGGTCCTGGTATTCCAGGCCCGCTGGCCACACGACTCGTGGCAGCCGGTCGGCACCGGGCGGACCGGACGCGATCCATCCGCCACCGTGGCAGGTGACCACGTCGCTACGGGGCTTGCGCACCACTGCGAGGCCGAAGCCGAGCGCCGGGGCGGGCTGGAAATGCTGATAGTTGTCGAACAGATGGCCGCCGAAGTAGCCACTGCCGACAGCGATGTCGGTGATGGCCCGGTCTTTGGCCGTCTCTTCAATGGATCCGGTGCCGCCCGCGTTGACCATTTCCAGATCGGCCAGCTGTCCGATCTCGTCGATGATCCGGCCTCGCCGATGGCGCAGTTCGCGCATCGAATAGCCCTGCATCGCCCGAATCGCGTGATTTTCCAGGGTCTTTCCGGGAACGTCGTTGCCGACCCCGGCGACCTGCGCCTCGTACGACATGACGCCGACGAGGCGGAAGCCGGCGCGCGCCACGATCGCGCTCGCGAGCGACACCGCCTCACCCTGCGTGTGGATCGGTGAGCGGAGCACCCCGAGGTCGCCGATACCCGGCAACCGCAGGGACGCATCCAGATCGATGGCGACCCGGATCTCGTCACGGGCGCCGGGCGGGACGACCGAATCGATCAAATCGAGTTCGGCAATGCTGTCGACAAGCAGGGTGACCCGTTGTAATGCCTGCGGATTGGCACACAGATCGCCGATCGCACCGCGATTCGCGGTGGGATAGCCGAGCAGCACGTCCTCGATACCGGCACGATCGTCGGTGTCGGCTGCGAGCCAGATCGCCTCGGCGACATCGTAGGCGAGCACCCCGACCACGTTGTCGAGGCGGACGAGCGCATCGATGATCGGCCGCACGCGAAGAGATTTCGACGCCACCCGGATGGACACCCCGCCCGCGCGACGGGCGATGTCCGCGACGTTGTGCCGCAGCGCCGGCAGGCTCAACGCGGCGACCGGATTATCACGACCCCACGTCGCACCGTCCAGCGTCGCCCAGTACAGACCCGGGTCGTTCTCCCACAACCGTTCTCGCGGCGGATCAACGGCCAGCGCAGCATCGAGCTCAGCCGCGGTCGTCATTTCGGTCATCGGACCCCCTTCACCGGCAGGACCGCGGCACCGCCCGCAATCCCGAGGACGGCCGACGCGACGAACAGCGCGACGAATCCACCGAAGGCGTCGATCACCCAGGCGCCCAGCAGCGGACCGATCGCCTGCGGCACGGCCATCGCAATATTCATGATTCCCAGGTCTTTTCCGGTGTGCGCGGCATCGGGCAACACCTGCGTCGCGAGCGCCTGGTCGACCGCGAGAAAACAGCCGAAGCCGGCGCCCAGCAACGCCGCCGCGACCATCGTCGCCGGCAGGTTCTGCACACACGCGATCACGATCGCCGCGCCGCCCTGGCACACGCCTGCCGCCAACACGAACGGTTTGCGGCGACCGATCCGGTCGCTGAGCACGCCGCCGCCCAATGCGGCGCCGATCACGAAGACCATGTACACCGCGGTGACGATCAGCAGCGGGCCGTTGGGGTCATGGATGTGCAGACCGAATTGGAGGAAGAACAACAGCAGCGACGTGCCCAGCGCATTGCCGACGTTGACCAGGATCCGCCCCAGCAGCGTCCAGCCGAAGTCGGGCTGTTCGCGCGGCGAGATCCAGAGTTCGCCGAGCAGTCGGCGCACCGTCAGCCGCGGCAGATGGTTGTCCAGTGGCGGATCGTTCACCCACAGCACGAAGGGAATCGCACACGCCAGCAACAGGATTGCGGCCAATGTGTAGCCGAGGACCGGACCCGCTCCGAGGGCCGAGACCAGCGCGATGCCGATGATCACACCGACCGCCTGCGGTGCCGATACCCAACTCGACACCACGCCGCGCTGCTCCACCGGAACCTGATCGCTGATCATCGCTGTCAGCGCGGCCGAACACACGGAGAAGCCCGTGATCGCGACGGCCCAGCCGATGGTGATGCCCCACAACGTGTTCTGCATGCCGAGGAGAACCAGGGCGACGGCGAACAGCGCCAGCCCGCCGACGATCCACGGACGACGTCGCCCGTAACGGCTGGTGGTGCGATCGCTCAGCGAGCCGGCGAGCGGGAAGGCGATCAACGCACAGATCGCCGAAACTCCAGAGACGACACCGAATTGGGTGAGGCTGTGGTGCCAGTTGTCCTGGCGCAGCGTGTCGCCGATCCCCAGGTAGTGGTTGATCTGTTGCGGCAGTAGCAGCTGAAACGGAGTCAGCTGAGCGAGCCAGATGCCCAGCCACGCGACGGCGAACAACCCCACCCACCGCGACGACACCTCGGCCCGGGGCGGGCCTTGTACCGTCGTGCTCATCCTGCGTGCACCGTCACCCTTCCGGCGCCTCGCGGACATGCCGGAGCAGGGTCTCCACAGTCTCGTCGACGATGCGGTCGGCGATCGCCCGATCACCGTGCGCCAGGTAGGCGAGGGTGATGCCGTCCGTTGCGGCGATGGCGATCGGTGCGAGCTCGGCCGGCGGCGTATCCCAGTCGACGTTGCAGGTCTGTGCGCCCGCGATCAACAGCATCTCGGCCATCTCGTAGTAGCGCTGATACATCTGCGCGGCCATCGGCTCCAAACCCGGCGTCCGACGCGCGTACTGCGCAAGAACTAGAAGGGCCTGCTCACGGTCCGGATCTTCGACCAGATGATCGACATATGCATTGAGCCCGGCCTTCAGGGCACCTCGGATGTCGCCGGCACTGAACGCTTCGGCGAGCTCCTCCGAAACGAGTGGCGCGCTCACCGCGCTCATCTCCGCGGTGGTCCCGCGGTGAACCAGCTCGGCGAGCAACTCGTCCCGCGATTCGAACGCGTAGTGGAAACTGGCCTGCGCCATATCCGCCTCACCGCAGATGGCACGAGTGGTCGCCCCCTCGACGCCGCTACGCGCAATCACGCGGAAAGCTGCATCCAGCAGCAGTGACCGTCGATCCTCCACAGCAATTCTGGACATTGACAATCCCCCCTCCAGATAACAGCCGACTAGGTCATCTGACCCAGACAGTTGTTCACATTAGCAGCATAGTGTTGCGTTCACCACGCGAACAGTAGGCCGATACCGTGTCCACATGTCATTCATTCGGACTCTAATTGCACACGGTGTCGGTGAAATCATCCTCGATCGACCCCAGGCACTCAATGCCTTGGACCAGACAATGGTCGACGAAATGTTACCAATCCTCACTAACTGGGCAGACGATTCCGACGTGGAGCTGGTGCTGGTGACGTCGGCCAGTGACCGCGCTTTCTGCGCCGGCGGCGACATCCGGGCGATCCGCGACAACGCGGTCAGCGGCGACACCGAGGCGATCACCCGATACTTCAGCTCTGAGTACCGACTCGACCAGCTGATCGCCAACTATCCGAAGCCCTACGTCGCGCTGATCGACGGCGCGGCGATGGGCGGCGGGCTCGGCATCAGCGTGCACGGCGAGATCCGGGTGGTCACCGAGAAGGCCCTGATCGCCATGCCCGAGACCGCGATCGGCTTCTTTCCGGACATCGGTGCGACTTACTTCCTGCCGCGTCTGCCGGTAGGCATCGGCATGTGGCTCGGGTTGACCGGGTCCCGCATCAAGGGCGCGGACGCCGTAACCGTGGGATTGGCAACACATTTCGTCCCCAGTGAGCGACTCCCGGCGCTTGCCGACGCCATTCGATCCGGCGCACCGCTCGGCGAGGCCCTCCGCGAACACGCCGAGGTGCCGCCGCCCACCGACATCCCGCTCTCCAAGATCGCCGCATACTTCGACGACGTCTCGGTGCCGGCGATCATCGGCGGCCTGCGCGGCGCGCATGACGATTGGGCGCAGGAACAACTCGCGCTGCTGGGCGGCGCCTCGCCCACCAGCCTGGCCGTTACCGCGCGGCTGCTTGAGCTCGGCGGGCAGTCCAGCCTCGATCAGTGTTTTGATCGCGAGCTGTACGCGGCCGAACACATCACGGCCACACCGGATTTCGCCGAAGGAGTGCGCGCGGTGCTGGTCGACAAGGATCGCAATCCCGCCTTCAGCCCGGCGAGCCTCGACGACGTGGACGCGGCGGCCGTCGCGAAGATCGTCGGGGATTGACGCCCGCCCTCAATCCGTGAGAAATGCGGCATGCCGAGGCCCTATCAGCATCCGCGAGCCGCATTTCTCACGGTTCGAGGGGTCAGCTCCACTGCTCGGCGAGCTCCATCCACTCCAGTTCCGCTGATTCTTTGTCAGCGACAACGGTTTTGAGTTCGGTACCGAGATCGATCAGTTTGTCCGGATCGGTGGCGGCCTCCGCCAGCTGCGCATGCAGCTTGGACTCACGCTCGTCCAACTTCTCGATCTGCCGCTCCAGACGTTTCATCGCCTTCTGCGCATCGCGCTCGGCGGCCGCATCCCGCGGCTTCGCCGCAGGCGCGGCCGTTGCCGACGGCTTCGTAGCGGCCGCGGCGACCTTTCCGGTGCCGCCGGAGGCGGTGATCTGCACGCGTCGCTTCAGATACTGCTCGATTCCGCCGGGCAGATTGGTGAGTTTGCCGTCGCCGAACAGCGCCCACGTGCTGTCGCAGATCCGCTCGATCAGATACCGGTCGTGACTGATCACCACCAGCGTGCCGGCCCAGCCGTCGAGCAGATCCTCCAACTGCTGCAGCGTGTCGATGTCGAGATCGTTGGTCGGCTCGTCGAGCAGCAACACGTTGGGCTGCGCCATCAGGATGCGCGTCAACTGCAGCCGACGGCGCTCGCCACCGGACAGGTCCCCCACCGGCGTGCGCTGTTTGGCCGGCGAGAATCCGAGCCGCTCAGCCAGCTGTCCGGCCGAGATCTCCTTGTCACCCACCGTGATCCGGTCGGCGATCTCCTGGACCGCCGCCAGCACCCGCAGGTCGGTCGGCAGGTCGTCGAGTTCCTGACGGAGCCAGCCGATAGACACCGTCTGCCCCTGCACCCGACGGCCCGGCGCCACATCCATCTCACCGCCGAGTGCACGCAGCAGCGTGGTCTTACCGGAGCCGTTGACGCCGACCAGACCGACCCGTTCGCCCGGGGTGAGCCGCCAGGTGAGGTCGGCGATCAGCTCTCGATCGTCGGGCGTGGTCAGCCGTGCGTCTTCGAGCTCGATGACGATCCGGCCCAGACGGCGCTTCGCGAATGCGGTGAGTGCCACCGAGTCTCGTGGTTCGGGCACATCGGCGATGAGCTTCTCGGCCGCCTCGACGCGGTACCGCGGCTTCGAGGTTCGGGCCGGCGGACCGCGACGCAGCCACGCCAGTTCCTTCCGTGCCAGGTTGCGCCGACGTTCCTCCGCGGCGTCGGCAAGCCGGACACGTTCGGCCCGCGCGAAGATCCAGTCGTTGTAGCCGCCCTCATACGCGTCGACCGTGCCGTTCTGAACCTCCCAGGTCTGGGTCGCCACGGCATCGAGGAACCAGCGGTCGTGAGTAACGACGATCAGCGCATTGCCACGGGCGATCAGATGATCGGCCAGCCATTGCACGCCCTCGATGTCGAGATGGTTCGTCGGCTCGTCGAGGATCAGCAGATCCAGTTCGCGCACCAGCGCGGCCGCGAGCGCGACCCGGCGCCGCTCGCCACCGGACAGGTCTGTCACCGAAGTGTCCAGGCCGAGGATGTCGATGCCGATGCCCGCGAGCACATTTCGGATGCGCGCGTCGCCCGCCCATTCGTGCTCGTCGACGCCGAGATGGCCGAGAACCACTTCGCCGACGCTGGCCCCGGCCGGCAGCTCGCCTCTCTGGGTGACGACCGCCATCCGCAGGTCGGTCAGTCGGGCGACCCGACCGCTGTCCGGCGGCTCGATCCCGGCCAGGATCTCCAGCAGTGTGGTCTTGCCGCCGCCGTTGAGGCCCACGACGCCGATCCGGTCACCACGCTGTACACCGAGGCTGACATTCTCGAGAAGATGCTTGATACCAAAGCTTTTCGAAATCTTCTCGGCACTGATGAGGTTACTCACGCACGTACTCGCTTCGCTCCGTGCGCGCACGAGGCACCAACGCACTGTGTTGGATGATTCGCTTGCTGATACTCACTCATGACGTCACCGCCGACGCGCCGTGCACCGGGCCGGCCGCGGTCCGCACCGACTTGCAGACCCCGGCGCCGGCCAGTTCGGCTGCCACGCTCACCGCGGCTTGCGCTCCGGCACATAGGAATACACATGTCGGGCCGGAGCCGGACACGATTCCGGCGAGCGCCCCGGCCTCGACTCCCGCCCGGAGGGTTCGGCGCAGCGACGGCTGCAGCGACACCGCCGCGGCCTGAAGGTCATTGGCCAACAACGGTGCCACACGGTGCGGATCGGCCGCCGCCAGTGCCTGCAGCAGTTCGTCCGGCTTACCGATCCGTTGATCTTTGTTCTTACGCAGCCGATCCAGCTCCCGGTACACCTCCGGGGTGGACAGCCCGAACCCCGCGACCGCGATGACCCAGTGAAGTTCGCCGCGGGCGAGCACCGGCATCAGATTCTCGCCACGACCGGTACCCAGGGCGGTTCCGCCATGCAGCAGGAAGGGCACATCGCTACCCAGCCGGGCGGCGATCTCGTGCAGGTCATCTGCTTCAACGTGGCTGCGCCACAGTCGATCCAGTGCCACCAGCGTCGCCGCGGCGTCCGCGCTGCCGCCGGCCATCCCGCCGGCGATCGGAATGTGTTTGGTGATGTCGATCGCCACGTCGGGATCACGTCCCACACGCGCGGCGAGCAACTCGGCGGCGCGACCGGCGAGATTGTCGGTTCCGGTCGGCAGATCGGCGACGGCCCCGTCGCCAGTGGTGCGCACGGTCAGCGAGTCGGCCACCCGCACCCGCACCTCGTCGTACAACGAGATCGCGGTGAAGACGGTGGTCAGCTCGTGATAGCCGTCGTCGCGGACATCACCGACACCGAGGTGCAGGTTGATCTTCGCGGGGACCCGGACGGTCACCTCGCCGTTGGCTGACAACACGAGTTGCAAGCCTAGTCGTCTTCGGAGGCTGCCCGCGCCGCCGCCAGACGCACGTAGCCGTCGACGTCGAGACGCTCGCCGCGCAGCTGCGGGTCGATCCCGGCCTCGGCCAGCAACTGTCCGGCACGATCGGCCGAACCCGCCCAACCGGCGAGCGCAGCCCGCAGCGTCTTGCGGCGCTGCGCGAACGCGGCATCGACGGCCGCGAACACCTGGCGGCGGGTCCGATCATCCGTCGGCCACGGGGGCCGGACATGTCGATCGATGCGCACCAGGGCCGACTCGACCTTGGGTTCGGGCCAGAAGACGCTACGACCGACGGTGCCGGCGGTAGCCACCGTGCCGAAGTAGCGCGCCTTCACACTCGGCACCCCGTAGATCTTCGAACCCGGGCCCGCGGCCAGCCGGTCGGCGACCTCCTTTTGCACCATCACCAGCGTCGTGGTGATGGACGGCAGCTCGGTCAGCAGATGCAGCAACACCGGCACTGCCACGTTGTACGGCAGGTTCGCCACCAACGCGGTGGGCGCCGTGGGTATCTCCGCCGCCGACACCGCGAGCGCATCCTTGTTGATAACCGTCAGCGCCGATGCCTGTGCCGGGGCCTGCGCGGCGACCGTCTTCGGCAGCTGCAGCGCCAACCGCGGATCGATTTCGACTGCGATCACCTCGCGCGCGGCGCCCAGCAGCGGCAGCGTCAGCGAGCCGAGGCCGGGCCCTACCTCCAGCACCACATCGTCGGCGCCGACGCGGGCGGCTGCGACGATCTTGCGGACCGTATTCGCGTCATGGACAAAGTTCTGGCCCAACGTCTTGGTGGGCCGAACGCCAAGCTGCTCGGCCAGATCGCGGATTTCCGCGGGACCGAGCAGTTTGGGGGTGTCTTTCGGATCAGTGGTCAGCGCAGACCGAGCCTCGACGAGCAGGACGGCCAGGCTCCCCAGCCCTGGGCGGCGAGCGTCTTGGTCGCGATCGCGATCTGCTCTTCACGAGTAGCGAGGTCCGGCCGCGGCGCGTACTCCTGGCCGCCCCACCGATCCCAGGTGTTCTGGTCGAACTGGATGCCGCCATAGAAGCCGTTGCCGGAGTTGATGGCCCAGTTGCCGGTCGATTCGCACGACGCCAGCTGGTCCCACACGCTGCCGAACGGCACGAACGGCGGACCCGGCTTGGTTCCGACGGTCACGTGCGCCGGCACGGCCGGAGTGATGACGACGGCGTTGACGAGCTTCTTCTCGGTCTGCTTGCCGTTGACCGTGGTGATCTCATAGGTCGCGTTCTGCTCGCCCGGCTTGCCCGGGTCGGTGACCTTGGACTTGCCATTGATCATGTTCGGGTCGTTGGTCTTGATCTGCGGCGGGTCGACCGGCTCGTTGAGTTGCACCGTGCTGGTCCGGATCCGGGTGACATCGATCGTCATGCCGGCGGTGATCGGAGTGCCGGCATCCGGCTCCACCGTGTCTGTCGGCGCCAGCGGCACACCCAGCCGGGCCAGCAGGTCACCGACATTGGTTGCGCCGAGATCGGGAGCCGAGGCCACCGTCGCGTCGACCAGCTTGACGACCTTCGGCAGCAGAACGGTCAGTTGACCGCCGGCCACCGGCAACGTTTCGGTGCGCGGCTGCTCGACATCATTGGCCGGCGCCGACAGTCCCAGCTCACTGAGAGCCTGATCGACGGTTGCCGCGTTGGTGGTGATCGTGCGGCTCTGGCCGTCCACGTCCACCGTCACGGTCTTCTGCCGACGCAGCACGATGTGCTGACCGTCGCCCACCGACGACGACGCCGAAGGCTCGACGATGTCGCCGCGATGGACGTTGTAGCCCTCTTCCTCAAGGATGCCCTTCACCGAGCTGCGCATCGTGGTGAGGCTGATCGTCTTGCCGTCGACGTCGATGCTCACCTTCTTGTACATGACCACGGCGAGCACGCCACCCACGAGGACGGTGGCGAGCAGGCCCGCGATCGCGAAACGGGCGATGTTGGACGTCGAATGATTCAGTCGAGCAAAAACAGACACGGGTGTATTCCTGTTGGTCTTACGGCATTGCTTCGTCGAGGGGAGCTGCGCCCCAGCCTGCGACCATCGAGAACGGTCACAGTACGATAACGAGAAATGGCACCCTTGCCAAATGGAACGGCAAAATCCCAGCTCACACCCAATCAAGTGCTAGCTGGCAGCTAATTCCGCGCTAGGCGGCCCCGATTCGGTAGACACGCTCGGCGTTTGCGGTCACCGCGACGGCCAATTCCTCCGCACTCTGACCGCGGATTTCCGCCAGCGCCCGGACCGTGTACGGCACGCAATACGGCTGGTTGGGATGCCCCCGATAGGGGTGCGGCGTCAGATATGGCGCATCGGTCTCGACCAACAGCTGCCCGTCCGGCACGATCCGCGCGGCGTCCTGCAGCACCGTGGCATTGGTGAAACTGACGGTGCCCGAGAAGCTGAGCAGATAGCCGCGACGAACGCACTCCTCCGCGGCGGGAACGTCGCCGGAGAAGCAATGCATGATGACCGTCTCCGGCGCGCCCTCCCGCTCGAGGATGTCCAGCAGATCGGCGGTCGACGACCGCCCCTCGGGCTTATCCGCCTCGCGATTGTGAATCATCAGCGGCTTGCCGACCCGCTTCGCGAGATCGATGTGCCACGCGAACGCCTCGTGCTGCTGATCGATTGGCGCAGCGTCAGCCGACTTGGCCGGCCAGTAGTAGTCGAGCCCGGTCTCGCCGACCGCGACCACCCTCGGGTGCTCGGCCATCGTCTCCAGCTCGGCTCGCGCGTCGGTGGTCAGCTCGTGCGCGTGGGTCGGATGCAATGCGACCGCGGCGTACGCCCGCGAGTCCCATTCGGCGGCCTTGACCGCCCACCGCGCGTCGACCATGTCGTCGGCGACCGTGACGACCGCCCGTACTCCCACGCGTTGGGCGTGGTCCAGGATCTCGGCCACCGAGTCGGCGTCGCGGCCCCCGCACGCGGCCAGATGCGTGTGCGCATCAATGAGAGGGGCGAGCGGCTCTGGATCCGGCGGCGGAGGCTTACGCGGCATGGGCCGAACTATATGTGGACTATCTATATGCGGACGGTGCCGGTGATCGTGATGTCACTGGTTCCGCCGACCCAGATGTCTGCGCCGTCGTCGTGGATCCGGAGCCGGCCGGCGCGGCCGAGCGCGGCACCCTGAGCCGCGACATAGCGGTCGGGCACCACGCCTTCGCCGCGCAGCCAGACGGCGAGGCCCGCATTGAGGCTGCCGGTCACCGGATCCTCGGGAACACCGACGCCCGGAATGAATGCGCGCACCTCATAGTCCGGCGCTCCGGAACCGTCCCGGTACGGCCCGATGACACCAATCGCGAGTTCGCCCACCGCGGCGAAGTCGGGCTGCAGCTCGAGCACCCGCTCCCCCGACGTCAGCAGCAGGCCGAGCCAGCCGGGGCCGTTGTCGACCCATCCCGAGGCCGTGATGTCCGACGGCGACAACGCCAGGCTCGCGGCGGCGCGGCGCAGCGTGTCCGGGTCGAGCGGACCGGAGCGCACCAGCGGCGGCGCGGCGAATGCGAGATCGTCGCCGTCGGAACGAATCGTCACCAGGCCGGCGCCGCATTCTTGAACGATGTTGGGCCCGTTGGGCCTTCTCCCGGCGGCCAGCCAGGCCGCGGCGCTGCCCAGGGTGGGGTGTCCGGCGAACGGCAGCTCCCTACCCGGAGTGAAGATGCGCAGGCGATAGTCGGCGGCCGAATCGGTCGGAGCGCAGAAGAACGTGGTCTCCGACAGATTGGTCCAGTTGGCGAACCGTTGCATCTGCTCGGTCGACAGCCCATCACCGTCGAGCACGACGGCCACCGGGTTACCGGTCAGCGGACCCGACGTGAAGACGTCTACCTGGGCGAATCTGCGATCTCCGGTGGCCATGAAGTCATTGTGCCCGCCGTGACTCCGACCGACATGTCTGCCCGGGGTGACCGATAAGCTGGCCACATCATGACTACGCCCGCGTCAAACGGCTCCGACAAGCCCAGCTACTTCGTGACGACAGCCATCGCGTACCCCAACGGCGCACCGCATATCGGGCACGCCTACGAGTACGTGTCGGCTGACGCCATCGCCCGGTTCAAGCGGCTCGACGGGTTCGACGTCTTCTTCTTGACCGGAACCGACGAGCACGGTCAGAAGGTCTGGCAGACGGCGCGCGGCGAGGGCATCGAGACCGCCGAACTCGCCGCCCGCAACACTGCGGCGTTCAAGAAGCTGCAGGAGCGGCTCGGCAGCTCGTTCGACCGCTTCATTCGCACCACCGACGCCGACCATCACATCGCCAGTCAGGAGATCTGGCGCCGGATGGAGGCCAACGGCGACATCTATCTGGATCGCTACGCCGGGTGGTACTCGGTACGTGACGAGGCGTATTACACCGAGGACGATACGAGCGTCTCCGACGATGGCACCCGGATCGCCACCGAGACCGGTACTCCGGTGGAGTGGGCCGAGGAAGAGAGCTACTTCTTCAAACTGTCTGCCTACCAAGACAAACTGCTGGCGCATTACGCCGAGCACCCCGAGTTCATCGGACCGGACACGCGGCGCAACGAGGTCGCCAGCTTCGTCGGCGGCGGCCTGCGGGACCTGTCGATCTCGCGCACCACGTTCGACTGGGGCGTCAAGGTTCCCGATGCCGAGGGTCATGTCATGTACGTCTGGGTGGACGCGCTGACCAACTACCTGACCGGTGCGGGATTCCCCGACGACGCCGATCGGTTGGCGCATTACTGGCCCGCGAATCTGCACATCATCGGCAAGGACATCGTCCGATTCCACTGCGTGTACTGGCCGGCCTTCCTGATGAGTGCCGGCATCGAACTACCGAAACGCGTGTTCGCACATGGCTTCCTGTTCAACAAGGGCCAGAAGATGAGCAAGTCGGTCGGCAACGTCGTCGATCCGTACGAAATGATCGACGAGTTCGGCGTCGATCCCGTGCGCTACTTCTTCCTGCGCGAGGTGCCCTACGGACAGGACGGCTCGTACTCGCACGACGCGATCGTGTCGCGGACGAACGCAGATCTGGCAAACGAATTCGGCAATCTGGCGCAACGCACGCTGTCGATGATCGGCAAGTATTTCGATTCGGTGCTGCCGACACCCGATCAGCTGACCGACGTCGACACCGCGTTGCTGGCGCGGGCCGACGGGCTGCTCGAGCGGGTACGCGCCGAATTCGACACACAGGCACTGCATCTGGCCCTTGAGGCGATCTGGGAGGTGCTCGCCGAGACCAACCGATACATCTCCGCCGAAGAGCCGTGGAAGCTGGCCAAAACCGATCTGGTTCGCACCGGCACGGTGCTATACGTGTGCGCCGAGGTTGTTCGGATCGTGTCGCTGCTGACCCAACCGGTGATGCCCGAGTCGTCGGCCAAGATCCTGGATCTGCTTGTGGTGCCCCAGGATCGGCGTGACTTCAGCGCCATCGCCGACCGCCTCGAGGCCGGTAGCGTGCTGCCCAAACCGAGCCCGGTGTTCCCGCGGTACGTGGCGCCCGAGGAGAGCTGATGCCCAGTGGCGCGGTTCGCGACTGACCTCGGGCCCGCCGCGTCGGCGCCCGCGGTCCTGCGCGCCCTCGATCAGAGAGCCGCGGATGCCGGCATCGCGCCACCGGCCGGGCTGATCGGCGACTGGCTCGATTCATCCGCGGTCCTTGCGCCGTCGGTCGCCATCGCCGAGGGTCTGTCGATCCCCGACGCGTTGTCCGGCTGGTGGCTGGGTGCCTACCGATTCGACGGCGGGGTGGTCGGCGGTGTCGCCGATGAGATCCTGCGCCTCGATCGACACGGCCACTGGTGGTATGAATCGGCCAGCGCCACAGCGGTTCCCGACTGGGTCGGGCTCGCATTGCGCGGCGCTGCCGGATCGCCCTGGTCGGCGGACTGGGCGGCACCACCGAAGCAGCCCCATCTCGCGGCGATCGACCAGTGCCTGGCCGCCATCCGCGCCGGCGAGGTATATCAGGCGTGCGTCTGCACCGCCTACCGCGGATCGCTGAGCGGTACTCCCGTGGACTACTTCGCCGATGGCGCCGACCGGATGTCCGCGGTGAAATCAGCTTATCTCCAGGGTGATTGGGGTGCGATCGCTTCGTTCTCACCGGAGACCTTCGTGCGCCGCCGCGGCGATCTCGTCGAATCGAGCCCCATCAAGGGCACGCTGCCCGCGGCCGCCGATCCCGCCGACCTGCGCGCCTCGGTCAAGGACGTGGCCGAGAACATCATGATCGTCGACCTGGTCCGCAACGACTTCGGTCGGGTCGCGATCCCCGGCAGTGTGACGGTCCCCGAACTGCTCACCGTCCACCCGGCGCCCGGCGTGTGGCATCTGGTGTCGACGGTGCAGGCGCACCTGCGTCCGAGCACCACCGATGCCGATCTGATCGCCGCGACGTTTCCGCCGGCCTCGGTCACCGGCACCCCCAAGCTGCGGGCCCTCGAACTGCTGCATGGCTGGGAACGGCAGCGACGCGACTTCTATTGCGGCGCAATCGGGGTGGCGACGGCCGACGAGCTCGACCTCAACGTCGCCATCCGGACGGTCGAAATCGCGCCGGACGGCGCCACCACGTTGGGGGTGGGCGGCGGAATCACCATCGACTCGGTTCCCGAACGGGAATGGCAGGAATGTCAGGACAAGGCGGCCAGCATTCTCGGCCTGTCCGCCCCGTCCCGACCACCTACATCGATCGGGAGATGATCTCCTTCATGATCTCGCTGGTGCCGCCGTAGATGCGATTGACCCGCGAACCCGTGTACATATTGGCGATCGGGTACTCCATCATGTAGCCGTAGCCGCCGAACAGCTGCAGGCAGCGGTCGACGATCTTGTCGCTGGTCTCGGCGGCGAACAGCTTGGCCATCGACGCAGTCGCGGGATCGTTGTTGCCGTCGACGTATTGCTGGATGGCGGTGTCGACGGTCGCCTTGATGGCAAACGCTTCGGTCTTGCACTCTGCCAGCACGAAGGCATTGTGCTGGAATTTGCCGATCGGCCGGCCGAATGCCTGCCGATCCTTGGAGTACTGCAGCGCTTCCAGGATCGCCGCCTCGGCCAGCGCCGAACATACCGATGCGATGATCAGCCGCTCCCGGGCGAGCTCGCCCATCAGCTGATAGAAGCCCAAACCCTCTTGGTCGCCAAGGAGATTCGCCACCGGCACCTTCATGTCGGTGAAGAAGAGTTCCCGGGTGTCCTGCGCGTGCTGGCCCATCTTCTCCAGCACCCGGCCACGCTCGAACCCGGGCAGGTCCTTCGTCTCGGCGACGATCAGCGACACGCCGGCGGCGCCCTGTGTGGGATCGGTCTTGGCGACGATCACCAGCAGATCGCAGTGCGTTCCGTTGGAGATGAAGGTCTTCGAGCCGTTGATGACGTAGTGGTCGCCATCGCGGATCGCCGTGGTCCGCACCGACTGCAGATCCGAACCGGTGCCGGGCTCGGTCATCGAGATCGCCGCGACGAGCTCGCCGCTGATGACACCGGGCAGCCACCGTGCGCGCTGCTCGTCGTTGCCATAGTTCTCGAGGTACTTCGAGACGATCGGCGAGTGCACCGAGAACCCGAACCCATTGTCGTGCGCGTAGATCAATTCTTCTTGGACGACGGCCTGCATGCCGAAATCGCCACCCGCACCGCCCCACTTCTCATCGAGATCGAGCCCGAGCAGCCCCGCATCGCCGGCCTTGTTCCAGAACTCCCGGTCGACCGCGTGCTGCTGCGACCACCGCTCACGATGTGGCGTCGCCTCTTTCTTGATGAAGTCGGCGGCGTGCCGCCGCAGGTCGCGGTGGGCGTCGGTCTCCCACGTGGGTCGGTAGTCGGGAAACAGCTGTGACATCAGGACTCCAATTGTCATGACTGGTTGGGTCGAATACTCAGGCGACTATACGGGTGTATCGCCTGCCAGTCACAGGTACAGTGAATGGACTCACATCGCCACCCGGACGCTAGGATTTCGGCCGTCAACGCAGGCGCACGCGAAGGAGGCATGGTGGTCAATCCCCGCGCGACCGACGACGACCTGACTGCCAAGGCCCGGATCCGCAACGCCGCCCTGGATCTGTATGCCCAGCACGGCGAAGAACGCATATCGCTGCGCGCGATCGCGACCGCGGCCGGGGTGACGCTCGGACTCGTTCAGCACCACTTCAAGACCAAGGCCGGCCTGCGCGACGCGGTTGATCAGCTCGTCGTCGACTACTTTGCCCAGACCGTCAATTCAATTGATCCGCAGGGCAATCCATCCGATGTCGCCGCAGCCCGGGACACCGCGGTACGAGCAATGCTGGCGGACAATCCACCGGTGGTGAACTACCTGCGGCGCGCGCTGCTCGATCCGTCCGAGCACAACATCCACCTGCTCGACGTCCTGGTCGAACTGACCCGACACGAGGTCGCCGCGATGCGCAGCGCCGGGCTGGCCTCCACTCGGCGGCCCGAGTCCGTGCAGGTGGTCGAGGTGCTGATGCGCCAGCTCGGCGACCTGCTGTTGCGACCCCTCGTCGATGCCGCATGGGATCGCCTCGCTCACGCCGATGACGGGCCTAAGCCGCAGCTCACAATCGCGGTCACCGACTGACCGACGCCATTTCGGGTCGCTTACAGTGCAGGACGTGCCCGAAAATCAGAGCAATGAAGCGCCGGCCGCCCAGGTCACAGAGATCGAGCTGCAGCTGCGCTGGGGCGATATGGATCCGCTGAACCATGTCAACAACGTGCAGTTCGCCCGACTTCTGGAGGAGACCCGCGTCCGCGCGATGGACCTGTGGTTCGGCGGCGACAGTCGCGCCGTGCTCGGCCCGATCCTGATCGCTCGGCAGGACATCGAATACGTGCGGCCGCTGCACTACTCGACCGATCCGGCGAAAGTACGGATCTGGATCAGCCGGGTCGGCGGATCCTCATTCGCCTTCGACTACGAAATGCTCGACGCCTGGGGCAATCGCGTCGCACTCGCCAAGACCGTCTGCGTTGCAGCGGATCTGGAGACCGAGTCGTCCCGCGCAATCCCCGATGACGCCAAGCGCGTCCTGAACGAGCGCCTGGCCGCCCCGGCCCCGATGCGCTAACGCGCCGCGAGCACCGCTTCGTAGAGTTCACGACGCGATACACCGGCCCGGCCGGCCACCTCTGCGCAGGCGTCTTTCAGCCGGGCACCGTCATCGACGAGATCGTTCACCTCGTCGACCAGGTCGGTCGCCGACGGCGCCGTCAGCTCCGCACCGGCCAGGACCACACTGATCTCGCCGCGGACCCCGTCGGCCGCCCACGTGGCGAGTTCGGCGAGGGTGCCGCGACGCACCTCCTCGTACGTCTTGGTCAGCTCCCGACAGACCGCGGCGCGGCGATCCGGCCCGAGCACCGCCACCGCATCGATCAGACAATCGGCCAGCCGATGCGGGGCCTCGAAGAACACCGCGGTACGGGGCTCGGCCACCAACGGCGCGAACCACTTCTTCCGGGCACCCGACTTGCGGGGCGCGAAACCCTCGAAACAGAACCGCTCCATCGGCAGCCCGGACACGGCCAACGCGGTGGTCACCGCCGATGGCCCGGGGAGACAGGTCACGGGCAGGCCGGCCTCGACACAGGCCGCGACGAGTTTGTACCCGGGATCGCTGACCGAGGGCATTCCGGCATCGGTCACCACCAGCACCGAAGAGCCACTGCGGATCTCGTCGACCAGGTCGGGCGTTCTGGCGGCCTCCACCTGGTCGTAGTAGCTGATGAGCCGCCCGCCGATGGTGACGCCGAGCGCCGCGGCGAGCGCCTTGGTCCGCCGCGTGTCCTCGGCGGCGACGACATCAGCGGATGCCAGCGCCTCGACGAGCCGGGACGAGGCATCGCCGTACTGCCCCATCGGCGTCGCGGCAAGTATCAGCGTGCCCGCTCTCGCTGCGCTCTCAGCCACCGTCCACCGCTTTCACCATCCAACAGCCTACGATTGGCCGGGTGTCGGCACCCACTGCTCCCCCACCGGCGATGCCGGCTCCGGCGCCCGGCACGTCGGCGGCGCTCGGCAGCGCACCCGGACCCGAGATCCCGCTGCCGATCTTCGGCGCCACCGATCGGCTGCGCGGCTGGATCGTCGCCCTGGTCATCACCGCCATCGCCGGCGTCACCCGGTTCTGGAACCTCACCAGCCCGACCGACGATCACACCCCGGTCTTCGACGAGAAGCACTACGTGCCCCAGGCGTGGCAGGTGCTCACCGGCGGCAACTGGATCGAGGACAACCCCGGCTACGGCCTGATCGTGCATCCGCCGGTCGGCAAGTGGTTCATCGCCATCGGCGAGTGGATGTTCGGTTACTCGCCGCTGGGCTGGCGATTCATGTCGGCGGTCGTCGGAACGATCATGGTGCTGTTGACGATTCGCATCGTGCGCCGCCTGTCGCGATCGACGATGGTCGGCGCGATCGCGGGAATCCTGCTGACCGTCGAGTCCGTCACCTACGTGTCGTCGCGGGTCGGACTGCTCGACATCTTCCAGGCCTTCCTGGTGCTGGTCGCGCTGTCCTGTCTGCTGGCCGACCGCGACCAGACCCGCGAGCGGATGTACCGCGTCTATATCGAAGGGCGCATTCATGATTCGCCGCTCGGGCCCCGACTCGGCTTCCGCTGGTGGCGATTCGGCTGCGCCATCGCACTCGGGCTGGGATGCGGCGTCAAATGGTCCGGGATCTATGTGGTGCTGGCATTCCTGCTGCTCTCGCTGGCGTTCGATGTGGCCAATCGCAAGGCCTATCACGTTGCGCGGCCCTGGAAGGGCACGCTGCTGCGCGACGTGGTGCCGTCCTTCGCGAGCCTGGCGATCCTGCCGATGCTGGTGTACCTGGCCACCTACATCCCCTGGTTCAACAGTGAGACGTCGGTCTATCGATTCGAGGTCGGTCGCCAGGTCCCCGACGACCACACCTGGTCCTGGATTCCCGGCGCCTTCCGGTCCCTCTGGTACTACGAGATCGACCAGGTGCTCAAGTTCCACGAGAACCTGACCAACTCCAACGGCAATCACCATCCGTGGGAATCGAAGCCGTGGACGTGGCCGATGAGCTTGCGCCCCATGCTGTATGCGATCGGATACGGCCCGGACAAATGCGGCGGCAGCGACTGCGTGCACGGCATGTATCTGATCGGGTCGCCGATCATGTGGTGGATCTCGGTGCCGGTGTTGTTATGGGGCATGTGGCGATGGCTCGTCCGCCGCGACTGGCGCTACGCCGTCGTGATGGTCGGCTACCTCAGCAACTACCTGCCCTGGTTCATGAACCTGGACCGGCAGATGTACTTCTTCTACGCGACGACGATGGCGCCGTTCCTGGTGATGGGGCTGGCGCTGATACTCGGCGACATCCTCGGCGCCGATGGACGTTTCGCGTCATTCGGGCGCGAACGAAGAACCATCGGCATCCTGATCGCGTCCACCTACATCGGGCTGTGCGTGGTGAACTTCATCTGGCTGTGGCCGATTCTCACGGGATATCCGGTCTCGCAAGAGATCTGGAATCAGGAACTATGGCTGCCGTCTTGGCGTTAACCGCCGCCTAACGGACGACCATCAGTGGCACCGTGGCCTTGTGCAGCAGCGCCTGGCTCGTCGAGCCGAGAAGCAGGCTGGTGAAGCCGCCACGACCACGCGAACCGACCACCAGCAGCTGTGCATTCTTCGAGGTCTCCAGCAGCTGCTCGACCGGTCCGGCAGGTGACACGATGCGCTCGACGACCACATCCGGGTACTGCTCGCTGTAACCGGCCAGACGCTCACCCAACGACTCGCGCGCCTCGTCGATCTCCGACTGCAGCACCGACTCGTCCAGCCCGTAGCCGGCGAACACGCCGTCCGGGAGGTCCGACCAGGTTTGTACCGCAACGAGTTTCGTGTTGCGCGCCGCGGCCTGACGGAACGCCTCGGAAACCGCGTTCTGACTCAACTTCGATCCATCCACGCCGACCACCACCGGTCCCTCGTCGGCATCGGGTGCACCGCGGACGATCGCGACCGGCGAGTACGCGTTGGACGCCAACTCCGCGCCCACCGAGCCCAGCAGCAGGCCGCTGGCGCCACCGAGTCCACGGCTACCGACCACGACCAGGCTCGCGGTCTTCGATGCGTCGATGAGTGCGACGGCCGGACGACTGTCCGCGATGGACGCGGTGATCTCGACTCCGGGCGCCGCAGCCCGGGCGGTGTCCGCGGCTTCCTTGACGATCGCCTCGGCGTCTTCGCGTACCCGGTCGATCACGTCCTGCGGCACCGGCGCAACAGCGTATACAGCGGAATGCAGCTGATACATGCTGTAGAGGTGGAGCTCTCGATGCTCCCGTTCCGCAGCCTTCGCAGCCCAGGTCACCGCCTCATTGGATTGCTCAGAACCATCAACTCCGACGACGATCCGGTCACTCATCTGGGACTCCCATCCTCGCTGCTAATTTCATTAGCAATCAACACGATCTCGATTCAGGGTATTCCGGCATTGACCCCGCCGACCCTTCGGCTCCACGATAGAACTGCAATGCATGTTCATGGGCGCTCGCCGTATCAATGGGCCGGCGGCTACTGCCTAGCCGTCGCCGCGGTGGCGCTCGGCGTCTTGGGCCTGGGACGCTTGGTTTTCGGCTCGGACATCCCGATCGGGGTATTCATCGCGTTCCCGCTCGTGGTGTTCGCCGGCGCCATCGGCGCCCAGGTCGAGACCTATCGTCAATGGCGGCGAAACGCCAATTGGCGTGTGTGGCAAGGCGCCGGCTGGTTTCTGTTCACGTTGTTCGTGGTGTTCCTGTCGAGCACCTACGGCGCCTTCCAGAACCGCTGAGCCGGCCGCGCGGCAAAAACAAAACTGGCGCCGTCCCACAGGGACGACGCCAGTTTCGACTGTCTTGCTTACTGCCCGGGCTTGAGCTGCCCGCCGACCGTGTTCTTCACCACGATCGGGGTGCCGACCGGGAAGTTGTCGAACGCCCACTTGGCGTTCTCGTTGCTCACGTTGATGCAGCCGTGGCTGACATCGCTGTTGCCCTGCTGCTTCACCGACCACGGCGCGGCATGCAGATAGATACCGTCCCAGGTCATCCGCTGCGCCCAGTAGACGTCGGTCTTGTAGCCCTCCGGCGAATCCACCGGGACGCCGTAGGTCGACGAATCCATCACGACCATCTGCTCCTTGGTCATCGTGTGGTAGACGCCGTTCGGAGTGGGATGCGCGTTCGAACCCATCGAGATCGGGATGGTCTTCACGACCTCATTGTTGTGCCACACCGTCATCTGGTGGGTGGTGTCGTCAGCGACAGCCTCCCAGCCGGTGGAGGTGGGGACCGGCGGACCCGCCGGGCTCTGCTGCGGCTGCGGCTTCGGCTTCTGCGGCGCGGGCGCCTGCGGAGCGTGGTACCACGGCACGTCCGGGCCACCGGGCCACAGCGGATCGGCACTTGCAACGGCAGGCAGCGCGAGGCCGAGCGCGAGCACACCCGCGATCGACGCCACAATCCGTGCTGTCAGTCTTTGCACTGGAGACACCCTTCAGTTAATAACGGAACGATCACGTCCCGACCGCCGCTCATAGTGCCATGGCTATTGGTACATCGAAAGTTTGTCGACCGACCGAATCGGACACCCTACCCCACCCAGGTCGGAACATTACCTATGTGACCTGCATATTTACCTTTGTGAACAGTTTTCGGAAGCTTCGTCACACAAATGGGTGTTCGGCAGGTGATCCCCCGCCCTTGAACACCGATACTGCGCCAGGCATCGTTGCTGCGTGATCGTCTATCGAGAAGTCCGCGACATCTCTGCCACCCCCGAACAGGTCTATGACGTCCTTACTGATCTGAACGCCTATGACCAATGGAATCCCTGGGTCGTACGTGCGGCCGGGACCGTAGCGCCGGGAAACAAGGTTGAGGTCTGGCCGCTGCTGCGCGGCAAAGAGCAGCACTACCGGCACCGGATCCTCGAAGCCGACCGCGGGCGCCGCTTCGTCTGGTGCGACCTGGGCTGGTTCACCCTGTTTGCGAAGGGTGAACGGCATCGGACACTCGAGCCAACCGAGACCGGCTGCCGATACACCGTCGAGCTGCGGCTGCGCGGGATCGCCAAGGCCACCGCCGACAAGCAGTTCGGGCAGTCGATGCGGGAGGGGCTCGCGGCCGAGGCCGACGCGCTCAAGGCCCGCTGCGAGCAGTAACGAAGTTTTTTCCATCGACTGTTGACTCTCCCGTTGGGGGAGATCCGACGGTCGATGCATGACCACTTCAACGCTCGACCCCACACCCGAGGTCCGCACTGCGGTGCGGCCGTTCACGTATTGGGCACCGCTGGCGGTGCTCATGGCCGGGACGTTCATCTTCGTCCTCGACTTCTTCATCATCAACGTCGCGCTGCCGGCGATCTCGACCGATCTGCACGCGGGCGACGGCGCCATCGAATGGATCGTGGCCGGGTACGCGCTCACCAGCGCGGCCGGGTTCATCACCGCCGGCCGGCTGGGCGATATATATGGACGCCGGCGACTGTTCACGATCGGCATCGGGGTGTTCGTCGCGGCATCGGCGCTGTGCGCACTGGCCGTCAACCCGGAGATGCTGATCGCGGCCCGACTCGCGCAAGGCCTGGGCGCGGCCGCGATGGCGCCGAACATCCTGTCGCTGCTGGGCGTGCTGTACACCGGCGCCGCCCGAACGCGGGCCATCAGCATCTACGGAATGGTGATGGGGCTGGCCGCGGTGGCGGGACAGCTCCTCGGCGGCGTACTCGTCCGCGCCGACATCGCCGGGCTCGACTGGCGGGCCGTCTTCTGGATCAACGTCCCGATCGGGATCATCGCTCTCGCTCTCGCCCCGCGGCTGATGCCCGAGTCACGGGCCGACTCCGGCCGCGGTCGACTCGATCTGCGCGGCGTCGTATTGATCACCGTGGCGCTGGTCGCCTTGCTGCTGCCACTGATCGAGGGGCGCGAGGCGGGCTGGCCCGCGTGGTCCTGGCTCTGCCTGGCAGCAGCGCCGGTTCTGTTGGCTGCCTTCATGTTCCAGCAGCGCCGCACGGCGGTAAGGGGCGGCAACGCGTTGCTCGACCCGCGAATCTTCGTCGGGCCCTTGCGCGCCGGCCTTGCGACACAGCTGATGTTCTGGGTGCAGCAGGCCGCCGGCTATACGTTCCTCGCGCTGTACCTGCAGCAGGGACGTGGGATGACGCCGCTCGGTTCGGGCGCCGTGTTCGCCGTACTGGCGGCCGGCTACCTGTTGACCTCGCTGCGGGCGCCCGAGCTGACGGTGCGGTTCGGCCGGACTGTGATCCTGATCGGCGCCGTGGTCGCCGCGGTGGCGGATCTATTGCTCGCGGCGGCGGTCGGACACATCGGATTCGGCGGATCGGTGGCCCTGCTGTTTCCGGGGTTGTTCCTGCTGGGAGCCGGACAGGGACTGTGCATCACCCCGCTGACCACGACGGTGTTGAGCCAGGCGCGCCCGGAAACGGCGGGCGCGGTGTCCGGTGCGCTGTCCACAATTCAGCAGGCGGGCAACGCGATCGGCGTTGCGGGTATCGGCGTCGTCTTCTACGCATTCGCCGATCGATCTCCCGCGTCGGCCATGGAGTGGACGGCGATCACGATGGCCGGAACCCTGGTGGTCGTCGCCGCGCTGACCCGGATGCTGCCCAAGGTGTCACGATGATCTCGCATACTGATCCCGTGACAATCGTGTCGATCGGTTCGTTCTCCCGCATGACGTACCTGAGTATCAAGGCGCTGCGGCACTACCACGAGATGGGACTGCTCGAGCCGGCGCAGATCGATCCGACATCGGGCTACCGGTCCTACGACACCGGCCAGGTGCCGACCGCACAGGTGATTCGGCGGCTGCGCGAGCTGGACATGCCGCTCGAGGAGATCCGGGAGGTCGTTGCCAGCGACGACCCGCAGGTTCGTAACTCCGTCATCGCGCACCACCTCGGCCGCGTCGAGAAGCAGTTGGCGCAGACGCAGGCGACGGTGTCCGGGTTGCGTAACCTACTGGATCCGCCGACCGCGGGGCCGATGACGTTCCGGACCGTCGAGCCGGCAATCGCGGTGGGCCGCACGGCAACTCTGACCATGGACGAATTCGCACCGTGGTGGGTCGCCACCTTCGACGAGTTGATCGCCGACGTCACGGCGGCCGGACTCACCCCGACCGGCGCGAAAGGATCTCTGTACACCGGCGACTTCTTCGAGCGGGACAGCGGCGGCGAGGTCACCGCCTTCGTCCCGTGCGTCCTGCCGGACCACGAGGTCGATCTACCGAGCCCCGTCGAGCTACCGGGGCTGGACGTGGCCGCGATGGTGCATCCGGGTTCACTGCATGAGCTCGATCGCACGTACTGGCGGCTCGGCACCGAGGTCGCGAATCGGTCGATCGGTGTCGACGGGCCGATCCGCGAGTACTACATGGTCGGTCCGCATGAGACCGATGACGAATCGGCGTGGCGTACCGAGGTCTGCTGGCCGGTGTTCCGCACCAACTAGCCGCGCAGCAGCCCGCCGATTGCGTTGTCCAGGTGAGTCATTGCGCGGTCGGCCGTCTGGGCATCAGCTTCGGATACCCGGGCCGCCGACATCACCAGCCCGTAGATCATCTGCGCGACGAGTTGCCGATCGTTCTCCGCGACGCCGGCCTCGCCGAGCACATCGAGCAGCGGCCGCATCGATTCCTCGTGCGCGGCCGCCAACTGGGCGCGGGACTCCGGGTCGAGCTCCGGGAGCAACACCCCGATCTTGCTGATCAGTTCGTGTTCGGGTTGCGCCGCATAGTCGATCTGATCGCGGGCCCAGGCCCGCAAGCGATCGGCCGGCGCGCCCGGTCCACCGAGGATCGCGGTCGCGCGATCGACCTGATGCGGGACCTCCTGCTCGAACCACCGCAGCAGGATGTGCGCCTTGTCCGGGAAGTAGCGATACAACGAGTTCCGGGCCAGCCCGATCTTCGCCGCGATATCGCCCAGGGTGACCTGCTCATAGCCATGTTCGATGAACAGGGACACGGCCGCGTCGAACACGGCCGCTTCCTGCTGGGCGACATGCGCCGCGATGTTGGCACCCTTGATACGTGGCATCGCTCAGAGGCTAGTCTCTCTGGCCGTGCGGGTTCAGCTGTCCGTCAGCAAGGTGCAGGCGCACATCGGCATGCGCCAGCGGAGCCTCGTCATGGGTGACGATCATCGTGGCCAGCCCCCGGTCCCGGGTCACCCGGGCCAGGAGATCGCTCACCTGGTCGGCCAGCTCCGGATCGAGAGCGGCGGTCGGCTCGTCGGCGAGCAGGATCGACGGCTCGGCCATCAGGGCTCGGGCGATCCCGACTCGCTGACGTTCGCCGCCCGACAACTGACCGGGCAACGACGTTTGCTGTCCGCCGACGCCCAGATCGGCCAGCAGCGCGCGGGCTCTGTCGGTGGCCCCCTTGCGTCTCCCGAGCACATGCGCGACGACTTCGAGTTGCTCCAGCGCCGTCAGATTCGGCAGCAGGTTCGCATTCTGATAGACGATGCCGATCCGCTTGCCGCGCAGTCGGGTTCGGCCGCGCTCGCTCATCGTCGCGGTTGATTCGGAATCGATGAGCACATCGCCGGCGACAGGTTTGCGCAGCAGGCCGGCGAGCGATAGCAGCGTCGACTTACCGCCGCCGGACCGGCCGGTGATCACTGCGATCTCGCCGGCGTGCAGATCCAGATCGACCGCGTCGAGCAGCACTCGCTCGCCAGCGCCGTCCGGAACGACCGCCCGGATACCCCGCAGTGCCAGAACCGGCTGAGCTGAAATGGAATTCGTCACATTCATGCTTCTACCCCCAACGCCACGGCCGGTTCGACCTTGCTGATTCGCCGCAATGTCACCGCGCCGCCGACGATCCCGGCAGCCGCAAGAATCGCGGCCGCAGTAGCCACATTCGCCGTCGAGAACTGCACTGGCACATCGCCGCCGGACATCCCGGCGATCAACGCGCCGCCGATCACCGTGCCGATCGCCGTTGCAACAACGACCACCACCGCGATCTGCACCAGGCCGTCGCGGATCACGTACCAGCTCGATGCGCCCATCGCCTTGAGAACACCGACCTGCCGCACTCGCTGCAGGGTCAGCACCGTGAAGAAGGCCCCGACGATCAGCGCCGAGATCACCAGCAGGAACATGCGGATCATCGTCATCGTCTGCGTCTCGGCGCTGTAACCGGGCGACCCGGCGTAGGAGGCCTTCTTCGTCAGCGTGTCGGTGCCTGCAGCTTTGTCGACCGCGGCGATGTCGGTACCGGACGGGATCTTCAGCGCCACGGCCGAAAACCTCCCTCGCGGGTCAGCGCCGTAGGCGATCTTCTGCCAGGTATCGATGGACGTGAAGGCAACGTCGACATGGCCGTACGAACCGGCAAAGGTGAAGCCCAGCACAGGCAGCTCGATTCCGCTGCCGCCCAACTGGAATCGGTCGCCGACGTGTACCCCCTTGTTCTCGAACTCGTGCGACAGCACCAATCCGGGCGGCCCGGCCAGCGCGGTCCGCGCATCGGCGCGCTGCACCAGGAAGCTGTCGGCAGGCACTCCGAAGAGCGCGATATCGATACTCTCGCCGGTCTTTCCGACGCGCGCGGCATTGACGAACGAGACGCCGAGTGCCGAGGCCGTCGCATGCCTCTGCCACGTCGCCAGTTGGTCACCGTCGACGATCGACCGCGAGAACGTCGCCTGCGAGTGCGGGGCGAATGCCAGATGATCGAACGGCAGATCGCGCAGCGCGGACGTGCCCTGGTTCACCAGACCGTCGCTCAGGCCGACCACGATCGTCGACAACACGGCGACGAGCACGATCACCACGCCGACCAATCCGTATCTGCGCCACGACCGGCGCAGCTCTCGTACCGCAACGAACACTGGCTACTCCCCCAATTTGGCGACACTGTGTCGCCATCATAGCGACACAGTGTCGTCAAATTGGAGATCGTTCGCCGCGGGCGAAACGGTGCAGGTCAGGCCTTGATGAAGGCGTCGATCTGGTTGATCGCCGCGGACGCGCCCTCGATGACGCCCATATCGAGCACTGTCTGCAGGGCTTCGGCGGTCTGATAGCGGCTCACGTAGGTCGCATGGGTACGGCCGTCGACCTCGACGAAGGTGAAATCGTTGCCCGCCTTCGGCATCGACTCGATGACGTTGAACTGGTCATCGGCGAACGCATCGTCGAAGCTGAACCCGCGCGGCTCATCGACCGCGGTGACCGTCCAGACGCTGGCGACCTTATCCCCCTCCGGGCCGGTCATGTAGTAGGTCATCCGGCCGCCGGGCTTGAGGTCGTGGTCGACGAAGGTGGCCGGGTATTCCGGCGGGCCCCAGATCTTTTCGAGCTGGCGCGGGTCGGCGTAGATCTGCCAGATGCGGGCGACCGGCGCGTCGAACTCGGCGTTGATCGTCAAGGTCAGGGCTTCGGCATCGGGGGTGACGTTCGTGACTGGCATTGTTCATTCCTCCTGTTGAGATTCGATTGCGATGAGTTCGTCGATGCGCGAGATACGACCGCGCCAGAGCTGCTCGAGCTCGGTCAGCATGGTCGATACCGCCCGCACCGCCGCCACGTCACCGCTGGCCAGCTGCTCGCGACCACTGCGTCGTTTGACAAGCAGCCCAGCCTTTTCCAGCACAGCGACGTGCTTTTGCACTGCGGCGAAGCTCATGTCGTACTTCGCCGCGAGCGCCGAAACCGAGTGTTCGCCGGCCAGAACCCGTCGCATGATGTCGCGTCGGGTGCGGTCGGCGAGCGCGTGGAACATGGCGTCTGCCCTGTCCTCGTCGTTCTCGATCACTCCTCAAACATACAACCAATTGGTTGTATGTCAAGGGTGCTACTCAAACCGTGGGCATAGCGGGGTGCCATCGACATAATGTCCACGGCTCCCCGCTATGCCCACGGTTGAGTGGAGTGCCCCTAAGCCGACGCCGGATTCCGACTGCGGCCCAGCAATATCCGCGCGACCAGCGCCAGGATCGCCGCCGTGACGGTCACGATTCCCATCGGTACGGCCGAATGACCGCCGCCGACACCGACGAGCGGAGCCGCCACGGCACCCAGCCCGAACTGCAGCAGCCCGACCCCTGCCGACGCAGCACCAGCCGCATCACCGTGGTCCTCCAACGCCAGTGCGGTGGCGTTGGGCATGGTCAGGCCGATCGACGCGACCATCACGAACAGCGCCGGCTCGAGGTACCAGATGCCGAGACCCGCGGTGGTGACAACGAAGGTCGCTGCAGCACCGATGAACACGCCGGCCAATCCGATATTCAGACCGACCTGTGGCGACCACCACCGCACGAGTCGGGTGTTGGCGGCGTTGCCCAGCAGGATTCCGATGGCATTGGCGGCGAAGAACGCACTGAACTGCTGCGCCGAGGTGCCGTACACGTCCTGAAAGACGAAGGCGGAAGCGGAGATATACGCGAACATCGCCGAGAACGACAAGCCTCCGGCGAGGGCGTAACCCATGAAGCTGCGGTCGACGAACAGGTGCCGCATGTTGCGAAACATGTCGACCACTTCGCCGGTGCGGCGACGTTCGACGGGCAAGGTCTCCGGCACCCCGACGATTGCCGCCACCAGGAAGACCAACCCGAGCCCGGCGAGTACGACAAAGAGCCCGCGCCAATCCATCACCCGCAACAACTGAGCGCCGACCACCGGCGATGCGATCGGCGCGATTCCGTTGACTGCCAGCAGAATCGAATACGATCGGGCGGCCTCGACGCCGCTGTAGAGATCACGCACGATCGCCATCGCCACCACGATCCCGGCCGCGCCGGCGAGGCCCTGCAACAACCGGAACAGGTCCAGCAGATATACGTTCGGGGCGATCGCACACAGCACCGAGGCGACCGTGAACAGCGCCATGCCGGCGATCATCGGCCGACGTCGCCCCCACCGGTCGCTGAGCGGCCCGACCAGCAGCTGTCCCAACGCCAGGCCGAGCAGACAGGTCGTGAGCGTCAGCTGAATCGATGAGCTGGAAACGTGCAGATCCCTTGCGGCCTGCGGCAATCCGGGCAGGTAGACGTCGGTGGTGATCGGCCCGAACGCCGACAGCGCGCCGAGCAAAGCGATAAGGCGAATACGCGAACCAGATCCCGTCATCGCGGTCCGTCGGGACCGTACGACCGAGTGACGGTGGCGACGCGGACCTGATAGTCGCGGTACCAGGCGTCGCGGCCGCGCTGCTGCGCAACCGTGTGCGCGGCAACCTGTTTCCAGGCTGCGGCCGATTGCTCGTCCTCCCAGTAGGACACGGTGATACCCAAGCCTTCGCGTGCCGATTCGACCCCGAGAAATCCCGGCTGCTGCGTGACGAGTTCGTCCATCCGATCCGACATCACCGCGTATCCGTTGTCCCCGTCGGTACGAAGCGACGTGAAGATCACGGCCACATACGGCGGCGGCGGTGTCGGAGCGAATTGGTTCATGAACCGATCATCGCAGTGCAGCCGGTTGTCGAGGCGGAGGCTTGACCTTGAAACAGCATCAGGGTCGCGCTTTCCTCATGACCACAGCTGCGTCGGCGAAAACCGACGCTGACGTGCGACTCTGTCGATACGATCAATCGCCGGTGACTGTGTGGTCCGATTCACCGCCTCCGGCTACGACGCTTCGCCGCAGCTGCATCTGCGACGCAGCCCGTACCGCCGCACCAAACATCATGGCGGCGAACCTGATTGGAGATTCTCGTGACCGTTGCCGGCTATGTGCTCGCAGGCATCGCAGCCCTGCTGCACGTCTTCATCTTCTACTTGGAGTCCGTCGCCTGGGAGAGCGCACGGGCGCGAAAGGTGTTCGGCACCAGCATCGAAGAGGCACAGACCACGAAGTTCCTGGCATTCAATCAGGGCTTCTACAACCTGTTTCTCGCCGTGATCGTGGTCATCGGGATCGTGTCGGCGGCCTGCGGCGAGAAGACGATCGGCGCGACGCTGGTACTCGCCGGCGTGGGCTCGATGCTCGCCGCGGCCTTCGTCCTGTTCGTCGCCTCCGCCCCGCATCGTCCGGCAGCTATCCGACAGGGCGCGTTTCCACTACTCGCCTTGGTTGTACTGACAATCGGGCTGAGCATCTAGCACGTAATTTCTTCCGCAAATCCGCGCCATTTTCGTGGATCCGCGCCGGTTGCAGCCGGCGCGAATCCACAGAAGCGGCGCGGATTTCACGGACTAGTGCTCGGCCAGCGTCTTTATGTCGGCCTCGCGGTAGTTGCGCTGGCCGCCGAGGGTGCGCTGTAAAAGGTGTGTGACTTCGGTGGTGGTTGCTGTGGTGATCGATGATGCAGTCGTACCCTCGGAGTCAGGCAAAGGCGCCCCGTACAACCCACCACTCAAGGGGAAGGCGCCCATGTTGACTCTCGTCTCCCTACTCGTACTCATCAGCCTGATCTCTCTCGCGCGGCACTCCCTTCGCAGCGCCCGAACCACGATTAGCGCCATTGCCCCTAAGGAGCCGCACCAACTGCGCTACGCGGCCTGGTCACACGCATTGCATCCAGCGACGCCGATCCATTGACCACTCCGCGGCAACGGGGCTTGGCAATTTGCAGAGCAGCCACCAGAAGTACCCCATGCAGACCGCTCGCGATGATCTCGTGTTCACCATGATGGCCAAGCACGTACGTGCCTCGAACTCGAATTACCGCCCGCCACTTCACCCCGGCGCGGTGGCCAAGTGTCAAAGGGGCGACGGAGTGGCGGACGCACTCGATGCCGCGATCGCCTCGGCTCTAGCCCTGTCGACAGACATGAGTGAAGGCGCCCCCGACTAGCTCGAAAACGCCTTCTACCTGCTCAAAATTTGTGGAGCTAAGGGGAATCGAACCCCTGACCTTCTCGATGCGAACGAGACGCGCTACCAACTGCGCTATAGCCCCGGAGGTCTTGCGACCAACAGACGCAAACTTTATCAGCCGACCCGCCCGGCGTCGCACACGCCTGTCTCCTACGGTTGATGACGTGGCCGAACTCTCCGATGACCAGGTCGTCGCGATCCTCGATAGGACCGTCGCTGCGATCAATCCTGTCCTGGATCTCCTCGCCGAGCGCGATGTGCTCGGCCTCAAGAAGCACACGTATCACCCGTGGCCCGGCGAGGGGCCGCGCAGCCATCAGGCCATTCACCTGGTCTCGACGCCGCTGGATTTCGTCGACTGGCCGGGGACCGCGGGGTGGCGCGGACTGTCTATGAAGGACCGCGCACAGTGGTGGATCAACCGCGTCGGCGCTGTGAACACCGTCGCGGTCGCGTTTCCGAGCGTCTTCGGTCTCTGGACGCGCTACCTGCCGGCGGCCGCCCTGCTCGGCTTCGCCAATCAGGCGATCGTCCTGGTGGCCATCGCCCGGGAGTATCAGGTCGTCGAGCCGAAGTATCAGATCGAGCTACTGGCGGCCGTGCTGTGCATTCGCAACGTCGACGCCCATTCCGCGGGTAGCGTTCCGACGTCGGTTCTCCCGCCGGGCCGGCGCTCGCTGATCGCTACCGTGTGGAACGTCGCGCAGACTCTGCGTGAGCTGTCCGGCGAGTTGGATCGTCGCCCCGGACCATCGAAACCCTTTGCCACGCTCGCACTTATCCCGCTTGTCGGCGGGCCGTTCTCCTACCTCGGCGAACGGCTGGCACTGAGCAGGGCCGCAAGTCTCGGCCGTCACTGGATCGTCGATCACCCCGATTCGATCGCGCCTCTGTCGTAGCTTCGCGCGCCGGTCGAGAGTCTGCGACGTCAGACCACCCGGCGGTAGTCCTCCGAGCGCTGCCCGCGCTCACGAAGCTGGTAGTGCGGCAGGTGGTCGAATACCGGGTCCTCGTCGTCGATCTCGAGAACCACGCCGGCGGGGCGTCGGCGCTGTGCCTGCGGTTGAGCCCAACCGTCGGCCACGGGCCGCTCGCGTCGCACGCCCTCGTCGCGACGCTTGCGCGCCAGCCGCGCCGCGCGCCGAGCCCGAATTCGCTGCTCGTTCGCCACGGAACGGCGCAGGAAGTACATGTACCCAACCAACAGCACGCCGGCCACACCGGTCAGCGCCCAGCCGACCGTGCCGAGCATCACGCCCAACACGACGGCCACCGCGGTGACAGTTGCAAGAGCCACCAGCGTCCGCTGGCGATTGCGGTAGCGGGTTTCGCTGCGCCGCAGGTCCGCATCGGGGTCATAGCCGCCGCGGCCACGACGAGTGCTGGCCGTTTCGAAATCCTCGTCGTCGGCTGCGTCCTCGACTGCTACGTCGTCATCGGCCTCGGCGACGTCGTCGAAGTCGTCCTCGTCATCGGCAACCGTGTCGTCGGCCTTGCCGAAGTACTCGTCGATATCGGCTGCTTCAGCGGACTCGTCGGCGTCGATGTTCAGATCATCTTCGAGGTCGTCGTCGAGATTGATTGCCGGAGCATCTTTTTCGAACTTCTCGGTCTTCGTCGCGACCTTGACGGTCGCCTTCTCCGAATCAGCCGCCTCGTCCGTCTCATCGTCGGTGAGCGTCTCGGAGATGTTGATCGCCTTGTGATACTCGCGCGCCGGCGGTTCCCATTCGGCATCATGCGGGTGCCGACCCTGTGCCAGCTTGGTCCGCAAACCCGCGACCTGACGGCCGCCCTGGTGCAGGACCCGTGCGGCGAGTGTTGCCTGAGTCGTCTTGCGCAGCTCCGGCCGCGCCTTCACCACCATGGGAACCAAGACGAACAGCCAAATCGCGACCAGACAGATCCAAAGTACGGAGTTCGGCATCGCTGGCTCCTCCCGGAATATCGACTCGTGTCACACCAGTAACACGAAAGTTGCTTGTCCAGGTTATGACCGAACCCATCGCATCCTGCGCAGACGCGCCGGGTGATGGCGATATGCGCGTCACAGTCACAGACTCGCCGGAATATCCGGACTCTGGTCCGGCGTTGAGCCCGTCGTTGCCAATTCCACTAGAGGAGAAGTCATGAGCACTGTCGTCGTATTCGGGGCCACCGGTTTCGCGGGTGGACACATCACCGACGAACTGGTCCGCCGCGGCCACAAAGTCATCGCGGTCGCGCGCGACACATCGAGTCTCGCCCAGCGCGACGGCGTCGAGGCTCGATCGGGTTCGGTCGACGACACGGCATTCGTGACCGAGGTCGCGGCCGGAAGCGACGTGGTCGTCAGCGCCCTGTCCACCAAGGCCGGCGGTGGCGGTGTCGAATTTTCCGACGCGCTGACGACGCTCCTCGCCGGGGCCGAGGCGGCCGGCGCACGACTCGGAGTCGTCGGCGGCGCCGCGACATTGCTGACCGCGCCGGGCGGACCCCGCGTGCTCGACGCCGGATTCCCGGACGAGATCCGGCCGATCGCCGAAGAGCAGGCCCGCGGCCAGGCCGCCCTGGAGAACTCCGGCACCGACGTCGACTGGTTCTACGTCAGCCCGTCGGCACTGTTCGGCCGTGACTTCGCCGGCGAGCGCACCGGCACCTTCCGCATCGGCGACGACATCCTGTTGACCAACGCCGATGGCACGTCGACGATTTCAGGCGCCGACTACGCGATCGCATTCGTCGACGAGATCGAGCGCCCGGCGCATCACCAGAAGCGTTTCACGGTGGGCTACTGATCCTCTGCGCCGTCTGCGCTATGGCGATCAGAAGGTGGCGCGGCCCGACCGCACCAGCGCGTCGACCGCGCCACCCACGAGTTCGTCCGCGGTCAGCGCCATCAGCACGTGGTCCCGCCACGCGTTGTTGACGTCCATGTAGCGCCGCAACAAACCCTCCTCACGGAAGCCGACCTTGCGTAACACCGATTGCGAAGCCAGGTTGGCCGGCTGCACGGTCGCCTCGAGGCGATGCAGCCCGACCGCACTGAAGCAGTGATCGACCCCGAGTGCGACTGCGGCAGTGGCCACTCCGTGGCCGGCCACGTCACCGTCGACCCAATAGCCGATCCACGCGCTGCGCAACGCGCCCCGCTGGATGTTGCCGACCGTGAGTTGCCCCTGGTACTCGCCGTCGACCTCGATGACCAGCGGCAACATCGTGCCGGTGCGCGCTTCCGCCTTCAGTACCGAATGCAGTCCCGGCCAGGCCGAGGAATGATGCCGCTGCGCCCAGGTGCCGACCCCGGTCGGCTCCCATGGCAGCAGCAGATTCTGATTCTTGATGCGTAGTCGACTCCAGGCCCGCGCATCGCGAAGACGGATCGGCCGCAACGTGATGGCCCCGGCCTCGGTCCGCAACGGCCCCAACGTCGCCGGCCATCCGGGCGACCGCGAACTACTACTGCCCCAGGCGCGCACAGTCGGATTATCCGCGCTGGGCGAGGAAGGCGACATCCACCTCGTCGCCGGTGTCGAGTTCCTCAACGTCGGGGTCGACGATGATCAGGCAGTTCGCCTCGGCCAGCCCGGCCAGCAGATGCGACGAGCCGCTTTCCGACGAGCCCAGAACCTGCACCAGATATTCACTGGTCTGCTCGTCGCGCATCAGCTGCCCCCGCAGAAAACCCTTGCGGCCCTTGACACTGGCGATCGGCCCCACCGTACGGGCGCGGATCACCCGGCGCATCGGCTGCCGTTTGCCGAGCGCCAGCCGGATCAGCGGGCGCACCATGATCTCGAAAGTCACCAGCGCCCCAACCGGATTCGCCGGCAGCAGGAAGGTCGGCACCTCGTCCCGGCCGAGCCGGCCGAATCCCTGTACCGAGCCCGGATGCATGGCGATCCGATGCACATCGAGACTGCCCAGCTCGCTGAGAGCGTCGCTGATCGTCTCCGACATGTGGCCGCCGACCGAACCCGTGATGACCACGACCTCGGCACGAATCAGTTGTCCCTCAACGATTTCCCGAATCACCGCGGGCTCGGGCGAGACGATGCCCACCCGGTTCACATCGGCGCCGGCATCGCGGGCCGCCGCCGCGAGCGCGTAGCTGTTCACGTCGAACACCTGGCCCGCTCCGGGCTGACGGTCGATGTCGACCAGCTCAGCACCGACCGAAATGATCGAGATCCGCGGCTTGGGATGCACCATGACGCGCTCCCGCCCGACTGCCGCCAGCAGACCCACCTGGGCGGGACCGATGATCGCCCCGGTGCGCACCGCGACATCACCCGGCTGCACGTCGTCGCCGACGCGGCGCACGTAGTCGCCGGATCGCACCGCATGCCCGACGCGCACCTTCGACAGCCCACCGTCAGTCCAGCGCAGTGGCAGCACGGCATCGGCCAAAGTCGGCAGCGGCGCACCGGTTTCCACCCGGACCGCCTGGCCCGGCTGCAGCCGCAACGGATTTCGGGATCCCGCCGACACCTCGCCGACCACCGGCAGCACCAGGATCGTATGCTCGGGATCGCCGCCACCCTCCGGCGTCACCAGCTCCCCGGCGTCGACGACATCAACGCTGCGGACCGCATATCCGTCGATGGCCGCCTGATCGAACCCGGGTAACGGCTGCTCGGTGACGACTTCCTCAGCGCACAGCAGACCCTGCGCCTCCGAGATCGCCACCCGAACCGGCCGCGGCGCCACGGCAGCGGCGGTGACCAGGCTCAGCTGCTCCTCCACCGAACGCATCTTCGCCACGGCCCACCTCCTAACGCGCTCATTCGATGTCTCCGACGTACCGGAGTCGACTTAGAACGTTAGCCGGTGAAGAGCCCGTGATGGGAGCTCCGGCGCGGTGTGTCCGCGACGTGCCTAGCTGCTACCCAGCCGCTCGATGAGCCATTCCCGCAGTTCCGGACCGTAGTCGTCCCGGTCCAACGCGAAATCGACTGCAGCCTTGAGGTATCCGCCCGGATTGCCGAGGTCGTGACGGGTACCGCGATGCACCACCACATGCACCGGATGTCCTTCTTCGATCAACAATGCAATGGCGTCGGTGAGCTGTAGTTCGCCACCGGCGCCCGGTTTGATTCGCCGCAACGCGTCGAAGATCGCGCGATCGAGGATGTACCGACCGGCCGCGGCGAAGTTGGACGGGGCCTTGTCGGCATCCGGCTTCTCGACCATCCCCTTGACTCGCAGCACATTCGGGTTGGCCGCGTCGGGCAACGTCTCGACGTCGAAAACGCCATACGCGCTGATCTTTTCACCCGGGACCTCGATGGCGCACAGCACGGAGCCGCCGCGCTTGGCGCGCGTGCGTGCCATGACCTCCAGCACGCCGCCCGGCAGCACCAGATCGTCGGGTAGCAGCACCGCGATCGCGTCCTCATCGTCCTGCAGTTCGCTCTCCACGCAGGCGACCGCATGCCCGAGGCCCAGCGGCTTCTCCTGGATGACCGACGCGACCTCCATCAGTGCCGGCGCCTTGCGAACCTTGGCCAACATCGCGTCCTTGCCGCGCTTACGCAGCGTGTTCTCCAGGACCAGGTCATTTACGAAGTGTGCGACGACGCCGTCTTTGCCGGGCGAGGTGATGATCAACAACCGTTCGGCGCCAGCAGATTTGGCCTCCTCGGCGACCAGCTCGATACCCGGAGTGTCGACCACGGGCAGCAGTTCCTTGGGCACTGTCTTGGTCGCCGGCAGGAACCGCGTCCCCAGACCGGCCGCAGGGACGATGGCGGTACGCGGAATCGGCGGCGTTGCCACCAGCTCCTGGTCGATCGTCATCGGTTCCCTTTCAGTTCGCCCGGCCCGTCCGGATCCTCACTAACCTAGCCGGTATGCAGTCGCCGCATGTCGACCCGAATGGGATCCGCAGCAAACGCGACTGGCGCACACAGCTGTCTGCGGCGCGCGGCGCCCTGACCGACCGTGCACGCGAGGCGGCCAACGACCGGCTCGCCAACCACGTGGCGGCCATGGCCGTGACGAGCGACCCCGCCGCCACGATCGCCGCCTACGCACCGGTCGGCAACGAGCCCGGCTCCTGGGAACTGCTCGACGCCCTCGCCGCCGGCGGAGCGCAGATCCTCCTGCCGGTGGTCGACTCCGGTGCAGCAAGGCCGCTGAGCTGGGCTGTCTATCGCAGCCGCGACGACGTGGCGACGGGTCGTTTCGGCATCTGCGAGCCGATCGGGCCGCGACTCGCGCCCAAGGCAATCGGCGACGCCGCGCTGATTCTGGTTCCAGCGCTGGCCACCGATCACCGCGGCGTGCGGCTGGGCCGCGGCGCGGGCTATTACGACCGCTCGCTTCCGATGGCATCAGGCCTGCTGGTCACGCTTCTGTACGACCACGAATTCGTCCCCGGACCGCTGCCGATGGACGCCCACGACATCCCGGTCCACGCCACAATCACGCCTGAACACGGGCTGCAGCGGCTGCCGCTGGGGAATTCCGGCCGGTGATCGGTCGTTGTCTCTAACGGTTCACCTAGCAGTCCAATTGGTTGAGTGCCAATTTGCCGGTAGGATGACCGCGACCCGGAGGTAACAGTGCCCACCTACTCATATGCCTGCACGCAGTGTGACAACAAGTTCGACATCACTCAGTCGTTCAGCGACGATGCCTTGACCGAGTGCCCGCAGTGCGGGGGCCGGTTGCGCAAGTTGTTCAACAGCGTCGGCATCGTGTTCAAGGGCAGCGGCTTCTACCGCACGGACAGCCGATCGAAGTCGAGCGCCAGCGAATCCGCAGCTCCGAGCAGTTCTGACAGCTCGTCGAGCTCGGCCGCCGCCTCGACCTCCAGCTCGAGCAGCTCGTCCTCGGACACCGCCAAGGCTTCCTGACCCACCGGTTTATCCACAGTTCTCCCACGCATCCACAGGCGGACGCTGAAGACCGTTTCGCGACCTCGGCCACCCGTAGGTTGGCGTCATGCGTCTGGAACCGACCCTGCTCGACCGGATCCGCGGGTCATCCCGGCCGGCGTGGGCCCGCAGTCTGCTGATTCGCCGCATCGCCGCCGCCGTGTTCGCGATGATCGGCGTCGCCGCGGCGGTCGCAGCCGGACGCGAACCGGCACAGCAACTCGTCTACGTCGCCGCACGCGACCTGGCTCCGGGCGTCAGCCTGGCGGCCGCCGATCTCACAACCAGACAAATCCCCTCGGACGCGTTGCCGACCGGCGCGATCTCGGAGGTCGACGAAATATCGGGACACACCGTGACCGGGCCGATTCGTGCCGGCGAAATATTCACGGCCTCACGTCTGCTCAATAGTCGTCTGCCGCAATCACTTCTACACCGGGACGACGCCCGATTGGTGCCGGTGGAGCCGGCCGGGTCCGCCGTCATCGGACTGCTCCGAGTCGGCGATGTGGTCGACGTTCTCTCCGAAAGCCACAGCGACACAGCAGATTTCCGCGACGAATCCCGGACGCCTGCGGTACTGGCACAGTCCTCGGTGGTGGCCCTGATCTCGACGGCGAGCGGACAGACCCGCGGCGACGGCGGCCGGGTCGTGCTGCTCGCCATGCCCGAGCGTGACGCGCACATCGTTGCGGGTACCACGCTAATTGCGCCGATAACGCTTGTCTTTCACTGAAAAGCCGTTTGGACTCGTCTACGATCGTTGCACTTGGTGAATCCACTTTCACTGGGTGAATACTTCCCAAGCAGAAAGGCACCCCCGCGTCATGCTCAAGGGATTCAAGGAATTCCTGATGAAGGGCAACGTCGTCGACCTGGCAGTAGCGGTCGTCATCGGCGCAGCCTTCACAGCGATCGTCAAAGCTTTTACCGATGGAATCGTCAACCCCCTTATCGCCCGCATCGGTGGCAAAGGTGAACTCGGCCTTGGTTTCCAGATCGGCGATTCTGGCAATGCGGAAACCTTCGTCAATCTCGGCACGGTCATCACCGCAGCCATCAACTTCGTGATCATCGCCGCGGTCGTCTACTTCATCATCGTGATGCCGTACGAGAAGCTGAAGAGCCTCCGCTCGGCGCAGGGCGAAGAGACCCAGACCGAGCAGGAGCTTCTTGCCGAGATCCGAGATCTGTTGTCCGGCAAGGATCCCCAGGCCGCGAAGGCGATCGACCAGGCGAAGGCCGCGGGCACGCTATCGGAGTCGGATGACAATCTGAATCAACTGACCGGGTCGAATGACCCAGCGGCACAGCCCCCTGTCACGCAGCATTTCGCCGCCCCCGGCGGCTTCAACCCCCCGGAACCGTTCGGCGGCAACCCCCCGGAACCGTTCGGCGGCCCGCCGCAGCCGGCTGCCGAACCGCTGACCGGCACCGGTCCGCAGCCCTTCGGTCGCGGCGCTCCCGATCCCCTCACAGGAACTGGTCCGCAGCCCTTCGGCGGTGCACCGGATCGGTTCGGCGCCCCCGAGCGGTTCGACGCACCTCGCCCGAGTGGACCCACCTCGGGTTCGTTCCCAGCGCAGCCGCCGTCCGGCTCGTTCCCGGCGCAGCCGCCGAGCGGACCGACGGTCGTCCCGCCGCCCGGCGGACCGCACACACCGCCGCCGCCACCTCCGCCGCGGCCGAGTGAATGGAACCCGCAGGCCACGCAGCAGCCCCCGCAGCAACAACCGCCGCAGCCGCCGCAGGGCCCGCCGCCCGGGGCCGGCAACGCTGATCCCTTCGGTACGACCCGAATGGGAGGCATCGACCCGGCGGCCGGCGGCCCGCGGCCCGATCCGCGCGGCCAGGCACGCGACCAGTTCGGGCGCCCGATCGACGAGGGCTACAACGGCCCCGACGGACCGCAAGGCCCGACCGGCGGGCAGCACGGACGCCATCAGCAGTAGTCACACCGAAAAATGCACCGTCCCGGATCGCAAACCACGATCCGGGACGGTGCATTTTTTACGACAATTCCCCTGATCCGGACATGAAATCGGTCAATACCTCCTAAGACTGCGTGGTTGGTGCCACAGCTGGATCACAAAGTGCGGCGACGCACAATACAAGCGGCCGCGGCGGCGCAAATTCTGTTGGCCGACAACGTGTTTGTTTTGTATCCGATTCGATACGAGAGTTGTCCAGCAAGTCCGACAGTTGACACCGTTCACTCCCCAGTTGTTTGCCTTTTGTTTGCCTAGACCCGGCAAGGTCCCCATCGATCGAAGACTCGGTGGCCCGGCGACAAGCCGCGCTCACTCACAAATGCGGGAGAGGACCCCAAGAACAATGAACGCAAGTCGCATCAGAATTCGGACACTCGTCGCGGCCTCGTCGCTGACGATTGCCGCCGTCGGGATCGCCTCCGCCACCGCGAACGCGGCGCCGCTGCCCGCCACCGGCGCCGTCTCGTACCAGGCACAGCAGGTCGGCGACTCGGCAGTCGTCACCGCCAACGGCGGTTCGTACGCGGTGAAGAACGGCGTCCTGGAGTTCCTGGACAACGCCGGCAAGGAAGCTGCCAGCTTCCCGCTCGCCTACCGCGTCAAGGGCCAGCAGTTCCCGATCGACGCGAAGGTCAGCGGCCGCACGGCAACCTTGACTTTCTCTCGTGACCAGGCCCGCGCCATCGCGGTCCCGGACGCTCCGGTCAGTGCTGTGCAGCACTACAACGCCGGCCAGACCGCTGCAGGCCTGACCCTTCCGGGCAAGATCAACGCCGCGGACGAGACCACCACCCGTAACCAGACCGCGTTCTCGCAGTTCGGCTCCGCGGCCACCATCTCGTCGCTGCTCAGCGCTATCGGTGGCGCCATCCTCGCCGGTGGTCTCGGCTGCGCCCTGGGCCTGGCCGCGGGTACCGCGCTTGCCCTGGGCACCATCGGAGTGCTGCTACCGGCTCCGATCGCCGGCTGCCTCGTCGGCGCCGTCGCTCTGGCGCCGGTCGGCACCCTGGTCGGCCTGATCTTCATCGGTGCTCCGCTGGTCGCAGCTGCTGCGATTCAGTACTTCATCACCGTCAACACCCCGATCCCACCGAAGAAGTCGGCCACTCCGAAGTCGGCCCCGAAGTCCGCTCCGAAGCCGGCCCCGAAGCCCGCTCACTGAGCTTCATAAACTGACGAATCCCCCTGTGGTGCTTTGCACCGCAGGGGGATTCGTCTTTTCAGATCGGCTGAACCAATCAGCCGGCGTCAATCGTGCCGACAAACGTCATCGGAGTCGGTCCCGGCTCGCAACCACGGAAGCTGCTCGTCGCCATCGGGCCGTTGAGACCGACCTGCGCCGGCTGTGTCGGCGTCGCCTTGCGCACCGAGACCTGTATCGCCTGAGCATCTTTCAGCCCCATCGGGAAGTCGCCGAGCGGCCGAACCCCACTGATCGGATAGATCAGCGATGCGGAGTCCGGGTGGACACTGATGCAGGTGACCGGCCCGACCACCTGGATTGCAGTCGGCTGGCCGGCGAGCAACACCGTTGCCATGTAGTCACCACTGGTGGCGCCCGTCATATTCCGCTGTCCATCGGCCACGATGTGCAGGAAGTTCATCCCGGCCATCTGCGCAACGCCGTCGATCTTCAACCAGGCGGCAGGTGGCGGTGGCGGGCTCGCTGACGCAACGGCGGTGGCCCCGCTCGCGACCGCGGTGACAGAAGCCAGTGCGGCAAAGACTTTTCCGGCAGTTCGAATCATGGTCGCCTCCAAACAGAGATGTGACGCCGACCACAACCACGCTATACCCCTCAAACACGACTGGGAACCCCCGGCCGAACAGCGACCGAAAAATTAGCCACAACAACGAGATTCGCTTCTGGTCCGTCTCAACCCGGCGACAAGACCGCAAACTCGACGCTGACGCCCCGGCGCGCCACGCGAATCCTCCTGCCGCACAACGCATTCTATCGACAACTATCCGTGATGCGGCGGAACGTTATTCAGATGCCATTGATCGGACGTAGTGGGCCCATTGGAATCTCGGCCACTCTCGTCGCGCTCATCGCGTGTCGTCGACGGCAGATCTTCGCCGAAGATCGCGTCGATCTCGGCACGGGTGCGTGGCCGACGACTTCCGTCGGCTCCGGCCTCGGACGCCTCAGACACCACCGATTTCCCGAATGATGTAGGCCGCCATCGGAGCGAGCGTGGCCATGCCGTCGCGGACCGCAGCGCGCGACGATGCCAAATTGACCACCAACGTCTGACCACTGACGCCGGCCAGTCCGCGCGACAGCCCCGCATCGGTGGCGCCGGCCGCCAGCCCGGAACTCCGCAATGCCTCGGAGATTCCCGGCAGTGGCTGATCGAGAAGCTCTGCGGTGGCTTCCGGTGTCACATCGCGACCACCGACACCGACGCCGCCGATCGACACCACCAGGTCGACACCGCCGATCACGGCCGTGTTCAACGCGGTTCGGATATCGACCTCGTCGGCGGCGACCTCCACGGTCGCGTCCACGTGGAACCCGGCCTCGGTGAGCAGCTCGGCCACCAGCGGGCCGATATCTCCGGCGTCCGCCGCCGGCTGCGCCGCGTGAATCACCCGATCGTCAACCACAACGACCAGAGCCCGCGCCAGCTCGGCACCGCTACCGCCCGATTCGGTGCCACCCGAACTGGCCAGCTGCGCGGCCTGCTCAGCGGCGTCGGCGTCGGCCGGATCGACCTCGACGGTGTCAGGAATGCTCATATTCATCTAGCGACCTCCGGTATCCAGGGTGGCGAGGGTGACTTGCGTGGTCTTGGTCTGACCGCCGACCGAGTAGGTGACAGACACATTGTCCCCGGGGGCGTGCGACCGTACCGCTGCAACCAGCCCATCGGCCGACGAGATGTTGCGGTTGTCGAACTTCGTAATCGTGGCGCCCTTGGGAATTCCGGCCTTCTCGGCCGGGCCGCCCGCAACGACCTCCGCGACGACTGCGCCGAGTGCGGTGTCCGACTGCGGATCGGTGACCTGCACGCCCAGGCTCGGCTGGGTGGCCTTACCGGTCGCCTTGAGCTCGTTGGCGATCCGCATCGCCTGGTCGATCGGGATCGCGAAGCCCAGGCCGATGCTGCCGGACTGCGAATCGCCGCTCGACAGGCTGGCGATGGCGCTGTTGACGCCGATCAGGGCGCCGTTCGCATTGACCAGTGCACCGCCCGAGTTACCGGGGTTGATCGCCGCATCGGTCTGGATCGCGTCCATCACCGAAGCCTGCTTGTCGCCCTGCTGCGTCGTCGACACCGGCCGATTGAGCGCGGAGATGATGCCGCTGGTGACCGTGCCGGACAGACCCAGCGGGGAACCGACCGCGACAACCTCTTGGCCGACCGTCAGGTTGGCCGAGGTGCCCATCGTGATCGCCTGCAGGTCGCTGCGATCGACCTTGACCACCGCGATGTCGGAGATCGGGTCGGTGCCGACCACCCGTGCTTTGGCGGTCGAATTGTCGTTGAACACGACCGTCAGGTCGTCGGCCGGCGCGTTGCTCTCCGCCGTCACCACGTGATTGTTGGTGAGGATGTAGCCGTCGCTGGACAGGATGATCCCCGATCCGCTGCCCTCGGCCCGGGACGTCTTGACGTAGATCGAAACCACGGACGGGAGCACCTTCTGCGCGACCGCCTGCACGGAGCCCGGCGCGGCCGCGGCCGGCTGGCTGTTGTCTCGCGGTCCGCCGCTGAGCGTCTGCGAGGTACTCGTCGTCGTGGACTTGTTGTCGTCGGCGATCTTGGCTCCCACCGCGCCACCGACGCCGCCTCCCAGCAGCACGAGGGCGACTGCGCCGGCCGCCAAGCCGGCCTTCCCGCGGCCCTTCTTGCCACCGCCGGTGGGCGGCTCACCCGGCTCGCCGATCCCCGGCGGCAGGCTGCCGGGCGGAACACTGCCCGGCGGCGGGGTCTGCGCGGTCGGGAACCCGGCAGGCATCGCACTGGTGGGCTGACCGGTGCGAGCCGTCGGGAATCCGCCGGTGCCGGGCGCCGAACCCGACGGCTGAGCCGGGAAACCACCTGTGTGCGGCTGAGCCGGGTAACCACCCGCATGCGGCTGCGTCGTCGGCGTCGAATAGCCGCCCGGCTGACCAGCAGCCGCGTAGCCACCCGAGGACGGTTGAGCCGGGGTCCCGTAGCCACCCGAGGACGGTTGGGCCGGGGTCCCGTAGCCACCCGAGGCCGGCTGCGCCGGGAAGCCGCCCGTGCTGGGCTGTGCCGGGGCTCCGGCGCCTGCCGGGTAGCCACCGCCTGCGGGGGCCTGCCCGGGACCGGCTGAGCCGGTCGGGCGGGTCAGATCGTTGCCACCGCCCACGGGGGGCGTCGTACCAGCGTCCGCCGGCGGATGAGACGACCCGCCACCGCGCTCGTCATTCGGATTGTCGATACCCGAGTTGTCCGTCATTCCCAGCTTTCCGTTCCGTCGGACGCGCAGGCGCGTCAACCCTTGAGGAGAATGCTCCCAAATCCGTTAGCCGATTGTCATTGTTCTCGATGTCGACTGTCAGGTTCTGGCTATCACAGTCAGCGTGCGGTAGCGCCCTGAGACCATGCTGAGATGACACTGGGGTTTCGCGGACGGCGTACCCCAGAACTTCACCAAATCGGTCGAATCCGGCGTCACGGTTGGCTGACCACCTGCGGCGCCAGCTCCTGCGGGACCGGTTGACCGGGGATCACGATGCGCATCAACGCCCCACCGGCCGCCGATTGCTCGACCGACACCGTGCCGCCATGCCGCGTCATCACCTGTCGCACGATGGCCAGCCCCAGGCCCGATCCCGGCATCGACCGGGCAGCGGCAGATCGATAGAAGCGTTCGAAGACCAGGTCCCGGTCCTCCACCGGAATTCCCGGACCGGCGTCGGCCACAGTAAGTTCCGCGTGCGCGGGGTCCAGCTGCGCGAGGCGGACCTGCACCGGCCGGCCGGCCGGGCTCCACTTGGCCGCGTTGTCCAGCACATTGAGCACTGCACGTGACAGCCCCGCCGATTCGCCGTAGACGAACCAGGGGGTCAACGCCGACGAGAACTCAATGTCATTGCGACGACGGCGAACTCGCTCCAGCGAGCGATCGATCACCTCGACGAGGTCGACCTCCTCGTGCACCACTTCGGGGGCGTCCTCGCGGGCGAGATCGACCAGATCGCCGACGAGTGTGGACAGTTCCTCGATCTGCGCCATCACGTCGGTGCGCAGCTCCACCATGTCGGACGCGGCGATCGGTGGCGCCCCCGGCGCACTCGAGGCCATCAGCAGCTCCAGATTGGTGCGCAACGACGTGAGCGGCGTGCGCAGCTCGTGGCCGGCGTCCGCCACCAAGCGGCTCTGCCGATCGCGGGACTCGGCCAGCGCGCGCAACATCGTGTTGAAACTCTCGGTGAGCCTGGCCAATTCGTCACTGCCGACGACCGGAATCGGGCGCAGATCGTCCGTCCTGGCGACCCGTTGAGCCGCTTGATTCAGTCTGGCCACCGGACGCAGGCCGGCGCGCGCGACGGTCGTGCCCGCGACCGCGGCCAGGATCACCCCACAACCACCGACCACCAGCAGCACCCACGCCAGTTTCGTCAGCACGTCCTCGGTGGGATGCAGACTCTGGCTGATCACCAGCGTCGAACCGTCCGGCAGGCGACGCGCCAACACCCGCTGCCCGCTAATGGTCCGCAATGATGATTTCTGTTGTCCATCAATCACTTTGCGCTCGACATCGCCCACCGGAACGTCACCAGACTGGAAACCGTGCACTCCGGGCCAGAGCAGCGCCACCGACACTTCACGCGAAAAGGCCGCGCCGAAGGCGATATTCGCCGGGTTGTCGTCGAGCACGCCGGTCGCGGCCAGGCTGGTCATGCCGTCCGCACGGTTGTTCAGGCCGGAGTCGACGTCCGCATACATCGCACGGTCGACGACGGCATAGGCGGCCAACGCCATCACCGCGACAGCGATGCCGACCACGGTGGCGGCAAGCAGTGTGACGCGTACCCGCAAGGACACCGAGCGGGTGAGTGGAATGGGGTCGCGCATGATTCGTGCCGCGGGCGCATCATGTTCGGACGCAGGGTCCGCCGGCGTCGAGGACGCGGGCATGAAGCCGGCGATCGGTGACTCGGCGGCGCCGGGACGACCGCGACGAGCCCAGTGAGGGAGAAAACGCATGACTACGCTGACGCCTCCATTTACGGCGGTGTCTCCCGCAGCACGTAGCCGACGCCGCGCACCGTGTGAATGAGACGCGGTTCGCCCTCGGCTTCGGTCTTGCGACGCAGGTAGCCGACGTAGACCTCGAGCGCATTGCCTGACGTTGGGAAGTCGTAGCCCCAGACCTCTTCGAGGATCCGGCTGCGCGTGAGCACTCTGCGCGGGTTGGCCATCAGCATCTCCAGCAGCGCGAACTCGGTGCGCGTCAGGCTGATCGACCGACTTCCACGGGTGACCTCGCGGGTCGCCGGGTCCATCGAGAGATCTTCGAAGACCATCGCCTCCGACTCGGCGGAAGCGTCGATCGTGGCGCGGCGCATCAGCGCCCGCAGGCGGGCCAGAAGTTCCTCGAGCGCGAACGGTTTCGGCAGATAGTCGTCAGCCCCCGCATCCAGCCCGGCCACCCGCTCGGAGACGCTGTCGCGTGCCGTGAGCACCAGGATCGGCAGATCGTCGCCGGTGCTGCGCAGACGGCGACACACCTCGAGGCCATCCAGGCGCGGCATCATCACGTCCAGCACCACCGCGTCCGGGCGGTCCGCTGTGATCTTCTCCAACGCTTCGACGCCATCGCCGGCTGTGTCGATCGTGTAGCCATTGAACGCCAACGACCGCCGCAACGACTCGCGCACGGCACGATCGTCGTCCACCACCAGAATGCGCATGGGGTCAAGTCTTACCGGCGCAGGTGTGAATTCGCTAAAAGAACGCTGACATCGAACCCACGTGTCCTCAGACACCGCCGAGATTCAGCTGCGCCTCGGTGCCGTCGGCAGGCGCCATTTGAATCGCAGACTCAACAGCCGCAGGGCCGTCGCCAGCACCGCGCCGCAGGTCAACGCCACCCATTGCGATACATCCGCCGATCCGAGGATCCCGACCGTCAGCGCCCCGAGCATCGCCGGCACCGCGTAGAGGTCGCTCTGCTGCAGCAGCAGCGGGACCTCACCGGACAGCACATCGCGGATCACGCCGCCGCCGATCGCCGTGGTGATGCCGATCAGGGTCGCGCCGAACCAGCCCACGTGGTGGTCGAGGGCGGTCGCCGCACCGGAGGCCGCGAACACCCCCATGCCGACGGCGTCCAGGGACAGCACCGGCCGGTGCAGCCGGGAGTACACCGGATGCAGCAGGACGGCCGATGCCGCGGCTGCCGCCGCGATGGTGATGTTCTGCCAATGCTCGATCGACGTGGGCGGCACGATCCCGAGCAGCAGATCGCGCAGGATGCCGCCGCCGACGCCGGTGAACACGCCGACCGTGAGGATGCCCCAGAGGTCGAAGTCCTTGCGCACCCCGACCATCGCGCCGGACACCGCGAAGACCGCGATCCCGGCGTAGTTGAGGACGTCGAGCAACATCGCCGTGACCTCCTAGTCGCGATGAACGGCGTGCGGCAGGGACAGCAAAACCGGCCACCCCCGATCGGGAGCGGCCGGTCAGTTGCTTGAGCTGAGGTTAGCGGCGATCCAGGTCGACCAGGCCCAGCTTGACGGCCTTGACCAGGCGTCGCGGGATGCGCTGCGTGACGCCGCCGATCTTGACCTCCTGCAATGCGGCGTTGTCCGCCTTCCACTGCGAACGACGGGCGTGGGTGTTGGCCCGCGACATCCGGCGCTTCGGAACAGCCATGATCTTCCTCCAGGTAAAAGTCTGTATTCAGCGCCAGCCTGACGGCCCGGGCGCAACCCGCGATACTTTACCGGCTGACCCGCTGTAGTGCCAAAACGACGTCCGTCGACCTGGTACCGCCCGCTTGCATCCGTACCCGCCCAGGTGATCGAATTCGGCCTCGTGTCAGGAGTGCTGCAGGGATTCACGGTGATCTTCATCGTGGTCGGTGTCGGCTACCTGCTCGGCCGCAGCGGCGTCGCCGGCCCCGAAGCCCAGGCCGTGCTGTCGCGGGTGGTGTTCTTCGTCCTGACGCCGGCACTGCTGCTGTACAGCCTGGCGACCACCGACATCTCACAGGTGTGGACATCGAGCCTGGCGATCGGTGCAGCGAGCGCCAGCGCGATCGCCATCGTGTACGTCGTACTGGCTCGGCTGTGGCTACACCGGGCCGTTCCCGAGGCAGTCATCGGCGCGCTCTCGGCGAGCTACGTCAACAGCGTCAACCTGGCCGTTCCGATCGCCGTCTTCGTGCTGCACGACGCATCCTTCATCGCGCCCCTGCTGCTGTATCAGGTGATGTTGCTGCAACCGATCTGCCTCACCGCGCTTGACCTCACCGCCCGCCCGGGCGCCGAGCGAAAATCGCTGCTGCAAAGCATCTTCACGCCGTTCCGCAATCCGATCGTGATGGCCGGCATCGTCGGTCTGGCGATCTCGCTCACCGGCTGGCATCCGCCCAAAGCCGTCCTGGAACCGATCAACATGTTGGGCAACGCGTCGGTTCCGGGCGCCCTGCTCGCGTTCGGCATCTCGCTCACCGCGCTCACGCTCGGCAAGGCCGGCGACGGCACCGACTGGCGCGACCTGGTGCTGGTCACCGTGCTCAAGATGATCGTGCACCCGGTGCTGGTGTTCGTGGTCGCCAAATGCCTACTCGACCAGACCGGCCATCGCCTGTTCGCCGAGGTCGTGCTGGCCGCCCTGCCCACCGCGCAGAACGCGTTGATCATCGCGACGCGCTATCAACGCGGAATGGTGCTGGCCCGCAACGCCGGCCTGGTGACGACCCTGCTCTCGATACCGGCGATCGCCCTGATCGCCGGCTACCTCGGGTAGCCAGCTGCCGATCAGATGGGCGATCTGCCAAGGTTGGCGGAGGTCCGCTAAGGCGCTTTCCCTTGCGGGCCTTCGCCATAACGCAGGCAGGCGTCCATCTGGCGCCGGCTAGCGGCGGTTGCGCAGGTAGTCGCCGACGACCGCCGCGCCCAAGCCGTCCGGATCCGGTGCCACCACGCGGCCGCCGATCCGCCGCGCGACCCGGTCGACGAATTCGACCAGACGCGGCTCGTCGCCGAGCCGGAAGAACGTGACCTGCGCACCCATTCGGCTGACGTTGTCGAGTTCGCGAATCGTCAGGCCGATGGTCTGCGGCAGCGGCGGGTAGGAGAAGAACGGGTAGCCGCCGCTCTCCAGATGCGCGGTCGGCTCGCCATCCGTCACGATCAGCACCACCGGCTGCGCGCCGGGATGCTTGCGGAAGTGCCGCTGCGCCAACAGGAGTGCGTGATGCAGGTTGGTGCCCTGGTCGTCATAGTTGTGTTCCAGACCGATCAGCTCACCGACATCGATCGTCCGGGCCTGTCGCCCGAATGCGATCAGCGCCAACTCGTCGCCGCGAAACCTGGTGCTTATCAAGTGATTCAGCGCGATCGCGGTACGTTTCATCGGCGTCCAACGCCCCTCGAACACCATCGACAGGGAAGCGTCCACCAGCAAGGCCACCGCGGCCTGGGTGCGCTCCTGCGTCTCGGCGACCTCCACGTCGCCGACATCGATGCGCACCCCGGTGCTCGGGTCGAGCGTGCCCTCGCCCGCCTCGCGCAGCACCGCGTTGCCGATCGTGCGCGTCACATCCCATGGGTCGGTGTCGCCGAACTCCCACTCGCGACTGGACCCGGTCGCCTCACCGAGCGCACCGCTGCGGGAAGTGTCGCGCGCCCCGGCCCGGCCCGAAAGTTGTTTCGCCACATCACGGAAGATCGACTCCCCGAGCTGCCGCATCGCCTTGGGCGACAGTCGCAGGGCGCCGTCGTCGGTGCGCTTGAAGAAGCCGTGGTCGGTCAGCGCCTTCTCCAGTTCGGCCAGCGTCCGCGCGTCGACGGCCGCTTCGTCGCCGAGCTGGCGGGCCAGTGCATCGAGATCGATGTCGGACAGGTCCGCGCCCGCATACTGCTGTGACAGCTGCTCGGCGAGCTCTTCCAGCTCGGCGATGTCGTTCAGCGCCTGCGCCGCTTCCCCCAATCCCATCGGCTGATCACCGGAGAACTGTTGTGCGTCATCCCAATTCAATCCGGGACGCGCGGCCCGTAGCTGGGCGTCCATCTGCCCCAATTGAGACTGCAGCTCCGGCGAACCGAACGCCTGCTGCATCATTTGATCGAGCTCGGCGCGCTGCTCGTCGGTCAGGGAGTTGTACATGGCCTGTGCCGCGGCCGCCCGCTTCGCCAGCGCGTCGATGAGTTCCTCGGTGCTGCTCGGGTTCTCCGGGAAGTACTGGCCGTGCTTGGCCATGAACTGATCGAACTGGGCGGTGGTGTCCTCGCCCCGGTTGTGTGCGGCGAGAAGCTGATTGAGATCCTTGAGCATCTCGGTGATGGCCTGTTTGTCCTCGTCGGTGGCACCCTCGAGGGCTTGCTTCATCCCGGCGAACCGCTGATCGAGCGCCTCCCGGCCGAGGAGATCCTTGATCTGCTCATATTTTTGCCGCGCCTCCGGGCTGCGCCAGTCGTAGTCGGCGAGCTCGTTGATCGCCTGTGCGGGCGAGGCCGGCAGATTCTCGATCTGCATCTCAGCGAATCGGGCGTCATCGTCGAGATCGCGCGCCAGCTGTTTGCGCTCAGCCAGGACCGCCTCGTCGAGCAGCTCTTTGATCTCGGCGAAGGTGCCGTCGAGGTTCTTGCGTGCCAACATCTCCCGACGCTTACGCATCACCTGTTCACGCAACTCATCCAGGCCGCGCATCCCCGCCGACCCGCGTCGCAGATGTTCGCGCATCGCCCACTGGGCCGAGCCGCCGTCCATCACCTCGCGGCCGATCGCATCCAGTGCGGCACTCAGATCCACCGGCGGCGCCAGCGGATCGGGCCCGCCCCGGTAACGAGCATAGCGGGACCGATGGAAGTGTGTTCGATGAAAATCTTTGGACGCCATGGTCTCTCGCTTCCAACCGAGTCGGATCGTCGATCAGCCGTAGATTGTCTGACCGGTGTCGTCGGCTTCCTTGCTGATCTTTCGCGCCAGGAACAGCCCCTCAAGCGCCAACTCCAGCGCCGCGGCCCGCTCCCCCGCGGACTCCGCCTCCAGTCGACCGGCGATCTCGTCGATCACCCCGGCTGCCTGTGGCGGAATGGATTTCACCAGATCGTCGGCCCGGACCCGATCGCCCGTGACGATCCCTTCACCGCCTTCGAGCGCCGTCACCAGCGCGGTCAGATCGGCGCCCCCGAGATGTGCGCGCACGGCATCGGCCGTCGCCTTGCGCAATAGGTGTTCCAGGATCTCCAGCTCGCGGCCTTCTTCCCCGGACTCGAACTCGACCTTGCCGCGCAGCACTTCGATCACCGACTGCAGATCGACCACTCGTGCGACGGCGAGTTCCTCGCCGAGCACTGTGGACCGGTGAAGCGCTGCGGCGGCAACGGTTTCCGCGCCGGCGATGGAGAACCGCGCCGAAACACCCGAGCGCTGGTCGATCGACGGATGATCGCGCGTGTAGCGGGCGAATCGCGCCAGAATCTCGATCAAATGGGCGGGAACCGACGCCGTCAGATCGGCCTCCTGCTCGATGACCTCGATCTCGTCGTCGAGCTCCAACGGATAGTGGGTGCGCACCTCGGCACCGAAGCGGTCCTTGAGCGGGGTGATGATGCGGCCGCGGTTGGTGTAGTCCTCCGGGTTCGCCGACGCCATCAGAATGACGTCCAGCGGCAGGCGCAACGTGTAGCCGCGCACCTGGATGTCGCGTTCCTCCATCACGTTGAGCATGCCGACCTGGATCCGTTCGGCGAGGTCGGGCAGCTCGTTGATCACGACGATCCCGCGATGTCCGCGCGGGATGAGCCCGAAGTGGATCGTCTCCGGATCGCCCAGGCTGCGGCCCTCGGCGACCTTCATCGGATCGACGTCGCCGACCAGGTCGCCAACCGATGTATCCGGCGTCGCCAGCTTCTCGCTGTAGCGCTCGTCGCGATGGCGCCACTCGATCGGCAGGTCGTCGCCCAATTCGGCCGCACGCCGCTTGGCCGCCGGTGTAATCGGCTCGTAGGGGTGCTCGTTCAGCTCGGTTCCGGCGATCACCGGCGTCCACTCGTCGAGCAGCCCGACCATCGTGCGCAGCAGCCGCGTCTTGCCCTGGCCGCGCTCACCCAGCATCACCAGGTCGTGTCCGGCGATCAGGGCCCGCTCGACCTGCGGCAACACCGTGTCCTCGAAGCCTACGATGCCGGGCCACCGGTCGTCCCCGTCGCGCAGTTTGGTCAGCAGATTGTTGCGGATCTCATCACGGACATCGCGCTGCACATGGCCGCTGGCACGAAGTTCGGCGACGGTCTTTTCAGTGGGCATAGGACTCACTCGTACAACGCTACGCCGGAGGGACCGTCCGTTCCTGACGGTTCGCCCGTGGCGATCACCCTTGACTGGACACTCACGCCCGGTCAGCGGTTGGGATCGCGACCGATGAAACCCATCAGCCGGTCCACCGGCCCGGCGTCCGCCGGTACCGGCACCGCCGGGCCGTATTGGCCCGATCCACGCAGCATCTCTTCGATCGGCTGCATGCCCGCATGCAACATTCCGGCGAATTCCGGGTCCAGATCGTGTTCGACGCCGGCGGCCTGCGCCAGATCCCAGGTGTGCATGAAGACGTCCGCCGAATAGAACTGGTCGACGGCCGCGGCCAGGGGTAGCGTGCCGATCATCGGATGGGCGAATTCGTCTGCCGCACCGGGGCCGTCGAGGAGCCGTTGAATCTCATCCGATCGTGATCTCCATGCCGCGGCCCGATCATCCGTCGATACTGAGGCCAACTCTATGCCGCCGGCACCGAGAAATTCCGGGAACCAGGTCAGCAGGTGATCGACCACATCGGCGGCCTGCCAATCGGCGACCGGCGTCTGAGCCGACCAATCCGGCACTGTCGCAACGACATCCCCGAATCCAGTGGCGACCGCGCGATGCCGGTCGGCCGGCCCGAGTCCGCTCAGGGCGATCACGCGTCCACGCCTTCGTCGAGCAGCTCATCCAACTTCGCATATCCCTGCTGCACACCGGATTCCATTCCGGACGCCAACCACGCGTCGCGGTCTTCGATGCTGTCGCACAACGATTGCGCGACCAGCCGGACGTATCCGTCGCCCAGGTCGGTGAACGTCACCTTCCCCAGCGAGACCTGATCGGCCATCGGCTCGAAGCTGAACGTCTGCACGATGTGGTCATCCGCGACCGTGTGGAAGCAACCCCGGAATCGGTAGTCCTCGCCGTCCCGACGCGCGACATATCGCCACGAACCACCGTCGCGGGCATCCCATTCAAGAATCTCGTTCTCCATCCCGTCCGGTCCGATCCAGCGGGTGAACAGGTCCGGGTCGACGTGCGCCTTGAGCAGCTGTGGCACGGTCGCCTTGAAGTCGCGGGTGATGCGGATGATCGGCAGCGCCGGATCGGCCTCGATCGCAGCCTCGGCGTAGCGATTGGTTGCGCCTGCCGCAGAGCGGCAAATTGTTCCTGTCATGATGCTTTCCCCTTCCGGGAGTTGGGTTTCTGCGGTTCTTCGGTCATTTCGGCAAGCACGGCATCCAAGCGCTGATAGCGCGCCTCTGCCTGCCGCCGATATCGTTCGATCCATTTGGTCATGAGGTCGAAAACTCCTGCCTCCAGATGCACCGGACGCCGCTGGGCCTCACGCGACCGCGTGACCAGACCGGCGTCCTCGAGCACCTTGAGGTGTTTGGAGACCGCCTGGAGGCTGACCTCATACGGCTCGGCCAGTTCGTTCACCGTCGCATCGGCCGCGGTGAGCCGAGCGATCATGTCGCGTCGCGTGGGATCCGCCAGGGCGGCGAACACCTTCGACAGTTGGTCGGCCAACTCACCCTCCCTTCTTCAACTAATTGGTTGAATATGAGGATGCGCCAGACCGCCCGCATTGTCAACCCATTGGTTGAATTAGTTCAGATGTCGTCGAATGAGCCGCCGCGGCCCTTGCCGCCGGCAAACCGTGCGGCGCCCGCAATACCGTCGGAGGACAGCGACGTCATGCCGATCGCGAATTCGCGCAGGAGCGCATCCTCCTCAGACATTCCCCACTGCGTTCGGGCCGACCGTCGATCTCCACGCATGCAGGTCTGTGGCATCCGGGCGATCTGCTGCGCGAGCTCGATCGCGGCCGCACGCGCGCTCCCCGCCGGCACGACGCGATTGACCAGCCCGAAGGACAGCGCCTCGGCGGCGTCCACCGGACGTCCGGTCAGAATGAGATCCATTGCGCGCGAATGTCCGATGAGCCGTGGCAGCCGCACAGTGCCGCCGTCGATCAACGGCACCCCCCACCGCCGGCAATAGACACCGAGGGTCGCGTCGTCGTCCGCGACTCGCAGATCGCACCAGATCGCGAGCTCCAGACCGCCGGCGACCGCGTTGCCATTGATAGCGGCGATCACCGGCTTGTCCAGGTCCATCCGGCTCGGGCCCATCGGGCCGTCACCCTCCATCGTCAGCACGTTGCTGCTCTCGGTCCCAACGGCTTTCAGATTCGCTCCGGCGCAGAATGACGGTCCCTCGCCGGCCAGCACCGCCACCTTGGCATCGGAGGCCTCGAATTCCCGGAAGGCGTCGGCCAGTTCGGCTGCCATCGGGCCGTCCACGGCGTTGTGCCGCTCGGGCCGGCACATGGTGATGACGGTGACGTCGCCGTCCCGCTCCACCCGAATGTCGTTCATCTAGTGGTCCTTCCACAATGGCTCGCGCAATGCGCGGCGCAGGATCTTGCCCACCGCCGACTTCGGGATCGCGTCGACGAACCGTACCGATTTCGGCGCCTTGTGGGCGGCTATCTGCCCACGCACATGCTCGATGAGTTCCGTCTCCGTCGCCGACTTGCCGGAACGCAACGTCACGAATGCGGTGACGGCCTCGATCCATTTCGCATCGGGCGCCCCGACGACCGCGCATTCGGCGACAGCGGGATGCGACGACAGAGCGTCCTCCACCTCCCGCGGATAGACGTTGTAGCCGCCGGTGATGATCATGTCGCTGGTGCGGTCGACCAGGTGTAGATATCCGCGCTCGTCGAACCGCGCGAGGTCGCGGGTGTGCAGCCACCCATCGGCATCAATGGTCGCCGCATTGAGCTCGACAGCGTCGAAGTAGCCCCGCATCCGGAACGGCGCCTTGAGCGCGATCTCGCCGACCTCACCGTTGCGCACCTCCGCACCGTCCGCGTCGAGCAGCCGTAGGTCGACGTCGGACGACGGCATTCCGCAAGCGCCCCACAGGCTCTCGTCGCGGTGAGCGTGCTCGTCGAGCACCGCAACGCACAGCGGCGACTCCGTCTGCCCGTAGTACTGCGCGAGGATCGGCCCGAAGATCTCGATCGACTTCTTCAGCACCGGACGCGGCATCGGGCTGGCCCCGTAGATGACCTTGCGCACCGACGACAGGTCCGCACCATCCAGAGCTCCGCTGCTGTGCAGCATGGCGAACATCGTCGGCACGAGATTGATCTCGGTCGCCCGGTACGCAGCGATCGCCTCGACGAAGCCGGCCGGGTCGAATCCCGGTAGTACGGCGGCCGCGCCGCCGCGCACCCAGTACGGCAGCACGAAGGTTCCACTGGCGTGGATCAGCGAGGCCGCGTGCAGCATCACCGAATCCGGCTGGGGATTCAGCAGATTCGCTAGAATATTGCTGCAGATCGCGCCATAGCTCGCCTGGGTGTGGATGACGGCCTTGAGCTTGCCAGTGGTTCCGGAGGTGTACAGCAGCAGCGTCGGATCCTCCGGCCTGATGTCGACGTCCGGCTCCCCCACGGTCTCATCGACGGCAGCGAGCAGGTCGACGCCGTCGATCGTCGTCCCGATGCCGAAGACACGCAGCCCCGGCACTCGCGCCGCCAATTCGGCCGCCCGGTCGGCGAGCGACGCGTCGGCGATCATTGCCGTGGCGCGCGAGCCGGCGAGCATATCGGCGTGCTCGTCGAGCGACAGTCGGGCGTTCAGCGGGACCCGCACCAGGCCGGACTTGATCGCCGCGAAGTCCATGGGAATCGAGTCGAGGCCATTGCTGACCAGCAGCGCGATGTGGGTTCCAGGAGTCACGCCGCCGATGCGCAGATGATGCGCGATCAGGTTGGCTCTGCCATTCGCCTCGGCGAAGGTCAGCGACTGGTCGCCGAAATACATCGCAGTGCGATCGGCAAAGGCTGCCGCGCCCCGTCGGATAAGACTCGCCGCCATCGCCATCGCGTGCCCCCGTGCAATCGCTCGAATCAAAACAGACTGGACAGTCTGTTTCTTGCTCTGCGATGATCATGCCGTGACCACCGGTCAGCGTCAAGAGCGCGCTATCCGTACCCGCGAGCAGATTCTCGACGGTGCGGTCGCGGCACTGGTCGAATTCGGGTACGCCGGGCTCACGATGGCACGGGTGCAGCAGGCGGCCGGCGTGAGCCGTGGCGCACTCACTCATCATTTCGGCTCGATGACCGAGATCGCCGTCGCGGCAATCGATCACGTGGCCGACATACAGGGCGCCGAGATCGAGCAGGCGATCGCCGATGGCCCCCTAGTCGACGCGGTCGATGTCATCCACGAAATCACCCGGCGGCCGACCTACATCGCCGGTCTGCAATTGTGGGTCGCCGCGCGCACCGAACCCCAGCTGCGCGACGCACTGCGGCCCGGGGCGCGGCGGCTCAGCCACCAACTGCGCGGCGTACTCGCGGCGCGGGTCGGCGATCTCAGCGACGAACGGCTCGATGTGTTCGTCGACGGATTACTGTCGCTGCTGCGAGGTCTGGCGATCGGCGGCGTGCTGCGCGATCGCCCCGACCGCGAAAAAGCGGTGCTTACGGAGTGGCTGACCGCCTTCAGCTAGTTCGCCGGGCCCCGGCGAATCAGTGAGCGAAGTGGCGGGCTCCGGTGAAATACATCGTGATTCCGGCAGCGTTCGCCGCCTCGATCGCCAACTCGTCGCGGATCGAACCGCCCGGCTGCACCACCGCACGCACACCGGCGTCGATCAGGATCTGCAGGCCGTCTGGGAACGGGAAGAAGGCATCGGAGGCGCCGACGCTGCCCGCAGCCCGGTCGCCGGCCCGCTTCACGGCCAGGAATGCCGAGTCGACCCGGTTCACCTGCCCCATGCCCAATCCTACCGAGGCGCCGTCAGCGGCCAGCAGAATGGCGTTGGACTTCACCGAGCGGCAAGCCCGCCAGGCGAATTCGAGGTCAGCCAGGGTCTGCGCGTCGACCGCCGAACCGGCCGCCAACGTCCAGTTGATCGGCGAATCGCCGTCGGCATCCAGCACGTCGCGCTGCTGCAGCAGCACGCCACCGGAGATCGGCCGCAGCTCGGCGCCCGCCCGCTCGGGAGCCTCGGCGCGCAGCACTCGCAGGTTCTTCTTCGCCGCCAGCACTTCCAACGCGTCGTCGGCGTAGGCCGGAGCGATCAGCACCTCGGTGAAGATCGGCGCGATCTGGTCGGCCAACGCCTTGGTGACCTCGCGGTTGACGGCGATCACGCCGCCGTACGCCGACACCGGATCGCATTCGTGTGCCTTGTGATGCGCCTCGACCACATCGGCGCCGACAGCCACACCACAGGGATTGGCGTGCTTGATGATCGCCACCGCGGGCGCATCGAAGTCGTGCGCGGCGCGCCAGGCGGCATCACCGTCGGTGTAGTTGTTGTAGCTCATCGCCTTACCCTGCAGTTGCTCGGCGGTGGCCAGACCGGGTGCGCCCGACGTGTTGCGGTACAACGCGGCCTGCTGGTGCGGGTTCTCGCCGTACCGCAGCACGTCGGCGCGATGCCACGAGCCGCCGACCCAACCGGGGAACACCGAGCCCTCCTCGGCATCCGGGGCGACGGTCGCGCCCAGCCAGGACGCCACCGCGATGTCGTAGTCGGCGGTATGACGGAATGCCTTGAGCGCCAATGCCCGGCGCTGCACGAGCGTGAATCCGCCACCGGCGACCGCGGCGCGCACCTCGGCATAGTCGGACGGGTCGACCACGACACCGACCGACGGGTGGTTCTTCGCTGCCGCACGCACCATCGACGGTCCGCCGATGTCGATCTGCTCGATACATTCGTCCGGCGTGGCGCCGGAGGCGACGGTCGCGCTGAACGGGTAGAGATTCACCACGACCAGCTCGAACGCCGCGACGCCCAGCTCGTCGAGCTGCGCCAGGTGCGCCGCCAAGCGAGTGTCGGCGAGGATGCCCGCGTGCACCCGGGGGTGCAACGTCTTGACGCGGCCGTCGAGCACCTCGGGGAAGCCGGTCAGCTCGGCGACCTCGGTCACCGGAACGCCGGCGGCGGCAATGGTTTTGGCGGTGGAGCCGGTCGACACCAGCTCTACTCCGGCGCCGTGGAGCGCGCTCGCCAGTTCGGCCAAACCGGTCTTGTCATAGACGCTGACCAGCGCCCGCCGCACGGGCCGCTGTCCGGAATCGGTAGGGGTGCTCACAGCAAACGCGCCTTTCGTCCTTGGATATCAATGCTTTTCGTGGCGAAGTCGATGACGACCCGGACCAGCAGATCACGCTCGACCGCCTTGATCCGCTCGTGCAGGGTCTGCTCGTCGTCGTCGGGCCGGATGATCACCGGCTCCTGCGCGAGGATCGGCCCCGTATCGACGCCATCGTCGACCAGGTGAATCGTCGACCCGGTCACCCGCACTCCGTGCGCCAGCGCATCCGCGACGGCATGGGCTCCTGGGAACGACGGCAGCAGCGCGGGATGGGCGTTGATGATCTTGTTGCGAAAGCGGCCGATGAACTCGCCGTCGAGGATCTTCATGAAGCCGGCCGCGACGATGAAATCCGGCCGATGCCCGGATACCTCGTCGAGCAGCGCCTTGCCCCAGCTCGCGCGATCCGGATAGTCCCCGAGCGCAACGACCGCGGTGGCGATCCCGCGGTCGTCGGCAAGCTCGCGAGCACGACATTCACGATCGGTGACCACTGCTGCGATTCGGGCCGGAAACTGCGGCCGATCGGCGGCCTCGAGCAACGAGGCCAGCAACGAACCGGTACCGGACGCCATCACCACGATCTGACGGGACGGCGTATTCACGCTGATGAGCCTAACAATAGGTGGATAGCCAGCTGGCGATCAGATGGGCGATCCGGCCAGGCGGAGGCCGTCTCGCTATACCGCTCTTGTATGCGAGACGGCCGACAACGCCGCCGGTCGGTCATCTGGCGGCAGCTAATCCCAGCTGTCGATCTTGACGTCATGCGGCGACGGCGCCCCGGCACCCGTCTCGACCAGCTGTTTGAGGCTGAGCAGATACACCGCCCACTTCGTGCTGCAGTGGTGCATGAACTCGACCGGCGCGCGCCAGCCGGCATGGGTGAACAGCACACTGGTGAAATCCTCGGAGCGACGCAGGTCCCAGCGGATCTCGGTGCCGACCCATTCGTCGGGGCCGTCGACAACCGTCCAGCGCACCAACTCATTCGGCACCTGCTCGGTGACCTTCATGTCGAATCCGCCCCCGGGGAAGCGGAACTCCACGGTTCCGTCGACCTCGGCCGAGCCCGCGGTCTGCTCGGTCCACCACCCCGACAATCCCTCGATTGTGGTCAGCGCCCGATAGATCTGCTCCGGCGAACCCTGTACGCCTACCAGATGCCTGATGTCGAACATCACTTCTCCCATCCCTTTGCCTGTTGTCGTCATTCTTTGGACTGTTGTTTTTCGATCGCCTCGGCGATGCGCTTGATGCGCCGCAGCCGGGCATCCCACGCGTTGCCGACGTCATTGAGCTGGGCCACGGCTCGGGCCAGCTGACCCGGATCGACCTCATAGCGCCGCTCGCGGCCGGCCGGCGCCGAATGCACCAGCCCGGCACGGTCGAGGACGCCCAGATGCTTGCTCACCGCCTGCCGGGTTACCGGCAGTTGTACGCACAGACTGGTCGCCGTGCCGGGACCGCCCGCCAGCAGCAGATCGACGACGCGGCGACGGGTCGGGTCGCCGATCGCCGACCACAGGTCGTCGTCGACGGCCGCCGGCAGCGTCATCCCGCGACCTTCGCGGCGTACGCGGCCAGATCGGGCAGATGCAGGTTCCAGCCATCCTCGTGACCGTGGTACTGGCCTGCCAGCGTGTCCTCGTCCCAGCCCTTGTCCCGGAATCCGGACTCGACCAGGCGCAGGACGCTACCGTCACCGTCCACCTCGATATGCATCGTGACCAGGAGCGACGTGCCGCGGCCGGCGACGCAGTCGTCGTATATCCAACGGAAGGCGAACAGATGCGGCGGTTGCTCGTCCACCACGACCAGGCCTTCGATGTGTTCGTCCGCGCCGCCGCGACCCCAGGCCACCTCGCCGACACCGTCGGCGTCGATCGACGCCTCGTCCGACCACCACGTGGCGATGTGCTCGGGAGTGCTGACCACCCGATAGACGACCTCCGGCGATGCCGCGATCCGAATCTCCCGCTCGATCTTGCTGTACTGCAGTTCCGTGGTTTCCATTTCTTCGCCCTTTCGCAACCATTGGTTGCATATGACGATAGCGCGTGCGGATTCGATACGCAACCATTAGTTGCGTTCTTTGGGTTTCAGGGTGCGAACGTCAGTTCTTGTTGCGGAGCATCAGATCGATGTCGACATCGTCGATATCGTCGTCGACATCGAAATGGATTGCGGTAGAACCGGTCCGCCGATCCTCGGTTTCCCGCGAACTCTCCTCGACGCGATCGAACGGCTCGGTGACGGACTCGTCGCCCGCCGCGACCGGAGCATCCGGCTCCACCGAATCGGACGTCTCTGCGGACTGCGACTCGGGCTCGGCCGCGAGCTCCGGCTCCGGTTCGGGCTCGGGCTCGGGCTCGGGCTCGGGCTCGGGCGACTGCGCAGCATCCTCGATTTCATCGACCGCCGGACGCGGCAGTCGGCTCTCGGCTTCCCAGCTGGGCGACTGGTCGGCTCGCACACCGTCCTGACCGAGCAGCACCGTGGCAAGCGTTCCGCCCGCTGCCAGCCAGCAGAACGTGAACACCCCGGCGGCCGGGATATTGACCCCGGCCGTGCCCAGGACGCCGAGCTCGCCGCCCGCGAACACGCCGGCAAGCACCATCAACGTGGTGGCCGTGCCCGCGGCGACCAGCACCGCACGCACTCGGGCTCCCAGCGACCAGCCGTCGACCTCACGTCCCAACCACATCGCCGCTGCGACGGCTACGACGAACAGCACGGGTGCGTACACCGCCGACCCGGCGGGCAGCACCGACAGAATCGGCAGGGGCGGGACCTGGCCGGCGTGCGGGTTGAACAGGTCCGCCGTCACCGGTCCCACATGGGCGTTGGCCCCCACCAGCACGGCCGCGGTTCCGATCACGATATTGGGCAGGTACAGCAGCGACAGCACCACCAGACCGAAATAGCCGGCGACCGAGTTGCCGGTCCCGAGCATTTCGCGAGCGGTGCTGAACCGCAGCACCAACCGAATCACGACGACGATCGCCGCGCCGCCCAAGACGATGCCGAACGCCAGCGCGCCGTTTCGCATCGCGCGAATCGCATCGGGCGCGATATGCAGTCGCCGAGTGGCCGCGCCGACCCACCGCGGCGCCAGCCCGAATGCGATTCCGGCGCCGTGGACCGCGACGGTCCAACCGAACGAGAGCAACGCATTGGGGCTTTGGACCGGGTCGGTGGAGGCCGCGTCCATCAGTACCGCCAGGGATACCGCGGTGATCAGCAGCGGGCCACCGAGCGCGGAGATCAGCATCGGCAGCAGTTCCTGATTCGCACGATCGACGCTGTGCCGGCGCACCGCCCGCGCGGTGCCCGCCACCATCAGCAGCGTGGGCGCGAGCGGCAGGATCCCGATGGTGACCTCGGTGATCGACACGGGCACCTGGTGGGTGGCGAGCCACATGCCGCTGACCGCGGATGCGAGCGATCCGAGACCTTCGTGCGCGGCGAGCAACACGATGGCGCCGAACACGGCGAGGATCACCAGCGCAGCCACCGGCACCCCGAACGCCACCGTCATCAGGGAACGGGCCGTCGTCGCCTCGTGCTGCGCCCGTGCTCCCCGGACATTGCGCAATGCCCGTAGTCGCGACGCGCTGGAACCGTTCGGTGGTGATGACATCATTTTCGAGCGTCGCATCGATGCAGCGACCCCCGGCGCAGGCGCGCCGGGGGTCGCTGGATTGAGATCAGGGTCTACTGACCTTCCGGCTTCTTGAGCTGGTCAGCGGCCTCGTCAGCAGCAGGCTGCGCGGGCGCCGCGTGCTGACCGAACGCGCCACCGATCGCCGTGGTCGCTTCATCGCTCGCGCCGGCGGCCGCGGTTCCCGCGGTGCTGATGATCGAGGTACCCGCCTCTGCGTCGTCCTCGATCGGGGCGGCCGCTTGGCTGTAGGGCGTAGCCGCCGACTGCGCGGACTGCGCTGCCGGGGGTGCGGCGGTCGGGGTCGCGGTGGTCGGGGCCGAGCTCGACTGTCCGTAGCCGACGGCCGTGGTCTGGCCGTATCCGCCGCCGGCAGCCGCTTGACCGTAGGTCTGCGCCTGCTGTCCGTACTGCTGGGACTGAGCAGCCTGCTGCGCTGCGGCCTGCTGGGCGGCGACCTGCTGGGCGTACGTATCCGGACCCGCCGGCGCGACGGGACCGGTCTTGATCACGCCGGCCTCGACGAGCAGCCAAGCCACAGCGAGTGCTGCCTGAATGAAGCCGAAGACGCAGAGCAGGATGGTGCCGATGCCGATGTCGCTGCTCTCGGAGTACTCAGTCGCACTGCTGGTGGGCACCACGATGATCTGGAACAGCACCACCAAGGCACCCACGATCGACAGCACCGCAACCGGTGCCGCGTATCGAGCCTGCTTCGGGAGCAGGGATGGCAACGCCAGCAGGCCACCCGCGGCGAGCAGGAGCAATGGCGCTACGAACACGAACAGATAGACGTGATTGCCGTCGCCACTCCCGCCCGACAGGCCCGGCGCGAATCCGATGAACAAGTTGACCAGTCCGAGCACGCCGATGCCATAGACGAGGTACTGCCACAGGTTCACCGGCAGTCCTTGCCGCGCGGGCTGCTGGTAACCGCCGTACTGGCCGTATCCATACTGCGGCTGTCCGCCGTACTGCTGCTGACCGTATTGCTGTGGGTATTGCTGCTGCGGCTGCTGCTGCCCATAGGTGGGCTGCTGCCCCTCGCCGTAGCCGGAACCGCCTGGTTGATAGGTCACTTGAACTCCCCTGCTCGACGTCTGCACACGTTGCCGCCCGTGTCGTTCAGACCGGCAACATCCGACTGCCCACGCTAATACAGAACGGCAGACTGGCAAGGTCCCGCGACGATCGTGCACATAAGTCCGTCAACCGATCGACTACCAGCGGTGGTGCGCGCCTTGTTCTCGATACCAATCGAGCAGATCGACATCGTCGACGGCTCGCGGATCGATCGCGACGTCGGACCGCCCCGCCAGCATCGCGGTCACCGGCACTTCCAACTTCTTGCCGGTACGCGTGTGCGGAATCCCCGGTGCAGCCACAACTTCGTCCGGGACGTGCCGCGGCGACAACTTGGTACGCACGTCGCCACGAATCCGCGCCACCAGCTCGTCGTCGAGTTGCGTGTCCGGCACCAGGGTCACGAACAACGGCATCCAGTACGCGCCGTTCGGTCCGTCGACGCCGAGGACGAAGGCTTCGGCGATCTGCTCGATCCCCTCGACCACCTCGTAGATGTCGGCCGAACCCATCCGTATTCCGTTGCGGTTCAGGGTCGCATCACTGCGGCCGTGAATGATCAGCGAGCCACGGTCGGTCAGGGTCACCCAGTCGCCGTGCCGCCAGATGTTCGGTCGCGGGCCCCCGGTCCACTCATGATCGAAATACGCGGACCGATACCGCTTGCCGTCGGGATCGTTCCAGAACTTCACCGGCATCGAGGGCATCGGCGTGGTGATCACCATCTCGCCGACCTCCCCCACCAACGGCTCGCCATCCGGGGACCAACTCTCCAGCGCCACGCCGAGGTAGCGACACGACAATTCCCCCGCCACCACCGGCACCCCGGTGGTGCCGCCGGCGAATGCCGACACCACATCGGTGCCGCCGCTCACCGACGACACCGGAATACCCTGGCGCACATTGTCATCCACCCAGCCGAACAGATCGGCGGCCAGCGTCGATCCGGTGCTGCCCAGCGTCCGCAGCGCCGAGAGGTCGTGGTCGACGCCCGGCCGCAGACCAGCCTTGCGCGATGCCTGGAGCTGGCCAGGGCTGGTGCCGAAATAGGTGACCTTCTCGGACTCCAGGATCGCCCAGAGCCGATCCGCGTCCGGGTACATCGGATGGCCGCTGTAGCAAACGATCGTCGCACCCACCAGTAACCCGGCGAGCCGGAAGTTCCACATCATCCACGACAACGCGGTCTGCCAGAAGAACACGTCACCCGGCCCGATGTCGGCCTGCAACCCGATCTGTTTCAGATGCTCGACCAGCACGCCGCCGTGGCCGTGCACAATGCCCTTGGGCTTGCCGGTCGTGCCCGAGCTGAACAGCACCCACAGCGGATGTGCGAAGTCGACGGGGGTGAGCCGGAGCTGCGCGCCCACCCGGCCGACGGCATCCTCGAAACTCAGCTCACCCGAAACACCGACCGGCGCACCGACACTCACCACGGCGGTGAGCGACGGCAACAGCGCGGCCAGTTGCGCGGAATCGCTACGCTTGTCGACGTCCTTGCCGCCGTACTGATATCCGGCGGCGCAGAAGAGCACCTTCGGCTCGAGCTGGGCGAATCGACCGGCGGCTCCTTCCGGCGCGTAGTCCTGCCCGCAGCTCGACCAGATCGCACCGATCGAGGCCGTGGCGAGAAACGCTACGGCGGCCTCGCCGATGTCGGGCAAATAGGCGGCCACCGTGTCATCGGCCCGCACACCCCGTTCCCGCAGCACCTCCGAGAGGGACGCGACCTGATCGCGCAGCTGCGCCCATGTCAAGGCCCGGCGGGTGCCGTCCTCGGAAATACTCACGACCGCAGCATCATTCGGATGTTCATCCACGTGCCGCAGCACCTGGTCGGCGTAGTTCACCTGAACGCCGCGGAACCATCCGGTTCCGGGCATCGGCACATCATCGACGATGTCGGAGTCGGCCGGACCGACCCGGGTCCCGCCCAGTGCATGCAGGTCGTAGAACTCCCAGAGTGCCCGCCAGAATTCGGCGGGACGATCCACGGACCACCGCCACAACTCGCCGTAGTCCCTGCTCCGGCCGACCTGGTCGGCGAGCCGATCGATCTGAGACACGTTGCTACCCTCCGAGACCGAGGATGTCGATGGATTCCTGACGCATCTGCACCTTGCGCACCTTGCCGGTGACGGTCATCGGGAAATCGTCGACGACGTGCACATACCGCGGGATCTTGTGCCGGGCGATCTGGCCCGATGCGTACTCGCGCAACGACTCCGCGTCCATGGTCGGGGCTCCGGGACGCAGTCGCACCCACACCATAAGCTCTTCGCCGTACTTCTCGTCGGGTACGCCGATCACCTGGGCATCGACGATGTCCGGATGGCCGTAGAGGAATTCCTCGATCTCCCGCGGGTAAATGTTCTCGCCGCCGCGGATCACCATGTCCTTGATCCGGCCGGTGATCTGGACGTATCCGTTGTCATCCATCACCGCCAGATCGCCGGTGTGCATCCAGCCATCGGAATCGATTGCCTCCGCAGTTTTTTCGGGGTTCTCCCAGTAGCCGGTCATCACGCTGTAGCCGCGAGTGCAGAACTCCCCGGTACCGCCGCGCTCGACCGTATCGCCGGTCAGCGGGTCGACGATCTTGATCTCCAGATGCGGACCGACCCGGCCGACCGTGCCCACGCGGCGCTCGAAGGTGTCATCGACACGGGTCTGCGTCGACACCGGCGACGTCTCGGTCATGCCGTAACAAATCGACACCTCCACCATGTGCATTCGGTCGATGACCTTGCGCATCACCTCAGCCGGGCACGGTGAACCGGCCATGATCCCGGTCCGCAGGGTCGACAGGTCGTAGCTGCCGAAATCATCGAGGGCAAGTTCGGCGATGAACATCGTCGGAACGCCGTACAGGCTGGTGCAGCGCTCGGCCGCAACGGCTTTCAGCGACGCGGCGGGATCGAAACCCGGTGATGGGATGACTATCGTCGCACCATGGGTGGTCGCCGCCAGATTGCCCATCACCATGCCGAAGCAGTGGTAGAACGGCACCGGTGCACAGATCCGATCCTGATCGGTGTAGTTGCACAGCTCGCCGACCAGATAGCCGTTGTTGAGGATGTTTCGATGGGACAGCGTGGCGCCCTTGGGATTTCCGGTGGTTCCCGACGTGTACTGGATGTTGATCGGGTCGTCGGCGGACAGGCCCGCCGAGATCTGCGCCAGTTCGGCGAGTTCGTCCGCGCCCGGTTCGGCATTCCATTCCGCCCACAGTGGCGAATCCAACAGAACCACATGTCGCAGCTGCGGGCAGTTCGGCCGAACCTGCTCGATCATGCCGGCGTAGTCGGAACCCTTGAAGTCCGGCGCCGAGACGATCGCCGCCACCGACGACTGCGTGAGTGCGTACTCCAGCTCGCTCAGCCGGTACGCCGGGTTGATGTTGACCAGGATGACGCCGAGCTCGGCAGTCGCGTACTGCACCAGCGGCCATTCGATGCGGTTCGGCGACCAGATGCCCACCCGGTCACCCGCCCCCAGTCCGGCCCGGCGCATTCCGCATGCCAGAGCGCGAGCCTGCGCGAGGAACTCGGTGTAGGTGTACCGCACACCGGCCTCGACATCGACGAACGCATCGTTGTCACCGAATCGTTCCGCGGTCACGGCCAACGACTGACCGATCGTCATCTCCAGCAGTGCCGGTGCGGCTTCGCCCTGGGCATAAGACAGTTCAGGCATCGTCGCCACCTGTCGTGATACCCGCGCGGCGCGCGATCGCTTCCGCCTGCCGCAGTACCGGTGCATCCACCATCTGACCGTCTACCCGGAACACCCCATGCGCATCGGGCGCGGTGCCGAGAATCATGTTCGCCCACTCGATCTCGTCGTCCGTGGGTCGATACGCGGCGCGAATGACCTCGACCTGCGAGGGATGGATGCAGGCCGTGGCCTCGTAGCCGAGTGCGGCGGCATCGAGAGCTTCGTTGCGCAGACCATCGGTGTCGGGGATGTCGAGGTACACCGAGTCGACCGCGAACTTGCCATACGCGGCCGCGGCCAATCGAACCGTGGAACGCACATGCTGGGCCACCTGCCGGTACTGGCCACGACCCGGCTCCCCCGGTCCGAATCGACTGGCCCGACCGCCCATCGCGGCGGTCAGATCCTCTGCACCCCACATCATTCCGATGCATTCGGGAGCGGCGGCGATCTCGGCGGCACTCAATGCGCCGAGCGGGGTCTCGATCAGCGCGATCACCTGTAGCCCGGCCCCGTGCACATGCTGCGCGGCCTCGGCCTTGGCGAGCATCACGACGCGGTAGTCCGTCTCGGCCAGTGTCTGCAGATCCAGCCGGAAGTCACCGGTGTTCGCGGGGTTCACGCGAACGATGGTGCGATTCGGATCGAGCGGATTGTCCACCAGGGCCGTCCGTGCTTCGGCCTTCGCGTCGCCGCGCACGGCATCCTCGAGATCCAGGATCACGACATCGGCCCGGTCGGCCGCCTTCTGGTATCGCTCAGGTCTGTCTGCCGGACAGAACAACATCGCCGGTCCGGGTGGCACCCAACTCATGGCTAGCCTTCCTTCGGTTGCAGCCGCATCAGCGTGGCGCGGGTCGCACTGGCGACGATATCGCCGTTCTGGTTCCGGCCGATGTGTTTCAGGTCGACCACGCCCTCACCCGGGCGTGACTTCGACTCTCGCTTTCCCAGACATTCGGTCTCGGCGTAGAGGGTGTCGCCATGGAACAGCGGCTTCGGGAAGGCGATCTCGGAGAACCCCAGGTTCGCCACCAGCGTCCCCTGCGTCAGCTGGGCGACGGACAAGCCGACGATCGTCGACAGGGTGAACATCGAATTCACCAAGCGTTCGCCCCCGAATCCCGGCTGCGCGGCGGCGAACGCCGCATCGAGATGCAGTGCCTGGGTATTCATCGTGAGGGTGGTGAACAAGACGTTGTCGGCTTCGGTCACGGTCCGGCCGGGACGATGCTCGTAGATCACACCCGGCTCGAACTCCTCGAACCACAGGCCGCGTTGGGTGATTCGCGTCATCGCTCAGAACCCCAGCTCGCGCGCGATGAGCATCAGTTGCACCTCGGTGGTGCCTTCACCGATCTCGAGGATCTTCGAGTCACGGTAATGCCGGGCGACCGGGTATTCGTTCATGAAGCCGTATCCGCCGTGCACCTGGGTGGCATCGCGGGCGTTGTCCATCGCCGCCTCCGACGACACCATCTTGGCGATGGATGCTTCCTTCTTGAACGGCTTGCCGGCCAACATCTTCGCGGCGGCGGCGTAGTACGTCTGTCGCGCGGTGTAGGCGCGCGCCTCCATCCGGGCGATCTTGAAGGCGACGGCCTGGTATCCGCCGATCGGCTGTCCAAAACTGGTGCGGTCCTTTGCATATTTGACGCATTCGTCGACGCATCCCTGCGCCACACCGGTCGCCAGCGCCGCGATCGCGACGCGACCCTCGTCGAGGATCGAGAGGAAGTTCGCGTAGCCGCGACCCTGCTCGCCGAGCAGGTTGTCCCGCGGCACGCGGGCATCGGCGAAGGTCAGTGGGTGGGTGTCGGACGCGTTCCAGCCGACCTTGTTGTAGGCCGGTTCGGCAGTGAAACCGGGTGTGTCCGAGGGCACGACGATCGTCGAGATCTCTTTCTTACCGTTGTCCCTGGTCCCGGTGACGGCGGTGACCGTCACCAGCGACGTGATGTCGGTGCCCGAATTGGTGATGAACTGCTTGTTGCCGTTGATGACCCACTCCCCACCGTCCTCCACGGCGGTGGTGGCGGTGGCACCCGCGTCGGATCCGGCACCCGGCTCGGTCAATCCGAAACCGGCCAACCGCTTTCCGGCCGCGAGGTCCGGCAGCCAGGTCTGCTTCTGCTCCTCGGTGCCGAATCGGTAGATAGGCATCGCACCGAGGCCGACGCCCGCCTCCAGCGTGATGGCGACCGACTGGTCGACCTTGCCGAGTTCCTCCAGCGCGAGGGCCAGAGCGAAGTAGTCGCCGCCCATGCCGCCGTACTCTTCCGGGAACGGCAGGCCGAACAGGCCCATCTCGCCCATCTGACGGATGACGTCATACGGAAAGCTGTGCTCGGCATCGTGTTTCGCTGACACCGGCGCCACCACCTGCTGTGCGAAGTCCCGCACGGTATCGCGCAGATCGGCGTATTCGGAGCTCAGCTCATCGGTGAGGGTCATGCATCCACTTTCTTTTCGACTGTTTGTTCCGCGGGCGCGTTCCCCGCCTCGACGCTCGCGAGCACCTGCCCGCTGCGGACCTTCTCGCCGGCTCGAACCGATACCGTCACGGTGCCCGCGACCGCCGCCGTCAAGGTGTGTTCCATCTTCATCGCCTCGACCACCACGACTGGCTGTCCCGGTTCGACGGCGGCACCCGACTCGACATGCACCGCGACCACGGTCCCTGGCATCGGCGATGCCAAGTCATTGTGGGCCTGCGCGTCTCGCTTGCGGCGCAGGGTGCGCGCGAGGGTCAGCTCCCAGGTTCCGTCGGCGCCGGACACCCACCATGTGTGGTCGGCGCCGAGCACGGCCCAGGTATCGCTGACACCGTCAACGGTCAATCGGTCGCCCTCGAGAACCGCGGTACCCGACCAGATCTCGTTGTCATCCACCGAAATCGTCGTCCGGCCGGTATCCGGCAAGACACTGATGACGTGTATCCGATCGCGCCACTGCAGCCGCGAGATCACCGGCGCCCGATCGCCCACCCGCCAGCCGATCGAATTCCGCCACGGGTCGTCCGACACGTCGGGTGCCGCGCGCCGGAGCGCGACGGCGAGCAGTGCCGCCGGCGTCGGTTCCGGTTCTGCATAGTCGCCGACGAGCCGATCGAGCAGCTCCGTGTCGAGCCTACCGTCGCGAACCTCGGGTCGCGCCAACACATATCGGCAGAAGTCGATATTGGTGCCCAGGCCGAGGACCCGCGTCTGCGCCAGGGCGTCGTCCAACCGATCGAGCGCAGTCGCGCGGTCAGGCGCATAGCAGATGACCTTGGCGAGCATCGGGTCGTAGTCTGATCCGATCACCACACCGTCGGCCATTCCGGAGTCGACGCGGACGCCGGTGCCCGCAGGTTCATCGACCCGGAGCAATTCGCCGCCGGTCGGCAGGAAGCCATTCGCCGGGTCCTCGGCGTATACACGCGCCTCGACGGCATGGCCGGTCATGACGACATCGTCTTGGGAGAAGTCCAGCTTCTCGCCGTCCGCGACGCGGATCTGCCAGCGCACCAGATCATGTCCGGTCACCAATTCGGTGACCGGATGCTCCACCTGCAGTCGGGTGTTCATCTCCATGAAGAAGAACTCGTCCGGCCGGTGGGCCGACACGATGAACTCGACCGTGCCGACACCGGTGTAGCCGACGCTGCGCGCTGCGTCGCACGCCGCAGCACCGATCCGCGCCCGAGTCGCCGCATCCAGCAATGCCGACGGCGCCTCCTCGATCACCTTCTGGTGCCGACGCTGCAGCGAGCATTCACGCTCGCCGAGATGCACGACGTTGCCGTGCGTATCGGCAAGCACCTGTACCTCGATGTGTCGCGGCGTGTCGACGAATCGCTCCAGGAACAGGGTGTCATCGCCGAATGCGGCACCGGCTTCGCGTCGCGCGGTCTGCAATGCGCCGGGCAGATCGGCCGCGTCTTCGACGCGGTGCATACCCTTGCCGCCGCCGCCGGCACTCGGTTTGATGAGCACCGGGTACCCGATATCGCCTGCTGCCGCAATCAATTCGTCATCGGTGAGGCCGGGACGAGAAATGCCGGGCACCACCGGAACGTCCCGCTCGACCACGGCCGCCCGAGCCGCGATCTTGTCGCCCATGGTGTCGATGGCCGCGACCGGCGGGCCGAGGAAGACGATCCCGGCCGCATCCAGTGCCCGCGCGAATTCGACGTTCTCCGACAGGAATCCGTAGCCGGGATGGACGGCATCCGCGCCCGTGGCCTGCGCCGCGGCCACGATCTTGTCGATCCGCAGGTAGCTGTCGACGGCAGCCGCCGGCCCGATGTGCACTGCCCGATCGGCCAGCTTCACGTGCGGCGCCTGCGCATCGGCATCGGAATAGACTGCGACGCTGGTGATACCGAGCTCGCGCAGCGTGCGGATGACCCGGCACGCGATTTCGCCGCGGTTGGCGATCAGTACGGTTTCGATCATCACTGCCTCACATCCGGAAGACGCCGTAGGAAACCGGCGCGAGGGGGGCGTGCCGCCCGGCGGACAGTGCCAGCCCGAGCACCGTTCGGGTGTCGGCAGGGGCGATGATGCCGTCGTCCCACAGGCGGGCTGTGGAGTAGTAGGCATCCGATTGCGTCTCGAACTGACCACGGATCGGCGCCTTGAACGCCTCCTCGTCTTCGGATGCCCAGGACTCGCCACCGCGCTCGATCTGGTTGCGCCGCACGGTTGCCAGCGTGTCGGCGGCCTGCGGGCCGCCCATCACCGAGATCCTCGCGTTCGGCCACATCCAGAGCATGCGCGGCGAGTAGGCACGACCGCACATCGAGTAGTTGCCGGCGCCGAACGAGCCGCCGATCATCACCGTGTACTTGGGAACCCGCGCGCACGCGACCGCAGTCACCATCTTGGCGCCGTTCTTCGCGATGCCGCCCTGCTCATACTCGCGGCCGACCATGAAGCCGGTGATGTTCTGCAGGAACAGCAACGGAATTCGACGCTTGTCGCACAGCTCGATGAAATGCGCACCCTTGAGCGCGGCCTCGCTGAACAGCACCCCGTTGTTGGCGATGATCCCGACCGGATGGCCGTGCACATGCGCGAACGCGGTCACCAGCGTGGTGCCGTACTCGGACTTGAACTCGGTGAACTCACCTGCGTCGCAGATGATCTCCAGAACAGAACGGACATCGTAGGGCTGACGCGGATCGGTCGGCACCACGTCGTAGATGTCGGTCTGCGGCCGCAGCGGTTCACGCGTCGGCTGCACATCCCATTGCGGCGGATCCAGCGGACCGAGGGTGGCGACGATCTGCCGCACCTTCTGCAGCGCGTCCTCGTCGTCCTCGGCGAGGTGATCGGTCACGCCGGATACCGACGAATGCATCTGTCCCCCACCGAGTTCCTCGGCCGTGACGTCTTCGCCCGTGGCTGCCTTCACCAGCGGCGGCCCGGCCAGGAAGATGGTGCCCTGGTCTCGCACGATCACATTCTCGTCGCTCATCGCCGGCACGTACGCACCACCCGCGGTGGACGATCCGAGGACCGCCGAGATCTGCGGAATGCCGGCCGCGCTCATCGTCGCCTGATTGAAGAAGATCCGGCCGAAGTGCTCGCGATCGGGGAACACCTCGTCCTGCTTGAGCAGCATCGCGCCGCCCGAGTCGACGAGATAGATGCAAGGAAGCCGATTCTGCGCCGCGATCTCCTGTGCTCGGAGGTGCTTCTTGACTGTCACCGGGTAGTACGTGCCGCCGGACACCGTGGCGTCGTTGGCGACGATCATGCACTCGCGGCCGCTGACCCGACCGATACCCGCGATCACCCCGGCGGCGGGTGCTTTGTCGTCGTACATCCCTTCGGCAGCCAGGGCGCCGACCTCAAGGAATGGCGAGCCGACGTCGAGAAGAGTGTCGATTCTGGTACGCGGCAAGAGCTTTCCGCGAGAAAGATGGCGCTGGCGGGCTTTCTCTCCGCCGCCGAGCGCCACCCGAGCCAGCCGGTCGCGGAGCTCCGCCACACTGCGCTCATGGTCGGTCCGAGTCGCCGTCGTCATCGACGCCCCTCCTTTCAGTTACTCACGATTAACTGAATATGAGCGTATGCGCTCACCCACGATCGTCGCATCAAATGTGACCCAGTTCACTCCAAGACGACGTTAGCGCACGCTGCTCAAACCGTGGGCATACAGAGGGGCCGTTGACATAGTGTCAACGGCCC